>Ga0256846_1000006_pt1 | contig 195001 bp, 155 predicted proteins | sample TevniametaG_FD_189098 | JGI IMG/M metagenome (GOLD analysis project Ga0256846, IMG submission 189098) | Tube worm associated microbial communities from hydrothermal vent at the East Pacific Rise, Pacific Ocean - Tevnia | ecosystem: Host-associated > Annelida > Integument > Unclassified ...
CATGCTGTTGCCAGTACAGGCTACTGTCGTTGGAGTTGGAAGTCGTCATGCTCTCTCCTGTGTGGTGATCGGTCAGGAGAAAGTCTGCGGCAGCACCTGCTCCGAAAACAGGTGCCGCTTCTTGGGCGCTTACAAACTAAACAAGAGCGTGCTGAAGCATATCGCCGGATATTTGAAGGACAGATTGATGCAGATCTAATTAAAAATATTCGCGAGTCGTTCAATAAATGACTTACCTTGGGAGCCTCTGATTTAGTCTGGACGAAGTCGATTGTGATTCAGAATATTCAGATTCAAGGCACAAATCACACGTAAAGCTACCGCTCCCTGCTCACGCGCCTCCCCTACACCCCTGTCGGGGATAGCTGGCTATTGCGAACGACTGCATGACTTGATCAGAGGCTCCCTTGGGAAATGGCCATTTCAGAAATAAAGTTGAAAGACTGACAAGACGCAGGGTCACGCCATTGAAACCAGGACCAAAAACCAAGTTTCAGAATAACAACAAGATAGGAAAGCAGGAGTGTTTACTCTGACCCCAGATTTCTAATAATCGAAGTGCACACGCCGTAGATTTGAGCCCATTTCCCGATAGGCTGTAGTAGAGTCTAGAAATGGACAAGCCCCCTCCCGCCGCCCAACGCCGCCGCCGACGCCGACGCAAAATCCTGTTGCGACTGCTCATCCTCTGGATCATCACCATCGTCGCCTGGCAACTGCTGCGCCCCCACTTCAGCGAGCAGGAACGGCAGATCCGCAGTCAGCTGCGCCACACTATCGAGCAGCGCTTTCCGCAACAGGCTGCCGAGGCAAACGCACACTACGGCCTGAAACCCTTCCCCGCCGGGCGTCCGCTCAATCTATCCCGCCCCCAGGTAGTGTTGATCCACGGTCTCGATGACCCAGGCAAGATCTGGATGAATCTGGCGCCGACACTGGCCAAAACAGGCTTCAGCATCTGGCTGATGAACTATCCGGACGACCAGCCGATCAGCGACTCAGCCGAGCTGTTTCACCAACAGCTGCAGTGGCTGCAACAGCAGGGCGTCAGCTCGATCACCATCATCGCCCACAGCATGGGCGGACTAGTCAGCCGTGATCTGCTGAGTCGTCCCGAGTGGCTGACAGACAAGAATATCCCTCAGGTCAGCCAGCTGATCCTGGTCGGCACCCCCAACCAGGGCTCAGAGCTGGCACGGCTGCGCTTCTTTGCCGAGCTGCGCGACCAGTTTGCCGAGATCCCCAACGGCGAGTTCGGCTGGCTCAACGCGATCTTCGACGGTGCTGGCGAGGCGGGCCTCGACCTGACTCCCGGCAGTCCGTTTCTTACTCAGCTGAACAGCCGCCCAGCACCCCCCGACACCCGCATAATGGTGATCGCCGGCCAACTCGGCCAGATCGATAAACAGCGTCTGCAGACCGCCATTGCAAACCACCGGGAGACCCTGCCCGAAGGCACAGAGGTGGCCCTGCTGCAGCTGTTCGAGCAGATCGAAGCGGCGCTGGCGATCCTCGGCGATGGCCTGGTCAGCCTCAACTCCGCCCGCCTGCCCGGAGCGGAGTTCCACACCGTCAGCGGCACTCACCTCTCGATCATCCGCAACATCTCCACCGAGAGCCAACGCGTACCACCGGCGATCCCGCTGATCCTACAGCTGCTCACCCCCACTGTTGAAGAAGCGATAAAAGAGCCGTGAACAAGCTGCCTGTTTCTGTCAGGATCTGCCACTGCCCTGCCATCATCCCCTGACATAGTTGGGTGACAAGAACGACCTAAGGAGAATGGCCATGTGGGGTCATCACCACCCGCTCTCGAAACCCTTGTCCCTGCTGCTGCTCGGCCTCTGGCTAGTGGCGGCCAGCCTGCCACTGCAGGCTGCTGAAGCGCTGCAGGTACTCGACGTCTCGGAACGCGCCATCGAGGGCAAGAACCAGATCTGTGCCCTGTTCAGCCAGCCCCTCGACCCCAGCACCAATATCCAGCCCTACTTCAATCTCACCACCGATCAGGGCTTGGTGGAGGGGGCCTGGGTGCTCTCGAAGGATGGCCGACGCGCCTGCTTCCCCGACACCGAACCAGAGACCGACTACCGCCTGACCATCTACCGCAAACTGCAGGCAGCGAATGGATCACAACTGGCGCAGAACCACCCCGCCAGCCTGAAGACCCGGCAGCTGCAGCCCGCCGCCAGCTTCGATAGCCAGGGTTCGCTGCTGCTGCCTCACAAGGGCAGCGGCCTGCCGATCGTCGCGGTCAACGTGGATGCGGTCGACATCACCTTCCACCGGGTACGCGAGGCGAGCCTACTGGAAGTCTGGCGGCAGCTGCAGTCGCGCTACCGTTACAGCCTGTTCGAGAAGCTCGCCGACTGGACCGAGCTGGTCCACAGCGGCCGCTTCACCCTGGATCTGCCGCGCAACACCCGCGCCCGCCGCAGCATCGACATCAGCGCCCAGCCGGCCCTGGCTGAGCCCGGCCTCTATCTAGCACTGATGAAACCCGCCGGCAGCTACACCAGCTATCCCGAGACCGCCTACTTCACCATCACCGACATCGGCCTGCACGCGCGCCGCTACAATAACCAGCTCGACATCTACAGCTACTCCCTAGGCAAGGCGCAGCCGCTGGCCGGCGTCACCCTGGAGGCACTCGACCGCAAAGGCAACCTGATCGCCACCAGCCGCACCTCGCCGGAGGGGCTGGCCAGCTTCAGCCACGCTCTCGACCAGATCGAGCTGATCCGTGCCCACAAGGAGGCCCAGCTGACCCTGCTCGCGCTCAACAGACCGGCCCTTGACCTCTCCGATTTCGACCTAGGTGAGCAGCCCGACCAAGCCCAGCAGCTCTTCATCTATAGCGAGCGCGACCTCTACCGCCCCGGCGAAACGATCCACTTCAACGGCCTGCTACGCGACCGGGACGGCCGCTTCGACAACGCCCCTGTGCTGAAGGCGACCATCCGCGGCCCGGATGATCAGGAGGTCAAACGCCTGCGTTGGCGTTCAGATGCCCTGGCAGGTTACTACCAGCAGGCATTTCACATCCCCACCAGCGCCAAGACCGGTCGCTGGCAGCTGCAGGTGGAAAAGCCCGACGGCGAGCCCGCCCGCTACAGCTTCCAGGTGGAGGAGTTCCTGCCAGAACGAATGAAACTGGACCTCTCGGCCGCAACTGACAAGTCTACCAGCCCGGCAGAACCGATAGAGATCAAGGTACAAGGAGACTACCTCTACGGCGCACCCGCTGCCGGCAACCGCCTCAGCAGCCAGCTCGAGCTCGCCCTCTGGCGCGACCCCATCGCCACCCTGCCCGGCTTCCAGTTCGGTGATCAGGACGAGCAGCAACACAACCAGCGTTTTGAGCTGGAGGATCTGCAGCTCGACGCCAGCGGCCAAGCCCGGCTGCAGATTCCCTCGCGCTGGGCAGATAGCCGCTCACCGCTGCGCCTGTCACTCACCGCCAGCCTGTTCGAGTCAGGAGGCCGACCAGTGAGCCGCCGCCACGACCAGCTGATCTGGCCCACGGGTGGAGTGATCGGCATTCGCCCGCCCTTCGACAAAGAACAGAATCCTCCGGCCGACAGCCGCCTCACATTCGAGATCGTGATGGCCGACGCCGACGGCCGGCTGCTCGCCGCCCAAGGCCTGGAGGCGACCCTGATCCGCGAGGAGCGCCAATACTTCTGGGAGTACTCCAGCGACCGCGGCTGGTATTCGGAGTTCACCGAGCAGGCCTATCCGGTCCTCAATACCACACTGGATCTGGCGGAAGGCGAGCATGGCAAGCTGGAACTGCCGGTGGAGTGGGGCCGCTACCGGCTGGAGATCAGCGACCCAGCCAGCGGCCGCCGATCGAGCCTGCGCTTCACTGCTGGAGAGACCTGGTACCACGACTGGCAACAGAGCCAACAGAGCGGCCAGGCAACACGCCCCGACAAGGTCAGCCTGGCGCTGGACCAGGCCGCCTACCGCCCCGGCGACACGGCCCAGCTGCGCATCGTGCCACCCCACGACGGCCAGGGCCTGGTGCTGGTGGAGAGCAGTGAGCGCCCACTCTGGTCAGCCAGCCTGCCGTTACGCAAGGCCGGCAGCCAGATCGAGATCCCCATCGACCCGACCTGGCAGCGCCACGACCTCTACATCTCGGTGCTGGCGCTGCGCCCGGCGGCAACCGACCAGCAGCTGATCACGCCCAATCGCGCCATTGGCCTGCTGCACCTGCCCCTGGAGCGCAGCGAACGGCGGCTTGAGGTCAGCATCCAAAGCCCCGACAAGGTGGAGCCCAACCGGCCCCTGACGGTCCGCCTCAAGGCCCAAGGCATCGACAACAGCCAGCCGCTCCACGCCACCCTGGCAGCGGTGGATGTCGGGGTGCTCAATATCACCGACTTCGCCACCCCCGATCCTTTTGCTGGCTTGTTCCAGCGGCGCCGCTTCCAGGTCGAGAGCCGGGATGTCTATGGCCGGCTGATCGAACTCAACCGCTACCCACTGGCCCGGCAACGCTTTGGCGGCGACGGCATGGGCGGCAACGCCAAGATGCCCCGCAGCGAGGTAAAGATCATCTCACTGTTCAACGGCCCTGTTTCATTGAATGCCCAGGGCGAGGCACAGATCGAGCTGCAGCTGCCCGACTTCAACGGCACGCTGCGGCTGATGGCGGTGGCCTTCGGTGAGGATCGCTTCGGCAGCGGCGAGCGGGAGATCCAGGTCGCCGCACCGGTCGTCACCCAGCTGGCGCTGCCGCGTTTTCTCGCCAGCGGCGACCAGAGCAACCTGGCGCTGGACCTGCACAACACCACCGACACCGAACAACCATTGAGCCTGCAGCTACAGGCCACAGCCCCGCTCATCCTCAACGCTGAGCTCGAGAGACTGCTGCTGGCCGCCGGCGAGAAGCGGACCCTTCGCTACCCTCTGCAGGCGGGCGACCGATTCGGCCTGGCGCAGATCCACCTGGCGGTTGAGGGCAAGCAGATCGAACCATTCCAGCGCCACTGGCAGCTGACGGTACAGCCCGCCTGGCCTGCGATTCGGGAGTGCCGTTCCCTGACCATGGAGCCGGGCGAGCACGCCCCCCTGCCGCTGCCCGCTCTGAGCGCCTTCAGCCCGGCCACAGTGGTCGCCCGGCTGAGCCTCGACAACCGCATCACACTGCAGATCGAGGATCAGGTCGAGGCACTGCTGCGCTACCCCTACGGCTGTCTCGAACAGACCACCAGCAGCGCCTGGCCCTGGCTACACGCCAACGAGCAGAACCTGCGCCGCTTCGGCCTCGATCCTGAGCAGCTCAATAAACGCCAGCAGAATTTGGAGCAGGCGTTCGAACGGCTGCAGGCGCAGCAGCGCGGCAGCGGTGGCTTCGGCCTGTGGGACAATCACAGCCCGGAGGAGCACTGGCTCACCGCCTATGTAGCAGACTTTCTGCTCAGCGCCCAGGCGATGGGCCTTGCAGTGGAGCCAGAGTTTCTGCGACGGGTGGTAGAACGCCTGGAGCAGTATCTGAAGCAGTCCCGCATGCTCATCGAGCGCCACAGCGATGCCCCCGACCACTACCGCCTCGCCTACCGCGCCTACGCCGGTTACGTGCTATCGCGCATCAACCGCGCCAATCTTGGCCACCTGCGCAGCCTCTGGCGCAGCCAGGCGCAGTACGCCAGATCGGGCTTGCCGCTGATCCACCTCGGCCTCGCCCTGAAAAACCAGGGGGACCACAAGAACGGTGCCGCAGCGATCACCCGCGGGCTGGAGATCGGTGCGCCGAAACCCGGCGCCTATCTGGGCGACTACGGTTCGCCGCTGCGCGACCAAGCGTTAATGATCAGCCTGCTCGCCGATGCCAAAATCCATGACAAGCCGGTGATCGGGATGACCCGGACCCTGCGCGATCAGCTCTTGTCCCGCCAATACCTCAGCACCCAGGAGCGCAACGCACTGTTCCTCGCCGCACTGGCGCTGCAACGGCCCGACGACAACCCTTGGCAGGCGGGCCTGCGTATTGGTGAAGAGCTACTGGAACTGGTGCAGTCGGGCGCATACCAGATCAGTCTGGAGATCGATCAGCTCAGCGCCGGCATAACCCTGGAGAATCGGAGCGACGCTCCCCTGATCAGCGACCTGCTGCTGAGCGGCTATCCCAACCAGCCACCGAAACCTGTCTCACAAGGTATCAGCGTGGCACGCAGCCACTACTCCCGCGATGGCAAGCCGATCGACCTCAAGCAGATCAAAACCGGCGAGCTGGTGCTGGTCCACCTGCAGCTCGATGCTGAGCAGCGCATCCCCGACGCGCTGTTGGTGGAGCTGCTGCCCGCCGGGCTGGAGCTGGAGAACCAGAACCTGAAACATGCAATCCAACTGGACCAGATCAAGATCGACAACAGGCCGGTGAGCGAGCTGATGCTGCAGTCGCAGATCGTGCACAGGGAGTATCGCGATGATCGCTTTGTCGCCGCCCTCAATCTACGCAAAGGCCGGTCGAGCCACCTCTTCTACCTGGCCCGCGCGGTCACTCCCGGCCGCTACCAGGTACCGCCAACCCTGGTGGAGGATATGTACCGCCCAGAGCTGCGCGCGATCGGTGAGTCGGGTGGCCTACTCGAGGTGGTCGACGCACCATGAGAGGCTGCGGCAGCAGGCCCTGGCTGGCGTGGTCGGCCGGACTGCTGCTCGCCAGCGGCCTGCTGTTGTGGGCACTCGACCTGTTCTATCCTCTCCAGCTGCTCGGTACCGATGCCCCCTCCCAGGTGGTGGTGGACCGGCAGGGTCGCCCGCTGCGCACCTTCCCCAATGCACGCGGGGTGTGGCGCTATCCGCTGCACATGGAGCAGATCTCGCCGCTCTATATCGAAGCACTGCTCGGCTACGAGGACCGCTGGTTCTACTGGCATCCGGGGATCAATCCCTTCGCCCTGCTGCGCGCCGCGACACAGAATCTGGCCAGCGGGCGCATCGTCTCCGGCGGTTCCACCCTGACGATGCAGGTGGCGCGGCTGCTCCACCCCCACCCCCGCAGCCTCTCCGGAAAACTGTCACAGATACTCCGCGCCCTGCAGCTGGAGTGGCACTTCAGCAAGCGGGAGATCCTCGAACTCTATCTGCAGCTGGCCCCCTTTGGCGGCCCCCTGGAAGGGGTGCAGGCAGCCAGCCTCAGCTATCTACAGAAGGACGCCAGCGAGCTGACCCACGCCGAGGCAGCGCTGCTGGCGGTGCTCCCCCAGGCCCCCAGCCGGCTGCGCCCCGACCGCCACGCCGAACCTGCCGAGGCAGCGCGCAACAAGGTATTGGAGCGGCTGGCCAGCCAGGGTATCTGGTCGCAGGCGGTGGTCCAGCAGGCAAAGCTGGAGCGGGTCTACGCCAACAGTTTTCGCCCGCCGCTGCTGGCACCGCTGCTGGCGCGCCGCCTGCGCAACCGATTCCCCCAGCAGGCGGTGATCCGCACCACCCTGGATGGCGAACTGCAGGCGATGATCGCGGAGTTGGCGAAAAACTACGCACAGCAGCAACCGCCGGGGGTCTCGGTAGCGCTGCTGGTGGTGGAGAACCGCAGCGCCGAGGTGCTTGCCTATGTCGGCTCGGCTGGTTTTCTTGACGACAAACGTCTGGGCCAGGTCGACATGGTGAGAGCGATCCGCTCACCGGGCTCAACTTTGAAACCGTTTCTCTATGGGATGGCGCTGGACGATGGCCTGATCCACTCCGCCTCGCTGCTGAGCGATGCGCCGCGCCACCGCCAGGCCTATCGCCCGGCCAACTTTCACCGCGGCCACGAGGGGCCAGTGAACGCCAGCCGAGCGCTGCAACAGTCGCTCAATGTGCCGGCGGTCAATCTGCTGGAGCAGCTCGGCCCAGGCAGCTTCGCCAACCGTCTGGCCAACGCCGGCCTGGGATTGACGATTCCGGGGGATGGCCGCCCCAATCCTGCGCTGATCTTGGGCGGCGCGGGCATCTCCCTGGAGCGGCTGCTGCAGGGCTATCTGGCCATCGCCAACAATGGTCAGACGCAACCCCTGCACCTGCTGCTGGGCGAGCCGGATACAACGCGCTTTCTGCTCTCCCCCGGCGCGGCCTGGATCGTACGACAGATACTCGCCGAGACTCCGCGGCCCGACCGGCTCGGCGGCCACCGGGTGCGGGACGAGACCCGGCTGGCCTGGAAGACCGGCACCAGCTACGGCTTTCGCGACGCCTGGGCGGTCGGGGTGACGCCCCGCTACAGCCTCGGAGTCTGGCTCGGGCGGCCCGACGGCACCCCGGTACCGGGACACTATGGCGCACTCTCCGCGGCACCACTGCTGTTCCGCCTTGCCAACCTGCAGGCGGATGGGAACGAGGCATGGAGCAGCGCACCGCCCTCGGTGGCCGAGGTGCAGATCTGCTGGCCACTCGGCACCCTGAAGCAGCAGCAGCCGGAACAGCACTGCCACCGCAACCTGACGGCCTGGAGCCTCGACGGGCAAATCCCGCCCACGCCCAACCAGGGGCTGGACAGCAACCCGCTCAAGCTCTGGGTGAGTCAGGACCAGGGGAAGCGGATTGCCTCCAGCTGCCCGGGGGTGGAAAAACAGCCACTGCAGCTCGCCCTCTGGCCGCCTGCCCTGGAGCCCTGGCTGCCCTTTCGGCAGACCCGGTTGGGTCAGCTGCCTGCCGCCGATTCTCGTTGCCCACCTGCCAGTATGATCGGGGCCGCTGGATTGCAGATCATCTCCCCCAATCACCAGGCCGAACTGACTCAACCGGGCGGTGATGCCCTACCCCAGATCATGCTGAAGAGCCTTGGCGCTCAGGGCAAGGTGAGCTGGTACGTCAACGGTGAGTTTCTCGGCCGCTTCCCCGCCTCACAGGACATCGCCTACCGTTTTAGTCAGGCTGGAAAAAACCGTATCCTTGCTCTGGATGAGCAGGGCAACAACGACCAGGTGGAAGTGGAGATTCTGATTGGTGAGTGATTAATGAGCCTCTGAGCGAGCTGGCATGCCAGCATCCATACTGGGTTCCAGACGTCATCAAAATGTAACCATCGATTCGGTCTAATACCAGGTTTGAATATCAGACAGCTAATGGATATTTAGCATGACCACGAAGATTCTCATCGTCGAGGACGAGACCGCCGTGCGTGAGATGATCGGCTTTGTGTTGCGACAGGCCGGTTATGAGACGATGGAGGCGGAAGACGCCGGGCAGGCACGCACCTGTCTGGCCCGGCAGATACCGGACCTGATCCTGATGGACTGGATGCTGCCCGGCACCAGCGGGGTAGAACTCACCCAGGAGCTGAAGCGGGATTCCCTGACCGCTGAGATTCCGGTGATCGTACTCACCGCCCGCGGTGAAGAGGACGATAAGGTACGGGGTCTGGAATCGGGGGCGGAAGACTATGTGACCAAGCCCTTTTCGCCCCGCGAACTGATTGCCCGGATCAAGGTGATCCTGCGCCGGGTGGCACCCCACGCCACTGAAGAGGCGGTGGAGGTGGCGGGGCTGCGGCTCGATCCGACCTCCTATCGGGTCAGCGCCGATTCGAAGGAGATCGAACTCGGTCCCACCGAGTTCCGCCTGCTGCACTTCTTCATGACTCACCAGAACAAGGTGTTCAGCCGTTCACGGTTGCTCGACAACGTCTGGGGCACCAACGTGTTCATTGAGGAGCGCACTGTGGATGTACACATCCGACGCCTGCGCAAGATTCTGGAGCCGCATGGTCTAGACCGTCTGGTACAGACGGTACGTGGCGCTGGATACCGCTTCTCTGGACAGGTCGCCACAAAATGAGCCTTCATCGAGCAGGCCGTTACCGGGAGTTTGTCCTTGTCGTCTGTGTCGGGTTGCTGCTGTTTGCCTGGGGAGTCTGGATCGACCACCCGGCCTTGGCGCTGCTGTGCGGTCTGGTCTCTTACCTGCTGTGGCACATGCACAATCTCCACCGTTTGAGCCTGTGGCTGGACGACCCAAAACACCACGAGCCACCGTCGGCACTGGGCGGGTGGGGCGAGATCGTGCATGCGGTGGAGGCACTGCGTGAACGTGGGCGCAAACGCAAACGCAAACTCAGCCGCATGCTCAGTGGGTTTCATCAATCCACCAACGCCCTGCCCGATGCCACCGTGGTGCTGAACGATCGTGGTCAGGTGGAGTGGTGGAACAGTGCCGCCAGCAAGATATTCGGCTTCAGAAAGAAACGGAGTAGCGACCGCTCACTTGAAGAGCTGATCCCCGACCCGATGTTCCGGAAGTACCTGGCACAGGGTGATTACAGCCAACCGTTGCAAATGCCGGGGCCGCTGGACCACAAACGCACCCTCGAGGTGCGCATCGTCCCCTACGGCAAGGGCAAACGCCTGTTGCAGGCGCGGGATGTGACCCGTCTGCAACAATTGGAGATTGTGCGCCGCGATTTCGTGGCCAATCTATCCCACGAGATGCGCACCCCGCTGACCGTCATTCACGGCTACCTGGAGACCCTGAACGACGCTGAAGATCCCGAATTCTCACCCTGGTGCCACATCATCAACCAGATGTACCAGCAGACCACACGCATGCAACGCATCGTCGAGGATCTGCTGCTGCTGGCGCGCCTGGAGCGGGAGGACGCGCCGCAGAGGGACGAGCCGGTGGATGTGGCCCTGCTGCTCACCACCATACAGAGCGAGGCTGAGGCGCTGAGTGGCGATCAGCACCACCACATCGAACTGGAGATCGTCGATGACTATCGCTTGCTCGGCGTGGAGCGGGAGCTCGACAGCGCCTTCTCCAACCTGGTGTTCAATGCAGTCCGCTATACCCCTGCCGGCGGGCTGATCCGAATGCGCTGGGAGCGCACCGAACAGGGCGCCTGTTTCTCGGTCACCGATAGCGGCATCGGCATCGACCCTGAGCACATACCCCGCTTGACCGAGCGCTTCTACCGGGTGGACGTGGCACGCTCACGCCGCAGCGGTGGCACCGGCCTGGGCCTTGCCATCGTCAAGCATGTGTTAACTCGCCACTGCGGTGAGTTGCAGGTAGAGAGCGAGCCCGGCAAGGGCAGCCGCTTCAGCTGTCTGTTTCCCACCTCGCGGGTGCTAGCCGAGGGGCATGGCGAGGCATCAGTTTACCCAACTACCCGGTCGCGCCAATCTTCGTGATGTTGTAAGCAGTCTGTCTACGCAAACCTCCGAGCCCCGTCACCTGAGCATCACCAGGATCACTCCTCCGCTTTGGCACGAGTTACTGAAAAACAGATGGTTTTGTCAGCAAAATATTAACGACCATATCAAAACCAAAAAGTATTCATTATGAAGCTGGAACAGGATATCCGCTGAATTCAACGCCTGAGCAACTACACCAGAGCGCTTTCACAGCTCAGAAAATTCATTGAAAAGGGTGACTTGATCAGAGGCTCCTTAGTCTGCTTCGTGAAGAGATAGAGTGTTTCCCGACGCTTGCATCCCGCCACTCCCAAGGCGATTTGTAACAAAACTGTCATAAAGCGCTCATTCCTGTGTAACACAACCATCCAATAATCTCCGCCACAAGCTCAAACCCTGGACTGGAGATAATTGTGATCAACAAGCGTTTCGCCCTCGCCGCACTGCTGGCTGCTTCCGCATCCGTCGCCACGGCAGCCGCATCGCGTGACTACATTTCCATCGTCGGCTCTTCCACCGTCTACCCCTTCGCCACCGTGGTGGCCGAGACCTTCGGCAAAACCAGCAACTTCAAGACCCCGAAGATCGAATCCACCGGTTCCGGTGGTGGCCTGAAGCTATTCTGCGCCGGAGTGGGTGTGGAGCATCCGGATATCACCAATGCCTCCCGCCGGATTAAGAAGTCCGAGGTCGAGCGCTGCAGCAAGCAGGGTGTGAACGACATTGTCGAGGTGAAGATCGGCTACGACGGCATCGCCATCGCCAACTCGAAACATGCAGCTCAGTTCGAACTGACCCGCCGGGATCTCTTTCTGGCCCTGGCCAAGCAGGTTCCCGGTCCTGACGGCAAGCTGATCGACAATCCCAACAAGACCTGGAAGGAGGTCAATCCGGCCCTGCCGAATACCAAGATCGAGGTACTAGGGCCGCCGCCCACCTCCGGCACCCGCGACGCCTTCGCTGATCTGGTGATGGGCGCTGGCGCCAAGGCCTTCTCCGACCTGAAGGCCCTGCGCAAGGCTAAGGGCGAGGACCAGGTCAAACCGCTGATGGCCAAGCTCGGCATCCCCGAGCGCGCCTACAACAAGAAGGGCAAGAAGGTGTTCAAGGCAGTGGCCCACGCGATTCGTGAGGACGGCGCCTACATCGAGGCCGGTGAGAACGACAACCTGATCGTGCAGAAGCTAGAGGCCAACCCCAACGCTCTGGGGGTATTCGGCTTCAGCTTCCTCGACCAAAACAGCGACAAGGTGCAGGGTTCCAAGATCGAGGGTGTGGTGCCTGAATTCGAGTCCATCGCCGACGGCTCCTACCCGGTATCCCGTCTGCTCTTCTTCTATGTAAAGAAGGCTCACATCGGCAAGATCCCCGGCATCAGCGAATACCTTTCTGAGTTCACCTCTGAAAAGGCCTGGGGTGACGAGGGCTATCTGGCCGACAAAGGCATGATTCCCATGCCAAAGGCGGAGCGCGATGCCTTCGCCAGCGACGTCAGATCGTTAAAGAACCTGCAGCTCAAATGAGCGAGTGGGATTGAGGTGCCGGGAATTTCCCCGGCCACCCTTGATAGATTATGCACTACACAACCCTGATCCTGCTGCTAGCGATCCTGACCAGCCTGGCCTATCAGTTGGGACGCCGACGTTCTCACACCCTGGTGGGAGGCCCTACCAGGGTCCGGCAGCTGCACTCTTTGCCCAGCTACTACGGCTTCTACACGGCCATCTGGTGCGGACTCCCGGCGCTGCTGGTGCTGGGGCTCTGGCTAATTTTCGAGCCCAACATCATTACCAGCCTAGTGGTGGCGGAGCTGCCCGAGGCGACCCGCAACCTGCCTGAGGCGGAGCTGGGTCTGGTGATCAACGACATCAAGAACCTGGCGGCGGGCAATATCGTCTCCACTGAGATCGGTCCCGCGATACAGGCAGCCGCGGATCACCTGCAAAGTCTCGAGCGCACCTCGGCGGCCGCCTTGACCGTGCTGATCCTAGTCCTGGCGATGCTGGGCACGAGCTACGCCTGGCGCTTCATCTCGCCGGAACTACGCGCCCGCAACCGGGTGGAGGGCGTGCTCAAGGCCCTGCTCATCACCAGTTCCACCATCGCCATCTTCACCACCATCGGCATCGTGCTGTCGGTGCTGTTCGAGGCGCTGCGCTTCTTTCGGCAGATTCCACTCAGCGAGTTCCTGTTCGGCCTGACGTGGAGTCCGCAGATGGCGATCCGCGCCGATCAGGTGGGCTCCTCGGGCACCTTCGGCTCCATCCCCCTATTTGCCGGCACCCTGCTGATTTCCTTCATCGCCATGCTGGTAGCGGTGCCCATCGGACTGATGTCGGCCATCTACCTCTCCGAATACGCGGGGCGCAGGCTGCGAGCTGTCGCCAAGCCGGTGCTGGAGATCCTGGCCGGGATTCCCACCGTGGTCTACGGCTTCTTCGCAGCACTCACAGTGGCGCCCTTCATTCGCAACAGCGGCGGGCTGCTGGGACTCGACGTCTCCTCCGAAAGCGCTCTGGCCGCCGGACTGGTGATGGGCATCATGATCATTCCCTTCGTCTCATCGCTCTCCGACGACGTGATCAACGCCGTCCCCCAGGCGCTGCGCGACGCCTCCTACGGTCTCGGCGCGACCCGTTCCGAGACCATCCGGCAGGTGATCATCCCCGCGGCGCTGCCGGGCATCGTTGGCGGCATCCTGCTGGCGGTCTCCCGGGCCATCGGCGAGACCATGATCGTGGTGATGGCGGCGGGCCTGTCGGCCAATCTCACCGCCAATCCACTGCAGAGTGTGACTACGGTGACGGTGCAGATCGTGACCCTGCTGGTGGGTGACCAGGAGTTCGACAGCCCCAAGACCCTGGCCGCCTTTGCCTTGGGACTGCTGTTGTTCGTGGTCACCCTGGTGTTGAACCTGGTGGCTCTGCATGTGGTGCGAAAATATCGGGAGCAGTATGAATAATCCGATCGGTTCGGGGGCCACGGCCACCGAAAAAGTTAAAGCCTCCCTGGCCGCCCGTTACCGGCGTGAACGGCGCTTCAAAGCCATCGGGATCGGGGCCGTCTGTGTGGGGCTGCTGTTCGTCAGCTTTTTATTCGTCAGTATTGTCAGCAAAGGCTATACCGCCTTTTGGCAGACTCAGATCCGGCTGGATATCCATTTCGATGCCGCCGTGATCGACCCCAGCGGGAACAGAGACCTAACCGAACTGGGGCATGCGGACTACGCCAGCCTGATCAAGCAGAGTCTGCGTAAACGCTTCCCGGAGGTAAAAAACCGGCGCGAGAAGCGAACCCTATACAAGTTGGTAAGTAGTGGTGCGGCGTTCGATCTGCGCGCCAGGGTGCTCGCCGATCCAGACCTGATCGGCACCCGCCAAACCCTGTGGCTGCTGGCGGACGACGATCTGGACATGCTGGTCAAGGGGCAGATCGACCGTTCGCTGCCGGAAAACGAGCGCCGACTGAAAGACCAGGTAATCGGCTGGATCGATGCCCTCAGCGCCCAGGGAGCGGTCGAACTGAAGTTCAACAGCACCTTCTTCACCAATGGCGACTCGCGGGAACCCGAGCAAGCCGGCATCGGCGGCGCGCTGATGGGCTCGCTCTACACCCTGCTCATCACCCTGCTGCTCGCCTTCCCAATCGGCGTGGCGACGTCGGTCTATCTGGAGGAATTCGCCCCCCGCAACTGCTGGACCGACCTCATCGAGGTCAACATCAACAACCTCGCGGCGGTGCCCTCCATCGTGTTCGGCCTGCTGGGGCTGGCGGTGTTCATCAATTTCTTCGGCCTGCCCCGCTCGGCGCCCCTAGTGGGCGGCTTGGTGCTGACCCTGATGACCCTGCCCACCATCATCATCGCCAGCCGTGCGGCACTCAAATCGGTACCGCCCTCGATCCGCGAAGCGGCCCTGGGAGTGGGGGCATCGAAGATGCAGATGGTGTTCCACCACGTGCTACCGATGGCTCTGCCGGGGATGCTTACCGGCACCATCATTGGCATGGCCCAAGCCCTGGGTGAATCGGCGCCGCTGCTGATGATCGGTATGGTGGCCTTCATCGTCGATATTCCCGGCGGACCGCTGGATCCCTCTACGGTGTTGCCGGTGCAGATTTTTCTTTGGGCCGACAGTCCTGAACGTGCCTTCATGGAACGCACCTCGGCGGCGATCATGGTGCTGTTGGGTTTTCTTATCCTGATGAATGCGCTGGCAGTTCTGCTGCGTAAGAGATTCGAACGCCGCTGGTAAGCAGCGGCTATAGGAGTGGAACAATGATGAATGCGATTGCAAAAGAGGTCATGCGAGACGCCCCGAACAAGGGTCTACTGGCATCCGTAAGCGTGGCGCGCTTCAAAGGCGATGCCGATGATTTCAGCGGCACGGTCGGTGAGGTCGAGGTGGCAGACCCACGCATGCGTTGCCGTAACCTCGATGTTTTCTACAACGATAAGCATGCCATCATGGATGTGAGCCTGGATATCGGCAAAAACGAAGTGGTAGCTATGATCGGCCCTTCGGGCTGTGGCAAGTCCACCTTTCTGCGCTGCCTGAACCGGATGAACGACACCATCGATATCTGTCGGGTGAGCGGTCAGATCCAGCTCGACGGTCAGGAGATCTACGACCGCCGGCTCGACGTGGTGCCGCTGCGCGCCCGGGTGGGCATGGTGTTTCAGAAGCCCAATCCATTTCCCAAATCGATCTATGACAATATCGCCTACGGCCCGCGAATTCACGGCCTGGCGGCCAACCGCCAGGAGCTGGACGAGGTGGTGGAGACCTCCTTACGCAAGGCCGGCCTCTGGAACGAAGTGAAGGACCGGCTCGACCAGCCGGGCACCAGCCTGTCAGGCGGCCAGCAACAGCGTCTCTGTATCGCACGCACGATTGCCGTGTCACCCGACGTGATCCTGATGGACGAGCCCTGTTCAGCACTCGACCCCATCGCCACGGCGAAGATCGAGGAGCTGATCGACGAGCTGCGTAAGAACTACACCATCGCCATCGTCACCCACTCGATGCAGCAGGCCGCGCGGGTCTCCCAGCGCACCGCCTATTTCCACCTGGGGCGTCTGATCGAGGTGGGTCCCACCGACGACATCTTCACCCGCCCCCGCCACAAGCTGACGGAAGACTACATCAGTGGTCGTTTTGGTTGAGCAAGAGGGGAGCGACGGCTCAATATTTAGGTTTATAGGTCGGGCTGCGCCCGACAGCATCCTTGATTTCAAGGTATGGCACACGGCGGCCACAGGCCGCCCTATGGGCGCAAGATACGAGCTCACGACTTGATCAGAGGCGCTCTAATACTTCAGCTTCTTGAACACCTCATAGCCATACGCCGGCTTCCAGCCCCAAGAGTAGTTCTGTAGATCGAGCAGTGCCGCCTGCTCTGCGCCCGGGTAGGAGTAGGGGCTGAAACCACAGCCGTAGCTGGTGCGCGGCTTGCCGCGGAAGGTTTTGTATTGGGTCTTGATCACCACGGCGTAGGCGTGTTTCAGGTCGCTGATGGCCTGGGCGTGGGGATCCTGGTACTTCTTGTGGAAGCCCTTCTTGCGCAGACGCTCTATGCCCTTGTCGGTGGCACTGGAGACCGTCTCGTTCGGCCCCGCCACCAATTCGATGGCCAACGAGTTACCCAGCTCTTTCGCTACCACGCAGGCGGCGCCGGCATAGAGCGGCCCTCCTGTGAGCAGGGAGAGGGAGAGGATCAAACCTGGCATCACTACTCTCATGCGCTTGCTCCGCTTGCTTTGTCTCTGTGATAGCCGGCGGCTGGATGGCGGGATTTCTTTAGTCGCGCAGGCAAAATCACCCCTCCCGCTTTGCCTCCAACTCCTCCCAGCGGGCGTAGGCCGTCTCCAACTCCGCTTCGGTGGACTGCATCTGCTGCTGTACCACCGCGACCTCATCGCTGCCCTGCTGATAGAAGGTGGGATCGGCCATGCGGGTCTGGATCTGTTCCAGGCTGGCCTCCAGCACCTCAATGCGGGCAGGCAGTTCGTCCAGTTCACGCTGGTCTTTGTAGCTCAGTTTAACGGACGCTTTTTTCGCGGCACGGGCTGCGGGCTTAGCCAGTTTTGCGGGAGCTGGTGCTGATTTCTGCAGCGCCTGTTTGTGCATCCGCTCCCAGTCACTGTAACCGCCCACATAGTCACCAACCCGGCCATCGCCCTCGAACACCAGGCAGCTGGTGACCGCGTGGTCGAGAAAGTCCCGATCGTGACTGACCAGCAGCAGGGTGCCCTGGTAGTCGAGCAGCAGCTCCTCGAGCAGCTCCAGGGTCTCGACATCGAGGTCGTTGGTAGGCTCGTCAAGCACCAGCACATTGGCCGGCGTGAGGAAGATCTTCGCCAGCAGCAGGCGGTTGCGCTCGCCGCCGGAGAGCGCCTTGATCGGGCCGCGGGCACGCTCCGGGCTGAACAGGAAGTCCTGCAGGTAGGAGATGATGTGTTTCGGCTTGCCATTGACCGTGACCTGGTCACGGCCACCGCCGACATTATCCTGCACCGTCTGGTTCTCGTCGAGGGCATCACGCAGCTGATCGAAGTAGGCGACCTCCAGATTGGTACCCAGCTCAACGCGGCCCTGGTCGGGCTGCAGCCTGCCGAGCAGCAAATTGAGCAGGGTGCTCTTGCCGGCGCCGTTGGGGCCAACGATGCCGATGCGATCGCCACGCAGGATGGTGCAGGAGAAGTCGCGGATCACCGGTGTGCTGTCCCAGGCGTAGCTGACCCCCTGCGCCTCCACCACCAGCTTGCCGGAGCGCTCCGCCTGCTGCAGCTGCATGCGTACCTTGCCTCCCTGCTCGCGGCGCTGGCCGCGCTCCTCACGCATCGCCTTCAAGGCACGCACGCGCCCCTCGTTGCGGGTGCGCCGGGCCTTGATGCCCTGGCGGATCCAGACCTCTTCCTGGGCCAGCTTCTTGTCGAAGCGGGCGTTCTCCAGCGCCTCGGCGTTGAGCTGCTCCTGCTTGCGGCGCAGGAAGTTGTCGTAGTCGCCGGGCCAGTCGCCGAGGCGGCCCCGGTCAAGTTCCAGGATGCGGGTCGCCAGATGGCGCAGGAAGGCGCGGTCATGGGTGATGAAGAGCAGCGCGCCACGGTAGCCGAGCAGGAACTCCTCCAGCCAGGCGATCGATTCGATATCGAGGTGGTTGGTGGGCTCGTCGAGCAGCAGCAGATCGGGCTCGTTGACCAGTGCCTGGGCCAGCAGCACGCGCCGCTTGAGGCCACCGGAGAGCGCCGTGAACTCGACATCCGGGTCCAGCGAGAGGCGCGAGATCACCGTCTCGACACGCTGCTCCAGCTGCCAGCCATCCGCCGCCTCCAGCTCGTGCTGGACCTGGGCGAGCCGCTCCAGCAGCGATTCGTCAGCGCTCTCGGCGAGCTGATGGCTGAGCTGGTGGTAGCGTTTGAGTGTCCCGGCCAGATCACCGGCGCCATCGGCCACCACCTCGAACACACTGCCCTGAGTGCCCGCGGGTACCTCCTGGATCAGCCGTGCGATGCGCACCCCGGCATTAACCACCCGCTCACCGTCGTCCGCCTGCAGCTCACCGAGGATTAGCTTCATCAGGGTCGACTTGCCGGCACCGTTGCGCCCGAGCAGACAGATGCGCTCGCCCTTGTCGATGCTCAGGTCGATGCCGTCGAGCAGCGGCGGGCCGCCGAAACTCACCTGTATGCCGCGTAGATTGATCAATGCCATCTGTTGCTCGATTTTCCGTTGGACGAATGGGGTCGATGTGTGATTATGCCGTGGGGAGGGTACACAGAGATACCGCAAAAGAACACTCTTCTACCCCATCCACTGACGCAATCAGGAAGCCAAAAAAATGAAGACCAAGATCCTGCTGAAAGAGGCCGAGATGCCAACCCATTGGTACAACGTGGTGGCAGACATGCCTAATCCACCGACGCCGCCACTCGGGCCTGACGGCCAGCCGGTGGGACCCGACGCACTGGCCGCGATCTTTCCCAACGCGATCATCGAACAGGAGATGAGCGCCGAGCGCTGGATCCCGATCCCCGAGGAGGTGCGCGAGGCGCTCAGGCTATGGCGCCCCTCGCCGCTCTATCGCGCTAACAGACTTGAGCAGGCGCTCGGCACCCCGGCAAAGATCTACTTCAAAAACGAGGCGGTGAGCCCGGCCGGCTCGCACAAACCCAACACCGCCGTCGCCCAGGCCTACTATAACAAGATGGAGGGCATCAAACGCCTCACTACCGAGACCGGCGCCGGCCAGTGGGGCTGCTCGCTGGCGCTGGCGGGGCAGCTGTTCGATCTCGAGGTGGAGGTTTACATGGTGAAGGTGAGCTATGGCCAGAAACCCTATCGCCGCTCGATGATGCAGACCTGGGGCGCCAAAGTCTTCGCCAGCCCCACCGACCGCACCAACGCCGGCCGGCAGATCCTCACCGCCCACCCCGACTCCGACGGCTCCCTGGGCATCGCCATCTCCGAAGCGGTGGAGCTGGCCGCCGGCCGTGATGACACCAACTACGCCCTCGGCTCGGTGCTCAATCATGTGCTGCTGCACCAGACCATCATCGGTGAGGAAGCGAAAAAGCAGCTGGAGCTGGTCGGCGACTACCCGGATATGATCTTCGCCCCCTGCGGCGGTGGCTCCAACTTCGGCGGCATCGCCTTCCCCTTCTTCGCCGACAAGGCCGCCGGCAAGGCGGTGCAGCTGGTGGCGGTAGAGCCCACCTCCTGCCCAACCCTCACCAAGGGGGTCTACGCCTATGACTTCGGCGACGCCATCGGCCTCACCCCGCTGCTGAAGATGTACACCTTGGGCCACGATTTCATGCCCCCCGGCATCCACGCCGGCGGGCTGCGCTACCACGGCGACTCGGCGCTGGTCAGCCAGCTGCACAATGAGGGGCTGGTCGATGCCTGGGCGGTGCCGCAGCTGGAGACCTTCGAGGCGGGAGTGCTGTTCGCCAAGACCCAAGGCATAGTCCCCGCACCGGAGTCGTGCCACGCCATCGCTGCCGTCATCCGCGAGGCGAAACGCTGCACCGAGAGTGGCGAAACGAAGACCCTGCTGTTCAACCTCTCCGGCCACGGCCACTTCGATATGAGTTCCTACGACCGCTACTTTGCTGGCGAGCTGGAGGATTTCGACTATCCAGAGGCGGCGATCAAAGAGTCCCTCGCCCATCTGCCCAAGGTTGGCTGAAACCTGTGCCCCCGTCATTACCGCGACGGGGGCACCTGCGGATGATTTCTGCTATGGTCAGAAGTTCCAAAACAACCAAGCGAAACCGCCCAGATGGTCAAAAACGTCACCTTCAAAGATGCCTGGGATGGGCAGGCCGATTGTCGCGTCTGTGCACTGCGTGAGTCGGTGCTGTTTGCCGGTCTTAACGAGGGGGATTTCGAGCATATTCACCAACCGATCGACCAGTACACTTTGCCGGTAGGTGCGGTGCTCTATCGCAGCGGTGACTCCGGACAGCGCATGTACACCATCCGCTCCGGGGTGCTGAAACTGGTGCAGTATCTGCCAGACGGCAGCCAGCGCATTGTGCGTCTGATTCGCTCCACCGATGTCACCGGTCTGGAGTGCCTGCTGGGCAAGCCCTATCAGCACGATGCCATCGTGCTGCAGGAGACCGAGGTCTGCAGCCTACCGATCAAGGTGGTCGACAATCTCAGCCAAGAGAACCCGACACTCCACCGCGAGCTGCTGAATCGCTGGCAGCGGGCCCTCAACGAGGCCGACGCCTGGCTTACCGAGCTCTCCACCGGCTCCGCTAAGCAACGGGTAGCGCGGCTGCTGTTGCGGCTGGTCAGCGACATGGAGAGCAGCGAGTGCGAACTGTTCGCTCGCGAGGATATGGGAGCGATGCTCGGCATTACCACCGAAACCGCCAGCCGCACCATTGCCGAGTTCAAGCGCCGGAGTCTACTGGTGGAAAGCCGCAGCAATCACTTCCTGCTGGATGTTCCCAATCTGCAGCGCATTGCCGAAGATTGAGTATTTTCAATGCGCAACTGTGTGCCCCCTCCTAAGATTCCCGCATAGTTCAACCTATGTACGCCGGCCTTCATGACGCTTGGCGTGTAATCGCCCGGGCACTCCCCTGCCCAAACCTTCGGGAGAACACACCTTGAGACAGGAGTTGATCGAAGAGACATTCCCAATCTTTCTGTTGGAGATCGAACGGGAGGAATGTCTTTTTCAATCGGTAGAGGCGATTGCTGACTACCTGCGCGAGCACATTGAGGCGCACCCGTCAGCCCGCTATATCGCCACCTTTGATCACTTCGCCCATACCCGCGAGTTGCCGGAGGGACAGGTAGCTGACAGCATCCACTCCGCGATCAATCTGGTGTTCTGTTTCGGCCTGACCCTGCAGGAACCAGAGACACTCGCCATCCGCCCACGCTCCATCGGCATCTGCGATAGTGGGGATCGGTTTATCATCACCTTCATGGAACCCCCTATGCCGGTGGTCAACGCCGCCATGGAACACTGGGCACACTCCCTGATCAAACGGCCTAAACCGGCCTGCGCAATGAGAGCATCATGAAAATCGCTGTCACCAGCCAGAACTTCCGTACCATCACCGGCCACGCCGGCAAGACGCGCCGCTTTCTGATCTTTGGTCAGGATGAGAACGGAGAAGTGGAGGAACTGCAACGCCTCGATCTGCCGAAGGCGATGTCGATGCATGAATTCCGGGGTGACGAGCACCCGATCTTTGCAGTCGATGTATTGATCACCGGCGGCTGTGGGGAGGGTTTCATCAGAAGGCTCGGCTCCTACGGGGTGCGGGTCATCCCCACCAGCGAGAGCGATCCGCAGACTGCCGTGCGTTGTGTGCTTACCGGCACACCATTGCCAGCACCGCAACCGCACGACCACGGACATGACCATCAGCGCCCTGAGGTCAGCCTGAAAAAGGAGTAACTGCAGCGCTAGAGCGCCATCTCCAGATCATCGATAACGACGTCGATCCCCGCCTTGGCACAGGCTTCGTCGGTAAGCCCAGAGGGTGCGCCACTCACCCCCACACCACCCAACAGTTGCCCACCCACCTCGATCGGCAGACCACCAGCAGACATTACCAGACCATCGATGCGGCCGATCGGGGTATCGGCACGATCCTGCAGCGCCGAGGTGGCAGCATTGAAGTTGGCCGCGGTAAACGCCTTCATGCGGCTGATCGGCAGAGTGATCTGCGCCGCTATGGTGTCGCGCAGGGTAACCTGCACGATGCCGTTTCGATCCACCACCGTAACCCCGATCTGAATGCCTCTGCTACGGCACTCATGCAACGCCCCCTGGGCGATCTGCTGGGCCACCTCCAGGGTCATCCGTTTCAGCGCAACCGTGGGGGAGACTTCCTCTTCGGCGGTGAGTGGCGGGGCAACCAGCACCCCCAACCCAAGCACCAGAGCAGGTTTGATCATCTGCATCCTTCTCCTCCATCATTTTGGCTGTAGTGTCAACACCTACCTTAGCCAAAGACCCCGCCTGTTGAAATGGCGGTAAACACCAACTCAAAAGAGATTAAGAGGGAGCATCCGCAGGTTAAGGACACCTGACCATCCAGCAGCTGTTCTATCCTGCCGGATAGCGCTGCTCCACATACTCATTCAGGATTTGCTTGAACTGTCCGGCAATATCTTCACCTTTCAGAGTGCTGTGCTTTTCACCATCCACATAGACCGGTGCCGAAGGGTTCTCGCCGGTGCCCGGCAGGCTGATGCCGATATTGGCGTGTTTGCTCTCGCCCGGACCGTTGACCACACAACCCATCACCGCCACGCTCATCTTCTCCACCCCGGGGTGGCTCTGCCGCCAGAGCGGCATCTGTTGGCGCAGATAGGACTGGATCTCCCCAGCCAGCTGCTGGAACAGGGTACTAGTGGTGCGACCACAGCCTGGGCAGGCCACTACCATCGGCGTGAAGGCGCGCAGCCCCATCGACTGTAGCAGTTCCTGGGCCACCACCACCTCCTGGGTACGAGCGCCCCCCGGCTCCGGCGTGAGGGAGATGCGAATGGTGTCACCGATCCCCTCCTGCAGCAGCACTGCAAGCGCGGCACTGGAGGCCACGATGCCCTTGGAGCCCATGCCCGCCTCGGTCAGCCCCAGATGCAGCGCATAGTCGCAGCGCTGCGCCAACCGCCGGTAGACCGCGATCAGATCCTGCACCCCGCTCATCTTGCAGGAAAGTACGATCTTATCCGCCGCCATGCCCAGTTCTTGGGCCCGACGGGCACTCTCCAGGGCCGAGGTAACCATGATCTCATGGATCATCTCCTCGGCATCCAGCGGCTCGCTGGCGCGGGCATTTTCGTCCATCATCTTCGCCACCAGGGTCTGATCAAGGCTGCCCCAGTTGACGCCGATGCGCACCGGTTTGTGGTAGCGGCAGGCGGTCTCGATCATGCTGGCAAAGCGGCTGTCCTTGCTGTCGCCACTGCCCACATTACCGGGGTTGATACGGTACTTGGCCAACGCCTCGGCGCAGGCCGGATGATCTGCCAGCAGGCGGTGGCCGTTGAAGTGGAAGTCGCCGATCAACGGCACATCCAGCCCCTGCCGAGCCAGCCCTTCACGGATTAGTGGGATAGCGGCAGCCGCCGCCTCGTTGTTCACCGTCAGCCGCACCAGCTCCGAGCCGGCCTGGGCCAATTGCACCACCTGCTCCACTGTTGCCGCCACGTCCGCCGTGTCGGTGTTGGTCATCGACTGCACCACCACAGGCGCCGCGCCGCCCATCCTGATTCCACCCACCATGACAGACTGGGTGGGATGTCTAGGCAATTGCCTACCGCTCATCCGCGCTCCATTATCACTTGGGGCGGAAAAACCGCCCCTTTAATCTGCAAAGGGGCCATTATGGACGAACCTCCCACAAATAAAAAAGCCCGACCAGAAGGTCGGGCTCTATTGCAGGGCGTCGCCCCTATTATTTCAGCTTGCCAATACCGAGCATCTTGAGGATGTACTTCTCGTAGATCGGCTCCGAGGTGCCCTTTTTCATCTTGCGGATGAAGTACTTCTCGAAGGCGATCTTCGCCATGTGTACCCACTTGCCCTTCTTGAACCAGGCGACGTTGCGCGGCGGGATCTGCGGCAACGCGACGAAGGCGGCGCCGGTGTCACCCATGTCAGCCAAGCAGATGGCATTCCAGGTCGCGAGCGTGGTGCCCTCCTTGCCTGCCAGGTCGTCGGCAATGTTGTGCACGATGGCGGTCACCATCGACTCGATCATGTAACCGGTCTTGGGCGCCCCGGTTGGCACCGCAGTGGCCTCCACCGGCGGGATGGCGATGCAGACACCGGCAGCGTAGATATTCTTGTAGGTCGGGTTGCACTGGTGGTCGTCGACGAAGACAAAACCACGCGGGTTGCACAGCCCCTCCACATTGGCCACCGCATCCACGCCCTTGAAGGCGGGCAGCATCATGGAGTATTTGAACTCCAACTCATGCTCTTTGATTTTATGGCCGGAGTCGTCGTACTGCTCGACAAACATCTTGCCGGCCTCCACCTTGATCACCTTGGCATTGGTGATCCAGTTGATGTGGTGGGCACGGAAATCACTCTCGAGAAACCCCTTGGAGTCGCCCACGCCACCCAGGCCGAGGTGACCGATATAGGGCTCGGAAGTGACGTAGGTCATCGGAACTTTGTCGCGCATCTTACGCTTGCGCAGATCCGAATCCATGATGAAGGAGAACTCGTAGGCGGGACCAAAGCAGCTGGCGAAGGGCATCGCGCCGATGATCACTGGCCCCGGTTCGTCGAGCAGGTCCTTGTAGGCGTCAAACGCCTTCTCCGCGTGATTCACGGTGCAAATCGACTGGGTGTGGCCTTCCGGACCAGAGCCCTCTACCTCTTCAAACGCGAGACGCGGGCCGGTGGCGATCACCAGGTAGTCATACTCGATGGTCTCGCCGTCATCCAATTCCAGCTTGTTGCCTTCGGCGTCGATCTTGTCGACCCGCTTGGCAATGAAGTTGATCCCCTTGCGCTCCAGGTGGGGGCGAATATCGAAGGTGATGTGGGAACGATCTCGCCAGCCGACTGCCAACCAGGGATTAGAGGGTACGAACTGGAAGTACTCCCGTTCGTTGATCATCGTCACCTCATGTTCCCGGCCCAATTCAGCACGCAACTCATAAGCGCACGGCATACCACCGGTCCCGGCACCCAACACTACAACATGTGCCATAGAAAACTCCTCTGACCTCTTTGGTCTTGTATTCGTCATGGCCCGCCGTCAAGCGGCGGCTACTACCTGGAAAGCCCCCTATATTTTTGTGGGGCCACTATTAAATCAAAACAGCCGAAACAATACACTCAACCAACTGAAAATCAAAGGATTTTCAATAATTTAGAATGAATTAATATAACAAATAAGGCTAGCCTTCGAGATCAAACCAACCAGCCACCTCAGACTGCCGTGCAACCACAGCACGCTCGAGTAGAGTCTCTGCACTGCGCGCCACGGCGGCAGTCACCTGCTCGGGCGTGTTATTTTTTTCACTCAGATGGGCCAACAACAGATGGCGAATGCGCCCGCAATCGAGTTTTCTCAGCAGCGCCGCCGACTGCTCATTGTTGAGATGGCCCAGATTGCCCCCGACCCGCGCCTGCAACGAGGCGGGATAGGGACCGTTGGCCAGCATCTCGGTATCGTGATTGAACTCCAGCACCAGCGCATCGCAGGCCGCGATACGCTCCTCGATATGTGGCGTGATACAGCCGGCATCGGTCACCACCCCAAGGCGGAGCCCCCCTTTCTGGAACACGAACTGGCAAGGCTCCCGGGCATCGTGCGGTATCGGGAAGGGTTCGATGCTGAGATCGCCGATGCAAAAGCGGCTGCAGTGGCTGTCAATGGCATGCACCTCCGGCAGTTCACCACAACGTGCCTGCGCCAGGCTGCGGGTGCCTTCCGTCATCCAGACTGGGATCTCATGGCGGCGGGCGAGCGGTCCAACCCCACGCAGATGGTCACCATGCTCATGGGTAACGATGATGGCATCGATACTCCCGGCCTCCACCCCCAGACGCTGCAGACGGCGTTCAACCTCCGTTGCGGGGAAACCGCAGTCCAGCAGAACCCGCACGCCACCGCTATCGACCAACAGGGCGTTGCCGCGACTGCCGCTGCCGAGGGAGGCGAAGCGCAACGCGCTATTCCCGTATCACGATCTAGCGAATCTGCTCGTGTAGCAGAGTCAGGATGCGTTGCGAAGTGGTGGAAGATTCGGGCTGACCCGCCTCATTCTCCACACTGACCAGAGTCACCTCAGCCTGCTGATCCAGTCTGACCCGGTACTGATTATTGGTGTCGATCTGCTCGTCGTCTGTCCAGAAGGCAAGCTTGGAGAAGAAGCCCTTCTCCTGGCCAGCAGCCTTGTCCGGGTCATTGTAGCGCACAAAATAGACCCCTTCCGAGCGGTTGCGATCCTCTACCGCAAAACCGACCCGGTCGAGTGCCATCCCCACCAAACGCCAGGCGCGAGCAAAACCCTCGTTGATGCGCAGCGCAGCATAGCCATCGCGCTTCACCATCTGGGAACGCATCTTGCGCTGCTGCGGCTGCGCCAGCATCCGCTCAGTGGCCTGCTGCTCGGCGCCCATGAAGATCATCATCCGGCGCAACATCTCCACCTCGATGCCCGGCTCGCTGGGACGCGGCGTCCAAAAGGTGGTATCAGAGTCACCGCCGGGGTTCTCTTTCAGATGCTCCTCCATGCCCCGATGGGTCAGATAGAGCTCTGTGGTACCCGCCTGCTCGCCCGGCTCGAGGCGCACCCGGAACTGATCGCGAGTGGCCGACGAGTAGACACTGTCGAACGCCTTGCGAAACAGCTCGGTAAGAAATCCCTGTTTGATATCGGCACGACTCTCCAGCCAGTCGGTCTGCATAATGCCGACGGTGGGATCCTGCTCCACCAGCAGCAGGCCGGCCTGGCGCCAGAACTCCACCGCCAGCGGCCAGACCTCATCCGCTGGGGAGTCGATCAGCAGCCAGTGCTGGTCGCCATCGCGCATCACCTTGATCCCTTCCACGCCAGGCAACACCTGATTACCGGCCAGTTTCACACTGTTGAGCGAGCTTCCCTCCCGACGTTCGGCAAACTCCGAATAGGAGGTGCTGACACCGGGGATGGTCATGGCGTCGTTGATCCCCGAGCGACTCAGATCTGGCGGGATCTCCAGATCCTCGGTCATCTGGCGCTGGTTGCGGTATTCGGTCTTCTTGTCCGTGACTACCTCACCGACAGAACTACAGCCGGACAGCAGCACGAGAGGAAGCAGGAGAACAGAGAGCCGGGAGAAGATGAGAGACATAGCGTTTGATCAGGTTAATTATTAAGTGCTGCGCCGCTTCAAGGGCGGCGACAGGTTCTTCTGCCGGACTCAGCAGACGCCCGCCTGTTGCATCGCGGCGAGCAGAGCGGGCTGCTGTCCCTCCGACAACCAGGTGAGAGGCAGCCGTATACCTTCGGGCGCAAGGCCCAGGTGGTGCATGGCCCATTTGACCGGGATCGGGTTGGACTCGACAAACAGCGCCTGGTGCAGCCCCGCCAACTGGCGGTCGAGCTGCTCAGCGGCGTCGCGATCTCCGGCCAACGCCGCCTTACACATCTGGCTCATCTGCCGCGGTGCCACATTGGTGGTGACCGAGATAACCCCGTTGCCACCCTGCAGCATAAACTCGCAGCCGGTAGCATCGTCGCCACTGTAAACATCGAAACCTTCCCCACACAGCTCGCGGATACGGCTCAACCGACCGAGATCCCCGGTCGCCTCTTTTACCCCGACGATGTTGGGCAGCTCAGCCAAGCGTGCGATGGTCTCGGGCAGCATGTCGCAGGCGGTGCGACCGGGCACATTATAGAGGATCTGCGGGATCTCCACCGCCTCTGCCACGGCCTTGTGGTGCAGGTAGAGACCCTCCTGGGTCGGCTTATTGTAGTAGGGGGTGACCAGCAGGCAGGCATCGGCACCCGCCTGTTTCGCGCAGCGGGTCAGACTGATCGCCTCGCGAGTGGAGTTGGCGCCGGTACCGGCGATAACCGGGATTCGACCAGCGACCTGCTCGACCACCTGACGGATCAGCGCGCAGTGCTCCGATTCGTCGAGAGTAGCCGACTCGCCGGTGGTGCCCACCGCGACGATCGCATCGGTGCCCTGCTCAATATGGAATTCGATCAGATGCTGCAGCGACTCTTCGTTCACTGAGCCGTCTTCGTTCATGGGCGTGATCAACGCCACCATGCTGCCACGGAACATCTTCCCCAACCTTTTTCAGCGGATTAAACCGCGCTATGGTAGCGCGCTGTTTGCGAGCCTGACAAGTCATCCGAATAACACTTGTTCCTGTCACGGATTTCCGTTAGATAGTTCAAGCAAGCGCTTCAAGCCCCACTGGATCGGGGCCGGATTCATTAAAATTCAGCTCAGCCTGGGTATGCAGTGGAGACCCGAGAATGTCCGAAGAGAATCAGTTTATCAGAGAGATCAGAATCAACCCCATCGTACCGACCGAGTCGGTGCTGGTAGCAACCGCCCGCGGCATGCGGCCCAAAAAAGCGGAGGAGATGGTGCAGCGCGAGAACCGCGCGCACGTCGAGACCTGCCCCTTCTGCCGCGGCAACGAGGAGAAGACCCCACCAGCGATCAAAGCCTACCCGGATGAGAAGGAGTGGCAGATGCGCATCGTGCCCAACCTCTATCCGGTACTGGGCGACGACAAGCCGCAGAGCAATATCGCGTTTGGCCTACAGCAGGTGATCGACGGCTATGGCCGCCATGAGGTGGTGATCGACAATCCCAACCACGGCATCGCATTGCACGAGATGACTCGTGAACACCTCACCAACCTCTTCTACACCTACCAAGAGCGCATGGCCGAGCTATACAATTCTGATAGCCGGCTCAAGTATGTGCTGGTGTTCAAAAACTTCGGTCCAGCGGCGGGGGCCAGCATCCCGCACACCCACAGCCAGATCATCGCCACCCCGGTGGTCCCGGAGAACGTGCAGAATGAGGTGTACCACAGCCGCGAATATTTCAAGAAGTACGGCCAGTGCGTCTTCTGCTCGCTGATCGACGAGGCACTGACCTACGAGGCCACCATCTACGACCGCGACTCAGGCCAGATCCGGCGCAAGGTCAACGTCGGCCAGTATGTGATCGAGCGCGGTGAGCACTTCGTCGCGATCAAGCCTTTCGCCAGCCGCTTCGAGTGGGAGATCCACATCCTGCCGCTGAAACACCAATCCGACTTCCTCAAGGCAAACCGCGAGGATCTGAGTGACTTCGCGCGCGTGCTGAAACGCACCATGGCACGCCTCGACAAGGTGGTGGGCGGCGTGCAGTACAACTTCTTCCTCCACTCCCAACCCCATGGTGAGGAGTTCGACGGTTGCAACGACAGCTACCACTGGCACCTGGAAATCTGCCCGCGCACCAGCATCCCGACCGGCTTCGAGCTGGGCTCCGGACTGTTTGTCAGCACCGTTAGCCCGGAGCTAGCCGCGGAACAGCTGCGCTCGGTGGAGATACCCGACGACTGATGTAGGGTGATAGACTGCCGGCAGCCCTGTCGGAGCAATTGCCGGCAGGCTCCATTACATCAATACACTGTTAAGGGTTAATCCATGCCTGCACCCAGTAGCTTTCTGGTGATTTCCGCCCTCGGCCGGGACCGGCCGGGCATCGTCAACGAGTTGTCTAAAACCATTCTGGAGGGTGAGTGCAACATCGTCGACAGTCGTATGACAGTGCTCGGCGGCGAGTTCGCAATCCTGTTGATGGTGGAGGGCCAGTGGAACACCCTGGCCAAGCTGGAGAGCGCTCTGCCAGAGATCGAAAAGCGCCTCGGCCTGACCATCATCGCCAAGCGCACCGAGGAACGCGCCCCATCCAGCAATCAGCTGCCCTATGCGGTGGAGGTGGTTGCCATGGACCACCCCGGCATCGTGCACCAGCTGGCGGAGTTTTTCTCGGAACGCCAGATCAATATCGAAGACATGGTCACCAGCAGCTACGCCGCCGCTCACACCGGCACGCCGATGTTCTCTGTCACCATGAGCGTCGGCATCCCCGCCAACCTGCACATCGCCACGCTGCGTGACGATTTCATGGACTACTGCGACAGTCTCAACCTGGACGGCGTACTAGAGCCGATCAAAGGAGCCTAAGAGCAATCATCATGAGCGTGGAAATCGGCCAGCCTATCCCCGACATTGAGCTGCTACTCACCGGCAACCAGCAGAGCCGGCTCTCCGCCTATCGAGGCAAGCCGCTACTACTCTACTTCTATCCCAAGGCGAGCACCCCCGGCTGCACCACCGAGGGGCGCGACTTCAGCGCCCTGATCAACAAGTTCCGTCGCCAATCCACGGTAATCCTCGGCGCCTCCCGGGACGGCCTCAAGGCGCAGGAAAACTTCAAGGCGAAGCAGCAGTTCCCATTCGAGCTGATCTCCGACAAGGAGGAGGCACTCTGCAACCTGTTCGACGTAATCAAGCTGAAGAATATGTACGGCAAACAAGTCAGAGGCATCGAGCGCAGCACCTTCCTGATCGACGAGCAGGGGGTGCTACGACAAGAGTGGCGCAAAGTTAAGATCAAGGGGCACGCGGAAGAGGTGCTCGAAGCGATAAAGGCGATGCGCGCCGCAACTTAAGCCGAGAGAGCCAACAACCTAGCAGGCCATCCCAATGATAAAAACCAGCCGCCAAAAACCCTGCATCTTTGTGCTTGACACCAACGTGCTGATGCACGATCCAAGCGCTCTCTTTCGCTTTCAGGAGCACGACATCTTTCTGCCGATGACGGTACTGGAGGAGCTCGACCGCAACAAACGCGGCATGTCGGAAGTGGCGCGCAATGTGCGCCAGACCAGCCGCTTTCTCGACGAGCTGCTAACCGATGCCAGCCACGCGCAGATCACCAGTGGGCTACCGCTGAACAACCTGGAGCTGAGTGGCAATGCCACCGTTGGCGTCACTGGCAAACTCTTCTTCCAGACCCGCCAACTGCTTAGCGACCACCCGCTGGCGCTGCCCGATACCAGCGCCGATAACACCATCCTGATCACCACCCTGGCGCTGCAGGAGGAGCATCCCGACTGCACCGTGATCCTGGTCTCCAAAGACATCAACATGCGCATCAAGGCTGCTGCCCTGGGGGTCCCGGCGGAGGATTACTCTAACGACCAAGTGCTGGATGATGTCAGCCTGCTCTACAGCGGCGAGGCACAGTTGCCCGACGACTTCTGGGACCACCACACAAAAGAGGTGGAGGCTTGGCAAGAGGAGGGACGCACCTTCTACCGCGTCTCCGGCCCCGATGTGGCGGCCTGGTACCCGAGCCAGTGTCTGTTCCTCGACTGCGACCACGGCTTCGAGGCGATTGTGCGACGCAAGGAGGGGGAGGAAGCGATCATCGAGCTGGTCAACGACTACCGTGCCCAGAAACACTCGGTGTGGGGCATCAATGCGCGCAACCGGGAGCAGAACTTTGCCCTCAACATGCTGCTCGACCCAGAGATCGACTTTGTCTCCCTGCTGGGCACTGCCGGCACCGGCAAGACCCTGCTGACCCTGGCCGCCGGACTGGCGCAGACCCTCGACCAGAATCTCTACCGCGAGATCATCATGACCCGGGTCACAGTACCGGTGGGCGAGGATATCGGCTTTCTGCCGGGCACCGAGGAGGAAAAGATGACCCCTTGGATGGGAGCCCTGATGGATAACCTGGAGGTGCTAACCCAGACCGAGGGCGGCGACTGGGGACGCGCCGCCACCGAGGATCTGCTGCGCTCACGGATCCGCATCCACTCGCTCAACTTCATGCGCGGACGCACCTTTCTCAACAAATACATCATCCTCGACGAGGCGCAGAATCTGACACCGAAGCAGATAAAGACCCTGATCACCCGCGCCGGCCCCGGCACCAAGATCGTCTGCCTCGGCAACGTGGCGCAGATCGACACCCCCTACCTGACCGAGACCTCCTCCGGTCTGACCTACGTGGTGGACCGTTTCAAAGACTGGCCCCACAGCGGCCACATCACCCTGCTCAGGGGAGAGCGCTCACGCCTCGCCGACTTTGCCTCGGAGAGCCTCTGAGAGGCACAGGGTTCAGATCACCGAGCCGCGCTCGACGATCGCCTGTAACTCTTTCTCCGAGAGAGAATAGACCTCCTCGATGCGCCGGTGCTTTTCGTCCAGATCGCTACCTTCCCCCTGGCGCCCCATAAACTCGAGCTCCTTCGCCAGCGTCGAGAGCTCTATCGCCCCCACATTCGCACTACTCGACTTGAGTGAGTGGGCGGGGCCCACCAGGGCCTCCAGATCCTCTGCCGCCACCGCATCGGCGATCCCCTGCATCAGGATTGGGGCATTCTCTAGATAGCTGTTAAGCACCGCTATGAAGTCGGCATCCATGATCTCCACCAGCTCTTCGACCACCCCCAGGTCGATCACACTCTGCCCCTCCGAGACCATGTTCCGTACCTCTCGACCCAGCTCCCGGGAATCGAACTCCAGCTCCGAATCCCCAGAGGAGAGGCCATCGAAATCGTCATCCTCCTCCAGCACCTCTCGCATCGGCAACCACTGACGCAGCATGTTCTCCAGTGCTGACGGTTTCACCGGCTTCGCCAGATAGTCGTCCATGCCCGCCGCCAAACAGCGTTCCCGGTCACCGGCCATGGCGTTGGCAGTCATCGCAATGATCGGCAGGCGCGACAGGCCGTTCATCTCCTCGCGATTACGGATCGCCTCGGTGGATTCGTAGCCATCCATGCGCGGCATCTGACAATCCATCAATACCACGTCAAAATTCTCTTCGCCGACCATTTTCAGTGCCTCTGCACCGTCCATCGCCGTGACCGGCGTCAGGCCAGCTCTCTGCAGCATCTTCTTCACCACCGCCATGTTGACCGGGTTGTCCTCCACCACCAGCACATGACCGACCAGCGGCGTATGCTGGACGGTCTGCTTCTCTCCATCCTTGTTCCTCGAGAGAATATTCTTGGCTGCCTGATTATCATCCCAGGTAAAGGTCTCATCCGGCATGCGCGGGATCAGGTCATCCGGCAGCGAGTGGGAACCGCCGTAACCCTCTTGCACATCGAAGATACGCTTCACGCGGCGCTCGATCTCGATCCGCCGGAACGGCGCCAGCAGCACATCGACGCCCATCTTCTTCAGCTTTTTCACCTCGGCACCATCGCCACTGAGAATCAGGAACTCGACACCCGACATATGTGGCAGGGCGCGGATATCCTCAATCAGCTGAATCACGTTTGGCACCAGCCCGCGCACATCGATAACCACCAGCTCGTACATCCAGCTCTCACCCAGGGTGGCGGAGGCCTTCAGCTTGTTGAGCGCATCGTAGTGATCGCCCGACTGCTCCACCACCATGCCCCAGTCGAGCATGTGGTGGGCAATCTGATCGGTCTCCTCTGCATCGCCACCCAGAATCAGCGCACGCACCCCTTGCAGATCCCGCCGCGCCGAAGGCACCTCCTCAAGGGATTTTCGCAGCGGTACCACGAACCAGAATAGCGAGCCCTTACCGCGAACCGACTTGACGCCGATGCGCCCACCCATCAGTTCGGTCAGACGCTTGCAGATCGCCAGCCCCAGACCGGTGCCACCATGTTTTCGGGTGGTTGAGGCATCGGCCTGAGAGAAGGGGCGAAACAGCCGGTTGACGTGCTTCTCCGACATACCAATACCGGTGTCGCGTACCGCAAACAGCAGCTCTACCTCGGTGCGGCTGGCGTGGCGCAACGAGATCTCTACTGAGATCCCCCCCTTCTCGGTGAACTTGACCGCGTTACTCACCAGGTTAGTAAGGATCTGGCGTAGCCGGATCGGATCACCACGGGCGGAACGCGGCACCTCGGGCGCCACCTTGTGCTTGAGTTTCAAGCCACGCCGATCGGCGGCATTAGTCATCAGCGAGGTAACCTGTTCCACCAACTCACGCACATTCAGCTCGATGAATTCCAGCTCCAGCTTGCCGGCCTCCACCTTTGAGAAATCGAGGATGTCGTTGATGATACTCAGCAGCAGTTGGGTGGAGTTGAGCGCGGTCATCACAAACTGACGTTGCTCGGCGCTGAGTTTAGTCTCGCGCAACATCTCCAGGATCGGCAGGATGCCATTCAACGGCGTGCGGATCTCATGGCTCATGGTGGCGAGGAACTCTGTTTTCGCCATATTCGCCGTCTCTGCCGCCTCCTTCGCCAGCGACAGTTCCCGCTCTACGTCTCGACGCTGATCGTTCTCCATGCTCAAGCGATTGGTAAGTTCAGAGAGCTGCCCCTCGGCCTGGAGCATACGCTCGCGCAGCAGCGAGCGGTTGGCCGCAAATAACAGCAGGCGCTGTTGGTTCAGCACAGACCAGATCACCAGCACAACCAGGGAACAGACGTAGACGATCAGACCAATCCAGCCGCCTTCCGGCAGCGCCAGCGGAGTCAGCAGCATGCCAGCAAACAGCGGTAGCAGTACTGCCAACAGAAAGGTGGCGCTGGCAAGCCCATCCATACTCACCAGCATGGCGGAAAACAGCACCACCACACCGATCAGCGAAAAACTCCACAACTCTGCCGAGGTAAACGGCTCTATCATCAGTTGGAGCAACGCTGCCGACCACAGCAGCCCGATCAGCAGCAGCCCACCAATAAACGGATAACGCCAACGCTCCAGCTGTGCAGGAAGGATCCTACGCCCCATCGCTACCAGCCCAAACATCCCCAGCAGAAGCAGCGCCAGGCCGACGCTCCAGACCATACCCCAGTCCGTCTCCCAGGGAGTCTTGAGCCAGGCGAGCGCGGCAAACACCAGTAGGTTGATCGGCAACAGCACCATGCCCCTGGCATAGAGCAACCGCACCTGCTCCGACTTTACGTTTATCTCTTCCCGGTTCTCAGATTCCATTGGACTTCCGCACAACTTTCCGTCACTCGCACAAGCCGGCAACTGTTAACACATCCACAAATAGGGCTCCCGACTAAAAGTAGCATATTCTTTAAATTACTACCCTAGCTACCTGGAATGGCTCCATTTTTCCCAAAAAGTCGATTAATTCTTCTTTTCATCAGAGTTAGAAGCTGGCTGGACTTGTCTCACCGATTTGAGTGAAACTGCATTGTTTTATCACGTCTCTAGCAGCAGGCTAAAACCAACGCCCGTCACCTTATAAGATATGCAGGACAGCAGACAGCCCCAGACAAGCAAAACCGAAGAGCTCAAGCAGATATTTCTGGGCCATCTTCCGGAACGGCTTGCGGCGATTGATAAATCCTGGCAAGCGCTCGACGCGCACTGGGATCCGATTCTCTGCGCTCGCCTCTACCACCAGATCCAGGACCTGACCGGTGCCTCAGGTCGCTTCGGTCTGCTCGAAATCAGCCAGGAGGTCTTCTCCCTGGAGACCGAACTGGGTCAGTTTGTCGACTCCGGCCTACGTCCCAACGAAACAGAGCTGGCGGAGCTGGATCAACAGATGGCCCGCCTGCAGCAGGCGCTCAGCACCGTCTGCGCACGCCACTTCAACCTCGCCATTCCAAGTCAGCCCACCGATGAGGCCATCTACTATCTGCGTCACACCGAGGAGATCGCCCCCGGACTGGTGGCCGCGCTGGAGGCAAAAAAGTGCATCGTGCTGACCTACAGCCGGGCCGATGACCTGCTTGCCGAGATGGAAAAACGGGTGCCGCAGCTGCTGCTCATCGATACCGTGCATCTGCCGGCACTGAAGAGCATCACCGATGCCTTCGAGCAGCTGAAGAAGCAGCAGAAGCCGGTGCCCAAGCTGCTGTTTCTGTCCCGCGCCAAGGAGCTGGAGCTGCGCCTGCAGGCGATGCGCGCCGGTGCCGAGGGCTATTTTGTACCGCCCTACGACATCTCCGAGCTGGCGGACAGAATCCACACCATGACCGAACCAGACGAGGGCCCCAGCTACCGGGTGCTGATCGTCGAAGACGATCCAGCACAGGCCGATTTCGCCAGTGCAGTGTTACGCAAATCGGGCATCGACTCGTTGATCGTCACCGAACCACTCAAGATCCTCGAGGCCCTCGACCAATACCGCCCCGACCTGATCCTGATGGACCTCTACATGCCCGATGCCGACGGCATCGAGCTGACCAGCATCATCCGCGAACAGCCGCAGTTTATCGGTACCCCGATCGTGTTTCTCTCGGGTGAGCAGAATACCGAAAAGCAATTGGACGCCCTCAGCGTCGGCGGCGACGACTTCATCGCCAAACCGATCCGGCCGCGCTTTCTGATCACCACCGTCATCAATCGCATCCAGCGCTCACGGATGCTGCAGCAGACCCAGAAACCGGTCAATTCGCGCGACCCGCTGACCGGGTTGTCGACCCGCCGGCACTTCTATGAGCATCTCGACAGCCTGCTGCTCAAGTCCGACCCCTCATCAGCCGGACTCGGCGTGATCTACCTGGAGCTCGATATCCGCAGAAGAGGCGGCGGCAGCGCCAACGGCCAGGATGCGGATGACCTACTGCGGCAGATCGGCAGCATGGTTTCTGGCAGCATCGAACCCCAGGATATCGCCGCCCGCTATGACGAACGGACCATCGTGGTACTGGCCCAGCGCCCCCACATCAACAACCTGAATGCGCTCGCCGAGCAGATCCGAAAACAGATCGCATCACACCGCTTTGTCATTGGCGGCCGCGAGCACCGAATCATCCCCAATGTCGGCCTCTGCCAGTTAGATGATTCGCTCTTCACCGCCAGCGAGATGCTCTCGCGCAGCGCCAACGCGGCCTCCTCTGCCCGCGCCACCGGCATCAACCAAGTAGTGCAGTTTTCGGTTAAAGAGGAGCCGCTGGATGAAGACTCTTCCGATGAGGCGCTGTTTTCACACATCAGCCACTCGCTGGAGGAGAACTCGATCCAGCTGCTCTTCCTCCCCTACAGCGATACCCAGGGGGGCAACCTGGAGTTCCATGAGCTGATCCCCCGACTGATGGGCAGCCACGGCGAATCGATCCCCACCGCCCGCATCAATCTGGTTGCCCAGCGCACCGGTCTGTTCAAAAAAATCGACCGCTGGTTGCTGGAACACGCCCTGTCGGTACTCGACCAGCGCCGCCAGCAAGGGCGACCGACAGCGCTGATCATCCATCAGTCGATGGAGTCGGTCCAGGATACGTCGAACCTCAGCTGGATTCGTGAGCAGCTGCGCCTCAGACAGCTGGTGGGTACTGGCATCTTTATCGAGTTCGACCTGGCCGATCTGGCCGCCAATCTGAAACAGGCAAAAAGCTACATCCGCAGCCTGCAGGAGATGGGCATCAATGTGATCCTGTCACGCTTTATCGGCAACGATACCGCCTTCAAGGTACTGGGCTTTCTCAAACCCAACTGCGTGCGCCTCTCGAAACGACTGGTCAAAGCGAAGCAGGACAAGATTGACGCGATCACCGGTCAGCTTCAGAAACGTCAGATCAAGATTATCCTACCCCGCATCGACAACCCCTCACGCATCCCGAAAACCTGGGAGCAACATGCTGATCTGGTGCAGTCCGATTTCTTCTCTGCCTAAGCAGGGGAGCCAGACGGGATGATCTCAGACCCACAAACCATTGCGCAGATCCGTCAGCGCTTCCCGTTTCTGCCTGAGCCTGAGGATGAGCTGATGCGCCACTTCCTGGCCCACAGCAATCTGGTGCGGCTGGACCCACAACAACCGATCTGTCAGGAGGGTATGCAGTGCTCGCATTTGGCACTGGTGCTGAGCGGCACCGCCCGGGTCTTCAAGCTCGGTGAGAATGGCCGCGAGATCACCCTCTACCGGGTCGGCCCGGGGGAGAGCTGTATTCTCACCGCCTCCTGTATCATCAGCCAGCGTCCCTTCCCAGCGTTTGCCGTCTGCGAGGAGGCGCTGGAGGCCGTGGTCATCCCCGCCGCCGAGATCCAGCAGTGGATGGAGCGTTATCCACCTTGGCGCGCCTACCTATTTGGCCTGGTCTCTGAGCGGCTTGGGGATGTCATCAGCATCATCGAAGCCATCGCCTTCCAGCGGGTCGACCGACGCATCGCCTCGCTGCTGCTAAAGCGCGCCACCTCCGGCAACAGCCGACAGATCCACCTGACACACCAGGAGATCGCCTCTGATCTCGGCACCTCCCGCGAAGTGGTCAGCCGCATCCTCAAAGAGTTCGAGAGTCGCGGCATGATCCACGCCAGCCGTGGTCACATCGATCTCAGCGATTTGAAAGCCCTGGAAGAAAAGGCACAAGAACAGTGACCTTATCAATGTGACTAAGTCACATAGTTTGCCCACCTCTGTGTTTATGATGGGCAGCACATTGGAGGTGCAGTGGATTCGTTTCGATCGATGCATCCCCTCACTGTCCGACGCAACGCAAACCCGGAGATCAAACCATGACCAAAAACGTTGGCGGTATCGACCGCATTCTGCGCCTTATCGTGGGCATCGCACTGCTGGTATGGGGCTTTGTCCTGAGTGACCCGATCAACTGGTGGGGCGCCATCGGCATCGTGCCTCTGTTCACCGCGCTGATCAACTGGTGCCCGATCTATCCGCTGATCGGCATGAATACCAACAAATAGTTGATCGCATCTAAGGCCGCAGAGCAGTGGCGCTGTCCTGCGGCCAACCCTAACCCGCCGGCTGACGCGGCCAGGCCACCAGCACCGCCTGCACCAGGGTCGCCAGCGGTATCGCGAAAAACACCCCCCAGAAGCCCCAAAAGCCGCCGAACACCAGGATCGCCACGATAATCGCCACCGGATGGAGGTTGACCACCTCAGAGAAGAGCAGCGGCACCAGCACGTTGCCGTCGAGCGCCTGAATGATGAAGTAGGCAGTGGTGAGCCAGGCAAAATCGGCCGACCAACCCCACTGAAACCAGGCCACGAAGAGCACCGGGAAGGTGACTACTGCCGCCCCGATGTAGGGGATGATCACCGACAACCCCACCATCACCGCCAGCAGCAGCGCATAGTTGAGCCCCATCAGGGAAAACACCACGAAGCTCGCCGCCCAGACGATGATGATCTCCCAGAATTTGCCGCGCACATAGTTACCGATCTGCCGATCCACATCCGACCAGACAGTATCAGCAAAGCGACGATGCTTCGGGAAAAACTGGTTGATCCAGCCCAGAATCAATGACTTGTCTTTGAGAAAGAAAAACACCAGCAGCGGCATCAGGATCAGATAGACCGCCAGGGTGATGAGACTCACCACCGAGGCCAACGACCAGGAGAGCACCTGTTGCCCGAAGGCGCCGATCTCCGCATGGATGCCGCTGATGATCTGCTTGATCTGCGCCTCGGAGAGGATCTCAGGATAGCGCTCCGGCAACTGCAGCAGAACCTGCTGTCCCGAAGAGAGCATCGCCGGAAACTGCTGGATCAGCTCGGTCACCTGACGCGACAGCAATGGCATCAGGCCGAGCAGAATCAGCGCCACAAACAGCAGAAAGCAGATAAACACCAGGATCACAGCTGGAAACCGCGGCCAGGCGCGCCGTTCGAACTGACTCACCACGCCTTCCAGCAGATAGGCGATCACCAGACTTGCCAGCACTGGCGCCAGCATGTCGCCCATGGTGAGCACCACACCAAACACCAACAGCAGCAGCAGCGTCAGAAAGACAACCTGCGGGTCGGAAAAGTAGCGTTTGAACCAGTTGGTAATGGCCTGCATACCAGATCTCCCAGCCAAAACGACGAATACTAGCCGCCTTGGCGATACTTCTGATAGTGCGCTTCAAACAGCGCTTCCAGTTCATCAATCACATCCGGCGCGGAGCGCCCCTGCATGACATGCGCCATCATCAGCGAGGATGTCTCATTGAACAGCGCCTCCCGTGGCAACATCGAAAAACTGGCGGAGAGGCGCTTGATCGCTTTCACCACCGACTCATTCTCAGGCCGGGGGATCAGCTTGGGTTCGAGCAGTGGCTCAGGCTCGGACTCTGCCATCGTCTCTTGACTCGTACGCGTCTGCAGAAACTCAGCATAGTCGAGCAGACTGCGGCGGCCCGCCTCATCCAGTTCGTTGAACAACTTGAGCAGATGCCGCTGTTGTGCATTTTGCGGCCTGCCCGCTGCAGGAGAGGGCATCATCATGCAAGTTCGCTCTGGTGCTGTTCACAGTAAGCGCGGGCAAAATCGAGCAACTCTTCCATCACCCGCAGACGAAACTTCTGTTTCTGGTGCACAAAAGAGAAGGGGCGCTCCAGCGGCGGATCAAGCGGGATCGCACGCAGCGTATCCAGCTTCAGCTCCTTTTGAATCGAGGCACGCGACACCACCGAGACCCCCATACCGGCCTCGACCGCACCTTTCACCGATTCCGGGCTGCCCAGTTCCATGGCGATAGTCAGGCCATTGTTACAGTTACCCAGCTGGTGGCACATATGTTCGTTGATCACCTCGCGAGTGCCCGAACCCTCTTCTCGACAGATGAACGGATACTCGATCAACTCCTTGAAACCAACCGAGTCGCGCTCGGCCAGCACATGGCTCGGCGGCACGATCGCCACCAGCTGATCCTTACGACAGACCTCGACCACCAGATTTTTGTTACCGACCGGCGCCTCCACCACCCCCAGGTCGATGGAGTTGTTCTCCACCATCGAGACGATCCCGTCGGAGTTGGATACCCGCAGGTGAATCGTCACTTCCGGGTAGCGATGCCCAAAATTACCGAGCAGCGCCGGCAACATATACTCTGCAATGGTGGTGCTAGCACCGATGGTCAGCGCGCCGCGAATCTCGCCTGTCATCTCGCGCACCGAGTTTTCCATATCGGCATAGAGATCGAAGATACGATCGGCATATTCAAACACCCGCTCACCCGCCTCGGTGAGGCTGATCCGGTTGTGGGTACGATCAAACAGACGGGTGTTGAAATGTTCCTCGAGCTGACGCACCTGGAAGGTGACCGCCGGCTGGGTCATGTGGAGTGTTTCGGCTGCCTTGGTGAAGCTCAGCAAACGCGCAACTGTGTGAAAAACCTGAAGTCTGCGATCAGCCATACAAATCCCGCAAAAATGCTTTTATGGGTATAGATAAAATCACCTTATATCACAAATTGAGTCTATGAGTGAATGCTAATTCACATCCAACCTACCCTCTCCCCAGCATCCTGCTGCGGCTAACTGCAGCCCCATTTCATCTCCCCTGCAAATCCAACATTGCGAGATACAGTCTCAACATATGTGGGTACAGATCTGCGATAGAATCTTGCGCAGGCGCCACCACTGATGGCACCTGCTTTCGCTCCGCACTTCTATCGAGACTATCAAAGGCTTGAAAAAGGAGATCCCTGAGCGACGTTTCAGGATGCCGCACTGGACGCTTTTCGAGCATCAACGGCCGATCCGGTCTGACCCACGCCTAGGAGACTAGCGGATTATGGGGTTCAGTCTGTCTCGAGTGCCGTATTTTGGGTAGACAAAAATTGATTAAGGATGTGCTCCAACCGCGTCCGCTGATAGGGTTTAACAAGGAATCCGGAGGCACCTTTACTCAGGGCGGTGCGTACATTGTCCAACGAGCTATGAGCGCTAAGCATACAGATAAATAGATCCGGAAACTCCTCTCTAAGGATTTCCAGAGCCTCCAAGCCATTTCTTCTCGGCATATCGATATCGAGAAACACCACTTCCGGACGATAGCGTCCAACCTTCGCCATTGCGATCTCACCATCGTTGGCCCGTAGGATGCGTATGAAACCGATCGCCTTCAGATGATTCTCCAGCGTGTCGAGCATCAATGGCGTGTCATCGGCGATAAGTACCCCGTAGTCCATAGCGGAGGTCACACTCTGTTCGGCCTGAGTGTCATCTTTCTCCTCGACTTCGGCTACGACATAGCCGAAGTCGAGCAGTTCACGATAAAGCTCCTCGTCGTCTATCACCATGCCCGTATTAGCGAGCAATTGACCTTTATTACAATATATTGGCTGTGAGAGGGGTTTTCCAAAACTCAACAGTGCATCATGCAAACGTTTAAGATTCATCATTCTCTCGATTGTGCAAGTGCTTGTTAATAAGATCCATGACCAGTTCTTGCAGATTCTGAATCAGATAAACAGCCTCCTGGGTAGACTGTCTCGTGGTTTGGAATTCAATATCACCGGCAAGCTGGGTAATACCCGGAAAACCGAACCCACCAGCAACACCCTTCAGCTGGTGGGCCAGCGCCCGGACCTCGTCCCATTCACCCTTGCCACTGTGTGCAATCAACTGTTCAATATTGCCGGGAAGCTCTGTTATGAACTTCTCCACCAGCTCGGTAAATTCTGTGTCGCCCATGTCGGGTAGGCTGCCAGGCAGTGCAAATGATGGATTGCCGTCATCTTCCGGAAGATATTTACCTATCACTTCATACAATGCCGGCCAATCAACGGGCTTGCTAAGGAAGTCCGTACAGCCAGCTTCCAGTGCATTACTACGGTCGCCAATCATGGAATGTGCGGTTAGCGCAACGATAGGTCCAGGATAGAGCGTCTGACGCAACATGCGAGTAGCATCCAGCCCTCCCATGATAGGCATCTGAAGATCCATAAGAATTAGATCGAAGGTCTCCCTTAACGCCATCTCAACTGCCTGTTCGCCATTCTCGGCAATCGCGAGTTCGGCCCCTGTCTTACGGACATAAAGTGAGATGAGACGCTGATTGTAAAGGTTATCCTCAGCCAACAAGATTTTGCCCTGGACGCTAGGCGGCCGCCGACTACTACCTGTTCTCTCATCTTCCTGGGGAAGGTCTCTGAATTCATAGAGCAACTTGTCTTCATCAATGTGGCCAGTATCGATCGTCAGTACAAACACACTGCCGGTACCAGGGAGGCTAAGCACCTGAATGTCACCGCCAAGACGATGCGCCAAGCGGCGCGAGATATTGAGTCCCAGGCCCGTTCCGCCGAAGCGCCGAGTCACCGTGGAATCAGCCTGTACAAAAGGCTCGAAGATACGTTCGACCTGTTCCTGAGTCATACCGATGCCCGAGTCGAAAACGGTCACTAGCAGTTTTCTAGAAGGGACATCGCAACTGATGATCACACGTAGATCGCCATGCTCGGTGAACTTCATCGCATTGTTACAGAGATTGTAGAGAATCTGTCGCAGCCGGGTGGGATCGGTGAGAATCGTGGAGGGCAAAGGTGGTACGTAGTGGATACCGAAGCCCAGATTTCTTTGTTCCACCTGGGCCTTAATGCTGCTGAAAAATTTTGTCAGCTGGCCAATAAGATTGATCTCGATCTCTTCAATCTCAAGACGGTCAGCCTCAATCTTCGAGAGGTCCAGGATATCGTCGATCAGCACCCGCAGATGCTGGCCGTTGGCAATGATGGCGCCAATCGACTCTATCCGCTCTTCCATGCTCTGCCCACTCTCAAGTGTCGACTCGGCAAAGCCGATGATGGCGGTCAGGGGCGTGCGGATTTCGTGGCTCATATTGGCAAGAAATTCGCTTTTCGCCAGGTTGGCGGCTTCGGCTCTTTCAAGGGCATATTCCAGTTTCTCACGCAGACACACGTCTTCGGTGACATCACTACAGGTGCCAACAATGCGCACTGCCATGCCACTTTCGTCACGAATGGCGATCCAGCGGTTGCGATGCCAACGGTAGCTCCCGTCGTGGTGCATAACCCGGATAGTTTCTTCATACTCAGGCCGCTTACCGTCCAGGTAGTCCTCTAGATCCATCATCGCCTGGGAGAGATCCTCCGGATGAACCCTGGATGTCCAGGTCTCGAGACTGTTTTCCAGTTCGTGAGCCTCAAAGCCAAGCATCATCTTCCAGCGTGGAGATATGTAAACCTTACCGGTGCGGATGTTCCAGTCCCAGATGCCCTCATTGGCAGCCTGAACAGCAAGTTCGAAGCGCTCCTCACTGTCCCGCAACTTGCGTTCAACCTCTTTACGGACAGAGATATCATGGAAAGAGATCACGCTGCCGACCATCACCCCCCCATGAACGACTGCTCTGGCGGTGATCCGTACGGGTATAGCGTTGTTTCCCTTCGCCAGAAACACCTCACTTTCGGATTGGTACTCCTCAGCACGATGGGTTGTGGAGAGGATGGGACAATCTGCTATGTCGTGCGCTGAATCCTCCCCGCCCTTGTTATGTACGACGTCGTGAAACACCAAGCCCAACACTTCCTCTTGTGAGTAATCAAGAAGCTCAAGAGCGGCGGGATTGCAATAATTCACCACGCCTGACCGATCCAGTATCACAATACCCTCACCGACAGATGTCAGGATATCAGCGACGCCCTCACAAAGGATTTTTTCGAGCAAATCATCCGTCGGTATGGATGAGTGGGTGGCAGTTCTGGATTTTCTGTTCATACGCGTTTTCCCGAACCGAGCTATCGAATACTTTCATACCAATAATCACTAAGGAGCCTCTGCATGAATCTGAGCGAGCGGGATTGTGAGGCCAGCTTTTTCGATGCAAGGTGGAAATCGCAGGGTTGCTCAACAACATCCTGTCACCATTACACCGCACAGGGGTGTAATGGCTGATCTATCGCCAAGCTTATGCCCACAAAAAATACCTTTGGGGCACAAACGAAGCAGCTGTGGAATTTTGGCCACAAGGCTATCATCCATAATTCATTCAGCACTTCCATGTGTCTCGGCACAAAGAATATGAATCTTTAACCTTGATAGGAAAAGAAGGTGGCCCACCTTTTTTAGAGGTGCTTGGCTGGACCAGGCAAAACAAGGTCAGTCAGATGTACGCCAAAGCAGACAAACGACTCATGAGCAAAGGAGATGATGAGGGAATCCTCAGGATCATTCATGGCTACACGCCGCTCCTACATCGGCACCTACGCCTCCTGCAATATTCAACTTGAATATAAGGTTTTTTCTTCCACCTATGGAATTTTTCTCTGGAATCTCTTAGCCTCATGCGGGTCCTGCAGAATCTGCAGGCAGGAGGACTACCATCAGAGCAAGGGCGGAGAGACCCATGAGCAAGAATAAATCTTTTAAAATCAAGGTACTGTCAATTACCTGCGGAGTGACAGCAGCCTTCTCAGCACAACAAGTAGCGGCATCAGGATTTGCGGTTCCCGAGCTCAGCGTAGCCGGTCTTGCCACATCCAACGCGATGGTCGCCAATCACAAGGAGTTGGGTGCCCTGCCCTACAACCCGTCCGCCATGGCCTTTCATGAAGGCAGCTCTGTCAGCTTCGGTGCCCTACTGATCAAACCCGGCCTCAGTGTCACCACCGGCAACGGGACCTTCGACAGTGATGGCAATGGCCTGGTGGCAGTGCCCTCGATCAGTGCACACCATACCCTGACAGAAAACTGGAGCATCGGCCTGGCCGTCAACGCCCCGTTCGGGCTGGAGACCGATTGGTCTAGCTCGACCTTCATCCAGTCTGCACAAAACCCAGGCGGTTATGCTCCTGGAACCTCGATGCCGACCCGTTCCAAGCTTGAAATCGTCGATTTCAGCCCGGCCCTCGCCTACAAACTCAACGACAATGCCAGTCTCGCCGCAGGCGTTGACCTCTACTGGCTGAAGAAGGTGATCTTCAACAGCAAGGTGAACGACGGCGCCAGCTTCCCCGATGTCACGCTAGAGGGCGATGGCAGGGGCGTCGGTTTCCACTTGAGTGGACTCTATGTCGCCGGCGACTGGAGTTTTGGCGGCAGTTACCACACCTCCTCCGATATCCCGGTCGAGGGTCAAATCCAGTCCCCGACCGGCAACTCGGACGCCAATACCAGTCTGGAGGTACCATCAAGACTGCAGCTAGGCATCCGCCACCAGACCACCAAAAAGCTGGCGCTGGAATTCGATTTTACGCGTACCGGCTGGAGTTCTTTCGACTCCATCATCGTCAAGGACAGCACCTATAGCACCACCCTGATGACCAGCGAGAACAAGTGGAAAGACGTCAACGCCTATCGCATCGGCGGTACCTATGATCTTACTCAGGCAACCCAGCTGCGTGCCGGCTATACCTTCGACGAGACCCCACAGGGCGATGAGCGTTTTAGCGTACGGGTACCCGATGCGGACCGCCACCTGTTCAGTATTGGTGTGGGACACAGTTTTGACAACGATTGGTTGCTCGATGTTGGTTATATGTATGTGAAATTCGACGAGCGCACTCTCAACCAACCCGCCCCAACCGGAACCGAATTGAACGGCACCAGCGTGGTTAACGGCACCTACGATTCCGATGTGCACCTGTTTGGCATCAGCATCAACCGCGTCTTCATGTAGATCATCTTCAGACCACGGCCAGGGCAGCAGCCCGGGTTTTTTCGCCCATAAAAAAAGCGCCGCCCCTTGTGGGGGCGGCGCTTGGGCTGCTCAAAACAACGGATCAGATGTAGAGGCAGACATCGCTTTCGCCGGCAAACTCAAAGAATCGCGCCGCGCCAGCGTACTCGACACCATCGATAAAATCAGCGGTATCAAGCTCGAACAGATCAACAGTCATCTGGCAGGCGATCAGCCTCACCTCGGCCTCTTGGCAGAGCTCACGCAGCTCTTCCAGGCTGGCAACACCCTTGTCTGCCATCTTCTTTTTCATCATGCTGGTCATCATGCCCTGCATACCGGGCAGTGTCAGACCCAGTACCGGGAACCACTTGTCCATACCCATCGGCATCGGCATACCGGGATTGCCGAGCGGGGTGACTTCCAGCTGCAGATCCTTCTTCAGGAGCTGTAGACCGTAGAAGGTAAAGAAGATCTCAGTATCGTAACCGAGGGCGGATGCGGTCGAGGCCAGGATAAAGGGCGGGTAGGCCCAGTCCAAGGAACCCTTGGTCGCAATGATGGCTAACTTCTTTTCGTCCATCGATGTCTCTCCTCGTTATGGAGTATCTGGATGGTGATCGAGAGGTCAGGACTTCTTGATCAGGAACTCGAACTTGCCGCCGACTTCCTTGGATTCCACCAGCTCATTACCAGTCTGGTTGGAGAAGGCCTCGAAGTCCTTCACAGAACCCGGGTCGGTAGCGATGATGTGCAGCACTTTACCGGCTTCCATACCGGCCAGGGCCTTTTTTGCACGCAGGATCGGCAGAGGGCAGTTCAGTCCGCTTGCATCCAGTTCTTGATCGAAGTCAGCCATGGTAGGACCTCCAGAATATGATTCTATTCGAAATGTATGAAATAACGGGAGCTAGTTTATATGCGAAGCGCTAATGAAACGCAAGAAAAAAAGCGTCTCCCGACTCCGCTCAACCTCCCGCCAGATGGCGATATCCGCCTCGATCAGCCCGCCATACGGGCAGCGATCTCATAACCTGAACGGGCCCATCCCAGGATGCCGCCGCGCAGGTTAATGACGTTGGTAAAGCCCTGCTGGGCAAGATAGGCGCAGGCATGATGGGAGCGAGCGCCGCTGTGACAGTAGAGAACAACATCCTTATCCTTGGGAATGTCATTGATCTTTATTGGGATCAGATGCATTGCCATATGCTCTGAGTTCGGCAACATGCCTTGCGCTACCTCACCAGCACTGCGAATATCAAGCAGCTGGAGTTCTTCACCATTGGAAAGACGGGTCTGCAGATCGGAAGCATCGATTTCCTGAACTATCACAATAAAAATCCTATTGAATAACCGAGCGCATTAGTATATTAATGTTTCTGCATATTTCAACCCCCCAGCGACACGGGCTACTGCACGCTGCAACCTTGCACCGCACAACCAGGCCGAACGAACGCCATCTGTCATCTTCCTGACCAACAAAACAATCGGTTGTATTTATGGACTTTTTCCCAATTTTTATCGATATCCGCGAACAACCCTGCCTGATCGCTGGTGGCGGCCAGGTCGCTGAACGCAAGGTTTCTGCACTGCTTAAATCCGGTGCCAGGGTAGCCGTGGTCTCCCCCCAACTCACCGCAAACCTGGAATCTCTCGCCGCAGACGGCACCATCACTCACCGTGCGCGAGAGTTCGAGCTGGCGGATATCGATGACTGCCGCCTGGTAATCGCCGCCACGGATGACCCCGACGTCAATCGCCAGATCGCCGAGTTGGCTGAGGCACAGCACATCCCAGTCAATGTGGTCGACCAGCCCGAGCTGTGCCGCTTTATCATGCCCTCGGTGATCGACCGCTCGCCAGTAGTCGCAGCGATCTCCACCGGCGGCGCCTCGCCGGTACTGGCACGCCTGATTCGCTCCCGGCTTGAATCACTGATCCCAGCCGGCTACGGTCGCCTGGCTGCCTTCTGCAGCCAGTTTCGCGATCAGGTCAAAACGACCTTCCACAAGCCTAGCGACCGCCGCATCTTCTGGGAGCGAGCATTGCAGGGCGGCGTCGCGGAACGGGTCTTCTCCGGACATACCGACGAGGCCGAACATCTGTTAGAGCAGGCACTCGAAAAGACCCGACCTAGCGACGAGATGGGTGAAGTCTATCTGGTCGGGGCTGGCCCAGGTGACCCTGACCTGCTCACCTTCCGCGCCCTGCGCCTGATGCAGCAGGCGGATGTGGTGGTGTTTGACCGGCTGGTGGCGCAACCGATCCTGGAGATGACCCGGCAGGACGCAGAACGGATCTATGTCGGCAAGGAGCGGGACAGACACGCCATGCGCCAGGAGGAGATCAACAAGCTGCTGGCGAAACTGGCAAAACAGGGCAAGCGGGTGGTGCGATTGAAGGGCGGTGACCCGTTCATCTTTGGCCGCGGTGGAGAGGAGATCGACACCCTGGCCGCCGAGGGAGTGCCGTTCCAGGTGGTGCCCGGCGTCACCGCGGCGGCTGGTTGCGCCTCCTACGCCGGCATCCCCCTGACCCATCGCGACTATGCCCAGTCGGTCACCTTTGTCACCGGCCATCTGAAGGATGGCAGCATCAACCTCAACTGGGAGATGCTCGCGCAACCGCACCAGACGGTGGTTTTCTATATGGGACTGATGGGACTACCGGTGATCCGTGAACAGCTACAGGCCCACGGGGTGCCAGCGGATATGCCGATTGCCCTGGTGCAGCAGGGCACCACCCATAAACAACGGGTCTTCACCGGCACCCTGGCCAACATCCTGGAGATCGTGGAACGGGAACAACCGAAGCCGCCGACCCTGATCATTGTCGGCCGGGTGGTGGAGCTGCAGGAGAAGCTCTCCTGGTATCAGGCTCCACCGCGTTCAGAACAGGGTGCCACCTCGCCAATCGACTCCTGAGAAGCTCAGGGGCGCACAAGCTGCGCCCCTGCAAGTTTCCAGCTCGCTTCTACGCCGGCGCTCAAAAGAGCTATTTTGGGCTGAGCTGATCCTCTCTCACCCTTGAGGTGAAATAGTCATCCGCCACCTCGATATCAACCGGCTCACCCGCCGCATCCAGCAGGGGCTGCTCATAGTCGTTCCAACCGCGCAGGCCGGTCTTCAACGAGACCACATTCTCATAGCCCAACACCATCAAGGAGAAGGCTGCCAGCACACTACGATAACCGGAGCGGCAGACCACCACCACCTCACGCTGACGCGCCCGCACCAGCTCCGGGATGGTCTCCTCATAATCCCATTCACAGGCCGATTCGAGGATGCCGCGGGGGACGCAGAGCGAGCCCTCAATATGCATCGCATCGTACTCGTAGGGCTCACGCACATCGACCACCAACAGCTCCGGGTTGGCCTGCAGTCGCTCTTCCAGATCCCAGGGCATGATCTCCCCCACATCGGTGAGACAATCGCTGATCAGTTGCAGAAATTTTTTCATTAGATTCTTCTCGGACTCGTTAGGGAGCTTCTGAATGGATCTGGGCCAAGCAGATTGGGATTCCGGACCCAAGATGCGAGACCAGGATTCGTTCAGAGGCTCCTTAGCTACTACAAAACGAACAGGGCCATTTGGCCGCAGCCGCCGCTGCGCCGCCATGATAATTCACAGCCTCAGCCACGCAGACAGAAATTCTGCTCCACCGCGATCACCGCCGCCTCCACCCGGGAGTGCACGTCGAGTTTGCGTAGGATCGCCTTCACATGCAGCTTCACAGTGCCATCGGAGATCCCCAGATTGCGTGCGATCACCTTGTTGCTCTGCCCCTCCGCCAGATGACAGAGGATCTCCCGTTCCCGCGGCGTCAGATCCGCCAGAGAGTGGTGACTCTCCTTCTCCTGGCTCTGCTCACCCCCCTGTACAGCTTTCGCCAAGATGCTGGTCAGCTCTTTTGCAACCACCGAGTTGCCCTGAACGATCTCCTGTAGGGCATCGATCAATTCGTCCGGCTCCATATCCTTGAGCAGATACCCCTGGGCACCATTCTGCAGCGAGTCGATCACATCTTTCTCCTCGCGGCTGGTGGTGAGCATCGCAATCGGCATGTTCGCCTCGCTCTGACGCAACTGCTTGAGCATCTCGATGCCATTCATATTTGGCATGCGCATGTCGAGCAGCACCACATCCGGCCGCTCCTCCAGCACCAGTTCGACACCCTGCAGGCAGTCCCCCACCGCATAGACCTCGATACCACGGCGCTCAAGCAGCTCCTGCAGGCCGATGCGAAACAGCGCATGGTCGTCGATCAACATTACCCGCATCTAATCCACCTCTACAGACCGGGGCGTCGTCTCGGCACGATGGATGGTTAGTTCCACCCGCGTGCCCTCCCCCGGCTCACTTTCAATATTGAGTCGCCCACCGACCCGGCGCGCCCGCTCCTCCATGATCGAGAGGCCGATATGCTCGCCCGGATTGCCCTCCGAGGTAGTCTCTTCAAAACCGACACCATCGTCCTCCACCAGCAGCAGGTAGTCACCCTTGCCACGACAGCGCACCAGCACCCGCACGGTATGCGCCTGGGCATGTTTGCGGATATTCGCCAGCGACTCCTGCACGATACGCAGCGCCTGCAGCTCCTGACTGCTGTTCATATTGATTTTGCGGCAATCTTGCTGAAAAAAAGTCGCGATGCCGGTCTCCTGCTGAAACCGCTCCACCAACTTCTCCAGCGCCGCCAGCAACCCCCCCTGATCGACCCGGGCGCGAAAGCTGTTGATCAGCTCACGCAGCTCCATATGCGCCTCGTCGAGACCGTTGCGAATCCGCTGCACCTCCTGCTGAGCCTCGCCCATCTGCCCCGGCTTCTCCAAAGTCTCCTCCAACATCCGCACCTGAAAGCGCAGACTGGCGAGGGTCTGGGCCAGCGAGTCATGCAGTTCATGGGCCAGGGTGGTGCGCTCTTCGACCACCGAGAGACGCCGCGCCTCCTTGTCGGAACGGTGTTTCGCCACCGCCATGCCGAGGTGACTGCCCACCGTGTTGAGGATATCCAGCACATCCTCACGGCCATCATAGATGCCGGGGCGCTTCACATAGATATGGTAGAAACCGAGCACGTCGCCATGGTACCAGAGTGGCACCGAGACCCGTTCCACCTGCTCCACACTAAAAACACGTCGACCATTTCGCCGTGAACATTCACGCGGATCATTAGGGCAGATGATATCCCCCGGCACCAGCGCCTTGCCGCACTGGCAGAGCCGCACCGGCAGCAGTGCCTCTTCACTCATCAGCCGATCATTCTGGTCGAGGCTGCCGACCAGGCGCACATGCTCATCACTCCCCACCAGATGCACAGTGGCGGAGCGGCCGTTGAGCATCCCCTTCAGCACCCGCAGAAACTGCAGTAGCAGCTCATCCACATTCTCCGATTGGTTGATGCTGGCGGAAACATCATAGAGCAGCTGCAGCGAGGTGGTCTTCTGCGCCAATCGCGCGGTCTGCCGCGCCACCCTGACCTGCATATCCTCGTAGATATCGGTCAACTCCTCGCTAAGGCTGTCGATATCCCGCGCCATCGCGCTCAACACCCCGCTCTTCTCCGGCGGATGGGGCGTGATCACCGGCTCGCCCTGGCAGACTTGGGTGACAGTCTCCTCGAGCAGCGACAGCGGTAGCAGCAGCTGGGTACGCAGCCGCTCCATAGTGACGATCAGCATCACCACCGCCAGCGACACCGCAATCACCAACAGCGGCATGTTCAGCTTGGCATTACCGACATCCAGGTAGAGCAGGATCGCCAATACCAGGGCGGCCAGCAGCGCCAGTGTCAGTACCGAGGCCGGCAGCAGTAGGTGGCCCGACACCAGGATGCGCAGGCTGGGCCACTGTTCGGCGTCGCTCGTCAGGCTGCCGGGGCGGGCTCGATCAGCGCCGGCCACATCTCTCTCCAGTGTCGTCATGGCGCAGATGCTAGCACGATTCCTCACCGTTTAAGTCAGCATCCCGCAACCACTGTTCGAGCCGTTGCAGGCGCCACTGGCGTAACGCCTGGCCCAACTCCGCCCCCTGCAAGCCTGTCGCCTGCAACTGCCGCGCATCGACCTCAGCCAGCGCCCGGCAAGCCAGCTCAATCTGTGGTGCGAGGCGCTGCATCGGCCCAGGCCAGAGCGCCTTGGCCGCCGCTACGAAGCCTGCCAATCGATGCGGCTGCTGTTGCGGTTTCAGGCCAGAGACGGTATCGAGTAACGCCTCAGGCGCAGCTGCCAGAAACCCACCACGATCCGCCTGCTGCAGTTGCCGCAGCAGATCTGCATAGGCACGACCAGCCCGCAGCTGGCGCACCAGCGCCTGCACATCACCACCCGGCCCCAGCAGCGGATAGAAGAGCGCGGCGAAGCGAACATGGCTCTCCGTACTGATCCCGGTGGCCCGCTTCAGCGCAGCAAACCCATCAGTCTCACTCTGCTTAGCGTGACCAGCCGACGAGCCCAGCGCAGTATCCAGTTCGGGCAGCAACCGCTGCAGCGCACCACAGCGCTGCAACACCTCGAAGAAGCGCCAGGGCTGGAGCTCGGCCAGGGACTTCTCCATCTCCCGCCAGATCCGCTCCGGCTTGAGGCTGAGCAGATCGTCACTGGCCGCCATCTGCTGCAGCAGCCGATGGGTGGAGTGGGCGACTCGAAAGCCCCAGCACCCCAGCTTGGCGGCAAACCGGGCCAGCCGCAGCAGCCGTACCGGGTCTTCGATAAAGGCATCGCTGATATGGCGCAACCGGCCGTTTTCCAGATCATCACGTCCGTGGAGGGGATCGATCAGCCGCCCCTGCTGATCCAGCGCCATCGCATTGATGGTCAGATCACGCCGCCGCAGATCGGCCTCCAGAGTCACATCGGGACCGACCTGCACCGCAAACCCCTTGTAGCCAGCACCAGTCTTAGTCTCGGTGCGGGCCAGCGCGAACTCCTCACCACTGTCGGGATGGAGGAACACCGGGAACTCACTGTCGGCGCGACGAAAACCGGCCGCCAGCATCCTCGCCTCATCGCCCCCCACCACCACCCAGTCGCGCTCATGAACCGGCAGTTCTAGCAGCTGATCACGCACCGCACCGCCGACCAGGTAGACCTGGACGCCATCGATCTGCGGCCAGTCGCTCACGACTCCCGCTCCTGTTGCTGCAGCAACCACATCTGTTGATAGCGCCCCTGCCGCTCCAGCAGCTCACGGTGGGTGCCCTGTTCGATCACCCTGCCCTGGTCCATCACCAGGATGCGGTCGGCGTCGACCACGGTGGAGAGGCGGTGGGCGATCACCAGGGTCGTGTGGTGGCGCGCCACCTCTTTGAGGGTCTGCTGAATCGCCTGCTCGGTCTTGCTGTCGAGGGACGAGGTGGCCTCGTCGAAGATCAGGATCTGCGGCCGCTTCAGCATCGCCCGGGCGATCGCCACCCGCTGCTTCTCACCACCGGAGAGCTTCAACCCCCGCTCTCCCACTCGTGTGTCGTAGCCGTCGGGCAGCGACTCGATGAACTCGGCAATATGGGCCAGTCGCGCTGCCTCTTCGATCTCCTCACGGCTGGCATCGGGGCGGCCATAGGCGAGGTTGTAGAGGATCGACTCATTGAACAGCACGCTGTCCTGAGGCACCACGCCAATCGCCTGGTGTAGCGACTCCTGGGTCAGCGAACGCAGATCCTGGCCATCCACCAACACCCGCCCGCTGGTGACATCGTAGAAGCGGAACAGCAGCCGCGACAAGGTCGACTTGCCGGCGCCACTGTGGCCCACCACCGCCAGTTTCTCGCCTGAGCGGATGGTGAAGTCGATCTGGTGCAGGATCGGCCGCTCCGGCTGGTAGTGGAAATCGACCTGTTCGAAGCGCACCTCGCCGCCCTTCGGCACTAGCGGCTGGGCATCCGGAGCGTCGGTGATCTCGGGTTCACGCTCCAGCAGCTTGAAGATCAGATCCATGTCGGCCAGCGAGTATTTGATCTGGCGGTAGACCATGCCCAAAAAATTCAGCGGGATGAAGAGCTGCAGCAGCAAGGCGTTGACCAGCACCAGATCACCAATGCTCATCTCTCCTGTGACCACGCCGTCAACCGCGAGGATCATGATCAGGGTGACACCGATGGCGATGATGCCGCCCTGACCGAAGTTGAGCAGCGACATCGAGGTCTGGCTCTTCACCGCGTTCTCTTCCCACTCTGAGAGGGTGGTATCGAAGCGATCCAGCTCCAGCCGTTCGTTGCCGAAATACTTCACCGTCTCGTAGTTAATCAGACTGTCAAAGGCCTGGGTGTTTGCCTGGGAATCGAGCCGGTTCATGGCATGGCGGAACTCCATGCGCCACTCAGTGATCGCCAGAGTGAAGCCGATGTAGACCGCCACCGCACCGAAGGTGACTAGGGAGAAGATGATGTCGTACTGGCTCAGCAATATCGCCGCCACCAGGGAGAACTCCACCAACATCGGCAGGATGCTGAACACCATGTAGTTGAGGATCGAACTGACCGAGCGGGTGCCGCGTTCCAGATCACGGCTAATGGCACCGGTCTGGCGTTCCAGGTGGAAACGCAGCGAGAGCTCGTGCAGATGGCTCAGCACCCGGTTCGAGAGACGCCGCATCGCCCGGTAGCGCACCCGCGCGAAGATCGCGTCGCGCAGCTCGTTGAACAGCGAACTGGAGAGGCGCAACGCGCCGTAGGCGAGCAGCAAGCTGAGCGGCAGCACCAGCATCGCTTTATCACTCTGCTCCAGGATATCGACAATCTCTTTCAGCAGCAGCGGGATACCCACGTTGGCCATCTTCGCCAGCACCAGACAGGCCAGGGCGAACAGTGCCCGGCCTCGATACTCCCAGAGAAACGGCAGCATATTCCTAAGGTTGTGGAGGTCCCGCCGGTCGCTGTGGACCCGGGAGTCGGCCATGATGTGTGACATGCTAGAATGCGCCGGTGAAAAAGCGGGATTTTATCGAAATCAGGCGGCTTTGCGCAGAATTCCGTTCAATCCCCAGGGTTGGCTCCGCGCCAGCCCCGTTATATTTAGGCAATTTTTCTGGCTGAAGAGTGATGAGCAACGAGTGTAGTTACAACGAGCTTTACCCCCTACAGGTGCTGGACGACAGCATGGAGCCGGAGTTTCCGGAAAAGTGCATCATCGTCATCGAGCCTGCCGAAGTCTGCGCCACTGGCGCCTACATCATCGCCGAGGTGGATGGCGAACGCTGGTTCCGCCAGTACATCTCGGAAGGCGAAGGCAAAAAACGCCTGGTGGCGCTGAAACCGGGCTACCCCGAGATCGACCTGCAGGGCAGCGAGTTCAAAATCCTCGGCGTGATCGTACAGCGCAACCTGCGCCGTAAGATCAAACACTACTCCCCCTATGTGCCAGACAACGGCACCCCGCAACCCAGCAGCCTGAACTGATCCCCACCGCCATGTGCCTGCAGCGACAGCCTCTCTGCTTCCTGCTGCTGACAACGGTACTGCTGTCGGGCTGCCAGAATCCCTTCTCGGGCGGGCAGCAGGCAGCAAGCGTAAAGCAGAAGAAGCGCCCGCCCAGCGCCCATCTGGTGGTGGTCGAACGGGTGGAGAGACGTCCCAGCACCATCCACCAGCAGCGCAGCGGCACGCTACGGGCACGGCAGCGGGTACGCATCTTCAACCAAGAGGAGGGACGCATCACCCAACTGCCCCTGTTCGAGGGCGACCGGGTAAAAAAGGGCCGCCTACTGGCCCGACTGGAGGATGACCTGCTCAAGGCCGAGCTGGACAAGGCCCGCGCCACCACCCGCCAGGCCCAGGTCAACCTGAAGCGCATCCAGCGTCTGGCGCAGCACAAGGCCACCTCAGAGGATGAGCTGGCCAGGGCCAAGACCGCGCTGGAGGTGGCCGAGGCGGAGCAAAGCCTGCTCGAAACTCGCATCAGCCACACCGTCATCAAGGCCCCCTTCAGCGGCATCATCAGCCAACGGCTGGTAGAACCCGGGGACGTGGTACCACGCCACACGCATCTACTGACTCTGATCGACCTCAACTCCCTGATCACCGAGATCCTGGTCTCCGATCTGCTGATCCCGCAGCTGAAGATCAACGACCCGGTGCAGGTCAGCATCGACGGTCTGGGGCCCACCCTGCACAGCGGCAGAATTCTGCGCATCCATCCGGAGCTGGACCCGAGAAGCCGCATGGGCCGGGTGGAGATCCTGCTCACGCCCAACCCCAAGGGGGCACGCCCCGGCCAGCTCTGCCGAGTCACTCTCAGCAGCGCCCAGCAGGAACGCCTCAGCGTCCCCTTCACCGCACTGCAGCGTGACACCCAAGGCGAATATCTGTTTCGCGTCGATAGCCAGCAACGGGCAGAGCGGGTGACGGTAAAGAGCGGCCTCCATCTGGCCAGCCGGATCGAGATCAGCCAAGGGATCGAACCCGGCGACCAGGTCATCATCAAAGGCTTTCTCAACCTGCGTGACGGCAGCAAGATAAAGGTGGTGGAGGCTCCCTAAGCAGGCTCCGCGAGATAATAGTCCGCAAATGACGCAAAAAAACGCGAATGCTATGTAAGGCTGATTACGCCACTTCAGCCCGTTGTCAGAAATTATTGTTCGCGTTCATGTGCGTTTTTTGCGGACTGACTCCCGGCCTTGATCGATATCTATGCTAACCCGACTTCTCCCGCTACGGCAGCGCCAGTGAACTATTCTAAAAGTGGAAGCCGCAGCACGGCATATTTTGGTCCTGACTGAAGGGGAGAAGCATCATGGATATCAACCTGGCTGACATCACCATCCATGTCGATGAGACGCTGGATGAGAGCGGGCAGAAGCAGCTGGAATCTGCATTTCGCGAACGCGAGGGGGTAGTCTCCGTCCACCACGAAAACAATCGCCCTCACCTCTTCGTCCTTGAATATAATCCCGAAAAAGTCAGTGGCAGAGATCTGCTCAGCATTACCCATTTTCAGGGACTGCATGGCGAGCTAGTTGGGCTCTAAGACCTCTCTCTTGCAAAGGGAATAACATCATCCACAGGTTGAGCGGCAGCCACACTGCCGCTACTATCCTTGTGGCTGCAGGCACCCCTGCGTCAACCCGAGGCCCGGGTATCATTCCACAGGGCCGCTGCTTGCAATCCCAACAACCCCGGAGAGTCCCGCATGAAGCGTGTTACCGTCGTCGGCAGTGGTTTTGCCGCCCTCACCGCTATTCGCAAGCTGCGCAGCAGCGGCATGGAGATGGAGATCACCCTGGTGGCTCCCAAGGCAGAGTTTCACTACCTACCGGGGATCATCTGGATTCCCAGCGGTATCCGTCAGCCGGAAGATCTGATCGTCCCCCTCAACCCCTTCTTCCAGCGCATGCGGGTCAAGCACCACGCCGCTGAGGCGGTCGGTCTGAAGGATGGTGGTCGTACCCTGATCACCAGCGATGGCGAGATCGAAAACGACGGTCTGATCCTCTGCTCAGGCGGCCGCTTCATCAAAAAGCTGCCGGGCATCGAGAACGCCATCACCCCCTGCGAGGGCATTGATGCCGCAGTGCGGATCCGCGAGCGCCTGAAAGCGATGCAGGGCGGCACCATCGCTATCGGCTTTGCCGGCAACCCCAAGGAACCGAGTGCGATGCGCGGCGGCCCGATGTTTGAGTTCCTGTTCGGCATCGACCGTCAGCTGCGCCTGGAGAAACGCCGCGACAAATTCAATCTGATCTTCTTCACCCCAGCCGAAAACCCCGGTCAGCGCCTCGGCCCCAAGGCGGTGGAGGGGCTGGTGCGCGAGATGAAGCTGCGTGACATCGAGACCCACTTGGGGCAGAAGATGAAGCAGTTCACCACGACCAACGTGATCACCGAGGGCGGTGCCTTTCACGCCGATCTGATCCTCTTCATGCCAGGCATGACCGGCAACCTGTGGTTCGACAATACCGAGCTGCCACGCTCCCCTGGCGGGCTGATCAAAGCTGATCTCCAGTGCCGGGTGAAGGGAATGCCGCAGGTCTATGTGGCGGGTGACTCCGGCAGCTTCCCTGGTCCCGAGTGGATGCCAAAACAGGCACACATGGCGGATCTGCAGGCGGAGGCGGCAGCCACCAACCTGGTCGCTGAATTCAAGGGGCATGAACCGACACAAACCTTCAAGGTGGAACTGGTCTGCATCATCGACAGCCAAACTACCGGCATGCTGGTGGCACGCACCCAAAAACACAATATCGTGATGCCGAGCATGCGCCTGTTCCACTGGCTGAAGCGTTTCTTCGAATGGTGGTATCTACGCAAATATCGTTAATTCACCGCTGCCGGCAATCAACTGCTGCTGACAGCCTGGGTCACGCCCCAGCTAAGAATCTGATTCCTAAAGGGTATTTGTCCATTGGAATGGATATAATGCCCACATGAGCAGCATGGAATCACAACACCGGGCTCCGATACCGTTCGAGCAGGAAGAGCATAAGAGCGAGCTCTATATCAACCGAGTGCGCCTCTGGCTCACTCTGCTCTATATTGGGGCAGCTGTGGGCATCCGTCAGGAGATTCCCGCCCACTCTTTCCAAATGATCCTGTTTGGCTCTCTGATCAACCTGCTGTATGCCGGTGTGGTCCATCTGCAGCTGCAGAAGGGCCCTATGGTCTGGTGGCTACGCTATGTCTCAATTTCCACCGATATACTTCTGCTCTCGCTAATAATCTTCGCGTTTGGCGGCTATCGCACCCTCAAGACCGAGGCCTTTCTGCTCTACTTCATCTGGGTCGGCCTCTCCACACTGCGCTTCTCGCCCCGCCTGACCCTGGTCTCCGGAGCATTTGCCGTGGCCGCCTACAGTTTCGTCACCCTCGTCACCATCAGTAGCGGCGGCGTCCAGCTCGGTTCTATCACCGAGGCCTTCACCAGCGATTCCGTGAGTGGCAGTAACAGCCTGCTGCGCATCGCCTTCCTTGCCTTCTTTGTGCTGCTCGCCAGCTATATCTCCAAGCGCTACCGCAGCATTGTCGAGCGAGCCATCGTCTCAGGACTGGAGGAGGAACGCAGCCTGCGGCTGATCTACACTCTTGACCGCCTGCGCGCCACCCAGAAAGAGCTGGCCCAGCGAAACCGGGAGCTAGCTCATCTTTCGGAGGTTGATGCCCTCACCCAGCTCTACAACCGGCGCAAGATCGACCTGATCCTGCAACAGATGGCGCTGCAGAGCCGCAAGAGCAACACCGCACTCTGCGTGATACTGCTCGACATCGACCACTTCAAGTCGGTCAACGACCAGCATGGTCATCAGATGGGCGATAAGGTGATCCGGGCTGTCGCCAGCCAACTGCGCAACGGACTACGCGGCAACGACGAGGTGGGACGCTGGGGTGGCGAAGAGTTTCTCATCATCTGCCCCGAGACCAACAAGCATGACGGCATGGCCCTCAGCGAGCGGCTGCGCCAGCGCATCGAGGCACACGAGTTCCCAACCGGCGAGCCGCTGACCTGCAGTTTCGGCGTAACCTGCCTGCTCTCCGATGACAACTCCGACAGCCTGATGAAGCGGGTCGACGACGCGCTCTACCAAGCCAAAGAGAACGGTCGCAACCAGGTTGCATTTATCTGAGCCAATCTATTCGCGCCGCACGCGGCGCGAATCAACATCAACCAGCCCGTGCGCCAATCAATCGATAGACCGCCGGGATCAAAAGCAGCGTCACCAGGGTCGAAAAAGAGAGCCCGGAAACGATGGTCACCGCCAGCGGCTGCAGCATCTCCGCCCCCTCCCCCAGGGCCAGAGCCAGCGGCAACATGCCTGCCACCGTGGTCAGTGTGGTCATCAGGATCGGCCGCAGCCGCAATCGCGCTGCCTCAACGATCGCTGCATCCAACGCCACCCCCTGCTGCAGCTGCAGGCTGATATACTCCACCAGCACGATCGCGTTGTTGACCACGATCCCCGCCAGCATGATCAACCCCAGCCAGACCGGCATCGAGAGCGATAACTCGCTCCACTGCAGCCCCAACACCACACCAATCAGCGCAAACGGCACGCTCAACATAATCACCAGCGGGTTGCGCAGCGACTCATACTGCACCGCCATCACCACAAACACGAGAAACAGCGCCAGTCCCAGCAGCAACTGACCCATCTCACGTCCCTCCCTCAGCTGCTCCAGACCACCACCGTCGTAGATACGGTAACCCGCCGGCAGCTCGAACCCTTCCAGCACTTTGTCGACACGCTGCATCGCCTGCTCGAGTGAGACTCCTTTGCCCAGCGAGGCACTGATCTCCACCACTCGCCGCTGTTGATCACGGTGGATCGATGAGGGTGCCGGAAGCAGCTCGATCTGCGCCAGTTCACCAAGCCGCAGCGGCACCCGCGGCTCGCTGCGACTGAAGATAATGATCGACTCCACATCAGCGGGGTTGGCAATCTCGTCACGACTCAGGCGCAACCGCACATCCACGCTCCGATCCCCTTGCAGGAATTCAGTCACCTTGATCCCACCGAGGGCGAGCTGCAGATAGCGCCCCACATCCTCCACGCTGAGACCAAACCGCGCGGCCCGCTCGCGATCGACCCGCACTGAGATCTCCTGGCTCACATCCTCGCTGGAGTGGCTCAGGTTGCTCAAGCCTTCCACCTCCCGCAGCCGCACCACCAACTGCTCGGCCAGCCGCGCCAGGGTCTCGAGATCCGGGCCCTGCAGGCGCAGATCCACATCATCCTCGCCCCGATTCAGGCGGATACCGCGAATCCCCCGCACCCGCATATAGAGCCGCACCCCCGGCAGCTGCAACTTTTTTACCGCCTTTTTCATACGCGCAACCCAGACGCGGCTGTCGATGCCGCGCTGACGGATCGGCTTCAACGTCAGCTGCAGACTGGCACGATTAGCGGCCTGATACTGGGAGCGGCCAAACACCGAGCCGCCCGACTGGGTGAAGATCGTCTCCACCTCCGGCTGCTCGCTGAACAGGGTTTCAAGACGCCGCACGATGCGATCCATATTCGGCAGGTTGATGCCGCGATCGGCAGTCACGCTGACATAGATACGCCCCTCATCCATGTTCGGCAGAAACACCTGACGCCCCTGACTCAGCAGCGGCCAGATCAGCGCCAGCGCGGCGATGAACAGCAGCGGCAGTAGCCAAGGGGCCCTCAGCAGCTGTCGTACCAACCAGCCGTATCCCGCCTGCAGGCCATCAAAGAGCTGGTTTACACCGCGCCGCAGCAACGCCTCACGCCGCGCCGGGATGCGCCCGGCCAGGGCCGGCACCAGGGTCAGGGCAACCATCAGCGAGGCGACGATCGCTGCTGAGATAGTGAAGATCAGCTCACGAAACAGCAGCCCCACCAGCCCGCCGATAAACAGAAACGGCAGTACCGCAGCCAGATTGGTGGTGGTGGCGGCGACGATGGCGCTATTGACCTCCGACGCCGCCCGTCCCGAACTCTCGGCAACAGAGAGCGTTTCATCCCCCCGCCGTTCACGCTGATGACGGTAGATGTTCTCCAGCATCACGATGGTGCTGTCCACCAGCATGCCGATGCCCAGCGCCAGGCCGCCCAGGGTCATGATGTTGAGGGTCAGACCCGCCGACGACATCAGGATGAAGGTTACCAGGATCGCAATCGGGATCGCGCTGCCGATGATCAGGGTGCGGCGCAGGCTGCCGAGAAAAAGATAGACCACCAACATCGCCAGCAGCCCACCGATCGCCGCTGAGTTGAGCGCATTGCTCAGGGCACGGCGGATATAACGGGCCTGGTCATCCACCGCGCGGATCTCGATATCCTCCGGGATCAGCCCCTTGTGCTCCAGCTCAGCGAGCCTGGCCAGCACCCCATCGACCACCTCGATGGTGTTCGCCTGGGGCTGTTTCTGGATCGACAGCTTTACCCCTGGCTGCTGGTTGAGACGAATGCGCAGGGTCTCATCCTCTGCCCCATCCACCACCTGCGCCACCTCGCTCAAGTGGATCAGGCTTTCGCTCTGGTCGGCGCCGAACGTGCGCAACGGCAGTTGGGCAATCTCCTCCACCGAACGGAAGCGCCCGGCGGTGCGGCCGCTGATCTCTCCCTGAGGCATCATCAGCCGCCCGCCCGGGGTGTCCTGGTTGGCCGCCTGCAGCGCCGCCTCCAGATCGAGCAACTGCAGATTAAGCCCGGCAAGACGGATCTGATCGGGGATTACCTGGATCTGCCGCACCCGCCCGCCACCGACCTCTGCTGCCGCCACCCCCGGCAGGGTCAGAAACCACTTGCCCAAGTCGTAATCGGCCCAGCTGCGCAGCTCCACCGCATCGCGCAGGGTGGAGCTGACCACAAACTCCGCCACCGGCCGCTGCGAGGGATCACGCTTGTAGATTACCGGCGCTTCAATGCTATCGGGCAGAAAACGCTTGGCCCGGTCGAGGCGGGTGGAGGCATCGCGCAGCGCCTGGTCGATATCGGTGCCATAGGCGAAGGAGAGATCCACCGCACTGCGCCCCTCGCTGGTACGCGACTGGATGTGGATCGCATCCTCAGTGATCGCCAGCTGTTCCTCCAGCTGACGGGTGACCCGATCCTCCATGATGCTCGCCGGCACGCCGGGATCGAGCACCCGCACCCGCACATCCGGGTAGATGATATGCGGCAGCAAATCCACCCCTAGGCGTCCCAACGCAAAGATCCCGAGCACCATCACCGCCAGGGTAATCATCACCACCCCGATCGGGTGGCGAATCGACCAGGCAGCCAGCCCGCCACCGATGTTCTTTGTCATGAAAAATGCCCCGCTCTCAGCACCAGCCAGATTCAAAGCAGATCATAATGCCGCAAATGAACGCCAATAGACGCACATTCAAATGTATGAAGCTCAGGGTCGGAGTCAATTGCGGTAAATGGATGTGTATTTTCCCACAATCTCAACGCAATCGACTCCGCCCCTTGATGAACCTCAGCATATTCGCATTAGCCAGGCATCTTGCCTATGCTCCAGCAGATGAGTTGCCACTTTGATATCTACCATCCGCTCCGTCCGACGGACCTGAGCTGGCACATCAGAAGACCCTGATGCAGCGTATTCTGATGCTTTGCGCCAACCATCCCCGGTGGGCGCTCGCCACACTGCTGATCCTCTCGCTGCTGGCGGCGACCCAGCTGCAGCGGGTGCAGGTGCATATCTCGGCGGAGGAGCTACTGCTACTCGATGATCCGGAGCGGGACTACTACGAGCAGATCAGTCAGCAGTTTGGTGACGAGAAGATCGTGCTGCTCTATCTGCGGGATGGGGAGATGATGGCACCAGGAAAGTTGCAGGCGTTGCAACAGGTGATCGGCACGATCAAGGCGCTGCCTTTTGTCGATCGGGTGGAGAGCCTGTTCTCTGTCCCCTATCTGAAGAGCGTCGATGGCTATCTCAACAAAGACCCCTACCTAGCCAAATTGCCAAAAGATCTCGCCGCAGGCAGGACGTTGGAAAAGCAGGCGCTCACAGACCCCTTCATCAAACATGTACTGCTCTCCGATGACGGCCAAGTGATGACCGCAGCGATCGTCCTGAAGGAGACGGTCAGCGGCCTTGATGATCTTCGCATCACCACATCGATCGACCAGCTAACCAGGCCGCTGTCAGGACACTACGCGCAGTTTTTTACCATCGGCTACCCCTATGTACGCACCGCCATCGCGCGGCAGATCCAGCAGGAACAGACTGACCTCTTCCCCATCGCCATCGCCGCCCTGCTGATCGCCCTGTTTCTGCTGCTGCGCCAGTTTGTCGATATCCTCACCCCAATCCTTACCGCTGGCATCAGCATCCTCTGGACCCTGGGGTTGATGGGGCTCAGCGGCATCCCTCTCAATGTGGTGACATCGATCGTGCCGATCCTGCTGATCATCGTCGGCTCCACCGAGGATATCCACCTGCTCTCCGAGTTCCGCCACGGCCAGCGTCAGGGCATGACGACCCAGGTCGCCATCCAGCACATGGCGCGCAAGATGGGGCGTACGGTGCTGCTCACCTTCGCCACCACCTACGTCGGTTTTCTCTCGGTGGGGCTGAGCCGCATCGAGGTGCTCTGGCAGTTCGGCATCCTCGCCTCCACCGGGCTGTTGTTTAACTTCATCGCCACCATCGTGCTGATCCCTGCCCTACTGTCGCTTGCCGGACGCTGGCAATTGGATGGTCGATCCCGCTTTGTGCAGGCCAAACCGGGCAGGCTGGCGGATGCCTATTGGCGGGGGTTGCAGCGCTACCGTTGGGCCATTCTGCTGGTTCTGCTCGGCATCACCGTGATTGCCGCCTTGGGCGTACCCGCCATCCAGGTCAACCACAGCACCATCGAAAGCCTTGGCCGGGATTCGGCCGTGCGGCAGCAAGTGGAGGCAGTGAATAGTGATCTGGCCGGGCTTGAGAACTTCTCCATCATCCTCGACTCCGGCATCCAGGACACCTTCCTCAAAGTCCGTTATCTGGAGGAGATCGTTGAGATACAGCAGTTTATCGACAGCCAGGGGATCTCCCGCTCCACCACCTCATTCGCCGACTATCTGTCTATCCTCAATCGCGCCTTTCAGGAGTTGGATGAGGCCGAGTTGCCGGAGTCGGACGATGTGGTGAACGAACTGATGATCTTTCTCGACCACAAGCATGTGCATGCCTACGTCTCCGAGGACTACAGTCGGGTACGCATCCTGGTCCGGCACGCCGCCGACTCGACCCGCGAACTGCAGTCCTTCGTTGATGCCCTGCAGGAATTCATCGACCAGCAGCTCGATCCCGGTCTGCAGGCGCACATCACCGGCTCCTCGGTACTCACTCTCTCAGCCACCCGATCCATGATCAATGGACAGTTGCAGTCGATCTTGCTGCTGCTGCTCTTCTTTGTGCTGATCATCTCGGTGCTCTTCACCGATCTGCGGGTCGGCCTGCTGGCCGCCCTGCCCAATGCCTTCCCGGTGGTGGTGCTGTTCGGCGTGATGGGTTTTGCCGGCATTCCCCTCAACATCGGCACCACCATGGCGGCGGCCATCGCCATCGGCATTGCCGTGGACGACACTCTGCACTTCATGCTGCGCTACAACCAGGAGCTGCGCTCATCCCGCCATCAGGCCCTCGCCATGCACGCCACTCTGGCCAACGAGGCCCTGCCGGTGATCTCCACCTCAGTGGCGCTAATTGCCGGCTTCCTGGTCTTTACCCTGTCTGATTTTCAGCCCATCGCGCTCTTCGGGCTGTTGAGCGCACTGGTCATCGCCACCGCTCTGATCGCCGATTTCGTCATCACGCCACTGGTGATCTCTTCCCTGCGACTGGTCAGCCTGTGGGATCTGCTCTCAGCTCAACTGCGTCAGGAGGTCATCCCGCAGAGTGTACTGTTCCGGGAGATGCGGCCCTGGCAGATCCGTCGCTTCATCCTCGCCAGCACCGTGACTGAGTACGCTGCAGGAGAGCAGGTGTTCAAACCCGGCGACAAAAGCCATGCCATGTATCTGGTGATGCAGGGTGCGGTGGAGGTGAGCATGCCGGGCAGAGAGAACTCGGAGAAGAGACTGGTCGTCAACCGTTTTGCCCCCGGCAAATTATTCGGTGATATCGCCCTGCTCGCCGACGAACCGCGCAAAACCCAGGCGGTGGCTCTGGAGAAGAGCAGCCTGCTAGTGCTCAGCAGAGATAGCCTCCGCAGTGTCACCCTACTCCATCCGTTTATAGGCAGCCGCCTCTTCTACAACCTCGCTACCGATGTCAGCTGCCGCTGGGTCACATTCATCGACAAGATCAATCCACCAACATCCACTGAGACGGTCCCAGCAAAGCGAGGGGATAGAAATGTTGCTGGCCCGAAACACGAGAGGCAGAATGGAATCCAATAAGGTGATTCGATGAAACAGTCTCTAAACCAACAACCTAATAACGCACATGCAATGCGTCACCCACTCTGCTGGCTCCTCCTTCTGATGGCCATCTCTGCCGCTTCCGAGGCCGGCCATGCCGATCTCTACTTCAGTGCACCCTACAGCGGTCAAAAGGTCACCGAATATGAAGTCAACCTGCCGATCAGCCGGCATATTAAAAAGCCGTTCCGTATCCCTGCCGACTGTGCTGCGGCACAGGCTGCCTTCCGACAGGGAGCCCAACAGTGGTGTAATCGCGTGGAGCGCACTATCTGGAGCAAGGTGCAACAGGATTGTGACTATGTGAATTTTCTGTACCGGTTTAATGGACCACCAACCCATGACTTTGTCAGTGGTTATGATTTCATGAATGCCAAACTGCACGATCTGCCCATTCAGGTCGATTGTAATCCAGAGAGTGACTCAGGCAACTGCCGTCCCCTACCGCCCGGTGTACCCGACCTAACCCGTATTCTGACCAGAGTCGAGCCCAGCAGTGAGAAACCGGCGAACGATCTCCAGGCCTGCCGCATTAAAAACGGCCTTTTCCGTGGTCGCATCGACTTCAAATCGACAGGTCTCGACTGCGAGACCGATCCCTTGGCCACCGGTTTTCGGGTGATTGCCATCGACTATGCCGATGTGAATGGCGATGGTTATCAGGATGTCACCCTGCGGTTGCTGCCCCTAGGACGGGGCGGTAGACGCGGCCCTCTGATCCTGCCATTAACCCGCAAACAGGCAGATGGACCTTTTACCATTCCACAGAACCTGCCCGGCCCCGTGCCCAGACCCTGATGTAATAATACGATAGGGGTTAGGGAGCCTCCCCGACCTCCAAACCGTGTGTACGGTTTTCCCGCGCACGGCTCTCCAGTCGGGCGTTGCCTCGTCGTGACTGGCTCGCCAATATCCAGGCTCCTGATAAGGTGCAAGATCCCGCATTAACGAAGAATACATTTGGCCAGCGATGATGGTCGAAGCGTTAGTCCTTGAGCTGTCAAAGCCCCGTGGACCGCGGCCCTCGGCCATAAATATCCACGATAACAGCGCCCTCGCTTTCAAGTAGGCCCTCGCCGAAGACGACGACACTGCAGACGGCGGCAACGGCGAGACCGCCGACAACCGCTACCGTCCATCTGGCAGTGGAGTTCTGAGCCAACCTAGGGAAGCTGGGCCACAGCCGATATCCACCCCCACCGCAGCGGGGATGATCGCCCCCTTGTGGGGATCACCGCACCCACCGTGGCACCAATGCCCAGGAACTCATCCGGCATCCCCACCACATGGTGGTGCACGAGGTCGAGTCTAGCGATGTTGCCCAGTTGCTGCAGCGCGGTGGGCTCCAGCTCATCGGTGTAGATCCGCAGCGGCACCCGTCCCTGATCAAGGATCATCTTCACTGGCATAACGTCTTCTTGCCCACCAACAAGAGAGTGAGAGTGGTTCACTTGTAAATACGAACGATTTGCAATAACATTTGCATCAAGGTCTATTTTTAGGTCACTTGGTGAGATCAACAATGTACGCCAAAACAACCAGCAAGAGCAGCCACCCTGCAACACCTGCCACCTTAGCCCACGCCTGGCTACTCCACCGCCAGGCAAAACAGCACACAGAGAACCATAGAACAAGACGTTGGCGGCTAATGCGCGAGGCCCTGTTGCGCTAGCCGGATAGCATCGGGGCAATCTGGCACCAACCTCTGCTGGGCAGACGGCCTCATCGAACACCGTCTGCCCAATCAGCCACTCTCACATCCCTGCACATCCATTCGAGACGATCATGAAATATCTGCACCAACCGATGCTACTGCTGCTCGCCACCCTGATGCTGCTGCCTGCCGCCCAGGCCGACGATGAGATCGTCGTCTACTCGGCCCGCAAGGAGCATTTGATCAAGCCGCTGTTCGACGCCTACACGCAAAAGAGCGGAGTAAAGATCCGTTACATCACCGACAAAGCCGGACCGCTGCTGGCACGGCTAAAGGCGGAGGGGGCCAACACCCCGGCGGATCTGCTGATCACGGTGGATGCGGGCAATCTCTGGCAGGCGGCCGAACAGGGTGTGCTGTCCCCTATCGACTCACAGAGCCTCAGCGCCAACGTGCCGGAGCATCTGCGCGCCCCCGACAACAGCTGGTTCGGCCTCTCGGTGCGCGCCCGCACCATCGTCTACAGCAGCGAGCGGATACAGCCGGGAGAGCTAAGCAGCTATGCGGCGCTAGCCGATCCCAAATGGAAGGGCCGCCTCTGTCTGCGCACCTCGAAGAAAGTCTACAATCAGTCGCTGGTGGCGATGATGATCGCCCGCCTGGGGGAGGAGAAAACGCAGCAGATCGTCGCGGGCTGGGTCGCCAACCTGGTCGCGCCGCCCTTCTCCAGCGACACCAAGACGATGCAGGCAATCCTCGCCGGCCAGTGTGACCTGGGCATAGTCAACACCTATTATTTTGGCCGGCTGCAGAAAAAAGATCCATCGATCAAGCTGGCACTGTTCTGGCCCAACCAGCAGAGTAGCGGCGTACACATCAACGTCTCCGGCGCCGGCATCACCCTTCATGCCAAGCACCGCGACGCAGCGGTGAAGCTGCTGGAGTGGCTCGCCTCCCCCGAAGCCCAGGCCCGATTTGCGGCCCTGAATATGGAGTACCCGGTCAATCCGGCGGTCCAGCCCGATCCGGTGGTGACCACCTGGGACGAGTTCAAGGGCGACCCGCTCAACGTTGCTGAGGCAGGAAGGTTGCAGGTCAAGGCGGTGATGCTGATGGACCGGGCCGGCTACCGCTGAGCCATGTCCACCGCTCCCTCTCATTTTCAGTCAACGCATGCGGCCCGGCTGTCTGATTCAGGAGTACGGCTACCAGGCTGGCAGCTGGGCAGCCTAGCGCTCGCGGCACTGATCGCAGTACCGCTGCTGCTGATCTTCTCCGGCTGGTTGCAGGGGGAGAACGCGGTCTGGCACCACCTTGCTGAGACGGTGCTGGCGGAACTGGTGTACAACACCCTGGTCCTGCTCGCTGGCGTCACAGTCGGAGTGCTGCTGCTCGGCGTCGGGCTGGCTTGGCTCACCAGCCTCTGTGAGTTCCCTGGACGGCGATTCTTCGACTGGGCGCTAATGCTGCCGCTGGCGGTACCCGCCTATGTGCTGGCGTTCGTGGTGTTGGGGCTGTTCGACTTCACAGGCCCCCTGCAGGGGCTGCTGCGGGAGCTATTCGGCCGAGGCGGCTTCTGGTTTCCTGAGGTGCGCTCCAGCGGCGGGGTGACCCTGGTGTTGGTACTGGTGCTCTATCCCTATGTCTACATGCTGGCCCGCTCCGCCTTTCTCACCCAGGGGCGCGGCACCCTGGAGGCGGCGCACAGCCTCGGTCTGACACCACGGGCTGCATTTTTTCGCGTGGCCCTGCCGATGGCCCGCCCCGCCATCGTCGCCGGTACCTCACTGGCGTTGATGGAGACCCTGGCCGATTTCGGCACGGTATCGGTGTTTAACTACGACACCTTCACCACCGCCATCTACAAGGCCTGGTTCGGCCTGTTCAACCTACAGGCCGCCTCCCAGCTCGCCTCGCTGCTGTTACTGTTTGTCGCCCTGGCGCTGGTCGCAGAGCGCCGCCTGCGCGGCCGCGCCCGCTACCACGAGACCAGTCGCGGCGCCCCGCCACAGCGCTTCCGACTGCAGGGCTGGCGGGGCGGTGTAGCTAGTTCAGCAGCGGGACTGGTGTTCAGTCTCGCCTTTCTGCTGCCGCTGATCCAGCTGCTGATCTGGGCCTGGCAGGTGGTGCAGCAGGATCTCGACCCCCGTTATTTCGAGCTGCTCACCCACACTCTGGCACTGGGCGGCATCTCCGCACTGATCACCATCATCGTGGCACTATTGCTCGGCTGTGCACGGCGCTTTCACGACAACCGACTCACCGCCAGCTCGGCGCGCATCGCCACCCTCGGCTACGCCCTGCCCGGCTCAGTGCTGGCGGTGGGCATCATGCTGACCTTTAGCAGCCTGGATAATCTGATCAACGCGATCTGGCGCATCTTCGATAACACCCCCCCTGGGCAGATCTTCGGCGGCAGCCTGCTGGCGCTGCTTAGCGCCTATCTGACCCGTTTTCTGGCAGTCGCCCACGGCCCCATCGAGAGTGGCCTAGGGCACATCCGACCGAGTCTCTCCGATGCCGCCCACAACCTCGGCTGTCGTGCACTCGGGGTGGTGCGCCGGGTCTACCTGCCACTGTTACGCCCCGGCCTGCTCACCGCACTGCTGCTGGTGCTGGTGGATGTAATGAAGGAGATGCCCGCCACCTTACTGCTGCGCCCCTACGGCTGGGACACCCTGGCAGTACGCATCTACGAGATGACATCCGAAGGCGAGTGGGAACGTGCTGCGCTGCCGGCGGTAACCCTGGTGTTGGCCGGGCTGCTGCCGGTGATCCTGCTAGTACGCAGCTCCAGCCATCCCCATTCAGCCCAACCACACTGACCTCTTGCCATGACACAACTGTTGGAAATCGAAGGTCTTCACTGCCGCTACGCTGATCAGGATGTGGTCGCTGATCTATCACTCAACATCAGCCCCGGCATGCTGAGCTGTCTGCTCGGCCCCAGTGGCTGCGGCAAGACCACGGTGCTGCGTGCCATCGCCGGTTTCGATTCGATCAAGCAGGGCGAGATACGCCTCAACGGTCAGATCGTCTCAAGCCCTGGTTACACGCTGCCGCCGGAGCGGCGCGGGCTCGGCATGGTGTTTCAGGACTACGCACTTTTCCCCCATCTCAGCGTGGCCAACAATATCGACTTCGGCCTGCAGCGCATCAGCCGCTTTGAGCGCCGGCGCAAGGTGGAGCAGATGCTGGAGCTGGTGGGGTTAGAGGGCTACGGCCAACGTTTTCCCCATGAGCTATCGGGGGGCCAGCAGCAGCGCGTTGCAGTGGCTCGGGCGATGGCCCCGGAGCCGCCGTTGCTGCTGCTCGACGAGCCTTTCTCCAATCTCGATGTGGAGCTGCGCGAACGACTTGCCGCTGATGTGCGGGATATCCTCAAGGCCCGTGGCACCGCCGCCATCTTCGTCACCCATGACCAGCATGAGGCGTTTGTGATGGGCGAGCAGGTGGGAGTGATGCAGGCGGGCAAGATCCTGCAGTGGGACAGCCCGTTCAATCTCTACCACGAACCGGCGGACCGTTTTGTCGCCGACTTCATCGGCGAGGGGCGTTTCCTCAAAGGCCGGCTGAGCGCACCCGATCGAGTTGAGACCCCACTCGGCGAGATCCAGGGCAATCGCGCCTACGGCTGGCCCAGGGGCGCCGCGGTGGAGGTGCTGCTACGCCCGGATGATATCACCCTAGCCCCGGGCGCCGGCCTTGAGTGCCGCATCATCGAGCGCGCCTTTCGCGGCGCCCAAACGCTCTATACCCTGGCGCTGCCGGAGGGGGGTGAGCTGCTTTCGCTACTACCGAGCCACAACGACTATCGGGTGGGCGAGCGAACCGGGGTGAAGATCCAGGTGGAGCACTTGATCCTGTTCCGTCAGGGGCCGCAGTAAGATAGCCCACGCAAGAGGGGACCATCGCCGATAAAGGTCGCCCCACCGTCGAGGCTACAGGGGGTTAGCGATTGCAAACCCGCACAACGATATCGACAGCTTTCACTTTGGTCCCCTCCGGCAGAATGCCTTCTGGAAGATTCAGTAGCTGATCGCCTGGGATATCGCTCAGCTCACCGGTATCGATATTGAAAAAGTGGTGATGAGGCTGGGTATTGCTGTCGTAGAAGGTACGTGCCGGATCGGCAACCAGCTCCCGTAGCAGCCCTTTCGAGACAAACAGCGCGAGGGTGTTATAGACAGTCGCCTTGGAGACCCGCCTGAAACGCTGACTGACCCGCTCATGGATCTGCTCAGCCGTTAGATGTTGCTTGCGGGCAAACAACAGCTCGCCGATGCTGACCCGCTGAGGCGTCGGATAGATACCACTCGAACGCAGCATCGACTCAACATCTACTGCTGGTTCCATATCGTCAGCTCTGCGCAAGGCTTCATTCATGGCGACCAGTATAATTCACCTTGTCGCGTCAAATCCAAATGTTTTTGTCAACTATTCTCCCAGCATCGGCACGGCACAACTTTGATTCCCTTTCTGCCCACTACTCCGGTTGCAAAAGATCTTCAGAAAACCACTGCACCGGCCACCACAAATATGCAGTAGAGCGCTGCATCTGCCCCAGCAAGATTTTCCGCTGATCACCTTTCCCCTCAGAGCTGAATTCAGCACCGATACAGGGGATTGCACTGGGCATTACCCCCCATGTGGGTAACGATGCATTTTCGGCAGAATCCACTAGGATGAAGTGGGGGGCAGAAGGGGACCTGCGCGACTCCTGAACCGAAGCACAACCCGCGCATCGGCGTTTAGCGACCTCAGATAATTCCAAAGGCAGGTCTCCAATACTTATTGCTGGAAGGATTCAAAGAGGGTATTGGAATTAGTACAAATGAAAAGGACCAGCCGCCACCTTCCGAACCAGCAGCCCCCCAGAGCAGCCTGTCTCCATAGCACCTTGATCTTGGCGCCGGGCCAAACACTCATCTCAGCCCCACTGCATAGAGAAGCCAGAGTTGCTGAAAAATCGTTACAAGCTAGACCTTCCAGGGGTGTGCTAGAGACCGGGGGGACGCATCTCCTGCAGAAAGCAGAAGCACCCCATGCATCAAGTTGAAACCGTCAGACAGGGCATGGGCAACCCACGCAATAACTTCACATTCTCCCAATTGCCGATCTGGCGGCAGATCCTGCTGTTGCTTGGAGGGAGCATATTGCTGGTCGGGTATGCCGTCGGCATAGTGTTCGAGCAACTGGAGACAGATTATCTCAGGCAAAATCTGGAAGAACAGAATCACAGAATCCTGAGCGTCCTCTCAGCCACCAGTATCGATGCGGTAATCAGCGAAGATCAGGCGCGACTCGAGACCATCATCACCCAGTTGGCAACCCTGGACCCAAACATCCTCTCCCTGACAATGGAGAATGAGCGAAGAGAAACTCTCGCCCACTGGCAGCGAATCAGCGATACCGGCGCTATGACTCACCTCGCCTTTGCCGAGGATATCCTGTTCGACGGCGAACACTTCGGACGCATCTTCATCGACTGGAACATCCAACCACTACAACAACAGATCGACCTGCATGTTCTCAGCATGCGCCTCTTCAGTACCGCAGTGTTGATTGCGCTAACCGGCCTGATCCTCTTCTGGATCTATCTGCTGATCTCCAAACCAATCAACACCCTGAACAAACGACTCCACATGATCGCTCAAGGCGATCTCACCAGTGAGGTTCACATCTCCAGCGGCAAGGAATTGATCCGGCTCGCCGACTCGGTCAATACTCTGAGCCGAATCCTGAGGATCAACGAGAGCCGGAAAAAGGAGATCCGCCAACTCGCCTTCTTCGATAAAACCACCGGCCTCGCCAGCCGGGCGCACTTTCTGCAGCGCTTCAGCGACACCCTCAAGGCGGCAACCCGGCGTGACGAACAGCTGGCGCTGATTTTCCTCGATCTGGACGGTTTCAAGGATATCAACGACAGCATGGGGCATGAGACGGGAGACCAACTCCTCGCCATTATCGGCCAACGCCTCGAAAAACCGCTGCGCGATGTCGATTTCGCGGCCCGCTTTGGCGGCGACGAGTTCTGCATCATCGTCGACAATATTACTGATGAGTTCGACGCCGCCGAGGTGGCCGACCGCTGTCTAAAAGAGATCCATCAGCCGGTCGAACTCGGCACCCAGACAGTGCGCCCGATGGCAAGCTTGGGCATTGCACTGTTTCCCAAGGATGGCAACGACATGCAGCAACTGCTCAAAGCGGCAGACAGCGCCATGTACGCCGCCAAGGAAGCGGGCAAACACCGCTATGCCTTCTATATCCCCGAATTGACCACTCAGGCCAGCCAACGCCTCGCCCTTGAGCAGCAGTTACGGGTAGCGGTCGACAACAATGACTTCACACTCCACTATCAGCCACAGATATCCCTGAGCAGCGGCAAAGTCACCGGCGTTGAAGCCCTAATCCGCTGGCACCACACCGAACTTGGTGATATCCCTCCGAGCGAATTCATCAACCTCGCCGAGCGGATCGGCCTGATCCAGGAGATCGGTGAATGGGTTCTAGAAACCGCCTGCCGTCAGGCCGCCAGCTGGCATCACAATGCGCTCGATCAACTCCAGGTTGCGGTCAACATCTCCGCCATCCACTTTACTGATCTCGACTTCGTGAATACGGTCACGCGGGTGCTTGACACCACCGGCATTGATCCGAAGCGATTGGAGATCGAGGTCACCGAAAGTGTTATACAGCTGGGTGACAACTATTCCACCACTTGCCAGCAGTTGGATGCACTCGGGATAAAGGTAGCGGTTGATGACTTTGGCACCGGCTACTCTTCCCTCGCGGTATTGAAACAGCTGCCGATCGACACCCTCAAGGTGGACCGGCTGTTTATCAAGGATCTGCAACACGAGGCAAAATCCACTGTGCTCGTCGGCACCATTATTGGCATGGCCCAAGCACTGGGTTACAAGGTGGTTGCCGAAGGAGCCGAAACACTCGAACAGATTCAGATCTTGCGGGGGCTGGGATGTCACCAAGTCCAAGGCTACTATTTCAGCCCGCCAGTACCAGCCGATCAGATCCCCTCACTGGTCAGCAAAGTACATTTTTAGCAGGCTGATAGCTCCACATCACAGCAAACGACCGGCTACACATGGAATGTAACAACGCTACCCTGAACCAACACCTGAGTGGAAACACCAGACTTCCGGTATTACCCCCCGGGGTCTCCTATCTGCTAAAGGTGGTCATGGATGACGAGATTGGATTTCACGAATTGGCCCATGAGATTGAGCGCTTCCCCACTATCACCGCTCGACTGATCTCCCTCGCCAACTCCGCCTGGGCATCCCCCCGCAGCCCGGTCACCAACCTAAATCAGGCCTGTGTGCAGCTTGGACTACAGGTAGTACGGAGCCTGAGCATCGCGCTCGCTATCTCATCACCCTTCAACCCGTCACGCTGTCCGGCATTCCACGCCGAACGATTCTGGTGCACCTGCATGCTGGTTGGCGAAGGGGCCGGCAGACTCAGCGAACAGGCCGGAGCGCGACTCGAATGCGATCCACAGACAGCGCGTACCGCCGGACTGCTGCACAGCCTGGGCCTATTGTGGCTCGCCGACAATATACCGGAAGAAACCGCACAGGCGCTCAGCCTCGACGAAGCAGATCCAACATCCTGCGTTCGCCAAGCCCTCAGACAAACAGTTGGCGATGACTACTGTAGCGTCGGCGGATGCTTGGGCCAGGCCTGGGCTCTACCCGATGTTCTGACAAATGCCATGAGATACCACTGCGACAAGAGTTACCACGGCACATCATGGCAGACCGCAGCACTGGTTGGCAGCGCCGCCAATATGGTTTCCAGACTCTATCGAGGTGAGGATTTTCAAGCAGAAGACCCCAGATTGAAAAAACTTGAATTCGCCGAATCCGAGTTGGAGAGCGTGTTTCAAAAACTTGCCGATCAGTTCGAACGAACCCAAGAATTGGCTAAGGCGCTTTTCCAGAACAATTGAGGAGCCGCTGAACGAAGCGGGACGAACAGAATTTCGAGAGCAAATTCTCTGCTACAAGCCGAAAGTTCCAGATGGCTCTTCCCCTAATTTGGTGGGCAACTCCTACAGCTCAACCCGATTCAGTCCTCCCAGATGGCAGCAGGTGAGCGTAGCGAAGTGCTGCTTATTATGGAATCCTCTGCTCCGTACCCTGACCACTTTGATGCGACGATTGTCCCCTTCGGCGAGGCCATTGCAAGGGAGCTGATGGTGAGGGACCTTGTCTCTGCAGCTCCAGGTGAGACACTGGATAATGTGCTGCATCGTATGATGGAGTTTGAAGTAGAGTAGATGCCCTTGATCGATGATACGCACAAAATAATTGTGCAATATTAATCTGACCGATGCGCTTCGTGCAGCGCAACAATGCGACCTCCAAATTACCTACCGAGCATTCATTCAAAGGATCATTCATGCCCAGTTCCCCCATAGACGACATCCTCCACCGTCTGCATACCCTGCAGGCGGAATTGGAACGTGAGATCGACCAACTACTGGACGAAAAACGCCGGCTCTTCCACTACACCCTGGAACAAGGCAGGGTCCGATTTGAACAGGGCATGCGGGCGTTGCAACGCCATCAGAAAGTGGGGATTTGGACCTATCTTCGTACGGCCCGGCTTGGACATCTGCTCACTGCACCTGTTATCTATGGTGTGTTCATCCCTTTCGTATTGCTGGACATCATAGCTACGCTCTACCAGCATATCTGTTTCCGCGTGTACGGCATTCCGCGCGTAGTGCGCAGGGATTACCTGGTCATTGACCGGCAGCACCTGGCTTATCTCAACGCCATCCAAAAGCTTAACTGCATCTACTGTGGTTACGGCAGCGGCTTGATCGAGTATGTCCGTGAGATTGCCGCCAGAACTGAACAATACTGGTGCCCCATCAAACATGCACGACGCACTCCAGACCCCCATCGATTGGTTGAGCGATTTGTGGACTATGGGGATGCTGACGCCTATACGGCTAGGCTGAAGGCCCTGCGACAGGAGATCGCCACTTTGGAGAAAACCGCGTCTCCCACCTCACAAAACGGAGAAGATAGATAAATCGGGTCAACCTGCCAGCCGGCTTCCAGAACCTCACCGCCTGCCAATACTACAACCGCTCCCTCTCCCAGGGAGCGTCAGGGCCCATCGATTAAGGCACGCTGGCCACAAGGACAATTTCCTGCTATTGCCGGGTCAAGGTCACACCGGCGCCAACCAACTCTTCTTTCATTACCGGTTGATCGCCGCGCGATGGGAGCAGACCATATGAAAAGGATCTTTCATGAATACAATCCCCCAGAAACATTAATGCCACAAACCTGTTACATGCCATCGCGGCCTTCGGCTCACTAAATAAACTGGAGCATCGTCTTGTAAGAAGCCACGCTCACGCCTGATAAAGGATAAAGGTTCCGCAATGGGTGGCTTGAGTGCCATCAAGCGGCGCACCCGCTCTTTAGTCGGCGGGTGGGTCCGCAGCAGTGAAGGCTCCGGGATGCGCCGTCCGGGCAGAAAAAGTCGTTCAAGCAAAGAACCGGAGCGCTGTTCGATCTTGACCAGGGCATTGGCCAGCCCTTCTGGATCACCCGTGAGACGGGCTGCGCTGAGATCCGCCTCATATTCCCGGGTACGAGAGAGCCCCAACTGGGCCAGCGCGCTCAGATTGGGGGCAAAGATAAGCAGCAGAATAGCGAACCAGTTGATGCTCACATTCGACATCACGATCAGTGGCAGGTTGAGCAGCAGAAGGAACTGACCAAGCAGGGAGAGTAGGCTGGTCAAACGGCTGAACAGATCGGCCATCCCCATCACCCACATGTCGTTATTGCGAATATGGCTCACTTCATGTGCCAATACTCCGACTGTCTCCCGTGTATCCAGTGAACGCAACAGGCCATCAGTCACCGCGATTACCGCTTCGTTCCGGCTTCCCACCGTAAAGGCATTGACCATAGGGCTAGGGACATAGAAAAGCTCAGGAACCCTGTGGAGCCCTGCTCTGTGGGCCAGCTCCCTCAAAGTTGAATCAAGTGTTGGCGCCTTAACTGACGTCAGACGAGTAGCCCGGTACATGCGCATGATCAGCCAGGGTGAAGAGACTGGATTGAACAACAACAACACAAAACCCAGTAGCAACAGCCAGAAGATGCCGTCAACTCCCCATAGCACCCAGCCCAGCAGAGACAGAAAGCTCACCATAGCGACGAGCAACAACAAAGATTGAATGCGATTTGCCAATGCGTGTTGATGCCAGATTTGTGAGTCTATGGCCATTAGCAGCCCTGCTCCAGCCAGTGCAGTCGTGCTCGCAAACTGTCAATTTCGTCCATCAGATCCAGCACCAGCGCGGCACCAGCAATATTAATTCCGAGATCCTGCTGGAGACGCCTGACGGTACGCGCCCGATGCAGACAGGGTCCGGAAAAACGCCAGTGGACGGCATCACAACCACTCGGCTCCAGAACGCCCTCATCCACCAGTTCAATGATCCATTCGGCATGCACCATACAGGCACGGCTCAGCTCACCCAGAGTCAGGAAGCTCTCTTCATCCAGCAGAAAACCAGTCAGAATATCTTTGCTCATGCTCAGCTAAACTCCCAATCTGGCGCGTGGGTTGAACGCCAGTTCCTGTTCCATTTTGCGATAAAGGGCTTGTGCGCGCTCCGTATCCCCAGACGGCAACGCAATACGCAAAACGGCATAGAAATCACCAGGATTCTTTCCGGGGATACCCCGTCCTTTCAGCCGCAGCTTGCGCCCCGAGGTGGAGCCGGCAGGTATCTTCAGATCGATAATCCCCGCTGGAGTCGGGGTTTTGACTTTGGCCCCAAGCGCCGCCTCCCAGGGGGCTACCGGCAGTTCCAGATAGAGATCCCGTCCTTCAACGCGGTAGAAGGGGTGCGGCCTAAATTCCACCTCCAGATAGAGATCGCCAGCACCTCCACCCTCCACACCGGGAGAACCCTGTCCCACCAGCCTGATCTGCTGTCCCTGTTTGACCCCTTTGGGGATTCTCACGTTCAACGTGCGCTCATGGGTAATCACATGCCCCTGGGCGTCCAGTTCAGGTGCACGTAGAGTGATCGTACGGGTGGCACCATGGAAGGCATCCTCCAAATCGATCAACACCTTGGCATGATGATCTACGCCTTGAGTGCGGAAATGCGGCCCGGCTCTCCGTGCATCAGCAAAACCACCACTGCCCCCCCTGCCAAAAAGGGTCTCAAAAAAGTCACTGAAGGCCGAGGCGTCCCTCGGCGTGAAGCCGCCACCGCGGAACTCAAACCCTGCATCCCAGTCCGGCGGCGGCCGGAACTCCTGGCCAGCCTTCCAGTTGGCGCCAAGTTGATCGTAAGCCGCCCGCTTCTCCGGATCTTTCAGCACCTCGTAGGCTTCACCCACTTCTTTGAACTTGGTTTCGGCATTCGGCTCCTTACTCACATCCGGATGATATTTACGCGCCAATTTGCGGTAGGCTCGCTTGATTTCATCCTGAGTAGCGCCTTTTTCGACACCCATGATCTTGTAGTAGTCTTTGTATTCCATAGTAGTACTGTTGTCTCTGCCCTAAGCCTCTAATAGAAATCACTCAGGTTGTCATTGCCAGTTCAGCACCACATATTGCTGCATATCACCTCTACGGATGAGCAACAGCACACGCTTGTCACTGCTACCATTTTCCACCGCATGCTTGAACTCGGCAGCGCTTTTCACTGGTTTATGCTCCACCTGCATGATCACCGCACCGGGCTTAATCCCCGCCATGGCGGCAATGGATCCAGGCCTGACTTCCGTCACCACCACACCTTCACCCGCTTTGGCACCAAACTGATCGGCCAACTGAGGCGTTAACGTCTGCACGTTCAGGCCAAGCTCATCAGCACTTTGGGCAGGGCCCTCGGCAATTAGTTTGTCTTTGGCGAGTGTGCCAATGGTTACAGTGATGCCTCGGCGCTTACCGTTACGGACAATGGTTAGTTGTTCACGGCTTCCCGGCGAGGTAAGCGAGACTTGGTTACGGAAACGGCCAACATCGGTCACAGGCTTGCCTTGATATGCGACGATCACATCACCCTGCCGCAAACCTGCCTGAGCGGCCGGGGAGTCTTCTGATACCTGGGCTATCAGAATGCCCACGTTCTGATCAAGGCCGAAAGATTCCGCCAATTCAGGGGTTAGCGCCTGGATAACAATCCCGAGATAACCTCGTGTCACCTCGCCACCATCCATCAATTGATTGGCGATGGCTTTAGCCAGGTTAATGGGTATGGCGAAGCCAACCCCCATATAGCCACCACTACGAGAAAAAATTGCAGTATTAATACCGACAACCTCACCGTCCAGGTTGACCAGTGGGCCTCCGGAGTTACCGGGATTGATGGCCGCATCAGTCTGGATGAAATCCTCATAGTCGTTGATGCCAAGACTGGTGCGTCCCTTGGCGCTGACTACACCCACCGTGAGGGTATGGCTCAGACCAAAGGGATTGCCGATGGCTACCACCCACTCACCGACTTCAAGCTTCGAGGAGTCACCCAACGATAGCGCCGGAAGCCCGCCTGTATTGATCACAAGCACGGCTACGTCGGACTGCGGATCCCTGCCCTCAATCTTGGCATCGAACTCACGCCCATCCTGAAGCTTCACCCGTATCTTATCGGCATCTTCCACCACATGATTGTTAGTCAGGATATAGCTCTGATCGGACAACAGGCCATCTTTGGTTGCGAAGACAAAACCCGAGCCCTGACTGATTGTACGGCGTTCACCTCGCGGCATCTCAGGGCGTGGACTGTGGGGGATTCCTGGAAACCGGTCACCAAAAAATCGCTTGAACAGATCGTCGTTGAATGGCGACGTGTCACCAAAAGGCGAAGGAAACTCGGTGACCGCAGAGCCAGATGCCTTGCCTTCAACCTGGATGAAAACCACCGATGGAGAGACCGTTCGGGCCACCGACGCAAAGGCCTTACCAGTCTCCCGCAGGTTTTCGATACCACCGTCCTGCGCATAAGCTGGCGATACAATGCACAAGAGCAAAACCAGGAGTGGAACGATTCGATTTATCTTCATGTCATACTCCTCAGTGACAAGTGTAGAAAGCTGTATTGGCTAAATTCTTGAGGGCGCTATCAGCGCACTTTCACTTTGATTCTTCTACTGCGCCGGGCCGACGATTTCGGCAACTCTACCCGCAGAACGCCGCGCCTGTACCGGGCTGAGGCCTTATCGCTGTCTACTTCATCCGGCAACCATATCGCGCGTTCAAAATGACCATAGGCACACTCGGATATTTGATAGCGCCCCTCAGTGCGTTCACTCTGGAGTTGCTTCTCACCACAGACCACCAGCATGTCATCGACGACATCCAGCCTGAATTCATCCGGCTCCATACCCGGCACCTCCAGACGTACGATCACCCGGTCATCATCATCAAAGACCTCGGCTGCCAATACGCCCCAGCCGGAACTACGGATAGCAATCTCTCCCTCATCTCTGGATCTAAGCTCCCCCTTAGAACCATGTGGCGTGAATCGCGTTATGGCATTTGTCGCGCGACGATAGAGATCACGCCAGCCATCCACCAATGCATCCCATGCGTGATTCATTCCTTCACCAAGTTGCTCTAATGTTGACATCGTCGCCTACTCCAAATTGATATCTTTCCCTTTACTGGTACTGCTAAAGACGTGGGAGTTGATGATCGATTTTTCAAGAGCAACCTCTTCCTCCCCATCCAGTCGAAATCTTGCAGCGACAGAGGTTCATTTCTCTCCTGAGAAGGCGGCTCCCGACCCTATCAAAGTGTAGCTGGAGGTACCGAGCACCGAAACAAAGACCTGGGCACTGCAGTACCTCACCCGTTCCCGATACAGCACGCCAGCCGGTTACCACAATAATTGAAGGGTCACCCCTTTGCGTTTCAGCTTCTGGTGGATACGGAAGTAACCCGACTCGATAAAGCGATTGAATTTAGCTTGGATTGGAAAAAGACGGGCCTCGTTGACACCCTCGGACAGCGACCAGCTGATGCTCTGAGCCGCAGTAAGATTGACGTGCTTGCTGGCTGCACCTTTGGAGAGGCCATAGGCGCAGACGACCTTCTCATGACTGAGTTTGGATGAGTTTCCCGGAGCAGCCCTGGAAATCGAATCAATCGGGATAAGCCTAGAATTTCCGCCGACAAGCGCGACGCAAACCGTCTCTTAATTAGTATGAGTTATCAGGGAGCCGGCTCAGAAAAATCTTACAAGCAGCTGATTTAATGGAAGATTATCTTGGTTGACTGGTACAGCATCGAGGCATTGCAAAAATCCACATCTTATTGTTTTTATAGACTATTTGGCGGAGAGGGAGGGATTCGAACCCTCGGAACCCGCAAGGGTTCACTTGATTTCGAGTCAAGCCCGTTCGGCCAGCTCCGGCACCTCTCCAAAAACTCTGCTATCTAGCAGCCCATAGGGCTGCGGTTCACTTGATTTCATTCAGCACAGCCATGTGCCTCACCCTGTGGGCAACATCTACGGCGTCGTGAAACGGGCCTCCTGCCCATTTGCTCGAGTCAAGCTCGTTCGGCCAGCTCCGGCACCTCTCCTGATGCATCGTGATAAACTGCGCTGGCGCAGTGTTACTCACTTGAAGACTGCAGTACCTTTGTGCGCGCTGCCCGCTATTTTTCCCGCAGCACTTGATTCCTAACAGACACTCAGGTATCTGTTTTTCGTATCTTGAAGAGGCCATCAATGGACGGGCGGCTATTCTACATAAAACACTGACATTTTCTCAATCTGAATGATGCGATTGGCTGTTGTACTTGCTTTGTTGCTCTCCCTCTCAGGTTGCAGCATCCCCCCTCCCCTGCTGGACCGCATCAAGGCAGGAGGTGAGCTTGTGGTCGCCACCCGCAACAGTGGAACCACCTACTATGAGGGACCGGACGGAAAGATGACCGGTTTCGAGTACGATCTGGTCAAACTGTTCGCCCAGCGTATCGGGGTCAAGGTTCGGTTTATTGTCCCCAACCGGGTGGACGACCTGCTCTCCAGCATCATCGAAGGCAAAGCCCACATTACCGCCGCCGGCCTCACCATCACTCCCAACCGCGAGACCAGGATCCGTTTTGGCCCCAGTTACCATGAGATCACCCAACAGGTGGTCTACCGTAGTGGCAGCCTGCGCCCAAAAAAAGTTGACGATCTGATCGGCAAGCGACTAGAGATTCTGGCCGACTCCAGCCACGAGGAGGAGTTACAACGGCTACAGAAGCAATATACCGGACTCTCCTGGATCGCCCACCGGGAGTTGGAGAGTTCCGACCTGCTGCAGATGGTGCAGGATGGTCAGATCGACTTCACTATCGCCGACTCCAACGAGGTCGCCGTCAACCGCCGCTTCATGCCCAATATTCGTGTCGGCTTCGATTTGACAAAGCCTCAACAACTGGCCTGGGCGATGGCGCACAAGGATGATACTAGCCTCTACGAGGCGATCCGCGACTTCTTCACGGTGATCAAGAAAAACGGCACCCTTGCCCAGTTGAAGGAGCGCCACTATGGCCATATCGGGCGGCTTAACTTTGTCGACACACGGGACTTCAAGCGTCACATAAAGGACCGCCTGCCCAAATATGAGGCATTTTTCCGGGCCGCCGCGGAAGAGACTGGCTTCGACTGGCAACTGCTGGCGGCGATCGGCTATCAGGAGTCCCACTGGAGGCCCAATGCCAAGTCCCCCACCGGGGTACGTGGCATCATGATGCTGACCAAGAACACCGCAAAACAGATGCAGGTGGAAGACCGCCTCAACCCGGAGCAAAGCATCTTTGGCGGTTCACGCTACCTGAAATACCTGGATACGCGGATCCCGCCGCGCATCGAAAACCCGGACCGTACCTGGCTGATCCTGGCCGGATACAATGTCGGCTTTGGTCACCTGGAGGATGCACGCATCCTCACCGAGCGTGATGGCGGTAACCCGGATAAATGGGCTGACATAAAACAGCGCCTACCGCTACTGAGCCGGAAAAAGTGGTACTCCACCGTCAAGCACGGCTATGCGCGCGGCCAGGAGCCGGTCAACTACGTCGATAACGTACGCGCCTACCATGAGTTGCTGAAGTGGACAGAGCGGCAGAAACAGGAACCGCCCCCCGAGCAGCCATCCCACCCGGCACTCGCCATCTCACCGGAAGCGCTCTGAGCTGGCCTCATAACCAATCAGTCAACGCCACTCCAAAACTCAATCGGTTACTGCTGGCATTGTAGTCGACCATACTCTCTCCATAGCCGTTGAAATACTGCAGATAACCATGAAAACGGCGATGTAACGGGAAGATCCAGTCGAGCTGAATCGCGCCTCGATTCTCATCCCAATTGAGATTGTTGCGCAGCATGAAACTGTAGCTGTGCTCACCATTTTTATAGATCCCTTGCAGCTCGCCATACCCCATATAGTCAAGGATATCCGGATTGTTATCGTTCTCTTCAGCCTCGGGAATCCGATACCAGGGCTTTACCCCAAGAAAGAGATTGTCCTTCTCGAAGATAAACTGGGCAAAGAGCCGGTTCCAACTGCGTGAGAGTGGCTCTGACCGCCCATTCGACTGGTGCACCATCCCCAACCTGATCTTCGGGTTTTTCCAGCCAAACAGTTCCCAATCGTTGTCGAACAAGAGAAACACCTCCGGCTCATAGTTGGTCTCACGAAAGGGTGATGAAAACTTCTGGTTATAGGCCTGCCAGAACGCAAGGTGAGTGTAGGCGACATAGAGATCACCATTGTCGCCAAATAGGTCATCCACCACCGGGACCTTGAAGCTCAACTGGAATTTGATCTCAGTATTACTGAAGTCCTCATCCGTCACAGCGTAGGGCCTGGAGTTGGGGGAGGCGTTGTAGCTGGCGAACATCACATAGTTGCGCTTGTGGGGGGTGATCACAAACGGATCGTCCTGGGTGCGGTGCTCATCCTCAACCCGCTGAGCGATCAGCGACTCATCATCCTGGCGCAGTATTGGCTGAACCGCTTCAACCATCTGCGACGGTTGTGACTGCAGCAGGCACTGTTCACGCAATCGGGCCACCGGAGTTGAGCCCTCTGCCTTGGCCAAGGCATCCAGCAAACAACGCTCCCGTTCACTGAATGAATCGGCTGCCGAGACGGCAAATGAGAGGCCACAGATGGCTCCAAACAGAGTCATTGAATAACCCCAGCCCCATATCGAAACGGCCGATTCCCTCATCCCAATGTCCCTTTTATTTGATCTTTGTTTCTTCGCGCACGAAAAAAATCCCGCAGACGATTCGCGCTCTGCCCTGCCAGCAGCCCCCCTTCTGACTCAACTCGGTGGTTGAAACGCTGATCCGAAGGCAGCAGATCGAAGACACTGCCGGCAGCCCCGCTGCGCGGATCAGAGGCAGCATAGACCACCCGTTTGACCCGCGCATGCACGATCGCGCCGGCACACATCGGGCAGGGCTCCAGGCTGACATAGAGCGTGGTATCGGGCAGACGGTAGTTGCCGACCCGCCGAGCCGCATCCCGCAGCGCACAGATCTCCGCATGGGCAGTGGGGTCATGGCTGCCGATCGGCCGGTTCCAGCCTTCGCCGATCACCTCCCCATCACGCACCAGCAAGGCACCGACCGGCACCTCGCCCACGGCCTCCGCCCTGGCGGCGAGCGCAAGGGCACACTGCATGAAGTGGTGGTCTTGTTCGTCTGGGGTCATTTACTCCCACTCGATCGTCGCCGGCGGCTTGCTTGAGATATCGTAGGCGACCCGCGAGATCCCCGTCACCTCGTTGATGATGCGGCGCGACACCTCTTCGAGAAAATCGAACGGCAGATGGGCGAAGCTGGCGGTCATGAAATCGATCGTCTTCACCGCGCGCAGCGAGACTACGTATTCGTAGCGGCGCGCATCGCCCACCACGCCCACCGACTTGACCGGCAGGAACACCGCAAACGCCTGACTCACCTCGTCGTAGAGGTTGTGCTTGCGCAGCTCCTCGATGTAGATGTGATCCGCCTGACGCAGGATGTCAGCATACGCCTTCTTCACCTCGCCGAGGATGCGCACCCCCAGTCCCGGCCCTGGGAAGGGGTGGCGATAGATCATCTCGGAGGGCAGACCGAGCTCGACACCGATCTTGCGCACTTCATCCTTGAACAGCTCGCGCAACGGCTCCACCAGCTTCAGCTTCATGTAGTCGGGCAGGCCACCCACATTGTGGTGTGACTTGATCACGTGGGCCTTACCGGAGGCGGCGCCGGCGGACTCGATCACGTCGGGGTAGATGGTGCCCTGGGCGAGGAAGGCCACATCTTCCAGCCGGCTCGCCTCCTCCTCGAAGATGTCGATGAAGAGGTTGCCGATGATCTTGCGTTTCTGCTCCGGGTCCGAGACCCCCTTCAACGCCTTGAGGAAGCGATCCTCCGCATCGACCCGGATCACCCGCACCCCCATGTGTTCGGCAAACGTCGCCATCACCTGATCACCTTCATGGAGCCGCAACAGGCCATTGTCGACGAAGACACAGGTCAGCTGATCGCCGATCGCCCGGTGCAGCAGGGCCGCCACCACTGAGCTATCGACACCACCGGAGAGGCCGAGCACCACTTGGGCATCCCCCACCTGCTCGCGCACCTGGGTGATGCTCTCTTCGATGATCTGACCCGGGGTCCAGAGCGCCTCACAACCACAGATCTGGAACAGGAAGTGATCGAGGATGCGCTTGCCCTGGCGGGTGTGGGTCACCTCCGGGTGGAACTGGATGCCGTAGAAACCACGCTCTTCATCGGCCATCCCCGCCAGCGGCGCATTGTCGGTCTCGCAGATCACATGGAAGCCGGGTGGCAGCGCCTCGACCCGATCGCCGTGGCTCATCCAGACATCGAGCAGGCCATAGCCCTGTTCATTGGTATGGTCCTCGATATCCTTCAACAGCTTGGAGTGGCCGTGGGCGCGCACCTGAGCATAGCCGTATTCGTGCTTGTCGGAGGCTGCCACCTTACCCCCCAGCTGTGCCGCCATGGTCTGCATGCCGTAGCAGATGCCCAGCACCGGCACCCCCAGCTCAAACACTTGCTGCGGCGCGCGCGGCGCCTCGTCGGCAGTCACCGTCTCCGGTCCGCCAGAGAGGATCACCCCGCTGGGCTTGTGCTCCAGCCCCATACCCGCATTATCGTAGGGAAAGATCTCGCAGTAGACCCCCGATTCGCGCACCCGGCGGGCGATCAGCTGGGTGTATTGGGAGCCAAAATCAAGAATCAGGATGCGATGGGCGTGGATGTCAGTGGTCATGTTTTTTCCAGTCGTTTAAACCAGAAAGGCACCAAGCTACAGGGCGTTTTCTACCGAAAACCCGAGCCTCGTGCCTCTCTGGATCGATCCAGTATCGTAGGTCCGGCTTTAGCCGGAGATGTCCGCCTGAAGGCGGACCTACAGTCAATCAGTCCCGACGGTAGTTGGGCGCTTCTTTGGTAATGGTCACATCGTGCACATGGGACTCGGTCATGCCGGCGCCAGTAACTCGCACAAAGCGCGGCTTGGTGCGCATCTCATCGAGATTCGCACAGCCGGTGTACCCCATGCTGGAGCGGATACCACCCACCAGCTGGTAGATTATGTTGGTCACCGAGCCCTTGTAGGGGACGCGCCCTTCGATACCCTCGGGCACCAGCTTCTCCTTGTCGGTGCTCTCCTGGAAGTAGCGATCGCTGGAGCCCTGCTTGCCGGACATCGCGCCCAGCGAGCCCATGCCGCGATAGGACTTGTAGGAGCGTCCCTGGAAGATCTCCACCTCGCCGGGCGACTCGTCAGTGCCGGCGAACATGCCACCAACCATCACCGAGTAGGCGCCTGACGCCAACACCTTGGCGATATCGCCGGAGTAGCGCAGCCCGCCATCGGCGATCAGCGGCACGCCGCTGTCCTCCAGCTGCTTCGCCACGTTGGAGACTGCCGTCACCTGGGGCACGCCGACACCAGCGACAATGCGGGTGGTACAGATCGAGCCTGGGCCAATCCCCACCTTGACCGCATCCGCACCGGCATCCACCAGCGCCTGGGCCGCCTCGGCAGTGGCGATATTACCGCCGATCACCTGCACCTCGGGATAGTGTTTCTTGACCCAAGCGACCCGGTCGAGCACCCCCTGGGAGTGGCCGTGGGCGGTATCCACCACGATCACATCGACACCGGCCTCGGCCAGCCGCTCGACCCGCTCCTCGGTGCCCGCGCCAACGCCGACCGCGGCGCCAACCCGCAGTCGCTCCTGATCGTCGCGGCAGGCGTTGGGGTTATCCTTCGCCTTCTGGATATCCTTCACCGTGATCATGCCACGCAGCTTGAACTCACCGTTCACCACCAGCACCTTCTCGATGCGGTATTTGTGCAGCAGCTGCAACACCTCGTCACGATCGGCGCCCTCGTTGACGGTGACCAGCTTATCCTTGCGGGTCATAATGTTGCGCACCGGATCGTCCATCTTGGTCTCGAAACGCAGATCGCGTCCGGTAACTATACCCACCAGCTTGTCGCCATCCACCACCGGCACACCGGAGATGTTGTGCGCACTGGTCAGCTCCACCACCTCGCCGATGCTGATATTGGGCGCCACCGTGATCGGGCTGCGGATTACTCCCGCCTCATACTTTTTGACGTTGGCGACCTGTTGGGCCTGCTCTTCCGGGGTCATGTTCTTGTGAACGATGCCAATACCGCCCTCCAGCGCCAGCGCGATGGCGAAACGGGATTCGGTGACCGTATCCATGGCAGCTGAGACCAGCGGGATATTGAGGTTGATATCGCGGGTCAGTTTGGTCCGCAGATCGACATCGTTGGGCAACACTGTAGAGTGGGCCGGCACCAACAAGACATCATCAAATGTGAGGGCATCCTCGATTACACGCATAGTCTTCGCTTCCGCATCGGAGTGGGTCAGGCGGGGCATTATAGAATCTGCCACGGTACCGGTAAACTGGATCACCTGCCACGGACCAAAATTCTCAAACAGAGATCGGCTGGTTGAATGGTCTGGTCATCGACAGGCACCTCAGCAGGGTAGCTGGAAAACATCGCTATCAACCATCCTGAAAAGATCCGGGATATACTGCCCGCAATAGAAAGAGGCTGAGTAGAGACTAGGTCGCCCCAATGCCCACACACGCAAACCACCCCATACTGACGAGATTGCACAACAGCGATGAACTGCAATCATCCGTGGTACGGCTGCTGGCCTGGGTGATGATGGCGAGCGTGCTCATCATCGGCAGATGGCGCGAGCTATTTCCCTTTGCCTGGGAGGATTTCATCCTCTTTTTTGGCATTCATCTCGCCTGGTTCATCGGGCTGCTGCTGCATACCATATGGACACCCCAAGCGAACCCCAGACGGCAGTTGCACGCCGCACTTGCGGATGTCAGCGGCACCTCCTTCTGCATCTATCTCAGCGGCAACCCCTTCAGCCCTTTTTTCCTCATCTACCTCTGGTCATTCGTCTCCCAAGGCACCCGCTACGGCACCCACAATCTGCTCTTCTCCTGCGCCGCCAGTGTCATCGGCTACAGCTTGGTGGTCATCCTAATGGACGGCTGGTCGCAGCATTTTCTCTACACCCTGTTCCTGCTGGTTGGCCTGATCATCCTGCCACTCTATCAGTTTATGTTGCTGCGCCGGCTACACTTCTCACGTCAGACCGCCGAGGCTGCCAGCCGCGCCCGCGGCAACTTCCTCGCGGTCATGACCCACGAACTGCGCACCCCGCTCTCCAGTATCATCGGCCTCTCCCGGCTGCTCGGCGCGACCCGGCTCAACCGCGAACAGCGCGGCTACATCAGCTCCATCAGCTCCTCCGCCGACACCTTGGCGGCATTGATCGGCGACATCCTCGACTTCTCCAAGATCGACGCCAACAAGCTGGAGCTGCACCCCTCGGCGTTCGATCTCCGCAGCTGCGTCATCGACGTCTGCAGCGGCCTCGGCACCAGCGCTGCCAGCAAGGGGGTGGAGCTGGTCTGCCGCATCGACGCCAATGTACCGAACGAGATCCTCGCCGACGAACTGCGCTTTCGCCAGATCCTCTACAATCTGATCGGCAATGCGGTCAAATTTACCCCCTCTGGCCATATAACCGTCACACTGACGCTGCATAACGATGAACAGCACTATCTGCAGCTCGAGGTGCAAGATACCGGCATCGGCATCGACAAAGAGAAGCGCAACCGGATCTTCGACGAATTCTGGCAGTCGGACTCCTCCCGTACCCGCGAGTACCGCGGTACCGGCCTCGGCACCACCATCGCACGGGATCTGACAAAGATGATGGGCGGTGAGATCGGTTTCGGCAGCGAGACCAGCAGGGGCAGCTGCTTCTGGTTGAAGCTACCCTGCCTGAGAGAGATACCGGACGACCCACCCGGCCCTCCAGAGGCGCTACAGGGGGTTACCGTCGCCATCTCCGAGCCCTCGCCAGAGAGCCGCAATGTACTGGTCGACTACTGCTGCCAGGCTGGCATTCAGGTGATCCTGCTGGATCATTACGACAATCGCCAGATCGATCCAGACTCCGGCTTCAACGGCAATCCGGTAGACCTGCTGCTGGTGGCAGAATCCCCTGCCACCGATGACACCCAGGAACGCGCCGAACGGCTCCTCAACTATCTGGGAAAGAGCGCGCCAGTACTGTTTTTGACCTTCACCCACGCGATCAGCAGCGACAACCACAACCTCAACCTGCGCAAGCCGATCAACCCGGTCGATCTGTGGCATGCCATCGAACAGCTGATCGACGACCAGCCCCTGGACGAAGACTCGAAATTCGCCCTGGAGAGCGGCTTTGTACCGCTACTGGAGGCCACCCGCGAGACCCACGTGCTGGTGGCTGAGGATGACAGCATCAGCTTTCAGCTGATCAATACCATGCTGACGAAGGCCGGCTACCGGGTAAAGCGTGCGCAGGACGGCAAACAAGCCCTCGACCTGAGCCGTTCCAGCGGCTTCGATCTCGCCCTGGTGGACGTTCGCATGCCGCACATGGACGGCATCGAATTCACCCGCATCTACCGCAGCCGGGAGAAGCCTGGCACCCGCTTACCGATCATCGCCCTCTCCGCCAACACCGCTGAAGAGGTCAAGCAGGAGTGCCTCGACGCAGGCATGGACGCCTACCTGCTGAAACCGGTCGACACCGAGAAGCTCAACGCCCTGCTGCGCCACTTTCTCATCGATACCGCCAAAAAAGTGGCGCTGCAACGGCCGCGCAACCAATGAACAGCCAACTTAAGCCCAACCGGGATATCTACTCCATCTCCCGCCTGGTGCGGGAAAGCCGCGCGGTCATCGAGGGCAGCTTCCCGCTGCTCTGGGTGGAGGGCGAGATCTCCAACCTGGCGCGCCCCGCCTCTGGCCACATCTACTTCACCCTGAAGGACCAGGTGGCCCAGGTACGCTGCGCGATGTTCCGTATCAAGCGCCAGCGGCTTCGCTTCCAGCCGCAAAACGGCCAGCAGGTGCTGGTGCGCGCCCGGGTCAGCCTCTATGAGGCGCGCGGCGAGTTCCAGCTCAACATCGAACATATGGAGCCCGCCGGCGAAGGCGCGCTGCGTCAGGCGTTCGACCGGCTCAAGGCGAAGCTCGCCGCCGAGGGGCTGTTCTATAGCGAGCACAAGCAACCGCTGCCCAGGCTGCCCCGCCAGATCGGCCTGATCACCTCCCCCTCCGGCGCCGCCCTGCGCGACCTGCTGACGGTACTGGCGCGACGCTTCCCGGCGATCCCGCTGCTGATCCACCCGGTGCAGGTGCAGGGCGACACGGCAGCACAGCAGATCGTACAGATGCTGCAGCTGGCCAACCGGCAGCAGCGCTGCGATCTGCTGATCCTGGCGCGCGGCGGCGGCTCCCTGGAGGATCTGCAGCCGTTCAACGATGAGCGTGTGGCGCGCGCCATCTTCGACTCGCAGATCCCGCTGATCACCGGCATCGGCCACGAGATCGACTTCACCATCGCCGACTTTGTCGCCGATCAGCGCGCCGCCACCCCCTCCGCCGCCGCCGAACTGGCCAGCCCCGAGCAGGTCGAGCTGCGCAGCCGCCTCAACAGCCTCCAGCAACAACTCCAGACACGGCTGCGCCACATCACTACCAGCCATACAGAGCGGCTGAGACAACTCAGCGCACGCCTGCAGCGGCAGCACCCGCAGCAGCATCTGAGCCAGCTCAGCCAGCGCCTGGACGAACTGCGGCTGCGACTGCGCCAACAACAGACCCGCCAACTCGACAGTGCCCGACTCAACCTGGCGCATCTGCAACAGCGCCTGCAGCCACAGAGCCCGCTGCAGCGCCTGGTGCGATTTGAACAACGGATGGAGAAGCTGGCGGAACGCCTGCAACAGAGCCAGGGACGACAACTGAACCGCGCCCAGCTGGCCCTCAGCTATCTACAACAGCGGCTGCAGAGCGCCTCACCAGCGCATCAGCTGGCACCGTTAGACGAAAGACATCACCATTTGCAGCAGCGGCTGCAACAGGCGATGGAGAGCCGACTCGAACAGGCCCAGGGACGGTTGGCCCAGTTCGCCCGGGATCTGCACAACCTCAGTCCGCTTACCACCCTGGAGCGGGGTTTCGCCATTGTCAGCAGTGAAGACGGGACGATCCTGCGGGATGCCGCCAAGGTCACTGTCGGCGATCAGATAGAGACCAGGCTGGCCCGCGGCAGGCTGCGCTGCCGGGTTCTCGAATCAGGCGAGTAGATCGCGCACTCAGCCCTGCCCACCGGAGAGCTGCAGGCGCAGCGCAAACCACTCCGCCAGCCGTACCTGCACCTTGCCGTTGACAGTCTGCTTGGGGTAGACCCCCTGCTCATCCGCCACCCCCGCCAGCATCCCGGTGAAGAGCTCCATCGCCTGCTCCACATGGCGCACCACATAGATAGAAAACAGGCCCTCAGCAGCGGCCTCGCGCAGGCTCTTTTTCAACATCAGATCGGGCAGATTGACCTGCGGGATGATCACTCCATGGCTGCCGTCCAGACCGCGCGCCTGGCAAATATCGAAGAAGCCCTCGATCTTCTCGCAGACCCCGCCGATCGGCTGCATCTCACCATGCTGATTGACCGAACCGGTGATCGCCAGGGACTGCTTCAGCGGCAGATCGCCGAGCGCTGAGAGCAGCGCACAGAGCTCGCCGGCGGAGGCGCTGTCACCCTCCACCTCACCGTAGTTCTGCTCGAACACCAGGGTCGCCGAGACCGATAGCGGCTGATAGCGAGCGTAGCGGCGGTTGAGGTAGGCGGAGAGAATGAACACCCCCTTGCTGTGAATCGGCCCGCCCATATCGACCTCGCGTTCGATGTCGATCACCTCGCCACTGCCGATGCGCGCGGTGGCGCTGATGCGGTTCGGCATACCGAAGCTGTAATCCCCCACCTGGATCACCGACAGGCCATTGACCCGGCCCAGCTGAATGCCGTCGGTATCGATCATCAGGATGCCGTCGAGGATCTCCTGCTGCATACGCTCCTGTAGCTGACCAACACGTCTCTGCTGATGCTCGATAGCATGCTCCAGCTGCGCCACGCCGATCTGTTCTTTTTGCTCCCTGGCGCTCCAATAGTCAGCCTCCTGCAGCAGATCAACCAGACTGCCCATGTGCAGCGAAAGCCGAGCACCGTCGCCGGCGCGGCGCGCCGCCCACTCCACTATCCGCGCTGCCGCCATACGCTCGATCGGCCGCAACCCCTCACGCTGCTGCAGAGTAGCCACCAGCCGCAGAAATCGCTGATCGTTGCCCGGCTGTCGCGGCAGAGTCTCGGCAAAGTCGGCCACCACCCTGAACAGCTGACTGAACTCAGCATCATAGGCTTTCAGCAGATGGTAGATGTGGCGGTCGCCGATCAGGATCACCTTCAGGTCGATGGGAATAGGCTCCGGCTCCAGACTGGTGGTACTGACCAAGCTGAGCTGGCGCTCCAGGGATTCGATGCGGATCTCGCGGGATTTCAGGGTACGCTTCAGCGCCTCCCAGGCGTAGGGGTTGGCGAGCAGTTTCTCTGCCTCCAGCAGCAGAAAACCGTCGTTGGCGCGGTGCAGCGCACCCGCTTTGATCAGGGTGAAGTCGGTAGCAATGGTGCCGAGGCGCGCCATATGCTCGATCCGCCCGAGCAGGTTCTGGTAGGTCGGATTGGTCTCGTGCAGGATCGGCACCGCCGGGCCATCCCGATTGTCCACCAGCAGGTTGACCTTGTAGCGATTGAAGCGGGGGGCATCCGCTCCTGGAGGGGACTCCCTCTCCTCATCGGTCCCGCTGAACAGTTCAATCTGCTGCAGAAGATCCCGGTGCAGGCGCTCAAAGTAGCTCAGCAGCTCATGCTGTTCGGCATATTTACTGGCCAGCTCGCCGATCAGCTGCTCAATCACCAGCCCCACCACCTCTAGCTCCAGCTCTTTGTAGCGGCTGCGCAGCTCCCGCTGCCACATCGGGATCTGTCCCAACACTTGGCGCAGCTGGTCGCGGAACTGATCGATCTTCGCCTGCAGCACCTTCCGTTGCTTCTTCGGCAGCTTGCCAAACTGCTTAGAGGAGAGCACCTTGTCATCCACGATCGGCGCAAGGGTGTAGCCGTCCGGGGTGTGTAGCAGGGCGACGCTCTGCTGGCGGCTCTTCTCGCCAAACAGCTCCACCGCTTCCTGCTCACGGGATTTGATACTGTCGTGGATCGCCGCTGCGCGTCGCTGAAAATGCTCACTCTCGAAGCTGGCTGGGATCGCGCTGAGCAGCTCAACCACCAGCTCCTGCATGTCGCTGCGCAGCTCCCGGCCCATACCAGGCGGCAGGCTAATCGCGATCGGCCGATGTGGAGTGTCGAAATTGGCTAAATAACACCAGTCCACCGAACGCTTGCCGGACTCCTGGGTGAGGCGTTTGAGGGCATCGATAGTGACCCGGTGGCGACCGACCCCGGCAGAGCCCATCACATAGAGGTTATAGCCCTCATGCTCGATGCCGACGCCAAAATCGAGCGACTCACTGACCCGCTCCTGACCCACCGTTTCGGTCAACGGTTCCAGCTCTGCGGTGGTGGTAAACTCAAGCCCGCTAAGATCACACTCCCGGTAGAGCTGATCGGGCCTGAGTGGGTTTAGTTTTTCCATCAGCCGCGTGCGCAACCCGGTCAGAGCAGCTTGGGCAGATGCTGAAGGATCTCCGTGGCATCCTGCATCGCCAGGTTTTTATCAACCTCCGCCACCACCAGCTGCTTCAAAGCGGCGCTCTGATGCTTGCGTATCATGCCGAGGAAGCTGGGTGCAGCCACCAGATAGAGACGCTGGCACTCACCGTTCTTGCGCTTCGCCTCGAGTACCGAGCAGACATGAGCAGCGAAGCGATCAGCCTCGACCTGCCGGCGTACATCCGGCTTCTCGGTCTTGTCGGAGATCAGGTCACCCTCATGCAGTCGCGCCTCTGGATGGGTGACTGTCTGAATCTCGTTGAGCGTCCTGGCCGGCTTCTCGACATTGAAGATACGGGCCCGACTGGTGTCTGCTACCACTACCCAAGTCATCGACATAGCACTCTCCCCTCTGTTGCGGAGTTTCGCCCCCGTGTCACCTGGCCTTTGCCAAAAGGCCAACAGACTGAGAAGCCCTTAACTTAATCCTAATCCTGAAACAACAATTGCGCCACGAAAGCTAGACGGAAGAAGCGGGCCGAGCCAAACTCAACGATCGTCAGAGCGTTTGCGATGCACCCAGGCAGTCAATGCGATAGCGCCGAAGAGCGCATAATAGATCGCTTCATTCTGCTCAACCCCGAACAACCAGATCGAGCCATAACCAAAGATCGCCGCGCCCATACCGCCAAAGGCAAAGCCGCGCATCACTCGGCACAGGGCGCAGTTGCGGAAGTTCACCCCGCCCATATCAGAGTACTAAACGCTTCAGACATTCGAGATAGGCCGCCTCGTCGGGCATGCGCTTGTTCGATTGGGCCTCCCAGAGGATGCGGCCAAGGCACTCCATCATCTGGTGCTCCGCCTCATGAGGGTCATCCAGCCGCTGACAGAGGCGCTGATGATAGCCGGCGATGCCGGCTGGCCGATCGGTGCTGACCTGCTCTTGCAAGGTGATGTGCATCCCCATATGCAGAAACGGGTTGGACTCACCACCCTCGGGCAGAAAGTCGCGTGCCTTGGCTTGCTCGCCATCCAGCAGCATCGGCTGATACTCCGGATGCAGTTCGATGATGCCCGCCACCACCAGCTCTAGCGGCTGCATCGGCTCACCGCCGATACGCTTGCGCCAGGCGTCAACGAACACCTGGCGGATCTTATCTCTGTTACCTCCAAACAATGGGATAGTGCCTCAGTCAGGGGTTTTGCGTCGCTGCCTTGGCGAACTTCGCCAGCACCGCCGCCATCTTGTTTTTCACCGGCTCCCGATCGTGGATGCCAAAGCGATTGAGAATACGCGCCGGACGAGTGTAGCTAAGCCAGACTACGCCTTTGGCATCCCGCCAGACCAGCACCTTCAGCGGCAGATCGATACCAACCCGCTGGTCGCTGATCATCAGCGGGGTGCCCGCCTTGGGGCTACCGAAGATCAGCAACTGGGTCGGACGCAGGCTCTTGCCGACGCTGGCGGCACCCTTGGCGTGGTCGATGCGGGCAAATACCTTCATACCGGCGGCCTTTACGACTTTTTGCAGACGATTCATGGTGCGCTCCACGCCAAACTCGCTACGCACATTGATCAGGCCATTGCCCGCCCAGACGGAGCTTGAGGCAAGCAGGGCGGCAATCGCCAGCAGAGTAGCCCATCGTTTCATATCATTCCTCCTCTCAATCCTCGACAAAGCTGCGGCTGCGGCCACTTTCATTCGGTTTTCTCGCGGCATTCGCAGAGATCTTCGATCACACAACTGCCGCAACGCGGCTTGCGCGCCACACAAGTATAGCGCCCATGCAAGATCAGCCAGTGGTGCGCATCCTGCAAAAACTCCTGTGGAATCCAGCGCAGTAACTTTTTCTCCACCTCCAGCGGTGTCTTGCCTGGCGCCAGTCGGGTGCGGTTGCCAACCCGGAAGATATGCGTATCCACCGCCATTGTGGGATGGCCGAAGGCGGTATTCAACACCACATTGGCGGTCTTGCGCCCCACCCCCGGCAGCGCCTCCAGCGCCTTGCGCTGCTCCGGCACCTCGCCACCGTGATGCTCCAGCAGCATCCGACAGGCGGCGATGATATTCTTCGCCTTGCTGTTGAACAGGCCGATGGTCTTGATGTATTCCTTCAACCCCGTCTCGCCCAGTTCGAGGATCCCAGCCGGAGTGTTGGCCACCGGAAAGAGCCGGGCGGTGGCCTTGTTGACCCCCTTGTCAGTAGCTTGGGCGGAAAGGATCACCGCAATCAGCAGCTCGAAGGTCGAGCTGTAGTTAAGTTCCGTGGTGGGGTTGGGGTTGGCTTGCTGCAGCCGCTCAAAGATATGCCGGCGCTTCTCTTGGTTCATCTCAATCGTGGAGCCCCAGCTGGTGAAGACAGAAAGCGGGAAGTCTAGCAGTTCAGCACCGCTCAGATCATCTCCACCACCCATTTGGTGACCACACCAGTAGCGCGGGCACACTGCTCACCGCGTGCATCGGCAAAGGCTTTGTATTCCGTTGCATCCCACAGGTCATAGGTGCGGCCGGTGAAGCGTTGCTGCAACTCTTCACAGGTGATGCCGCCGAACTCCTCGCGGAAGCGCTCGACCAGTTCCCGACCCTTGCGAAAGTTGCCGATGCCTCGCCCCCGGTCGAGTTTATCCCGATCCCGCCCGCGCTTGGCGCTGAGCGCCATCAGGCCACCGGTGAGCGCACCGCAGGCGCCCTGCCCCATCAGACCTCCACCGCCAGAGAGGCCATGACTCGCCTTGATCGTCTCGTCACTGATGATGCCAATGGTCTCCTGCACCGTGGCCAACACACACTGAGGGCAGCAGCCATAATCCAGTTCATATTGAGTCGCCTTCGCATAGGCCTGTTCGGCGAGTTGTGCGCGCTTTTCCTTGTCCATTACTACTCCAGCAGGGATTGAAGATCCGTCAATTTCAGCAAAATGGTGCAGCTGCGGCATTGATTATGGGCAATCGGAGCATCTGGGGGGCCGCTGAAGGGCAACACCACTCCGCCATGTGCCGGATTGCTCACTCTGCAATGGGTAGATCACCACCCCCCATCCGGTTTGCCTCTTCACCCTGTTAATCCCCACTCTCCTTTTTGACGGTGCCGAGAAACGCGGGCTCAACCCGCTTGCCGTTCAACGCCATAGTGCAGTAGTCGGTCTCATCGATCTGATCCACCACCTTCTCCGCCAGCGCCTCCACCAGCAGGGAGGTTCCGCCGGTGGCTAGCGCGGTCAGGGTGGTGGCGGTGGTCTTCAGTGTTCCCGCCACCTTGGGGGTAATCGTCGGATGCGCCAGCGTGCCCCCAACACTGAGCGGCACCAGGGTCAGCTTCATCACACTGATATTCTTCGCCCGCGGGTCCAGACGCAGATCCAGCTGCTCTCTGCCCAGATCGATCTTACCGGTGCCGATCAGCGACAAGGCACCGGTATCGAAGACGATGGCCCGGGCATCCGCCTGGCCCTTTACGATATCGAAATAGGCCACACCGCAGTTGATCGGCTGGCCCTCTTTATCATCGGGCGACGGCAACAGCGCCTGCAGATCGGTAGCGAGGAAACCGATCGCCCCGCTCGAATAGCGCCCATCATTGATCACTAGACGGGCCTCACCATCCGCCCCCGCCATCAGCTCATGCACAGAATCTCCCGAGCCTCGCAGTTGCAGATCCAGATCAGCCTTGCCGGCAAACTGCGGCGCCTCTCCCGGTCCCGCCAGCAACGCCCCATAGTCGAGCTGGCTAATCTGCAGATCTGTTTCCAAACGGGGCAACAAGGGGCGGCTGTCAAGCCTGAGATGACTGCTCATCCTGCCCCCAGAAAAGAGGCCCTGCAGCGGCTTCAGCTGCAGGATGCCATCCTTCAGCGAGAGCTGAAGCTCGAGATCTTTGGCTACATGGCCACGGCCGCTGATCTGTTTCGCCCGATAGACAAGCTCCAGATCAGCCAACTTGAGGCTCTCCAACGGCAGGGGCTCTTTAGAGAAGAGGAACGCCGGTGCCGCTGGCTCTGCTGCCTTCTCCCCCGACGAATCCACCTCCAGAATCTCGCTCGACTCCCTCTGAGCCTTCTGAGCCGGTGTCTGTATTTGCGGCGGTGGTGGAAAGATCGCATCGATGTCCAGCAGATTGGAGGCCAGCTCCGCCTCCACTGCCGGGCGCTCACCCTCGAGGCTCAACGCCAACCAGCCGGAGAGGTCGCTATTGCCCAGAGTCAGCAGCATCTCATCCAGGCTATAGCGATCCTGCTGCGCTTTCAGCTGGCCCGAAATTTTCAGCGGCAGAGCGGGTATCGGCCCGGCCTCTTTGAGCGCCGGCACCCACGCAGCCAGCGCCTTGACGGTTCTATCCGGATGGGGCGCATCCAGGCCAAGCTGCAGCTCGACCTCTTTGGCCGTCAGCGGAATCTTGACCATACCCTCTATCGAGAGCGCCACATCCAACGCCACAGCGTTGATCTGTAGCGGGGTCGGCCGACTCAACAACAGTTCAGCCAGGGAACCGATCTGGCCGTCCGCGCTAAAAGGATCCTCCCCATAGCTGCCGACCAGCTGGTACGCCAGCGGCCCTTTGGCAGCATCGAACCCCATCCGCAGATGTTCGAGCCGCAGCGGAAGCAGCGATTTGCGCTGCGGATTTTTGAGCTGCAGCGCTAGCTGCTTCAGCTCGAGATGGCTGTCGCCCTGCAGCTGCTGCAACAGGGCACGGGGCGATCTACCTCTGCCCCGCAGGTCGATAATCAGATCCAGCCTGCCCTGACTGATCTGCTCCACGCCCAAGGCGCGAGCCAAGATTGCCAGGTCGAGCTGCTCCGCCGTCAGCTGTATTCCCAGGGCCGGTGTGGATTTAGTGCTGTCGAGGGTCAGGTCAGCCTCGATCTGACCCTCCGCCAGCTTCAGCGAGAGGGGTTTCAGCTCCAGCCTGCCGGCTTGTAACGAGAGTTCCAGTGCCAGCGCCTCGATGCTCAGTCCCTGGGTGATGATCCGCTGACCCTGGAAGCTTAGCCGGGCGTCGAACGCCTGCAACATCGCCAGCGGCAGGGGCTCATCAGAGAGTCTGAGATCAAACAGATGATCCGACGACTGCGCCTGCGCAGCCACTGGCTGGGGCAGCGCGGTTTTCCGCACCTCACCCTCTGCCTGGGGATGCAGCAACTGATCCAGATCCAACAGGGTCGATCTGAGCGCCAGATCAAAACGCGGCTGCTTGCCGCCAGGCGTGAATGCCAAGCGGCCGGTGAGGTTGTTGTCACCCAGGCTCCAGTTGAGCTGCTCGATGAGATAGCCATCCGCTTGGTCCCTGAATTGGCCGCTGAGCCGCATCGGCTGATGCGGTATTGGCCCGACAGATTTCAATGCCGGCAGCATGCTGGCGGCTGATGCCAGAGCCTGCGCCGGGTTGGGCAGATCCAGGCTGAAGGCGATCTTAATCCCCTTGCCCGTCAGCGCGTTCTGAATCTGGCCCTGCAGATCCAGGACGAGCCCCGGCAGGTCGAGTTTCAGGTCGACCGGCAAGGGGGCGCTGGCCAGTGCATTCGGCATCCCCACCCTGCCGGAGAGACTGTAGGCCTGCTGGTTGATGGCGCCCTTGCCATCCAGCTCCAACAGGGTCTGGTCCGAGTTTGCGCCGAGTTGGAGATGATCGATGGTGGTGGTGGCGATTTCGCCGCTGGCGCCATCCCGGTAGCTGACTCTGACCCGTTCGATCTGTGCCAGACGCACCACCGGCAATAACGGCCTGCCGCTGCGGGAGTCGGCGGAACGACTCTTCGCCGGTTTGCCAAACTGCCAGTTGGCCTGCCCATCCGGGTCGGTCTCCAGCAGCAGATCCAGGCCAGCCAGCTCAATCCGATCCACCACCAGACGGCGCTTCAACAATGGCAGCAACTGCAGTTGCAGTTCCAGATGCTCTAGCTGCAGCATCGGCTGCCTGCTTCCCCAGGGGGCATTGGCAAGGCTGACCTGTTGCAGCTTGAGACGGGGTTCGAGGGAGAGTTGCAGTTCAAGATCCCCAGCGATCACCAGTTCGCGCCCGCTCGCCTCACTCAGCTGGGCGGCGAGCCAGGGCTTGAGACGATTGAAGTCGGTATTCATCAGCAGGATCAAACCGATGAGTAGCACCGCAATCACAAACAGCGACACCAGACCCAGCGCAATCCCCAGCTTTTTCATCGCCACCCTCCCTCTTGGGCGAACCCCACTCAGCAGAAGCCAGCTGGCTACTCGATCGAGTCTTTGACGATGCCATCGAGCAGTTCAAAGATCTCCTGGGTCACCTTGCCCGAATCTCCCGCCAGATACTGTCGGCGGAACGCCACATAGACCTGTTCAGGTTCAGCGGCCTTAATATAAACAGCAATGGTGAAGGGGCAGATCACCAGGTTCTCCGGCGTCACCTGGGTCATCTTGTGGGAGATCACCGCGCTGCAGAACTCCACCGACTCGGCCTTTTTGAAGACATCCTTGTAGCCCAGATCGGGGCCGGTACGATTCAGCATATCGCTCACATGCAGGGTGCCACTGACCAACATGCCGCGTTCCTCAATCGCCATCTTGATGTTGTCGATGACATCCTCATAGGCCTCGTCCGACTTATAGATCTGCACGGCTCCCGCTGCCGCGGGTGCCTCTCCCCCAGCGCTTGCCAGCAGCGGCATCAGCAGGATCATCCACGCCAGAATCACTCTCATCTTCCTTCTCCTTCCCGATTATTGTTCATACGTCGCCGCTGCCCCAACAGGAGAGCGCCCAACAGCAGCAGCGGCGGTAGCACAAACCACCAGTGCGACGGCTGCTGCAGGCTTTCATGGTAACCGACAATGCGACGAGTATAGCCCGGCTCCAGGCCGAGGTTTTCCGCCGGGCTCATGAAGCCGATATCGATTACTCGCAGACTGTCGCCCTCAGCCTCGGTGACGAAACCCATACCCTGCAGACGCCCCGCCACCGGCAGATCCGGCACCATCAGGGTCAGTTCACGCATTACCAGCCGGCCGCTCTCCTGCTCCACTTCCACCTGCAGCCGCAGTGAATCACCCGGGGTAGTGGAACGCAATTGCTCCGCAATCTGCGAGGCAGGCTGCAACTGGTCCGGTGGATAGAGCCAATCCCGCCAGTAATCGGGACGAAACAGGGAGAAGGCGATCAGCAACAGCAGCAGACTCTCCCACCAGCGGTTACGCGCCAGCAGCCAACCCTGGGTGGCAGAGACGAACAGCAACATCGCCGCCAACGCTGAGCTAAACACAACCAGCAGGTGGCCGATGGAATCAACCCCGATCAGCAGCAGCTCGGTGTTAAAGATGAACATGAACGGCAACACCGCAGTGCGAATATCGTAGTAGAACGACTGCAGCCCGGTGCGGATCGGGTCGGCCCGGGAGATCCCCGCCGCGGCGTAGGCCGCCAGCCCCACCGGCGGCGTGTCATCGGCAAGTATGCCGAAGTAGAAGACAAACATATGCACCGCCAGCAGTGGGATCTCCAGCCCGTGGGCGGCGGAGAGCTGCACGATCACCGGCGCCATCAGAGTCGAGACGACGATGTAGTTGGCGGTGGTGGGCAAGCCCATACCGAGCACCATGCAAACCAGCGCGGTGAGCAGCAGCATGAAGAAGACCGAACCGAAAGAGAGACTCTCGATCAGCTCCGCCAGCACCTGTCCGATCCCGGTCAGGCTCACCGTGCCCACCACGATACCGGCAGTGGCGGTGGCAACTCCGATGCCGATCATGTTGCGCGCGCCATTCTCCAACCCACGAATCAACGAGAGCCCACCGTGGCGTAGCGCCGCCGACAGATTGCGCCGGGCAAACAGCGCCCGCAGCCCCTCCTGGCTGAGCTGGATCAGCAGCATCAGGCAAATCGCGTAGAAGACCGCGCTGGCCGGCGACAGCCGCAACAGCATCAGACACCAAACCAACACCACGATCGGCAGTAGAAAGTGCAACCCACCCAACAGCGCCCGGCCAACGCTCATCACCTCATCCAGCCCCGACTCACGGCGCAAATCACAACGCACCTCGCAGTAGATCAGCGCCACATAGAGCCCCATCACCAGCAGCGCCACCCCCCAGAAGGCGGCCGCACCTAACAGGCTAGCGATGCCCTCCACCAGCCAGTAGGCGAGCAGAAAAAACAGCAGCGTACCGGACAGCATCAACCCCGCCCCCAGCAGGCGGGCACTGAGACGGCGCACCGGCCGCATCTCGCCCTGCATACCCGCCTTCACCGCCTCCAGATGTACCAGATAGATCAGCGCCAGATAGCTCAACAGTGCCGGTAGCGCAGCGTGGCGGATCACCTCCACATAGCTGATATTGAGGTACTCCACCATCAGGAAGGCCGCCGCCCCCATCACCGGCGGCATTATTTGGCCGTTGGTGGAAGCCGCCACCTCGATCGCCCCCGCCTTCTCACCGCTGAACCCCACCTTTTTCATCAGCGGGATGGTGAAGGTGCCGGTGGTCACCACATTGGCGATGGAGGAGCCGGAGACCATGCCGGTCAACCCGGAAGCGAGCACCGCAGCCTTGGCAGGGCCGCCACGCATATGGCCCACCAGGGCAAAGGCGACACGGATGAAGTAGTGGCCGCCACCGGCCTGCTCCAGCAGGCTGCCAAACAGCACAAATAGAAACACAAACCCCGCCGAGACCCCCAGCGCAACACCGAACACCCCCTCGCTGGAGAGCCACTGGTGGGAGGCAACCCGCGTCAGCGAGTGACCCTTGTGGGCCAGCAAATCGGGCAGCCAGGGACCGGAAAAACTGTAACCAAGAAACAGCACGGCGACGATCGCCAGCGGCCAGCCGAGGGCGCGACGAGTCGCCTCCAGCAGCAACACTACCCCGATCACCGCGAGCGTCACATCGAGCAGGCTGGGATCACCAGCACGCTCTGCCAGAGAGTGATGAAAGAGGAAAAGATAGCCGGCACAGAAGGCCCCCACCAGGGCCAGCAGCCAATCGAGCAGCGGGATCTGATGGCTGATCCTGCCTCGTTGGGGTGGAAACGAGAGGTAGGCGAGAAAGATCGCAAAGGCGAGGTGGATCGAGCGCACCTCGGTGTCGTTGAAGACGCCAAAGCCGAGCGCGAAGGGGATCGGTGAGGCGACCCACAGCTGGAACAGCGCCCAGCCCAGAGCCACTGCCAGCAACAGCTGCTTCGGCCAGCCTTCGGGACGGCGACCGCCATGCTCCACCGCCTCGATCTGCTCCAGGCGCAGCTTAGCGGACGCGTCACTCATTGGAGAAATTCGTCACTATGCAGCCCAGCTTGAACGCGGCATCAGGATCCAGCCCGGGGCAGGGCTCCTACTCTATCAACCCGGCTTCACGATAGTAGCGCAGCGCCCCGGGATGGTAGGGGGCGGAGTTGCCCTGCAGCATCGACTGCGGGGTGAGATGGGCAAAGGCGGGATGCAATCCGCGCATCGCCTCGAGATTTTCGAACACCGCTTTTACCAGCTGGTAGACCACTTCGTCATCCACATCGGCGCGGCTCACCAAAGTCGCCTTGGAACCGAAGGTATGGGCGTCGAAGTCGTTACCGCGGTACATCCCAGCAGGGATGGTGGCCGGCGCGTAGTAGGAGAGCGAGTCGATCAGCCGCTGCACCGCAGCCCCCTCCACCTGCACCAGTCGTGCGTCACAGGCGGTGGTCGCCTCCTTGATCGCCGCATTGGGATGACCTGCCATAAAGATCATCACATCGATCTTGTTATCACAGAGCGCGCGGGACTGCTCCGAGGCCTTCAGCTCGGCGGCCAGCTTGAAATCGTCCATGCTCCAGCCGAGCAGCACCATCAGTTCCTCCAGGGTACCGCGCTGACCCGAGCCGGGGTTGCCGACGTTGACCCGTTTACCCTTCAGGTCGGCCAGCGTCTTGACCCCGCTGTCAGTCCTGGCGACCACGGTAAAGGGCTCGCTGTGGATCGCGAAGACTGCGCGCAGATCTTTATTCGGACCCTTGGCCTTGAACTTGGAGCTACCCTGGTAGGCGTGCAGCTGCCAATCGGACTGGGCGATAGCAAAATCGAGCTCGCGATTCGCCAGGGTGTTGAGATTGAAGATGGAACCGCCGGTAGACTCCACGGCACAGCGGATGCCATGGCTGCGCCGGTTGCGGTTGATCAGGCGGCAGATGGCGCCCCCCGCCGGATAGTAGACCCCGGTCAGCCCGCCGGTACCGATACTGATGAAACGCTGTTCCGCAGCCTGGGCCAACAGAGTCAGGGAAAACAGCGACATAAACAACAGGGCCTTTCTCATCATCGCCTCCGGATCACCGGACGCCCGGCCCGGCCTGTGGTTTTTATTGCGGCAATCCTAACAGCTTCGCCAATCCATCGGGAGCGACAGCTATCCTCAGTGTTGATCCGGTAGGGGCTCAGGCCTCGAGATCGCATAGCCCTGCACAAAATCGACACCCATACTGGCCAGCTGCTCTCTGATCGCATCGCTCTCGACAAACTCGGCGATGGTCTGCTTGCCCAGTACCTGGGCGATGTCATTGATCGACTTCACCATCGCCAGATTGATCGGGTCATCCAGCATCTCGCGCACGAAGGAGCCATCGATCTTGAGGAAATCCACCGGCAGGTTTTTCAGGTAACCGAAGGAGGACATACCGCTACCAAAGTCGTCCAGCGCAAAGCGGCACCCCAGCTGTTTAATCTCCAGCATTAGCCGCCTCGCCACTTCGAGGTTGGATACCGCTGCGGTCTCGGTGATCTCGAAACAGATCTTTTCCGGTGGAATCCCGAAGGTCTCAAAACTGTTGCCGATGAACTCGCTGAAACGCTCATCGCCGATGCTGTGCCCGGAGAGATTGATGGTGGCAAAATCGAGGTCTTCCAGCTCTTCCGGGGAACTGGCCAACCAGCGGAAGGCAGCCTGCACTACCCAGCGATCGATGCTGGGCATCAGGCCAAAACGCTCCGCCGGCACCAGGAACACGGCGGGCGAGAGCAACTCTGTATCCTGCATACGGACCAAAAATTCGTAACGCCGCAGGGCATTTTTCCGCTCCTCCCCCAGTGCAACGATAGCCTGACGGTAGAGCAGAAAACGCTCCTCCTCAAAGCCACGATGGATGCGCTCTACCCAGTCCATCTCCTCGCGTCGGCGCGCCAGTTCCAGATCATCCGGCGCATAGACCTGCACCCGGTTGCGCCCCCGCTCCTTGGCTGCGTAGCAGGCCGCATCCGCCGCACTCATCACCTCCGCCAGGCTCTCTCCTTGCCCGGTGATCGGCACCACGCCAATGCTGATGCCTACGCTATAGCGGCGATCACTCCAGAAGAACTGGAACTTCCTGACCACTTTCAATACCCCCTCGGCGATCTTCTCCGCCACCGCCAGGGAGCAGTATTTCAACAGCACTCCAAACTCATCTCCGCCCAGCCGGGCCAGGGTATCGCTGAGGCGCACCTCATGCTTCAACATTTGACTCAGCTGCCGCAACAACTCATCCCCGGCGGCATGGCCAGAGGTGTCATTGACCAGTTTGAACTGGTCTAGGTCCATATAGAGCACACAGTGCTCCCTCCCCCCCTCATCCATCACCCGGTTCATGCGACGCTCGAATTCACGCCGGTTGATCAGGCCGGTGAGTGCATCATGGGTCGCCTGATAGGAGAGCTGCTCTTCCATCGCTCTGGCTGCGGTAATATCGCGCAGAAAGGCAGTAAAGACCGGCTCGCCACCCACATTCTCACGGGTCACCGTTAACTCCACCGGAAAGGTGTGGCCGGCCGCATGCAGCGCGGTCACCTCAATGCGCTCACCGAGGATGGTCGCCGTCTTTCCATCAAGCTGGCGCTGTATACCAGCCCAATGGGCATCTCGGCTCTCTTCCGGGATCAGCAGTTCAGCCATATCCCGGCTCACCATCTGTTCACGGCGATAGCCGAAGGTCCGTTCCGCGGCCGGGTTGAACTCCAACACCCGACCCTGCGCATCCACAGAAACAATACAATCAAGCGCACTCTTGACGATGGCTGCCTTGCGCGCCTCACTGTCGGTGAGTGCAGCAACCGCCATGAGCTGCGCCTGCTGCCGGGCCGCCAGCTGTCGATAGCCCATCAGCAACCCGAACAGGCCCAACAACCAGACACAGGCATAGGCCGCAATCTCCCTCTGAATCGAGGCGTTCTCCATCTCCAGATACCCCCCCATCGGTAGCGCCACCCCGACAGCGCCACCATTGCCGCCCACTCTCCAACCCTGGCCCGGATGGCAGAGCAGACAACCTTTATGCACCTTCAGCGGCCGCATCAGGCGCAGGTAAGGCTCGCCGTCGATCTCGGTGAACTCGAAAGCTTCTTCCTTGCCCTGATCGAAGCGGGCCAGCGCCTGTTTCTCCCAGGCATCGGGCCTGTTCTCAGGCCGCAGCGGATTGAGGCTGGTCACCCGTCCCGGCACACCGTAAAGGTCGCCGTAGTGTTCCTTCATCTGGCGGATCATCGATGCCGGGTTGATCAGCGTAAGCTGGACTCCCGACGGGGTGGTCAGATCGCGATCAGGGATATGTTTGAGATAAGGATCGGGCTGGGTGGTCTCAGAGACCGGCACATAGATGCGCCCATGGTCGGTGCCCCAGAGGCGGAAGGCGTTGTCCTTGAAGAAGTGCGCGCGCGCCTCGGCGGTTGCCATCTCGCGGGTATTTTCTTGGATATCTGCGGCTCCCCAGAAGCTGAGCACGACAAACACCAAAGTCCAGCCTGCACTGAGCAGCAGGGAATACCACTTCAGGCTGTTTCGTCCAATCCCGCTGACACTGTCAATCAAAAAGCCACTCTCCATCACCAGGGGCGACTCCTGCCAACGAGTCGTCAGACCCAACCGACTGACCATCCCTCATCGATAGTCTTCGGTATGCGCATCCCCTGCGACAGAAAGCTTTCCGCCCGGATACAAAAAAAGCGCCGCACAATTGACTCAACACCCTGTGCGCTTTCTCTACTTCTAATGTAGGCACTATCGTCCCCCGTTACCATCAGCAGAGAAAAAACTGCAACAGAGCGCGGTGAACTTGTCCGGCTGTTCGGCATAGAGCCAGTGACCTGCGCCTTCGATCATGCGCAGCCGGGCGAAGGGGAAGTGACGCAGGATGATCGGTCGATACGACTCCCGCACATAGTCCGAGCAGGAGCCATGCAGAAACAGTGCCTCACCGGGGAAGGCCTGCCCACCGACTTCGGGAAAGGAGAGCAACTCCGGCAGCGCAGCCTGCAGACCACTCAAATTGAGTCGCCACTGCCACTCGCCATCGATGCGCAGCAGATTCTGCAGCAGATAGCCGCGCACCCCGGCATCATCGACCCATCGGGCCAGCTGCTGGTCGAGCTGCTGCCGGGTTGCTGCAGGAGACAGATCGACCCCCAGCAGGCCGTCGAAGATTGCATCGAAACGGTGCGAATAGCTGACCGGGGCGATATCGGCCACGACCAGCCGCTCGAGCCGCTCAGGGTGTTGCAGCGCCAGCCACATCGCCACCTTGCCGCCCATGCTGTGACCGCAGAGATGGGCCGCTGAGATCCCAAGCTGATCCATCAGCGCCAGCAGATCCTCCACCATCACCGGGTAGTCCATCGGCATCGCGTGGGCGGAGCGACCGTGGTTGCGCAGATCGGGGATAATCAGGCGGAAATCGGCGGCCAGCCGCCGGGCGATGCCGAGCCAGTTGGCGGAGGAGCCGAACAGACCGTGCAGCAGGATCAACGGCGGCGCAGTGGGATCGCCCGCCTCACGGTAGTGGAGCTGCAGACTCATGGGTTTCTGGAACCCGCAGGAGCGCTGCTTGCAGCGCGAATTACCCCCGGCAGTTCGCGCCGCGAGCGGCACTCCTACTTCTTGCGTTTTCTCGGCGGCAGCAGGTCAGTGATGCTGCCCTCGGCCATCTCCGCAGCGAAGCAGATGGTCTCGTTGAGGGTTGGATGGGGGTGCACGGTGAGCCCGATATCCTCCGCATCGGCGCCCATCTCCAGCGCCAGCACGGTCTCGCCGATCAGCTCGCCGGCATTGGGGCCGACGATGCCGGCGCCGAGGATACGCCTGCTGCCGGGCTCAAACAGCAGCTTGGTCATGCCTTCATCACGACCGATGCCGAGCGCCCGACCGCTGGCGGCCCAGGGGAAGGCACCCTTCTCATACTCTATGCCCTTAGCCTTGGCCTCGGTCTCGGTCAGCCCCATCCAGGCCACCTCCGGATCAGTGTAGGCCACAGAGGGGATGGTCATGGCATCGAACTGGGCCGGCAGACCGGCGATCACCTCCGCCGCCACCTTCGCCTCATGGGTCGCCTTGTGGGCTAGCATCGGTTGTCCCACCACATCGCCGATGGCGTAGATGTTGGGGACGTTGGTACGCATCTGCTGATCCACCGGAATGAAGCCATGCTCGTCGATGTTGATCCCCGCGGCCTCGGCGTTAATTGACCTGCCGTTGGGAGTGCGCCCCACCGCCACCAGCACCTTGTCGTAGAGTTGCGGCTTGTCCGGTGCGTTTTTGCCCTCGAAGCTCACCTTCAGCCCCTGCTTCTGCGCCTGGACGTCGGTGACCTTAGTCTCCAGCATGATGCTGTGGTAGCGCTTCTTGATGCGCTTGGTGAGCGGTCGCACCAGATCCGGATCACAGCCGGGGATCAGCGTCGGCTGCAGCTCGACGATATCAATCTCACTGCCGAGGGTGGCGTAGACGGTGGCCATCTCCAAGCCGATGATACCGCCACCGATCACCAGCATCTTTTTAGGCACATCGCTCAGTGCCAGGGCGCCAGTGGAGTCGATCAGGCGCGGGTCTTCGTGAGGGAAGCCCGGAATCTTGATCGAGCTGGAGCCACAGGCGATGATCGCATCACTAAAGGCAATCGAGGTGCGCCCCTCAGCGCTCTCGACACCGATGCGATTGGGCGATTCAAATCGGCCCACCCCCTGCACCACCTGCACCTTGCGCTGCTTGGCCAACGCACTCAGCCCGGTGGTGAGCTTCTTCACCACCTTATCCTTGCCGGCGCGCAATTTGTCGAGATCGATATCGGGCTTGCCAAAGCTGATTCCCATTGACTCCATCTCGGCCGCCTCGTTGATCACATCGGCGGCGTGCAGCAGCGCCTTGGAGGGAATGCAACCGACGTTGAGGCAGACCCCGCCGAGACGGGGGTAGCGTTCGATCAGCACCACCCGCTTGCCCAAGTCAGCAGCGCGGAAGGCGGCGGTGTAGCCGCCGGGGCCACCGCCCAGCACCACCAGATCGGTCTGGATATCCGCCGGCCCTTTGACTGCCTCGGCCACTGGCGCGCCCTTCGGCTCGGGCTTAGGCTGAGCTGTCTCCGCCGCACTCACTTCCAGCCTGAGGATCGGGCTGCCGACAGAGATTTTATCCCCCACCTTGACCAGCAGATCCATCACGACCCCCGATTCGGGGGCCGGGATCTCCATCGTTGCTTTGTCGCTCTCCAAGGTGATGATGGAGTCCTCCGCCTCGATCCGATCACCCTCGGCAACCAGCACCTCGATGATGTCGACTTGGTCGAAATCGCCGATGTCAGGAAGAGTAACCTCGATGGTTTTGCTCATGTTGTTTCCTCTGGGGAACGGCCTGTGTCTGTGTTTGAATCTATAATGCCCGCTGGGTAAGCGAACCTGCCATAGGTCGGGCATAGCCCGACATTATCCTTGATTTTGCGCGATGGCACACGGCGGCCTGGGAAGCTCTAAACAAGTCATGATTGCTTTACGCTGGTTAAAATCGCCCCAATTCGTCCCGAAGACCGGAGCAATAGGCCGGCTATTCCTGCTCACTTCGAAACAAATTGGAACGATTTTATCTCAGCCTAAATCTAACCAGACTTATTCAGAGCTTCCCTAGGGGCCACCCTATCTCTACAACAGCAGCCGCCGGATGTCGCTCAGCACCCCGCCCAGGTGGCTGGTAAAACGCACGCCGTCGGCGCCGTCGATCACTCTGTGATCGTAGGAGAGCGACAGCGGCAGCATCAGCCGAGGCTGGAACGCCTGGCCATCCCACACTGGTTTCATCGCAGCACGGGAGACGCCGAGGATCGCCACCTCCGGTGCGTTGACGATGGGCGTGAAGGCGGTGCCGCCGATACCGCCCAGGCTAGAGATGGAGAAACAACCACCCTGCAGATCGGCGGGCATCAGCTTGCCGTCACGGGCGCGGCCACTGACCGCCATCAGCTCATTCGCCAGATCGAACACACCCTTCTGATCCACATCGCGGATCACCGGCACCACCAAACCGTTGGGGGTATCCACCGCCACACCGATATGCACATATTTACGGTAGATCAGGCTCTCGCCATCGGGCGAGAGGGCGGCGTTGAAGGTCGGCATCTCGCGCAGCGCGGCGGCCACCGCTTTCATCAGAAACGGCATGAAGGTGAGGCGCAGATCCTGCTTCAGCGCTGCCTCCTTCTGCGCCTTGCGAAACGCCTCCAGCTCGGTGATATCGGCCTCGTCGAACTGGGTGACATGGGGCACCGTGAGCCAGCAGCGGTGCAGGTGGGCGCCACTGAGCTTTTTGAGCCTGCCCAGCGGCTGGGTGTCGATCTCACCAAACTTCGAGTAGTCGATCACGGGCCCACTCGGCATCTGCAGGGGCGAACCTGGGGCCCGTGCCGGCTGGCCACCACTGAGGGATTTCTTGATGAAACCCTGCACATCCTCCTTAAGGATGCGCCCCTTGGCGCCACTGCCGCTGATCTGACTAAGATCGACCCCCAGTTCACGGGCGAAGCGGCGCACCGCCGGGCTGGCGTGGGCCTTCCTCTCGCCCAGCTCGATGCTGCCACCGGGCACCGGGTAGGGGCTGCTTGCCTTCTCACCCGCAGGTCGCCGTTCGGGCGCATCCGACTGCACCGCCGGGGCGGGGGCCTGCACCGTCTCCAGCTCCTCGGTGGCAGGCGCCGGTGCGTCGTGATTGGTGGGAGCCGCCTCTTCAGAACTCGCATCCAGGATCATGCGTAACAGCAGATGCCCCTTGCTAATCTGGTCGCCCACCTTGACCCGCACCTCGGTCACCCTGCCCGCATGGGGCGAGGGGATCTCCATGGTCGCCTTGTCGCTCTCCAGGGTGACCAGCGAATCCTCCACCGCCACCTGGTCCCCCTCGGAGACCAATACCTCGATGATCTCGACCGCGTCGAAGTCACCGATGTCTGGCAACACTACATCTGTCGTTTTTGCCACTGTCTATCCTCTACCGCCTTTTCGGCGCTCAATCTTTTCCCGGCTGGAATACCGAAGCCGGCCATGCTCTGAGATCGCTAGAGCGTGCTCGGATTCGGCTTTTCCGGGTCGATCTTGTACTTTTTGATCGCCTTGCTAACTTCGGATGCATCAATCTTGCCATCGTCGGCCAACGCCTTGAGGGCAGCCAGCGCCACATAGTAGCGATTCACCTCAAAGAACTTGCGCAGCTGTGAACGCATGTCGCTGCGGCCAAAACCGTCAGTGCCGAGCACGCTGTAGCGGCGATCGATATAGGGGCGAACCTGATCTGCATAGCTGCGGATATAGTCGGTGGCGGCAATCACCGGGCCTTTGGTCTCCGCCAGCTGCTGACTGATGTAGGCGATGCGCGGTGGCTGATCCGGATGCAGCATGTTCCAGCGCTCCACATCGATACCGTCACGCCTCAGCTCTGTGAAGCTGGTGACGCTCCAGACATCGGCGGAGATGCTGAAGTCTTTCTCCAGCAGCTCGGCGGCGGCGATCACCTCCCGCAGGATCGCACCACTACCCAACAGCTGCACCCGTTTGCGCCGCTTGCCACCCAGCTGGAAGCGGTAGATGCCACGGCGGATGCCCGCTTCGACACCTTCTGGCATCGCCGGCTGCAGGTAGTTCTCGTTCATCACCGTCAGATAGTAGAAGCAGTTCTCCTGCTCCTGATACATGCGGCGCATGCCATCCTGCATGATCACCGCCAGCTCATAGGCGAAGGCCGGATCATAGGCGACGCAGTTGGGGATGGTGGCGGCCATTAGATGGCTGTGGCCATCTTGGTGCTGCAGCCCCTCGCCGGCCAGGGTGGTGCGACCGGCGGTACCGCCGATCAGGAAGCCGCGCGCCTGCATGTCGCCGGCGGCCCAAGCCAGGTCGCCGATGCGCTGAAAGCCGAACATCGAATAGTAGATGTAGAACGGGATCATCGGCGTGCCGTGGTTACTGTAGGCGGTGGCGGCAGCAATCCACGACGACATGGCCCCCGCCTCGTTGATCCCCTCCTGCAGGATCTGGCCCTTTTTATCCTCCCGGTAGTACATCACCTGGTCGGCATCCACCGGCTCATAGAGCTGGCCCACCGAGGAGTAGATGCCGAGCTGACGGAACATCCCCTCCATGCCGAAGGTGCGCGCCTCGTCGGGCACGATCGGCACCACCTGTCGACCCAGCTTCTTGTCACGCAGCAGCATGTTGAGCATCCGCACGAAGGCCATAGTGGTGGACATCTCGCGCTCACCGCTGCCTTCCAGCAGCGGCTGGAACAGGCTCAGCTCCGGCACCTGCAGCGCCTCCGCCTGGGTGCGACGGCTCGGCAGATAGCCACCCAGCTCCTGTCGCCGCTGATGCATATATTTCATCTCCGGTGTGTCGGCGGCCGGCTTGAAGAAGGGGGCGGCGCCGATCATCTCGTCGGGGATTGGGATGTTAAAACGGTCACGGAAGGCGCGTAGCGCCGCCTCGCCCATCTTTTTTTGCGAGTGGGTGATGTTCTGCCCCTCACCGGCCACGCCCATGCCGTAGCCCTTCACCGTCTTGGCCAGGATCACCGTCGGCTGGCCAGTGTGCTTGGCGGCCTCGGCGTAGGCGGCGTAGACTTTGTGCGGATCGTGGCCACCGCGGTTGAGGCGCCAAATATCCTCATCGGTCATGTCGGCGACCATCTCGGTAAGCTCCGGGTATTTGCCGAAGAAGTGCTCACGAGTGTAGGCGCCGCCCTTAGCCTTGTAGGCCTGGTAGTCGCCATCCACCGCCTCTTCCATGCGTTTCAGCAGGGTGCCATGTTTGTCGCGGCTGAACAGCGGATCCCAGTAGCCGCCCCAGATCACCTTGATCACGTTCCAGCCGGCACCACGGAACACCGCCTCCAGCTCCTGGATAATCTTGCCGTTGCCACGCACCGGGCCATCGAGCCGCTGCAGGTTGCAGTTAATGACGAAGCAGAGGTTGTCGAGCCGCTCGCGGCCGGCCAGAGAGATTGCCCCCAGCGCCTCCGGCTCATCCATCTCGCCGTCGCCGCAGAAGGCCCAGACCTTGCGCTTTTCGGTGTTGGCGATGCCGCGGTCGTTGAGGTAGCGCATGAAACGCGCCTGGTAGATCGCCATCAGCGGCCCGAGCCCCATCGAGACGGTGGGGAACTGCCAAAAGCCTGGCATCAGCTTGGGATGGGGGTAGGAGGAGAGGCCGTTGCCATCCACCTCCTGACGGAAGCTGTAGAGCTGATCCTCACTGATCCGCCCTTCCAGATAGGCACGGGCATAGATGCCGGGAGCGGAGTGGCCCTGGAAGAAGATCAGATCGCCCTCCTGCTCCTTGTTGGAGGCGCGAAAGAAGTGGTTGAAACCCACGTCGAAGAGAGTCGCCACCGAGGCAAAGCTGGAGATGTGGCCGCCCAACTCGGTGGAGATGCGGTTCGCCTGCACCACCATCGCCATCGCGTTCCAACGGATGAAGGAGCGGATGCGCCGTTCCATCGCCCGGTCACCGGGGAAGCGCTCCTGCTGACTGAGCGGGATGGTGTTGAGATAGGCGGTATTGGCGCTGAACGGCAGGTGCGCTCCGGAACGGCGCGCCTTGTCGACCAGCCGCTCGATCAGGAAATGGGCGCGTTCGACACCTTCATTCTCCAGCACCGCCTCCAAGGCGTCGAGCCATTCCTCTGTTTCCTGCGGATCGATATCGGGTTTGTTTACCATCGAGATTCTCTATGCGATTTTCGTTTTTTCTGCAGCAACTACAGCAGCAGGCTCTGCCGCTCTGTTGTCTGTCGGGACATCCAGACCCTAATGATCCGATATTGTTTACAAGCCATCATGCACCACCTTGAGCTGCCAGCCTGCAGTAGCAGTCAGCGACCGACCAATATTTGGATTATCAATAGTCACAATTTAGCCCGCCAATATACTAAAGAGTCACTGAAATTCCAGCTGTTTTTCTATCAAATAAGCCGCAGGATTGTGCGTTTTTCGAATTAGCTTTGTGTGGGCAAAAGACGCGCCTGATTTCGCAAACGCGTCAGTACGCATTACGGGTGGGCGGCGAATGGGGGCGGGGAAAATACCGTGCAATTGCGTCCGGCCGCCTTTGACTCGTACAGAGCGGCATCGGCAATGGTGAGAAGCGCATCGCCCCCACGCTTATCCTCTGGTGGCACAAACAGAGTCGCACCGCAGCTGATCGTCACCTCCAGCTTGGCCTGTTCAATAACAATCGGAGTATCGGCCATGGCCCGCCGAATACGTTCCAACAGATTCTGTGCCTGATCCTGTTTCGCATTCAGCAGGATCAAAAACTCCTCCCCGCCATAACGGCCTACCTGATCATAGGGCCTGAGTGCACCGACGATGCGCTTGGTCACCTCCTGCAACACGGCGTCACCGGCGGGATGACCGTGAGCATCGTTGATGCGCTTGAAGTAATCGATATCGCACAGGCCGATGCATAGGGGTTGCGACAGGCGTATGGCGCGCGCCATCTCCTTCTCCAGCACCTGCATCACAGCCCCGCGGTTGAGCAGTCCGGTCAAGGCATCATGGGTCGCTTGAAATGCCAGCGCATCTTTTGCCCCGAGTAATTCCTGCTGAAGTGTCAGCATGCGTCTGCCGACTTGCAGGCGGGCCTGCAACTCCGCATTTTCGAAGGGTTTGGCGATATAGTCATTAGCGCCGGCATCCAGCCCGGCAACGATGTCGCCGGTCTCACAGCGGGCGGTCAGCAGAATGATAAAAGGTGGATTGCTACTCTGCTGCTGGCGAATTCGTTGACACAGGGCCAGACCATCCAGCTTCGGCATCTCCCAGTCGAGCAGCAGCAGTCTCGGTGCTTCATCTTCCTGCATGACCTGCCAAGCCGCCTCGCCATCTTCCACGGCTATTGGCTCATAACCCCATTTGCGGGTCACGGCCGCCAGCATGGTACGTGAAGTCAGGTCATCCTCAGCGATTAGTAGTTTCAAACAGCCGCTCCTTCATTGCTGCCTTGAGTTGCACGAAGCGATTTTCCAGCTCTGGCAGCCTCTCACGGACAGCCTCCAGGTCAGCGGCCTTGCCAGCCTGCTCCATCGTCAGGGCCAGGGCGCTGAGCGCCATACCGCCCACGTTGGCTGCTGCACCTCTGATCTTGTGTAGCTGGGCGGTGGACTGCGCCTTATTATCAGCCGCGACCAGGACCTTGAGCTGTTCAATCTGATCGGGCATATCTCCCAGAAAGGCCTCGGCCACGGTGCGGACCAGGGTGTCATCATCCGCCAGTCGGCTACGCATGTCGGTGTAGTCAAACACGGGTTCATCAGAGTGTTGGGGTGAGGGAGCGGAATCATGGTTGATCGAAACTTCAGGATTTTCTGCGCTTCGAGACTCATCAGATTTGCCTTCGTCCCCTTCAGGGTTGGTCTGCTGGCAACAGACAGGCAACCACTGTTCCAGCGCTCGGCGCAGTTTTCTGGGGTCCACCGGCTTGGCGATGTGGTCGTCCATACCTGCCTCGATGCATTTGTCTCGATCACCCTGCATGGCGTTGGCGGTCATGGCGATCACCGGGATATTGTGATCTTTGACCGATGATTGCGGATCACGGATGCGGCGGGTGGCGTCATAACCATCCATCACCGGCATCTGGCAATCCATAAAAACCAGATCGTAGGGGAGCTGTTCGAGGGCAGTGATCGCCTCCTGCCCGTTGGCGACCAGGTCGATGTGGACGCCGAACTTTTCCAGCATGCCCTGGGCCACTGCCTGGTTGGTGACATTGTCCTCCACCACCAATACCCGGGCATTGAACTGCTGTATTTCACGGGCGGTGTAACGGGTGATCAGTCGCTCGTCGTCGCCGGTGATACCGGCCACCTGCAGCAGAGCGTTGTAGAGTTCGGACTGGTTGATGGGCTTGCTGAGGTAACCGAAAAAACCCGCCTCATGCATCTGTTTGGCATCGCCACGCCGACCCTGGGAAGTGAGTAGAACCGTACGGGTGGCAGCCAGTTTTTTATCGCTGTGGATGCTGGCTCCCAGCTGTGCTCCATCCATGCCGGGCATCTGCATGTCGAGCAGAGCAATAGTGTAGGGCATATCTAGCCCCGCCGCATCATGGAGCGCCTGCAGCGCTGCCGGACCACTTGCCGCCAGGTCATGTTCAACCTGCCAGACAGTGAGCACCTCGTCGAGCAACTGGCGATTGGTCGCATTATCGTCCACCACCAACACCTTTTCACTGCGCAGATCGCTGGTCTTGCGTGGCGGAGTCTGCACCTCAGCATTGGCCAGATCCAGAGTAAAAAAGAAGGTAGAGCCCTCACCGAGGCTGCTCTCCACCCCAATCTCGCCGCCCATCAACTCCACCAGCTGTTTGCTGATCGACAATCCCAGACCAGTACCACCGTATTGACGAGTGGTGGAACCATCGGCCTGGGTGAAACGTTCGAACAGATGCTCCTGCTGTTCAACACTCAGGCCGATGCCGGTATCACTAACCCTGAAGCGCAGCAGGGTTCGATCACCCTCCTCTGCTATCAAGTCGTAGCGCACCGACACCTCGCCCTGTTCAGTGAACTTGAGGGCGTTGCCCACCAAGTTGGTCAAGATCTGGCGGATACGCCCTGGATCACCCTGGTACCAGTGATGCAATACCGGGTTGGCCGGACAGACCAGCTCCAACCCCTTCTCTTCAGCGCGGAACGCCATGGTTGCAGCAAAATCATCCATCAGGGCGCCCAGATCAAAGTCGATGATCTCCAGGTCGAGCCTGCCGGCCTCGATCTTGGTGAAGTCGAGGATGTCGTTGATGAGGCTGAGCAGGGATTCGGCACTGCGTTTGACGATCAGGGCACGCCCATGCTGCTCATCACTGAGCGGACTATCCAGCAGCAGACTGGTCATACCGATCACACCGTTCATCGGGGTGCGGATCTCGTGGCTCATGTTGGCGAGAAACTCACTCTTGGCCCGGGTGGCGCTAAGAGCCTCGTCGTAGGCGACCTCCAACGCCTCACGCGCGTCAATCAGATCGCGCTCACGTTGATCTCGCTGCTGCATGACATTGGCGAGATCATTCACCGATGCCGCCATCAACCGCAACTCCCGGCTGGAGGAGCGTGAGAGGTGGAGCGGGACAGGATGTTGCGCTTCCGACAATCCGGCCAAAGAGTCGGTGATACGGCGCATCGGACGAATGGCCAGCCAGTGAATGAGGATGACGATCAGCCCGGTCAAGATAACCAGCATCATCGAGATAAAGAGCTGAACCTCGGCCACATGACGGTTGATCTTGCGGTGAACCGGTTCCATATTCCATTGAATATTGATTGTGCCAAACCGCTCGCCATCAAACACAATGGCATGGGTATCGGTGCGTATTTTGTCGTTGCCAGCATCCCTGCTCCGCGAGCGTTGAACCAGCAGTTCCCCCTGTTCATTCTCAATAGAAAGTTCGGACATGTTGGGCGTCTGCTCAAGCGCCTGTGCCATCACTGTCTCCAGCAAAGGAATATCCTCCGCGATCACCGCATCGATAACCGTTGCGCTCAGCAGCGCAAACGCGCTGCGGCTCTGTTCATCCACCTGCTTAAAGAGAAAATCGCTCACCATATGGCGGGCCAGGGGTGCAGTAATCAGGTTGATCAGCAGTAGTGCCGCCAACAGGGCTAAACCCAACTGCAGCCAGAGTGGCCAGCCCTTGCTTGGCGAAGGAGATGAATGACTTATGGCATCCGATCCTGGAGTTTCAGCTGTGCTTCGACTGTCCAAAGAACTCTTCATTATCCTGCATCGACTCCCGGATCGGCGCGTAGTCACTATCATCAGCGGGCAGGAAGCCCGATTTCTTGAGTGCCTTTAGCGCCGCAGAGTCTTTGAGTTCAAGCAGGGTCTCTTTTAGTGCAGAGATTGTTCGTGTGTTCAAAGTGCTGCTGGCGATCCAGGGTTTGGTGACATTGGGAAAACGGACCAGCTGACGAATTGGCGTGCCCTTTTTCTTCAGCTTCTTGAATGTACTCTCCTTGAGCGCGCCGGCATCAAACTGGCCGGCGCCAACAGCTGCGCCGACCCGGTCGTGTCGACCAAGGTATTTATAGCTGGCCAGATCGTGGGCAAACACACCGTTTTGCAACAAAAGATGTTGCGACAAATAACGACCGATGGTCGAACGTGGGCTGCCAAACGCGAAACTCCGTCCCTTAAGGTGGCCGATCTCTTTAATAGGGCTCTGTTCATGGACACAGATGATGCCGTAAAAAGTTTTGCTTCCTTGTTTACTCTCCATCACCAGCAGCTGAAGATCAGGATTCCGCTGCTTGCTGGTGATGTAGGAAGCCGGCCCCATCCTCGCAAAATCGACCTTACCTGTAACAAGATCCTCTATGCCCTGATCATAGTTTTTTGCTACCTGTATTCTGATGCGCACAGGCTCCCCCAGTTTATCCGAGAGCCGGGCCTGCAGCGCCTTGAGCACTGGCCGAAATTGCCTCACCATGGTGGTGGGCTTGTCGGAAGTGTAGACACCAAAGCTGAGCTTCACCTCGGCATGAGCAGGGGCGGTAATCAGTGTAAACAGTAGCAGTGTCGTGGTGATCGGGGTTTTCATATTGTTTTACAACGTAAAAATAATCTTTCCTTCGGCATTGTTTTGTCCACAGGGGGGCGAAGTCAAATTTGATCAGAACTTCAGAATCGTCTACGCCTCGATGCTCATTAAATTTGTCGCCGCCCCATTTGTCAGCCTGGTGACAACGATCAGGCAGCCACTGCTCCAGTGCCCGTCGTAATTTCGTTGAGTCCACCGACTTGGCAATGATCGTCCATGCTTACGACGATGCACTTATCCCGGTCCCCCTGCATTACATTAGCAGTCATGACAATCACCGGGATGGCATGACTTGTTCAGAGGCTCCTTAATCAGCGATTGCGATCACGAATCCGCTGGATGGCGTCATACCCATCCAGCACCGGCATCTGGCAATCCATGAACACCAGGTCGTAGGAAGGCTGCTCGAGGGCAGTAATCGCCTATTCCCCGTTGGCAGTCAGATCCATGTTAATGCCAAACTTCACCAGCATGCCCTGGGCCACCAACCAGGTGGTGATATTGTCCTCCACCACCACTATCTTTTCGTAGTACAGGTCGGCAATCTGGCGCGGAGGAGACCGCGCCTCGGCATTAGCCAGATCGAGGCTAAACCAGGATGCTGCGCCCTGAGCGGCAATACTGCCGATGGATACCAGCACAACACGCGACAAAACGAACAAGAGACAACGCTGCAAACCACCTTTTGTTTTTATTGGCATCGTCTCTCCCCACGGCCACGAGGAGTTCACCGGCACATCAATGTAAATATTTATCGGCATGGGACGATACTATTTCCATAACAAGGAGAACACATGGACTCTGAACACTTTGCCATTCATGCCGCACTGGCTCTGACGCGGCAGAGCGATGGCCATGCACTCAGCAGCCAGGTCATCCAGATCCTGCAGGGGCTCCCCTATGTCACAAACGCCACGGTGTATGAGGTCTTCACCAAGCAACGCATTAAGGGTCCAGATGCCGATCTAAGCGGCGCAGTGGTCAGGAAATTCTGCAACGGTCTGTCGAGGGATGCCCTCTCCATCGGCAGTGAGAGCGGACTCACCCAGTGCCTGCTGGACAATAGCCCGGTCGAAGTAAAGCAACAGGAAGCTCAGGGTGTGCGGCTGGTATTTCCGGTCAAAAGCGGGATCAACCCAGCCCGGCTGGTCGCCGTGGAGGGGGAATCATTCTCCCCTAGGCAGCGGGTCGATCTGCTGCAGATCATTGAACTCTACACCAACCAAACGCAGATTATTGACGCCAAGGAGCGTGACAAACTCACCGGCCTAATGAACCGGGAAACCTTTGAAAACCATCTGATGAAGATCGCCCAGATGCAGACAGAGGTAGGGAGTAACTGCGCCTGGCTGGCCGTGTTGGACATCGACCACTTCAAACGGATCAACGATACCTACGGCCACCTCTACGGCGATGAGGTATTACTGCAATTTGCGCAACTGATGGAGCGCACTTTCCGCTATACCGACATCCTATTCCGCTTCGGCGGTGAAGAATTTATCGTGCTGATGACAGAGACCACTGGCGAGGTGGGCGCAAGGGCCGCGGCAGAACGTTTTCGCGAGACCATTGCCTCCTACAACTTCCCTGCTGTGGGGCAGGTGACCGTCAGTATCGGCTTTACCGCGGTCAGCTCCAAGTTACTGCCTACTGACCTGATCGACCAAGCCGACCGGGCGCTCTACCACGCCAAAGAGAATGGCCGCAACAGGGTGGTCAGCTATTCGGAGATCAGTCAGGTAGACGGTGACGACCACGATATAACGAAGCAGGAACTCTTCTGACCCCACGACATTAATCCTTGATCATTTGCGGGGCTTCCTAACCTGCGAGGGAGTGACTGGGGTAGTCGAGTTCACCAAGATGGATGGCAGCGACTCTCTGCGACTAATGCGCCAGATGGTGATGCGTGAGGGTTGTGTGAGGTGCCACGGCCACTTGGGTTTCAAAGTGGGCGATATCCGTGGCGAGGTCAGCATCTCGATGCCACTGGCTCCTTACAAAGAAGCCACCGAACAGAGCCTGCGCAGCCTCGTCATCTCCCACACCCTGCTCAGCGATCGCAGGCGGAAGGGATTTGCTTTCACCAGACGAAGCGGTTTTACTGCTCCGTCCACTTCTCAAGCCTGAACAACATGCTGACGAATATCCTGCTTGCGTTGAACCTGCTGCTGCTTGCTCTTATTGGTTGGAGACTGCATCTATTCGGACGTGATCTGCGCACGCAGACAGATGCTGTAAAGCTAACGGAGTTGCGCTCTGAGCTTGCCGGGCAGTTCGACCAGCTGGTGATCCAGCAGTCGCTTCTCGATCGACTCGATCTGCACCAGGGCCTGCCCTATTCACCAGGCTGGTCGGCCAGCCCAGATTTTCTGGAACTGATTGTCGAACACTGCCTGGAGCAGCGGCCGAGGCTGGTGTTTGAGTGCAGCAGCGGGGTTACCACACTGATGTTGGCTCGATGCTGTTCGATGAATGGCGCTGGGCGCCTCTACAGCCTGGAGAACGGTGCAACCTACGCGGCCAGGACACGCTCGCATCTGCAACGATATGGATTGGCTGAACAGGGAACGGTGATCGATGCACCGCTGCAGGAGGTCGAACTGGAGGGGAAGCGCTTTGCCTGGTATGCGCCCGACAAGATCCCGGTTGGAGAAGTGGATATGCTGGTAATCGACGGTCCACCGGGGTTCATCCAGCAACATTCTCGTTTTCCGGCCCTGCCCCTGTTGTATGACCGTTTGGCGGATGGTTGTGTGGTGTTCCTCGATGATGCGGCACGGCCTGACGAGCGGGAAATCGTGTCAATGTGGCAGACGCTCTACCCCGACCTGGAGTGTGACTATCTCGATACCGAGCGCGGTTGCGCACGATTGGTGGTGCATAAGGGGCGTTGATCAACACTTAAGAGGCGTTGTACTGCACCTGCCACTCCTCTAGGGCAGCGCTTAGCTCACCGCTAGCACCGATACGGTCCCAGAACTCCGTGAAATCAGCCTTGGCATTCTCGAGGCGAAATACCATCTGCTGTGGCTTGTCGCGCAAAAACAGCGCGATGTTGGCCTCGATGGTGTCGAGGTAGTCCTCGGCCAGCGCTTGGCTGGTCTGATCCGACTGAGCGCCAAGCAGGATGCCTTCACGGTAGGCCTGCATGATGCCGAACTCACTACGTTTGGCGAAGCTGGCTGCGGTGGCGGCAGGATCGCGCTGCAGGTGCACGTAGAAGGCGCCGGTGCCGTAGGCGCGCTCGAGCCGCCCGAGGAACCAGGCCAGGCGGTTGTCGGCCTCGATGTGCTGCTCGGGGTAGGCAAGGCGCTGTGGGCCGAGCAGTTGAATCCGCGATTCGTGCGCGGCGCTGAAATTGTCGATATACCGACAGGCCTGAATGAAGGTGGTCGAGCCACAGCGCCCGCTGTTGAGAACAAAGACGTTCACCTGGCCGTCCGCTCCGCTTGCATGGCGCCAGTCGGGCTGAGACTCTCCAGCACGCGCTGCCAGCTATCCTGGTCAGCGGCCAGATCACACAACGCGCTCAGCATCTGGGCGTGGCGACGCTCACGCTTGGCCGGCTCGGCGATGCTGGAATAGCCGCAGGCGCCGCCCCCAAAATTGTGCTGCATATTGGCGATGAAGCGTGCGAAATCGGCACGCGCATCGACCAGCTCGGGGTGCGCCTGCCACCACTGCGCTGGGTCGGCGAACAGACTCTCCAGCCGTTCCAGTTTGTTCAGAATCTGCACCTGCTTGGCGCTGTAGAGCTCAAACATGCGCCCTTCTGTAGTGATCAGGCTCTGTTCGATCGTGGCGTTCGAGAGCGACCTAGCCGGGTAGCCCTGGGCAGTGAGCTGTTCAACGGTGAACAGCATCACGTCGCCAAAGAACTGGCGTTCAAACTCGCCGCACAGATCGATGCGGTCATTGCCGTGCTCGATGCCGGGGCGGAACTCCGACTGGCCCAGTCCTGCGACGGTACGCTTGTGCAGCATCGGCAGGTTGACCGAGACAAAGCCGGGGCCGATCTCGGCCTTGATTAAGCGTCCCATCACCGGGCCGGCCATGCGCAGCTTGAGGCTGGCAAACGGAATACCGAAGCGCAAAGCGGAGGGGCGAAAGATGTAGTTACCGGTGTAGATGGTGCGCGCCGACTGGATCCCGGCGTGCAGCTCCGCAGGCTCGTAATAGCTATGTCGGGTTGGGTGCTCACCGTCGAAGAAGCGGTTCAGGCGCACCGCGAAGTCGGCGAAGCAGGCCGCATGGTCATGCGCTCCGTCCAGGGTACAGTGGTAGTCGTACCTCGCCACCTCAGACTTGAAGCCGAACAGATCGGCCATGTCATGGTAGGAGGCATCACTAACCTTATCGCCATTGGGTTGGTGGAACTGGCAGGCCTGCGAGACATCCAGCTGTGCCATTCGCAACAGAAAACCCAACACGTCTTCGAGAAAGTTACCGGCCATCACCGCCGGCGATACTGGCGGATCACCAACCACCTTGCCAGTCAGCACCTGTGCGTCCGTTGTGGTGAAGATGCGGTCGAGCTGATGCAGGTAGTTGAGCGCGTAGAGGTTGCGCTCGCCTTGCGCAGTATCGATCCGCACCCGGAACTCCTGGTCGCTGTCGATACAGTAGAAGAGCTGCCTGGGCTGCGCTGGCAAGTGGCTGGCGAGGTGGAGATAGGCGAGGTTGCGGGTGATCGAGGCACCCTTGTGATGCAACGGTTCGCCGCTGCCGAGCATACGCTGCAAGGCGCTGCGACTACTCACCGGCAGGCGAGCGAATAGCTCACGCTGGGCGTCGGCACCAAAGTACTCAGTGGTCAGGCCCCGGGCAGTGAAGTCGGCCGCGATCTCGCGATGGCTACGCTGGTTGGCGTGCTGCTCGCTGTCGTCGGCGAGCAGCACGCTAACGTGGGTAAAACGGCCATCCCGGTAGCTACCGTAACGGTAGAGCTGGCACAGCTTAAGCAGGCTGGCCAGGCAACTGCGCAGGTGTTCGGGGCGGTCGGCAACCGGGATCACCACTACAAAGTGGTGACGGCGGTCGTCCGAGTCGGCATCGCGCTGTTGCTCGAACTCGCGGAACAGCGCCTGGTAGAGCGCCAGCAACTCGGGCTGCACGCCCCCGCTCCAGAGCTTTCTTTCCAGCCACTCCAAGGCATCGCGATAGACCCTGTCCGCAGCGGAGCCGTGCGGCTTGGCCAGCCAGGCGCTACGCAAGGCCTCCGTGGAGGGCTCTATAGCAAAGCGCTCGAACAGTTGGCTGAGCAGGGATGAATCGGCTACAGACATGCGCGGAGCAGCCTTGCCTCAGCGCCGCGAGCGATAGTTGGGAAAGGCATTCTTGTCGATCAGGATCTCGATCAGGTTGATCCCGTTGTGCAGGTCAGCCTGCGCAAACAAGCTCTCCAGATCCGCCTCGCGCGCGACCTTGTAGTATGCGATGCCGAAGGCCTTGGCCAGGTAAGCGTAGTCGGGATTGACGAAGTCACAGCTGATCAGGCGCCCGTCGTACTGTTGGACTTGGTTCTTACGGATCAACCCCATGCTGGAATTGTTGAACACCACAACATTCAGCTGCTTGCGGTAGTTGACCGCGGTCATCAGCTCCATCGCGCACATTTGGAAACCACCGTCACCAAGCACCGCGAAGGTCGGCAGTTCGAGGGCGAAGTGTGCGCCGATCGCCGCCGGCACCGCGTGCCCCAGCGAGGAGATACCCGAGTTGGGGTGGTAGTGGTTGCCCGCAGCGACATGGAAGAGGTTTTGCGCATAGATAATGTTGTCGTCGAAGACCACCGCATCCCGCGGAAAATGGCGCTCCAGCTGCGCGAAGAACGCCTCGACCAGCTCGAAGCCCGTTTGCAGGATGCGCTTCGCGCCGCCACTGGCCTTGAGTTCAGCGATCTCCGCCTGCGGCCCGCTGGCGGAGGAATGCTCGATGCCGTGACGCTCGAGATAGCCGAGGATGCCGTCGAGGGTCTCGCGGATATCGCCGCAGAAGGCGATGTCGGCATCGAACACCTTTTCCAATTGTTCCTGGTCGTTGTCGATCTGCAGCACCCGTCTGCTCTGCAGCAGGCTGGGCTCCCAGACGTAGCTGGTGCGTTCGTTGAAGCCGGCTCCCAGCACCAGGATCAAATCGGCGCGCTCGACAATATACTCGTGGGCTTCACCACTGGAGGTAACGCCGAGGCTGCCCAGCGACAGCGGCGCGCGTTCGTCGATTACCCCCTTGGCCTTCAGGCTGGTGGCGACCGGGATGTTCAGCGTCTCGCTGAGACGCGCCAGGACCTGCTGCGCCCCGGAGCGGATACAGCCAAAGCCGGCCAGGATCACCGGGCGCTGCGCCTGCACGATCATCTCCGCCAGAGCGTCGATCGCATTGCTGTTGCCGCGGATGGCATGGGTATGGCGTTCGGTCTTGATACCGTCGAGGATCGACGCGTCGACCAGTTCCTGCTGCACATTGAAGGGCAGGCTCAGCAACACCGGGCCGGAGTTCGGGGCCAGCAGGATCTTGGTGATCTGGGTCAGCACCTGAGGCAGATAGTCGGTGCGCTCGATGATCTTATTGTAGCGGGTGATGCCCTTGAACAGCATCACCTGGTCAATGCTGCCACCCTCGCCAGAACTTTCCTGGAGACCACCCTTGCCGTAGATATGGGTCGAGGTCTCACCGGTGATGACCAGCATCGGCTGCTTGTCGGCATAGGCGCTGGCGACCCCGGTAATCAGGTTGGTGGCACCTGGCCCGGCAGTGGAGATACAGGCACCGATCCGCCCCGAGGCTCGCGTGTAGCCAGCCGCCATGAAGGCCGCGCCCTGCTCATGCTTGGTCAGTATGGTCTCGATATCGGCAGCGTAGAGGGCATCGTACACCGGCAGGATATGTGCCCCGGGTATACCAAAGATGTGCTTGATGCCCAGACGCTCCAGGTACCTGACGATGAGTTCACTGACTTTTATCTTCATGCCGATGAATGGTTCCGGTATGCGCAGGAAACCCGATTGCTATGCCCCTCCCGGGCCGCAAGGTAGCTAAGTTTAACCGCAACCGCGTCCACTCCAAACCCGGATTTGCGGCGGGGTGGTGCAGAAGGTGCGAGGAGGTTATCGAACGATCGAAGTCCGTGTTGAGGATTGCCTCCCTGCCACCCATGACGCCCTCCGTGGCGTCGCGTGAGGCATGGGTTCAGGGTCGTAGGCACCGGACAGGACAGGGCTGTTCAGCCAGCTGCTTTTGGGCGTTGCGAAGGCGTGGATCAGTTCTTCGACTTGTCCACGATCTTCTTGATCCACGGCATCATAGCCCGCAGCTTCTCACCGGTCTGCTCGATCGGGTGGGCGGCATTGAGACGGCGGTAGGCGGTCATCGAAGGATAGTTGGTCTGGCCTTCAAGGATGAACTGCTTGGCGTACTCACCGGTCTGGATGTTGTGCAGCGCCTCGCGCATCGCCTTCTTGCTCTCCTCGTTGATCACCTTGGGGCCGGTCACATATTCGCCGTACTCCGCATTGTTGGAGATCGAGTAGTTCATGTTGGCGATGCCGCCCTCGTACATCAGATCGACGATCAGCTTCAGCTCGTGGAGGCACTCGAAGTAGGCCATCTCCGGGGCGTAACCCGCCTCGGTAAGGGTCTCGAAGCCGGCCTTGACCAGCTCCACCGCACCGCCACAGAGCACAGCCTGCTCGCCGAACAGGTCGGTCTCGGTCTCGTCCTTGAAGGTGGTCTCGATGATGCCGGTGCGGCCACCGCCGATGGCGGAGGCGTAGGAGAGGGCGGTCGCCTTGGCGCTGCCGGTGGCGTCCTGGAAGACGGCGATCAGATCGGGGATGCCGCCGCCCTTTTCGTACTCGCTACGCACGGTGTGGCCGGGGGCCTTGGGGGCGATCATGACCACGTCAAGATCCTCGCGCGGCACGACCTGATTGTAGTGGATGGCAAAGCCGTGGGCGAAGGCAAGGGCCGCGCCCTGCTTGAGGTTAGGGGCGATCTCGTCGCGGTAGAGGGCAGACTGGAACTCATCCGGGGTGAGGATCATTACCAGATCGGCCGCCGCCACCGCTTCGGCCACCGGCTTGACGGTCAGGCCGGAGTTCTCCGCCTTGATCACCGAGGGGGAACCCTCGCGTAGGCCGACGATGACATTGATGCCGGAGTCTTTCAGATTATTGGCATGGGCGTGGCCCTGGGAGCCGTAACCGATGATCGCGACCGTCTTGCCCTTGATGATGGAGAGATCGCAATCTTTATCGTAATAAACGTTGATAGCCATGTTGTTTTCCTTCGGAAAAATTTTGAATTCTTAATCTTGAATCAGGGGTGAGTGCGCTTCGAGCACCACTCAACTCATCATTCAAAATTCATAATTAATCATTGGCCCAGCAGAGCCTCAGAGACCCAGCCCCTTGTCTCCGCGTGCGATACCGGAGGGGCCGGTACGCACCACCTCGACCACCAGATCTTCATCCACCGCATTGATAAAGGCATCGAGCTTATCCGCCTGGCCAGTCATCTCGACGATGTAGCTGCTCTCGGTGACGTCGATAATCTTGCCGCGAAAGATATCCACCAGACGCTTGATCTCCTCACGCTGGCCCCGTTCGGCGCGCAGCTTGATCATCATCATCTCGCGCTCCAGATGCTCGCCTTCGGAGAGATCCAGCAGCTTGACCACCTCCACCAGCTTGTTCAGCTGTTTGGTGATCTGCTCGATGATCTCATCGCTGCCACGGGTCACCAGAGTCATGCGCGACAGGCTCGGGTCATGGGTCGGCGCCACCGTGAGCGACTCGATGTTGTAGCCACGGGCGCTGAACAGGCCGGCCACCCGGGAGAGGGCGCCGGATTCGTTTTCTATCAGTATCGAGATAATGTGTCGCATCAGACCAGCTCGCTCTCCGGTGACAGGTACATCTCGTGGTGGCCCTTGCCCGCCGCGATCATCGGATAGACGTTCTCCGCCGGGTCGATCACCACGTCCATGAAGACCAACCGATCCTTCATCGCGAAGGCCTCCTTCATTGCGCCCTCCAGGTCACCGGGCTTTTCGATGCGCATGCCGACATGGCCGTAGGACTCCGCCAGCTTGATGAAGTCGGGCAGCGCCTCTACATAGGAGTGGGAGTAGCGGCTGTCGTAGAAGAACTCCTGCCACTGACGCACCATGCCCATATAACCGTTGTTGAGCAGCATGATCTTGAGCGGCAAGGCGTGCTGCGTGCAGGTAGCCAACTCCTGGATACACATCTGGATGCTCGCCTCGCCGGTCACCAGCGCCACCTCTCTGCCAGGGTGGGCCAGCTGTACACCCATCGCCGCCGGCAGGCCGAAGCCCATGGTGCCGAGGCCGCCGGAGTTGATCCAGCGCCGTGGCTTGTCGAAGCTGTAGAACTGGGCGGCAAACATCTGATGCTGGCCCACGTCGGAACAGACGAAGGCATCGCCCCCGGTGATCCTGTGCAGGGTCTCGACGGCGAACTGGGGTTTGATCGGCCCGTCGTCCTTCTGCTCGAACTTGAGGCAGTGCATGCTCCGCCAGCGCTCGATCTGCTCCCACCAACGGGTCAGCGCCTCGCTGTCGGGACGCTTATTGTGCCCTTTGAGCACCTTCAGCATATCCTTCAGCACCTGCTGCACCGGCCCGACGATGGGGACATCGACCCGCACGTTCTTCGAGATCGATGCCGGGTCAATATCGATATGGATGATCGTCGCGTTCGGGCAGAACTGCTGCACATGGCCGGTCACCCGGTCATCGAAGCGGGCCCCCACGGCGATCAGCACATCGGTCTCGTGCATCGCCATATTGGCCTCGTAGGTACCGTGCATGCCGAGCATGCCGAGGAAGTGGCGGTCACTGCCCGGATAGGCGCCGAGGCCCATTAGGGTGTTGGTGATCGGATAGTCGAGTTCATCGACTAGCTCGGTCAGTTCCTTGGAGGCATTCCCCAGCACGACGCCGCCACCCGTGTAGAAGACCGGCCGCTCCGCAGCGAGTATGATGTTGACCGCCTTTTTGATCTGCCCCAGGTGACCCTTGGCCACCGGATTGTAGGAGCGCATCTTGATCTTCTTTGGATAGTTGTAGGGGATCTTGATGCCCGGATCGGTAATATCCTTAGGGATATCGACCACCACCGGGCCGGGTCGGCCAGTGGTGGCAATATAAAATGCCTTCTTTATGGTCTCGGCCAGATCATCGAGGCGCTTCACCAGAAAATTATGTTTGACGCAGGGACGGGTGATGCCGACTGTGTCGACCTCCTGGAAGGCGTCGCTGCCGATCACCGGGGTCGGCACCTGGCCGGTCAGCACCACCATCGGGATCGAATCCATATAGGCGGTGGCAATGCCGGTAACCGCATTGGTCGCCCCCGGACCAGAGGTGACCAGCGCCACCCCGGGCTTGCCAGTCGAGCGGGCATAGCCATCCGCCGCATGGGTGGCGCCCTGCTCATGGCGCACCAGGATGTGTTTCACCGCATCCTGTTGGAAGATGGCATCATAGATATGCAGTACGGCTCCTCCCGGATAACCGAAGACATGCTCGACGCCCTCGTCTTTCAGCGCTTGAACGACGATCTCGGCACCACTCAGTTCCACGTCAGTGACCTCCAGACATACCCCGGCACGCCGGGCAGAACGATATCAAAACGGCACAAACTACTAATACTGCACGAATAGGTCAAGAAGAGCACACGCGACCACCGTCACTACGCTTCCGATCCCTGCTTGAGAATCAGCAGCAGTGACGCATAATAGAGCAAATCATCAGACAGACCCCGCATCGATCATGCAGACACCAACCCCTACCGCAGCCGCCCTACTGCTGCTCATCAGCCCTCTCCTACAGGCGGAGACCAGCTACCGCTGGGTCGATGAAAACGGCGTCACCGTCTACTCGCAGAGCCCGCCCCCCCAAGGCGAGGCCACAATCATCAACCACAGATATCAAGGGGAAACGAGCGCCGGCAAGCCAACCGGGAGAGCGCGCCTCAACGCCCTGCGCCAGCAGCTGGAGGACCGACAAGAGGATCGCCTGCTGCAGAAACAGACCCAGCAGCAGGCGGATCAGCAGAAGACGCTGAAACAACAGAGGTGTCAGAGTGCACGCCACAATCTGGCGACCCTCCAATCACTGGGTGGTCGCAGACTGCGCACCGCCGATGGCCAATACCTGCGCCTCACCGAGGAGGAGCGCCAGGCACGCATCGCAACCGCACAGCAGCAGATCAATGAAAACTGTGGTCGATAGGGTCAAGGGAGGAGAGAGATGCCACTGCTGAAGATCCAGACCAACCAACCGATCGAGCCAGACCAACGTAAGTCGCTGCTACGCAAGGCCTCTGCCGAAGTCGCTGCACTGCTCGGCAAGCCGGAGCGTTTTGTCATGGTCTCCCTGGAGCAGAATCCCGAGATGCTGTTCGCCGGCAGCGACGCCCCCCTCGCCTACCTAGAACTGAAGAGCATCGGCCTGCCCGGCGAGCGCACCCAGGAGCTCTCCGATGCCCTCTGTCACCTGATCGCCGATCGACTGGGGATCAGCGCCGAACGGATCTATATCGAGTTTGCCGACGCCCAGCGCCATCTATGGGGGTGGAACGGCGCCACCTTCGAACGCTGAGCGATCACCCCTGCAGCATGCGCGTGGTTACATCGTCGATGACCTGACGCCACGCTTGGCGGGTCGCCTCATCGAGGTCCGGATCGGTCTCAGCCACCGTTTCCAGCAGCGCATCACGCCAGCCATTGAAATAGGCCCCCTTGATCTCCAGCCGCTGATGGATCTTGCCCAGCATCTCCAGATACATCATCAGACCGGGCTTACCCTCAGCGGTATCCGCCACCATTTCCAGGGTGATTGCCAGCTTCTTCTTCAGCTGTACCATGTCACGATTCTGAAACACCCGTGCGATATTCGGTGAGCTTTCGATAAAACGTTGGTAGAACAGATCGTAGAAAGCCGGATCACCGGTTGCCCGCTGCAGACTCGCCTGAAACAGCGCCAGATCACACTCGGCTTGGTTGCTCATCTCTCTCATCTCACTGCGATGGATCTCGACGGCAGAAGCTGTGCCGCCCACTCCATCCGAGTATAGGCATGCGCGCACCACGCCGGAACGAAGCCGGTCACGTCTGGGCCTGCCGCCCGGCGCCTCGCCCTATTTTGCTTTCAACCAAGGCATGGCGCAGAATCCTGTACGGGAGGATAACCATATTTTTTTCAGGGACGCTGAATATGCGCAGCTTTCTACTCTTGACCGCCCTCGCCCTGTGCGCCAACACATCCAGCCTGTTTGCCGCCGACACCAAGCCCCACCAAACCAGCGCCACAGCGATGCCAGCTTGGCAGCACGCGATGAAAACCCAGGATCTCAAAGTAAGACGTGAACTGGCAGAGCGCATCACCCAGCTCAACACCGACGCCAAGCGACGGGACAAGCTGATGCGAGAGGCACGGCACCGCGCAGTGCTCTGCAAACACTGTCACGGCGAGGATGGCAACGCAGTACGCGAAGGGGTGCCCAGTCTCGCCGGCCAGAACCCGATCTATCTGGTCGACCAGTTCCAGCGCTTCGGCGACGGCCGCCGCTACGACTTTTTCATGGGCGGGCTGGCCAAAAGCTTCTCCCAGGAGGACAAGATCAAACTCGCGCTCTACTATTCTCAGCAACAGATGATTCCAACAGGCGGCGGACGCAGCGAACTGATGGAGCAAGGAAAACAGCTCTACCACCGCTTCTGTGTCGAGTGTCACGGTGCGGATGGCCGCGGTGAGAGCGGCTACGCTCACCTGGCCGGGCAGCGACCGGAATACATCATCAAAATCCTAAAAGAGTTCCAGAACCTGAGTGGACGGCGCAGCAACCCCTGGATGACCGCCCGCGCCAAGCAGCTGCGCACCCCGCAAGAGATCGAAGCGGTCGCTAGCTATCTTGCCAACCTGGAGTGACCTGCCAGCCACGCCCCGCGCATGCAAACAGGTGACCCTCCGCGCCGCTCAGGCTAGAATCCCGCCTTTTCACCATAGGCCCACCACAGGATCATCATCCCATGCGCACCTCCGAGTTCCCGCTGCAGACCGTCAAGGAAACCCCCGCTGACGCCGAGACCGCCAGCCATAAGCTGATGCTGCGCGCCGGCATGATCCGCAAACTCGCCGCCGGTCTCTATACCTGGCTGCCGCTAGGGCTGCGGGTGCTGCGTAAGGTTGAAGCCATCGTGCGCGAGGAGATGGACCGCGCCGGTGCACTGGAGCTGCTGATGCCGGCGGTGCAGCCCGCCGAGCTGTGGCAGGAGTCGGGCCGTTGGGAGCAGTACGGCCCGGAGCTGCTGCGCCTCAAGGACCGCCACCAGCGTGAGTTCTGCTTCGGCCCAACCCACGAGGAAATCATCACCGACCTGGCGCGCAACGAGCTACGCTCTTACAAGCAGCTGCCGGTCAACTACTACCAGATCCAGAGCAAGTTCCGCGACGAGATCCGCCCCCGCTTCGGCATAATGCGCGCCCGCGAGTTCCTGATGAAGGATGCCTACTCCTTCCACGCCGATCAGGCCTCGCTGCAGCAAACCTACGAACGCATGTACCTGACCTACTCGCGCATCTTCAGCCGCTGCGGCCTCGACTTCCGCCCGGTGGCGGCAGACACTGGCTCGATCGGCGGCAACGCCTCCCACGAGTTCCATGTGCTGGCCGACTCCGGCGAGGACGCCATCGCCTTCTCCACCGAGTCGGACTACGCCGCCAACGTGGAGCTGGCCGAGGCCATCGCCCCCGCCGGCAATCGCCCCGCCCCCTCGAAACAGATGGAGCTGGTCGACACCCCCAACGCCAGGACCATCCAGGAGCTGGTGGAACAGTTCGAGCAGCCGATTGAGCAGACCGTTAAAACCCTGATCGTGGTTGCCGACGAGGAGGACGAGGCGGAGCTGGTGGCGCTACTGGTGCGCGGCGACCACGAGCTGAACGAACTCAAGGCGGAGAAGCTGCCACAGGTGGCCAGCCCTCTGGAGATGGCCAGCGAGGAGCAGATCCGCGCCGCGATCGGCGCTGGCACCGGCTCCCTCGGCCCGGTCAAGCTGCCGATCCCCTGCATCGTCGACCGCACGGTGGCGCAGATGGCCGACTTCAGCGCCGGCGCCAACATCGACGGCAAACACTACTTCGGCATCAACTGGGGCCGCGACCTACCGGAGCCGGAGCAGATCGCCGATCTGCGCAATGTGCGCGAGGGTGATCCGAGCCCCGACGGCAAGGGCAGACTCACCATCGCCCGCGGCATCGAGGTCGGCCACATCTTCCAGCTCGGCCAGAAGTACAGCCAGGCGCTCAACGCCACTGTACTCGATGAGAACGGCAAGGCGGTGGTGATGACCATGGGCTGCTACGGCATCGGCGTATCACGGGTGGTGGCCGCTACCATCGAGCAACACCACGACGAGCACGGCATCAGCTGGCCCGCCTCCATTGCCCCCTTCCAGGTGGCGATCTGCCCGATGAAACTGCACAAGTCAGCGCGGGTGCGCGAGGCGGTGGAGCAACTCTACACCGAGCTGCAGGCCCTCGGCATTGAGGTGCTGCTGGACGACCGCGACGTGCGCCCTGGCTTCATGTTTGCCGACATGGAACTGATCGGCATCCCACACCGGGTGGTGATCGGCGAGCGTTCGCTGGATCAGGGCAAGGTGGAGTATCGCGGCCGCAACGATAGCGAGAACAGCTTCATCCCGCTGGATGGGATCGTCGCCCACATCCGGCAGCAGTTGGCCTGATCTCACTTCGATAGAGCGGGCCGCGCCCGACATATCTTTTCTTTCGAGCGGTCAAAGACGGCGGCGAAGGGCCGGCCCTATGAATCATTTCATTACGGGTTAATAAAACGACAGACCCCGGCCTGGCGCCGGGGTCTGTCACTCAATTTTGAAATCGCAGTCAGTTCGACTTCTTCACCACCACCACCAGTGAGCCTGCGGTGCGGTCGCCACCGCCATTCAGACTCTCCGTCTCAGCCATACCGCCGGTCCCCATGATCAACCCAGGCGCCATGTGGATGTCCAGCTGTGAGCCGTCGTCGGCGAAGGTCAGGGTCACCTTGCCGTCCGGGCTGACTGTATAGGTGCCAGAAGCGCTCTCCAGAGTGCTGTCCACGGTCTGTGTGGTAGTGAACATGATGCCGCTGTTGAGCGGATCGGTGCCCGCCCTCACCCCCTGTGAGACATGTTTGTCACTGGTATCGACCACGGTGAAGCCACCCGCTCCGTCGAAGGTGATATCGCCCTTGCCAATCGAGGCGCCCTGTTCCGAGTAGTTATCCAGATTGCCGATCATCTCGACATCCATATAGATAAATTTATAGACACCGGTCAGGCTCGCTTGGGTCAGGGCAGCGCCACTGCCACCCACTATCTGGGCGAGCTGGGACTCCAGTGCGCTGAGGCGGTTGTTGGCCTCCGTGAGCGCCGCTGTCATGTCACTATCAAGCTTATTCGCCAGCGCCTCCAGCTCGTCGGCGCGGCGGTTGTTGTCATCCACCGCTGTCTTCACCGCGCTGAAGTTGGCATTCACCTCGCTCGCCACGGCGGGAGAACCGGCGCTAAAGGTGTTCGGAATCGTCACCTCAGAGGCGATTGCCGAGGTTGCCAGCATCCCACTCATGGCCAGAGAAAGTGCTGCCAGTCTGATTTTTCTTGCCATTGTTTTGTCCTCAAGTTTCATCATTCTCATTGCCATGTGCTTCCGTCGTTCCAGTTGAAACCGCCCCAGGTTGCCGGGCCGCCATCGCAGATGTTGCCCTCACCATCGCCGTCGCCATCCTCTTGATCCGAGTTGGCGTGCAACGGACAGTTGTCATGCGCGTCATCGACGCCATCACCGTCATCGTCGCTGTCGGCGTTATCGCCGATCCCGTCACCATCGGTGTCCCTGGTCTCTCCCGCATCGAGGGGAAAGGCGTCGTGGGCGTCATCGGTGCCGTCACCATCATCATCCGTGTCGGCATTGTTGCCAATGCCGTCGCCGTCGGTATCCAGGCTCTCGGTACCATCCAGAGGGAAGGCGTCAGCTCCGTCATCTGCCCCATCACCATCGCTATCGCTCAATAACGGATTGGTCCCGGCGCTGCTCTCGGCGCTATCACTCAGGCCGTCGCCATCATCATCGCTGTCGGCGTTGTCACCGATGCCGTCACCATCGGTATCGAGGTGTTCACCGGCATCGAGCGGGAAGGCGTCGTTGGCATCTGCGAAGCCGTCGCCGTCGTCATCGCTATCGGCGTTGTTGCCGATGCTGTCGCCATCGGTATCGAGGCTCTCGCCGGGATCAAGGGGAAAGGCGTCGTGGACGTCATCGGTGCCGTCATCATCATCATCCGTGTCGGCATTGTTGCCGATGCCATCGCCATCCGTATCCACCGACTCAGCGGGGTCGAGGGCGAAGGCGTCATGGCCGTCATCAACCCCATCCCCATCGGTATCGGCCACCAGCGGCTTGGTGCCGTTGCTGCGCTCATCGGCGTCACTCACTGAGTCCCCGTCGTCATCGCTGTCGGCGTTGTTGCCGATGCCGTCACCGTCACTGTCGGTGTCTTCACTGGCATCCATGGGGAAGGCGTCTGAGCCGTCGAAGCGGCCATCGCCGTCGCTGTCCCGCTTCAGCGGGTCGGTGCCATTGGCGATCTCCTGGCTATCGCTGATGCCGTCGTTGTCGTCATCGCTATCGCGAGAGTCACCGATGCCGTCGCCGTCGGTGTCACGGTGCTCTGAGGCATCCAGCGGGAAGGGATCGGCGCTGTCCGCGGTGCCGTCACCGTCATCGTCCGTGTCGGCATTGTTACCGATGCCGTCGCCATCGGTATCGGTATGCTCGGCAGCATCGGTCGGGAAGGCGTCACTGCTATCCTGTACGCCATCATTGTCGTCATCCGCATCGGTGTCGTTGCCGATGCCATCACCGTCAGTGTCGACAAACGGGCTGCCCGGGTTGGCGGCATCCTGGTCGTCGGGATCTTGTCCTGCCGGCCAGCCATCGCCGTCCGCGTCGCTGGCACTAGAGGCGTCGGGATTGAGCGGGAAGTCATCGTCCACATCCAACACACCGTCCCCATCATCATCGTCATCGGCGTTATTACCGATGCCGTCACCGTCACGGTCGAGAGACTCATTCGGGTCAAGCGGGAAGGCGTCGCTGGCGTCGGAAACGCCATCGTTATCATCATCACCGTCGGCATTGTTGCCAACACCATCGCCATCGGTGTCGGTCTGTTCTGCCGGGTCGGTGGGGAAGGCATCGTCTGCATTCAGGGTGCCGTCGTTATCCAGATCGGGATCGGTCTGCGCCGGCTCCGGGGTGACGGCGATGGCGCCATTGCTCAGATCATCGGTATTGGTAGTGGAGCCAGTGGTGTTCTTCTCATCGGTCAGCACCTGCTCTACATCACCCACGGTACGGTTCTGCGGGTCACCTGGGATCGGCAGCGAGGCGGGATCCTGGTCCAGCACGTCGAGGGCTGAATTTTCAATGACACTGCTGGGTTTACCGTCGACGCTGCCGTCGATGGCGCCATCCGCCAGGTCATTGGCCAGCTCACTCAACACCGCATTGGAGTTGCCGGTGGAATGCTGCTCCATCTCGTAGACCACTGCGGTCAACGCCTCCACCGCGGTGCGATAGGTGGCGGTGGCACGCTGCTCTTCGGCACTATCCGTGGTGTCGTTGATCAGCGGCGGAGTGTCGAAAATGTCGATGCTGCTATCGACACCAAAACCGAGTGTAGAGGTCACCTGGGAGGCGGCCACCGGCAGCGCAGCGAGAAACTCCGCCTGCGTCACTGCACCGTCGCCATTACCGCTATAGGGCGCAGCGCTGTCGGCATTTTTGATCGCCAGATCGGTGGCCATGGTGGTCAACGGGGTGGCGTAGATCTGCTCACCGCTGTCGAGCAACGCCTGGGTGATCACGGTACGCATGGTGGAAATCACCGGCGCGGCACCGGTAGTGATATCGGTGGTGTTAGCGTCGCTGGTGAACTCCATGACATAGGGCGGATTGAGCGGGACCGGCAAGCTCAGCCCCTGGATCGCCGCAGCCGCATCGGTGCTGCCGGTAGCCAGCAGCGCCCCCTTGAAGCCGGCGGCGCTGTAATCGACCTGGTAGACCTTAACCACTGCATCAGCCAGCGGCCCTTTAACGCCACCACCACCAATACTCCGTGCACTGTCGCTGCCTGTGCCGGAGCTGCTGCCCACATCGTCGATACCACCAAGCTCGCAGCCGGCCAAGGTGGCCGCAACTGCAACGGCCAGCACGGAGACACGGAATTTGGGGCGATTCTGATTGCCGGGAGAGTGCGATCTCATGCGGATTCCTTGTTGTTTGTTGCTAATAAAGAGACACCCTGCTCACCTGCCATAGAAGCAGGAGTGCCAGATATTTGATCAAATCCGCAGACCGGCTCAACAGGAATGACTAAAAAGGTGAAGAGCGCACGCTTTGTAGCTATACAGGCGCACTAAATTGCAAACAGGGGAAATAAATGCGTGCAGGAGATTGATTTTTTAGAGGGGCTCCAGGCAGAGAGCAATAGGGAAAGGCTGTCGATCGACATTGGCTAAGGCCGGATGACTGGCCTTTCCTGCAAGGTCAGACAATCATTCAACGGACACCTTTACGGGACTGGATTGCCAAAAAAACGGAAGGCGGCCCCCGTCATCCGCTGGGGTGCCACCTTCCAACCTATTGCCAACCATGCTGGGCATTAGGTCCTGATGCCCTTTTTAACACCTTGTCTGACTTACAACCTGAAAAGAAGTTCGTGCAAACAAACACCGATCTCAAGAACTGCGAACCCGCTCACTTATGTAAACCACAACGCTTTCGAGCTGCCGCTCCTGAGATCGGTTACCGCCCCGAAGAAACCCTTGAGACGTACCTCAAGATGTTTCGCCTGTATTCTTCGGGTCGGCATCCATCGCGGTAAGTTTAGAACCCCGGGAAAGGGGTTCACCACCACTCCACCGCAGACTTTTTCAAACGAACGCCAGCCAAAACTCTCACCAGCGAAAGGCAACCGATTGGTGGCAGGGAATTTGACATCTGCGCCTCAAAACCACGAAACTACGCCGTTTTCAGCGGCAGCCATCCCTGCCGGCGTCACCAGCCACTCTTAAAGAGGTAAAAAATGACCAAACAATCCTCCTTCAGCCGCGAAGAGCTGTTGGCATGCGGACGCGGTGAGATGTTCGGCCCGGGCAACGCACAACTGCCCACGCCGAACATGTTGATGATGGACCGCATCATCAAGATCTCCGACGAGGGCGGCGCGTATGGCAAGGGGGAGATCCACGCCGAACTGGATATCAACCCTGACCTCTGGTTCTTCGACTGCCACTTCCCCGGCGACCCGGTCATGCCTGGCTGTCTGGGCCTCGACGCAATGTGGCAGCTGGTGGGCTTCTTCCTGGCGTGGGTCGGCAACCCCGGCCACGGTCGCGCGCTGGGAGTGGGCGAGGTCAAGTTCACCGGCCAGGTGCTGCCAAAAGCCAGCAAGGTGACCTATCACATCGATATGAAGCGAGTCATCAGCCGCAAACTGGTACTCGGTGTCGGTGATGGCGTGATGAAGGTAGATGGCCGTGAGATCTACGTCGCCAAGGATCTGCGGGTCGGCCTATTCATCTCCACCGACAACTTCTAAACCGACTATGCAGCGGCACCCTGGAGATTGGCTAACCAGCCTTCTCATCTCCCTGATGCTGCTGGTCGGCGCCACTACTCAGGCGGCCTCAGGTATCGAGCAGATCCTCGCCCTCGACGAGGCACCGGAGGGAGTTGTCTTCGAGATCGCTGAGGACGATGACGACGACCTGGGCTGGGCGATCCCCAAAACCGTGAAACAGATCGAGCGACTGCGCCAACGCTTCCCCGGGCTGCCCGTCGCCGTAGTCACCCACGGAGTCGAGATGTTCGCCCTGAAAACTGAACATCGTGAGGCGTTCAGACCGGTGCATGACGCGGTACAGTCCCTCACCCAGCAGCAGGATGTCGATCTGCATGTCTGCGGCACCCACGCCAGCTGGTACAACGCCGATGAGTCGGACTTCCCCGACTATGTGGATGTCGCCCCGGTAGGTCCGGTGCAGATCCGCCAGTATCAGGAGCTGGGTTACATCCTGATCCGCATAGAGCGCTAGAGAGTGGAGAGCACGCAGAGCCTGCTTGGCCTGATCCTGCTCACCGCGCTGGCCTGGCTGTTCAGCGAGGATCGCCGCCAGGCCGATCTCCGACTGATCGCCACCGGTCTTGGCCTGCAGCTGCTACTGGCCCTGCTGCTGCTCAAGCTGCCGCTCTTCAAGACGCTGTTCCTCAGTCTCAACCACGCCATCCTAGCGTTACAGACCGCCACCGAGGCTGGCACCTCATTCGTGTTTGGCTACCTGGGCGGCGCCGATCTGCCGTTCAGCGAGAGCACCCCGGGGTCCAGTTTCATTCTCGCCTTCAAGGCACTGCCGCTGATTCTGGTGATGAGTGCGCTGTCCGCCCTGCTCTTCTACTGGCGGCTGCTGCCGCTGCTAGTGCGCGGTTTCTCCTGGCTGTTGCAGCGGAGCCTCAACATCGGCGGTGCGCTGGGGCTGGGCGCCGCCGCCAATATCTTTGTTGGCATGGTCGAGGCTCCGCTACTGGTGCGCCCCTACCTCAATCAGATGACCCGTAGCGAGCTCTTCTCCCTGATGACCCTCGGCATGGCCACCATCGCCGGCACCGTGATGGTGCTCTATGCCGCGATCCTCGGTCCGGTGTTGCCCGACGCGATGGGCCACATCCTCACCGCCTCGATCATCTCCGCCCCCGCCGCGATCATGGTGGCACGGCTGATGGTGCCGGAGACCGGCGAAAGCACCGCCGGTCAACTGGTACTGCCACAGCAGGCGGAGAGCAGCATGGACGCCGTTACCAAAGGCACCATCGACGGCCTGCACCTGCTGGCCCACATCATCGCCCTGCTGGTGGTGCTGGTGGCCCTGGTCAGCCTGCTCAACCAAACCCTCAGCCTGCTGCCTGAGATAGCTGGCTCACCGCTCACCCTGGAGCGGCTACTCGGCTGGCTGATGGCGCCGATTGTCTGGAGCATGGGCATCCCCTGGCCCGAGGCCCCGGCCGCTGGCGCGCTGATGGGCACCAAGACGGTGCTGAACGAGTTTCTCGCCTACCTGCAGATGAGCCAGCTGCCGGAGGGGACCCTTTCCGAGCGCAGCCGGCTGATCATGACCTATGCCCTGTGTGGCTTCGCCAATTTCGGCAGCCTCGGCATCATGCTTGGCGGCATGGGCGCGATGGCCCCCGAACGGCGCAACGAGATCGTCGCCTTGGGGATGCGCTCGCTACTCTCTGGCACCCTGGCCACCTGCCTCACCGGTACCGTGGTGGGATTAATCCTCTAATCTAAAAACCACCCTATAAGGAATAAAATATGTGTAAGAAGTGTTGGAGTCTGGTCACAATCCTATTGCTGCTAATCGCCGCCGGCGCCTACAAATTTCTCATCCAGGGCAGCACCGTACCGGCAAGCGATGGCCGGGTTGCAATCCAGCTGAGCACCGGCGAGCGGGATCTGGTGCTCTCCGAGATGCGCGCCTTTCTCGCCAGTGTCCAGCAGATCACCACCGGAACCGCCAATGAAGAGATGGCAAGGGTCGCCGCCAGCGCCCGCCAGGTGGGCCTCGCCGCCCAGCAGGGGGTGCCCGGCACACTGATGGGAAAGCTGCCCCTGGAGTTCAAAAAACTCGGCTTCGACACCCATACTCGGTTTGACCAACTGGCGCTGGATGCGGAGCAGCTAGGGGATCCAGGCCACAGCCTCACCCAGCTCGCTGAGCTGATGCAGAACTGCGTCGCCTGTCACGCCGCCTACCGCTTCGAGGTGGAACAGCGATAGGCAAAACGCCCGGCTGACAGCCACACAGCAGAACAACTGAGAGAGTAGTGCCATGAAAAACCGTTGGAACGACACCGAAGCCGCCCGATTCACCGACGACCTGCAACTACGGGTCTACAGCTCACGCCTGCTCGGCCAGGATCCCTCACTGGTACTGCACGGCGGCGGTAACACCTCGGTGAAGATCCGCCAACCTGACCTGTTCGGCGAGGCGGAGGAGATCCTCTACGTCAAGGGCAGCGGCTGGGATCTGGCGACCATCGAGGCAGCGGGCTACACTCCGGTACGGATGGCACACCTGCTGAGGTTGGCTGAACTGGAATCCCTCTCCGATCTAGAGATGGTAAATCAGCTGAAGACCCACCAGACTCTCGCCAGCGCTCCTACCGCCTCGGTGGAGGCGATCCTACACGCCACCCTGCCCTACAAGTTCGTCGACCACACCCACGCCGACGCCATCATCACCATCACCAATACCAAGGATGGTGAGGCGCGCATCCGCGAGATCTATGGCGACGAACTGGTGATCATCCCTTATGTGATGCCGGGCTTCGATCTGGCACGGCTGGTGGCCAAGGCGTTTCCCAAACAGGTCAACCCCAACACCATCGGCATGGTGCTGATGAACCACGGCCTCTTCTCCTTCGGCGAGAGCGCCAAAGAATCCTATGAACGGATGATCACCCTGGTACAGCGAGCGGAAGCATACCTACAGGCCCAGGGGGCCTGGCAGCTGCCGGAAGCACTGTCCCCTCCCCCGCCAGACACCAGCACCCTGTCAGCTTTGCGCCAATCATTATCAGAGGCCGCGGGCCAGCCAATGCTCCTGCAGAGCCATCGTTCACCTGAAGCCATGTCCTTCTGCGGCCGCGACAATCTCGCCACCATCTCCCAACAGGGACCCGCCACCCCAGACCATGTGATCCGCACTAAGCGGCTACCGATGCTGGGCAGCGATGTAGCGGCTTACGCCAAGGCCTACCGCGACTATTTCGAACAACAATCACCCCAGGCGCGCAATCCGGTGCAGATACTTGATCCGGCACCGCGGGTGGTGCTCGATCCGCAGCTCGGCATGTTGAGCGTCGGCAAGAGTGCCAAGGAAGCTGGCATTGTCGCCGACATCTACCACCACACCATGCAGATCATCCAGCGTGCCGAGCAACTTGGCGGCTGGCGCGCCCTGCCGGCCAGCGATATCTTCGATGTGGAGTATTGGGAGCTGGAGCAGGCGAAGCTGCGCACCGGCGGCACTCCGCCGCCCTTCCAAGGGGAGATTGCACTGGTCACCGGTGCCGCCTCCGGCATCGGCAAGGCCTGTGTCGAGTCGCTACTGGCACGCGGTGCGGCAGTGGTGGGGCTCGATCTCAATCCCGAGATCACAGGGCTCTACGATCGGGCCGAGTTCCTCGGCATCCGCTGTGATGTAACCGACAGCAACGCGCTCAAAGACGCGCTTGAGCAGACCCTGCTCGCCTTCGGCGGCCTCGATATGCTGATCCTCAACGCCGGCATCTTCCCCGGCGGCTGTCCGGTGGCAGAGCTGACGGATGAACAGTGGCGCAAGGTGATGCAGGTCAACCTGGACGCCAATCTGAGCCTGCTGCGGGAGTGCCATTCGCTGCTGCTGCAGGCACCGCGGCATGGCCGGGTGGTGGTGATCGGTTCAAAGAACGTGCCGGCCCCCGGGGCAGGTGCAGCGGCCTACTCCGCCTCCAAGGCGGCGCTCAACCAACTGGCACGGATCGTCGCGCTGGAGTGGGCGGCCGACGGCATCCGCATCAACAGCCTGCACCCGGACGCGGTATTCGACACCGGCATCTGGAGCGATCAGGTACTGCAGGCGCGGGCCGATCACTACGGCATGAGCGTGGCGGAGTACAAGACGCGTAATCTGCTGAAGACCGAGGTAACCAGCCGGGATGTGGCGGAGCTGGCGGCAGAGCTTTGTGGAGAGCTGTTTGCCAAGACTACCGCCGCGCAGATCCCGGTGGATGGCGGCAACGACCGGGTGGTGTGAGGGGGAGAGAGGCGAGACCGATGGATAGCCGACATATCCAAGCGAGGGTGTTGGTGGCAGAGATGCCGCCTTCAAGCATACATGGAGGTATTCACTGTGTTCCTTGCTTGGGCATGTCGGCTATCCAGTGACCCTTTTATTAGCTGTCCCGCAACTGCTGCAGTTCGTTGCCCAGCTCTTCGCTGACCAGCTGGTACTCGAGCTCAATCTGCTGGGCTAGCGGCAGCAGATCATGCCCCCCATCGCTGCGGGCTTTCTGCTCTGCCTCCCGGCAGGCTGAGGCGAGCCGGGAGGCGCCCAGGGTAGCGCTGCTGGAGATCAGCTGGTGGCTGGTCTCGGCAAACAACTGCTGGTCCTGCTCACCCGCAGCATCCAGTATCTGACTAATCTGCTGCGGACTGCTCTCCAGATAGAAGCGGATCATCTCCTCCAGAAGGTCACTGCTGTCGACACCACCCATCGTGTGGATCTTATTCAGCATCCGGCGGTCAAGGATCAGCTCCTCTTTCATCGCCGCAGGCGACTCTGCAGCTTCCGCCTTTAGCTTCCCTCCAACGGGAGTCACCCAGTGTTGCATCACGATAGCCAGCTGCTGCAGGGAGAAAGGCTTGCTGAGATATCCGTCCATGCCCGCCGTATTACACTTCTGTTTGACCCCCGCCTGCACATCAGCGGTCAGCGCGATGATCGTCACCGGGCGGTTCACTGCCAACTGCCGCTCACGCCGGCGTATCTCCTGCGCTGCGCCAAAGCCATCCAGCTCTGGCATGTGGCAGTCCATCAGGATCAGATCGTATTTAACCGCACTGGCGGCATCCACCGCTTCCTGCCCATTCACGGCAAGCTCCACCTGGCAACCCAGATGCTCTTTCAGCATGATCAGGGCGAGGTCCCGATTAATCGGATTATCCTCCGCCAGCAGCACCCGGACCCCTTCAAACCTCTGCGGTTTATACTGCGGCTCCTCCTCTTGATGCCTCCAGCTCTTTTCTGGTGCGATCTCAACCTCCGGATCGAGCATCCGCTGCATGGTATTAAACAAGGTCTGGGTACGCACCGGCTTGTTGAGCAGTTCACAATCCCCCCGGCTCACCGCCTCCCGTACCTGGCTGCTCGGCTCAATACCCACCAGCAGCAGACGGTTGGGCAGCTGATCGCCAAACTCATGCTGGATCTGATGAATAAGATTGAGCCCTACGCTGCCATCCAGCCCCTTGTTGATCAGAATAAAGTCGAACCCTTCGCCACACTCAACGCTGCGCTGCAACAGTGGCATCATCTGTTCGGCCCGGACCAGAGTTTCACGCTGCATGCCGGCCAGCTGGAGCTTGTCGGTGAACGCAGCGCAGGCAGTTTCATTGTCGCACACTAGCAGGATGCGCTTGTCGCGAAGCAGTTCGAGGGGCTGCGGGGCGCTGCTCATCTCACCGCTGCTGAGCGGCAGGCGGAGATCGAACCAGAATCGCGAACCCTGTCCCGGTGCGCTCTCCACATCGATCCGGCTGCCCATCATACGCATCAGCTGATCGGAGATGGAGAGCCCCAGCCCAGTCCCGCCGAAGCGCCGCTGGGTCGAGCCATCAGCCTGGGAGAATGCACCGAAGATCTGAGTCTGCTCCTCCTGGCTCATGCCGATGCCGGTATCGAAGACCTCCACCCGCACAGCAACATCTGATGCACTCCCCTTGCCCATTGTGGCGCGCAGCAGCACTTCACCATGCTCGGTGAATTTGATCGCGTTGGCCAGCAGGTTGATCAACACCTGACGCAGCCGATTGTCGTCGCCATGCACCATCACCGCCAGCGCCGGATCGGCCAGCACCACCAATTCCAGCCCTTTGCATTGGGCCTGTCCAGCGAGCAGTTCACCGGTCTCCTCAAACAGCTCCAGCAGATTGAAGTCGCGCTGGGTCAACTCCAGCTTGCCCGCCTCGATCTTGGAAAAGTTGAGGATGTCGTTGATGATGCCGAGCAGGGAGTCGGCAGATCGCTTGATCGTCTGGGTGTAGTATCGCTGCCGCTCCCCCTGATCGGTGCTCAACAGCAGATCGGTCATACCGATGATGCCGTTCATCGGAGTCCGTATTTCATGGCTCATCGAGGCAAGGAAGGCCGACTTTGCCTGACTGGCAGCCTCCGCCACCGCTTTCGCCTGCTTCAGGCCATCGATCAGGCGATCGTTCTGGTACTGCAAACGGAGATTCTGAAGTGAGGTGCGATTCTCCCGCAATGCCACACCATTGATGAAGATGGCATACAGCAACAGCATCACAAAGATCAAGCCGTCGATGCTCTCGCCCAGAGTGCCAAGTTTCCAGACCACCGCGATGATCAACGGGTTGAGATAGAGCAGCGCGGTAAACAGGTGTATCGACAACACGTGCACCCCGGCGGAGACAACACCAGTTCCCAGCAGGATGCTGTAGAGCAACGCCGGATGTTCTGTCAGGGGAGGAAAGGGCAGCAGAAACAGCCCGCCCCAAGTAAAGCCGGTGAGAATCGAGGCAAATGAGTAGGCCCGAACCCAATTGCCGGGGCGTGCTGAGGGTTGATCGCCAAGCCGATGTAGCAGGATCACAGCCAGGCGGGCGGCAATGGTGGCAAGCAAGGTGCCATACCAGAGCCAAATGGCCTGGCCGGGCATTACCACCCAAAGCACCCCGACCAACACCAGACCGGCGAGCGCGATCGTGAGATTGGCGTAGGGCCCGAAGGCGAACAACACCCGCTCCTGCTCCCTGACGATTCGCGCCTTCAGGCTCTGAGACACCGCATCCTGCCGTTGATCTGCTTCCATTTCCATCCTCCAACCCAACCAATCCCTAAAAATACCCGATCGATTTCAACACAGCAGACCCGCCACACAACATCGACCTGCTCTGATCTTCACAACACCCTCTAGTGGGAATCCAGAGGCTCAATTATGTTATCGCTCCACAGCAAAGCCAATCGATAAAGCGGACAACTGAGTCCACACAACTGCAACTTAGGACTTTGATTCTTTTTTTAGCTCGTGGTTAGACTAGTAGTTGGAAAGGTTAGATGGGGCTATAAATTAGGTTGCAACAGGACGCGCGACCCGACTACCCGACAGTTGCACAGAAGCGCTGTCGGGCTCTGGCACAGGACAGATGGGACCTGCAAAGTGAAATGAAAAAATGGCAAACTGCCACTATGATCACAGACTTTGTAGCGATCCACTTGAAAAACAGAATTTACTACATGGAATCTTCATTTCGCGTTTAACTACGTTGTTTCGCAAAGTTTTTTTAGACTACTATAATTCATATTTTGCTGAACAAGCGTCTAAAACAAAACCAGCAGACGCTCTTGCGGGGGACAAAAAACTGATAGCTATGGGTACCGAGCCCACGAATGATAGCAAGCTGTTCGACGACCTGCCCGATGGCGCAATCACGCTACTCCAGCTGAGTGACAGCCATATTTATGCAGATCAGGATCGATGCTTGGTTGGTATCAACACGCAAGACAGCCTCGACCAGGTCATCGCACTTGCACGGCAGCAGCTCAGCACGCCCGATCTGCTGCTGGCCACCGGAGACTTGGTTCACGATGCCTCGGCAGCCGGCTATCAGCGCATCGCAGAGCGCCTGTCGGCCTTTGGCTGCCCGGTCTACTGTCTACCGGGCAATCATGACGTTCCGAAGGTGATGCAGGAACACCTGAACAGGCCTCCTCTCTACTGCCTGCCCAGCCTCCAGCGTGGGAACTGGTCGATCATCTTTCTCGACTCCACCATCCCGGGCAAACCAGGCGGACACCTGGACGATGCCCAACTTGAACTGCTGAGTGAGACCCTCAACCGCCATCCCAAACACCACACCTTGATCACCATGCACCACCATCCGGTGCCAGTAGGCAGTGCCTGGATGGATACCATGGCGCTGGTCAACCCGGAGCCGCTTTTCCATCTGCTGGAGCAACATTCACAGGTCCGCGCCGTACTGTTTGGCCACATCCATCAGGAGTTTGATACGAAACATCGCGGTATACGGCTCATTGGCACCCCCTCCACCTGCATCCAGTTCATCGCTGGTCAAGACAAGTTTGGCATTGACAGCAAGCCTCCAGGCTATCGGGCCATGGTGCTGCTGGAGAGCGGCGAAATCCGCACCGAGGTCCGACTACTCCAGGCCTTGCCGCTTGGCCTCGACCTCAGTTCCGGCGGCTACTAAAGGACGATCGGCACGGCCTCTGCCACAGACATGCTCTGCACTCCATGTGCGATACGTACCGCAACCAACTCTACCCCAGCCTCAGCAACCACTCTGCGCAGGGTTTCTGCATAGTTCGGATCGATCTGCTCGGCGGGTGAAAAAACGGTCCCTTCCGGCCGGTTGATGGCATACACCATGACGCCACGGTATCCCCGCCGACAGGCCTCTGCCAGCATCCGCAGGTGTTTTCGGCCACGCTCGGTCACTGCATCCGGAAACAGAAGCGACGCCCCCTCCAACAGGGTGACATTCTTCACCTCAACCCAGGCATCCGCCCGCGGACCCTGCGCGAGGAATAAATCGAAACGGGAGCGGGGCTCTCCTGGAACCTCGAAAACACGCTCCCGCTCCACTCTTGCGTAACCGGCAAGGGAGTCGATCAGACCGGCCCTGACCGCCTCCTCAATCACCGGATTGGTCCGCCCGGTATGCACACCGATCCAGCCACCCCCCATCTCGACCCGCTCCAGGGTCCACTCCAGTTTGCGCCGCGGGTTGTCACTATGGCTCAACTGCACTGCAGCACCTGGCCGCCAACACCCCAGCATGCTACCGGTATTGGGGCAGTGTGCGATTACCTGCCGACCATCCTCCAACTCCACGTCGGCCAGAAACCGTTTGTAACGCTTCTCAATGCGCCCAGATACCAGTGGCGGCAACTCCATCACGACTCCATTTCAGATCTATTTTTTAAACCGACAGGAGGACCCTGCCGATACATTCTGCGGCTTGCCTAAACGGCCTAAACAGCCCTGCAGTGACTTTGCACCACCCACAACTGGCGCTTATAGTAAGCCTAGCCTGAGAACAACCCGCTCAATGGTTTTACAAGGAGTAGAAGATGAAACAAACGCTGTTGTTGTCCGCCTGCTGCGGCCTGATCGGCCTCAACTCTGCGATAGCAGACGATTACACTCCACCAGGCGGATACTACAGTGCTCCCGGCGCCAGCAACGCCCCCTACAACAGTTATCAGCAACCGATCGGTGGGCAACCCCAGTCTCTCTACGGCAACCCAGGTTACGTCGCACCGCGCTCCGATTATGGCTCTGCAAACCAGGATGATAGAGGGATCCATATCAATCCGATGAATATGATGAACCGCATGTTCGGTTCATCAAATCAGCGCGATGATTACGGCCGTAACGATCGCTACTACGCACCACCCGCACAATACGATCGTGGGAATAATTACGGCACCACCCCGACTTATCAAGCACCGTTTTTAGGCTACGGATATGGCGATACCCCTGGATACAGCAACCCGCAAGACTATGGGAGTGCATCGAGCTACGGTTACACCTCGCCTTCCCAGTACACCCAGCCAACCTATCCATCTCCCCAAGACTACAGCCAGCAGGGTCAGGCACTATCTCAACAACCCGGCAGTAACCAATACGACACCAGCGCCAACATCAACACACCACCAGCGCCCGTTCACCAGACTCAAACGAGTCCCACTTGGCGCCCACTCACTCAGGCACAACCTGCCTCTACCAGCGCATCGATTGGCCGCTACTCTCAAGACCCGCAGATACCTGGACAATTCGGCATGGAATCGATTCCAATGGTCAACGGTCAACCTGCCAAATTCCGGCCCCTCGAAACGCCGCCGAGAGCCGACGATGGGACAGTCTCCGCACAGTAGTGGCGGAGCCGGCGTCTTAGATCGAGAGGCCGCTAGCCGATAGAAAAACCTCGGTACTCCTCGCCGAACAGGGTCTCACACACCACCGCAGTGACCTGGGCACTGGGTGGCCCCTGATGCAGCCATTCCCGCAACGCCTCAACCGCCGCGGCATCGCCACAGGCCACCACCTCGACACGCCCATCCAGCAGATTTTTGGCATAGCCGGTCAGCCCCAGCCGCTCCGCCTCGCGGCGGCTCGTAGCTCGGAAAAACACCCCCTGCACCCGGCCGGAGACATAACAGCGGCAGCAGACGACCCTACCCTTTTCATTGACGCTAGTTTTCATCGAAGATCACTCTGACTGGCATACCGGCACGCAGCCCTCCCTTTTCAGGCAACCCGAACACCACCTCCACTGGATATTTCGGCTCACCACCCGCTCCTTTCACCGGTTCCAGGCCGATCCGAACGATGCGACCAGGATACTCACCCTGAGCAGCCACCACCCGGGCCCTCGTTCCCACCTGCAGGCCATGCAGCTGCTCCAGATCGAGCTGCAGTACTGCCTGCATCTCTCCGCTGGCAGCCAGCACCAGCAACGGCACAGTGTCCAAGCGATTGACTACCAGTTGCCCAGGCTGCACCAGCAACTCGACAATCAGGGCATCAAAGGGCGCTTTCAGCCGACTGTAATCCTGCTCCAGTTCAGCCTGCGCCAACTCCGCCTCTGCCTGAGCGAAGGCGGCTTCAGCCTTGGCAAAGGCGATCTCATCCAGCTGTTTTTCGTGATCGGAGAGCAGGGTGCGCTCATAGAGCTCCAGCGAGCGTTCCAGCTCCCGGCGTGCCTCTTGCCGCGTCTCTCTGACAGATTTCAGCCGGACCCGGGCCGCCTGAAGGCGGGCCGCGATCGCCCGCTGCTCAAACTCCAGCAGTAGAGTGCCACGGGCCACCTGCTCTCCCTGAACCACGGGGATGCGAGCGATCCGGCCACTCACCAGGCTGCTCAGTTCGAGTCGTTTATGCCACGCCACCCTTCCCTCAAAGGTTGAAGCGAGCACCATACTGCTTGCCAGCAACAACAGGCAGCCAGTCAGCAGAACCCTTTTCATCATCTCTCCCCCTCAGCCGCTTCGGCCGGCACCTGATCTGTCAGCAGCTCTCCCGTCAGCGCATCAAGCTTTGCCCAGGTCAGGGCAATATTGAAATCGTTCTGCGCCTGTTTCAGGCGGATGTCCGACTCCCGCACCATCGAATCCCCCAAGTCGCTGGAGACCTCCATTTCATAGCGGGCGCGCGCCCGATCAAGGTAGAGTTCCCGATAGTCGCTGGTGACCTCCAGCTCGATCCGTTCCGCCTGAAGCTGTTGCAGCTCCATCCACAGCTCCAGCACCGACTGTCGCAACTCCAGCTGCTTCAGCGCAAGTTCAGCACGCCGTTCGCGCAGCTCGGCCCGCCGCTGCGCCGTTTCCGCATCTACCCGCGACGCGCTAAACAGCGGTAACTCAAACACCAACGCAGCACTCATGTCGTTTCGCCCCCCCAACTGCCGTTGGTAAGCCCCTGCCTCCAGCTCACCGCGGATCACCGGATTGTCAGCAGCCTGCGCGGCGTGCAACTGCTGCTCTGCTGCACTCACCGCAGCGCGCACTGCCTTCAGGCTTGGGTTGTCCTGCAAGACCTTTTCGATCCACGGCTCCAGTTCGCCTGCCTCCCGCCCCAAGGCCAATGTTGGAAACTCCAGCTCTGCTGGCAGATCATCGGGACGGTTCAGACTGATCGCTAGCTGTGAGCGGGTGATACGCTGACGGTTCTGGCTGGTGATCACGCGCCGGCGGCTCAACTCGAACAGCCTCTGCAGTCGCAGCACCTCGAGATCGGAGGTCTCGCCCAGCTGCTGGCGATTCTGCGCCCGGTCAAAACGGATAAAGGCGATCGACATTGCCTCATTCTCCCTGGCGTACTTCAGGTCAGCCAGCAGCACCCCAAAAAAAGCCTCCATCACCTGCAGACGCCGCTGCTGGCGCAATTCCAGCAGCTCCCAGACGCGCCCCTCACGGGCCGCATCAGCCGCTGCGATGCTCTGTTCGGTTCGTCCAAAGTCATAGAGCCGTTTGCTCAGGCGCAGCTTCAACCAGCTGTCATAGTGCTCTTGATTGGTGGAATTTGGTGAAGGCTCGATGACCCGCAGGGCCGCCTCTACCCCGCCAGTCAGGTCGTCATCGGCTTCGGCACCAGCATACGCGGCCTCGGCTATCGCCAGAGCCGCCTGCAGCTGTTCAAGTTGAGGATGTTCGCCATCGGCCAGCAGCAGCGCCTGCCGCAGTGTCAGAGGTGTGGGTAGCGGCTCAGCTGCCTGAGAGAACGGAGCGCACAGGAAGACAAACAGTGCGGCGATCAGCCGGCCTCTATTCCACCGCCCGCTCACCGTCCTCTGAGTTCCTTGCGCTTCTGCCGTTTGTAGCGTGGGAAGTTGGTCTCTTTATAGGCTCCGCTGACCACAAACTCCCCCAGCCAGAGAAACTCCTGCGAGTCCTTGCTGGCGCCGGTGAAGCGCGTTATCAGCTTGCCATTGAGGTCGAAAAAGCCAAACACCGGGGTCGCACGAACGCGGAACTGCTTGAAGGCAAACTCCTTCTCCGTGACCCGTTTCCCATTGAAATCAGTGATCTCCACATCGCCTTCGATATCGACACTGAAGATCAGAAAGTGCTGCTTGAAGTAGTCCTGTACCGCCGCCTGGTTCAGTACCCGCTGTTTCATACGGTGGCAGAAGGGGCACTCGTCCATCTCGAACATGATCAGAATGCCCTTCTTACCCTCTTCCCGGGCCGTCTCCAACTCTTCGCTGAAATCACCCAGTGACTGATCGAAAAAGTGCTCGCCCGGATCACGGGTAGCGGCGGCGCTGTCTGCCGCAATCAACAGCCAGAACAGCAACCAGAGCAGACGAGGATTCAGCATCGCTCAGCCTCAATTGTTTTTGTCGATAAAGTTCTCGATGTCGGAAGCGGAGATCTGCCCGACCTGACGCGCCACCACCTCGCCCTGAGGGGAGATCAGATAGGAGGTAGGCAACCCCGGCACCTTACCCAGAGCCGTATGCGGTGTGGGCTTCTGCATCAGGATCGGATAACTCAGAAATTGGTCATCAACAAAACGTCGCAGACGCTTCTTGTCGATCCGTTCCATATCGACACCGAGCACCACCGCGTCTTTGTCCTTGTGATTGTTGTGAAAAACCTCAAGTTCGGGCAACTCCTCCCGGCAGGGAGGACACCAGGTCGCCCAGTAGTTGACCAGCACCCATTTGCCGCGGTAGTCGGAGAGGCGATGCTGCTTGCCATCCAGCCCAGGCAGCTCGAAATCGACACCATCTGCCAGAACGAGATTCGTAAACAGCACGGTAATCAGCAAAGTTGTGAAGAGCTTTGCACTCATTTTCCCAAATTCCCCCAAAACATGCGGACTCGGTCCTGATATTCCTGGCACCCAATGTGTGACACTCATTCTCGGCATTAATTCGCTGGATTTCAATTTCATCCAACGGACACGAAACTCAAGTTCGGCACTGGAGCGCCGAACACTAGAGAGAATCAAGGTGCAAACCAGGATAGTTACCTTTTATTCGCTATGTTCAGTCTTTTCAATAATCGTGCTGACCTGATGGATCAGACACTGTTCTCTGTCCCGGCCCCTGACTCGACACAGAGTCCGCTGGTTGAGACTCACCCTGGGCAGCTGCGACAGTGGGTTGCATCCCTCCCCTATGCCAGCCCGGAACGGGTTGCAGAATTTGTCATCGCCAATCTGAGCCTGCTCAACCGTCATCCCGACAGAGTCAAGGATCGTGCAGAGCTGATGGAGATCTACCGCATGCCCAGCACCCGGTTGTGCCGTATTCCAATCGGCAAAAGGGGTGCACCAGACATACTGCAGATCCGCCGTCTGCTGACGGAGATGGCCTACGGCTACAAACACATCATCAACGAATGCCTCAACAATCGCTCCTGGTTGAAACAGCGCAAACGTCTGCTGCACAGCATCTTCTACGCCCTGAAATTCCTTGCGCTGGAACAGTTTGTCGCCTTCGAAGGCTATGACTGTCGCTCCCGCAAGTCGTTAAGCGAGGTGCTCAAACTCTATGCCCTGGCAGAGCAGCAGAATCTGCATAACGAAATCATCGACGACCATGACCAGGCAGGTGACGAGACCTCGACCATCAGCCATCAGACCAAACGCATCATCCTCGTCTCACTGCTTGACCCCTGTCATCTGGAGCCGGGTGAGGCGCGTATCTGTTTCGACTTCCTCAACCAGTATGCCGGCAAGGCGAAGTTCGGCTCCGTAACCGCCACAGGTGACGCTGCGGGACGATTTGTCATCGACATGTCGGGTATGGAACCATCCCGCCCCTTCGACCCGGATACCAGCCCCAACCTCGATCCGAGACGCTATCGCCGCTTCAGCCTCACTTCGGTCAGCAAGCGCATCCACAGGGCGCAGCAAAAGATCGCCATGAATGGTGAGGAACCACCTCCAGGGCTGCAGCACCTGCCTCCGGAGGAGGCGATCCTGATCCTGCGGCGCATACTCAAGTCGTGGCACATTCAGCAACAGCGCGGGGCAGACCGGCAAAACCGACCGCGCCGGGTGGCGATCGCACTTGGCGTCACCAGCATCCACCACTATCTGCAGACCCTGGCGATCCAGAACGAATCCTCCGGCGACTCCAGCTTCTCGGTAATTCTCAATGGCAACCTAGGGGCGGACTACGCACCGCAACACAAGAGCTTCGAATGCATGCAGGTGGACCAGAGCGCCAGCGGCGTAGCACTACAGCTGCAGCTCTCGCAGAGTTCATCCCCCCAGGTGGGGCAACTACTGCTGATCACTGCCAGCGAGGATGAGAACAGTTCTGACTGGCGCATCGGCGTGGTGCGCCGCGCCATGCGCAAGGGCAACAGCTCGCTGGAACTGGGTGTGCAATTCATCCGCGGCCATGTCAGCCCGATCACTCTGCGCACTCCGAACAAAGGCAAAGAAGAGCAGCCAGGACGACGCGCACTTTTCATTGACCGAGGACATAAGCATCGGGGGTCGGTGATCGTCTCACGCAACTCTCTCGAGCTGGACCAGGGGTACCGGGTGGATGAGCAGACCCCCGATCCAGTGATCGTGCCGATGCAATTGGCCGAGGCGACCCCAGGTTTTGCCCGCTATCGCCTGAAGGATACTTGACGCCCCATGGGGCTCACGCATAGAGATCGTCCAGCGGCTGCTGCAGCTTACTGATGAGATCTTGATCCAGTGAGGCAAGCAACTCCGCCAAACGGGGGGATTCGGTCTCCACATCACCGGCTGTCGGCAACACAAAGTGATCGGCGTGATAGAGTTCGAGCAGCGAGGTCTCTCTCAGGTCCCGCGCCAGCGCCCACCCCCTATCCTCGCTGCGCAACACCAAGTGCGCTGCCTGCAGCGCCTTCAGCGCCGCCTCGATCCGCTCCTCTCCCGCCTCCGGCTCACGCTCAGTCAGCTCCGCGGTACTCAGTTGCCCCCCTTCCTGCTGGACCTCACGCAGATAACCGATCAAACGAAATGCAAGCAGAAAACTGGCTCCCCTCGAGTAGAACTTCTCACGCCAATTGTGCCGATAGATCCCCAAGCAGTAGGTAAACTCCGCCCCCAACAGGGTCACCAGCCAGGAGAGCCAGATCCAGATCAGAAAGATCGGGATCGCCGCCATCGCCCCGTAAATCGCCTCATAGGTGGGAAACTGGGTGACATAGAGAGCGAAGCCACGCTTCGCCGTCTCGAACAGCAGCGCTGCCAGCACGCCGCCGGCAAAAGCGTGGCGCAACGGTACGTTGCGGTTTGGCACCAGCGCATAGAGCAGGGTGAAGGCCAGTGCCGAGATCAGCACCGGCATCACCCCCAGCAGCCGGGTGCGCAGCTGCACCACCGTCGCATCCTCGATGAAGATCGGCAGGGAGACCAGATAGGAGGTAACACCCACGCTCACCACAATCAGGATCGGCCCTAGCGAGAGGATCGCCCAGTAGACCAGGAAGGTCGCAATCGGCTTGCGCTTCTTGCGCACGTGCCAGATGGTATTGAATGCCTTGTCAATGTTCGCCATCAACATCAGCGCGACGACAAACAGAAAACCAAAACCAACCCCGGAGAGCCGTCCCGCCTTCTGACTGAAGTTTCTCAGATGCTCCTGGACGATCTCCCCCGCCGCCGGCACAAAATTCTGGAAGACAAAGTTCTCGATCTCCGACGCCGCCTTCTCCGAACCAGGAAAGGCGGAGAAGAGCGCCAGCATCACCGTCATTAGCGGCACCAGAGAGAGCAACGTGGTATAGGTCAGGGCCGCCGTGTTCTGAATCCCGCCATCCTTCGCAAAATGGTGAAACAGCAGCGAGCTGAACTGACGCAGCAGATCCAGATAACGTCTCGCCTCTGCAGAGATATCCCGGGTCATGGCCTTCCTTCCTCAATCGCGGCGGCGCCAGTATGCCACATCGCTTCTGGAGGCAAACAGCCAAGCTGTTAGAATCCGCGGTAAAAACTCACGGCCCCCTGCGGCAGAATTGCTAGAATGCCGTGCCCAATCGGAAGGAGAACCGCATGAGCCTCGAGATCTATTACAATCCCCGCTGCAGCAAATGTCGCCTGACCCTGCAACTGCTGGAAGAGAAGGGCGAAACCGCTGAGGTGATCGAGTATCTGAAGACTCCGCCTAGCCGCGAGCAGCTGGAGCAGATCCTCGACATGCTCGGCCTGCAACCGCGTGAGCTGATGCGCAAAAAGGAGGCGGAGTACAAGGAGCTCAAGCTGGCCGACGAGGGCCTCAGCCGGGAACAGCTGATCGACGCCATGCTCACCCACCCCAAGCTGATCGAACGCCCCATCGTCATCAAAGATGGCAAGGCCGCCATCGGCCGTCCTCCCGAGCTGATACTGGAGATCCTCTGAGATGAGTGAGATCCTGATTCTCTACTACAGCCGTCACGGCGCCACCGCCAGCATGGCGCAACAGATCGCCCGCGGCGTCGAGGAGATCGCCGGCGCCAGCGCCCGGCTGCGCAGCGTGCCCGAAGTCTCCACCGAATGCGAAGCGGTGGCCGACACCATCCCCGACAGCGGCGCCCCCTATGTCAGCGCGGCCGACCTGGAGGGCTGCGACGGACTCGCGCTAGGCAGCCCCACCCGCTTCGGCAACATGGCGGCGCCGATGAAGTACTTTCTCGACTCCACCAGCCGGCTCTGGATGAGTGGCAGCCTAATCGGCAAACCCGCCGGTGTCTTCACCTCCACCTCCTCCATGCACGGCGGCCAAGAGAGCACCCTGCTGTCGATGATGCTGCCGTTGATGCACCACGGCATGCTGCTGCTCGGCCTGCCCTACAGCGAGACCGAACTGCTGCACACCCGCACCGGCGGCACCCCCTACGGCCCCAGCCACCTCGCCGGCAGCGACAGCAAATTGCCCCTCAGCGACGAAGAGAAAAGCCTCTGCCGGGCCCTCGGCAGACGTCTCGCAGAGACCGCAAACTGCCTGAAAGGCAGTCGCTGACCCACCCATGAGCGCGCTGCAACTGCCCCTCGGCATCGGTTTCCACAACACCGTCGATTTTGATGGCTATGTCGCGGGAAACAACGCCGAAGCGGTCAGCAGCCTGCGCTCTGCAAACGACCCGTTCATCTATCTCTGGGGCGAAGCGGCCGTCGGCAAGAGCCACCTGCTGCAGGCGGCCTGCCGGGCGCAACAAGAGCAGGGCGACAGCAGCGCCTACATTCCACTGCAGGAGATCAGCAGCTTTGCCCCCGAGATGCTTGACGGCATGGAGCTGCTCGAACTGGTCTGCATCGACGATCTGGATAGACTGGCGGGGGATACAGGGTGGGAGATGGCCCTGTTCAACCTCTTCAACCGGCTGCGGGAGAACAGCGGACGACTGCTGGTCAGCGCCAGCGTCTCACCCGCCTATCTGCCGATCGAACTGCCCGACCTCGCCTCACGCCTCACCTGGGGACCCTGCTATCATCTGACCCCGCCCGACGACGCAAGTCGCCTGCAACTATTGATCCTCGGCGCCGCCAAACGTGGCCTCGACCTGAAGCCGGAAATCGCACAGTTTCTGCTGCAGCGTATCCCCCGTGACACTCGTTCGATCCTGCAGCGACTGGAGCAGCTCGACCAAGCCTCGCTGGCGGCACAGCGCCGCCTGACCATCCCGTTTGTACGGGAGATCCTCAAGCTCTGAACGGCTCCCTAGTGTTTAGCCGACTGTTAGACGTGCCACCCTTTGCGTTGTGCCTTGCGGGTCCAGACCCAGACATAGCCTATGCCGCTGGCCAGGGTGGTGGCGAGGGTGCTCCAGATCAGCACCGCCAGCAACAGTGGCGGCAGTGCCAATGGACCGGCGTTGGTCACCGTCGCCAGCACCAGCAGGATCTGCAGCAGGGTGTTCAGCTTGCTGATCAGACTCGGGTCAGCCTGCAGATCCTCGACGAGGAAATGGTAGTAGAGCCCGCCCCCCATGATTAGCAGATCGCGGAAGATCACCGCCATCACCAACCACACTGGCAATAGGTCGAGCGCCCCCAACACCAGAAACGAGCTCATCAGCAACGCCTTGTCGGCAAGCGGATCGAGCAGGCCGCCGAGCCGACTCTGCCAGCCAAACTGCTTGGCAAGAAAGCCGTCCAGCCCGTCGGAGATACCGGCCACCGCAAACAGCATCAGAGCGACGCCAAACTCCCGCACAAACAGCAGCCAGACCACCGGAACGGTCATCAGGATGCGCAGAAAACTGATCAGATTGGGGATATCCCGGGCTTTCACGAGGGAGCCTCTGAACGAATCATGGGCGGCAGCCTTGCGGCCAAAATCCCCCGCTGCTGCGTTACACCCAAGGGCATTTCCTGCGAGCAAAATCTTGGCAATGGACTCGCTATTACGCCGCACAGGGATGTGCAAGTATCGCGGAGATAGGATATCGTTGAGCGGCCCTGCGATTTCCGCCTTACAGCGAAAAATTTGGCCTCACAATTCTGCTCGCCCAGATTCATTCAGAGGCTCCCTAACGCAACCGATATTCCAGACTCTGCTGATCCAGGCTCAGCGCCGTAGCCGCACTCTCAGCCAACGGCGCCTCAACGACCACCGGCTCCAACACCCCGCCCAGGCGAATACCACGCCGCAACGCCTCACGTCCGCCCTGCACCCGGGCAAGGAAGCTGACCCGATCGGGCTCCGCCTGCAGCAGATCGAGCTGTTCGATCATCACCAAGGTTTTGAGATAGTCACGCACCAGTACATAGTCGGCGAGACGTTCAACACCAGCGATACGAATACGCAGGGTGCCCGCATCCAGGGCGCCGGCTTTCGGGGCAAACCGGGCCACCAGCAGATTGCCCGCCTGCTCCACACCCTGTTGCGCCAGCTGCTGCCGGTTGGCGCCATCCGCCTGCCAGCTGCTGGCACCCTCGGCATCGTAGAGGGTCCAGTCGGCACTCCAACTGTTGGCTGCCAGGCGACGCAACCGTCCAACCAGCACCACATCAGGGAGGTAGCGCTCTGAGGCGCTGCGGATGTTCTGTTCGAACAGCCCCCAGATATCGCTGCTCTGGATCGCCGTCTGGTCCTCCAGATCCATCAGAGGCACCAGCAACGGCAGACCCCGCTGCTGCGCCACCACCTGCATCGATTCGCGCAGCTCGGGCTCCATTTCCGGCTGATAGAGCGTACGTTGCCGGCCATTATCGAAAGAGAGCCAGACCAGGGTGGAGGGGCGTTCGCTACCCCAGGCGGGCAATCCATTGTCCCGTAGCAGCCGGTTCACCGCCCGCTCATCGAAACGCACCCACAGCAGCCGGTCCGGCTGCGCGGCGGCCCCCTCGGCGACAGGCTGCGCCGCGGCCTCACCAGTCGGCGGAGGCGGCAACATACGGTAACGATACTGCTGCACATAGCGCGGCGCGCGCTTCTGTACGCTGTTGAACCAATCGAAGACGAGCAGCTCCCGCTCACCGGTGGCTTTCACCAACATGCGGGCGAAGGCCTCGCGGATCCCCGCTGAGCGCACTGCGGCACTCTGCCCGGCTACCGGCACTTCGGCTTCATAGATACCCTCGACCCGTTCGGCGAACACCTGCCCCGGCAGCAGCGCCGACAGCAAAAGCAGAACCCAAACGCTATGCCAGCTCATCATCTCTCTATTCCCCAATCTCTTTTCTCCCCAGCCAGGGACTGAGCCGGATTCTAGCCTGCAGCGCAGTAGCTGTCTAAACCCGCGCCGCACAAGCCAATATCTGCTAGAATCCCCCGCCATTCAATCCCCCCTGCAGCAGCGGAGCCAGAGCGTGGAACACGAGTCCAACAAGCCGTCTGAAAGCGGCCTCAGCTACCGGGATGCGGGCGTCGATATCGATGCCGGCAACAGCCTGGTGGAACAGATCAAACCGATCGTCAAACAGACCTTCCGGCCCGGCGTATTGAGCGGCCTGGGCGGCTTTGGTGCGCTGTTCGAGCTGCCGCTGGATCGCTACAGGGAGCCGGTGCTGGTCTCCGGCACCGACGGCGTCGGAACCAAACTAAAGCTGGCGCTGGCGCTCAACAAGCACGACACCATCGGCATCGATCTAGTGGCAATGTGCGCCAACGACATCGTGGTGGCCGGTGCCGAGCCGCTGTTCTTTCTCGACTACTACGCTACCGGCAAGCTGGACGTGGATACCGCCACCGAGGTGGTGCGCGGCATCGCCCAAGGCTGCAAGCTAGCCGGCGCAGCGCTCTCCGGCGGCGAAACAGCAGAGATGCCGGGCATGTATGGCGAGGGCGACTACGATCTAGCCGGTTTCTGTGTCGGTGTAGTGGAGAAGAGCAAACTGATCACCGCCGAGCGGGTCCGCCCCGGCGACAGCCTGATCGCACTTGCCTCCTCCGGCCCCCACTCCAACGGCTACTCGCTGATCCGCAAGGTCATCGAGGTAAGCGGCGCCGACCTCTCCCAGCCAATGGGCGAGACCAGCCTCAGCGAGGCCCTGCTCACCCCCACCCGCATCTACGTCAAACCCCTGCTGGAGTTGTTCGATAATTGCGATGTGCATGCCCTGGCCCACATCACCGGCGGCGGCCTGCCGGAGAACCTGCCGCGGGTGCTGCCGGAGGGCAGCAAGGCAGTGATTGACGCTGGTAGTTGGCAGATCCCCCCCGTGTTTCGTTGGCTGCAGGAGCAGGGCAAGGTGGCGGAGAGCGAGATGTACCGCACCTTCAACTGCGGCGTCGGAATGGTTGTCTGCCTGCCTGCGGATCAGGCCGACGCGGCCATCGAACTGTTGCAGGCGGCGGGTGAGCAGGCGTGGCAGATCGGCCGCATCGAGGCCCACGATGGCGAACCAATGGTCGAGATCCGCGAGCCGTGAAGCAGGCAGACAAACCGACGCGTGTGGTGGCCCTGATCTCAGGGCGCGGCAGTAATCTGCAGGCGATCATCGACGCCGCCGGCACCAGCCTGCCGATCGAGCTGTGTGCGGTGATCAGCAACCGCGCCGATGCCCAGGGGCTTGAGCGGGCCACCGCAGCGGGCATCGCCACCGCCGTGCTGGAACACACTGACTACGCCGAACGTGAGCAGTACGATCAGGCGCTGATCGAGCTGATCGATCGCTACCGCCCCGATCTAGTGATGCTGGCCGGTTTCATGCGCATCCTGAGCCCGGCATTCGTGCGCCACTATGCCGGACGCCTGCTCAACATCCACCCCTCACTGCTGCCAGACTACCGCGGCCTGCACACCCACCAGCGGGTGCTGGATGCCGGCGAGCAGCTGCACGGCTGCAGCGTCCACTTTGTCACCGAGGAGTTGGACGGCGGCCCGCTGATCGTACAGGCTCAGCTGCCAGTGGCGGCAGATGATGACGAGGCGAGCTTGGCCGCGCGGGTGCTGCAAAAAGAGCATCAAATCTACCCGCTGGCGATCCGCCTGTTTGCCGAGGGGCGACTGCGGCTCAGCGACCGAGGCAAGGTCGAGCTTGATGGCACACCACTAACCCAACCGCTGACCTTCACCCCCGAGCAGGAGATCAGCTGAGCGATGCGCGACAGCGGCCGGCTTCACCTGCCCTGCCTGCTCGCCGTTCTGCTGTCGCTCATCTCACCAACAGCCTACAGTCAACCTGCCGGGCTACAGTCGTTCGAAGCTCACTACAGCATCAGTCGCCAGGGCATCACCCTGGGGCGACTGAAACTCTCGCTGCGCTTCGACTCCAGCGGCAACTACCGCTATCGCGCCGACTCCGAACACACCGGCCTGTTCAGCTGGCTACATCCGCAGCAGGTGGAGGAGCGCAGCGAGGGACACTTCGAGCAGGGTCAGGTGATCCCGCAGCGCTACCACTACCTACGTCGTCATAGTGACGAGAAGAAGCAGATCAAGCTGCAGTTCGACTGGCAGAAACGCCAGGTCACCACCTCTACCGGTGACAGCCGCTGGCGACAGCTGATCGAAACAGGCACCCAGGACAAATTCAGCCAGCAATTGGCGGTACGACTCGACCTGGCGCAGGGCAAATCGGAGATGCACTACCGGGTAGCAGACGGCGGCCGGCTCAAAGACTACTACTTCCAGTTGCGTGGCAGGGAGCGGATCAAAACGGTCGCCGGGACACTTGACTGCCTGCGGGTGGAGCGGCGTAAAGGGTCGGGTAAGATCGACTCCACCATTTGGTTTGCCCCCACAATCGATCACCTGCCGGTACGCATCTTGCGCAGTCAGGGTGGGGCCGAGTATCTGATGGAGTTAGAGACATTGGTCAGCGCCCCGTGAGAAGCTTCAGGGCCGGGGTAGAGTCACACCCTGCTGCCCCTGATACTTGCCGCCACGATCCTTGTAGGAAGTCTCACAGATCTCATCGGATTCAAAGAAGAGGATCTGCGCCACACCTTCGTTGGCATAGATCTTCGCCGGCAGCGGCGTGGTGTTGGAGAACTCCAGAGTCACATGCCCCTCCCAGTCGGGCTCGAGCGGGGTGACGTTGACGATGATGCCGCAGCGGGCATAGGTCGACTTGCCGAGGCAGATGGTGAGCACATTGCGCGGGATGCGCAGATACTCCACGGTACGTGCCAGGGCAAAGGAGTTTGGGGGGATGATGCAGACGTCGGATTTCACATCGACAAAGCTGTTGGCATCAAAGTTCTTCGGATCAACCACCGCCGAGTTGATGTTGGTGAAGATCTTGAACTCGCCGGCACAACGGATATCGTAGCCATAGCTGGAGGTGCCGTAGGAGATCACCCGCCCAGCAGATCCCTCACGCACCTGCTGGGGCTCGAAGGGTTCGATCATGCCATGCTCGGCCGCCATGCGGCGGATCCAACTGTCGGATTTGATACTCATCAGCTCAGACTACTCAGGCGCCTGCAATATAAAGAGCGCATCATACACAGCCCGACCCCGCAGCGCCAAACCTGGCTGGCAGTTACGCCCAACCACCCTCGATTATCCCCAGAAACCAGCAGCTCACGACAGGAACACATCTCCCAGACACACCATTCACATACGAATCAGAAGGTTGATCAACAACCTTCATTGTGCTGCTTTTATAGTAATTTCTGCTCCCGGCGCCCCTCCACCCAGACCGGACAATCACCCGATGAAGCAGCCGCCCGCAAAAAACCGAGTGCCTCCAACCGATCCAGCCACCGGTGTAAACGTCGATCAGCAGACAGAAACCGATCAGTTGGATAACCTGCTGGAGCTGCAGCGGAGGATACTGGAGTCGATTGCCAGCGGCTTGGAGAGTGTCACCATCCTGAATCAGCTCTGCCAGCTTATCGAGGCCATCGTGCCACACTCACTAGCCTCGGTGATGTTGCTCAACCCCGAGAGCGGTCTGCTCAGGGTCGCCTCCAGCCCCTCTTTCCCACCCCAGGCACTGCCCTATTTCGATGGCATCAAGCCGGGAGAGACCATGGGCTCCTGCGGTAATGCAGCCCTCTCGGGGAAACCGGTGTTCATCGACAACGTACCCGGAGACGTCCGCTGGGACGGCCTGCGGGAGGCGGCTGACATGTTCCAGATCGGTTCCTGCTGGTCGTTCCCGATCCTCTCTGTGCAGCTGGAGGTCCGCGGCACTTTCGCCATCACCTCACTGGAGGGCAGGACCCCTGACGCCTTTCAAACCCGCCTGCTGGAGACGGCCTCTTGGCTCGCCGGCATCACCCTGCGCAACGAGGAACGCAAGGAACGCCTGTTGCAGTGGAGCACCGCTGTGGAAAACTCCTCAGAGGGGATGATGATCACCGATGCCCGAGGCAATATCCTCGACGTGAACAGCGCCTTTTGTGTGATCACCGGTTATACGGCGCAGGAAACCCGGGGATGCAATCCACGCATCCTGCGCTCTGGCCGGCACGACGAATCGTTCTATCAGGCGATGTGGAACGAGTTAAAACAGACCGGTCACTGGCAGGGAGAGATCTGGAACCGGCGCAAGGACGGCGAGGTTTACCCGGAGTGGCTGAGTATCAGCCAGATCGCCGACGATGCGGGAGAGATCCAGAACTACGTGGCGGTATTCACCGACATCAGCAGCATCAAGGAGTCGGAGCGCCAGCTGTTCCATCTGGCCCACCACGACCCCCTGACCCGCCTGCCCAATCGATTGCTACTCAATGCCCGTCTGGAGCACCTGATCGATCAGGCCCGGCGCAACATACACTCTATCGCCTTGATGTTCCTCGACCTGGACCGCTTCAAAAACATCAACGACTCCCTCGGCCATGCCCTGGGCGATCAGCTGCTGATCGAAGTCGCCCAGCGTCTTAACGGCCGAATCCGACAGCAGGATACACTGGCTCGCCTCGGCGGGGACGAGTTCGTGGTGATCCTGGATCAGCCCGGAGGCACCTCAGAGATCGCCAATCTGGCCCAGGTCCTGATCGACGCGCTGGATCAGCCCTTCAGCCTCGGTGGAAAAGAGGCGTTCATCACCACCAGCATCGGCATCAGCCTCTACCCAGACGACGCCATCGAGCGGGAGGCCCTGCTGCGCAACGCCGACATCGCCATGTACCGGGCCAAGGAAGAGGGACGCCACCGCTACGCCTTCTATACCCCAAGCATGACCCGCCATGTACAAGAACGCCATACCCTGGAGAGCCAGCTGCGTCGCGCTCTGGAGCGGGAGGAGTTCGAACTCTTCTACCAGCCCCAAGTGGAGGCCAACAGCGGTTGCATTGTCGGCAGCGAGGCCCTGCTGCGCTGGCGCCATCCACAACGGGGACTAATCTCCCCGGAGCAGTTCATCCCGATTCTGGAGGAGACCGGATTGATCGAGGACGTGGGCCGCTGGGTTCTGGAACATGCCTGCATACAGACGGTCACTTGGCAGCAGACAGGCCTGCCTGGGATTCGCATGGCAGTCAATCTCTCCCGGGGGCAGATCTCCTCCACCTGCCTCGGACAGCAGCTGCCCCAGATCCTGCAACACACGCGTATGGACCCGACTCGGCTGGAGCTGGAGATCACCGAACACAACTTCATGCAACGGCCAGACACGGCAATTGACGTCCTGCATGGTCTGCGGGAATTGGGAGTGATGCTAGCGATCGATGGCTTTGGCACCGGCTACTCCTCCCTCGCCAAACTCAAACAGCTGCCGGTCAACTGCCTCAAGATCAATCGCTCCCTGGTGCGGGACATCAGCGTCGATTCCGAAGACGAAGCAATCTGCCGCGCCGTGGTCGCTTTGGGCCACAGCCTCAACATAAAGGTGATTGCCGAAGGGGTCGAGAATGAATCCCAGGCTGGGTTCCTGCGCACCATCGGCTGCGACGAACTGCAGGGCTTCCTGTTCAGCCGCCCCCTATCGGCCAAAGACTTCACACAATTATTGCAGGCGATGAAGGCAGAAAAGACCGACTAGCAGACTGTTCGTAAGCTTGGCTCAAGGAATCAATTCCAGAGGCCGATAAGGTGACAGACCCTGAGTAACGACCTCAGAGACCGTTCACCGAGGTAAAATATGGCCCCAAAACTTCCGGAGAAAGTGTTACTCGTCGATGATGATCGCAACCTGCTGGACTCATTCCGCCGCCAGTTTCGCAAAAGATTGAACTTGGTCACCGCTGTCAGCGGCGGTGATGCACTGCAGGCGATCCAGGACGACGGCCCCTTTGCAGTGGTGGTCTCGGACATGCAGATGCCCAATATGGATGGCGTAGAACTGCTCACCAGGGTCCGGGTAGCCGCCCCCAACACCGTTCGCATCATGCTCACTGGCAACGCCAACCTGGAGGTGGCCCTGGGCGCCATCAACCAGGGCCACATCTCCCGTTTTCTCAACAAACCGGTGGAGGTCCCCGAACTCTACGAGGCGATAATCGACGGCATCCAGCACTACCGGCTGGTGATGATGGAAAAAACGCTGCTGAATAAGACCCTGAAGGGGGCAGTGAACCTGCTCACCGACATCCTCAGCCTGGTCGATCCCGACTCCTTCAGTCAGGCCTCCCGCATCAAACGCCACGTCGACACCATGCTCAAGAGCCTGGGACTGCAAGACACCTGGCATTTTGAGCTGGCCGCGCTGCTCTCTCAGATCGGGCATATCACCATCCCCCGCGAGATCCTGGAAAAGGTCGCCAGCAACGTTCCGCTCACCACCAAGGAGGCAGCTCTCTACAAAACTCATCCGGAGATCGGCAGCCGCCTACTACAGCACATCCCCCGGCTGGAGACTGTGGCGGCCATCGTAGCCCATCAGGAGGCGGAGGATGAGATGGAGAAGATCGGCAAACACCTCTCTCAGGAGGATAAAATCACCCTTGGCAGCCATCTGCTGAAGGTCGCCATTGCCTATGACAAACGGATCACTGCTGGTATGGATGAGGATCAGTCCCTGACCGAGCTAAAAGACGAGCCCACCCGCTACGCACCGGCCCTGGTAGAGGCCCTGGCCGCCGGTGAGGGCAGCAACAAGCAGGTGGAGATCATGCATCTGCCCCTGGCCAAGCTGCACTCTGGCATGATTCTGGATCAGAATATCCGCACCCAAGCCGGCACCATGCTGGTCGCCCGAGGCCAGGAGCTAAGCCAGCCGATCCTGCTGCGCCTGATCGCGGCGGAACACAACGACGTCATCCATGGACCCTATCGGGTGGTGAACGTCAGGGAGTAGCCCAACAAGGTTCTCCAATGAACGCTTGTTCCTCGCGCCGCTGAACTTGCTCATTCCATAGGGACGACAGGACGAGTGCGTAGAGATCTCAGCTCCCGGCGACCTGTCACCTCAGAATCTTCCACCTATTTGTTTTTAGCTTCAGGTTCGCTTTGCCACAAGGGCAGACTTACGCAAAACGTCGCACCCTCCCCATCCTCTGTTTCGAGGGAAGGAAATAGGGGATATTGGTCTGTTCAAACGCAAGGAGCTCAGCACCAAGCCGTTCGCAGTGGCTTACGAGAAACAGTCTTCGGACGAACCGCGCTTGGAGTTCTGGGAAACCTACGGATGCTGGACCCAAGGTACGAGGCCATGTAAGAAGCCCCTCAACTAAAACCCCCGCATTGCGCGGGGGGCTTTTCGAACAACCTTAGTTATTTTGAATCACGATGTTGGGGAACTTGGCCGCATAGTCCTTGGCCTGCAGCGAGAGCTTGGCCGCCGTCTTGCGGGCGATCTCGCGGTAGATCTGGGAGATGCGCGCCTCGGGATCGGCCACCACAGTGGGCTGGCCGCTGTCGGTCTCGGCACGGATGCGGGTATCCAGCGGCAGCGCACCTAGCAGATCCACGTGGTACTGATCCGACATGCTCTGGCCGCCGCCTTCGCCGAAGATGTGCTCCTCATGGCCGCACTTTGAGCAGATGTGGGTGCTCATGTTCTCCACGATGCCAAGCACAGGCACCTCCACCTTCTCGAACATCTTCAGACCCTTGCGGGCGTCGAGTAGGGCGATATCCTGGGGGGTGGTAACGATCACCGCGCCGGAGACCGGTACCTTCTGCGCCAGGGTCAGCTGGGTGTCACCGGTGCCCGGGGGCAGATCGATCACCAGGTAGTCAAGGGCGTCCCAATTGGTATCGTTGAGCAGCTGCTCCAGCGCCTGGGTGACCATCGGGCCGCGCCAGATCATCGGCGTCTCCTCGTCGATTAGGAAACCGATCGACATCGCCTGCACGCCGTGACCGGTCATCGGCTCCAGGCTCTTGCCGTCCTTGGAATCCGGCTTACCCTCGATACCCAGCATGCGCGGCTGGGAGGGACCATAGATGTCGGCATCGAGCACACCCACCGTGGCGCCCTCTTCGACCAGCGCCAGCGCCAGGTTAACGGCGGTGGTGGACTTGCCGACACCGCCTTTGCCAGAGGCAACGGCGATGATGTTCTTGATGTTGTCGATCGGTTTCAGCGCCTTCTGCACCGAGTGGGCCACCACCTTCCAGGTCACCTCGACCTCGGCGGTGGCAACGCCCTCCAGCGCCTCAACCTGTGCCTTCACAGCGGTTTCGATATCACCGACACACCCCTTCGCCGGGAAGCCCAGCTCCACGGAGATCTTGACCTTGTCGCCATCCACAGCGATGCTCTTCACCGCCTTGGCGCTCACTAGGTCTTTGTTCAGGTGGGGCTCAAGATAACCCTTGATCGCCTCGTTGATCTGATCTTGCGTCACTTCTGACATCGCTGTTACTCCTACCACCGAGCGACCAGAGCGCCCGGACTATTCAAAGAAATTGGGATGGCGGCAGATTCTACACCATTATCGGAAAAAGTTACCAAGTAATTTGCTGGGTTTTATCCCATAAGCGACTGACCGGAGCGTCTGCCAAGACCCGCAGAAAACCTCAGAAGATGGCGGCAACCCCTGCGGGTCAAACTACCTCTGCCGGCCAATCTTTTAAAGATGCGCTCAGAAACACCGTTAATACAGATATGCAAGACATGACGCAAAGGATCCTGATCGTCGACGATGACCCCGGCCTGCTCGCGGGCATCCGCCGCTCATTGGGTCGACGCTACGATTTGGAGTGCGTGGAGAGCGCCAAACGCGCCCTTGAACTGATCCGCCAGGGGAAGCAGTTTGCGGTCATCCTGACCGATATGCGCATGCCGGAGATGGACGGCATCGAACTGCTGAAAAGGGTGCAACAATTAAGCTCGGAGACGGTACGTCTAATGCTGACCGGAAATATCGACCAGCAGACTGCGGTCGATGCGCTCAACCAGGGACGGGTGGTGCAGTTCCTCACCAAGCCCTGTCATTCCGACACGATTGCGGCGGCCTTCGATGAAGGGTTGAAGATCCACACCCAACAGCACAAACGCAAGACGCACCAACAGCAGCAGATTGCGGAGATTGAGAAGCTCAACAACAAACTTGCCTATCAGACCCATTTCGACCCGCTCACCGGGCTGGCGAATCGTCAGTCATTTCACCATTCACTCGATTCGGCGCTGCAGTCGGCTCGCCAGGAGCAACGCCAACACACCTTGGGATTCCTTGACCTGGACCACTTCCATCTAATCAACGACAACTGCGGCTTCGCCGCCGGCGACCAACTGCTGCGCCATATCGGGCAGATCCTCGCCGCCTACTTTCACAACGGCGATCAGGTGTCGCGTCTTTCTGGCAACAGCTTTGGATTTCTCCTTATCGACAGCCCATTCAGCGAGGCGGAAGCACGCGCCCATGAGCTGCACGACCTCTTCACCCGCCAGCCATTCCGTTGCGAGGGCAGACAGTTCAACATCGCACTCTGCATCGGCTTGATCCCGGTTAACCAGGCGAGCGAGTCTGCCTCCAGGCTACTGGCCATGGCAGAGACCGCCTGCCATGTCGCCAAAGATTCAGGACGCAACCGGATCCATGTCAGCAGCCCACAGGACAGCGAACTGACCAGTCGGCTCAACGATGCAGAGTGGGTCAGCCGGATCGAGCAGGCACTGCACGGGGAGCAGTTTCTGCTCTACCAGCAGACCATAGTGCCCAGCATGACGCGAACCGATCAGACATCCCATTTCGAGGTGTTGCTGAGGATGAAGGGAGAGGATAGCCAGATAATCCCGCCCGACAGTTTTCTCAACGTTGCCGAGAGCTTCAACCTCTCACCGCAGATCGACCGCTGGGTGATAGAACACTGCTTCCACTGGCTGGCAGCCCACCCAGATATCCTGCAACGGTTAGGCCACTGTGCGATCAACCTCTCCGGGCTCTCGATCGGCGACAATGGACTGTTCGACTTCATTCAGGCCTGCGCCCGGGAGAGCGCGATTCCAGCGGAGAAGATCTGCTTCGAAGTCACAGAAACCGCCGCCATCGCACAATTCCAACTAGCCAGCGAATGGATCGAGGCGCTGCGGGAGATCGGTTTTCGCTTCTCACTCGACGACTTCGGCACTGGCCTCTCCTCTTTCGCCTATCTGAAGAACCTTCCGGTGGATTTTCTCAAGATCGACGGCAGCTTCGTGCGCAACCTGCATCGAGATCTGGTCGACCGGGCGATGGTCCAATCAATCAACGAGATTGGCCACACCATGGGCAAACAGACCATCGCAGAACGGGTGGAGAATGAGGCGATCGCACAAATCCTGAGAGGGATTGGTGTGGACTATCTGCAGGGCTACCTCTTTGCCAAACCTGCGCCCATCGAGCAACTCGCCTGAAGCAGATCAGGGATCGGCCTCATCCAGCAGTGTTGCCCAGCTCTCCAGCCGCTCCTCCTTGCCCACCGCCGCAAGGTACTCCAGGTCGATAGCATTCGCTAACGACTTCACCTGACTGGCCTGATTGACCAGCCCGCTGGCCACATGCACCAGGCTCAACACACCGAACACTACCTCCCGCTGCTGCCCCGGGTGATTGTGGAAAGCCACCGCCTCCACCACCGATTCTGGCAGACCCCACAGACCGAACAGATAGGCACCCACGGCCCCATGACTGGTGCCAAATGCTGCCTGCTCAATAGCATCGGCCTGATCCGGTTCGGCGGCGACAGCATCAAGCATCTGCTGATACTCAGCCGGGAGATTCACTGCCAGGATCAGCTTGCCAATATCATGCAGCAGCCCGGCCAGCAGGCAATCCTGCGCCATCTGCTTAGCGACGCCTTCCGCCTCAGCCATCTGCCGCGCCAACCCTCCAACCCGTGAGCAGTGCCGCCAAAGCGCCTCGATGGAAAAACCCTTTACCGGGAAGCGAATATCATCGTATTGGCTGAAGATGCCGATCGAGAGCACCAGCGACTTGAGGATATCGAGCCCCAGCAGCGAAGCCGCGTCATGGGGGCTGGAGACATGCCGCCCCAGGCCAAAAAAGGCGGAGTTCACCAGCTGCAGGGTCTTGGCGGTCATCGCCGGGTCTTGTTCGATCAGATCTCCCACCTGACGCACAGAGACATTCGGATCAGCTAACAGCTGCATCATCTCCATATAGAGCGCCGGCATGCTCGGCAGCGACTGCATGCCAGAGATCAGCGACTTGATCTTTTCACTGCCCAGCAACTCACGCAGCGAGAAAGCCCGGGCCAATACCCGCTTCAAGACATCGACCTCACAGGGTTTGTTGAGATACTGATGCGCCGGCCCCACCGAACGCATGATGGTCTCCTGATCAGAGTGACCGGAAAGCACGATCCGCACCGTATCCGGATGTTTTTCCGCCAGCCGGTTGAGCAGCTCACCACCGTCCATGCCCGGCATCCGCATATCGGTGACCACCGCATCAAAATGGGTCTGATCGATCAGCTCCAGGGCATCCCTGGCACCGTCACAGAAAGCCATCTGCCACTCTGCTCGCTGCGTGCGCAGGCTACGTCTAAGCCCGGCCAAGACATTGGGTTCGTCATCCACAAACAGGATATGTTTTTTCATCCCCACCTCAATCAAGAGCTAACTGGCATCTGAACTCAGCGGCAGACGCACGATAAAAGTTGTGCCCTCGCCAGCACGCGTTTCAAAGTTCAACTCACCAGCATGGTTATCGACGATAATGCGGTGACTCAGCGAAAGCCCTTGGCCGGTGCCGTGGCCCACCTCCTTGGTGGTAAAAAAGGGCTCGAAGACATGCGCCTGGGCCGCTTCAGGGATACCGGTGCCAGAATCACTGATGCGCACCACCGCCCAGTCACCTTCCGCCCGCGAGGTGATCCGGATCACCCCCTTTTCGGTACTCGATTCACCCAGCTTCTCGGTGATCGCATGGGCCGCGTTGACGATGATATTCAGGATCACCTCGTTGAAGGGGCCGGGGAAACAGAGCACTTCGGGCATCCCGGGGTCGAGGTCCATCTCCAGTTCAGCATGATATTTCCACACGTTGCGGGTAACGATGGCGGTGCTTTCGATCGCCTTGTTGATATCGGTGAGACTCTTCTCCTCCGCCCCCGGATGGGAGAACTCCTTCATCGCCCGCACGATCTTGGCAACCCGATCGATGCCCTCCAGGGACTGCGAAATCGCGGCGGGGATCTCCTCATGAAGATAGTCGAGATCAACCTCTTCAATACGTTCTTCAAGCTGCGCCACGCTGACTGGCTCAACCTTGCCTTTGCCCGCTTCATCCAACAACTTACGGCTATCGCTGATGACTTCAGCCAGATCGTTAAAGGAGTCCTGCAGAAAACGCACATTATCCCCCACATACTGGATCGGGGTGTTGATCTCATGGGCGATACCCGCCGCCAGCTGACCGATCGACTGCAGCTTCTGTACCTGCTGCACCTCACTGTCGAGCTGCTTCTGCTCGGTCACATCATCGGCGATCAACAGATAACCGGCCTGCGCACCGGCGGCATCGATAAACGGGGTTGCTGAAACCGAAAGCAGGCGATTGCCCCCCCGGGGGGTTTGGTAACGCACGTCAAAGCGCCGGGTCTGCTTGTGGTCACTCTGGCAGATGAGGATATTGCGCGTCACCTCCGCCCAGTCCCAGGGGATACGGCTCTTGACGATCGGCAGCCCCACGGACTCCTGTGCAGAGAGACCAAAAGCCGCCTCTGCAGCCTGATTCCAGTGGGTGATCTGATCATGGTTATCGACCCCGATCAGGATCGAATTGATGGAGGCCAGCAGGCGACTATTCTGCTCATGAGCCTGGACCAGCTGCTGCTGGGTTCTGATCCGTTCGATGATACCTGCCAAGGTATCGGCCACGCCGTTGAGAAACTCCTCCTCCTCTTTGCTGCGGCGATGACCATGATCCAGATAGAGCACGATTACGCCCAGCAGGCGCTGCTTCGACATGATCGGCACATTGTAGTGACCGTGGGGCTGCATTCCATCAAAACCGATCGTATGGCGCTCATCAACACAGCTGGCAAACAGCAGCTTGCGCTGTTCAGCCGCCATCCCGCAGAGACAATGACCATACTCCACCTCCTGACAGAGCGACTGGATCTTTGGATTGAGTTGGTCCTGTGCCACAAGTCGCAGCTGGCGGGCCGACTCGTCAGCCAGAAAGATCCCGCCACGATGCTGGATCTCTGCAAACGGAGCCGAAAGGATAATCTGCAGCGCCTGCTCCAGCATCGGCTCCAACGGCAGCGCTTTCTGCGACAAGCGCAACAGGGCGTTCAGCACATGGTGGGTGCGGCTGCGCTGGTGCAGGGCTCGATAGGTATGGGAGCGAAGGATTGCATAGTTCACGATCCGGCTGAAGATCTGGCTGGTCATCACCCCCATGTAGAGGCAGTCATCCGCTCCGCCCCGCACCCATTCAAGCGCCAGAGAATCATCTGCATATTTACTCATGGCGATGATCGGCGCATAGGAGAAAGCACCACGCAACTCAGTTATGGCCTGCGGAGAGGGTAGATCGGCGACGCCAATATCGAGCATGATGATGTCGAAATGGACATCACGGATCCGTTTCAGTGCATCCGAGACCGACTCCACGCTCTCACAGACAACCGAGAGATCCGTTTGCATCTGTTGCAACAAGACGGTCACTTCAGCAACGCTATCAGGATCATCATCGACCACCAGCACACGTAGACGTGCGGCATCAACATCCCGTTTATCTGCACTCTCTGCCATGTTTCTCTCTACACTGTAGTCCCGCGGGTAGATACCAATTAGCCCGGCTCGTGAGCTGTCACCCGATCAAAGCATCACTCACCTATCAACTATCGACCTCTATCGACTTCCCTTTAAATCCGCCCAGCTTTGCAGGTACCCTGCCTGCCCATTCCACATTGTGTGGCCGATCACCCTTGCACGACCGCCGCTGGCCGCGCATCCCCATTTCTGATATTAGGGGTAGAACAAACCAGCCCACAGGGAAGTCAAAACGGCGCAAGCAAAGCCCACCTCAGGAGACCGGGCCAACGATGAAACGATCTCCAAAAAACCGGAGGAGCGATTGCAGATGGAGAACAACGCACCACCAGCCCGGCTGCCGCCCAGCCTTCGCAGCTTGTTACTGTTGCTACTGAGCCTGGTGGCACTGCCTGCTGCAGCAACCCTGCTCCCGCCCGGCAGCACCAGCGGACAACCCAACAACCACCGCGCCGACCAGTTCCCCAGCGCTGCAGACCCATCCCAGCAACTGGCCGACAGCAACTGGCCCCAGCTCACGCGCATCATCCTACAGGGGCTCGATTCGATTACACCGGAAGAGACCCACGCCCTCTACCGTCGCGCCATTGATCTGCAACATGCCCAGTGGTGGCCCGAACAGCAGTTTTTCCTGCGCGCCGTTGCGTTGCTTGGCATCCTGTTTACGTTGACAACCCTGCTCGCCAATCGCCGCCTGCAACACCGCCTGGCCACCCAGACCAATACGCTCAACCAGCAACTTTCAGAGCGAAACCAGCTCGAGCATAAACTCCGTCAGCTCAACACCACAGACATCCTCACCGGCATCCTGAACCGTCACTGCACCCTGGAGATCCTGCGCAAGGAGCTTGGCCGCCACCACCGATATCGCTCCCCGCTCTGCGTTGCCCTGTTTGATATCGATCACCTCAACCGGGTCAACGGCAGTTTTGGACACACCGCCGGCGATAGCGTCCTGAAACAGCTGGCGGGCATATTCACCAGAGAGTTGCGGGAGCTGGACACCTTTGGCCAGATCGGTGGCGAAGAGTTTCTCGCCATCCTGCCGCAGACAAAAATACCTCAGGCAGAACGAGCGGCAGAGCGCATCCGTCGCGCCGTGGAACAGATGCAGATGCGGATCGACACCGGCCAGCGGCTGCGATTGACCGTCAGCGTCGGAATCGCCAGCGCCGATCCAGCTATCCGTCAGATTGAAGAACTGCTACAGCAGAGCGCACTCGCCATGGCTGCCGCCAAGCAACGCGGACGCAACCAAGTCGCCATCTTCGAGCCCGTCCTGGCAAACTGAGGTCAAAAAAACCCACTCGAAAATCGGGCTTGAAGTTCCCAATCTTTGGCCTAGAGTTCCCAATTAGGCGATTTTCAATCCCAACTGGGGCCAAAGATGGCTGAGATGACTCAAGGGACGCTTCACCCCGGTGAAGCCCGTCACTACCGCATCCTGATCAAGTCGGTCGGTTCGGCACCACCAGCCACCGCCGCCGCACTCGCCAAGGGCCTCGGTCTACCCACCGCCGCCGTCATCTCGCGCCTCTACCGTGCTCCCGCCATACTGGTCGACCAGATCGATAAGCCGACTGCCCAGCAGATGCTCGCACTGCTCAGCGAGATCGGCTACGACGCCGAGCTGCAGCCCACCAGCAGCGCCGCACCAGACCTCGCCCCGCTCTACGATGTCGCGATCTACATCACAGAGGCCCGGCAACTTCCCCATGCGGTAACCACCCTGGCCAACTTCGGTGGCCTCTCTGAGGCAGATACCAGCAACATGATCATGTCACCACCTGGGGTGGTGCTCGGTTCCGTCAGTGAAGCCACGGTACGCGCCTTTGCCGAACAGATGGGGGATGGCGTTGCAATCGTCTCATCCCAACCTAAGACAGCCCACTACCACCTGTTCCTGGCCGATGGCCCATCACTGGTGCGCACACGCATCATCGAAGCGATCACAGAGGCGGGCATCCCGACCATAGACGACAGCGGGCTGATCGCCACCGATCTCGACCACACCACCGCCCAGACGCTCTGGCAGCGTTATCAGGCCAGCGGCCTGCTGCGCATCGTCAACCGTGACTTCCTGCGTTTCGACCTGGTACTGCAGGAGTCGCAGGGCAGTGATGATCCCACTCCGCAACAGCTCGCAGCCCTCGAGCAGCTGGCCGGTGTCCCGGTAGAATTGGCCGAAGCGGTGTTTCGCTCACCGCCGATCACCCTGCTGGAGGCGATCCCCCATGCCGAGATCGTCGAATGCATGGCCGCATTCGACGCGGTGGGACTGTCGCTGCACGCTGAACTGATCACCTTCCAGAACCTCGGGCTGCAGGTACTCTCCCTCTCCGACCAGGCTGTACTACAACGAACTCTGGAAGGGTTTGGCCTCCACCAGCCGGGCAGCAACCTGCCCCGGCCACCGTTTCAGATCCCCGGCGTGATGCCGGAGCTACAGGCTCGCATCCTGCGCGCAGCACTGGAAGACGCTGGCGCGCGGATCGCCTTCGCTGAGGCTGCCTGATGAACACCCCCAGCGCCCATCAACTGCACCTGTCGATAGCCGAGGCTGGCAAGCTGCTGGCACTAAAGGGCAACCACACCGAGGCCCTACAGCACTATCGCGAGGCGCTGCGCCTGGCGGTATCCGCCAAGGCACCGGAGGTCTTCTTCCGCCACTACACCCAGTGTGTATTGGAGAGCCTGGAGCTGACCGATGCCTATGACGAGATCATCCGCTTCTGCCAGGATGCAGATGCCCACTATGCCAAACTTGGCCTGCACAGCAGTCTGCACCGCCGCGACCACGGCGCGGTGCTGGAGCGGCTCGGCCTGGTCTATCTAAAAAGCGGCAATCCGCAGGCCGGGCGCGAGGCGCTACAAAAGGCCTGCGAGCACGCCGGCGCCGGCGTGCTGCCACTCAGCGAAGAGTTGCTCGGCTGGCTCAGGCGCGGTTTCAGCATCGACAAGGCGCGCCTCCTGCGCAGCCAGCAGCGCCACCACTATTTCGTGGTGCGTCCTGATCAGGTCGATGGCAGACGTGCAACCCCTCTCTCATCCACCCCACAGAGTACAGTCCCTGACCCCGCAAAGGCCCTGACCGGGTAACCCATCGCCCGTTTTGCAAAGGAGAAGACCATGGCTGACTACGATGGATTGACACCCGGGCAGGTATTGGCCGATGCCAGTGTCGCCGAGTTTATCAAGAGCCTCGGGCTCGGTATCGCCGAGGCACAGAAGGCACTAGACGAAAACTCGGTCGATCAGATCGCCGAGTTCATCGAGCCACGCGAAGGGCTGGGCGGTAAAACCCTACTCGACCTAGGACTCTCACCAGCCTTCTACCACTACCAACACGCAGACATCACCTGTTCGCTGCAATTGAGCCTGCGGGTCGAAAAAAACCTGAGCCTGGGTCTGAATCTGAGCGGATCGCTCAACGACACCACGACGAGTTCTGGCAGCAGCAGCGAAAGCGAGAGCAGCAGTGAAAGCGGCTCCAGCAGCCGCACCGAAACACGCCAGGCAAATGTAGAGATCACCTCGGCCTCCAGCGGCGTGCTCACCGTCGGTGGGCAGAACTTCCCACTGACCGGAACCTCACCCCGGGAGCGCATCCGCAACCTGCAGAATGCCCTCACCAGCAGCGACAGCGCCGGGATCGCCCGGGTGCTCTATCAGCTTGAGCCATCCCCCCTGACCATCACCACTGATGCTGCGGCAGATAAGGTGCAGGTCACCGCGAATACCGTAGCCTTCCTCTCCGGTGGTTTCGACAGCGGCATCCTGCGGATCGGCACCGATGCTGACACCGTCTACACCCTCGACGACTCGCCTGCAACCAGCGCCACTAGCACCGCTCAGGGTTCACTGGCCAGCTACGCGGCGCATGTAAAGATCCAGATCGAGGCGCAAGGATACGACACGGACTTGTACGCACCAGACGCAGTGCTCTTCCGCACCTTCTTCGAGACCGGACAGCATGACGTACCCGACGCCCAACTGCTCGGCCTGATGCGCATGGCGCTCGCCATGAAACAGATGAACTTCCAGATCACCATCGAAGGCTTTGCAGACCGCCAACGCTACGCCAACCGCGCCCGCTCGGACACGCTGAACCGCCAACTCGGTGATAATCGTGCTCGGGAGGTGCGGGATATTCTGCTGGCCAATGGTGCACCGCCAGCTCTGATCACCCTCACCCCCTCCCGCGGCGATACTGCCGCCGCCGAGGCGGGCGACACAGTCGGGCAGAACAACCAGGCGTTCCGCAAGGTCGAGATCAAGACCCCCGGCCGCACTCACCACTGGCTGTTCGTCTATGCTCGCAGTGGCGGCCCCAACCTCAACACCGTCGAGCCCAACAAGGTTGGCGACAATAGTGCTGATAACGGCTTCATCTACCTTTACAAGCCGAGCCCGCTCGCCCTCACCGGCAACAAAGTGACCATCGATGGCACCGACTTCCCGCTGCGCGACAGTGCCGTCAGCGGGCATGCCACCGGCAGCCCGGAAGCCTACGCCAAGAATCTGGCCGACGACATCAACGCCAGCGCCAGCGCCGGCCTGAAGGGCTCGGCGGCCGGCAACGTGGTGACGGTCAGTAAGGATGGAGACAAGTTCCGCCTGACCCTGGTGACCGCCACGACGCGGCAGATCAGCCTGACGGGAAGCAGCGGGGTGACGGTGACCGAGCAGTTCTCCCGCTCCCGCAGCTCCAACCTGACCCGGCAGCACAGTGGCAATCGCACCGTTGCAGTGGGAGCCTCGCTCGACGTGCGTTACTCACGGCAGTTCGAGATGAACGTCACCGGCAACTCCTCTATCTCCGCCCGGCTGGTCTCGATCCCGGCGCCGCCGCAGTTTCTAGAGACGATCCAGGACTTCCTGAAACAGCAGGATTAAGGGGGCGATCATGGCAGAGACTCCTCCGGTCACCCGCGCGCTGGTCAGCGCACCACTGCCCCAGATCATCGAAAAACTGGGGCTGGCCATCGCCCAGGCACAGTACGCCCTCGACACCAACTCGGTGGAAGTCGCCAAGCTCATGTCCAAGACCGAGGTGGAGATCGGCGACAATAGCTACAATTTGCTCAGTCTTGGCTTTCAGCCCAGCTTCTACGCCTTCACCGAGGCGACAGTGGAGGCGAAGCTGAGTTTCACCATGACCGAAACCACCGAGACTTCAGTGAAGGTCGGTGTGACAGCCGGAGTAAGCTACGGGGTCTTCATGGCTGCCGCCTCCATCGACGTCGCCTATGCGCGCAAGTTCTCCGTTTCCACCGAGGGCGCCAGCTCGATCGCCGCTCGGCTGGTCTCACTGCCGCCCCCCGACATCTTCAACCAGCTTCTCAAACGCCAGTATGAGCAACCAATCACCTGAGATCCGCATGGCTCCATAGAGAAAGGAGAATTGACATGGCATCGATAGGACAGGAACTGCTAAACGTCCCGATGGGCGACATGATCCGTCAGATGGCCTTCGCCATCGCCGAGGGGCAGTACCAGCTCGACGAGAACTCCATCAACGTGGCGGAGATGATGGGCGGCCTAACCACCGTCTACGATGAGGAGGGCAATGTCTCCTTCGACGACAGCCGGGTCTTCTTTGGCTACGAATACATGACCATGAAAGAGGCCCGCGCCTTTGCCGCCGTCGATGATGCCCTGACCGGCACCATGGGTGCCGACGTGATCAAGCTGAACGAGATCCTCGACAAGATCGACAAGGATGTGGAGGGCAACCCGGTCACCGATGATAGCGAGATCCGCGTCCCCACCCGCCTGTCGATGCTCGAGCTGGGCTTCGCACCGGTCTTCTACCAGTTCGTCGACACCATCATCGAGGTAAAGATCGCGATCAAGATCACCCGCACCCGCGAATACAGCCGGACCCGCAGCAACATGCAGACTGAACGCACCGGCTCCCACCGCCGCAAGCGCAGCTTCTGGGGCACCAGTCGCTCCTCATCAAACCGCACCCAGGTCTCCACCTCCCAGGTCGATGCCACCTACGCCTCGAAATACTCCTACACCGCCGAGGGGGCCAGCCTACTGCGCACCAAGCTCAGCCCGGTGCCGCCTCCACCAATGCTGGAGGAGCGCATCCGCGGCCTGATGGATAACGAAGAGGCACGCCGCCAGGCCAGCCTGGAGAAGAAACGCACGGAACTGGGGCTCGACACACCCAGCTGATCGACAACTGAATCTGCTGGACCTCACAAACAACGGAGAGTGATAGATGAGCGTCGGAACAGACCTTTTGAATGCACCCTTCCCGGAGATGGTCAAGACCCTCGGCGTCGGCATCGCCGAGGCACAGTATGAGCTTGATTTGGTATCGATGAAGATCGCGCGAATGATGGCTGGGTATCAGCCAGACGAGGAGCCCGAGGATGGCAGTGCGCCTGCCCCCTCGGCCAGCGGGCCAGAGCGCACGCTGCTGGTTCCACTCGGCGACGGCAACCAGTACAGCCTGCTGGAGCTTGGCTTCACCCCCAACTTCTACCAGTTTGTCGACACCATGATCGAGCTGAAGATGTCAATCTCCATGTCACGAGAGACCAACATCTCCCGCTCGTCCACCACGGTGAACGCCAGTGTAAAAGGTAAGGTGGGGTTCTTCTCCGCCTCGGCGAAGATGCGCGTCTCCACCGTCAGCGCAAGCTATGCATCGAAATACCAGTATTCGGCCGAAGGCAGCTCGCTGATGCGCACCAAACTGGTGCCGGTGCCGGCGCCAGCGCTCCTCGAGGAGCGCATCCGCGCCATGATCGCAGCCAGTTCACCCGCCCCTGGAGGCTGACCGATGCCCGGACGCACCTGGCGGGATCTGCAGCACAATCCCGCGCCCGGCCCCAGCGACCAGTCGATCCCGGTCGGCGACAGAGCAAGTGGCACAGCACGAGCCGTGCAACAGTCACCGCGGCTGGCCGCCCTGCTGCAACAACGCAAAGCCCTGGAGAGCCGCTTGCACACCCTCACCTCCGGCGAAGGGGAGCCGCTCGACCCTCGCGATGCGGCACGCTTTCAGGTACCGAGCTTCGCTGAGCGCCGCACCCAACAGCGCGCCTGGGAGGCACATCGCGAGGCCCTGCAAAGACGCTCCGCCGAGTTGCGAAGAGCAGCACGCAGTGGCAGCAGCCGGCCCGGCTCAGCAGCCCCCTCAACTAGCACCACCCGCTCCGACGCAACCAGTCATGGCAGCTCGGTCAACCAGTGGCTGGCACGCCGCGACACCCAACGCCAGACCCTGCGGGAGGCGGCGCGGGACCGGCTATCGCCCCTCAACAACCTCGCCAATGTTGGCCGGCAACTAGGCGGCTCGCTCTCCCGCACCTCTGCACAGCTGCGGAATCTCGATCGACAGCTGGCCGAACATGGCCTTGATCAGGAGCGTGAGGAGCTGCGTAAACTCGGCGCCGACAAACTCTCCAAGGCCACCGCCCAACTCGACAAATACACCAAGATGGCAGAAGCTCCGCAGCGTGCGGTGGAGAAGATCGATCAATTCTGGCAGGACCGCCAGCGGCAGATCAGCGGCGCAATGGACCAGACCGGGCCCTATGCGGAGCGCACGCGACGGCGCCTCTCTACCGACAACGGCGGCTCTGGCGACCTGTTCGAGCGCATGCAGCGCAACCGCATGCGTGCACTGCAGCGACGCCAGGAGCAGCGCCGTGAGGAAGAACGCGACCAGGCCCGCCGTGATCGCGCACGACACAACCGCCAAGGAGCCTTAAGCAGATGAGCACTCCGAGCCGTTTCATTGCAGAATCACTGGAGGAGCTGCTGGTGTCGATCGCGGATGGCGTTCGCGAGGCGCAGGACGCACTCAATAGCGCCCCACCACTGGATCGTTTCGGCCGCCCCCTGCCCAGCTACCACCTCCCCTATCTCGACTTCCAACTACAGGCCACGATGGAGACAGTCAGCAGTAATAGCGGCGCAGTGCGACTGCGCATCATCCCACTCAATGGCAGCAACACTGCAACTCAGGAGATCTCCAGCACCCTCTCCGGACGGTTGGTGGCGGTACCGCCGGGTGAGGGCTTGCCAACGCCGATCCTCAGCCTCTCATCAACTCGTGAAAACGCACGCCGCCACACCATCAGGGTCACAGCCAGCAACTCGGCGGGCGAGATCCTAGTCGGCCAGACGATTGAGCTGAATCTCAACATGGAGGCCTCCAAGCAGCTTTCACTGATCCAAGGCATCACCCTCACCAGCCAGCGGGCCGGCACCCGTCTGGCCGATGCGCTGCTGGTAACCGACGCAACCGGCAGTGCCGAAACGCGCTTCGATATCGACCCCGGCATCCCCGCCAAGGCGGTGTTGGTGGTAAGCGCTGAGCTTGGCAGCGAGGTCGCCCATCTGAGCCTGCCGGCGGGAGGTGGCGCATGAAGGTCATCGAGGCGTTCGCCCGCATCCTCAGCGATGAGGGCGCAGATGCTGTGGGGGTCACCGTCAATCTCGAGGTTTATGTGCTCAGCTCGCGGCGCTGGGTGCGACTCGCCTCGGCCAAATCAGCAGCCAAAGGCATCTGGCAGGCCAAGGCGACTCGTCTGCGCTCGGGCGCCTTCTATGCCCCAATGCTGCGTCTGACAGAAGCGGGCAATCCGGCACCGCGGGTACTGGCGCAGTCGGGCAAGCTCAGCTACAACGCCACCAGCCAGGTGCTGAGTGTCGATTTCGGTCAGGTGGAGCGGCTCGCAGAGACCGCCTATCCGCTGAGCGCCTCGAACAGCCGCTTCAGCCGGATCCAACATACCGTAGCCGGTCAGGCGAAACGGGCCGAAGTCTCCAGCGCCACCCTGATGCGCAATATAGCCCTTGCATCCAACATCAACCTGTCACGCACCACCGCGGCAAGCACCGGCAATGCAACAGTTGCGACAGGCAACACCACACTCCTCGATACCTACAACGCTGAGGTACTGAAGCTCAGATCAAACGAGGCAAAGCTGCAATCTCAGCTCAGCCAGAAAGATCAACTGCTCGCCACACGCCAGCAGGATCTAAGCAAGGCCAGCAGCCGCATCGCAGAGCTGGAGAGCACGCTCGCCAAAAGCCTGGCTAACGAGGCCAAGCTGAAGGAGGAGAACGCGAGCTTCAGTGCCGCAGCCAGCCACAAGGCGCCGATCCAGGACATCGCGGCCAACATTGGTGCCGAGGTCGATGCCGCGAACCGGCGACTGCACGATGCACAACACGGCTATCGTTTTGGCAAGATCGAACTCGACCTGCGCGGCAGCGTCAGCGACGACGGTCAATCAATGGCGTTGGCAAGTCTGGTCGACCTGAGCCGGCTCAGCGCTGGCGTTGCCCTGCCCGGAGTGAAGCTGGAACTGCTGCCAAAGCGTGAGCGCCCCATCACCAGTGACAACGTCAAGGTACCCGATGTCAGCGGACTGACCGAGACCGCGGTACGGCGTCTGCTTCAGGCAGCCGGACTGCGCCTGGAGCCCGTCAGCAAATCACTCGGCCCCAAACCGAAGATACCGGTCGGCCAGGCGATCCAACAGTCGCCCAAAGCCGGCGCCGAGATTGCCCGGGGCGAGCGGGTGCTGGTGGTGTTTGCCACGCCCTGATTGCAGAGAGGAGAGATAGCGATGAGTGGAGAGATCCGGGATCTGGTTCGCGATGTAGTGGCCTCGCCACTGGGCGACATCATCGCCTCAGTGGGTGAGGGCGTAGCTGAGGCGCAACAGGCGCTGGATGACGGCGCACTGGCCAAGACCCTGGAGATCTACTCCGAGGGCGGCGAGGCGGCACTCGCGCTACTACGCGATATCGGCTACCGCCCCACCTTCTATGCGCTGCCTGAGACCACCGGCGAGGTGCGGGTCTCACTGCACCTGGGTCGATCGATACAGGGCGGCGCAACGCCGACATCCGCAACCGCGCCTCAACCTGCGGTCGCGACACAACTCTCGCGGATCGGCCGCAATCTCGGTATCAGGCCGCGCCTCTACGCGACACCGGTGGATGCCGGATACGCCAACCGCTACGGCTACCAGGCCAACATCAGTGCAAAACTGACCTTTAAAATCATCCCGGTTCCGGCGCCTGAGGGGGCCGACGAGCTGCGCAAGATGCCGAACCTGGTCGGCCACAGCCTCATCGAAAGCCGCACCATCGCCGACTCGCTCGGCCTGGAGATCCGCCTGCAAGACAGCCAGGGCGACCCACTCGATACAGCAGATGAGGCCAGCCTGGTCACCGCTCAGCAACCGGCTGGGGAGCAGATTGTGCGCCTTGGGGATGAGATCCTCCTGACTCTCGGTTGAACTGCCCCCCCCGTCACCCGATCAACCTGAGCCACTGAAAACGGCTCAGGTTCAGCGCGTTCCCCCTCATCCCATCAGCCGCTTTGTGGCATAATGCGGCGCTTTCAGCGGCCCAACGGCCTGATCAAACCGCTCCCGGAAACTGACGCAGATGAACGCCACACCTCGCAAGATTCTCATCACTAGCGCCCTGCCCTACGCCAATGGACCGATCCACATCGGCCACCTGGTGGAGTATATCCAAACCGACATCTGGGCCCGCTTCCAGAAGATGCGCGGCCACCAATGCCACTATGTCTGCGCCGATGACGCCCACGGCACGCCGATCATGCTGCGCGCCCGCCAGGAAGGAATTGAGCCGGAGGCGCTGATCGCCCGGGTTAGTGAGGAGCATCAGGCCGACTTCGCCGCCTTCCGCATCGGCTTCGATAACTACCACTCGACCCACTCCGAGGAGAACCGCGAGCTCTCCAAGACGATCTATGAACGCAACCGGGACGCCGGCCATATCGCCAAGCGCATGATCACCCAGGCCTATGATCCGGTGGAGAACATGTTTCTGCCCGACCGCTTCATCAAAGGCACCTGTCCCAAGTGCGGCGCCGAGGATCAGTACGGCGACAACTGCGAGATATGTGGCGCCAGCTACTCCCCGGCGGAGCTGAAGGACCCGGTCTCGGCGGTCTCCGGCGCCAAACCGGAAGAGCGCGAGTCGGACCACTACTTCTTCAAGCTGGCCAACTTCGAGGCGATGCTGAAACAGTGGACCCGTGCCGGCCACCTGCAGCAGGAGATGGCCAACAAGCTCGGCGAGTGGTTCGAGTCTGGCCTGCAGGAGTGGGACATCTCCCGCGACGCCCCCTACTTCGGTTTCGAGATCCCCGACCATCCCGGCAAGTTTTTCTATGTCTGGCTCGACGCACCAATCGGCTACATGGCTAGCTTCAAGAACCTCTGTGAACGCACCGAGGGGCTGGCGTTCGACGACTACTGGCAGGCCGACTCCGACGCCGAGGTCTATCACTTCATCGGCAAGGACATCGTCTACTTCCACTGCCTGTTCTGGCCGGCAATGCTGGAGGGGGCCGGCTTCCGCAAGCCGACCGCAGTCTTCGCCCACGGCTTTCTCACCGTGGACGGGCAGAAGATGTCCAAGTCCCGCGGCACCTTCATCAAGGCCCGCACCTATCTGGACCACCTCAATCCGGAGTATCTGCGCTACTACTTCGCCGCCAAGTTGGGCGCCGGGGTCGACGACATCGACCTCAACCTGAAGGACTTCGCCCAGCGGGTGAATTCGGACCTAGTGGGCAAGGTGGTCAACATCGCCAGCCGCTGCGCCGGCTTCATCAAGAAGCGTTACGATGGCAGGCTATCCAGCCACCTCGCTGAGGCCGACCTGTTCAACCAGTTCGTCGAGGCAGGCGACAGCATCGCCGAGCGCTTCGAAAAGCGCGAGTTCAGCCGCGCAGTACGCGAGATCATGGCGCTGGCCGACCGGGCCAATCAGTACATCGACGAGAAGCAGCCCTGGGTGATCGCCAAGCAGGAGGGCAAGGAACAGGAGCTACAGGATATCTGTTCCGTGGGCATCAACCTGTTCCGGGTGCTGATCGGCTACCTACGGCCAATCCTACCCGCCACTGCCACCGCCTCCGAGGCCTTCCTACAGGTCAAACCGCTGCTGTGGGACGACCTGCAGAACCCGCTGATCGGCCACCAGATCAGTAAATTCAAGCCACTGATGACCCGGGTCGAAGAGAAGCAGATTGCGGCGATGCTGGAGCATTCGAAAGAGGATTTGAAGCAGCAGGCGACGCAGCAGAGCAAGCCGAAGAAGACTGCCACCGAAGGCCACCTGAGCAATGATCCCATTGCCGACACCATCGAGTTCGGTGACTTCGCCAAGCTCGACCTGCGCATTGCACGAATCGTTGAGGCCAACCATGTGGAGGGGGCAGACAAGCTGCTGCAGCTGACCCTCGATCTGGGCGGCGAGCAGCGCAACGTCTTCGCCGGCATCAAATCCGCCTATCAGCCCGAAAACTTAGTGGGCAGACTCACCGTGATGGTGGCCAACCTGGCACCGCGCAAGATGCGCTTTGGCGTCTCTGAGGGGATGGTGCTGGCCGCCGGCCCCGGTGGCAAGGATCTGTTCATCCTCAATCCCGATGAAGGCGCCGAGCCGGGGATGCGGGTCAAGTAGAGCGGTTTGCCGGCGGGGGCATTGCTGACCGCCGTGGTTGTCGGCACTGTCGCTGTCGCTGTCCAAGGAGACGTCGGTGGGGTCGAGGCGGTTGAGGTCGTAGTTCTCCTACCAGGTATCGGAGAGGATGTCGTTGCCAGCAGCGTCCGTGCCGCTACTCTCGTTGGGGACGCCATCGCCGTCGTTGGCGATGCCCAGATAACGCATCAGCGCCGCGTACTTGGGCGAGCTCTCCTGCTCCAGATACTCCAGTGCCCCCCAACTGCCCCACTTGCTGGGGCGGCCAATGTCGCTGAAGTTCATGAACAGCGCCCCACCACGGGCCTCCCATCCCGCCAGGTAGCGGTCGTAGAGAGTGCCCATGCGCGGATCGCGGTTAGCGGCGATGAAGAGATCGGTGAGGGCCTGGTTGTTCTCCAGCCCCAACACCCCCACCAGGTGCTGCCCCCCCTCATAGCTGTAGAGGGGCAGGCCGTACTGGGCCGCTAGGGCGATATGGGTGTCGATGGCCGAGAAGGTGGCCGCCAGTTGCCCACCGGGGGGGCCATCGCTCAGCTCGCCGCCCTGCTCCAGTTGGTTGAAGAGCCTGGTCAGGCCGCCGTCGGCCTCCTGGGTCCAGGCCTCTACCTCGGCCTCGTAGCGGGCCAGCCCCAGGTTGTCGATGTAGGGGGCGATGGCGAGGGCGTCGATGCCGTGGTCGATGCAGGGGCCTTCGTCCCAGAGGGGGCACTCCAGAGCCTGCTCGGCGACCCGGCTCCAGGCCGCCTGGGCCCCCATGACGCAGGTGACGCGATAGGCGTCGTTGCCCCACACCTGCTTCCAGAGATGGCAGATCTCGGCGGTGCGCTTGCCGAACCAGTTGAGCAGCTTGGTGTGACCGTCGGCTACCGCGTCGGGCCAGAGTGCCTCACCTTGGGAGCGCACCCAGCCGGACTGCTCGAACTGGCCGTTCCACACCTCGTTGGAGTACTCCAGGTAGACCTGCAGGGTGGGGTCGAGCTGCTCCTTGGCCAGGCGCGCAAATTGGCGCACGAAGTCGTCGTCGGCCTGGTGCGGCAGGGTGAACCAGGGGGGGCGCTGGAGGGTATTGGAGAGCTCGGTCATCACCTCCAGGGGTACCCCGTAGTCGGTGGTGTAGCGGGCATCCAGCGGCTCCGGCCGGTCGGCCCACCGCCCCAGGGGGGAGTTGTTGGTGCGCATCATGTCCATGAAGCGCAGCACCTGGTAGGGGCGGGTCTTCTCCAGGAAGGCGGGCTTGAACAGCGGCACCGGCTCGCCACTGGCGGCCAGCTCCTCGGCCAACGCCTCGGGGATGATACGGATGTTGCGGATGTAGTCGCCCGTGCCCTCGGGGTCGGTGGCGGAGATGGTGAGGGTCGCCGACTCGCCCGGATCAAACACCACCAGGTGGCGGCCTGGGCTCGACTCCGCATCGATCTTGTGCGCCCCCAGGCCATAGCTCATGGTCCCGGCGCCGTCATAGAGCACCACATAACGGCCGCCGGGGAACTGGGGATAGAAGGCCCAGTAGGTGGTGACGCGGGTGAAGATGGGGGCGTCCGCCGGGGCCGGCATGGAGCGCACCCAGCCGTGTTCGTCCAGGTCCAGCAGCGCCTGCTCTCCGGTATCCCATGAGTTCTCCGCGCTGCAATCGGGCTCGGGCTCATTGGCCCAGAAGTCGCATTGGGTGAGCCATTCGCGCGACATTTTGAAAAGGTCGATGAAGGGGGACTGGCTGGTCCAGTCGACGATGCCGCCCAGGTTGCCGCCCAGGCGCGGTGGTGGCCCCTGGTCGCGGGTGGGGTCGGTGCGACCGATGAACTCGGCCAGGTTATCTACCCCGTCGCCGTCCGGGTCCTGGTGGGCGTCGTTGGGATCGTTGGGGTTGAGGCCGAAGTGGCGCTCCCAGTCGTCGGCCATGGCGTCGCCATCCACATCCTCGTCGAAGATCTCCAGGCGCAGGGATTGGCTGATGGGGCGCAGCCCGGCGCTCACGCTGACGATGGTGATCTGGATGTTCTCGCGCCCCTCGATCTGGTCGTCGTCCAGGGCGGTGAGGGTCACGCTGGCCGAGGTCTGGCCGGTGGGCAGGGTGACAGTGTGGCTCGCCAGGGTGTAGTCGCTCCCCTCCTGGGCGCCCCCCTGGAGGCCGAGCTGAACGGTGACATCACTCTCGTAGGGGCGGTCCAGGTTGACCCGCAGCGCGGCCGCCCCCCCCTGTTCGCTGATCTCGCCGGCGGAGAGATCGAGGGAGACCACCGACTCATAGGGGGTGCCGTTGAGGTAGCCCAGCAGGGCGTCGTACTTGGGCGAATGGGTGTCGGAGAGGTTCTCCAGGGCCGACCAACTACCGTACTGACTAAAGGCGCCTATGTCCTTCTGGTGCATGAAGAGGCCACCGCCGCGCGCCGCCCAGCCGTCCAGCAGGTCGGTGTAGGCGCGCCCCATGCGTGGGTCGCGGTTGGCGGCGATGAAGAGCTGGGTGATGGGTTCGTTGTAGATCACCGCGCCGTTACCGGCGATGTGTTCGCCGCCGCGCGAGCCCACTAGCGCCATCCCGTAGCGGTCGGCCACCGCCTTCTGCGCCCCCACGTCCTCCATCACCGCGGCCAGGGCGCCGCCGGGTGGGCCATCCTGGATCAGCCCCCCCTCGTGCACCTCGCGGAAGAGGCTGGTTAGGCCGCCGTCGGCCTCTTGGGTCCAGGCCTCCACCTGCTGCTCGTGGGTGGTGATCCCCAGGTAGCTGCCGAACTGGGGGGTGATGGCGAGGGCGTCGAGGCCGTGGCCGGCGCAGGGGGCGCCCTCCCACAGGGGGCACTCCAGGATCTGCTCGCTGATCCAGCTATTGCCGATCTGGCTCTCCACCACGCAGTGGACCCGCCCCGCCGACCCGGCCCAGACCGATTTCCAGATGTCGCACATCTCGGCGGCGCGCTTGCCGTACCAGTAGAAGCGCTTCTGCAGGTCGCTCTCGCTGGCCTCGGGCCAGGCTGCCTTGCCCTGCTCCTCGATCCAGCCCCCGTTGGCGCTGAACATGAAGTTGTGGGCGTACTCCAGATAGACCGGTAGATTGGGCCGCAGCCGGTCCCGCACCAGGGTGGCGAACTGGCGCACATAGTCGTCATCGGCGTTGTGGGGCATGTTGAACCAGGGGGCGGCGTCCGCCGCGTCGGCCAGCGCCACCATCACCTCGGCGGGCACGCCCTCCTCCCCGGCGTAGCTCAAACTGTCCATCAGCGGGCGCTCGGCCCAGGTGGCGGGGGGGGTGCCGTCGATGCGCATCCAGTATTTGAAGTTCAGCACCTGGAAGGGGCGCGTGCGCTCCAGGAACTCCGGGTTGAACAGCGGCAGGGGGTCGACCGACTCGAAGGCCTCGGGGATGAGGCGCATGTTGCGGATGTAGTCGCCAGTGCCATTAGGGTCGCTGGCGCGGATGCGCAGGTGGAAGCCACCGTCGGCCCGGTCCAGCATCACCACATGCCGTCCCGGTGTCGACTCCTCCTCGATCAGGCGCATCCCGCCCAGGTACTCTAGGGTCCCCTCACCGTCGTAGAGCAGCAGATAGCGCCCGGCGGGGAACTGGCGCGGCACGTCCCAGTAGGTGGCCACGGAGGTGTAAACGGGGTCCGCCCCGGGGGTGGGTACGGAGCGCACCCAGCCGTTCTCGTCCAGATCCAGCAGCGCGTTTTCGCCAGTATACCAGGCGGTATCGGCGGTGCAGCCGGGGTCGGGATTGTTCACCCAGTAGTCGCACTGGGTGAACCAGGGGCGCGCTAGCTTGAACAGATCGATGAAGGGGCGCTGGCCGCTCCAGTCGCGCACATCGGTGAGCACGGTGCCGAGGCGATGCTCTCCAGTCGGGGTGGAGCTGGGGTCGGTGGGGTCACTATTGGCCTGGAACTCGACCCGATTGGAGAAGCCGTCACCGTCGGCATCACTGGTGGCATCGCTGGCATCCAGGGGATTGAGGCCGTAGCGGCGCTCCCAATCATCGGGCAGGGTGTCGTTGTCGTCGTCGGCATCGAGGGCGTCCGGGATGCCATCGGCATCATAATCCGGCAGCAGGTGTTCGATATGTGCCGCGGCCTGCTGACGCAGCCCGTCCAGTTCTGCCTCGCTCCAGGCGTGGGGCCGGTCGTGGCCGACCTCCATCGCATCGAGGGTCGCCTGCAGCCAGGCCTGGGCCTCTGTCTTGGCGGCCGAGTCATCACTGGCGGCGATCTGCTGCTCCAGCTTCAGCAGGTAGCGATAGTCGTCCACCGCTTCACGGTAGCGCTCCAGCTCCAGAGTGTGGCGCAGGCTACCGTCGGCATGGGTGAAGACGGCGGCCTGTTCGCTTTCGCGACCGTCCAGGTCATACCAGGGGTCGGCATGCACCGAGCTCCACATAAACTGCATGTGGCCCCGGCAGCCGAACTCCCGCGCCAGCTTGTACTGATAGACGCCCCGGTGGTAGCGGCTGCGCAGGTTGTAGCTGGCACACTCGCTGCCCTGATCGACGATGTGCTGCAGCCCGGCGGCGCTGTGGTGGGTGACATAGATGCGATCGACCACCCCGGCGAAGGCGGCGCGGGGATCGCTGGCCGGATCGGTGAGGCTGGAGAAGACGCTGGTGCGGCTCTGGGGGTCGGCTTGGTGGAAGGCCTGGGCGGCTGCCAATGAGTCTTGGATCACCTCACCCGCAGGCTCGTCACCAACCGTGTGGATCAGCGACAGCCAGTTGTTGGCCGCGCCGTGGGACTCGATCGCCGCCAGCAGGTCGGCCAGCACCTCCACATAGGGTTTGCCATAGGCGCTGGTATCCTGGGTCGAGTAGGTCGAGAGCCCTTGGATGCCGATGCCGCCGTAGCTGTTGATCTCGCCGCTGTAGAGGCCCTGCAGGGCCGCCATGGTCTTGTCGGCCTGGCTGAAGTCGATCACCGGCTGGCCATCGCTGTAACCCTTGAACAGCGGGCCACCGATGCCGCCATCGACGCCGGTCATGCCGTAGCGGTGCAGCAGCGCGATCGAGGCCTGCAGCTCCGCCTCCTGCTTCGCCGCCACCTCGGGGAAAACGCTACCGGGGTATTGGGGCGCCAGCCCCAAGTAGCCCAGCGGCACATCGGCAGCGGGCAGACTGTAGGGGCGGACCTCTACCGCGACCGGCAGCTCCTGGCTCTGGCCGTTGCTGAAGCTGAGGCGCAGGCTGCCCTCGATGGTGCCTGGGGCGAGCTCTGCCGGGGCGTGCAGATCGAACCAGAGGCGGCGCGACTGTCCGGCGGCCAGCTCCAGCGGCAGCTGCAGCGGGTCGAGGATGCGCGGCCGGCTGGTGTAGACCGAGCCATCCTGGGTGACCCGGGAGAGCTTGTTGCGCACCTGGCTGGCCGTCACCTCCACCCCCGGTAGCTCCAGCACCGCGTCGGTCAGCTGCTGAGCCTGATGGGCATACAGGCTGATCGTCAGCGGCTCATACTCGCCCTGGGCCAGAGAGACGCTGAGTGCGTCGACCTGCTCCGCGGCATCTGGCCAGTCGGTAGCATAGACATCCAGCGCCGAGCTGCGTTGGAACAGAGAGAGCGCACCATCCAGGGCGTTGCCTATCGGTTTGACGTGTTGCGGCAGAGGTGGCGCAACCTGTTTATATTCGTAGCCATACTGCTGCTTCAGCTGCTGCCAGAGCTCGGCGAGAAAGGCCTCGCCCCGGGCCGCCTCGCTGGTCGGATAGATCACCAACGCCGAGAGGGCCAGAGTGTAGGGGCTGTCGTTGCCCTCGAAGCGCAGGTTGAGCTGGCCGTCGCTGACCAGCACATCGAACTGCAATGGCTGGTAGCGGGCCGGGATGTAGCGCTGCCAGATGTCGTCACCGGGCAGATCCTCCGCGTCGTCGTAACGGTAGTATCTGGCCCAGAAATCGGCCACCGTCGGCTGTTCGTCCAGAACCTTCTCGCCCTCGGCGTAGACCGCCCGGTGTTCGTAGTTGGGGTAGTACTCCCAGTAGCCGGGGTCCTCCAGCACCATCCAGACGTGGTATTCACCGTCCGGTAGGTCGAAGTCGAGGCCGCCGCTGTTGAGCGAGATCCAGTCGCGCAGCAGGTTCTCCGGGTGGCGGCGATCCTCGGTACGTTTAATCTCCGCATCGGCGGAGAAGCCGTAACCGCGCTGGGCACGGTAGCTGGTGGAGGCGTAGAGCGGCGTGAACTCGTGGAACAGTGGACTTTCGAGACTACCGGCGTCGAGCTTGATCAGACGTGGAAAGTCGTTGCTATAGGCAGGCTCAGGCTCCAGTCGCACATCATCGATGGTGAGGGCGACAGCGGCATCCGCGGCGGAGAGCACCAGCCGGGTGATGTTTGCCAGGTCGAGACGGCGGCGCTCCCTGATCACCGACTTCTCGCCGACAAAGATCTGCAACGGCACATGGATGGTGGAACGCCCCGGCGCGGCCACCGTGTACCAGTTGACCCGCGACCAGTAGTCGTTGGACTTTACGTCGCGGATCTCGACATAGAAGCGCTGCGGCTCCGTCGAGGGGTTGTCGACCTCGAAGCGCAGCCAGTCGTAACCACGCCAGTCGGACGGGATACCCTGGGCGTTCCAGCCATCCAGGTAGCGGCCCGGCTGCAGCAGGCCAGAGCGTTCACCATTGAGCGCCTGATCGGTGTAGTCCCAACCGCTCTGGATGAAGGGCGGCGTGCTGCCCTGCTCGAAGTCGGCCAGCAGCCGCGGCGCAGCGGCATGTTGCGGCTTGAGGCTGTCGATATCCACACCCTGCAGGCGCTGGCAGACCTCGCGCCCGGCAAAACCCTCATCGTCACAGTAGCCGTGCAGCAGGATCTCCTCAAAGCTGACCGGCGGGTTGTAGTCGAGGGGCTTGAGGCTGGTCTCGTCCAGGCTGAAGCCCTCCTCCGGCTGGGCGCAGGCCTCCACCAGGCTAAGGCTGACATCATCGACAAACAGGCTGCCGGGGCCGTAGTTGAAGAAGTAGAGGGTGACCTGATCCGCTTCTGGTACCCGGAACACCAGCTCCATCTGGCGCCAGTCGCTGTCCCCTTCCAGCAGGGTCTGGCTGATGGTCTCGCGGCTGTCAAACTCCAAGTAGAGCAGGCTAGTCTGGCCCCACAGCCCCTCACGCAGATCCGCCGAGGCCAGCTTGGCCCGCAGCCGGTAGGTGCCGGCGGGCAAGCTCAGGTTCTGGTAGATCGCCGCCTTGGCCGGGCCATAACCCTGGATCAGCGCCGAGCGCTCGCCGGCAAATGCGGCCAGGTCGGTGTGGTTGAGCTGGATATCACCCTCCCAGCGGAAGTCGGTCCAGCCGGGGATATGCAGCGGGTCGGCATCGAACTGCTCCATCCCGCCGTTGGCGATCAGCTCCGCACCTGGCGCGCCGGTCAAACGGACCGGCAGCTCGATCTGGCTGCTGCGACCCTGCGCATCGCTGACACTGAGACGGACGCGGGTCAGGCCGCAGGCCGCCCCCTGAGGGGTCAGGGTCAGCTGGGCACCATCCAGGCTGGCAGTCAGGTTGGCGTCATCGACTGACTCGACCGCCCAGCTCAGGCCCGCACCCTGCTCCAGATCGAGGGCCAGACCAGTCAGATCCAGGCTCCAAGCACCCGCTGCCATCGGCTGCACGATCTCGACAAAGTCGGCAGGATCGAACAGCGGGGCCAGATCGTAATCGAGCCGATAGACCCGGCGACTGTTGGCCGGCAGGGTCTCGCTGAAGCTATCGGCCTGGCTCTGCAGGCTGCGCTGCTCAAACACTACCTCGACCGGGCTGTTGGCGCTCAGCCCTGGCAGCTGGGCGGTGAACAGCTGCTCGCTGTGGTGGTCGTTTCTCACCAGGATCAGCAGTCGGCCGTCAATGCCCTTATGGATCGAGACATCCAGCGCCGGATTGGGAAACAGGCTGCCCAGCGGATAGGCACGGCGGCTGGCCGCATCCAGCGGTCTCAGGTCGGCGCGGTCGCCCAGGCCATCGCCATCGGAGTCGGCCTGGACCGGATCGGTGCCGAGCAGCGCCTCCTCCTGGTTCAACAGGCCATCGCCATCCTCGTCGTGGCGAATAGTCAGGCCCTCGAAGACGTAGCGGTAGCTGTCGTTGTAGTAGGCATCCACATAGACGTTGACCCGGGCCGGCCCCTCCAGCAGGAAGGCGCCCGGCTCGGCCTGGTTGATCTGCAGCCACTGATCGTTCTGATCGAGGATGTAGCCGCTGACTACCCCGTCCCGGCGCAGCAGACGCAGCTTGCCGCTGGTCCTGCGCTGCGGAAAGCTGGCGCCCACACTCTGGCCCTGGTCATCCCACTGGTAGAACCAGGTGTAACCGGGGATGCCCGAGTGGATCTTGTGTTTGACGCTGACATGGCGGCCGTTGAGGGTCTGTTGGTCGAACCCATCGTCGGTGAGGCGCAGGATGAGGTTCGGCTGATAGGCGTTTTCGGAGAACTGGCTGAGACTGGCGTACTCCAGGATCACCTCCAGGTCGCCACGATAGCTCTGCTCGCTGAGCAGGCCGGTGTGCTCGACCCCATTGGTGGCGGTGCGCTCAAACACCAACTGGCCATCGACCAGGCGGATGCCCGCCTCGCCCAGCAGGCTGAAGCCGGTCAGCACATCCAGATCACCCTCGAACTGGGCCTGGGTCAGCAGCCTCGGGTTGCCGCTATCGGCAGGGATCAACCGATCACTCTGTACGGCTGTTCTGTAGGCGGAGTAGCCCTTCTCACCCGTGGCCACCGCCTCATCACCAT
>Ga0256846_1000007_pt1 | contig 183083 bp, 171 predicted proteins | sample TevniametaG_FD_189098 | JGI IMG/M metagenome (GOLD analysis project Ga0256846, IMG submission 189098) | Tube worm associated microbial communities from hydrothermal vent at the East Pacific Rise, Pacific Ocean - Tevnia | ecosystem: Host-associated > Annelida > Integument > Unclassified ...
AGACAGAATCCAGACAGAATCCAGACAGAATCCAGACAGAATCCAGACAGAATCCAGACAGGAGCAGACAGGGTAATGAGTGTGATCTCCCAATCCATGACTGAGGACCACCGGCGTTGTGATGAGTTGTTTGCGGATGCCGAATCGGCTGCTGCAGATAACGACTGGTCGCGGGCGCACAGTAATTATGATGCCTTTCGCGAGGCGATACTGCACCACTTCCGCATGGAAGAGGAGCTGCTTTTTCCTCGCTTTGAGCAGCAGACCGGTATGACGATGGGGCCGACCCAGGTGATGCGCAGCGAGCATGCGCAGATGCGTGAGCTGTTTGAGGAGATGGAGGGGGCGGTGGTCGCACAACAGCAGGATCGCTTCCTCGGTCTGTGTGAGACCCTGCTGATGCTGATGCAGCAGCACAACGCCAAAGAGGAGCAGATGCTCTACCCAATGACGGATCAGGCCCTGGGCAATGCCGCTGCTGGCGAGCTGCTGGAACAGATGCGGGCGCTGTGACAGGAGGGGTGAAATGGAGGTCAGTCTTGATGTCAGTATGCTGGAACCCTGCGAGCCCCTGGATCGCACCCTGGAGTCGGTTGAGCAGCTGAAAGAGGGGGACTACCTATTGGTGATCCACCGCAAGGAGCCTTTGTTGCTCTACCCGTTGTTGGCGCAGCGGGGATTTTGTTACCGGCTGCGCAAGGGCGGGCCTTCGGTCTATCAGGTCCTCATCTGGCGCGAACAGGATGCGGCTGCCGAGGCGGCCGTCAATAAACGGCTGGCGGGTAACTAGCTTGACCTCCACCGCCTCCCTGTCGCTGGAGCAGGCGCCACCGATCTCGGTGCCGTTTCGCTTTTTTCTTACCGCACCGCTGTTTTTGCTGCTGGCCTCTCTGTTGCTGATGCTGGAGGGTGCGGCGGTGCTGATGGATCGCTGGTCGCCGCTGACCCTGTCGATGACCCATCTATTTACCCTGGGGGTGTTGGGCCAGGTGATGATGGGGGCGATGTTGCAGATGCTGCCGGTGTTGGCAGGTTCGCCGGTGCCGCGGGTGGTGCCGTTGGCCACCACTGTGCATCTCGCAACCTCGCTCGGCACGCTGGCGCTAGTGGCCGGTTTCCTCGGTGCCGGAGCGCTCTGGATGAAGCTGGCGGTGTGTCTGCTGGCAGGCGGGTTTACGTTCTTCATCAGTGGGGTCGGGATCGCCCTGTGGCGGGTGGTTCGAGTCAGCACCACGGTGATTGCGATGCGCCTGGCGGTGCTCGGGCTGCTGGTGACGGTGCTACTGGGGCTCTATCTGGCGGCAGCTCAGTTGTGGAAGCTGCCCTATGTTGATCTGATCATGCTCACCAATACTCACCTGGCTTGGGGCGGTACGGCCTGGGTGGGGTTGTTGATCGTCGGCGTCGGTTATCAGGTGGTGCCGATGTTCCAGTTGACCCCAGAGTACCCGGTGCGGCTGCAACGGCTCTTCGCGCCACTGCTGTTTGCTGCGCTGCTGGTCTGGTCCCTCGACTACTGGTCGGTCTCGGCTGCGTCCTGGCTGGCATTGCTGGTTGGTTCTGGCTTCATGCTGTTTGCGCTGGTGACCTTGTATCTGCAGCATCAGCGTCGCCGCAAACTGGCCGATGTGACCCTCAATTTCTGGCGTCTGGGGCTGGGGCTAGTGGTGCTGGCCTGGCTGCTGATGCTGACCAGAGCTCTTTCGGATTTTAATCTTGATCTGTGGTTGGGCGTCTGTCTGATCTTCGCCGTGCTCTCGATCATCAACGGCATGCTCTACAAGATCGTGCCGTTTCTCAGCTGGTTCCATCTGCAACACCAGAAGACCGCCTCGCTGGCTGGCGGCGGTCCGCGGATTCCGAGCATGAAAGAGCTACTGCCGGATCGTTTCGCCCGCCGCCAATGGTATCTGCATCTGCTGGCACTGCTGCTATGGGCTGGGGTGCTGGCTGTTGGTGACAGTTTGACGCTACCGGCGGGTCTTTTTTTGGGGCTATCTTCCCTGCTTCTCTGCTACAATTTGGTGCGCGTTGTTCTGAAGTTTCGCCATCTGCAGACTGAACTTCGGGCAGCTGCCCCGGCGGGGGCGGTTGATCAACACTATTAGAATAATGGGAAAGACCGGGAGCCAGCCTTGCCATTTAATCTGCGACAGACCTATCTCTTTGCGCGGCTAGACGATGATCAATTCCAGCAGGTCACTGAATTCAGCCGCACTATCAAACTGAATGATGGCCAGATGCTGTTCCAGGCGGGTGATGCGGCGGATCGCTTCTTTCTCGTCACCACCGGCCAGATTAAACTCTACCGGTTGGCGATGAACGGCAACGAAAAGGTCATTGAGATCATCTCTCCCGGCCACACCTTTGCTGAGGCGCTGATGTTTCTGGAGAGCCCAGGCTTTCCGGTGAATGCCACCGCTATGGGCACGACTGAACTGGTGACGATTGATAACGCCCAGTTTCTGACCATGCTGCGCGGTTCGGTGGATACTTGTTTCCGGCTGATGGCTGATATGAGTCAGCGGCTCAAGCTGCTGATCAAAGAGATCGACGACCTCACCCTACAGAGCGCCACCGGTCGGGTCGCCGGCTTCCTCTGGGGCAAGTGGGATGCGGTCGGCGCAAACATCGAGTTGGAGGCACCCAAAGGGGTGCTGGCGTCGCGGTTGTCGGTCAAGCCAGAAACCTTCTCACGTATCCTGCACAACTTCTCTGAACAGAATCTGATCAAGGTGAAGGGGGGGAGTATCACCGTGCTCGACCCTGAAGGCTTGCATGCCCATGCGGAGTCTGCAGGCATCTGCGGTGGCAGCCTGTCGCCCTGATCATCCCTCGGTGTTTTTCCTTTCCATGTAGGCGCGTTGCTGGCGCGCGGTGCGCTCGCTTGCAAGGTTGGCGTCATCGCCCTTGAAAAACGCCCAATACTCCCCAACTTTGTGGACATCAACAGAGTTTACGGAGTAGTTAGCCATGCGAATGGATCGTTTGACGAGCAAGTTTCAGATGGCCCTGGCGGATGCCCAGAGCCTGGCCGTGGGACGCGATCACCAATTCATTGAGCCGCTGCACCTGATGAGCGCACTGCTCGACCAGGAGGGTGGCACGGTACGCCATCTGCTGGCCCAGGCGGACGTCAACATCAATCTGCTGCGCTCAGATCTGAGCGCAGCCACTGAGCGTCTGCCGAGCGTCGAGGGGGCGGCGGGGGATCTGCACATCTCCAACGACCTCGGGCGCTTGCTCAATCAGACCGACAAACTCGCCCAACAGCGCAAAGATCAGTACATCTCCAGCGAGCTGTTTGTGCTCGCTGCTGTCGATGATAAGGGTGAGCTGGGCGAGATACTGCGTAAAGCAGGGGCGAACAAGCGGGCGGTTGAGCAGGTGATCGATAAGGTGCGCGGCGGTCAGTCGGTGGACGACCCCAATGCAGAGGATCAGCGACAGGCGCTGGAGAAGTATACCATCGACCTCACCGAGCGCGCCGAGCAGGGCAAGCTCGACCCGGTGATTGGCCGCGATGATGAGATCCGCCGTACCATTCAGGTGCTGCAGCGGCGCACCAAGAACAACCCGGTTTTGATTGGCGAACCCGGCGTCGGTAAGACCGCCATCGTCGAGGGGTTGGCTCAGCGCATTATCAATGGTGAGGTGCCGGAGGGGCTGAAGAGCAAACGGCTGCTCTCTCTCGACATGGGAGCGCTGATTGCCGGCGCCAAATTCCGCGGTGAGTTCGAGGAGCGCCTGAAGGGCGTGCTCAACGATCTGGCCAAGCAGGAGGGGCAGATCATCCTGTTCATCGACGAGCTGCACACCATGGTCGGTGCCGGCAAGGCCGAGGGCGCGATGGATGCCGGCAATATGCTCAAGCCGGCGTTAGCGCGCGGCGAGCTGCACTGCGTTGGCGCCACTACCCTGGACGAGTATCGCCAGTATGTGGAGAAGGATGCGGCCCTGGAGCGCCGCTTCCAGAAGGTGTTGGTGGAGGAGCCGAGCGTGGAGGACACTATCGCCATCCTGCGTGGCCTCAAGGAGCGCTACGAGGTGCACCACGGAGTGGATATCACCGATCCGGCCATTGTCGCCGCAGCGACCCTCTCCCACCGCTATATCACTGACCGTCAGTTGCCCGACAAGGCGATCGACCTGGTGGACGAGGCGGCCTCGCAGATCCGCATGGAGATCGACTCCATGCCTGAAGAGATGGACCGGCTAGAGCGGCGTCTGATTCAGCTCAAGATCGAGCGCGAGGCGATGAATAAGGAGACCGATGAGGCCTCGAAGAAGCGCTTGGCCCATCTGGAGAGCGAGATCGAGCGTCTGGAGCGGGAGTTCTCCGACCTGGAGGAGATTTGGAAGTCGGAGAAGGCGGCGCTGCAGGGCACCACCCACATCAAGGAGTCGCTGGAGCGGGCCCGGCTGGAGATGGATACGGCGCGCCGCGCTGGCGATCTGGCACGCATGTCGGAGCTGCAGTACGGTCGTATCCCGGAGTTGGAGAAACAGCTCGATATGGCGGCCCAGGCGGAGATGCAGCAGATGAAGCTGCTGCGCAACAAGGTTACCGATGAGGAGATCGCCGGGGTGGTCTCGAAGTGGACCGGCATCCCGGTCTCCAAGATGCTCGAAGGCGAGCGCGACAAGCTGTTGCGAATGGAACAGGAGATCGGTCGGCGGGTGATCGGCCAGCAGGAGGGTATCAAGGCTGTGAGCGATGCCATCCGCCGCTCCCGTGCCGGGCTTGCCGATCCCAGCCAGCCGAATGGCTCGTTCCTCTTCCTCGGCCCCACCGGTGTTGGCAAGACCGAGCTGTGTAAAGCGCTGGCGGAGTTCCTGTTCGACACCGAGGAGGCAATGATCCGCATCGACATGTCGGAGTTCATGGAGAAGCACTCGGTGGCACGGCTGATCGGCGCACCCCCCGGCTATGTCGGCTATGAGGAGGGCGGCTATCTCACCGAGGCAGTGCGCCGTCGACCCTACTCGGTGATCCTGATGGATGAAGTGGAGAAGGCCCACCCGGATGTCTTCAACGTGTTGCTGCAGGTGCTCGATGACGGACGTCTCACCGACGGCCAGGGACGCACGGTCGATTTTCGCAACACGGTGATTGTGATGACCTCTAACCTGGGGTCAGAACTGATCCAGGAGAAGTCGACTGAGGAACAGTACGGTGTGATGAAAGAGGCGGTGATGGAGGTGGTGCGTTCTGCCTTCCGTCCTGAATTCATCAACCGGCTGGATGAGATCGTGGTCTTCCACCCGCTGGCTCGGGAGCAGATCCGTGCCATCGCCACGATCCAGATCGACTATCTGCGTCGCCGTCTGGCGGATCATGAGATGGGATTGCAGATCAGCGATGCCGCCCTCGATCGGTTGGGTGAGGCGGGTTTCGATCCGGTCTATGGCGCTAGGCCACTCAAGCGTGCGATCCGCCAGCAGTTGGAAAACCCACTGGCGCAGGAGATCCTGGCTGGCAAGTTTATGCCGGGGGATGAAGTTCGGGTGGAGCTGGCGGAAGATGGGCTGAATTTTAGTAAGGGGAGCGGAGCAGACTAAGAGGGGTATTTCTTGTGAAGGTGTGACTCTGTCGCTTGTGGCGGGAAAAAGAATCTCCTAGCGTGCAGGTTCTTAAGAAGGATTTCAGAGGTTCCTGCCGTGAACAGAGTCATTTTGCTGCTTTTCCTGTGCATGTTCTCCCTTTCGGCACAGGCGTTGGAAGGATATGTGGAGGCCCTTCTGGGCTCTGTTGATGTGGAGGGTGTGGAGACGGGCACATACACCTCCACAGAGACAGGAACCATGAGCGGTGCACTAAAGTATGGCTCCACCCTCGGTCTCGGGCTCGAGGTTGGTCTGCGTAATTTCGAAGAGCATAATGTGCTGCGGGCCAGCCTCTCCTGGCATTTCGCCGGGGCCGAGCTGGATAGCGCCAGCATCACGACCAATGGGGGTTCTGAGCTTGCGTCGGGGAGCTATGTGGTATCGAGCGCAGAGCTGAAAAGCGTCGGTCTCAATTTTGATAACGATATTCATGTCGTTCTGGCAAACCTCTATTACGAACTCCCGATCGGGATGGATCTGTTCCCATATGTTGGTCTGGGGTTGGGTGTGGCAGATGTTGAAAATGCCGATGGCACAAGCGCTGCGGGCGCGGTTTCGCTGGGTCTACGTATCGAGAGACCGGATGAAACCTATTGGGCCCTGAGATATCAGCGATTCGCTATCGGCAGTATCACGGACAAGCTGGGTATCACCTATGGGGATATCGGCTTCGACATCATCACTGTGACAGTCGGTATGAATTTTTCGCTCTGAACTGGATGTGGGGGGAGAGCCTAGCGATCTCGGGCTTATCGAGCAGACAGCCGCAGATATTTTTCATGTAGCTGCTCAGTGGCGGCTTTCAGCGCGGCGAGATCGCCGCTGTTTTCGATCAGATCATCGGCTATGGCTCTACGGCTTGCGCGATCCGTCTGGGCAGCAAGAATCTGGCGGATCTGGATTTCTGAAAGCGCATCGCGCTGCCGGATCCGCTTGATCTGTAGCGCCTCAGGCAGATCCACCACCAGGATTCGGTCGGCGCTGTAATTATGTCCGCTCTCCAGCAGCAGCGGGACGACAACGACGGCATAAGGGGTGTCCAGCCTTTGCAGGCGTCGCGCCACCTCGGCCCGAATTCGCGGGTGGAGGATCTGCTCCAGTTGGTGCCGCTTTTCCTGCGCATCAAATACAATCCGTCGCAACCTGGCACGGTTGAGCCGGCCATCGGCGTCAAGCACCTGCTTGCCGAACTGGTTGATGATCTCTTGCAGAGCCGGCATGCCTGGAGCGACCTGTTCGCGGGCGATGAGGTCTGTATCGATCACCGGCACACCCAACTCTTCGAAGTATCGGGAGACGGTGGACTTGCCGCTGCCGATGCCGCCGGTGAGGACCACCAGCATCAGCCAAGCCCCGACCACTGCAGATAGGCATGGTTGATCGAGTCACCCCAGAGCATGGCGATCCAGCCTGCGGCGGCCAGATAAGGGCCAAACGGGATCGGCAGGTTGCGCTCGCGACCACGCAGCAGGATCAGCGAGATCCCGAGCAGGGCGCCGACCAGGGCGGAGGCCATGATCGTTAGCGGCAGGTATTGCCAGCCGAGCCAGGCACCGATGGCGGCGAGCAGTTTGAAATCGCCGTAGCCCATGCCCTCTTTTCCGGTGATTCGCTTGAATATCTGATAGACGCTCCACAGGGTGAGGTAACCGGCGGCTGCGCCTATCACCGCCGACTCCAAGTCGCTGAATAATCCGTCCAGGTTGAGCAGCAGCCCTGACCAGAGCAGTGGCAGGGTGATGTTGTCAGGTAACAACTGGGTGTCGAAGTCGATCATCGTCAGGGCGATCAGGGCCCAAGTGAAGCCCATCGCTGCCAGCACCTGCCAACCGGGATCGAAATGGTAAGCGACGATCAGGGTAAGTAGGGCGGTGGCTGCTTCAACCAGCGGATAGCGGGTGCTGATGGGGGTGGTGCAGTCGGAGCAGCGTCCTCTGAGTAGCAGCCAGCTGATGACCGGGATGTTCTCCCAGGCGCGGATCTGGTGACCACACTGGGGGCAGCGGGAGGGTGGGTAGGCGAGGTCGAGTCGCTCCTCATCGGTGGTGGCTGGCTGCTTTAGCAGTTCCAGGCAGTCGCGTTGCCACTGCCGCTCCATCATCCGTGGTAGGCGCAGGATGACAACATTGAGAAAGCTGCCGATGGTCAGACCGAGCAGGCCGCTGAAGATCAGGTAGATGGCCAGGTTTTGTTGTAGGAAGCTGAGCATGGTGATGTCAGGGTGCCTTTGCGGCACCACCTTGCGTGGTATGAGAACAAAGCACGTGGATGGGGCAGAATCAGCCGAGCACCGCGGAACCCATCTTGAAAATCGGCAGATACATGGCGACCACCAGACCGCCGATCAAGGTACCGAGGATCACCATGATGAGCGGTTCGAGCAGGCTGCTGAGCGCATCCACTGCGTTGTCTACCTGCTCCTCGAAGAAGTCGGCGACCTTGGATAGCATGTCGTCGAGAGAGCCTGACTCCTCGCCGATCGAGACCATCTGGATCACCATGTTGGGGAATATGTGGCGTTGGCGCATGGCCAGCTGTAGGGACTGGCCAGTGGCGACATCTTCACGCATGCGCAGTACCGCTTCGCTGTAGACTACATTGCCGGTGGCGCCAGAGACCGACTCCAGCGCTTCGACCAGGGGAACGCCGGCGGATGACATGGTGGAGAGGGTGCGGGCGAAGCGTGCGATTGCCGCTTTGTTCATGATGGGGCCGATGATTGGAATCTTAAGCAGGATCCGGTCGACCGTATGGCGGAATTTTCGCGAGCGCTTCCATGTGCCGATCAATATGTAACCTGACAGGATGGCGCCGCCAAGCATCGCCCACCACCAATTCTGCACCACATGGGCGATGTTGATGACGACGCGGGTAAACACAGGCAGGTCGGCGCCAAAGCCCCGGAACAGTTGCTCGAACTGGGGGATGACGAAGATCATGATGATCGCGGTGACGATGATAGCGACCAGGACCACCGCGGCGGGGTAGAACAGCGCCTTCTTGATTTTGCCCTTGATTGACTCGGTCTTCTCCTTGTAGAGCGCAATCTTGTGTAGCAGGGTCTCCAGCACACCGGCATGCTCGCCGGCTTTTACCAAGTTGCAGAACAGGTCATCAAAATGGAGTGGGTGTTTCTTGAGCGCATCAGCCAGTGCGGTGCCGCCCTCCACATCGGACTTGACGCTGAGGATCAGATCCTGCATCGAGGGGTTTTCGTGGCCACGTCCGACGATCTCGAACGCCTGCACCATCGGCACGCCGGCGCTCATCATGGTGGCGAGCTGACGACTGAAGACAGCGATGTCGGCGCTTTTGATCTTCCTCTTGCGACTTGTCAGAAATGAGGTCGTCTTTTTTCTGACCTTCAGCGGATTGATGCCCTGACGCCGTAGTTCAGCCCGTACCAGGGCAACATTGGTGGCGCGGGTCTCGCCGGTGATGCGTGAGCCCTTGCGATCAGTGCCTTCCCAGGCGTAAAGACTGGCTTTTGGCTGTGCTTTTTTAGCGGGAGGCGCCATGGTTTAGTCCTTGGTTACCCGGTTGATCTCGTTGAGGCTGGTGAGGCCTGCCTTGACTTTGCGCAGGCCGGAGGCGCGCAGGTTGTCGATCCCCTCCAACTGGGCCTGCTCCTGCACTTGCAGCGAGGTGCAGCCTGCCATGATCAGCTTGCCCATTGCCTCGGAGACAGGCATCACCTGGAATATGCCTATGCGACCTTTATAGCCGTTGGTGCACATGTCGCAGCCGACTGGCTTGTAGACGGTAATGCCTTCGTCGATCTCAGCATTGTTGAAGCCCTCTTCCAGCAGCGCCTCGCGGGGTAACTCTTCGGCGGCCTTGCAGTGGTCGCAGAGCCGTCGCGCCAGTCGTTGTGCCATGATTAACAGCACCGAGGAGGCAATGTTGAAGGGCGGAATGCCCATGTTGGCGAGGCGGGTCAGGGTCTGGGGGGCGTCGTTGGTGTGCAGGGTGGAGAGTACCAGGTGGCCGGTCTGGGCCGCCTTGACCGCGATCTCCGCAGTCTCCAGGTCACGTATCTCGCCGACCATGATGATATCCGGGTCCTGTCGCAGGAAGGCGCGCAGCGCCGTGGCGAAGGTGAGCCCGGTTTTCGGGTTCATGTTGACCTGGTTGATGCCCGGGACCTGGATTTCGACCGGATCCTCGACGGTGGAGATATTGACCTCGGGTTTGTTCAGTAGATTGAGGCCGGTGTAGAGGCTGACCGTCTTGCCGCTGCCGGTGGGGCCGGTGACCAGGACCATGCCGTAGGGCTTCGCGATCGCCTCGAGAAACGCCTTCTGCTGCTCTGGTTCGAAACCGAGTGACTCGATGCCGATCTGCGCGCTGGTGGGGTCGAGGATACGCAGCACCACCTTTTCACCATGCAGGGTGGGGCAGGTGTTGACGCGGAAGTCGATGGAGCGGCTCTTGGAGATCTTCATCTTGATGCGGCCGTCCTGCGGCACGCGACGCTCCGCGATATTCATGCGCGACATCACCTTGAGGCGGCTGGTGAGGCGGTTGGCCAGGTTGGCGGGGGGCGAGGCGACCTCGTGTAGCAGGCCATCAATGCGGTAGCGGATGCGGTATTTGCGTTCGTAGGGCTCCAGATGGATATCCGAGGCGCCGGCGTTGATTGCATCCAGCAGTATCTTGTTGACGTAGCGCACCACCGGCGCTTCGTCCACATCCAGTTCGCCATCCGCCGGTTTTGAGTCCTCACCCCCGGAGATATCCAGGTTGTCCAGGTCAGTATCCAGCAGGTCGTCCATGCTGGTGTCTTGGGCATCCAGAATCAGGCTGATCAGCTTGCTGAGCTTGTTTTCTTCCACCAGGATCGCCTCGGAGGCGAGGCCGGTGTTGAAGCGGATCTCGTCGAGTCCCTGGTGGTTGGTTGGGTCGGAGACGGCGAGGAAGAGGCGGTTGCCGCGTTTGAACAGCGGCAGGGCGTGGTGGTTGCGGATCAGTTTCTCATCCACCAAATCCCGCGGCATCAGGTCGGTGTCGACCACATCAAGATCGAAGATCGGCACGCCAAAACCACGAGAGGCGGAGACCGCGATCTCAAGGCTTGTAAGCAACTGGTTTTCGACCAGGTAAGTGGCAAATGGGATGCTCTGAGAGAGGGCATCCTCAAATGCGGCGGAGGCATTTTCCTCGGAAATCAGGTTGTCCTGGATAATACAACGGGCCAGGCCGCTGAGGTTTGCTTTGGGTTTGGTGCTGGCCATCCTGTCGATATCTTCCGCGCTGGTGGAGAGGTTGGGGGCGGTCGGGCCAGTTCAACCCATGAGGCGGGCTGAGTTTGGAAATGGTGTTCAATAACCGCCGCAACCAACTGATCTTATTGCCCCAATATAGCCCCTGCCGGGGGTGATATCAATTTGCCCAGGGTGTGCGCCATCACGCTTTTTAGCGTCGAATGGGTGGAAGTCAGCTGCCGGTGTTTGTTGCACACCTAAAGGTGCCTGCGGTCTGGTTCCGGGTGCATTGGATGCTGGCTTCAGCGTAGTTGATGTCGGTGACGGTCAGGATGTAGCCGGTTGCGATGTCGGCGTTGAGCGCGGCCACCGAGTAGTTGTAATTGTTGCCGTCACCATCGGGGTGCCAGGCGAGGTTACCTGTCTGCAGGTCTATTGGGTTGCCATCCGCTTCCCAACTGCCAGCGATGTAGGTGTTGTTCTCCAGGAAGTAGTCTTCCAGAGCCAGGCGTAGAGGTTCGGCGTTCATGCGCGCGGCGCTGAAGCGGGCCTCTTCGATGTAGCCGTTGTAGGCGGGAATGGCGATGGCTGAGATGATGGTGATGATGGCGATGGTGATCATCAGTTCGATAAGGGAAAAGCCGTTGGAGTGGCATACCTTGGTTTTCATGTCGTTCACCGCTATTTAAAGGTACCTGGGAAGGCGTTGGAAACAGCTCAGCCATTGTTGGTCTGAGAGTAATATCACCGGATCACTCTCGCAAAAACGGGGAAGCTGGCCGTTTATGCCAGCTTCCCCAATCCCAATTTTAGCCGATCCGATGGCAGGGGTTAACTGCCTGTACGCACCGGATTGTAACTAATGGCGCCGTTGACGGTGATGGTTGCAATCTCTTGCGCTACGCCGGTGCCGTCACCTGCCGGGTCGTAGGCGGGGCGAGTCAACGTTAGGTCACTTGCGTCCGTGCCATTGCCGCCGACGACGATGACATCGCCTGCCCCATTGGCTGCCTGGGCAAACGCTGCGTCGCCACTGGGAGCGGTGCCGCCGCTGTTGTTGAGTGCGGTGATCCACTCAGCTGTTGTGTCGGTAGGAAAAGTACCGCCACGGGCGACCACAGATTGGCGTCGGGACATCTCGGAGCGAACAAAGTTGATGCCCTCTTCATAGGCGGTATTCACTCGTGTGACGTTCGCTTCAGTAATGTAGCCGTTATAGGCCGGGATGGCGATAGCGGCCAGGATGGCGATGATCGCAACTACGATCATCAGTTCGATAAGTGTGAAACCAGATTGGTTTTTCATTGCTGCATTCTCCTCAAAATACCTGTTGGGCGGTGAAGGGCTGCCCAAAACCCGGAGCGTTTGGCCGGTGGCCGTCACTGGTGATGTCTACGCAGTTTCTGTGCCACGAGGATGGAATGGCGCTTATGTTCTGATGTAATTCAAATATTTCAATTGGTTATGCACTGCGTTCAGCTCTAAGATCAGGGCGGATTACACCGGAACGCATACAAGGAATTAAAGTGAGGGCCTCAAGTGTCACTAAGTGACATTTTTTGTCACCTGTGGCTGAGGGTTCTCAGTGAATGCCAGCAAGAAAAACTGCAGAGAGCGGTCTCGCGTGACGATAACTGTGGAGATCGCGGTCGGCATGGATCTCGCTAGTGTGGTGACAGACCGATTGGGATCATAAAAGTGGAACCTAAATCCTGGCTGCTGGTTGGCTTCCCAGCCAGAATTAGGTGTTGAATGGTCACACAAACAGGCAGGGTAGAGCGTTGAAGGCAGGGGTTTCGCAAGTCAATGAGATGATGGGGCCGGACCGGAAAAGTGCGCGGCGGCTCCTTGTGTTGCTGACATCGCTGACGCTTTTCTGGATGCTTTCCCTGTTTTTGATAAGGACGGTGGGTTTTTTTGTTCGCCGTGCCGACTCCAAGGTCTTCCACTCGCTGTCGGTTGAGGAACTGCTGGCGGGAGGTCTGGGGGGTGACCTGCTGCTGTTTGCTACAGCATTGATCGGACTCTACCTGTTGGTGGGGGGCGTGGTCTGGTGGGTAACAACGCTGATTGCCCGCAAGCACCATTTGAATGGTCAAGTCTACTTGCTTGCCGGGCTATCGTTCTGGCTGCTCAGTGTGTTCTGGCTGCTGTTGTCAAACGGCCTGGAGTTTCCCCGTTCGCGTTATACCTTCATCGTGAGAGGATTGACCGGGACAGGCTATGCCGAATCTGTCTCGCTTCTGGCCGGTACACTGATTCTGGGGTTGGTGGTTTATGCTGCCCTGTTGCAGTTGCGTGGTTGGTTGCCAGCAGTGCGGAAACGCCCGACTCGAATCGGTGCGGTGGCAGTGGGGTTGGCACTGTTGCTGGCAATCCCCCTGTTTTTTCCCGCGGTGCCCCTGTCTGAGGCTGGTGCATCCAATCGTCCCAATATCATTGTGATTGGCGTCGATTCCCTGCGTCTGGATCATGTCGGATATTTCACGGCTGGAGAGGGATCGACCCCGGCAATTGATGATTTTCTAAACTTCGCTGCTGTTTTTCCTGAAACGATTACGCCATTGGCCCGGACTTTCCCAGCCTGGAGCAGCATTTTGTCCGGGCGTTATCCGAAGAGTACCGGGGCAAGATATAACCTGATCGACCCGACCCGAGTTGAGATGGATGAAAATCTGGCCTGGACACTCAAGAAGATCGATTATCAAACTATCATCGCGATGGATGAGAGGCGCTTTGCCAACTTCGATGCCAGCTATGGTTTTGAGCAGGAGGTGGGGCCGAAGATTGGCGTAGGGGATTTTGTGCTTGCCAGCATCAACGATACGCCGTTGACCAACCGTCTGCTCGATACCTGGTTGGGCCGGCTGCTTTTTCCCTACAATTATCTGAATCGAGGAGTCAGTGAGACCTATCAGCCAAAATCTTTCCTTGACCGGCTGAAGTACGTGATCACTCAGCGCGATCGGCACAAGCCGCTGTTTCTGGTCACCCATTTCTGCCTGCCTCATTGGCCCTACTACTGGTCGCAGACTTCACTTGATGCCAGCCAAACAGGTGATACGCTTTCGAACCGGATGTTCTTCTACCGGAGCGCGGTGGCCGAGGTTGATGCGCAATTCAATGATCTGATGAACGCCCTGCGGGAACAGGGTGTGTTGGAGAATGCGATTGTGGTGTTGTTGTCTGATCATGGCGAATCGCATGGTGAGACGCTGCAGGCCTATACCGAGGTTGGCGCTGGCGGGGCATCAACTAGGCAGGGTTTTGATCCGTTACGGATGATGGTTGAGCGGGAAGACTGGGGGCACGGAACCAATATCTTGAGGCGTGAACAGCATGCAGTGGTTTTGGGGATAAAAGGTTTCGGGCAACACCAATTTCCCCCTGGGAGACGCTCACAACGGGCTTCGCTGATCGATATCGCGCCCACTCTCTATTCACTGGTCGGGATTAAGCGGGGGCAAGTTGAATTTGACGGGCGCTCGCTGGTTGCTTCTTTGGAGACTCCTTCAAGAGAACCTATAGAGCGTTCTTTCTATCTTGAATCAGGTTTCTCTGTGCCAGCTATCATTTCGATCAAGCCTGACATGGAGGTCGTTATGGCGCAGGGGCTGCGCCACTATGCCGTGAATCGTGATAATGGACGCCTTGAAGTCAGCAAAAAATCGCATCACCACATCATTGAGAGCAAACAGCGCGGTGTGCTGATCGGGGATTGGCTGATGTTTGCAGTGAAAGGCAAGGGAGAGGACGACTCGCAACTGGTCGGTCTGCTCAATGAGAAAACCCGGGAGTGGACCACAGCCTTGGACTCAGAGTTTGCCCGGAAGGCCCCGCTGCGGCGTCTGCAGAAAGCCCTGGTGGATTTCTATGGCGATGAGGCGAAGTTTGACTTCGCAGGCTTACCGGAACGTCTGGCCAAGTTGGAACGCCAGCCTGAATAGCGGATTTCTCCTTGTGTACGACTGGTCTTAGTCCCTGTCCAGCCCAAGCTTGGAGAGCCGATAACGCAGCGATCTTAGGCTCATGCCGAGTTTCCTGGCTGCAGCGGTGCGGTTCCAGCGGGTCTCCTCCAGGGCTTTGATGATCGCCTGACGTTCAATATCCCCCAGCATGTCGCCAAGGGGTTTGCTGGTTCGCCTGGTGGGCTCTGTGTTGACCTCGGGAAGCTGTAGGTCGCGAGCGCTCAGCTGGTCACCCTCGCAGAGGGTGATCGCCCGTTCCAGAATGTTCTCCAGTTCACGTACGTTGCCGGGGAAAGGGTGGCGCTGCAACGCTTGCAGCGCATCCGGGCTGAGACAGGGCGACGGCAGCTCCGAGTTGCTGCAGAGGCGGGTAAAAATGCTGTCGATCAGTAGCGGGATATCCTCCGGACGCTCTCGCAGCGGCGGAAGCGGCAGCTCAATCACGTTGATGCGGTAGAAGAGGTCTTGGCGAAAGCTGCCGTTCTCCACCATCTCGCTGAGATTTTTATGGGTGGCGCTGATGATGCGCACATCCACCGAGACCTCCCGGTGGCCGCCCACCGGGCGCACTCGCTTCTCTTGGATCGCCCGCAGCAGTTTGACCTGCATCTGCAGCGGTAGATCGGCCACCTCGTCGAGAAACAGGGTGCCGCCGTCGGCGGCCTGGAACAGTCCCTGCCGGTCGCTGCTGGCGCCGGTGAAGCTCCCCTTCATATAACCAAACAGTTCGCTCTCCATCAGTTCTTGAGGGATGGCGCCGCAGTTGACCGCGACAAACTCTTGGTCGGCGCGGGGACCTTGGTCGTGGATCATGCGCGCCACCAGTTCCTTGCCGGTGCCCGATTCGCCGCTGATGTAGACCGGCGCCTGGCTGCGGGCGAGTTTCTGTACCAGCTCGCGGATCCGCTGCATCGCGCGGGAGTTGCCGAGCAGTTGCCTGCCGGCATCTGCATCAGAGGCTGTCGGCGCGGCTGTTTGGCGCTCGGGTGAGAGCTTGAGCGCCTTCTCTACCAGTTTGCGCAGGATCGCCAGATCCACCGGCTTGGAGACGAAGTCGAAGGCCCCGGCCTTCAGCGCCTCGATCGCCGACTCCATGTTGCCGTGGGCGGTGATCATCGCCACCGGCAGGGCCGGGTGGTGTTGGCTGATGTGGCGCACCAGCTCGATGCCGTTGCCGTCGGGCAGGCGCATGTCGGTGAGGCAGAGATCGAAGTGCTCGCCGGCGAGATGTTGATGGGCCTGGGCGAGGTTGAGTGCGGCACGGGTCTCTATGCCCATACGCATCAGGGTGATCTCCAGTAGTTCGCAGATGTCGGGTTCGTCATCCACGACCAGCGCCAACGGCTGCGTCATCTAACTTACCTCGTGGTTCCAGTTGTAGAAATGCAGCCGGAAGCAGCTGCCGCCGGTGGGCCCGGGAATATACTCTAGTTCGATACGATTCGCCTCGCTCAGTTCCTTGGCAATATAAAGGCCCAGGCCGGTACCTTTGTTGTGGGTAGTGTAGAAGGGTTCGAAGATCTGCCGTGCCACCTCCCGCGGGATACCGGGGCCATTATCGATGATATCGACCACCGGATCGTCGAACTCAGTCACCTTGCCGCCGATGATGCGGATCCGTAACGGTTGTTCCCTACTGGCGTGTTCGCGGGCATTGTTGCAAAGATTGGTGACGATCTGCCGCAGCTGTCCCGGGTCGGCGATGATATTGATGCTCTCCGGCTCCACCTGCAGCGAAAAGACCCCCGGCGGCAGCTCGTGATCCTGCTCCTGCTCGCTGATAAAGTCGCGCAGCCAGGCGGTGAGAGGGATGGCGCGGGGTTTGCCTGGATCGCGGCGGGAGAGTTGCAGCACATTCTCGATCACCTGATTGACCCGCTGAGAGTTGGATTGAATGATCTCGATCAGGCGCCGGTCGGCCGGGTTCAGGTTGGGGGATTCGTCAAACAGCTGGCTGGCGTGGCTCAGCGCCCCCAGCGGGTTGCGGATCTCATGGGCGATGCTGGCGGTGAGGCGCCCCAGTGAGGCGAGTTTCATCTGCTGGGCCTGGACGATCAGCCGCGAGTGGTCCTCGAGAAACACCAGCACCCGGCCGTCGGCGCCCGCCTCCAGGGCGTTGAAGCGGGGCTTCAGTTCCGGCCCGTGGGCGTTGATGCGAAATGGCGGGCATTCCCGGTTGTGATCCTGTTTCCAGCGGATCAGCATGTGCGTCAGTTCTTTCGAGGCGCGTTTCAGCGGGCTGCCGATGGCCGCATCCGGGGTACCCAACAGGCGTCGGGCAGGGGCGTTGATCAACAGGATGCGCAGGTGTTGATCCACCACCAGTACGCCGGTCTGGATATGCTGGATGACATGGTCGTTGAGGCGCGCCATATTCTCCAGTTGGCGCGCTCGCTGCTCCGCCAGCTTTTCACTCTCGCCGATCCGCCGCGAGAAGACGTGGGCGATCAGCGCCATGGTGAAGTAGAGGCTGCCGAGAAAACCGGCCTGGATGAACCGGGTCGGGTAGATGTGGGTTAGCGAGGCGTAGATCTGGTCGGTGATTACCATCAGCGAGGCGAGGGCGGCAAACAATAGCGAGGCACGCCCGCCCATCATCACGCTGCCGATGGTGATGGAGATCGCGATCAGTATTCCCAACCCGCTCTGGATGCCGCCGCTGGCGTGCATTAGCAGAGTGATTGCCAGGATGTCGATGAAGACCATCACCGCCGCCTGCTGGTCCGCCTTGGGTGAGCGCCAATACCAGAACACCGTACCGACCATCACCAGCCCCATATAGAGGGTGGCGCTGAAGGCGAACAGGCTGGCCGAGTGCTGGCCAAGAAAGTCGGGGCCGGTCTTACTGAAAAAAAAGAACAGCAGCGCCAGCGAGAGGGTGATGCGGTAGATCAGGAACAGCCGCAGGTTCTTCCAGCTGCGCAGCGATTTCAGCGCGCGCTTGCTGCTCTCCACCTGCAAAGTGTCACGCAGGGAGTCGAGCCAGCTGCGCATGATTAGATGCCGCTCACCGAGTCAGTCTTCAGGGCGATAGGCATCGTGGTGCTCTTGGCTGCAGAAGAAGTGGTTGTCCGCCTGCAGCGCCTCCTCACGGGGCAGATGCAGCCCGCAGTGAGCGCACTGCACCCCCTCCAGTGACTTCACCTGCCTGGGGGGATGGGGCTGGGTTTGGTGTCTGGACCAAAGGTGGCGGATGATCAGCAGCGCAACCCAGATAGCTGCGCCGATTAACAGATAGCGGAGGCCCATCGACGATACTCACAGGACGGGGTTTGCAAAACGATTTTGTCGGCGGAAGCGATTATTGGAATAATACCACCTTTTGCCGGCTCTGAGCCGAACGAGGTCCGTGTGACACTGCGTATCCAGATTGCCCAGCTCAACTTTCTCGTTGGGGATATCGAAGGCAACACCGAAAAGCTGCTCAGCACCGCGCGTGCTGCTCGGGGACGGGCCGATGCGGTGATCTTTCCTGAACTGACCCTGACCGGTTATCCGCCGGAAGACCTGCTGCTGCGTTCTGACTTCATCGCCCGGGTGGAGCAGGCGCTACAGCGCATCCTCGACGAGGCGCATGGGGTGCATCTGATCTTTGGTTATCCGCTGCGGCGCGACGGGCAGCTCTACAATCTGGCCGGGGTGGTCCGCGATGGCGAACTGATTGCCGAATACCGCAAACAGATGCTGCCTAACTACTCGGTGTTCGATGAGAAACGCTACTTCAGCCCCGGCAGCGAGGCGGTGCTGTTCCCCCTCAACGGGGTGCAGGTCGGGCTGAGCGTGTGTGAGGATATCTGGGAGCCGCAGCCGATGGCCCAGGCGGTGGCGGCGGGTGCCGAGCTAATCCTCAATCTCAACGCCTCGCCGTTTCACACCGGCAAGGCGCCGGAGCGGGAGCAACTGGTGCAGGAGCGAGCTCGCCAGCACGGCGTGCCGGTAGTTTATGCCAACCTGGTGGGCGGGCAGGACGAGCTGGTGTTCGATGGCGGTTCCTGCGTGGCGGATGGCCAGGGCGCGCTGGTGCGGCGGCTGGCGTTCTACGAGGAGAGCATCGCACTGGTCGAATTCGAAACGGGTGATCGGCTGCGACCGCTGCCTGGCGAGGTCGCGGCAAGACTGAGCGAAGAGGAGGCGGTGTATGGCGCACTGGTGCTGGGGGTGCGCGACTATGTCTGCAAGAATGGTTTCAATGGCGCCATCCTTGGCCTCTCCGGCGGTATCGACTCGGCGCTGACCCTGGCGGTGGCGGTGGATGCGCTGGGTGCGAACCAGGTGGAGGTGGTGATGATGCCGTCGCGCTACACCGCCGATATGAGTAATGAGGATGCGGCAGAGCAGGCGAGAATCCTCGGCGTGGAGCACCGCACGATCCCCATTGAGCCCGCTTTCAAAGCCTTTCTCGGCATGCTGGAGCCGGAGTTTGCCGGGCGGCCAGCGGATGTCACCGAGGAGAATATCCAGGCGCGCTGCCGTGGTGTCATCCTGATGGCGATCAGCAACAAGAAGGGGCGCATCCTGCTCACCACCGGCAACAAGAGCGAGATGTCGGTGGGTTATGCCACCCTCTATGGCGACATGGCCGGCGGCTTTGCGCCGATCAAGGATGTGCCGAAACTGCTGGTCTACCGGCTTTGTGAATATCGCAACCGCCTCTCGCCAGTGATCCCGCAGCGGGTGATCGAGCGCCCGCCGTCGGCGGAGCTGGCGCCAGGCCAGAAGGACAGCGATTCGCTGCCCGATTATGCGGTGCTTGATCCGGTCCTGGAGCGCTATGTGGAACAGGACCAGAGTCCGACACAGATCATCGCCGCCGGATTCGAGGCGGCGTTGGTGGAGCGGGTGGTGGGGATGGTGGACCGCAACGAATACAAGCGCCGCCAGGCTCCGCCGGGAATCAAGATCACTCGCCGTGCCTATGGTCGTGACCGGCGCTACCCGCTGACCCGCGGCTATTGGACGCCGCTGGAGTCGGAGCGGTAAACTTGCCTCCGATGAGATTAGGTGCCGGTTCGCTGCACGATCCGGTCAGACGATCAGCAAAACGCCATGTCTGGCGGGAATGGAGTAAGAAACAATGAAAAAAGTCGAGGCCATCATTAAACCGTTCAAGCTGGAAGATGTGCGCGAGGCGCTCTCCGCGGAGGGAATTACCGGTCTGACCGTGACCGAGGTGAAGGGGTTTGGGCGGCAGAAGGGGCACACCGAGCTCTACCGTGGTGCCGAGTATGTTGTCGATTTTCTGCCCAAGGTGAAGATCGAGGTGGTGGTGGCTGAGGCGGCGGTGCAGTCCTGTATCGAGGCGATCACCAACGCGGCACGCACCGGCAAGATCGGTGACGGCAAGATCTTTGTCTCGCCGGTGGAAAAGGTGATCCGCATCCGTACCGGCGAACAGGATGAAGCGGCGATCTGAGTCTTCCGGCCGGCTTGGTGCCGGCCCTGCCTTGGGCTGCTAGGGGCTACTCCTTGTCTAGCCCGAGCGACTCCCAGATTCGCTCGCTCAGGCTCTCCTCATCCTGCTCTTCGGCGAACAGACCGTTCTGCCGGTTCAGCGCCAGCACCCGCTCGGCATCCGCTGCCAGATTTTTCAGACCCAGTCGGGTGTAGGCGTCCACCATGATCTGTAGTGCTTCATCCACCACTGAGGTGCGCTGAAAGTTGGCGACCACCCGGTTGGCGCGGTTGGCTGCGGCCAGATAGGCGCCGCGGCGCATGTAGTAACGGGCTACGTGGATCTGGTATTTGGCCAGGTTGTTGCGCAGGTAGATCATGCGCTGACGTGCGTCGGAGGCATATTTACTCTCCGGGAAACGGCGTACCAGCTCGGCGAAGTCGCTGAACGAGGTGAGCGCGGCGCCGGCGTCACGCTGCGAGGAGTCGGTGGGGATGAAGCGGGTGGTGATGCTATGGTTGCGGTTAAAGTTGGCCAGCCCCTTCAGGTAGTAGGCATAGTCCACATAGGGATTTTGCGGGTGCAGCCGGATGAAGCGTTCGGCGGCGGCGATGGCCGAATCGGGCTCGCTGTTTTTGTAGTGGGCATAGATGATGTCGAGCTGTGCCTGGGTGGCGTAGCGGCCGAAAGGGTAGCGTGCCTCCAGCCCTTCATAGTATTCGATGGCGCCGTCATAGTCGCCGTCCATCATCGCCGACTTGGCTTCAGAATAGAATTTGCTGGCGCTCCACCCCTTGGTCTTGTCGATCTGCTCCGGCAGCAGCGAGCAGGCGGAGATCAGCGACAGTAGCAGTGCGAGAATAAGAAAGCGAAACAAATGCATGGCCGGCAGGCAAGTTCTTGTGAGTCAGTAAAAGGCGGCATTATAACGGAAAGCCCTGGCGCGCGCATAAGGGCGGATGGGGCGGAAAAGAATCGAGATGAGTGAAGAGATAGAAACATTGATCAGTGAGGTTGGCCTCGAGCAAGCGGGACGCCGTCTTGACCAGGTGGTGGCGGAACAATTCGCTCAGTTCTCCCGCAGTCGCTTGCAGCGCTGGATCAAGGATGGTCGGTTGCTGCTCGATGGCCGGCCGGGCAAGCCGAAACAGAAGGTGCGGGGGGGGGAGCGACTGGAGCTGGTGCCGCAACTGGAGCAGGAGGTCACCTCACGGCCTCAGCCGATCCCGCTCGACATCCTGTTCGAGGATGAGAGCCTGCTGGTGGTCAACAAACCGGCTGGGCTGGTGGTGCATCCGGCGGTGGGCAACCCGGACGGCACCCTGCTCAACGCATTGCTGCACTACTTTCCCGCGATCAGCCAGGTGCCGCGGGGCGGCATTGTGCACCGCCTCGACAAGGAGACCAGCGGCCTGCTGGTGGTGGCCAAGACCCTGCAGGCGCAGACCGCGCTGGTGGCGCAGCTGCAGGCGCGCAGCATGAAGCGGGAGTACCGCGCCTTTGCCCAGGGGGTGATGGCCGCCGGTGGCAAGGTGGATGCGCCGATCGGCCGTCACCCGGTACACCGTACCCGGATGGCGGTGGTGGCGAACGGCAAACCGGCAGTGACTCACTACCGGGTAATCGAGCGCTACCGTTTTCACACCGACCTGCGGATCCAGCTGGAGACCGGTCGCACCCACCAGATCCGCGTGCATATGGCGCAGATCCGCTTTCCGCTGGTGGGCGACCCGGTCTACGGTGGGCGGTTGCGATTGCCGACCGGCATCAGTGATGCCTTGGCGGAGGGCTTGCGGGCGTTTAAGCGCCAGGCGCTACATGCCCGGCGTCTGGAGCTGGTCCACCCCGAGAGCGGCGAGCAGATGAGCTGGGAGGCGCCGCTGCCGGAGGATATGGAGCAGCTGTTGGGGCTGCTGCGGGCGGATGCCGCTGAATGATTGAGCTGATCCGCCCCGACTGGCCGGCGCCGGCGAATGTGCGCGCTGCGATCACCTGTCGGGCCGGCGGGGTCAGCTTGTCCCCCTACGCGAGCCTTAATCTGGGCGACCATGTGGGGGATGATCCGCTGGCGGTCGCTACCAACCAGCAACGGCTGGCCGTGGCGTTGAGCTTGCCGGCAGAGCCGCTCTGGCTGACCCAGGTGCATGGTTGCGCGGTGGCCGATCTGGAGGATGCCCGTCGCGGCTGTGAGGCCGACGCCGCCTTCGCTGATCGACCTGATCGAGTCTGTGCAGTGCTCACCGCCGACTGCCTGCCGCTGTTGCTTTGCGATCAGCAGGGCGAGCGGATTTGTGCGGTGCATGCAGGCTGGCGGGGTCTGGCCAGCGGGGTGATCGAGGCGGCGCTGCGGCGCATGGGGCGGCCGGGTTCGGAACTGCTGGCCTGGCTCGGTCCCGCCATCGGTCCGGAGCGTTTCGAGGTGGGGGCGGAGGTGCGGGAGGCCTTCGTCGCCCATGCCGATGAGGCAGCCATCGCCTTCCGCCCCGCAGAGCAAGGCAAGTGGCTGGCCGATATCTATCGGCTGGCACGGCAGCGTTTGGCGGCGTTTGGCGTGGGCTTTGTGGGGGGCGGTGATTACTGTACAGTGTCCGACCCAAAACGTTTCTACTCCTATCGGCGGGACGGCGTCACCGGGCGCATGGCTTCGTTGATCTGGCTCCAACAGGGAGAGCTATCCTGATGCAATGGCAGATGTTGACCCTGGTCGGTGAGGACCGGGCGGGTATCGTGGCGCAGGTCACCGATGCCTTGTTCAAGGGCGGCTGCTCGCTGGGCGAGGCCTCGATGCTGCGTCTGGGCGGCAACTTCAGTGTGATGCTGATGGTGCGCGGTGATCAGCAATCGGTGCAGGGCCTGATCGCGCCGGTGGCAGAGGCGCTGGGGCTGCGCTTTCACCTCGACCCGATCCACGGCGGGCTGCACCAGCATCGGGTGCCCAACTACCAGGTGCGGGTGGTGGGGGCCGACCGGGCCGGTATCGTGGCTCAGGTGACCGGCGCGCTGGCGGATGCGGGATTCAACATCCTCGAGCTGGAGTCGGATGTGGCCGGCAGCGAGGCCGACCCGGTCTATATCATGACCATCCAGGGCTTTGCTGAGACCACCCTGGAGCAGCTGCAGGCGGCGCTGGCCAGGCTGGGCGATGAGGCGATCGAGGTCAATATCTCCCCCATTGAGACCCTGATTGGCTGATCTATGGCAATCCTGGAGATTCTTAAGTTGCCGGACCCCCGGCTGAAGCAGCCTTCTGAGCTGGTGGAACAGTTCGACGACGCGCTGCGCGCCTTCATCGACGACCTGGAGGAGACCCGCGTCAACGGCCCGGCTGCGGTGGGCATCGCCGCGCCGCAGGTGGGCGATTTCCGGCGGGTTATCATCATTGATTGCTCACAAACCCGCAAACCGGTGCCGAACCATGGCCGGCTGGTGCTGGTGAATCCTGAGATCAGCAAGTGGGACGGCTTCGAGCTGGGGCGCGAGGGGTGCCTGTCGGTGCCTGACTATACCGGTAACGTGATCCGTGCCGAACGCATCAAACTTACCGCCCAGGATCCCTACGGCGAGCCGCTCGAGTTTGATATGGAGGGCTATGAAGCGCGCGCCCTACAGCACGAGGTGGACCACCTGGACGGCATCCTGTTTGTTGATCGGTTGGTAAGTCGGCGTACCGACCTGTTCCAGCGCAAGGTTTACCAGAAGGGTGGCAAGAAGAAGCAGGGAAAATAACGGAAGGCGGCGTCAGCTTGCCGTGGCATAACCGAAATGGACAACACCACACTCATCGCCATCCTTCTCATGCTGTTGTTGGGGGTGGTCCTCTATCGTCTGCAACGGCTCTGTCTGCAGGCCAGTCGTGCCGACTGGGGTAGCGGCCTGATGAATCGCATTGATGGTCTTAACCGGCTCTTCTGCCGCTACTACCATCGCCTGCCGCCGGTCGAGCTGGAGATCCCGCCAGAGGGGCCTGCGGTGGTGGTCGCCAACCATATCTCCGGTCTTGATCCGCTGTTGATGGCGGCGGCCAGTCGCCGCTCGCTGCACTTCATGATCGCCCGGGAGCAGTATGAGCGGTTCGGCCTGAAGTGGCTATTCCGCATGGCGGGGTGTATTCCTGTCGATCGGGAGCGGGCGCCGGAGAAGGCGCTGCGAGCCGCCTTTCGCGCGCTGCGTGAGGGGCATGTGGTGGCGCTGTTTCCGCATGGCACGATGCATCTGGATACGGAACCTTCCCGCCGAGTGAAGCCGGGCGCGGCGCGACTCGCCATGATGACAGGGGCGCCGTTGGTGGCGATGCGGATCAGCGGGGTACAAAAGCCTGGGAATGTATTTCTTCCGGTGTTGCTGCGGGCGGAGGCGAGAATCGAGTCGCGCGGAGTGGTGAGGCATGAGGGGCTGGACAGGCAGGCGTTTTTGGCGGTGATTCAGCGGGCGATTGAGCCCTGACAAAGGCCGAGGGTCTCTTGTGGGTGGTGGCGGAACCCCTCGGACCGCTGCGGTGGTGCCCATCTTTTGATCAGATTCATGTTTCACGCAAAGAAGTTGAGTTAGGAGACTTACGCTCTCTGAAAGTGTGATTTGTTGACTACAGACTGGTCGCCTAATCCCGTTAACTTGGGGCGATAGGATATTTCTTTAGGCGGCCATCATGGATATTCCCGGCAAGACCCTCAGCGCCCTTTTGTGTCTTGGCCTGTTGAGCGGCTGTGGCGGCAGTGGCTCAGAGAGCAGCGAAGAGACCACTCGGACGGGCTCGGAATCTGCTTCACAGACGATTACGCTTCAGCCCACTGAGGGCACAGGAGGGAGTGACTCGAGTTCAGGCTCGGGATTGGCAGGAGAGCAGTTGGTGCCCGCTGTCGGCGCGGGGGGTGGTAGTCAGTCGCCAGCTGCGCAGCCGGCCCATACCGCGCGGGATGATAGCTTTGATGTCACCATCAACTCGGCCCGCACCCTGGATGTACTGGCCAACGACAGCCTCGACAGCGGAGCTGCGATGATCCTGTCGATTGAGAGCAGCAGTCAGCTGGGCGGCACTGTGCGCATCGTCGCCGCCAATCTGCTCAACTATACGCCACCGTCTGGTCAGGCCAGCTCTGCAACCGATCGTTTCAGCTACACGCTTGGCGACACGAATGGCGCCAGCTCATCGGCAACGGTGACCCTCTCCCTAACTCTGCCAAGCACGTCGGCCCACACCGCCAACGACGACAGCGTCATGGCCAGCCATAACAGCAGTCAGAGCATCGACATCCTGGCCAACGACCAGGTCGATTCCAGCACCACGCAGCTGGGCGGCAGTGTGGTGATTGCCGGCGATAACAGTGTGACCTACACTCCGCCGGGCAATATCACCAGTTCTACCACCGATAGTTTTGGTTACACCCTGGCCGATAGTTTTGGGCTGACTTCAGCGGCAATCGTCAGCGTCCCCTGGAGGTGCCGGCCCAGCCGACCACACCGCCAAGCGTTACCCTCAGTGCCAATGAAGATGAGTTTGGTGCGACGGCGAACACCAGCCGCAGCATGAATGTGCTGGCAAACGACACCTTCGATGCCAGCGCCAGTCTGACCCTCACTGTCGCGAGCAGCAGTCAGTTCGGTGGCAGTGTGAGTGTGGCGAGGGACAATACCATCAACTACACACCGCCGGCCTCGGTGACAGATGTCGGTACCGACCGTTTCGACTACACCCTCAGTGATGGCGCAAACAGCTCGACCGCCACCGTCACCGTCAATATCAACGCCCTCTGTGCTCGCACGGACATCCACTGCGTCGGGGATGGCGAAGAGTTTGATACCAATGTGCAGAACCCGAGTGAGGCGTTCCAGGCGGCGGTCGATGCATCAGGCCCCGGTGACACGGTGAAGATCCGCGGCGGCACCTACACCCACAGCGCATCTTCGAAGATCTTTCTGAATGTGAATGTCTCCGGCAGCCAGGGTTCGCCGATCACCATCGAGGCCTTCGATGGCGAGCATGTGCACATCACCGGCTTTGGTTTTGCCGAGAGTTCAGCGAATCCAACCCGCGAGCGTGAGGTGCTGATCCGGGTGGCGGGCGACTACATCGTGATGCGCAACCTGGAGCTGAGCTACGCCACCCGCTACAACCTGCAGGTGGAGGGCAGCTTCGGTCTCTATGAGGAACTGGTGCTGCGGGATGCTTGGCTGAACAACCTGATGGTTGGTAATGAAGATACCCGCGTCGAAGGCAATCTCTTCCGCTATATTGAGGCGGCCCGAGCACGCCACCACAGCGGCATCATCCTGTGGCGCTACGGCACCAGTAAGTTGTTGGCCAACAACCGCTTCGAAAACTGCCTGGGCTATGACAATGGCTACCAGCCAGACGGCCAGAAGGTGCCCGGTGGCCCGGACGGGGATACCTACGGTGGTGAGAACTCAGATGCGTTCGAGTCCTTTAAGGGATGCCATGACGATGCCACTGGCAGCGTCGACAACCTCTGTCCCGGCAATGTGGTGGATGGTTTTGTCGCCTTTCACAACGCAGATGACGGCATCGACAACTCCTTTGGTAGCGACTCCTACGTGATGAATAGCCTCTCCTTCAGCAATGGCCCGGAGGGGCGGCGTGGTTTCAAAAGCCTGCGTTACGCCAAGGGTGGGGTCCACTACATCGGCAACATCTCGTTCTCCAACGATGAGCGGGGCTTTGAGCCGCGCATGCAGGGCAGCGGCAGTGTTCATCACAACCTTGCCATCGATAATCCATCCCGGGGCGTGCATCTGAACGCCAGCAACCCTGATCCTGCCCGCTTCAAGGCCTACAACAACCTGGCCCTGAACAATGGTGATACCGACTTCTCCATCCCCTCGGGTGTCGATGCGAAGAATAACTGGTCTGGGGATTCGGATGGTGATCCGCGGATCGCCAACAGCGGCTTTAGCGCCAGCGATATCGATACCCACTTCAGTGCCGGCATGAGCGTTGCCGAAAAGGTGGCTTATGTGAAGGATCAGGTAAAGAATGCACTGAAGCCGCAGAGCGACAGTCCGCTGATCGATACCGCTACCTGGATCGCCGGTGTGCACTGCGCCAGCGCGGATGACGATCCATCGAATCCGATGGATGTCGATGCTGATTGCCGGCATTGGCTCGGGGTCGCGCCGGATATCGGTCCTTACGAGATCAAATAGCGGTCTACTTGCTGGGGCGGGACCAGTTTCGCCAAGGCAACCTACGAAGCCAGCCTTCAAAGAAGGCTGGCTTTATTAGTGGGAGTTTCGTTTGAATAAGAGCGAATTAACAAGGATCAGTTTTGCAGTCGGCTTTACCCTCGATTGTCATCAAGGCGGCCTCTGTCTGAATCAATTTGTTAAGGAAGCTCGGAATAAGTCGACCCTTTTAGGGATCGTCGAATCTACCTGCACAATTCCATAAAGAGCCTTATTTGTTGGCACAATAACCGACGGTGGTTGATGCCAATGGGTTGAGTTTTTCGTTCCAATTCACCCCGCTGACTTGAATTTGGTTGTCAGTCTGTGACATGTTGGAGCTCCAATGGTTTTTAAGTGAGCCTGTGATTGGCAAGCTGATTTGCCAGATGCCAATGGCGTCATTGGGATTGGTGATTTGTATGTCTTCGCAATATCCCGTTCCCCAGTCTGTGGTCACTTTGCGAGTAATAATCAGGTCGCTATTGGACATGGCGCGTTTAGGACTGTTTATGCAATAACCAAAAGATGTGGTGGCGTTGCCAGCTAGAGTCGAGTTCTGAGCATTAAGCAGGCCTTCTTCAAGCATGCTGACTTGTGCGTTCCATGCATGGCTCAGTGTGCCATTGATGATCAACTCAATAGACCAGTCACGAGTGCGGCTGTCCGGGTTATGAATTCTTACGTTTTCACAATAGCCGGTATTCCATCTGGAGATGATGTCGCGTGATATTTCCAATGGCGCCAAAGGGCTGCTGGTGCTGTTATCTGAGATGCGACTGACTTTAATGTAGTCAATGTCGTAATGAAATTGCTGGTTGTTGGCGAAATCTGGCGTGGCGGCCAAATCTGCACTGTAAGCATTCTGCCAGTCGTTATTAGCTGCCCAGAAGTTGCTGCGTATTGATAGAGCTAGATTGGGTACAGGGTTGTTTTGCTGTTTAACTAGCTTGCCATTGAGATACCATTCTATGCGTTCAGGGTACCAGCGTATGCTATAAGTTTGCCAGTTTTGGTAATCATAGTCTGCCAGGCTCAACAATGAACCCGCATGATGTATGCCGTCTCCGTAATTACTGTCAGGGTGTCCCCAGTCGTTCCAGCTGGTTGCAAGAAAAGTATTGTTAGGTTGGGCGGTAAGTATCTCAATGTCGATTTCATCTGCAAAGCCTTGTTGGTCTTGTGCATAGGCAAATAAGGATGCGATCAATCCGGCGGGCATGGCGGAGGCGCGTAGTCGAGCTTCGATTTCCAATCCTGTGCCGACATCAAACTTATCCAGACTGTATATCTCGCTACCATATAAAGTTTGTCCTGGTTCATTCGGGTTGTAGCTATCCAGTTTTAATGAGAGATAGCTGGTTTCACCATCATTGTCGAAACTTGGTTGATTGCCCAGTTGAGTGCGACCAAGATGCCAACTTCCTTGATTCCAGACCTGAGTGTTCAGGCTATTGTTATCAAAATCATCAAACAGTAAAACCTCTGCTGGTGACATAGAACTGATAAGTAATAGGCTGCCAGAAAGTCCGAGGCGAAGAGTGTTTGTGGGCATGCAGGCGATCCCTTTTTTTGTATAAGCGAGTGAGATAATCAGCGGCCGAATCTTGTATAGTGATCAAGGTTTCCAACTCAGTCCAGTAAACTGAGCCTCAGCCACAGGATGAGAATAGTAGGGTGACTTCCGGTAGATCGGAGCTGGGAGGATAAGCCAAAAATCTTGCGAGAATCAACCTGACAAATGGAAAAAACGGCCGTCGCAGACTCGCCCTCCCTAGCGCTGAATTGGCGTCAGGGGTAACGTACTCTAGACAGCTGGCAGGTGTTCTGGCACGAAAAAGACTCGAGGACTTGGTCGATCAAACGCTGCTTTGCGAGCGTTTGCTGGTGGGCTGGTATCGAGGATTCGCTTATCCACGATCTACGCACATATTTGTGCCAGTCTTGGCTGGTTTCGCGGATGTAACGCTGACCGCAGTTCAGGATCTGCTGGGCCACGGTTCGGTTAAGATGACCGAGCGTTATGCTCGTCTGGTGAGGGAAAGCGTACGTGCCGCAGTCGCCCTTCTTTAAGGGTGCTGAGCAGCGCTGGCGAAAGATGAGGAAGTAACCATACGGAAGTAGGTTATCGATTTGATTGGTCGGGGTGAGAGGATTCGAACCTCCGGCCCCTGCCTCCCGAAGACAGTGCTCTACCAGGCTGAGCTACACCCCGAGTTCGTCCCGGCATAGACCGGCTGGATGGCGGTAGGTCGGGAGCCGACCGCAAACGAGCGCGCAATGATAATGGAATTCGCTAGATGGTTCAATGCGTTCTGGCGACAGAGAAGTCGGCCAGTGCCATCAGCGCCTCGCGGAACGGAGAGTTGGGAATCAGCGACAGCGCTGTCTTGGCGCGCTCCGCCTCCTCGTGCGCCAGTGTCTCTGTGTAGGTAATGGCGTCGCTAGCCTGGACCTGCTGCATCACGAATTCGATCTCATCCAGGCCACCCTTCTCGATGATCTTTGCCAAGCGCTTCCGGTCAGCTTCAGAGCACTGCTTCATCGTCTGGATCAGCGGCAGGGTTGGTTTGCCCTCGGCCAGGTCGTCACCGATATTTTTACCGATATCCTGGTTGGAGGAGTTGTAGTCGAGCGCGTCATCCACCAGCTGGAAGGCGATGCCCAGGTGCAGCCCGTAGTCGGCCAGCGCCTGCTCCTGTTGCGGATCGACACCGCTGATCACGCCGCCGAGGCGGGTGCCAGCCTCAAACAGGGTGGCGGTCTTACGTTTGATCACCTCCATGTAGTCGGCCTCGCTGGTCTCCGGATTGTGCACATTGAGCAGCTGCAGTACCTCACCTTCGGCGATGCGGTTGGTGGCGTGGGAGAGGATATCCATCACCCGCATCTGCTCCACCGCGACCATCATCTCGAAGGAGCGGGAGTAGAGAAAGTCGCCCACCAGCACACTCGCCTCATTGCCCCAGACTGCATTCGCGGTCTCCTGGTTGCGGCGCAGCTCGGAGCCGTCTACCACATCGTCGTGCAGCAGGGTGGCGGTATGGATGAACTCGATGATCGCCGCCAGATTGATGTGGCGTTTGCCTTGATAGTCGCAGGCGCGGGCCGCTAGCAGTACCAGCATTGGCCGCAGCCGTTTGCCGCCACTGTTGACGATATAGGCGCCGATCTGGTTGATCAGCACCACGTCGGATCGCAGCTGTTCGATGATCAGTCGGTTGACCGCCTGCATGTCGTCCGCGATCAGCTCGCGAATGGCGTCGATATTCATTGGACCTACTGCACAGAAATCAAAACCTTGGCATGCTAGGCGGGGGGGCGGGTAGAGTCAAGAAAAAAGGCTGGTATGTGAAGAGCTGGTTCTCCCCCCTCTTCTCGCAACAGGCCGGAGCGCCGTTATTATTAGCCCGACCATTACATACATCGCTCTGTAGGACCGCTTGCAGACAGACCTGCCCGGCTAAAGTCGGGCCTACAGGCGATCTGTTTGATGGTCAGCTTAAAAATTTGCGACCTCCTTCCTTGATCTGGCTTTATGTCGCAGAATAGATTCTCATTCCCATTTAAACCGGTTGTTTGACCACTCAGGAAAAACCATTGATGAATCCACTCAAAACGTTGAGCGTGGCCCTCTCCTGCGCCCTTCTACTGACTGCCTGTGGCGGTGAAAGTACTAGTACCGACAACGGGGTGCCTGTTGTCAGCGGCAGCCATAGGGTGCTCGCCTTTAATGATCTAGGTATGCATTGTGCCGACTTGGATTACTCTAATTTTGTTGTTCTGCCCCCTTTCAATGTGGTGCATAGTCAAGTGATCGAGCGGGGCGCCACGCCACGCCTCCTCGATAATAGTGAGGTTGTTGTTACCTATAAGGCACAACTGGATGCGAATGGATCGATCACTACGACTAGCCAGAATCCTCCGAGCGGGAGTTTTACTAAGAGTAATTTTTGGGACATCAATCCAGCGACGGGCAATACGTATGTCTTTGACCTGTTTGGCATAAATCCGCAACCTGATGAGGGACTCACTCAGCAAGAAATGCCGGGTATCCTGACCCCCTATTCGGCCAATGACGCCCAGGTTTTCAATGGATTCAATAGTGCAAAAAGCTGGTTCTCTGCCGAGGGTATACCCATACTGCCCGTTGATGACTCGGGCGGTACTCAAGCCTATCCCTTAATGCGAGTGAATGCTGCAGCCCCTTCCTCTGGGGAGGATCTGGCGAGCGTTGATGTCGTGTTGCCGGTCGCATCGGAAGCCGATTGCCAGAATTGCCACGCGGTAGGAGAGGTTGGAGCAAGGGATTCTTCCATCGCCTTTGTCTTTCCTGACGATATTACCGATCCCAACAGCGTATTGCAGGCGGCGAAGGAGAACATTCTACTACTGCATGACAAGAAGCACGGCACCAATTTGCACAACCAACGCCCGGTACTTTGTGCTCGCTGTCACTACTCGGCAGCACTTGACTTGGCTGGCAATGGGGGGCCAACCGGAGACCAGATTGGCCATGACATGATGTCCCAGGTCATGCACGGTTACCATGGGCGTTTGAAAGACCCGGACACTGGGGCCGACCTGTTTCCAGCAGATGGCACCCTGGAGGAAACCTGTTACCAATGCCATCCGGGCAAGATTACCAAATGCCTGCGGGGCGCTATGGGTAACGCAGGTATCGTCTGTCAGAACTGCCACGGTGACATGCTAGCAATCGGCGGTGTTTTTCCTCTGCCCGATGGTTCTACGCGCCGCCCCTGGATCGACGAACCACGCTGTGAATCCTGTCATACCGGTGATGCGCTCGATCATCTGGGTGCCGACATCCGTCTCACCCAAGCCTGGGATAGCAGTGACAGTTCAGCGGCCCCCAGGTCTGTCAACAACCTACGGTTTGCCGGAAATAGCGCAGAGCTGTACCGCAACAGCCTGGGGCATGGTGGTGTTGCCTGCGAGGGCTGCCACGGCTCGACCCATGCGATCTGGCCGAATGCTCAGAACAGCTCCAATGACAATGTGGCCGCCACTCAGATCCAGGGGCACACCGGCACGATCGCTGAGTGCGCCACCTGCCACACCAGTCTGCCCAATACCCTGGATGGCCCCCATGGTATGCACAATGTTAACAGCAGCAGTTGGGATCTTGGACATGAAGACTTCTATCGCCGCAATCCCAATGCCTGTAAGGCCTGCCATGGCAATGACCTGAATGGCACTGTTCTCTCTCGTGCTGCGGCTGATCGGGATTACCAAAGCGATGATGATGGTGGTCGCACAGTCCATGTTAGTAAAGGGACGGAGATCGGTTGCACGCTCTGTCACGCACGTCCATGACGGGGTGATTGAGTCCTGTTGGATTATCGGCTGTTGTTGCAGCAGGGGCGCCGGGTAAGCGGCGTCCCTGTGCGTGATGACTAATTCTCTCTGGAGCCAGTGTGCAGTGATGTAGAAAATCAGTTGAGAGTCGTTAAAAAATGAGCCTTGTCATGTAGTTAGAGAACTGCCGTCCAGGCCAGGTATCGGAGATGCGTTCAATGTTTGCTGAACGTGTGCTCAAAAATCGCTGGCCTTGTAATGTTTTTTGTTACAGAAAGCCGGTCGGGTGTTCAGCGCTGGCAGAGCGGGCAGTAGAAGCTGGAGCGCTGCCCCAGGGTTTTTAGGCGGATCGGCTCAGCACAGATCGGGCAGGGCTCGCCGGTTCGGCCATAGACCTGCAACTGCTGGGCGAAGTAACCGGGGGAGCCATCCTCCTGCTGAAAGTCACGCAGGGTGGTGCCGCCCTGTGCGATCGCCGCATTGAGTACCTCGACGATCGCAGCGGCAAGCCGCTGGTAGCGTGCCAGGGCGATGCGGTTGGCGGCCCGTTGTGGGTGGATGCCGGCGCGGAACAGCGACTCATTGGCGTAGATGTTGCCGACTCCTACCACCACGCGACTCTCCATGATCAGCTGCTTGATGGCGACGCTGCGTGATTGGCCGATCTGATGCAGATAGTCGCCATCGAACCCCTCACGCAGTGGTTCGAGGCCTAGCCTGGCTAGCAGTTCATGGCACTCGCCGGTCGGCTGCCAGAGCACGGCGCCGAAGCGCCGTGGATCACGCAGGCGCAGCAGTGAATTGTTGTCGAACTCCAGGTCGAAGTGGTCGTGGCGCTGGGGCGGCGTACCGTTCGGCAGCACCCGCAGACTGCCCGACATGCCGAGGTGCAGGAGCAGGCTGCCTGGGGCGAAGTTGAGCAGCAGATATTTACCCCGCCGTCCCACCGAATTGAGCCGCTGGCCATTTAGCAGTGGACTCAGATTTTCTGGCACAGGCCAGCGCAACCGCGGCTGGCGCACGACAATCCCACTGACAGCGGCGCCCTCAAGGTGTGGCGCGATGCCGCGGCGGGTGGTCTCTACTTCTGGCAGTTCAGGCATATTTACTCCAGAAATGCCGCTGCCGGCGCGCTCAGGTGGTGACGAAAGCCATCGCCGATCAGATGGACCTGATCACCGATCTGCAGATAGCGCTGGCCGCTGAGCGGTTCTGTGGTGCCAAAACGTAGCTCGGTCTGGTCGAGCCAGAGGATCGTTTCAGGTGGCTGCAGGCCGAACGCAGCGAGGCGCCCCTGCGGCAGTGGAAAGTGCGCCAGACTAGGGGTTGTGGCGATGCCCAGTAGTTGCGCCACCCGTTGCTGATCGGCCCGTGCCTCGCCCAACCACCAGACCCCATTGTGCCGCTGCAGCTCGATCGTCTGTCCCGCACGGATCAGTCGGATCTGTTGGATCCTGGCTGGGCTAAGTCGGGTCAGCGGCGGCGGCATGTCGCTGGATTGCAGCCACCAGGCCGCCCCACCCAGCAGGGCGACCAGCAGCAGTAAGATCAGATTGACCCGGCTGAGCGTGCGCATCTCAGGCCCGGTTGCGTCGCCAGCCGAGTAGCCCACCGATGCTGAACAGTAGCAACGGCAGGCCGAACAGTGCGCCCAGCCCGATGATCCCTTTGGTCAGCGGTGAGAGCTGCAGCTCTCGGTCGAGGATCGGTCGTGGTGGGATGCCGATCAGCTGCTCAGCGCCGGCCAGCCAACCAACCAGGGCCAGTCCCAGATCAAGATTGCCGGCATTGGCCAGATAGCTGTTGGAGAGAAAATCGCCGTCGCCGATCACCACCACCCGCTGTTCGCGCTCGCCCCGCTGGCGGGTGAGGGCGAGGCCGATGGTGAGTGGCCCGGCCTGTTCGCCAAGTTCAGGATTGCGTTCCACCTCGCCGTGGATCGGGCCGGTCTCGTTCCAGCTCTGTGGCAGGGTGCGCAGCAGCCCGGTGACCTGCCAATCGCGGGTCTGATCCGCCTGCAGCGCCAGGCTCTCCGGAAACAGCGTGAGCAGATCGAAACCGGCGGTGGCGGGAAACTCTGGATATTCGGAGACCAGTGCCACTGTTGGGTTGTCGATGCCGAGGCGGCGCACATTGGCGTCTACCAGAGTGCCGGGCAGGGCTTCGATGTCGAGTTGCTGTAGCAGCGGCTGCAGGCTCTCGCGGCTGGATGGGTCTGTCAGCAGCAGCAGATTACCGCCTTGCTGCAGGTAGGCCTCAATCAACGCCAGCTCGCCCTCCAGCAGGGCAGTGGTGGGGGAGGCGATCAGCAGCAGAGCGGTGTTGTCTGGCGGCACAGTGGCAGGGGTCAGAGCGACCAGCTGGTAGCCTTTCTGCTGCAGGGATTGGCCAAACGCCCCCAGGTCGTGGTTGGCCTTGCCGTGCAGATCCCGTTCGCCGTGGCCGGTGAGCGCGGCAATCCAGTGGTGCTGTTGCTGGCTGAGGCGCTGCAGGGCATTACTGAAGTGAAGCTCGCTGAGCCGCTGCAGACGCTCCTCCCGCCCCTGGTAGCGCAGGACCAGCTCACCGGAGAGGGAGATCCCCTGGCGGCGGCTGGCGTCGGGGTTGCGGATCGGGTCGACAAATGTCAACTGCAGGTCGGGCTTGAAGCGTTGGTAGCGTTCGATGAAACGCTCCACCTGCTGTTGCAGCGTCGAGGCGCGGGGAGTGAAGATGGTCACCTGCAGTGGGCCCTCGAGGCGCTGCAACAGTGCGATGCTGGTCTCGCTAAGGGTGTGGCTGCCGTTACGGGTCCAGTCCCACTGCCACTGGTAGCGGTTGCTGAACCAGGCGAGCAGCAACAGCAGCGCCAGGCTCAGCAGCGGGAAGATCAGCTGGTGGATTTGTTTGCCAATGTTCATGCTCAGCTCTCCCGGCGCAGCTGTAGGCGGTGCAGCGCCAGGCCGAGGAAAAACAGACTCAACAGCAGGAAATAGGCGATGTCGCTGCTGCGCACCCAACCCAGTTGCAGGTTGAGGAAGTGAGGTGGCCAGCCAAACCAGCTGAGTAGGCCGCTGCTGTCGGCAGAGGCGTATTGGCTGATGATGGAGAGCAGCAGCAGCAGGCCGTAGCTGCCCGCAGCCGCGGCCCCCGGGGTGCGGCTCAGGCTGGAAACATAGAGGCTGATGGCGGCGAAGCAGCTGCCCAGCAGTAACAGACCGAGACTGGCGGTGGCCAACAGTCCCCAGTCGGGTTGGGTGCCGACCGCCAGTGGTATCGACAGCCCCAGTGGCAACAGCGCAACCAGCGCGATGACCCCCAGCAGGGCGAGGTACTGGCCGAGTAGGATCTCCCGGAGACGTAGCGGTGCGGTGCTCAACAGGCTGTTGCTGCTGTCTGACAGGCGCATCGTCAGCAGCGGCGTGATAAACAGGATCAGCACTGCCGTCAGGCCAAACAGCTCCAGCCCCAGATGGCGGCTCAGGCCAAACAGACGCCCGACCGCCGGGGTGCTGCTGAAGGCATCTAGGGTCTGTAGCAGCTGCCAGCCCAGCAGCAGACTGGCCAGCGCCAGCACTATCCAGGCGAACGGGGTGCGCATCAGCCGCCGCCACTCAATCCAGGCCAGCCGCCAGCTCATTCAGAGGCCCCTTGGCTGGTCCTGCCGCTGGTCGCCTCGAGGTAGATCTGCTCCAGGCTGAGGCGTTCCTCACTGAGTTGCCGAAGTCCCCAGCCCTGCTGCACAATCTGCGCTGCCAGTTCGGGGGCGGTGGCTTTGGGGGACAGTTGCACCCGGAAGTAGTCGGTGTGGAGGCGTTCGACAGAGGCGATCTGCGGCAGCTGTGTGAGGGCTTCATTCCCCGGGTTCTGCTGCAGCTGGAGCCGCAGCAGCGGAGTCTGGGCTGGCTCGATTGCACCCTGGTAGATGGCGCGTCCCTGCTGCAAGATTGTCACTCGGTCGGCGCAGGCCTCCACCTCGCTGAGGATGTGGCTGGAGAGCAGCACCGCACTCTGCTCGGCCAGCTCACGGATCAGCTCGCGCACCTCGCGGATCTGTGCCGGGTCGAGCCCCTCGGTGGGCTCGTCGAAGATGATTAGGTCGGGGGCGTGGATGATCGCTTGGGCGATGCCGGCCCGCTGCTGGTAGCCCTTCGAGAGGTTGCGGATCAGGCGTCTGCCAACGCTCTCCAGGCCGCAGCGGCGTTTGCTGTTGCCGAGAGCCTCGCGGGCTGCCTGAGGCGTCAGCCCCCTGAGCCGGGCGCAGTCGTAGAGATACTCATCGACCCGCTGCTCGGGATGCAGCGGTGGGCGTTCCGGCAGATAGCCGAGCCGGCGTTTCGCCTCGATCGGCTGCTGCTGCATGTCAAAGCCGGCCACCGTGACACGACCGTGGCTGGGCGCCAGAGCGCCGCTGATCAGCCGCATCGCGGTGGATTTGCCAGCCCCGTTGGGCCCCAGCAGGCCGACTACCTCACCGCGTTGCAGCTGCAAGTTGAGTCTCTGCAGGGCGCGTTTTTGGCCAAACTCGCGGCTCAGCTTGTGGGTGGTCAGCAGGGTTTCCATCTGGCGCAAGATAAGGAATTTGCTGCCGACCCACAAGCGGCTTTTTGCATGGGGCGGCTTTGTCTTTGCGGAGGTGGAGGGTATCTTTGCCTCTCACTGTTTCGATGGGGATGATCTTGAAATATCTGGGTGTTGATACCGGCGGTACTTTTACCGACTTCGTGCTATTCGATGCTGCCGGGTTGCGCATCCACAAGGTGCTGTCGACACCGGACGCGCCGGAGCGGGCGATCCTGCAGGGCATCGCCGAGATGGGGCTCGACCCGGCGCAGCTGCGGGTGGTGCACGGCTCCACCGTGGCCACCAATGCGGCGCTAGAGGGGAAGGGCGTGCGCACCCTCTATATCGGCAATCGGGGGCTGAAGGATCTGCTCACCATCGGCCGTCAGGCGAGGCGCGAACTCTACAACCTGCAGCCGGAGCCGATCGCGCCGCCGGTGCCTGAGGGGCTTTGCCTGGAGACCGGCGGGCGGCTGGCGGCGGACGGCTCACTGATCGAAGATCTGACTGAGGCCGATCTGCAGATTCTGGTCGAGGCGGTGTCTGAACTCAAACCCCGCGCGGTGGCGATCAACCTGCTCTACGCCTACCTGGATGACTGTTTCGAGCGGGAGATCGAGGCAGTGTTGCCGGAGGCGGTGTTTGTCTCCCGTTCCTCGGCGGTGCTGCCGGAGGCAGGTGAATATGAGCGCGGTATCGCCACCTGGCTAAATGGTTGGGTGGGGCCGCTGGTGGAGGGCTACATTGGTCGGCTGCAGGCGGGGTTGCCGGGGGCTCGGGTGTCGGTGATGCAGAGCTCCGGCGAGGCGATTGCGGCGCAGCAGGCGGCGCATCAGGCGGTGCGGATGCTGCTCTCGGGGCCGGCGGGCGGTCTGGTGGGGGCGCGCTTCGTGGCGGCGGCCTCCGGACATGAGCGGCTGCTTTCGTTTGATATGGGCGGTACCTCCACCGATGTGGCGCTGCTCGACGGTGCGCCGCGACTGACCCGCGAAGGGCGCATTGGTCCTTGGCCGGTGGCGGTGCCGATGGTCGACATGCATACCATCGGCGCAGGCGGTGGTTCCATCGCCTACCTCGACGACGGCGGCATGCTGCAGGTGGGGCCGGAGTCAGCGGGGGCCGCACCTGGTCCCGCCTGCTACGGCGCCGGGGGGGAGCGGCCAACGGTCACCGACGCCAATCTGGTGTTGGGGCGGCTGCGTGCCGACGCCTTTCTCGGCGGCCGGATGCGGCTCGATCTGGCTGCGGCGCGGCGTGCCGTGGGCGGGCTTGCCGAGGCGATGGGTTTGTCGCCGGAGCAGGCCGCCGAGGGGATTGTCCGCATCGCCAACGAGCACATGGCGCGGGCGCTGCGGGTGATCTCGGTGCAGCGCGGGGTCGACCCGCGTGGCTTTACCCTCGTCTCGTTTGGTGGCGCAGGCGGGCTGCATGTTTGTGCCCTGGCAGAGGCTTTGGGGATGACTCAGGCGATGGTGCCGGTGCAGGCTGGAGTGCTGTCGGCGCTGGGCATGTTGGCGAGCCGGCCGGGGCGGCAGCTGGCGCGCACCCGGCTCGGTCTGCTGAAGGAGTTGAGCGAGGATTTGATTCGACGGGAGCTGGATGCGCTGGCTGAGTCCGGTCTGCAAGCATTGCTGGCGGAGGGAGTTGCGAGAGCGCAGGTTGAGCGGCGCGATTCGCTCGATCTGCGTTACCGTGGGCAGTCCTATACGCTCAATTTGCCTTGGGAGGGGCTTGATCAAATGGCGGAGCAGTTTCATGCACGGCATCAGGTCCGCTTCGGCCACCGCATGGAGGCCCCGGTGGAGCTGGTCAATCTGCGAGTTGGGTTGCAGGGGCCAAGCCCGCAGGTGGCGCTGAAGGCTGTGCCTGCGGCTGCTGCGCTGGCTGAGTGGGAGTCGATACGGGTTACCGGAGTCGAGGCTGAGGTGCCCTGTTACGAGCGTGCTGAGCTACTGGCGGGGCGTGAGATCGTTGGTCCGGCGCTGGTGACCGAGCAGGTCTCAACCAGCTGGATCGCCCCCGGTTGGCGCTGTCGAGTCGATGGGGTGGGGAACCTGCTGTTGTCGCAGACGTAGTCGGGTGTTTAGGCTTCGCCCAGCGCCTGGGCCTCGGCGAAGGCGGTCTTGGAGGCGTTGAGAAAGATCTCGGTCAATTCACCCAGATCGAGCTCAAAACGGTCGTCAGGTTGGATATTGCCAGATTCGTAATTGAGGGTGCAGACCAGGGCGCGGCCGGCGGGGCCAGCGTGATCGAGCAGGGCGGTGTTCAGTTCGTCGGAGAGGCCCAGTTCGCCAATGATCTCCGCCAGCGGACGTTCCATCAGCAGGTCGAGGATGGAGAGTAGGCCGACGCTGAATCCCATCTCGGCGGAGCAGTTGGAGCCGCTTTTGCTGAGCAGGCGCTGGCACATGTGGGCGCGTACCAGGGCGGTGGTGAAGTAGTCTTGGGGTTTGTTTGCCACCCGCGACAGCACCAGCAGACTGGCCCAGGCGCGGATCCGTGTTAGCCCCATGAAGACCACAGCCTGGTGGATCGACTCGACGCGGCGCGGCATGCCGACGGCGGCGGAGTTGATGAAGCGTAGGATCTTGTAGCTGAGGCTGGCGTCCTGGGCGATCAGATGCTCCAGGTCTCTGATCTCCACCTGCGGATCGTTGAGCCGGGAGACCAGCTGCATGATCACCATCTGGTTCTCCTCTAGCCGCTTATCCTCCACCACCTTGGGGCGGGAGAAGTGGTAGCCCTGAAAGAGATCGAAGCCCAACTCGAGGCACTGCTGGAACTCCTCTTCGGTCTCGATCTTCTCCGCCAGCAGCAAGAGCTTATGTTGGCGCAGCTTTGGCAGGCCGGCCTGCAGCTGCTCGGGGGTGAGGGCGGGGATCTCTACCTTGATAATGTGGGCGTGGGGCAGCAGTGGGTCCCACTTCTCCTCGAAGGCGTAGTCGTCGAGGGCGATGGTGTAGCCCTGTTCGGCCAGCTCACGCACCCGCGTCACCAGGGGCTCGTCCACCGGGATATCTTCGAGTATCTCCATAACCACCCGTTCTTTGTCGAATGCCAGTTGCGGGTGGTCGAGCAGCAGGTTGCGGGTCAGGTTAATGAAGGCGCGGTGGGGGCCGACGATGCGTTCCAGGCCGATCTCGACAAAGCAGTTGAGGAGTACTTCTGAGGAGGCAAAGTCGCCGTTTGTCAACTGGTTGACGTTGCTGCCATCCTGATTGCCCTGGCGGAATAGCAGCTCATAGGCATAGACTTCCAGGGAACGGTCATAGATCGCCTGCCTGCCGACGTAGATATCCTTCATTAGTACTGGTTTCCCTATTATCCCGGGGTGCGGTGGTCTCCTGCTAAGTCGGCAGGTGAGGGAAAATGTTTACCGCTTCTGGCGCCATTTATAGGGTTCTGTTGGGGCTCCGAGAAAAAGAAAGCCCGTCTCAGGGACGGGCTTTCAGGATGCCGCAGGGTCGCAGGGAAGCGGCTTATTTGATCTTCGCTTCCTTGTACATGACATACTTGCGGATGGTGGGGTCAAACTTTTTGATCTCCATCTTGCCGGGCATGTTGCGCTTGTTCTTGGTGGTGGTGTAGAAGTGGCCGGTGCCGGCGCTGGATACCAGTCGAATCTTGTCACGCATGATGGTTTCCTCTGTTAGACCTTTTCACCACGGGCGCGGATCTCGCCCAGCACTGTGTCGATGCCTTTTTTGTCGATGATGCGCATACCGTTGGAGGTGACGCGCAGACGAACCCAGCGGTTCTCGCTCTCAACCCAGAAGCGATGGTAGTGCAGGTTGGGCAGAAAACGGCGTTTGGTTTTGTTATGAGCGTGGGAGACGTTGTTCCCGCTGACCGGGCGCTTGCCGGTGACCTGGCAGACTTTTGACATGGTCCAAACCTCTAAAAACTGTTAACCCTGGGGCGAAAGGCGCGTATTTATAGCAGAGAGCGGGAGGGAGCGCAAGCTGTCTGGGTCCGTGGCGGCTGATTTTAGATCAGGCCCTGCTCGGCGAACGAGTAGGGTCGACCATCGCCAATCACGAAATGGTCGAGCACGCGGATCTCCACCAGCTCTAGGGCTTGTTGCAGACGCAGGGTGATGCGCCGGTCCGCATCGCTGGGTTCGGCGATCCCGGAGGGATGGTTGTGAGCCAGGATTACCGCTGCCGCATTATGATGCAGGGCCCGTTTCACGACTTCCCGGGGGTGGACACTGGCGCCATCGATGGTGCCGCGAAACAACTCCTCGAAGATGATGACGCGGTGGCGGTTGTCGAGAAACAGGCAGGCGAAGACCTCGTGCGGATGGTGGCGCAGTTGTGCGCTTAGGTAGTGGCGGGTCTGCTCCGGGCGGGTGAGCGGGCTGCCGCGGTTCAGATCCTCGCCAAGATAACGCCGCCCCATCTCGAGCACTGCCTGCAACTGGGCGTACTTGGCGTTGCCCAGGCCTTTGCCGTGACAGAAGACCTGGCGGTCGGCGGTGAGCAGCGGCCGCAGCCCCTGGAACTCGGTGAGCAGGTCGCGGGCCAGATCCACTGCGGTGCGGCCGGCCACCCCGGTACGCAGAAAGATCGCCAGCAGTTCGGCGTCGGTGAGGCTAGACGCCCCCTGTTTGAGCAGTTTCTCCCGCGGGCGCTCGTCTAACGGCCAGTCGGTAATCGGCATATGACCTCCCTGTCATGCTGCTATGTTGGTTGTCTGGAGCTAAATCTAGCCTGTTTCGGCGGGTTCTGCCGATGTTAGTACTCACTCAGAGTGTTAACACTGTCACTTTGAGGTTTTGGCACCTTAAGGTACCCTCTATAACCGATTTTTGTTCAGGATGGTCTAACGACTCATGTCGGCTCTAGCCAACCAAAAGATCCTGTTGGGCGTAACCGGGGGCATCGCCGCATATAAAAGTGCGATGCTGCTGCGTGCACTTATCGAGGCCGGCGCTGAGGTGCGGGTAGCGATGACTGCCGCTGCCCAGACCTTTGTCACCCCACTTACCTTCCAGGCACTCTCCGGTCGGCCGGTCCATACTGAACTGCTTGATCCCGCAGCAGAGGCGGCGATGGGGCATATCGAGCTGGCCCGCTGGGCGGATCTGATCCTGATTGCTCCCGTCTCTGCCGATTTCATGGCCCGACTGAGCGTCGGCATGGCGAATGATCTGCTGAGCGCCATCTGTCTGGCCACCACAGCCCCTATCGCGCTGGCGCCGGCGATGAATCGGCAGATGTGGCTCAATCCGGCGACCCAGGAGAATGTACAGCGGCTCACTGCTCGTGGCCTGCTGATCTGGGGGCCGGCGGAGGGCGTGCAGGCGTGTGGTGAGAGCGGGCCGGGACGCATACTGGAGCCGGAGGCACTGCTGGATCAAGTCAGTGCCCATTTTGTAGGTGGGACGCTGGCTGGAGTCAAAGTGGTGCTGACCGCTGGTTCGACCCGTGAGCCGATCGATCCGGTGCGTTTCATCAGTAACCGCAGTTCCGGCAAGATGGGTTTTGCCCTGGCGGCGGCGTTGCGTCGGCTTGGCGCCGAGGTGGTGCTGGTGGCTGGACCGGTCGCACTGGCAACCCCTGCGGGGGTGCAGCGCATCGATGTGGAGACAGCCCAGGAGATGCAGCTGGCGGTGTCGGAGCAGTTGGCGGGGTGCGATATTTTTGTCGGAGTGGCTGCGGTGGCGGACTATCGCCCCCGCGAGATGGCGCAGCAGAAGATCAAAAAGCAGCAGACGGTCATGACGCTGGAGCTGGAGCGCAATCCCGATATCCTGGCAGATGTCGCGGCTGCTGAAGATCCGCCCTTTACTGTTGGCTTTGCCGCCGAGACCCAGAACGTGAAGGCCTATGCGGAGGAGAAGCGCAGGGCTAAGAGAATCGATCTGATTGCCGCCAATCGTGTCGCTGCCGCAGAGGGTGGCTTTGAACGGGATGAGAATGCCCTGACCCTGCTGTGGGAAGGGGGGGGCGAATCGCTGCCGATGATGCTAAAGAGTGAATTGGCAGCACGGCTCGCCGCTCGCATCGCGGAGCGATATCATGCGCGGACCCAGCAGGAAAACAGTTGATGCAGCAGATCGCTCCAGGTTGCGGGTGTGTGGCGAATGCCTTAGGCAGTGGTGGTTTGGAATGCCTGCCCCCAGGCATTTGCAGGATCGGAAGGAGCTTTGAGATAGCGAGCTTATGAGTAAGAGAAGTAAGCGGAAAGAAAAAACGGGCACCAGGCAGAGCCCGACCGGCAGAGGGATCCGCTGGTATTGGTCGATAGCGGCTGCGGTAGTGGTGGTGCTGTTTCTTCTGGTGAGCGCGATCCTCTACCTGCAGGCCAGCCTGAAGGATGCGGCGGCAGTTGAGCGCGAGGCGCGGCTGGTTGCCTCCGGTGTGGCGGAGCGCGTCGCCGTTACTACCCAGGCACGCATGCAGATGTTGCTCGGGATAGCGCAGGATCCGCAGCTGGCCGACTATTTCAGCACTGATAATCGAGCGGAGCTTGATGGCTACGCAGAGCAGCTGAACCGGCTGCTGCCAGGGGTGCTGCGATTGCGTCTGCTGGCTGCCGGTCAGCGCGAACCAGAAAACAGCGCGATGCCTCATCTTGGCTACGCCTCCCTGGAGCTGATCCGACTTGCGGAGGAGCAGCCAGGAGTACCTCCGGCCCAGGTGCACAAGTTTGGCGGGGCGCAGCAGCATATCGCAATAGCGGTGGCGGTGCGAAACAGCAAACAAGGCCCCGCGCTGGGGGTGATACATGCGGCCTTCCCTGTGGCCCTGTTGCAGGATGTGGTTGAGCGCAGCCGCCTGAATGGTCGTGTCGAGGTGCGCCAACTGGTGCAGAGAGCTGCGCCGCTGGTGCTGGCCGCAGGTGGGAGCGGCAGGGCGGCTGGCGAGCCGGATGGACGTTTTGAGGTCGACGGAACCATCTGGGAGGTGGCCTATTGGTCGGGGCAGGTGAGCACACCTCTGCTGGAGCAGATCTATCTGCTGGCGCCGGGTGGGATAGCGGCACTACTGGCAGTGGCGCTGATGGGGCTGCTGGCGCTGCAGATGCAGCGGGCGCTGAAGGGGGATCAGTACAGCCTGCTGGAGTTGGCCGAGGTGTTGATGGCGGGCAAGTCGCCGAAGCGCCAACAGGCAAAGCTGCTCGATATGCAGTCAACCTTGGAGATCATTGAACATCAGGCTCGCGAGTTCGCCAATGCGCGCAAGCAGCGCCGTGAGCGGCGCAAGCGTGGCAGCGCCTCAGCCACTGAAGGGATTATGGTGGAGGAGGATATCTTCGCAGTGCCGAAAACCGATCAGCCGGGTGCTGACAGGCGTGCGAGGCAGGCCGAGGCGCTGGAGAACGCCGATGCACTCGCAGCGGTGCCGGCCAGCATCTTTCGTGCTTACGACATCCGCGGTCTGGTCGGCGAAACCCTGACCGAGAATGTGGCCTACACCATCGGCCAGGCGATCGGCAGCGAGGGCTATGAGCAGGGCTTCCAGTCGATCGTGGTGGCCAGGGATGGACGCAACTCCAGTGAGGCGCTGCAGGAGGCCCTGATCAATGGGCTATTGTCGAGCGGGCGCGATGTTATTGACATCGGCATGCTACCGACACCACTGCTCTACTATGCGGTGCATGAACTCAATGTGGGGTGTGGCTGTATCGTCACCGGCAGCCACAATCCGATCGAATATAACGGCATCAAGGTGGTGCTGGGTGAAAAGAGTCTCTCCCCCGAGCAGATCCAGGGACTCTACCGCCGGATCGCGGATGGCCGCCTGATGAAGGGGCAGGGGCAGCGGAATATACGCGAGATTACCGAAGACTATATCGAACGGGTGATCAACGATGTGCGCCTGGCGCGCTCCCTGAAGGTGGTGGTTGACTGCGGTAACGGCGTGGCGGGTATGGTGGCGCCAGAGCTGTTTAGACGCCTTGGTTGTGATGTGGTGGAGCTGTTCTGTGAGGTGGATGGCAGCTTTCCCAACCACCATCCCGACCCGAGTCGGCCCGAGAATCTGGAGGCCCTGAAGCAGGCGGTGGTCGAAAACCAGGCCGATGTGGGGCTCGCCTTCGATGGGGATGGGGATCGCCTAGGAGTGATCGACTCCTCCGGCAAGTTGATCTGGCCCGATCGGGTGTTGATGTATCTCGCCATCGATGTGCTGGCCCGCCTGCCAGGCGGTGACATTGTCTATGACGTCAAGTGCTCCCGGCATCTGGCCAATGTGGTGCTCTCCAACGGCGGTCGACCGCTGATGTGGAAGAGTGGCCACTCGCTGTTGAAGGCGAAGCTGCAGGAGACTGGTGCCCTGCTCGCTGGTGAGTTCAGCGGACACATCATGTTTGCGGAACGCTGGTATGGCTTCGACGATGCGCTCTATGCTGGTGCACGCCTGCTGGAGATCCTGGCGCTTGAGCAGCTGTCTAGTGCCGAAGTCTTCACCGGTCTGCCCGAGGGTGAGTCGACACCGGAGTATCAGGTGCAGCTTGAAGAGGGGCAGGGAGACAAGATCATGGATGCCCTGGAGCAGCAGCCGGAGATCCCTGGTGCTCGCATGGTCTGGATCGACGGACTGCGTGCCGAGTTCGAGCGGGGCTGGGGTCTGGTACGGGCCTCCAACACTACCCCGTCGTTGGTGTTCCGCTTTGAGGCGGATGATGCCCAGGCGCTGAAGGTGGTACAGGATGTCTTCCGCACGCTGATGCAGAAAGTCGCACCCGAGCTGGAGATGCCGTTTTAACCGGTCATCCGACCTTTCAATTCTATTTAGAACCTTTGTAATAACACTATGTCTTTGACTCCGGAACAGGCCCATAACATTGCCCATGTATTGACCGCCGCGCTGCCCTACATCCAGCGTTTCAGCGGCAAGACCATCGTCATCAAGTATGGTGGCAACGCGATGGTTGACGAAGATCTCAAGAGCAGCTTTGCCCGCGATATCGTGTTGATGAAGCTGGTTGGCATCAACCCGGTGGTGGTGCATGGCGGTGGGCCACAGATCGGCTCCCTGCTGGAGCGCCTCGGCAAGGATTCAGAATTCATCCAGGGCATGCGTGTTACCGACACCGAGACCATGGATGTGGTGGAGATGGTGCTGGGTGGGCTGGTCAACAAAGATATCGTCAACCTGCTGAACCGCGCCGGTGCCAGGGCGGTCGGTTTGACCGGCAAGGATGGTGACCTGATCCGTGCTCGCAAGCTGCTGGTGGAGTGGAAGGGACCGGAGCTGGAGGCCCCGGAGATCATCGATATCGGCCATGTGGGGGAGGTGGAGAGCATCGACACCAGCGTGGTGGAGATGTTGCTGCATGGCAATTTTATCCCAGTGATCGCGCCGATTGGTGTCGGCGAGGATGGTCGCTCCTACAATATCAACGCCGATCTGGTGGCGGGCAAGGTGGCAGAGGTGCTGCAGGCGGAGAAGCTGATTCTGCTGACCAATACCAAGGGGTTGCTTGATCAAGAGGGTGGCCTGTTGACCGGCCTCACCAGCGAGCGGGTCAACGAGCTGATCGCAGACGGCACCATCCATGGCGGCATGCTGCCAAAGATCGGCTGCGCGCTGGATGCGGTGACCGGCGGAGTCAACTCAGTCCATATCATCGATGGTCGTCTGCAGCATGCGGTGTTGCTGGAGTTGTTTACCGACGAGGGTGTCGGCACCCTGATCCGGCGGCGCTGATGAGTGGCAAGGTCTCCCGCAAACAGCTGATCCTCGAAGCCTTGGCAACAGAACTGGAGCGTAACCCCCGCGGGCGGATTACCACGGCTTCGTTGGCAAGGGCGGTGGGGGTGTCGGAGGCGGCGCTCTATCGCCACTTTGCCAGCAAGGCGAAGATGTTCGAAGGGTTGATCGACTTTGCCGAGGAGAGCATCTTTGTGCGGGTCAATCAGATCCTGGAAGAGGAACAGGATGCGCGGGTGCGTTGCGGGCGGCTACTCTATCTACTGCTGGCCTTTGCTGACCGTAATCCCGGTATCTCGCGGGTGCTGCTGGGCGATGCGTTGGTGGGGGAAACGGAACGTCTGCTGATGCGAGTTGGGCAGTTTTTTGCGCGCCTGGAGACCCAGTTGCGGCAGATCCTGCGCGAAGGGACGATGCGTGATCAGGGCTATGCTGGGATCGATGCGCGGGTCGGAGCCAATCTGCTGTTGGCGGTGGTGGAGGGGCGCATGCACCAGCATCTGCGGAGTGGGTTTGCCGACTCCCCGCTGGCGGAGTGGGATGCGCAGTGGCGCATCCTTGAGGGGGCTTTGCGGCAGATGCAGAGCTAGGCGTTATCGTACAGGCCCTGGCCCCGCTGCTTGCCTCACTGTTTGTCAGGTGAAGTAGGGTGTTCCGAGAGGGCCTCGATAAAGCCTCGCTTGACCCCAGTTATCTTTTTGCTGTTACAGAATGCGTTACCCGCCGGGGAGTCTTTGCACTGCAGATCCATGAAGATCACAGTGCCCCTTTTATCTGGATTGCGGATGCGGGAGATGGTGATGCTGATATCGTGATCATCCACCGGTGGTCCGGTCATCACGATATTGGTGGCGAGCATTTTGACGGGGGTGGTGGCATGGTTGCGCAGAAAGCGTTTGGCTCTGGACCAGGCGCTATTGCAGCTGTCGTTGCCAGAGCACTCGAAGACATTGTTCAATGGGCGCTCTTGCGTGCCGCCTGTCTTGTCGGTTCCGGCTTCCCCATCTTTGCTCTGACTTGCGCTTAGGTGCTTGAGTTCGCGGAAGCGGGCTTGGTCGCGGGCAAACGCGGTGCGAATACGGTTTTTGTCCTGTTCCCGTTTGACAATCGACTGGTAGGCCGCCTTCAGCGCCTGGCGTTTGCGATCGATCTGCGCGAGATAATCGGGTGAGGGGGTTTCACCGCTCAGTTCCAGAGCGGCAGCGTTTTGCTGCATCTCCAGCAGGCTGTTCTTGATCCGTTTGATGTTGGTCTGGGTCATCAGGATCGTTAAATCCACCGCCCTGAGCTGGCCATCGCGGGCCATGATGATGTCGTCTTCACTGCGAAAGGTGCGCAGCAACACCCGATCCGCGGCTTTTTGCTGATCGATCAGCGCCTGTTGTTCCTGCTGAAGACGCCGTTGGATCGCCTCCAGCTGCAACTGCTGTTTGGTCTTGGCGGCATCGATCCGGTCGACGACGATGCCCCGTTCATCCAGCTTGCTATGTTCCTGTTTGACGTATTCCGGAGGGATGCTGTCAGCGTAGTGGATCCGGCCCTCTTCGTCGGTCCACTTGTAGAGCCGGCCTGCACTGCTTTGCGCTGGCAGCGCCAGTGCCAGCGCTACCATTAGCAGAGATCCAGTTTTGAAAAAGATGTTCAGTTTGGCCATAATCTTTACTTCGCTCCGCTTCGTCTACAGAACCTAGCGGCTGGCTGTTTGAATTCCTTATTATCGTTGTCTTTGGCTGGAATTCCCTTCTCCCCCACTCTATTAGAATGTTTCTCCCACCATTCCTCAAATGGTATCGATTGCCTATTTTCGCTGAGATCACCCATCCGTGGAACAGTTCACTCTTTTTCTGATCTCGCTACTGGCCAATCTCTTTTCGGCGTTTTCCGGTGGCGGCGCTGGCTTGGTGCAGTTGCCGGCATTGATTTTTCTGGGGTTGCCGTTCGGTGTGGCGTTGGCGACTCACAAGGTCGCTTCGGTCGCTTTGGGGGTGGGGGCGACGATACGCCACCTGCATGAAGGTGGACTGGAGTGGTGGTTCTCGCTGTTTCTGCTGTTGTCGGGTATCCCCGGCGTAATCCTTGGTGCCAGCCTGATCTTGCGGGTCCCGGACCGGGTTGCCGAGGTGGCGCTGGGCATCTTGACCCTTGGGCTGGGAGTCTACTCGCTGTTGAAGCGCTCATTGGGCCAGGAGTACTGCCCGGCTCATCGTGACCTGCCGGGATATCTGCTTGGCGGATTGGGACTATTCTGTATTGGCTTTCTCAACGGTTCTTTGACCTCAGGGACAGGGCTGTTCGTGACCCTCTGGCTGGTGCGCTGGTTTGGCATGGATTACCGCACGGCGGTGGCGCATACCCTGGTGCTGGTCGGCATGTTCTGGAATGGCTCTGGCGCACTGACCCTGAGCCTGCTCGGAGAGATCCAGTGGGAGTGGCTGCCGGTGCTGCTGGCAGGGTCACTGCTGGGCGGCTATCTGGGGGCGCATCTCTCCATCACCAAGGGCAACCGTTGGATCAAGCGAGGCTTTGAGGTGGTCACCCTGGCGGTGGGGACGAAGCTGGTGATTGGCTGAGCCGCTCCTGCTCCACTCAGATGCCGTAGCGCTCCCGGTAGTCGCGGATCTGCTGCAGTGATTCAGCGGAATCGGGGCTCGCCTGCAGATACTCGATCAGCTGCTCCAGCTGCACGATGGAGCTGACCGGCATGCCGTAGTCGTTCTGCACCTCCTGAATTGCCGAACGCTCACCCTGGCCGCGCTCCTGGCGGTCGAGGGCGATTACCACTCCGGCCGGGGTGGCCCCCAGGTCGCGGATGATCTCCACCGATTCGCGTACCGAGGTGCCGGCTGAGATCACATCGTCGATGATCAGGATGCGCCCCTCCAGGGCGTGACCGACGACTATGCCGCCCTCGCCGTGATCCTTTGCCTCCTTGCGGTTGAAGGCGTAGGGGATGTCGATCTGGTGCTGGTCATAGAGCGAGGCGGCAGTCACCGCCGCCAGCGGGATGCCTTTGTAGGCGGGGCCATAGAGTAGATCGAACTCGATGCCGGAGTCGACGATAGTTTGGGCGTAGTAGCGCCCCAATCGCGCCAGAGCTGCGCCAGTGTTGAACAGGCCAGCATTGAAGAAGTAGGGGCTGATGCGTCCTGACTTGAGGGTGAATTCGCCAAAGCGGAGCACGCCTACATCGAGGGCGAAGTCGAGAAATTCGCGTTGATAATCCTGCATTTTTCGGCATCCTGGTTAAAAAGACGGGGCATTTTAACCTGCTGTTGCGTTTCTGGGGGAAATGATTTTGCCAGCTGCTTATAATAGCCGGGTTTTGCCGTTGTCCAGGCTGGGGCTGCGTCTTCTATCTGTTTCTGGAGGGTTCGCTTGCCCAATCCAATCCATAGTTTCTTTATCGGCTGGCTGGAGGCGCTGGAGGTCTATACCCAGCCTCGGGTTCGGGGGATGCTGTTTCTGGGTTTCTCTGCCGGCCTGCCGCTGCTGCTGGTGTTCGGCACCCTCTCGTTCTGGTTGCGTGAGGCAGGTATTGAACGCAGTACCATCGGTTTCATCAGCTGGGTGGCGCTCGCCTACAGCCTGAAGTGGCTGTGGGCACCGCTGGTGGATCGTCTGCCGCTGCCTGGTTTGACCGCTCGCTTGGGGCGACGGCGCAGTTGGATGTTGTTGGCGCAGCTGACGATCCTGGCCGGGCTGGTCGGCATGGCGTTGTTCGACCCGCGTGAGGAGCTGACGCTGTTTGTCGCCCTGGCGTTGCTGGTGGCCTTTGCTTCCGCCACTCAGGATATTGCTATTGATGCCTACCGCATCGAAAGTGTCAGTCGCGATCTGCAGGGTGCCATGGCGGCGACCTACATGCTCGGCTACCGGCTGGCGATGATTGTTGCCGGGGCTGGCGCGCTGGCGATTGCAGCGCTGTTCGAAGCGGATTCGTCGATCTACCAGCAGTCGGCCTGGAGTGCCGCCTATCTGTCGATGGCGGGGTTGATGCTGGTGGGGATGGTGACCACCCTGCTGATCAGTGAACCCGAGGTGGATGCGAATGGTGAGACGCGCCGCCGCGAGTCGGAGGGGATCGAGCTGCTGGAGCAGCAGGGCTGGCTGCCACGCCCGCTGCGACGGTTTAGCGAATGGTTTTATGCGGCGGCGATCAGCCCATTTGTCGACTTTATCGTCCGCTACCGTTGGCATGCCCTGTTGATCCTGACACTGATCGCCAGCTACCGGATCTCCGATGTGGTGCTGGGGGTGATCTCCAACGTCTTTTATGTGGATATGGGATACAGCAAGGCGGAAGTGGCGACCATCACCAAGGTCTACGGGGTGATTATGACCCTGGTCGGGGCAGGCTTGGGTGGCCTATTGATGGTGCGTATTGGGGTGATGCGGGTATTGTTGATCGGCGGTCTGCTGGCTGCCGCGACCAATCTGCTGTTTGTCTGGCTGGCCGGGCTGGGACACGATTTGGGGATGCTGACGCTGGTGATCTCGGTTGATAACCTTTCGGGGGGGCTGGCTTCGGCCGCCTTTATCGCCTACCTGTCGAGCTTGACCAATGTCTCCTATTCGGCAACCCAGTATGCGCTGTTCAGCTCGGTGATGCTGCTACTGCCTAAGCTTGTCGGCGGTTTTTCCGGGGTGATGGTTGATTCGATCGGCTACGCCAGTTTTTTTATTACTACCACCCTGATGGGGGTGCCAGTGTTGTTGCTGATCCTGTTGGCGATGCGCTATGTGCCGGCAGAGGAGAATCAGCATGGTTGAGCCGATGAGCTATCTGACGGCGTTTGTCGTCGGACTTTCGGGCGGGGTGCACTGTATTGGCATGTGCGGCGGGATCATCGGTGCGCTGACCTTCGGGCTACCTGAGAAGCTGCGCGGCAGCCTGGTTGATACCCTACCCTATCAGCTGGGTTACAACCTGGGGCGGATCAGCAGTTATGTGATCGCCGGCGGCATCATGGGCGGGCTGGGTATGTTGCTGGCGGAGCTGGTGCCGGTCTATCTGGCGCAGCGGGTATTGCTCGGGGTGGCCGGTCTCTTCATGCTCTTTCTTGGCCTCTATCTGGGAGGCTGGTGGCTTGGGCTGGCTCGCATCGAGGCACTGGGTGGCGCGCTGTGGCGGCGCATAGAGCCCATCGCTCGCCATCTGCTGCCGGTGCACACGCCGGGGCAGGCCTGGGTGCTGGGGCTAATCTGGGGCTGGATCCCCTGTGGTCTCGTCTATAGCACCCTGGCCTGGAGTGTTTCGGCCGGCAGTGTGCTGGAGGGGGCGGGGTTGATGCTTGCGTTTGGCCTGGGCACTCTGCCAAATCTGTTTGCGATGGGGCTGCTAGGCAGCGGGATCGCCCGCTGGGCCAAGGATATCCGGGTGCGCCGCGCGGCGGGGCTGATGGTGATCGGCTTTGGGTTGGTGACAGTATGGCGGGCGTTGTGAGCCCGCCGCACTGTGCAGAGTCCCTCAGTCGATAAAAAACTGCTGTTTCAGCTGGGCCTTGTAGAAGCGGGGCTCTCCCTGGGGCTTGACCTTGATGGAAAAGTTGAGTGTCTCCCGGTCAGTGATGCGGAACTCACCCAGGTAGTAGATGGCGCCTGTCTCCTTGACCTCCCGCATCGGGATGTCGATGCGCTGACCAAGGATATTGGTGGCGTAGGCCTGGACTATGGCGTGGGCCGGGGAACCGGTGGTTCCGGCCTGGGTTTTAATCACACTCACATTTAGCAGGCCCCGGTATTTGCTGCGCTGAATCTGGTACGCTTTGGCAACCTCGCTGTCGAGTGCCGCGGTCGGTAGGGCATTGTGGTGGATCTTGTAGCCGGGGATGGTGGTGCTGTTCTCCGCCAGCAGATTGGCGGAAAAGAGATAGAGCAGGGCTAGTGCGATCTGCGCGATCTTGGTTTTCATGATGATACTCCTCCTCTCCTGGTGCCGTTGTGCGCTGCAGGGTCGCCGGGGCCAGACTCTGGCCGACGACCGCAGGGTAAGGATAGCGCAACTGTCGCAGCCGGGAGAGGGCCCTGTGCAGTAATTCAGGAGGCTTTGCGTTTCCTCACCAGCTTCGGGTAGGGGCGTTCGCCCGGTCTGAGTGGCTGACGGCTGTTGATACGGTTGGACATGTTGCGCAACGCAGTGAGCTGCTTGGCTACATCGGTGTACTGTTCCTGCAGTTCGGCGATTCGGAATTCCAGGGTGGTACGGGAGCGGCCGATTTTCTGCAGGTTGGTGAGACGTTTCTCCATCATCTCCTTGTGATCGCGGATCTGCAGCACCAGGGGCTCGAGGGCGGAGCCGAGCCAGACATCGATCTCTTTGCTGGCGCGGGAGAAGATCTCTCCAGCACGGTAGACCAGTGCGCTGAAGAAGCGTTTGACCACAAAGCTCTGCTCCATCATCGTGGTGATCGGGCTGTTGCGGAATACCTCCACCTCCTGATGCAGCAGCTCGAGTTCGACGCGGAATTTGACGATGGAGAACATGCGCGGCTGCACCACCGCAAAGCCGTGTTCGTTCTGGAATTTGCGATAGATGCCGCGGATCAGCTTGCGGGTCTGATCGCTCTGCACCACCACTGAGTGCATGTTGCGGCGGATCTCCTCGAACAGCTGCTTCATCACCGACTTCATGCCGTGGGTGGTCCAGCTGGAGGACATCTCCTTGCGGCTGCGGGCGATGATTTCGTTGAGGGTATCCAGATCGAGGGCGGCACGCAGCTTCTCAATCTGCTCTTTCAGCTGCAGGCGGCTCTGCTGGAAGCTCTCCACATCGGCCATGTACTGGGACTGTTCCTGACGGGTCTTCTCCATCAGGTTATTGATGATGTCGTCGCTCTTGCCGCTCAGCTCTTCCAACTCCTCAAGCTGGCGCTTGGCGTTGTTCAGCTTGCTGGAGAGCACGCTGCGGCTGTTGTCGAGCATCTGCCCCACATCGGAGCCGATGGTGTCGAGGATGATCTGCTGTTTGATACCGAGTACGTCATCGGCTAAGTAGCTCTCAAGGTCGAGCAGTGAGCTGCGTTCCAGCAGTTCGGTATCGTTTTTGATCTTTGCCAGCAGCCCCTTCTGTGCTGAGACCGGGAATACCGCGCGCTCCTTCAGGCCAAGCAGTTTTGCCGCCTCAGCACGCTGCAGATGGATTGCCTCCTCTACCTCGTGTTGGTCGCGCAGATCGTCCCAAAGGGTGTCGATCTTGTTGAGTACCACCATCAGGCCGTGCTGGCGGCCACTCTGAAAGCCCTTGATGTGGTGCTGCCAGATCTCCATGTCGCTGCGGGTGACGCCAGTGTCGGCACCCAGTACGAATAGCACACCCTGGGCGGAGGGGAGCATGTTAAGGGTTAGCTCCGGCTCGGTGCCGAGTGCGTTGAGTCCGGGGGTGTCAAGGATCGTTAGTCCTTTATTGAGTAGCTCATGGGGGAAGCTGATCAGAGCGTGACGCCACTTGGGGATCTCAATGGTCTTGGGGGCGCGCTTCTGATGCGGGTGCAGGTCGGCGCTGTAGAGCCCCAGGTGCATTGCCTCTTCAGTGGTGACCTGTTTGGTCTGCATCACCTCTTTGAGAGCCGCCTCCATCTGTTCGGCGGAGCCTACCTCCAACGGATAGTGGACCCACTGCTTGGTGTCTTTGCGCAGCTGCGAGAGGGTAGTGTCCTGCAGTCGGGTCTCGATCGGCAACAGGCGTACATAGGGCTCGTTGCGCTCCGAATCATAGAAGATCTCGGTGGGGCACATGGTGGTGCGCCCGGCCTCGGAGGGCAGCAGGCGGCGGCCATAGTCGGCAAAGAAGATGGCGTTGATCAGCTCGGTCTTGCCGCGGGAGAATTCGGCGACGAAGGCGATGGTGAGACGGTCGTTTTTCAGGGTCTCCAGGGTGTTCTGGATGCGTGCCTGGACCTCCGGGGTCGACATGTTGTTCGCTTCAAGCCAAGGACCATACTCTTCGATGGTATGGATGATGTTGCTCTTCCACTGCTCGAAGGCCTGAAGTTGCTGCTGAAATCGCATCTTGTCCATCGTATTGCCTTTGCGCCCTGACTGAAAATCAGTCAATAAACCGTGTTTGTCTCATTATAAACAAGAAGATTATGAATCTCTTTCTCCTGAGGAGAAAAAGTTGTTCAACTTGTGGGACGCTTCACGGGGATGGGTAGGGTCTGGGGATTTTTGATCCTGACCCGCTTGCTGCGGGAGCTCTCGCCGGCGATTAGCAGAACCTGTTTTTTCGATACGCCAAAGGCCTTTGCCAACATCTTAAGCAGATGCGCATTTGCCTTGCCATCCACTGGCGGTGCGGTGATGCGTAGCTTGAATTCGTCCCCGTGGGGGCCGATAAACTCGTTTCGGCTCGCCTTGGGTTGAATCCGCAGTTGCAGTTCCAACTCATCACCCAGCCAGCGGTACCAGCTCATCAGAAGGGGCTGGCGGTGATCATGCGCAGTGGCGGCAGCAGCAACATCTTAAGCAGCACCAGGCCGATCATCACCAGCATCGGCGAGAGGTCGAGGCCGGAGATCGGTGGCAGCAGCTTGCGTGCCGGGCGCATCACCGGTTCGGTGAGACTGTAGAGCAGGGCGGAGGCCGGGTTGTAGCTGCCCGGACTGACCCAGCTGAGGATCACCTGGATCAGTATCGCGAACAGGAAGATATTGATGAAGAGTTCGATCAATTCCGGGATCGCCCACAGCAGCGGGCCGATGGGGTTGGTGCTGAGCCCGCTGAAGGCCACCACCAGCATCAATTCGGCATATTTCAGGGCCCACGCCAGCAGCAGTGAGGAGAGGTCGATGCCGCCCAGGCCGGGGATGAAACGACGCAGGATGCGCAACGGTGGAGCGGTGATTTTGACCAGAAACTGTGACACCGGGTTGTAGAAGTCGGCGCGCAGCAATTGCAGCAGAAAACGCAGCAGCAGTGCCAGGATGTAGAGGCCGAACAGGGTCTGGATCAGGAAGATCACTGGGCTTGTCAGGTAGTTGCTATCCATCATGTCTTGGCTAGGATCTTGGAGAGTTCTTCAGAACGGGTCTTGGCACCGAGTAGTGCATCTTTGAACAGGTCGCGCAGACCACCCTCTTCGAGGATGCCCAGTGCCTTCTCGGTGGTGCCGCCAGGGGAGGTGACTTTTTGCCGCAGGGTGGCGGGGGCGTCTCGGCTCTCGATTGCCATGCGGGCGGCCCCCAGAGCGGTCTGCAGGGTCAGCAGGCGGGCGCTCTCGGAGTCGAGTCCAAGCTCCACTGCCGCCGCCTCCATCGCCTCCATCACCAGGAAGAAGTAGGCTGGACCGCTGCCGGAGAGGGCGGTAACCGCATCTATCTGTGCCTCATCCTCGACCCAGCGGGTCAGCCCGACCGCACGCAGGATGCTCTCCGCCTGATTGCGCTGCGCGTCGTTGACGCCGGCGCTGGCATGCAGGCCAGTGGCGCCAGCCTGGATCATCGCCGGAGTGTTGGGCATGCTGCGCACCAGCGCGATGCCCTCGCCGATCCAGTCGAGCAGGGCCGCCTCACGCACCCCGGCGGCGATCGAGATAACCAGTGGCCGGCTGGCCTGCAGCGCCTCGGCCAGATCCCGTGCAACCGCCTCCAGCACCTGGGGCTTGACCGCCAGTACCACCACCTCAGCGGCCTCTACCGCGGATTGGTTGTCGGCAGCGGCATGGATCCGGTAGCGGGCGGCCAGTTGTGAGAGTTGTTCTTTGTCGGGGTCGCTGACAAAGATCCGGGTGGGGTCAAAACCGTCGGCGATCAGGCCGCCGATCAGGCTAGCGGCCATGTTGCCGCCGCCAATGAAGGTGATGCTGTTGGGTCTCATGCTGCGGTCTGTTAAACGTGCTGTATTGCTGTCCATTATATTCTCAATCACACCGCCGCTTGCGGCGGTGGTTTCGGCTTTGGTTGTTCGCGAGGTTCGCATATCTCGCGCTATCTATACAGTTTGTCTGGGTCCAAAAATGGCGGTGCCGATGCGCACGATGGTTGAGCCTTCGGCAATCGCCGCTTCCAGGTCGGCCGACATCCCGATGGAGAGGGTCTCCAGCGGTAGGTCGTTGCAGCGCAGCCGGTCACGCAGTTCTCTCAGCTGACGAAACGGCTTCCGCTGTGCCTCCAGGCTATCGGCTGGGGCCGGCAGGGTCATCAGTCCGGCTATCTGAATGCGTGGCAGTTCCATATAAGCCGGCAGTAGCTCGAGCAGTTCATCCGGGCTGTGCCCTCCCTTGCTGGCCTCTCCGCTGGTGTTGATCTGGATGCATGCCTTCAGCGGCGCAAGCCCCGGCGGGCGCTGCTGGTTGAGGCGACGGGCGTGCTTCAGACTGCCCAGACTGTGAACCCAATCAAACCACTCTGCGATGGGTTTTGTTTTATTACCCTGGATCCGGCCGATGAAATGCCATTCGAGGGGGAGATCCTGCAACTGCCTGTGCTTGTCCAGCGCTTCCTGCAGATAGCTCTCACCGAAGGCGCGCTGGCCGGCCGCCACTGCCTCTCTGATTTCGTCAGCGGTTCGTGTCTTGCTCACTGCCAATAGCCGGGTGCTGCCCGGTGGTCTATTGTACAGCTCTTCTGCTGCCTTGATGCGTCGATTTACCCTATCGAGGCGCTGTGCGATTTCGTTCATAGGGGGATTTTACAGAATTTAGGCGGTGCAACAGAGGAATAGTTCGTGATAGCGTTGGAAACATTCCAGTAGGTAGTGCCAGAACGGATGGAGAGAGGGCCTGGATTCCTGCCGGGTGATACGGACTTGCGGCGCTGCTGCGCAGCCGCTTTGAGGAGAGAGAATGGATATAGCTGAATTGCTGGCTTTCAGTGTCAAACATAGCGCGTCGGATCTGCATCTGTCAGCCGGATTGCCGCCAATGATCCGGGTCGACGGCGATATTCGCCGCATCAACGTCCCAGCGTTGGAACACAAGATGGTTCACGGGCTTGTCTACGACATTATGAACGACAAGCAGCGCAAGGACTTTGAAGAGTTTCTCGAGACCGATTTCTCGTTCGAGATTCCCGGTCTGGCGCGTTTTCGTGTCAACGCCTTCAACCAGGCGCGTGGCGCCTCCGCGGTGTTTCGTACCATCCCGTCGAAGGTGCTGACGTTGGAGGATCTGGGCTGTCCGGGGATCTTCAAGGATATCGTCGATGTACCGCGCGGCCTGGTGTTGGTGACCGGCCCCACTGGTTCAGGTAAGTCGACCACCCTGGCGGGCATGATCGACTACAAAAACGACAACGACTATGCGCATATCCTCACCATCGAGGATCCAATTGAGTTTGTCCACGCCAGCAAGAAGTGCCTGATTAACCAGCGCGAGGTGCACCGTGACACCCTCGGCTTCAGCGAGGCGCTGCGCTCGGCGCTGCGTGAAGATCCGGATATCATCCTGGTCGGTGAGCTGCGTGACCTGGAGACCATCCGCCTAGCGTTGACCGCTGCCGAGACCGGTCATCTGGTATTTGGCACCCTGCACACCAGTTCTGCCGCCAAGACTATTGACCGCGTGATCGATGTGTTTCCCGCCGGTGAGAAGGCGATGGTGCGCTCGATGCTGTCGGAGTCGCTGCGCGCAGTTATCGCCCAGACCCTGCTGAAGAAGATCGGTGGCGGCCGTACCGCCGCCTGGGAGATCATGGTCGGCACCTCGGCGATTCGTAACCTGATCCGCGAAGATAAGGTGGCGCAGATGTACTCGGCGATCCAGACTGGCCAGGCGGCTGGTATGCAGACCATGGACCAGGCCCTCAAGGAGCTGGTTGAGAAGGGCGTGATCAGTCGCCTCGATGCCAAGGCCAAGGCGCAGAACAAGGATCTGTTCTGAATTTGATAACGGGTGGGGAACCACTCTGCAGCAAAGGGATGTCGCTCAATCCAGCCGACATCGCCAACAGGAGGCTACGGTAGATAACCGGAGGGGAAAAGTGGATCTTAATATATTGTTGACCATGATGGTTCAGAAGAAGGCGTCGGACCTCTTCATCACCGCGGGTCGCGCGCCCTCGATCAAGGTGGATGGGCGCATTCTGCAAGTGAGCAAGGCACCACTGACGATGCAGCAGTCGCGCCAGTACGTGATGAGCGTCATGAGCGATGTCCAGCAGAAAGAGTTTGAGTCGACCCGGGAGTGCAACTTTGCGATCAACGCCAAGGGCATTGGTCGCTTCCGCGTCAGTGCCTTTGTGCAGCGGGATGCGGTGGGTATGGTGATGCGTCGCATCGAGACCCGCATCCCGACCATGGAAGAGCTCAGGCTGCCCACTGTGCTGCAGGATCTAGCTCTCTCCAAACGTGGTCTGGTGATCTTTGTCGGTGCCACTGGTACCGGTAAATCGACCTCACTGGCGGCGATGATCGGCTTTCGCAACCGCAAGACCTCGGGCCACATCATCAGCATCGAAGATCCGGTGGAATTTATCCACAGCCATGAGGGCTGCATCATCACCCAGCGTGAGGTCGGTATCGATACCGACTCCTACGATGTGGCGCTGAAGAACACCTTGCGCCAGGCGCCGGATGTGATCCTGATCGGTGAGATTCGTAGTCGCGAGACTATGCAGCATGCGTTGACCTTTGCTGAGACCGGCCATCTCTGTCTCAGTACCCTGCACGCCAATAACGCCAATCAGGCTCTCGACCGGATCATCCACTTCTTTCCTGAAGATCAGCGTGAGCAGGTCTTCATGGACCTCTCACTCAACTTGCGCGCTGTTGTTGCGCAGCAGTTGATTCGGCGTGCCGATGGTAAGGGACGGCGTGCCTGTATAGAGGTGTTGCTCAACTCCCCCTATGCCTCGGAGCTGATCCGTAAGGGCGAGATTCCCAAGCTGAAAGAGCTAATGAAGCGTTCCACCGAGCAGGGCATGATGACCTTCGATCAGAATCTGGTTGCTCTCTATCAGCAGGGTGAGATCACGCATGAAGATGCGCTGGCTTACGCTGATTCGGAGAACGATGTGCGTCTGGCAATCAGAATGGCGCAGACCCGCACCAGTGATCCAATTCTTGGCGGCGACTTGGATGACGCCATGGCCCTGAGCGAGCATCACTAGGCGGGAGGAAGTCGCTTTACTCCGCTAGAAAGGCTTCAGTCAAGACATACTGGCGCTGCGCCTCATTGTCCAGTTCGCCCTGGTCGTTGAGGATCATCTCGCAGTTTTTCGCCATGCGCGCCTGCATCGCCGCCTTCCATGCCAGACTGTGTTTGTCGCCGAGTTGCTTCTCCGGCAGCAGCGCGGCAAGCGCTGCGGCAGCGACGAAGTGCTCAGCCTGGCTGGCCCAGTCCGCATCCCGGCCGCAGGCGGTGAAGGTCTGCACTGAGTAGGCCTTCACCGCCCGGTAGGCCTCCTCCATCTCTTCGGGGGAACATTCCGGCGTAGCGGCGGCCTCAACCGCACGTTTGACCCTGCCGTCCTTCGAAAGGTGGAGTAGATTGCCGACAAAGCGGGCGGCGAGTATCCGTTGTGATGCCACCGGCAGTGCGTCCAGGGCTCGTTTCAGGGCCTCGTCGTTGTTGATTTTCGCCATGCTGCTCTCCTCGGTTGACGTGATCAACATCTTCATAATAGGCGTCACCAGTCGACCCGATGCTGATTCAAATCAATCCTTGCGTCTCTCTGCCATCTGTTTGGGTCAGCCACTACTGAGCAGCGCGACGATCCGCTCATGACCTTCTGTGCGGGCCCAGCTGAGCGCCGTACGCCCCTGGAAATCCTTGAGATCCTCTCTGGCAGCGTGCTGCAGCAGCAGCTCGACTGTCGCCTCGTGACCCCGCTTGGCGGCCCAGATCAGTGCGCTCCAGCCGCTGGTTTGCTCCTGACGGTCGATCCAGGCGCCGGCCTCGAGCAGCAGTGCGACTACCTCGGTGTGGTTGTTCGAGGCGGCCAGCAGCAGCGCCGAATAGCCTCCCTTGTCGGTGAGGTCGGCCGCCGCGCCGCTCTGTAGCAGTCGGCGCACCGCCTCGGTGTGGCCATTGAGTGCCGCCTTCATCAACGGGGTCCAGCGGCAGGCGTCACGGATGTCCAGGCTGGATGATTGCGCCAGCAGCGCGTCGAGCGTGCCGAGATCGCCTTGCTCAGCGGCTAGCAGCAGTGGTGCAGGCTCATCGGTATCGCTGTGTTGCAGCGGTTCGTCGTTGCAGGCGCTGATCAGGAGTGAGAGCAGGATTGGCAGAACAGGGCTTGGACGCATGTCGGGACTCGCGATTGGCTGCGGAGCCAAGATTGTCGCGGCACTGCCCGATGCGCCGCAATGCGGATTCGCAACCCCAGAACGCGGTCGGTCAATCGTCCTCGTTTTTGCTCGGAGAGATAAAAGGCGTGGGGAAGGGAGTGATGTTGGTGGTGTTGTCGAGCTCGGTGATCTTGCCCGGCCCCTCCTTCTCCACCTCGTCGATGCGGATCACCGCATGGATCGGCACCAGGGTGCGGCTGACGCCTGCGAACTCCTCCTGCAGGCGCTCTGTCGACGGATCGATCAGCAGCGAGTTGCCGCGTTCGAAGATCAGGTCTTCCAGCTCAACAAATCCATACAGCTCGCCCTGGTGTATGCTGCGCGCATAGATCTCGTAGAGCTTGCCCTGATTGAGGAAGATGACTTTGAATATACGCATGTCCGGTTCGTCTATTGCAACTACCAAGCAGACTCTTATTATCCGGTTGGACTCTTCCACTAATCAAGCTGCAGGCCGGGAACTGGATCCAGCGGAATGATCCTCAGCTATCACAGCAACCGCATGGAGCGGTTGCTCGACCATCTCCTTGAGCAGCTCTCCACGCCGCTCGGCAGCCCTCTCGGCCGTGAGACCATCGTGGTGCAGAATCCCGGCATGGCGCGCTGGCTGTCACAGCAGCTCGCACTGCGCAGCGGCGTGGCAGCCAATCTTGAGTTCCCGCTGCCAGCCAGCTTTACCTGGAACATCTATCAGGCCTGGCTCGGCGAGATGCCGGCCGAGAGCGGTTTTGACCGCGAAAGCCTGCACTGGTGCATCATGGGGCTGCTGCCGGGGCTGCTGGAACAGCCTGCGTTTGCGGCGTTGCAGCGCTACTTGGAAGGTGACAGTGGTGAGCTGCGGCGCTATCAGTTGAGTGGACGCATCGCCGACCTGTTCGACCAGTACCTTGTCTACCGCCCGCAGATGGTGCTCGCCTGGGAAAACAGTGCGATAGAAACAGGCACGCAGGATGAACCCTGGCAGGCGGCATTGTGGCGCGCCATCGTCGCGCAGACCCAGGGAGAGCATCGCGCGGCACTCTTTGATCGCTTCCAGAGGATGGTGGCGCGGGGGGATGCGCCGCGCGGCCCACTGCCTGAACGGGTCAGCCTGTTTGGCCTCAGCACCTTGGCGCCACTGCATCTGCATGCCCTGCAGGCGCTCTCGCAGCAGACCGAGGTGCATCTCTACCTGTTCAACCCCTGCCGTGAATACTGGGCCGATATCACCGATGAAAAGGGTTTGGCACGGCGGCGTGCGCGTTGGCGGCAGTCGGGCAAGACTGATATTAGCGCCTTGCTGGATGTGGGCAATCCCTTGCTCGCCTCGATGGGGCAGGTGGGGCAGGGTTTTATCGACCAGCTGCTGGAGCTGGAGGTGATCGAGACGGAGCTGTTCGAGATGCCCGCTGAAACGAGTCTGCTGGGCCGGTTGCAGCAGGACATCCTGGAGTTGGCGGACCGGCGTAGCGCCGACCTGGTCGAGCGTACCCCGCTTGAACAGATGGATGAATCGATCCAGCTGCACGCCTGTCACAGCCCGTTGCGTGAGGTGCAGGTACTACACGATCGGCTGCGCCAGATGTTCGACCGGCTGAGCGGGCTGGAGCCGCGTCAGGTGGTGGTGATGGCGCCGAATATCGCTACTTACGCCCCCTATGTGCAGGCGGTGTTTGGCGCGGCGGAGGGGGCGCGGCATATCCCCTGGTCGGTGGCCGACCTGAGTGCCGAGGAGAGCTCGCCGCTGCTGCAAACGCTGTCGAGCCTGCTGGATCTGAGCAGCTTCCGCTTTGCCGCTTCGCAGGTGGTCTCGCTGCTGGAGGTGCCGGCGTTGGCGCGCCGCTTTGCGATCGATGACGAGGGGGTGGAGCGGATTCGCCGTTGGGTTCGGGAGAGCGGTATTCGTTGGGGTGCCGACGCGCAGATGCGGGGTGAGCTGGGACTGCCGGCGGAGTCTGCCAACAGCTGGGATGCGGGGCTGGAACGGCTGTTCCATGGCTATGCCCTACCGCCCGATGCGGGCTTGGCGCAGGGGGTGCTCCCCTATCCCGACATCGAGGGCAGCGATGCGTTGGATCTTGGCCGGCTGGCGGCGCTGCTGGAGCGACTGCGGCAGTGGCAGGCGCGTCTCTCCCAACCCTGTGATGCGCCGGCCTGGGCGCTGCGCATCAACGCCCTGTTGGCCGACTTCTTTCTGCCCGACAGTGAGGAGGAGGCGCTGCTGCAGGGGGTGCGCCATGCCATGGATAGCCTGACTGAGCGTTGTCTGGCGAGCGGTTTTGATGAGGCGATCCCGATCGGTGTGTTGCGCTGTGAACTGGAGCAGGCGCTGGCGGAGTCGCTGCCGGGGCGGCGTTTCCTGGTTGGCGGCGTGATCTTCTGCAACATGGTGCCGATGCGCAGCATCCCGTTTCGCGTGGTCTGTCTGCTGGGCATGAACGACAGCGACTACCCGCGTCGCGAGGTGGCCCCAGGTTTTGATCTGATGGCGGCTGCACCCCGGCCCGGCGACCGCTCGCGCCGTCTGGATGACCGCTATCTGTTCCTCGAGGCGCTGCTCTCCGCCCGTGACTGCCTCTATCTGAGCTATGTGGGGCGCAGTGTGCGCGACAACAGCGCCAGCCCCCCCTCGGTGGTGGTGAGCGAACTGATGGACTACCTTGAACAGTCGTTCCGTCTTGAGACGGATGCTGAGCTGCTTTCCCAGCTGCTGATCGAACACCCGTTGCAGCCCTTCAATCGTGGTTATTTCGATGCCAGTGACAGCCGCCTGTTTAGCTACGATGCTGGCTGGCTGGCGGCTGCCGATAGCCGGGCGCAGGCGGTGGAGAAGCCGTTTATCGATACGCAACTGCCCGAGCCGGAGACGGCGGCACGGCAGCTGGAGCTGCAGGACCTGGTCCGGTTTCTGATCAACCCGTCGGCCTGGTTTCTGCAGCATCGCCTCGGCGTGGCGCTGGCGGAGGAGGAGGCGATCCTGGAGGATACAGAACCCTTCGACCTCAACGGGCTGCCTGCCTATCTGCTGCGTGCGGAGATGTTGCAGCAGGCACTGCAGGGAGAAGAGCCCGGTGAGCTGCTGCCGCTGGCGGCGGCCCGCGGCGAGTTGCCCCATGGGGAGGCGGGAACGGCAGTGTTTAGCCGCCTGAGCGAGGAGATCCGGCAGATCGCAGAGCGGGTCAGGCGGCGAGCTGAGGAGGTGCTGGAGCCGCAGGAAGTGGATCTGCAGCTCGACGGCTTCCATCTGACCGGCTGGTTGGAGGGGGTGACGCCTGCCGGTCTGCTCAGCTACCGGCCCGGCAAACTCAAGGCAAAGGACCGCTTGCGTCTCTGGGTCAACCATTTGGCCCTTTGTGCGCTGCGTCAGCAGACGGCAGCAGAGGCGCCGCTCAGCTTGCATGTGGCGGAGGATCAGACGCTGATCCTGCACTCGGTCGAGGCGCCGGGCCAGTTGCTCGCCGATCTGCTGCAGGCGTGGTGGCAGGGGCAGTGCGCGCCTCTGCCCTTCTTTGCCGCCGCCTCTCTCAGCTTCGCGGAGAGTGGGGATCTACAGAGAGCGATCAAGGTCTGGGAGAAAGATCACGACAGTGGCGCCCCCAATTGGGCCGTTTCCACCGCCTTTCGTGGTATGCAGCCGCTGGCAGAGGAGGCGTTCAGTGGTTTGGCGACGCGTCTGGGTGGGCCGCTGCTGGCGGCCAGCGAGAGTATCAAGGCAGCCAGGGATCGATAAGATGCAACCACTCAATCCCCTCTCCTGCCCCCTCACAGGGCGTCTGCTGATCGAAGCCAGTGCCGGTACCGGCAAGACCTATACCATCGCCATCCTGTTCCTGCGGCTGCTGCTGCAGGCGCGCCTCGAAGTGGAGCAGATCCTGGTGGTGACCTTTACCGAGGCGGCCACCGCAGAGCTGCGCATGCGCATCCGGGCGCGGCTTCGCGAGGCGCTGCAGCAGCTGCGCGGTCTGGCGCAGCAGCCCCCCGATCCCCTGCTGCGGGAGCTGCTCGATGGCATCGATGGGCGTCAGGAGGCGCAGCAACGGCTCGAGGATGCCCTGGTGCGCATGGACGAGGCGTCGGTCTTCACCATCCACGGCTTCTGTGGTCGGGTGCTGCAGGAGAACGCCTTCGAGAGCGGTATGCCGTTTGAGGTGGAGCTGATCAGCGATGAGCGGGCGCTGCGCCATGAGATCATCTGTGATTTCTGGCGCAGTCGCCTGGCAGTGCTGGATCTGCCGCAAACTGTCTGGCTGCGTGAGCAATGGAAAACCCCCGAGGCCTTGCTCAGTGCGCTGCAGGGGACACTGCCCCACACCGGCCTGAGCCTGATCCCGGCGCTGGGGCTGGCGGATGCCAAGCTGGCCTGGCGTGAGGTTGAGGTCCGCTACCAGGAGCTGTGCACGGTATGGGCCGCGCAGGGGGCAGAAATAAGCGAACTGCTCACCACCAGCAAGGCGCTCAATCGGCGCTCTTACAACAAATCGGTGGTGACGAAGGCCTTGGCGGCGATGGGAGAGCTGATCGAGGCGGGGAGTTGTCCGTCCTGCTTGGCGGAGAAGCAGCTGGAGCGATTCACCCCAAGCATGCTCGAAGAGAAGACTAAAGCGGGCGAGACGCCACCCGCGCATCCGCTCTTTGATCTTGTCGCCGGCTTTATCGCGGCGCACAGCTCCGCCTTGGGGATGCGCCGTGCCGCCTGGCTGCGCGAGGCCCATGCCTATCTGCTGAGTGAACTGGCGCGCCGCAAGGAGGAGCGTCGTCAGCTCTATTTCGACGACCTGCTGCGGCGCATGCAGCAGGCGTTGCAGGGCGAGTCGGGAGGGCGCTTCGCCGCGGCGGTGCGCCGGCGCTTCCCGGTGGCGATGATCGATGAGTTCCAGGACACCGATCCGCTGCAGTATCAGATCTTTTCCGGCATCTACCCAGGCGAGGCGGACAACGCCCTGTTCATGATCGGCGATCCGAAGCAGGCGATCTACAGCTTCCGTGGCGCCGATATCTTCACCTATATGCAGGCCCGGCGCGAAACTGCATCAGCCGGGACGCAATACACTTTGGATACCAACTGGCGATCCGCCAGCGCACTGGTGAGCTGTGTCAATGCCTTGTTTGGTCACAAACGGCTGGAGTCTCCTTTCATCTACGAGCCGGATATTCAGTTCCAGCCGGTCAACGCTAGCACGACTGCCGACCAGGCGCCGCTGCGCCTCGCGGGCGAGGCGGTGCCGCCACTACAGTTCTGGCTGATGTCAGGGGAGGCGGAGCGGCCGCTTGATCTGGGGCCGGCGCGGGAGCGGGCCGCGGCCGCCAGTGCCGGGCGCATTGCTGAATTGCTCAACCAGGCGCAGCAGGGCGTAGCGCTGATCGGAGAACGACCACTGCGGGCCCGGGATATTGCGGTGCTGGTGCGCACCCATGCCGAAGGCCTGCAGATGCAACAGGCGCTGAGTGCCTGTGGGGTGAGCAGCGTAGCGATCGGGCGGGAGAGCGTCTTCGCCTCGCAGGAGGCGGCGGAACTGGCACTGCTGCTGAACGCCATTGCCGCGCCGGAGGATGAGGCTCAGCTGCGCGCGGCCCTGGTGACTTCATTATTTGGTTGCAGCCTGAGCGATCTGGCTGCGTTGGCGGTGGACGAACTGGCCTGGGGGGAGCTGCTGCAGCGTTTTCGCCGCTACCGGCAGGCCTGGGTGCAGCAGGGGTTTATGGTTGGCTTTCAGGCACTGCTGCATCGCGAAGCGATCCCGCAACAGCTGCTGTCGCAGCCGGGCGGTGAACGGCGCATCACCAACCTACTGCAGCTGGCCGAGCTGCTGCAACTGGCCTCCCGCGAGCGGCCCGGCATCGACGGCGTGTTGCGCTGGTTTGCCGAACAGCGTGCCGATACCTCACCGTCGGATGAGAGTGAGCTGCGGCTGGAGAGTGATGCGGCGCTGGTGCAGATCGTCACCATCCACAAGAGTAAGGGGCTGGAGTATCCGGTGGTGTTCCTGCCCTTTCCCTGGGGTATCGGAAAAAAGAGCGATCTGCTGTTGTTCCACAATCCAGCGTCGGGCCGACTCTGTCTTGATTTGGGCAGCGATGATGCGGCGGCTCATCTGGCCTTGGCGGAGCGGGAGCGTCTGGCCGAACGGTTGCGGCTCTTCTATGTGGCGCTGACCCGCGCCAAACACCTCTGCGTGATGAGCTGGGGGCGGATCAAAGGTGCCGAGCAGTCGGCCCCCGCCTGGCTGCTGCACCAGACGAGTGATGGCGGTGAGCCGCGGGTCGCGATGCCGGAGACGCTGCAGGGGATCGCCGCAGATATCCAACGCCTGGCGGAGGAGACGGGCGCGGAGTTGCTGATCGAGGCGCTGCCGAATGAGGCGACAGCTAGCTACCGGTCGTCCGGGAAGGAGTGTGTCGGGCTGCGGGTCGCCGAACTCGCGGGGCTGGTGCCACATCGCTGGCGCCTGGCCAGCTTCTCCTCGCTGGTCGCCGGGGTGGAGAGTGAGTGGCCCGATCACGATGCCGCAGATGGCGGCATCGACACAGCCCGGCAAACGGCGCCGTTGGAGGATATCTTCCGTTTTCCCCGCGGCCCGCGGGCTGGCACCTTCATCCACAGCCTGCTCGAACACTGTGACTTCGGTGCCATCGACCAGGAGGGGCTGCAGGCTTTTGTGCAGCGGCAGCTGCAGAGCCACGGTTTTGAAAGCCACTGGGGCGAGGCCCTGAGCGGTATGTTGCGCGACCTGCTCACCACCGAGTTGGATCAGAACGGCTTGCAGCTGTGCCAAATTAGTCGTGCTGATCGCCTGGATGAGATGGAATTTTTCTATCCGCTGGCGAGCTTGAGCCAGCCGGGTTTGCAGGAAGTGCTGGCCAAGTTTGCCGACTATCGCAGCAGCGGCGAGGGTTTGAGCTTCGACTCGACCGAAGGGCTGATGCGCGGCTTTATCGACCTGGTTTTTCAGCATCAGGGGCGCTTCTATCTGGCCGACTACAAATCGAATCATCTGGGCAACCGCCCCGAGGAGTACCACTGCGAGGCGCTGGAGCAGGCGATGCAGGCACACCGCTACCGGCTGCAGTATCTGATCTACACTCTGGCGCTGCACCGCTATCTGCGGCAGCGTTTGCCTGACTACGACTACCAGCGTCACTTCGGTGGGGTCTACTACCTGTTTGTGCGCGGCATCCGCCCCGGCAGCCGCCACGGCATATTTTACGACCGCCCGCCCTTGGCGCTGATCGAGGCGTTGGACCGTCTCTGTGCGGAGGGGCAGGCATGAGTGGCACAGGCATGCGTGAGGCGCTGGCGGCAGGCAGCCTGCGCGAGCTGGATCTCTACTTTGCCGAGCGCCTCACGGCGAATCTGCAACAGGGGCGGGAGCTGGTGGCGATCGCCGCCGCGCTGGTCAGTCATGCGGTGGGGGAGGGTGATGTCTGTGTTGATCTGGCCAAGCATGCGGAACAGCGCCTGTTCGTGACCGAAGGCTTTTCCGGAGTGGCGGCACCGCCCCTGGCGGACTGGCTGCAGCAACTGGCCGACAGCCCGCTGGTGGGTGGACCGGGGCAGTCGCAGGCGCTGATCCTGGATGAGCAGCGCCTCTACCTGGGGCGCTACTGGCGGTTTGAAGCGGATCTGGCCGACCGGCTGCGGCAGCTGGCGACAGTGCCGCTTGAGGCTGTGGATCGGGTGTTGCTGCGTGGCGGGCTGCAGCGCCTTTTTCCCGACTGCGATGATGAGATCGACTGGCAGCGGGTGGCGGCGGCGATGGCGTTGCTGCGGCGGCTGTTGGTGATCTCCGGTGGGCCGGGTACTGGCAAGACCCACACCGTTGCCGCGATCCTCGCGCTGCTGATCGAGCAGGCTCAGGCGCAGGGACAAAGGCCACTGCGGATCGCTCTGGCGGCCCCCACTGGCAAGGCTGCGGCGCGCCTCACCGAGTCGATCCGCAAGCTGCGTGCCGGGCTGAATCTGAGCGAGGCGGTGCGCGAGGCGATCCCCGCTGAGGCGCTGACTCTGCACCGCTTGATCGGAGTGCGACCGGGGCGGGCGCAGCCCCGCTACACTGCGGAGAATCCGCTGCACCTGGATCTGCTGGTGGTGGATGAGGCCTCGATGATTGATCTGCCGCTGATGAACCGGGTGGTGGCCGCGCTGCCAGGCCAGGCGCGGCTAATCCTGCTGGGCGATAAGGATCAGCTTGCCTCAGTGGAGGCGGGTAGTGTGTTTGCCGATCTCTGCGGCCGCGGCGGCGAGCTGTTGTTGTCTGAGGCAATGCGTGAGGCGTTGGCACAGGTCGGTGTCGGTCAGCTGCCCGGTGCCGGCAGCACTGAGCCGATGGCCGACAGCATCGCCCTGTTGCGCAAGAGCTACCGCTTCGATCGGCAGAGTGGCATCGGTGAGCTGGCCGGTGCCATCAATGGCGGCGACACTGCGCGGCTGCGGGCAGTGTTGGCATCCGCCTCGGCAGAGCTGCGCTGGCGTGAGCTGGCGGAGTCTGAGCGCAACCGGCCGTTGGCCGAGTTTGCGCTGCAGGCGTTTGCGCCGGTGATGCAGGCGGCGGGGCCTGAAGCCGCCCTCGATGCACTGGATCGGGTGCGCATCTTGTGTGCGCTGCGTCAGGGCGCGGCTGGGGTGGAGCAGGTCAACCGTCAGGTGGCGCAGGCGCTGCAGGTGGCCGGGCTGATCCGCAGGGAGGAGGAGCACTATGCGGGACGGCCGATAATGATTAGCCGAAACGACTACCATCTGGGGCTGTTCAATGGTGATGTCGGTCTGCTCTGGCCCGATGCCGCCGCAGGCGGGGTGCTGCGCGCCTGGTTTCGCCTGCCGGACAACAGTCTGCGGCGGGTGTTGCCGGCGCGCCTGCCGCCCCATGAAACCGCCTTCGCGCTGACGGTGCATAAGTCCCAGGGCTCGGAGTTTGCGCGGGTGCTGCTGCTGCTGCCCGACAGCGACAGCCTGGTGTTGAGCCGCGAGCTGCTTTACACCGGGGTGACCCGGGCCTCCGGGACGGTGGAGCTGTGGGGGCGCTGGGAGATCCTGGCGGCAGCGGTGGGGCGCAGACTCAGCCGCGCCTCCGGCTTGTCGGAGCGGCTGCGGTTGCCGGGATGAGGCCTTTGGCCAGCCAGAATCCGGGCCCTGCTGGGAAGTATGGAGCCGATGAGCGGAATTGAACCGCTGACCTACTGATTACGAATCAGTTGCTCTACCGACTGAGCTACATCGGCCAAAAAGGGACGCAATTATAGACTTGGATGGTCTGAAGGGTCCAGGTCGGCTGTTACTCTCTCGCTGCGTCCAGCGCATAGGGGGCGGGGTCGAGGATCGGCTCCCGTTGCAACACCAGGTCGGCCATCAGGCGCGCCGAGGCGGGGCCGAGCACCACGCCATTGCGGTAGTGGCCGGCGTTGAGGTAGAGCCCCTCCATGCCTGGCACTGGGCCGATGAAGGGGATGCCCTGGGGTGAGCCGGGGCGCAGTCCAGCCCAATGGTGTTCGACCGGGGCATCGGCCAGCGCCGGGTAGTGATCGCAGGCGAACTGCCGCAACTCCTTTTGAGTCTCGGTTGTGGTGGTCTTGTCGAAGCCTTTGTGTTCCAGGGTGCTGCCGACCAGCACCCGGCCGTCCAGGCGTGGGATCAGGTAGCGCTGGTTGTGCAGCAGGATGCGGTTGACCCTGCCGGGGTTGGTTTTGAGCAGGATCATCTGCCCCTTTACCGGCTCGATGGCCGGTGGGATGGCGGTTTCGGCGAGCAGCTTCTGGCTCCAGGCGCCGGCGCAGATGATGACCCGTTCACTCTCGATCTTGGTGGTGCCTACGCGCACCCCCTGAATCTTGCCATTATGGCTGATCAGCTCGGTGATTTCGTGTTCTTCAAGGATGTTGATGTTGTGATCAATGGCGAGTCGGGCGGCCTTGACCAGCCGCGGATTGCGGACTTGGGCGACCTCGGGCATCCAGATGCCGCCCCTGCCGCCGGTCTTTAGCCCGGTGTCGTAGCTGACTGCCTCGTCGGCGGTACAGGAGTGGAGCGCTATGGCGTGGCGTTTGCCCCAGCTGAGTGCCTGGGTCTTGTCCTCCACCTCAAGCACCAGTAGGCCGCTGCGTTGGTACTCGGGGTCGATGCCGCTCTCCTGGTGGAGGGCTGCGGCCAACGCCGGATAGCGTTGCTGGCTCCAGGTCGCCAGTGCGGTGACCGCATCGGCATAGCGCCAAGGGTAGAGAGGGGAGACGATGCCGCCGCCGGCCCAGGATGATTCCCGGCCGGTCTCACGGCGTTCGATTAGGGTGATACGCATGCCGGCCTGGGAGAGCTCGTGGGCGGTGAGCATGCCGATAATGCCGCCGCCGATGATGAGACAATCGCTCATGGTTACTGCCTTCAAAAAAATGGTGCTGCGGTTTTTCGTCAGAGGAAAAAACCGATACTCTTTTCATTCTCCATCCACGGCGGGTGTGCGTCCAGCTGCCCAGTGGCGTGTTTGGGGTGGATGATATTGTGGGTTTTATCACATTCAGGCGCACCGTGGTGCCGTTTGTCGGGCAGATGGGGCAGCTCATCGGAACAGCTACCCCGGCGTTCGTGAGGTTTGCTATACAGATGCACAAGATGAAAAGTACACAAGGTTTTACCCTGATCGAGGTGATGACGGCGCTGGTGGTCGGGCTGATCATGCTGCTGGTGGGGATCCCTGCCTACAACGCGTTGATGGCAAGCAACCAGGTGACGGCACACGTCAACGACTTTGCCGGTGCAATACAGCTGGCGCGCAGTGAGGCAGTGAAGCGGGGCGGGGCGGTCACCATCTGTCCGCAGGCGGCGAATGGCAGCTGCAGCGGCGCCTGGGCTAATGGCTGGATGGTCTTCCCCGATCGCGATGGCGCCGGCGTCCGGGATATGAATGACCGGGCAGAGGATCCGGTGCGAGTCTGGCAGGTCGCAGCTGGCGATGTCACACCGACCTTCACCAATATGCCGGCTTATATCCGGTTTCTTGCCAGCGGTGAGTTGGATACTACCAATGCAGCGGGTGGGATGACCTTCAGCTTCGAGTTTCCGCACTGTGAGGGCAACCAAGTGCGGCAGTTCGCGATCTCCACTACCGGTCAGATGACGGTAACGAAGACGAGTTGCACAAGCGGGAGTTGAGGTATGTTCAAGCGAAACGGCAAAGCATACAGGCGGCAGCGGGGGTTTACCCTGATGGAGGTGCTGGTGACGATGGTGATCCTCTCCATCGGTCTGCTCGGGGTGGCCGGGCTGCAGTTTCGCTCCCTGCAGGGCAATGTGGGGGGGATGGAGGGCACTCTGGCGACCCTGATGGCGCTGGATGCGGCCGACCGGCTGCGGGCCAATCCGGCCGGTGTGAGCGCAGGGAGTTACGATCTGGCGGTTGCCGATGGTAGTGATCCGAATTGTATCACCAGCACCTGCACGGCCGCACAGGTGGCGCAGTACGACATCTGGCAGTGGCGTACCGAGCGGCTCTCACAGCTGCCACAGGGCCAGGGTGTAATTTGCCTCGACAGCACCCCGGATGATGGCGCCTCGGCCGCTGAGCATGCGTGTGATGGCCTAAATCCCAATGGTGTCTATGCGATCAAGCTCTGGTGGGACCATGATAAGGATGCCTCTTTGGCTAACGATGCCACCCCGCTGCGCCGATATGTGTTGAGCCTGATCCCCTGAGGTGTTGCATGAATAGCTATCTGAAAAAATATCCGATGCGACGCCTCTGTCAGGGTCTGACCCTGGTGGAGTTGATGATCGCCCTGGTGCTCAGCCTGCTGCTGATGAGCGGCGCCATCTCTATCTTCATGTCGAGTAAACAGACCTTTAAGTTGGAGGAGAATGTCTCACGCATCCAGGAGAGCATGCGCTACGTCGCCTCCCGCTTTATCAACGACTTTGCTGGCGGTGGCTTCTACGGCTGTGCCCAATCCTCCAAGGACGGCAACTCCAATGTCACCAATGTGGTGAGCTACTCTGGTGGCGATGACTGGAAGACGCCTCTCTATGACTTCGCGCAGCCGCTGATCGGTGTGGAGGGTGCCAGCGGTGCTCCCGATTCGCTGACCATGCACTACGCCAAGGCGGGGGTGGCAGTGCCGGTTACCACGAGTATGGGTTCACAGACCGGATCGGTGCCAGTCGACCAGAATGTGGCCACATACAGTGAGCTGGAGGCGGGGGATATCATCTCCGTTAGCGACTGTGACGCGCTGGCGATCTTCATGTTGACCAATGATCCGGGCAACAGCGGTCTGCTGGCCCACGACACAAACACCACCCTCAATAACGTCAGCAATAGTGAGGCGGGGATCCAGCATGTATTTGGTGATACCCGCTTCTCGGCCGCCACGGTCTACGAGATGGAGGCGGTCAACTATCAGGTGCTCGCCACGGGGCCGGTCGGTAGCAAGATTAGCGGCCTGTTTGCCACACGCTTGGGGGGCGAGCGGCAGCTGCTGATTGCCGGGGTGCAGGATTTTCAGATCACCTATGGGGTGGATCAGGACAATGATGGTTCTGCCGATCGATATACCGACTGGGACTCAGTGGGCAGTGCCAATCTCGATTTAATCACCAGTCTGCGGATCTTTCTCGAGATCAATCCGGGCACGCCTGTGGCGGATAGCCAAGGCAAGATGGCCGACGATGAGACCCGCGAGTTCACCTTCACCATCAAACTGCGTAACCGTGGAGGCACCATATGAGGTTTCCATCCGTAATCAAACCGCATCGGCAGCAGCGTGGCGCGGTGCTGGTGCTGGCGCTGATGCTGCTGGTGATAATGACCGTGTTGGGCATCTCGGGCATCGGCAACTCGGTGCTGGAACAGCGCATGGCGGGCAACTTCCATCAGTCGAATACCGCGTTGCAGGCGGCGGAGGTAGCGCTGCGAGTGGCGGAGCGCTGGCTGACGGCCAACATCACCAGCACGGCAAACCTGAGTAGTTTCAAGAGTGGTAGCACCGGCCTCTATTCGGCGATGCGGCATACGGTCAATATCTCCCCGCCACTACAGGCGGAAGACTCAGACCGGATCTGTGCCGGCACCGAGTCGGGCGGCTGCAGATTCGATCCGATCCGTGAGGAGCACTGGTGCAACGATGCGAGTCCTCCCACCTGCCCGCTTGGCAAGGGCTATGTCACCCTGGGACAGGATGACTTGGGTACCGGAGTGCTGCCCAGCTTCGACCAACAGGTGGCACAGCAGCCACGCTTTATCATCGAGTATGTCGGTCCGGCCGACGTCAAGATCGATCTGACCATGGGCAAGGTGAGTGCCAGTACCAGTGCCAGGCAGGCCTTTCGCATCACCGCCATCGGCTGGGGGCAGGACCGCGCCGCCCGGCAGGTGTTGCAGAGCCACGTTTTGATGCCCTTGTGAATAAATAGGAGGAGGGCGGAATGAAAAGCAGACAGACCTATCGACCAAGCTGGCGGGCCGTTTCCGCACGCCGTTTTTCGCGTCTGGCTGGCGCCGCACTGTTGGTGATCTGCAGCAGCCAAGGGCAGGCGGCCCCCGGTCCGCTGGCGCAGGTTCCACTGTTTCTGGCGCAATCAGTGCAGCCGAATATCTTCTTCATGCTCGACGACTCGGGAAGTATGAGTTGGGAAGTGTTGTTTCGGGAGGGAGTCGATACCAACAGGTGGTCACCCCGTACTTACAACCGCTACAACATCCGTTTCAATCCTTACCATGATTCGTTTAGCGCTACGGAGCGGGAGTACGCCAAACTAACCCTGTGCGCCGGCTTCAACGTCATGGCCTATGATCCGAGTAAGACCTATACCCCTTGGCGTGGTGTCGATATCGATGGAAACGCCTTCACCGACCAGTCGATCACCAATGCCCGGATCCACCCCTTTACCGGTGAGGCCAGGGCCGGCCTAAGCTGTGAGTCGACCAGCAATAACTTTTCATTCGCTGGTAGCGCCAAAGACATCAAAGATACTACAGGTAATGCGGGCTATACGTGCGACCTGACCAGCGAATTCAACCCCGGCGGTGTCTTCTACTACCCTTGGAACGATGCAGATGGTGATGGGGAGTATGACGAGGGTGAGTGCCCCATTGCTGACGATAACGCGAGGGTCTGGGTCAATACCGATCTCACCGCTGAGCAGCAGACCAATTTCGCTAATTGGTTTAGCTACTATCGTAAACGCCACTATGTAATGAAGCGGGCGATCTCCGAGGTGATCGAAGATTCGCGGGCTCGCCTCGGCTTGGGGCTGATCAATCAGAACGATAGTGTGCCGGGCAGTGGTTCACGTGAGGTAGGCACCCCGGTCGCCTCGGTGGATACGTTTACCAACCCCGATAATAATGCCACCGAGACGGCCAACAAGGCTCAGATCATGGCGAACCTGCTGCGCGGCCGAGTCGGTGGTTCGACACCGCTGCGCCGCGGCTTGGCCCGGGTCGGTGAGTATTTCATCGGCTCAAGCGGGGCAGATAGAGATCTGTTTGGCTTCACGCTGGGTGATGATCCAAACAGCGCCAACGGCTTTTCGCCGATCTTAAAGGCCGATCTGGGCGGCACCTGCCAGCAGAATTTTGCAGTGCTGCTCTCCGATGGCTTCTGGAACGGGGATGACCCCGGCGTGGGCAATGCCGACAATGATGGTGTGCCTGGAGGCTATGATCAGGCCTCCTATGGCGATGCCTTCAGCAACACCCTGGCTGATGTCGCCATGCACTACTATGAGCGGGATCTGAACGGGAATCTTGCCAATAATGTGGGTGAGGTTGATCTCGATATTGGTACGGACAGTAATCCACAACAACATCTGGTGACCTTCACGGTGGCCTTTGGCGTCACCGGCAACATCCCCTTGAAAAAGGCAGATGGCAGCGACTGTCTGCCCGGTAACCGTACCGACAGCCTGGCCACCCAGAACTGGCCCAGCGAGTGCGACCCGACTCTCGCCACCGGCTGGCCGGAGGCTGTCGGCGATACAAGCACCGCCGTGGATGACATGCTGCACGCCGCCTGGAACGGTCGTGGCCTTTATCTCAATGCGAAGAATCCCGAAGACCTGATCGCCAGCCTCAACCGGGCGATTCAGGAGATCACCTCCCGCGACTCCTCTTCGGCGGCAGCGGTGGCGGTGGACACGGTGGATGTCAGCGGTGGTGGCAGGATCTTTCAGGGGCGCTTCAACTCATCAGATTGGAGTGGCGAACTCTATGCCGCCGTTATCGATGCCAATGGTGTGGGGGCGGATGTCTGGGCTGCCCATGAGCTGCTGGCAAACCGTGCTTCACCACGGGTGCTGATCACTCGCAATGACACCGGTGGTATCCCGTTTGCCTTTCCGGCGGACTATACCGCACCGGCAGCAAACGAGATGACCGCTGCCCAGGTGGCCGATATCCTGGCGGCCGATACCGATCGCTCCAGTTTTGCCGATGAACAAGCGTTTGGCGAGAGTCTGGTTGCCTATCTGGCTGGAGCAACCGCCAACGAAGGTGACAGTAGCGGCCAGTTCCGCGCGCGCGGCGGTCTGCTCGGTGACATCATCCACTCCTCGCCGGTGTTTGTTGGAGCCCCCAATCCTGGGCTCTATCCCGACGGCATAGAGGGTGGCGGTGTTAACTCCTACTATCAGTGGGCAAATGTTGATGCAGCCAATCGTATCCCGATGGTCTATGTGGGGGCCAATGACGGCATGCTGCACGGCTTCCGTGCAGAGGATGGTGAGGAGGTGTTCGGTTACTTTCCGCAGCAGCTGTTCTCCAGCGCGACCGGTAAAGGGCTGCATTGGCTGGCTGAGCAGGGCTATAGCCACCGCTACTATGTCGATATGACGCCGACGGTGGCGGATGTGTTCATCGATACCGGTGATGGTGCTGGTGCGAGTTGGCACACCATTCTGGTGGGTGGGTTGCGCGGTGGTGGTCGTGGCTTTTTCGCCCTGGATGTCTCCGATCCCAGTGAGTTCACTACTACTGCCGGCGCTGCAGCGAATGTGCTTTGGGAGTTCACCCATGATGATCTGGGCTATACCTACAGCGAACCGACCATCGTCAAGACCAACGGACCCATTGTGGATGGGGTGAATACTGGACGCTGGGCGGTCATCTTCGGCAGTGGCTATGAGCCGGGACCAGCATCTGATGGCAGGGCCAAACTGTTTATCAAGTTCCTCGACAACGCTTTACCATCAGAGATTGTGATCGACACCGGAGTGGGGTCGATCGTCAATGGTGATTGCCAGAGTGCGGCCAGTGACTGCAACGGTCTCTCCACCCCGTCGGTGATCGATCTGAACGGCGATGGTATTGCCGACCGGGTCTATGTTGGTGATCTGCATGGCAATCTCTGGGTGTTCGATATCTCCAATGCCACCTCGGCCCGCTGGGATGATGCGGATCAACACTACCGGCTGTTCAGCGCTCAGGATGAATTCGGTAACAGACAACCGATCACCACCCAGCCGGCGGTGGCTTTCCACCCAACCGAACGGGGCCTCTCCACCGAGCCCAACGTGATGGTGTTCATCGGTACTGGTCAGTATGTCGCGGAGGGTGACCCCAGCAGCACCGGTGTGCAGAGCTTCTACGGTGTCTGGGATGCGGGTGCGAGCGTCGGCACTCTGGGTTTGGACGGGGTCCTGACCAATTCAAGAGACCAACTGATCGAGCAGACCCTTGAAGAGTCCCTGCAAACCTTCGGTGAGGGGGCGGATGCCGTTGAGTTGACGGTGCGCCTGCTGAGCAGCAATCCGGTCGATTATGATACAAAGAAGGGCTGGTATGTCGATTTCAACACAGCCTCCTCCAACAGTAGAGAGCGGGTCATTGTCAATCCAGGCATCTTCGGTGATCTGGTTTTCTATACCACCCTTGTGCCGGCGGAGAATCTATGCGGCACCGGTGCTGGCTACAGCTGGTTGATGGTGCATGATCTTGCCAGTGGCGGTGAGCCTAGTTTTGTAGCCCTCGATGTCTCGGGTAACAGCAATTATGGCGCGGAAGACACGGTGAACGGCAGAGAGGTGGCAGGTGTGAAGTCTGACAATATCTGGTGGCAGCCCTCGATCGTGAAGTCGGGTCCCGGTGAGGAGGGCACTATCGAGCTGCCCACCGACCGGGAGCAAAATGATGCTAATGGTGGCGGAGGCGGTGGTGGTAGCGACAATGTGACCGTCGATTCGATGGATGTGCAGGGTGGCAGCAGTACAGGCACCCGCTCATCCTGGGCCCACTACCAGTTTTGATCTGCTTGGCCGGCATCGGGCCAGTTGGATAGGAGAAGCACATGAATGGCAATAAGCGCAGAATAGGCCGAGGCTGCTGGCTGCTGGCGGCGGCCTTGCTGATGAGTGCGGCGTTGCCTGCTGTGGCAGGCAACTATGCGGTCAGGCCCATGGCAGGCATGCCGGGTATGCCTGCGGCGCAGGGAGTCGAGATCTCTGGTCCCTTTGATGGGGTTAACCTCAAGAGACGACGGATCTGGATTGATGATACCGTCTTTTCTATGTCGAGAAAGCTCAGGGTGGTGGGCACATCGAAGAAGCTGGGGCTGCTCTCTGACCTGCGTCAGGGTGAAGCGATCAAGGCCCTGGTGACTCGTGGAGAAGATAAAAATGGCCTGCGGGAAGTGCTGGAGATCCGCCGCCAATAGGCCGGGATAAGGAGAGACAATGATGAGATTTGATCGCGCCAACCAGGGCTTCACCCTGATCGAACTGATGATCACCATTGCGGTGCTGGTGATTCTGGTGGGCATTGGCTATCCGCTCTACAGCGAACAGTTGCAGAAGGCCCGCCGGGTGGATGCGCGCAGCGGCCTGATGCGGTTGGCGATGGCGGAAGAACGCTTCTACGCTCTGAACGGCAGCTATGCCTCTCAGGTGGCTCTGGGCAACGAATTCACCAAGATCATGAGCGAACTCGATTACGATAACGATGTGGATGGCAATCCTGACTACTACAGTTTCAGCATCACCCTTGATCCCGATGGGGATGCTGCCACTCCCGACTACAGCATCACCGCTACTCGTGTCGGTGCCCAGGCGGGAGATAGCGGCGATACTGACTGCGATACCTTCACGATCACTGAGACGGGGGCCAAGTCGGCGACGAATAGTGCTGGCGATGACAATACGGCCAGGTGCTGGTAGGGCCTTAGGGTGAGGGCCGCCGGGCTCAGATATAGGGCGGCTGGTGGCCGCCGCGTATCATAGATTGAATCAAGGATGGTGTTGGGCGCAGCCCAACCTATACATGTGCCATGTTCAATTGCCGGGTTGGGAAGAGGGTGACCCGCAGCCCGATGCGGTGTTATAGACCTCAGTTGATCTGTTGGCGGCTGGCATAGAATTCAACCAAGGCGCGCCGGTCGCTCTCATCGAGTGTGTTGAAGCGGCGCGCCATCTTTTTGGTGGTTGGGCGTGCGTTTGCGATGAACAGCTCGAACTGCCGCTCCAGATAGGGTTTCCACTGACCGGCGATGATACCGGTGTCGTCCTCAGGAAAGGCGCCGCCATCATGGTGGCACTCTTCGCACTTCTCTTCGTGGATACGCGCGCCCAGCGCAGCCAGATCCGCGTCATACTTCTGTGTTGCTGGCCTGAATGGCTGCTTGGCAAAAAACTCACCCAGCGCTTTGATCTCTTCCGGCCTCAGGGATTGGGTGACCCGGTTCATGTCGGTCTTGCCCAGGTGGGGGGTTTGAATGCTCTTTCCCTTCCGGTCGCCATACTTGTAAGAGAGCAGGGAGTCGAGCAGGTTGTTGGTGGAGAAGCCAGCAATCGATGGGATCTGGGGGCGATCGCTGTTACCTGCTGTGCCGTGGCACTCTAGACACTTATCAGTGAGTGCGGGCAGGTCTGCCTGAGTGGTGATGGGTATTGAGGCCAGCAGCAACAGGGTGCTGACGACAGCGATGTTCGGTTTTATCCTGATCATGGTACTGCTTGGTCATGGACTCCACTCTACTACTTTAAGGGTAGTAGTATACTTAAAAATTCCCTCTGATTGTTGATTAGTCTCAATTTGTTTGAACCAGTGTGCGTCCGTGGGTCTCGCCATTGAGCATCTTTTCGAAGATTTTGGGCAGCTCTTCCAGAGTTACAACCTGGCCGACAATATCCTCCAGATGGCGCGGGTGCAGGTCTGTGGCAAGCCGTTGCCAGATCTCTTCGCGAATCGAATAGGGGCAGTCAGCGCTGTTGATGCCGAGCAGGCTGATACCACGGAGAATGAACGGCATCACCGTGGTATTGAGTTCGTGGCCGCCGGCCAGACCAATGGCAGCAATGGAGCCCCAGGGCCGCACCGACCGGGTCAGGCCGGAGAGCATGGCACCGCCCACCGTGTCGACAATTCCGCTCCAGACCCCTTTCTCCAAGGCATGATGCCCCAGTTGCAACTGCTCGCGGGTGATTACCTCGCTGGCGCCCAGATGCTCCAGCCAGGCATGCTGCTGCGGCTTGCCGCTGACAGCCGTCACCGCATAGCCTTCGCCGTCGAAGATATTCACCGCCAGGCTGCCAACCCCACCGCTGGCGCCGGTGACCAGGATCGGCCCCATCTCCGGGGTCTGACCGTTGGCCTCCATGCGGTGCAGCGCCAGCGCGGCGGTGAAGCCAGCAGTGCCCAGCGCCATCGACTCGAGAGGCCCCAATCCCTCCGGCATGGGCACCGCCCACTCTGCTGGAACCTTCAGGTATTCGGCATAGCCGCCGTCGTCGGTGGCGGAGAGGCCATAGCCGGTGACGATCACCTCGTCCCCCTCGCTGAAGCGCGGATCGTTCGACTGTGCCACCTCGCCACAGCTGTCGATGCCGCCGGTGAGCGGGAAATGGTGCAGGATCTTGCCGCGCCCGGTACCTGCCAGGGCATCTTTGTAGTTGATACTGGAGTAACGGGTGCGGATCAGGATCTCGCCTTGCTCGGGTTCGACCACCTCGAGCTGCTCGATGCCGGCGCTGTGTTTACCCTGATCGTTGTGGATGCGGAAGGCGTTGTAGTGGGGCATCTTGCTACTCCTCAATCACTGGGATCTTGCCGATCCGCGCCCGCCACTCGGCAGGGCCGCTGGTATGGACTGACTCACCCCGGCTATCCACCGCCACGGTGACCGGGAAGTCTTTCACCTCGAACTCGCGGATCGCCTCCATGCCGAGTTCCTCGAAGGCGACCAGGCGCGAGCTGCGGATCGCCTTGGAGACCAGATAAGCGGCGCCGCCCACCGCCATCAGATAGACCGCCTGGTGCTTTTTGATCGACTCGATACCACTCGGGCCGCGCTCCGACTTGCCGACCATGCCGATCAGCCCCAACTCGCCCAGCATCATCTCGGAGAATTTGTCCATGCGGCTGGCGGTGGTGGGACCGGCGGGGCCGACCACCTCGTCGCCCACCGGATCAACCGGGCCGACGTAGTAGATGAAACGGTTCCGCAGGTCGACTCCATCGGGTAGCGGTTCGCCCCTGGTTAGCAAATCAGCGATGCGCTTGTGGGCGGCGTCGCGGCCGGTGAGCAGCTTGCCGGAGAGCAGGATGCGCTCGCCGGGCCGCCAGTCGGCGATCTCTGCCTTGGTCAGGTTGTTGAGATCGACCCGGCGGGCGTCGTCGGAGGCCTCCCAGGTGACCGCGGGCCAATCCTCCGCTCGGGGTGGGGTCAGCTCGGCCGGGCCAGAGCCATCGAGGGTGAACTCGATATGCCGGGTGGCGGCGCAGTTGGGGATGATCGCCACCGGCAGCGAGGTGGCGTGAGTGGGGTAGTCGCTGACCTTTACGTCCAGCACCGTGGTTAGTCCGCCTAGTCCCTGGGCGCCGATGCCCAGCGCATTGATCTTCTCATGCAGCTCCAGGCGCAGCTCCTCGGCGCGGTTGGCGGGCCCACGCGCCTGCAGTTCGTGGATGTTGATCGGCGCCATCAGCGACTCCTTCGCCAGCAGCATCGCCTTCTCTGCCGAGCCGCCGATGCCGATGCCGAGCATCCCCGGTGGGCACCAGCCGGCCCCCATCAGTGGCACCTGCTCCAGCACCCAGTCGACCACCGAGGCAGAGGGGGTGAGCACCGCAAAGCGGCTCTTGTTCTCCGAGCCGCCCCCCTTCGCCGCCAGCTTCACCTCCAGTTTGTCGCCGGGAACCAGCTCCATGTGGATGATCGCTGGGGTGTTGTCCTTGGTATTGGTGCGGGCGCCGGCGGGGTCTGTGACCATGGAGTAGCGGAGCAGGTTGTCGGGGTGGCTGTAGGCGCGCCGTACCCCTTCGTTGACCATCGCTTCCACGCTCATCTGCGCATCCCACTGCAGTTCCATGCCGATCTTGAGAAACACCACGGCCATGCCGGTATCCTGGCAGATTGGCCGGTGGCCCTCGGCGCACATCCGTGAGTTGACCAGGATCTGCGCCATCGCATCTTTGGCGGCGGGGGACTCCTCCCGCTCCCAGGCCTCGCCCAAGGCGTGCAGAAAGTCAGCGGGGTGGTAGTAGGAGATGAACTGCAGCGCGTCGGCGATGCTCTGGATGAAGTCTTCCTGGCGGATAGTGGTCATGCGACGGCTCCTGTTGTGCGAATGGACGCATTATACCTGCAACAGCAGCCTGGCCGGATCTTCCAGATGTTGTTTGATGGTGACCAGGAACTGCACCGCCTCGCTGCCATCGATGATGCGGTGGTCGTAGGAGAGTGCCAGATACATCATCGGCCGGATCACCACCTTACCGTTCTCCGCCACCGGCCGCTGCTGGATCACATGCATGCCGAGGATTGCGCTCTGCGGTGGGTTGAGGATCGGTGTCGAGAGCATCGAGCCGAACACCCCACCGTTGGTGATGGAGAAGGTGCCGCCGGAGAGTTCATCAAAGCTCAGGGTGCCGCTCTTGGCCTTATGGCCGAACGCCTTGATGCCCTTTTCGATCTGCGCAAAGCTGAGCTGATCGGCATTGCGCAGGATTGGTACCACCAGGCCACGCGGTGAGGCGACCGCGATGCCGATATCGTAGTAGCCGTGGTAGATGATGTCGCTACCGTCCACTGAGGCGTTTACCACCGGGAACTGTTTCAGTGCCTCTACCGCCGCGCGGACGAAGAACGACATGAAGCCGAGGCGCACCTCGTGCTGTTGTTCGAAGCGCTCCCGGTAGCGGGCGCGCAGCTCGGTGACGGTCTGCAGGTTGACCTCGTTGAAGGTGGTGAGGATGGCGGCGCTCTGCTGCACCTGCAGCAGCCGCTCTGCGATTCGCTGACGTAGCCGGGTCATTGCCACCCGCTGCTCCGGCCGGTCGTTGTCGATTATGTCGAGTGTCTCGTGGGAGTCCGCTAGCGCAGGCGGGGCGCTCTGGCGACTGGCTGCAAGGTGGGCCTCCACGTCACTCTTGAGTATCCGCCCATGCTTGCCTGAGCCTGTGATCTGATGAAAATCGAGCCGATGCTCATTGATCAGGCGGCGCACCGCGGGGGAGAGTGCCGGCTCCTCTTCGCTGATTGGTGTTTCAGCCTTGCTGCTGACGGCTGACTCGCCAACCTCGATCAGTGCTAGCAGCTCGTTGGCCTTGACCGTCTCTCCCTCGGCAACACGAATCTCGCTGAGTATGCCGCTGGCAGGGGAGGGCACCTCGAGCACTACCTTGTCGGTCTCCAGGTCGACCAGGGATTCGCCCTCTGTAATCGCCTCGCCCGGTTGTTTGTGCCAGCTGAGGATGGTGGCATCGGCCACCGATTCGGGCAGTTCGGGGACCAGGAGTTCTCGGCTCATAGTTGATTCACCATGGGATTCATCTCGGGGTTGATGCGGCCTGTGAGGGCCTCGTCGATCAGGGTCTGCTGCTGCTGTACATGCACCGGGCGGTAGCCCACTGCCGGTGCGGCGGTGCGTGGGCGGCCGACAAACCAGAGCCGCAGCCCAGCGGCAACCTGCTCAGCAAAGCGGTGTTTGATCTGATTCCAGGCGCCCTGGTTGAGCGGCTCCTCCTGGCACCAGATTAGCTCCTCAGCGTTTCGATAGGGGGCAATGGCTTGGGCGAAATCGTCGCTGGGGAAGGGATAGAGTTGTTCGATGCGGATGATGGCGGTGTCGGTGATGCCGCGGGAACGGCGCGTCTCCAGCAGTTCATAATAGAGCTTCCCAGCGCAGAGCACGATGCGCTTGACTGATTCAGGGTCGATTGCGTCGATCTCGCCGATGACGTTGAGGAAGCCATCTTCGGTAAAGGCCTGGATCGGGGAGGTGGCGAGCCGGTGGCGTAGCAGGCTCTTCGGTGTCATCACGATCAGCGGATGACGGAACGGGCGCAGGATTTGGTGCCGCAGCATATGAAATATCTGCGCTGGCGTGGTCGGCACGCAGACCTGCATGTTGGCGTTGGCGCAGAGCTGCAGATAGCGCTCCAGGCGGGCCGAGGAGTGTTCTGCGCCCTGGCCTTCGTAGCCGTGGGGCAGCAGCATCACCAGGCCGCACAGCAGCCCCCACTTCTCGCCGCCGGAGGAGATGAACTGGTCGATCACCACCTGGGCGCCGTTGGCGAAGTCGCCGAACTGGGCCTCCCACAGGGTCAGGGCGTTAGGCTCGGCGGTGGCGTAGCCATACTCGTAGCCGAGCACCGCCTCCTCCGAGAGCAGTGAGTCGATCACCAGAAAGTTTGCCTGGTCGTCGGCCAGATGCTGCAGGGGGATATGGGGAGTGCCGTCGACCTGATTATGGATCACCGCGTGGCGGTGAAAAAAGGTGCCACGCCCTGCATCCTGACCGGAGAGGCGCACCGGGCAGCCCTCGGTGAGCAGCGAGGCGTAGGCGAGGGTCTCACCGAAGCCCCAGTCGATCAGCTGGTCGCCGTTGGCCATGCGCTGGCGCTCGCGCCAGATCTTCTCCACTCGGGGGTGCAGTTCAAACCCGCTGGGAAGTTCGAGCAGTCGCTGAGCGAGGGATTTGAACTGCTCTGTCGGTAGTGAGGTCGTGGCTGGGCAGGTCCAGGCCACACTGTGAAAATGCCTCCAGTCCACCGCAAAGCGGTTCTTCACCGCGCAGATCACCGGGCGGGATACCACCCGTCCCTGCTCCAGTGATTTGCGATAGTTTTCCACCATTGCCTGGGCCTGGGATGGGCTGATGATGCTGTCGGCTATCAGTTGCTGAGTGTAGATCTCGCGCACCGTGGGATGGCGGCGGATCTTCTTATACATCTCCGGCTGGGTGACCGCCGGTTCGTCCGCTTCATTGTGGCCGAGGCGACGGTAGCAGACCATGTCGATCAGCACGTCCTTGTTGAAGCGGAAACGGAAGTCGAGCGCCAGTCGGGTGACAAACAGTACCGCCTCCGGGTCATCGCCATTCACGTGGAAGATGGGAGCCTGCACCATCTTTGCTACATCGGTGCAGTAGAGGGTGGAGCGGGTGTCGAGGGGATTGCTGGTGGTGAAGCCGATCTGGTTGTTGATGATGATGTGGACGGTGCCGCCGGTGCTAAAGCCGCGGGTCTGGGAGAGGTTGAGGGTCTCCATCACCACCCCTTGGCCGGCGAAGGCAGAGTCGCCGTGGATCTGCACCGGCAGCACCTGTTCGCCCTTGCGATCGCCGCGGCGCTGCTGACGGGCGCGCACCGAGCCCTCGATCACCGGGTTGATGATCTCCAGATGGGAGGGGTTGAAGCCGAGGGCGATATGTACGATGCCGCCGGGGGTGTCGATGTCGGTGGAGAAGCCCTGGTGGTATTTGACGTCACCGACGTAGCGCGCTGGGTCACGCTCAATGCGGCCTTCGAACTCGTCGAAGATCTCCTGTGGCGGCTTGCCGAGGATGTTGGTCAGCACGTTGATCCGGCCGCGATGGGCCATGCCGATCACTGTCTCTTCGACTCCATTGCGCCCGGCGTGCTGGATCAGCTCATCGAGCAGCGGGATCAGGCTCTCGCCGCCTTCGAGGGAGAAACGCTTCTGCCCCACGTAGCGGGAGTGGAGGTGTTTTTCGATCCCCTCGGCGGCGGTGAGCAGGGTCAGTAGCCAGCGTTTCTCATCGACACTGGCCCCCTCGATTCGGGGGCGGCCCTCGATACGCTCCTGAATCCAACGCTTCTCGTGGGTGTTGGTGATGTGCATGTACTCCGCACCGATGGTGCCGCAGTAGACGCGCCGGACTAGCTCGATGATCTGTTTCAGCGGCATCCGGTCGGGGGCCGCCAGGGAGCCGGTGTTGAAGTGGGTGGCGGGATCGAGCCGGTCGAGTTGCAGGAAGGCCGGGTCGAGGTCGGGGACCGCGGGTTGGGGGCGCAGTTTGAGTGGATCGAGGTTGGCGTTCTGATGACCGCGCACCCGGTAGCCGTTGATCAGTCTGAGCACTGCGGTCTGCTGTTCTGCCGCTAGTGGCGACAGGCAGTGTTGGGCTGAGCTGGTGTTGGCGCGCTCGCGAGCTAGTTTGCGAAAGGTCTCGCGGACTGGGGCGTGCGGAGTGTCGACCTCTTCGCGTCTATTCAGCCGTGCGAACCGGCTTCGCCAGTCCTCTGGTACGCTCTCCGGGTCACGAAGATACTCTTCGTATAGAGCCTCGATAAATGCTGCATTGGCACCGGAGTAAGCAGAATCGATTTGGAGTTGTGTGAACAAATGACAAATCTCGGCATGAAAAGGCTGGAAATGGGTATAATGCCGCGTTTTGCTGTCGCCTATTGGTTAGGATGTTAGCACAGGGATCGAACATGGTTTGGACGGGTCGGGCTGCTGAAAAAATAGGAACCGCTCCTGTAATGTATAGACGAATTGCATGTGCTGCCAACGGTGGGGCAGGTGTCTGAGAAGAAGAAACCGGGCGTTGCGGATGCCTCCTGGGTGCGGCTTAATCCCGCTGCGCTGGAGGCCGATGTGGCGTTTTTTGAGGCTCGCCTCGAATTGGTGGGAGAGCCTAGTACCGCTTATGAAGTTGCCCAGCGCAAGGCCTATCTGGCGTTGTGTGATTCACTGCAGGAGATGATTGACCGGTTGCGCGGAGACTCGGAGCGCGCTGGATAACCCCCTGTTTTTGCTAGCGCCTGCGCCCCGATTTCCAGATTCCCATACCGTACTGACGTGCCCGTGACTCAGCCTGCCGATAACGCCGAGCGTGGGCTGGATCGAGCGTCGAATCCGGTACAAATCTGGCAAGTCCCGCCTGGACCATTCGCAGATTAATCTCAGCTCCCCCATGAAACAGCGTTCCCAGCAGCGCGCCGTCTGGCATCAGCGATGAGTAGATGACCGTGACAAAACGTCCAGCGACCAGTGTCTGGAGCAGCTTGCGGGCGTTGTTGGCCGAGTGGGAGGTGGTTGGTGGTTCGATATGAGCCAGCAGAATAATGCGCTGCCGGCCATCTTGAGTCGAAAGGTGCAGCTGGTTGCCGCTCTCGACAGCGATGACCTGGCCGGTGATGCTGGCAGATGTCTCTGCTGCGACCAGCCCGGGCGGCAGCAGGAGAAAGAGCAAAAAAAGATGCATGTCGCTTCAGCCTTAGATTGGCGCCCTCGAGAGGATTCGAACCTCTGACCTATCGCTTAGGAGGCGATTGCTCTATCCTGCTGAGCTACGAGGGCAGGCAACAATTATCAGAAGAAACAGTAGTTTATCGTGCGGTAGGTGATCGGGCAAGCCCGAAAAAAGAGATTCCGATGCGGCTAGTAAAAACAGATTTGACCTGGTCGAGTCAGATCAGTATGATGCCGGCTCTTCGCGCTCCCTGGGTGGGTTGTGAGGCAAGGCCCAGGATTCGGGGTATAGCGCAGTCTGGTAGCGCGCCTGCTTTGGGAGCAGGATGTCGGGAGTTCGAATCTCTCTACCCCGACCAATTAACTCTGCGCCCGTAGCTCATCTGGATAGAGCATCGGCCTTCTAAGCCGAGGGTAGCAGGTTCGAGTCCTGCCGGGCGTGCCAGTTCACTCCAGGCGACGACAGTTTTATGGTGGACGTAGCTCAGTTGGTAGAGCTCCGGATTGTGATTCCGGCGGTCGTGGGTTCGAGACCCATCGTCCACCCCAGGTGACAATACGGCTTTCAGCTACGCTGCGAACCGTTAGAATATTCAGCTTATTGGGCCGTTAGCTCAGTTGGTAGAGCAGTGGACTCTTAATCCATTGGTCGAAGGTTCGAATCCTTCACGGCCCACCAATAGAATAAAAGGCTTACATCATTTTTTGATGTAAGCCTTTTTTGTTTTGTGAGATGGGGGATCGAAGGATATGTTCCTGTGCTCCTAGTTACTGTGCGAGGATTGGCTGACAGTCGGGTGTGCTCATCTCGTTTATCGGCGAATGCATCGAGGACTTGTTCGGTGTTCGCCAATGTTACGGTTGCGTAAATCCAGTGCGGCTTGGCAGCAACTCTTTTGCGCTGCTTCCAGTTGATGTAACGCAAGGAGTGGTGCACCTGATGGACGATACAGAGCTGAATCTGGGGTGTAGGTAAACGGACTCAAGAGCTGAAGGATTATCCTTCACGGTTCTCCTACCCAAGATCATATTTAGCCGCTCCTGGCTATAGGTCCAAAGCCTGCGGGTGGAAAACTCCTCAACCTCAGCGCCTTATTGTTTTACAAGCTGCTCTATTTAGTCGACATTCCATCGCCAATCTACCTTGGAGGAATTTCGAGCCACAATTCAACGACGCCAGGACGCGGTTTCTTCCCGCGGTAGGAGATGAACGATTCCGCCACGACATTGAGTACGTCGTGATCAGAATACCCTAAGCTTTGCAGGGCAGCGGTGGCCTCATCCGCGAGGCGCTCTGCGGTCTCCTTGTCGTCGAGATGGAAATAACGGACCTCATGCTTTCTGGCTGCCCCGCCTTCGCGGTCCTCTCCAGGAACATAGTAGCCCTTTGCCTTTAGAGCGGCTGACAGGGCCTCAGCCTGTTCGCGATGTCCTCCAGCGAACTGGAAAAACACTGTCGTCTTGTTGCGCGCCTGTATGAGACGCTGCTCTGCCTTCGTGGCATCTGAAATTACAGTCAAAATAGCGGCGGTTCTTTGATTTGGTGTTTGTGCTAGTTCACTCTCGGAACCAAAGTCAGCGGCTGTGGTGATGGTGTTCAGTTGATTCACCTGTTCCGCCAGCACTTTCAGTTGGCTTGAAAAGGACTTTACGCTTGAGGCAAGCGGTTGTATTTCTTGCGAATATATGGCTATTAGATTCTGTGCAGTAACATTTAGTGCTTTTACCCTTTCAATAGTCTCATCTAGGTTTTCCGCCTGAGGTTGGAATTCATCTAGCTGTTTTTCTAGGCGCTGGATGACTTGGTTAGCACGCTTGGCCATGAATCAAGTCTCGGCCACCCGTTCTGTGATTTCGGCACGCTTGGCTTTTATTTCTTTGTCGATTGAATCTGCGATCTCCGATTTAATCTCGGACTTGATGTCAGAAACAATATCCCAGCTTACGAATCCGAGCGCACCGATAACGGCCAACCCAACAGTTGCATAGAGCCGGAATAATGCGGAACGGACCCGTTCGGTTACCCTCTCGGCGAGTTGCCGTTCCAGAAGTTCGATCCGATCATCGTCCATATCTGCCATTATTGTCCCCGCTTGTCGCCATACTCATTTCTTATGGTTCACCTCTAATTCTCCAGAATTAATGAGGTGCCCACTATATCGGGCAAGTTCCGAGTCCGAGTGCATAGTGTTGTTAAGGAGCCTCTATCATCGGAATTTGGTTCCGAGTTGGTAGATACACTTACATCTCTTTCGTGACATCTACAAATGAATCAATCTGGCTGAGAGCATAGACTAGGAAGCCTCTGAACAAGTCATGGACCTACATCTTGCTGCCAAAATACGAGTTCATGACTTGATTAGAGGCTCCTTAAGGGGCACAGCATCCTTAATGGAACGAATGCTGGCTGGTCGCCTCTTCCAAGTATAAAAGTCGCCGGATGTTACCCGGAGTCAATGACACTATTGATTGGTGCCTTTTTACGGATAGGTGCAATCCGTCCTGTTGCCAGCTTACTGCTGACGCAGTCTTGCCAACTCTTCGCGCAATTCCAGTCGTTCTGCTTTGATGTGCTGGCGCAGGGCTTTTCTGGCCTCGCGTTCCGTTTGTTCGCAGGCGCGATAGACGTGGCGATCTGCTGCCTGTTGAATGCATTGCTCGGCGCTCTCCAGGATCTTTATCCGCTCCAGGTGGCTCTCTGATTCGGTCGCCTTGAATCGCTCAAACAGGTTCTTCCGTGCTTCAGGATCAAGCTGGTGGAGTGGCGGGGCTGATGCCCCTGCTGCTGGTAGGATGCTGAGCAAGCCTAACAGAGTGATGGTGAGGATTTTTCTGCACATGGATAACTCCTGTAACGGTTCACTCCAGATAACGCAGCATGTACTGAAAGGTTGACAGGGTATTGAGGTTTTTTTCAGGGGGCATCCCATGTCAACCGTGGAATGAATGGCGCGTTATTAGAGGTAGAGATGCCTTGGGATGGAGCACTAGCCGTTGCTTGTTCAGTTGGAGTATGGTGCCGGCACTATCCCCGCTGGTGAATGTGGGAAGAATGGATGTCGAGAGAGAAGAGGAGCCTAACGGTCCATGCGCGCCGAAATGGAGCGGTTTCTGGGGGGCGTCGAACGACGCGCCTATCGTATGAGTGAAATCGCCACAGGGAATCGTGAAGAGGCTCTGGACATCGTGCAGGATGCGATGCTGGCGCTGGTGCGGAAATATTCGGACCGGCCCGAGGCGCAGTGGGCGCCGCTCTTCCACCGCATCCTGCAGAATCAGATCCGCGATTGGCAGCGCCGTCGCAGTGTGCGCCAGAAGGTCTTTACCTGGCTGAAGATAGGCAACGAGGAGGATGTGGCGGGCGAGCCCCTGGAGAGTCTGCCTGACCCACGCAGTGAGCAGCCGGAGCGGGGGTTGCAGCGGGAGGCGCTGGCCGAGACCCTGGAGCTGGCGCTCAGACGACTGCCGTTGCGCCAGCAACAGGCGTTTATGCTACGCGCCTGGGAGGGGCTAGATACTGCCGCCACGGCCGATGCCATGGGCTGTTCCGCGGGCAGTGTTAAGACTCACTATTCGCGTGCGCTGGCGGCCTTGCGGGGGCACCTGGAGGTGTATCGATGAACAAACAGAGTGATGAACAAGCGCTGATTCAGTTATTGCAGCGTCGTCTTGATGAAGGCGTGGAGCAGCTCGACAGCGACACCCGTGAGCGTTTGCGGCAGATGCGTCACACAGCCCTGGAGACACTGCCGCAACCCCGTGTCTGGTGGCAGAGCCCGCTGCTGGGTGGAGTCATGGCCACCGCCTCGGTCACGCTGCTGGTGCTCTACCTTTGGGTTGGTACACCGGTGGCTGTTGATGAGGGGTTGCTGCTGGATGACCTGGAGTTGCTCAGCAGTGAGGATTTGGAGCTCTCCAGTGAGCTGGAATTCTATCTCTGGCTGGAGAGTGAACGTGGCACGGGTTGAGTGGCAGCTTGAAATTGTCTGTGTGCTGGCGTGCTGGCTGATCGTCACACCGCTCAGAGCGGAGGAGATGCCGGCGCTAGAGTTGCTGGAGTTTCTCGGCAGCTACGACGATGAGGAGCGCAACATGATCGAAGATGAGATTGAAGAGATGGCTCCGGTATCAGTGAGAGACGACCATGATTAATCGACGCACGATTCTGTCACTGCTGTTCTGTTTGAGTTGTGGTGCCGCTCCGCTGGCAGCGGCTCCGAGTTGGGATGCGCTGAGTGGTGAGCAACAAAAGGCGCTTGGCTCGTTGCAGTCCGAATGGGATGCTCTGCCAGAAAAGCGTCGGGAAAACCTGCTGCGTGGCATTGAGCGCTGGCAGAAGATGACACCGGAACAGCGTAAGCGGGCCAAAAAACGTCTCAAGCGTTGGCAAAATCTCTCCCCAGAAAAACGTAAAAAGATCCGTCAGAAACTCAAGCGTTTCAGGGCACTGCCTGCGGAGAAGAAGAAGGCCCTGCGGAAGAGTTTCAGGCAGTTCCAGGCGCTGCCAGCGGATAAGCGCAAGAAGCTGCGTGAACGCTGGAACAAGCTCCCCCCGGAGCGCAAGAAGCGGTTGCAGGAGCGTGTGCAGCGGATGTCACCAGAGCAGCGCAAAGCCTTCAAGCGGCGCATCAAGCGCAGCCTCCCTTAATCGTTGTGGCCCGGTGAATCCTGTTGAATCAGCCCCAGCAGCAGAAGGATGTGGTGGGGATCACTCAGATCACCGATCAGGCGTTGGGTGGGAGCCGGCAGCTCTCTGATCAGCGTAGGGGTGGCGAACACTCCGTCGGCAACGGCCTTTTGTACGTCTTTGAGGATGTCAGTCACCTGCAGGTCAAACTGCACCAGTTCGGACTTCTCCAGTGCATGACTTAAGGCCCTGGCGAGTTTCTCGACCACCGGGTCGCCATTGGCGACATAGAGTTTCAACAGATAATGCGTGCTCATGGGGGCTCCGGCTCAGTAGCTCTGGGCCTGTTCCAGTACACCCTGGACGATCAGGCGGATCTGCTCTCCACTGAGGGGCTTCTGCCCCAGCCCGAATTGCAGCCCCTCTTTGGCGGCGGCGGCGAGCTCCTGCAGAAACTCCGGCATGAAGGCGGTGACGATGTAGATAGGGATATCTGGCGCCATGCCCTGGCGGATTCGGCGCAGGGTCTCGACACCGTCCATGCCGGGCATCTTCAGGTCGAGAAAGATGAAGTCAGGCACCCGCTGTTTGACCTGGTCGATACCTGCGGCGCCGCCAGCGGCGCTGCTAACCTCATAGCCGGTCTCTTCCAGGGCCAGCTCGAAGGCTTCGCGCACTGCTGCATCATCGTCAATGATCAGGATCTGTTTGCTCACCGCTTCTCTCTTCCTGTTGGATTTGTCTCATAAGTATAGTTTTTTGCCGCATCAATGGTTCCACTTTGGTAGGCAGATGTGGAAACAGGCGCCCCCGGTGGTGTTGTTTTCAGCCTGCAGGGTTCCACCAAAGCCTTCGATGATGCTGCGTGAGACCGACAGACCCAGGCCGGTGCCCTTGCCCGCCGGCTTGGTGGTGACAAAGGGATCGAACAGCCGCTCTGCCACCTCCGTTGCGATGCCTGGCCCGCTGTCGCTGATTGCCAGGCAGACCTGCCTCTCCTCGACGCTGGATTCGACCAGAATCTCGCGTTTGTCACTCTCGTCAATGGCGTCGCGGGCATTGATCAGCAGGTTGAGTAGCACCTGCTGGATCGCGTTTTTACGGGCATCGACAGCAGGCAGGGCCTTAGGGAAATCGATCTTGACGGTAATCTGGTGATGATGAAGGTCGGCGCTGATCAGGGCCAGGGTTTGTTGCAGGGTCTCGATCAGATTAACCGCCTGACTCCCTCCGTCGCTGGGGTGTGCGAAGATCAGCATGTTCTGCACGATAGTCTTGATACGGTGCAGTTCATCCTCCGCCTTGCCGAGGATCTCTGCTGATCTGGCGTGTTCGGTGTGCCTGCAGGCGTACTGCACATAGTTAACCAATGCCATCAAGGGGTTGTTGATCTCATGGGCGACGCCGGCGGCGAGGGTGCCGAGGGCGGAGAGCTTTTCGGTCTGCACTAGCGCCGACTGGGTGCGGTGGAGCTCCGCCAAGGCGCTGTTCAACTCATAGTTGCTCGCCTCGAGGGCCGCCTCAGTGTTGCGCAGTTCGGTGATCTCATACATCCAATGGACATAGAGCGGTTCACCTTGGGGGCCACTGCCAGCAGACATGGAGTGGGAGAGGAAGGTGCGCCCATCTGCCAGGGTGAGTTCCTCCCGGTGCTGGTCGACTGTGCTTGGCTTGGGGTCTGAGCCACCGGCCGCACAGTCGGGCAGTGGGCCGTCGCCTTTTGGAAAGAGTTCCCAGTAGAGTTTGCCCAGCACCCGATCGTGCTCTGCCTTAGCCTCCACCACATAGGCCCGATTGGCGCGCACCACCCGTCCCGCCTGGTCATGCAGAAACAGGGGTGAGCGAATGGTGTCGAACACCCGGTGCCACTCGGCCCGTGCCCGTTCAGACTCCTGACGCCGCGCCTCTGTCTCTACCTGGGCGGCGGTGAGCGCCTTCAGATTGGTCACCATGGTGTCGAAACTGCGCGACATCTCGCCCACTTCATCTTGTGCATCGGTGGCCAGGCGATGTTCCAGATCGCCACTGCCGATGCGCTCGGCCCCGCGTGCTAGCTGCTGGATCGGTCCAGTGATGCTGTGTGCGAGACGCATCGCCGCAAACACCACTGCCAGCACCAGCGTGATCAGAATTGCGATGGTCCAGCGCTGCAGCTGCCGGATTGGGGCAAACGCCTCGCGGGCATCAATCTTCGCCACCAGTCCCCAGTTCGGATAGGGAAGGTAGCGCCAGACCGCGAGGATCGGCTCGTCGCGATAGTCGACCGAAAGCGCAGCACCCCGTTCTCCCTGAACCGCCTTCTGGATCGGCATGCCTGCCTTTGAGTCAAAAGCGATCTGCATCTTAAACGCAGCGTCCGGGGCGAACTTGAGCGGTGCCAGGATGGTTGCTGCATCCGTGCTGCGTTGCGCGAGCACAATTTCGCCGCTCTCACCCAGCCCGCGAGTGTCACGGCTGAATGTGTAGATCGAATCCGCATTGATCTGGATGGCGACCACGCCGATAAACCGGTGGACGTCGTAGACTGGAGCGGCGATGAAAGAGGCCGGGCGGTTGGAGGGGGCATAGTATTTGAAGTCGGAGAAGGCCACGTCGAGCAGGGTGAAGGCGCGCTTGAAGGCTGCGGCCAGCTCGCTTTCCCGGTAGGGGCCGTTGAGCAGATTGGTGCCCAGAGTATCCTCGCCAGCCAGAGTCAGGATGATGTCGCCATCGGCGGCGATGAGGAACAGAGCGTCGTCGCCCGAGTTCTCTTTGAGGGTGTACAGATAGGGCTGGATCCGTGCTGTGGCCTGCTGGTAGTCAGGCGAGCCGATGCCGGAATCGTGAAAGATCGGTTCCAGTCGGGCGATCGACTCGGCCACCAGGGGACTGCTGGCGAGGATTGAGATGTCCTGCTTGCGCTCCAGGAAGAAGCGGTTGATGAGGGCGGCCCTGGCTTCGGCGGCGGCAGTGAGATCGTCGAAGGTCTGGCGGTAAAGTGTCTCTCGGGCAGTGGTGAAACCGAGCACAGTGATCAGCAGCAGTGGCAATAGCGCCACCGCCAGCACTGTCGTGAGGAGACGGGGGTAGAGACCCCGGGACAGCGGCCAGCGGCGCTTCATGGGGTGGTCGCCTTGGGGGCCTGCCAGTTGCCCTGCCAGCGCCGCTGCAACTGATCCAGAAAGCGGTTCCACTCGGCGCGGTTGCGCGACAGCGGATAGGGGTTGGGTTGACTGGGGCGGCCGGCGCTCCAGACGATATCGAAATCACCCTCGCTGTTGATTCGGCCGATGCGCGGCGTCTTCCAGAGGTGGCGGCTGATCGGATCGACGTAGACCATGCCGCTGGGGGCGTCGAATGCCTGGTTGAGGATCATTGAGCGCACCACCTCTACATTGGCGGTATGCGCCTCCCTGACCGCCGCGGCCCATAGCTGCACCGCCAGATAGCCGGCTTCCATCGGATCGGTGATGCGCCGCCCGGCGCTGTAGCGTTTGCGGAAGCGCTCGATGAAGGCCTGATTCGCCCCGTTTTCGATGCTCTCAAAGTAGTTCCAGGCGGCGTAGTCGCCGGCCACCTGCGGCAGGCCGATGAACTCCAGCATATTCTCGTCGATGCTGAAGGAGAGGGTGGGGATCTGTTCGGTGCTGATGCCAGCGCGGCGCAGGGCGCGGAAGAAGCTGATATTGCTGTCGCCAGTGATGGTGTTGAGGATCACATTTGGGCGGGTCTTGCTGATTTCCTCCACCAGTTTATCGACCTGGTGCCCTCCCAGTGGCAGATAGTATTCGCCGACGATCTCGCCACCGAGCGCGCTGCTCAGGTCGCGGATAATGGCGTTGGCGGTGTGGGGAAAGATAGAGTCAGATCCCACCAGGAAGAGCCGCTGGCCGAGGTTGTCGAGCGCCCATTTGACCGCCGGGATGATCTGCTGGTTGGGTGCTGCGCCCAGGTAGATGATGTTGGGTGATTGCTCCAGCCCCTCATACTGTACCGGGTAGAAGAGCAGATGGTTGTGGCGTTCCACCACCGCCTTGACCCGTTTGCGGCAGCCGGAGTTCCAGCAGCCAAACAGGGCGGCGACCTGCTCCTGGGTGATCAACCGCTCTGCCTCGCGGGCGAAGGTAGGCCAGTCAGAGCGGCCATCCGCCTCGATCGCCTCCAGCGGTCGGCCGAGCAGACCACCAGCGGCGTTGATCTCCTCCACCGCCAATTTCATTGCATCCGCCACCGGACGTTCGCTGAGAGTCATGGTGCCAGTGAAGGAGTGCAGGATGCCAATGCGGATCGGCTCCTGAAACGGGCGTTGGTCAGTGTAGAGATACCAGAGCCCGAGTGCTGTCGCGCTCGACAGCAGCAGGCTGAGCAGGGTGGCGTAGCGTTTCATAGAAACTGCTTAGCAAAGTGCTCTGTTGGAACGGGGCGGCCCAGCAGGTAGCCCTGGCCGTAGGGGCAGTTGTGCTGGAGCAGAAACAGCCGTTGCTGTTCGGTTTCTATCCCCTCGGCGATGACCCGCAATCCCAGACTCTGGCCGATGCCGATCACCGCTGAGGCAATCGCGGCGTTACCCGGGTCGCCGGGGATGTCGTGGATAAACGACTGGTCGATTTTAAGCCGCTCCACCGGCAGGCGTTTGAGGTAGGCCAGCGAGGAGTAGCCGGTGCCGAAGTCGTCGATGGAGAAGGTGATGCCCAGCGCACGCAGGGCGTTGATCTGTTCCAGGATTGCTTCCGACGCATCGATGAACAGGCTCTCGGTGATCTCCAGCTCGAGGTTTTCTGGTGGCAGGCCGGTCCGCTGCAGACACTGTTTGACCTGGAGCTGGAGATTGCCGCGGGTGATCTGGATCGCCGAGAGGTTGATCGCGATGCGTTCAAAGCGGGCGCCGGCCTTGAGCCAGCGGGCTGCCTGATGGCAGGCCTGCTGCATCACCTGGGCGCCGATCTCGCCGATTAGGCCGCTCTGCTCGGCGATTGTGATGAACTCTCCTGGCCCGACCAGTCGGCTATCGGTCTGCTGCCAGCGCACCAGTGCCTCCATGCCGCTGAGGGCGCCGCTCAGCAGATCGAACTGGGGTTGGTAGTGGACCACAAACTGCTTCCGGGCAATCGCATGGCGCAGTTGCGAGGCGGTGTCGAGGTGGCGTTGGGCGTTGGTGGTGAGTGCGGTCTCGTAGAACTGGTAGGCGTTGCGGCCGCTCTCCTTTGCGCGGTACATGGCGCTGTCGGCGTGCTGGATCAGATCAGCGGCAGTGGCGCCGTCTCCGGGAAACAGGCTGATGCCAATACTGGCTGTGATAAACAGCTCACGTCCCTCCACCGGGAACGCCTCGCGGAACTGCGCCAGCAGCTTCTCTGCGATGATCGCCACATCTGCCTGCTGGTCGAGGCGTTCGATTACCACCAGGAACTCGTCACCTCCGAGCCGTGCCACCATGTCGGGGCCGCGTAGTGCCCGCCGCAGGCGATCTGCCACCTTCTGCAGCACCCGGTCGCCGACGCGGTGGCCGAGGCTGTCGTTGATGGTCTTGAAGCCGTCTAGGTCGAGGAACATCACCGCGCTGCGCTTATCCTCGCGCCGCGCCCCGCCGATGGTGTGTTCCAGCATTTCGTCGATCAGCAGCCGGTTGGGTAGGCCGGTGAGCGGGTCGTGTTGCGCCAGGTGTTCGAGTTTCTGCTGTGCCTGCTTGACGGTGGTGATATCGGAGAAGACCGAGACATAGTGGGTCAACTCGCCGTTGGGGTCGCGGACTTCAGAGATGGTGAGCCACTCGGGGAAGGATTCGCCATTCATGCGGCGGTTCCAGATCTCGCCCTGCCAGCGGCCGCTGTTGTGCAGCGCGGAACGGATCTGCTGAAAGAACTCGTTGTCGTGCAGTCCGGAAGAGAGGATCGATGGCTTCTGACCCACCATCTCCTCGAGGCTGTAGCCGGTGATCTCGGTGAAGGCGCGGTTGACCGCCACGATGCGGTCCTGCGGGTCGCAGATCATGACCCCTTCGGCGGTGCTCTCGAACACGGCGGCGGCCTGGCGCAGCTTCTCGTCGGTGGCTTTGCGCTCGGTGATGTCGCGAGCGGTGGCGATGATGTAACGGCTCTGATCTAGGTCCACCTGGGTGGCGTAGACTTCGACATCAAGCAGGTTGCCGTCGCGGCAGCGCAGGCGGTCGAGGAAGTAGAGCGAGCCTGCATGGGTGATCTGCTCGCGGAACTGGTCCCAGTCACTGATATAGGTGGAGATCTGCGGCAGCCGCAGCGTGAGTATCTGTTCATTACTGTGACCGGTGTAGTGGCAGGTACGCACGTTGACATCGATCAGCCGGCCATCTTCATAGGCGAGGACCAGGATCGCCTCCATGCTCTGGTCGAGCAGGTCGCGGAACAGCTGCAGGCGTACTGCCGACTCCTTCTCGGCAGTGATGTCGAATAGCAGACCGCCTAGGCAGCCATTTCCATCCTGCCCCTGGATCGGAAACTTGCAGACCCGCCAGGCGTGGGGCTGGTGGTCAGCGCCAATGCCGAGCTGTTCGGTTCTGAGTGGTTCGTTCTGTTGCATCGCCTGGCGGTCGGTGCGTTCGAATTCGATAGCGGTGGGCAGGGGGTAGAGGTCGCGGTCGGTCATGCCTAGCAGCTGCTCCAGCGGCAGCTCGAACTGCGCCTGCCAGGCGCGGTTGCCATAGAGATAGCGTCCCTGCGCATCACGAATGAAGGCCTGCGCTGGGATCAGGTCCATGAAGTGCTGGAAGCGTTGCTGGCTCTCCTGCAGGGCCTGCAGTATCGCGTGCTGCTTGGTGATGTCGGTGAAGATGCAGTAGCTCTGCAGCTGCCCCTGTGGGTTGCTGGCGATGCGTCCCTCGAAGGCGACCAGTCGTTCACTACCGTCCTTGTGGCGTATGCGGAGCTCTGTCTGGTGGGTCTGACCGTTCTGCTTGAATTTGGCGAAGTGGGTTCTGAACAGTGTGCTGTCGTCAGCGTGCAGAAAATCACCGAACCAGCGCCCGACCACCTCATCTCGCTGATAACCCAGTGTGTTGAGCCAGGCCTGGTTGACTGCCAGGACGTTTCCTTTGCCATCCAGTGACTGATAGGGTAGCGGGGCCTGTTCGAACAGCCGCTGAAAATCGAGAAAAGGGGCGTCGTGGCTCGAGGTACACTCTTGTGTGGGTGGTGTCATTGCATCGGCTCGGGGCTTCTGTTCCTATTTCAGCGGTTGCGCTGGATAGTTGAATCTGGATTCAGAAGTGGGTGAGAGTGCTGTTTGGTCCGCTGTTGTCCCGAGTGTAGTTGATGTCTTCTCTGACAGGTGGCGCTGACGTCGATTCAAGGCCACTGAAAATCGGTTATACTGCGCCGTTTTTCGGGAGATCCCCGTAGTTTTCACCATTGGGAGATGCAACGCGATGTCCAAAGACGGCGTGAAGAAAGTTGTACTGGCCTACTCGGGCGGTCTGGATACCTCCATCATCGTTAAATGGCTGCAGGATGAGTATCAGTGCGAGGTGGTAACCTTCACTGCCGATATCGGCCAGGGCGAGGAGGTCGAGCCGGCCCGCGCTAAGGCGGAGGCCGCCGGTATCAAGGAGATCTACATCGAGGATCTGCGCGAGGAGTTCGTGCGCGACTTTGTCTTTCCGATGTTCCGTGCCAACGCCATCTATGAGGGCGAGTACCTGCTCGGCACCTCCATCGCCCGCCCGCTGATCGCCAAGCGGTTGGTAGAGATCGCCAGAGAGACCGGTGCCGATGCTATCTCCCACGGCGCCACCGGCAAGGGCAACGACCAGGTCCGCTTTGAGCTGGGCGCCTACGCGCTGATGCCAGACGTCAAGATCATCGCCCCCTGGCGTGAGTGGGATCTGCTCTCCCGCGAGAAGCTGATGAGATACGCCGAGGAGCATGGCATTTCGGTGGAGCAGAAGCGAGAGGGTAAGAAGTCCCCCTACTCGATGGACGCCAACCTGCTGCACATCTCCTATGAGGGTTACGACCTGGAAGACCCCTGGACCGAGCCCGGCGAGGATATGTGGCGCTGGTCGGTCTCTCCCGAGCAAGCGCCGGATGATCCGACTTACATCGAGCTGACCTTCGAGCAGGGCGATGTGGTCGCCATCAACGGCGAGGTGATGAGCCCGGCAACGGTGCTCGAGAGCCTCAACAAGCTGGGCGGTGCCAACGGCATCGGCCGTGCTGACATCGTTGAGAACCGCTATGTCGGCATGAAGTCCCGCGGTTGCTACGAGACTCCCGGCGGCACCATCCTGCTGAAGGCCCATCGGGCGATGGAGTCCCTCACCCTGGATCGCGAGGCGGCCCACTTGAAGGACGAGCTGATGCCGCGCTACGCCAAGCTGATCTACAACGGCTACTGGTTCGCTCCCGAGCGCGAGATGCTGCAGGCGGCCATCGATAACACCCAGCAGGTGGTCAACGGTGTGGTGCGTCTCAAGCTCTACAAGGGCAACGTCTACGTTGCTGGTCGCAAGTCGGACACCAACAGCCTGTTTGATGAGTCGATTGCCACCTTCGAAGATGATGCTGGTGCCTACGATCAGAAGGATGCCGAGGGCTTCATCAAACTCAACGCCCTGCGGCTGCGGGTGGCGGCGTCGAAAAAAGCCTAGGGAAGCCCTGAGCAACCCTAGTCATTCCCCCCCAGCTTGATGGTAGAGGCCCGGCCGCTTGGCGGTTCGGGCCTTTTTTTGCGTAGTGATTGGTGTCTGCGGCTGTAAGCTTAAGGGTTCGCTATAGTCGCTAAAGCTTTTGAGTTGCATGTTTGTAATCCGGAAGACTGCATTTGTGCTGGGGAAAAGCTTTCCGGATGCGCATAAAACAAAAATTTATCGTGAGCATGTGGCAAAACGCCACAAGCTACTATTGGAAATATGTCCGGCACTTGGTTATGAGGTGGGCATCCACAACTTCAAAAACTATGTGTTGCGTGGCAGTGACAAATATTTTGAGCGCATCAGGAAGGGTCTGCAGCGTATCCCCTAGGCGGCTGAGGAATAATCGCTGATGTCTCTGCGCAAGAGCAGGCGGCCTTGGTGAGGTGATCAAACTAATCAATGGTATCGCTGAACAGGCCAAACTGCAGGTCCTGAATGTCGCTATTGAGGCGGCCTGGAGTGGTGCGGGCGGACGGGGTTGTGTGATCTAGCGCAAGAGACGGCCAGCTCTTCGGTGCAGGCAGCGGCTTCGGGCAAGGAGTTTATGTTGCTGGCCAAGCCGTTGGAGGGCCTGGTTTCATGGTTTCTGATAGCCGACAAGGCGAAGACTATGGCAGCGACGCCTGAGCGTGATGAGGTGGAGCTATACTGAGTGTAAACAGTAATCCATTTTTTCTTGTGTCTATCGAAATTCCAGATTGTGTTTAACCGGCCGATAGGGTCGGGTAGACGGGGTGATCTGGTGGAGTGCCGTCAGCCTAAGTCCAATAAACATTCTTGGATTCTTCTTCCGAAAAGTTATGTTATGGAAAACCAATTTAAAATAGATTGTTATGCGGACCGGCTGAATATCCTCTATGCCAATCTCAACCAGAGTATTCTGGTTACCCTGATGGTAATTTTGGTATTGGCGTCCATTCAATATGACGTAGCAGCACACTCGATCCTCACCAGCTGGATTCTTGTGCAGCTTCTGGTGCTGATCGGGCGTTTCTGGTTGGGGCTGAGGTTTGCCAGAAAAGCCCCGATGAATAGTGATCTGCGCAAGTGGGGGCGCAGATTTTTTATTGGTGCTGTATCCACAGGACTGGTCTGGGGCGCTGCCGGACTGGTCTTTTTCCCCAGTAACTCCATTGCGCTGCAGGTGTTTACCGTGTTGGTGTTGGCCGGCCTCGCTGCCGGTGCGTTGACGGTCCTCGCGGCTGATTTTCCCTCTTATGCTGCGTATGCCTGCACCACTCTGTTACCGGTGACAGTCAACTCTGCTATCTATGCCGATCGACTGCATATCGCCATCAGCGTATTGACCTTTTCGATGTTGATCTTTCTCTTGCGGGCCGCCAAACGGTTCAACGGATCGATCAAAACTTCGCTCCATCTTCGTTACGAAAACCGAGAGCTGATGCAGCAGTTGGAGTGTGAGAAAAAACGCCTCGATAACCGCCTGACGCGAATCCTGCAGGATTTCTCTTCGGAGATCTATCTGGTTGATCTGAACACACTCGATATCTTGCAGAGCAACGCGGGGGCTTCGCGTAACCTGGGTTATAGCGAGCAAGAGCTGTTGCAGCTGAGCCTCTCTGATGTCCATCCGGGGATCGATCAGGCGGTTTTTCTTGGGCTTGTTGAATCCAGCTCAGAGGCCGATCAGGGTGCGGTTGCATTCCGTGGCGACAATCGCCGACGTGACGGCACTCTCTATCCGGTGGAGATGCGTCTGCAGGTAGTGACATCGGAAGACCCGCCGATCTGCTTGGTGACCATGCTCGATATGTCGGAACGGTTCCACTACGAAGAGAAACTGCGCTATCAGGCCAACTATGATCAGCTGACTGGCTTGCCCAACAAGGTGCTGGCGTTGACTCGTGCAAGTCAGGCATTTGAACGCTGCCTGAACAACAATACCAAGCTGGCATTGATGTTTCTCGACCTGGACAACTTTAAAACCATTAATGACACCCTGGGGCACAAGACCGGTGATCAGCTTTTGCAGATGGTGGCAGAACGGCTCAACCAGGTGCTACGTACCAGTGATACAGCGGCGCGGATCGGTGGTGATGAATTCATCATCCTGATCCCCGATGTGGTTGAGCTGAGCTGTGTGGAAAAGGTTGCACATAAGATTATTGATACCATCACCCCCCCCTTTTTGTTGGACAATCGTGAGCTGTATGTGACTGCCAGCATTGGTATCAGCTTCTTTCCTGATGATGGCAATACGGCCGAGAAGCTACTGCAGCATGCGGATACCGCGATGTATAACGCCAAGGCGCAGGGCAAGAACAATTTTCAGTTTTTCTCCCGTGAGATGAAGGAGATGGCGGCGCGCCATCTGCTGATCGAATCGAAATTACGCAAAGCCTTGGAGCTGGACGAACTTGAGATCCATTTTCAGCCACAGTTGGATACCAGCAGCGGAATACTGTTGGGTGCGGAGGCACTGCTGCGTTGGAACAACCAAGTGTTAGGCCAAGTTTCTCCCGGTGAATTCATCCCGGTGGCGGAGAATTCCGGCCTGATTTTACCGCTCGGTAACTGGGTGCTGGAGCAAGCTTGTATGGAGGCGGCACGCTGGCCGCAGACGTTGGGGCGACCGCTGCGGGTGGCGGTGAATGTCTCATCGCCCCAGTTTCAGGATGGTGGACTGGTGGAGAAAGTGAAGGAGTCGTTGGAGAAGAGTTGTTTGCCGCCAGAGTACCTGGAGCTGGAGATCACCGAGAGTCTGCTGATGGCAGAGTCAAGCAACCTGATGGGACTGTTTCAGCAATTACTGGATCTTGGAGTGAAATTGTCACTGGATGATTTTGGTACCGGTTACTCATCTCTTAGCTATCTCAAACGCTTTCCGATCCACACCCTGAAGATCGACCAGAGCTTCATTCGTGAACTGCATACCGACCAGAATGATCAATCCCTGGTTACGGCCATCGTGGCGATGGCCCATGGGCTGAATATCGAGGTGGTGGCCGAGGGCGTGGAGTGTGATGAGCAGCTGGAGTTTCTGCGCCAGCGTGAGGTGGATATCGTGCAGGGTTTTCTGCTGAGCAAACCCCTCTCTGCTGACAACTTTCGCGACTATCTGGCCCAGCAATGTGAAGTGCCCGTCGATGCCTCTGTCGAACTAGTTTAGGCTTGACGCGGCGGCGGGAGTTCCGGCTCCTTGCGCTGATAGCCAATCGCCGCCAGCTTGTCGAGATAGGCCTGCCATAATTCATCGTGGAACTTCCCCAGATTGTAGAGATATTTCCAGTCGTAGAGGCCGGAGTCGTGACCATCATCGAAGATAATCTTCACTGCGTAGTTGCCGACCGGTTTCAGGTCGAGAATAGTCACCATCTCTTTTCCAGTCTCCAATTTTGCCTGCTCTGGAGTGTGGCCGCGGGTCTCCGCCGAGGGGGAGTAGACGCGCAGGTATTCGCAGGGCAGGGAGAAGTGGCGGCCGTCATCAAACGCGATATCGAGAAAGCGTGATGCCTGATGCAGCTTGATCTCGGTGGGGCGATAGTGTTTTTCCATCAGTCTTTCTCTCCTCGATTCTGTTCGGCCTCAGGCCAGCCGCATAGGTGGCGGCAGACTAGATTGGCGAGCATTCCGATATGGTCGGGATGTTCGTTGAGGGCGGGGATGTAGGCGTATTCGCCGCCGCCGGCCTGTTGAAAATAGTGTCGGTTCTCTTCACCCAGCTCCTCCAGAGTCTCCAGGCAGTCGGCGGAGAAGCCGGGGCTGACCACATGCACCCGCTGCAGTCGTTCTGTCCCCCAGGCTTTCAGGGTGACATCGGTATAGGGTTTGATCCACTCCTGACGACCGAAGCGGGACTGGAAGCTTAGTGCCCACTCATCCTCATCCAGTCCGAGAGCCTCGGCGGTGCGGCGGGCGGTCTGCAGACACTCGCTGGGGTAGGGGTCGCCCTGGTCGGCATAGCTCTGGGGGATGCCGTGGAAGGAGAAGAGCAGCCGCTGCGGTTCCCCCTTGGCCTGGCGAAAGTGGCGGATGCTGTCGGCCAGCAGCTGAATGTAGTCGGCCTGATTCCAGTAGCGGTTGATGAAACGCAGCTCTGGCAGGCGGCGCCAGTGCTGTAGTTCGCTGGTCACGGCATCGAAAGTCGAGGCGGTGGTGGTGGCTGAATATTGCGGGTAGAGCGGCAGCACCAGCAGGCGCTGCAGGTTCTTTTTGCGTAGTCTCTCCAGTGCGTTGGCGATGGATGGGTTGCCGTAGCGCATCGCCAGTTCCAGCTCGACCTGGCTGTTGAGGCGCTGCTGCAGCCGGCTGCGCAGGGCGATCTCTTGTTGCCGTGAGATCTCCATCAGCGGTGAGCCCTGCTCACCCCAGACGCTGCGATAGGCGGCGGCGGAGCGTTTTGGCCGGGTGCGCAGGATGATGCCGTGCAGGATCAGCATCCACAGCAGCCGGGGTAGCTCTACCACCCGCGGGTCGCTGAGGAACTCGGCCAGATAGCGGCGCACGCTGGCGGTAGTGGGGGCGTCGGGAGTGCCTAGGTTGACCAGCAGCACACCAAGACGGCCTGCCCCATCGAGGGGTTGGTCTGATTGGTCTTTGTATTTCATGACACCCTATTCGTTGACCGCGGATGTGCGGATTTTTGCCTCAACCCGGGCCCGATTCAACAGCTGTTTGTCGAGGATTTTGGGGTAGAGGCGCCAGCAGCGCTCCACCTCGATGGCGCTCTTCACTGCCCGTTGCTCCAACTCTGCGCGCCAGGCATCGGGGATCTGTGGCAGTTGCAGCAGTCTTGGCGCCTTCCAGTCGAGGTACTCTTCGAACAGGGCGCAGTCATCTGGATGTTCCCAGGCGTCGCTCAGCGGCAGTGGTGGAAAGGCATCGGCCGATGGGCTGGATTGCCTGGCATCGCAGGCGAGCACAGGCTCTCCGGGCTGGCGCAGGAACCAGCCGCGCCGGTGATTCGGCCCAGCCCGGCCGCGCACCATCGCCTCCAGAATCGAGGCGTGCACCCGGGGATTATGGCTGTCGTTGTTTGGTACCTGTTTGCCACTCAGGGTGGGAGAGATGAAGGAGAAATCTCCCTGCTGGGCGGCGACCCAGCGGCTGGCCTCTATGCTCTGCCGGGATGCGTCAGTGACCACGCTGGCGAGCAAGGCGATGGGTTGAGCGCTGTTTTCGTCGAGGGACCAGAGTTCATAAGGATCACCTGGCGGGAAGGGCAGGTGCGGCAGGGCGAGCTGCAACGGTTCGATCAGCTGTGCGGCGGCATCGATCATCTGCTGGATGTCGAACAGGGGATTGATCGGCACCTGTTTTAGTCCCTTTGCGGCAGACCAGATGCCAAAGCGAAAGAAGGCCTTGTCGCCGAGCGGGGTGTTGGCCCAGAGCCCCTGGGGTTGGTGGCTCAGCACCTGGATCTCCCAGCGCCTGCCATCGGCGCTGAAGGCACGTGCATGGTCGCTTTCAAACACCTGCAGGGTACCGTTGAGCGGGTTGAGCCGGCGCAGGCAGTAGGCTTGTGGTTTTGGTTGATCCATCTCGGGCGATCCTAGCATGGGCCGCGGGGAGAGGCAGCGTTAGTCGGGACTGGACTTTTTGATATCGCTCAGGCCTATTCCCGCTATGCACAGATATCGTTTTGATAGGTTGTGGGTGAACGGATGATGCGGCGGCGTCCAGTCGTCGGTATCAGCGCCTGCCTGCTGGGGGAGCGGGTGCGCTACGACGCTCGAGAGAAGCGGGCCACAGTGATCATCGAGGGGCTATCAGGCCGGGTGGAGTGGCTGCCGGTCTGCCCTGAGGTGGGGGCCGGGCTGGGGGTGCCGCGGCCTGCGGTGCGGCTGGTGGGAGAGCCAGGCAGGGCGCGGGCGGTTGGTGTCGAAGTGCGCACACTGGATGTGACAGAACGGTTGCTGGTGTTTGCGGCCGACTGGCTTGAACAGGTCAGTCGGCTTGATGGTTTCATCCTCAAGAGCCGCTCGCCCAGCTGTGGTCTGCACTCCACCCCTCATTACCCATCTGGTCAGTTCGGTGCCGGTCTGTTTGCCGATCAACTGCGTCGGGCCCTGCCTGCCCTGCCATTGCGAGAGGAGTCTGAGTTGGTTACCCCGGAGCAGCAGGAGTCGTTTCTGGCAGAAGTGATAAGGCATTCAAAATTACCATGATTTAATTACGGGATTTTGTCGTCTAAAATTGTGGGAGCTGATCCCGATAAGCCAAATGATATTTGGCTCACTCTGCTGTACGTGATGGAAGCACGATTTCAATTCACCATCTTCGCTCTGTTGATGACCTGCCTGCCGCTACAGTGCGGTGCTGTTGAGCTCGCTGCCAACAGCGGGAATTCAATCAGGACTCTCTCCCGCGCCACGCTTCGTAGCATCTTCACTATGCGCATGACCGAGTGGCCAGATGGCACTCCGGTCCGGGTGTTTGTACTGGGAGACAAGGTGCCGCTGCATGTGGAGTTCACCAAGCAGGTGTTGGGGGTGTTTCCCCACCAGTTGCGCCGCGCCTGGAACCGGCGCATCTACTCAGGTACGGGGCAGGCGCCGATCCGCGTGGGATCGGAGGCGGAGATGTATCTGCGGTTGTCGGTAACCCCGGGAGCTATCGGTTATCTGTCGGAAGGGCTGGTTGATGGGGAGGTCCGGACCATTGAGATCGAATAATCCTCTGACATTGGTCCTGTTGCTGTTCCTTCTTACCGGGCAGATGCAGCTCTGCGCCGCCGGGAGCCTTTTCGATGATGATTCGCCGTTGCAGATCCACGGCTTTCTCACCCAGGGCTATGTGAAGACCAGCGACAATAGTTTCTTTGGTAACAGTGAAGATGGCAGTACTGAGTTCCGCGAGATTGGCGTCAATCTCTCCTATCGCATCAGCCCGAAACTTATGGCTTCCGGACAGCTGTTGTCGCGTCGTGCCGGCGGCATGTATGACGGCTCACCGGCGGTCGACTATGCGCAGTTCGACTATTCGCCCTATATCTCTGAGACTGGGCGCGCCGGCATTATTGTCGGGCGCTACAAGAATGTGCTGGGTTTCTACAACGACACCCGTGATGTGGCCTCCACCCGGCCCAGCATCTTCCTGCCCCAGGTCATCTATTGGGACCGGGTGCGCAATACGGTGCTCTCCAACGATGGCATACGGCTCTATGGAGAGCTTCATCAGGGCGACCATAGTCTCTATCTGAACTTTGGTTCAGGTAAATCGCTGATCGATGAGAACATGGAGTCAACCTATCTGATCAACGATTTTAATCCGGACCTGAGCCAGCAGGGGCTCAATCTAATCGGTCGTCTACTCTACGAATGGCAGGGTGGGCGGCTGCGTATAGCATTGAGTGGTGTAAAGCTCGATCTGAATGGCACGATGTCAGGTCTGCCCTCGCCATTGCCTCCAACCCTCAGCGGTAGTCTGGGGATCGAGTACTGGCTCGCCTCTGCGCAGTACAACGAAGGCCCCTGGAGCCTGACCCTGGAATATATGCAGGAGCCCCTCGAATACAGTGGCTTTGGCTCGATTCTAGACAGCAACAACACAACGGTTGATGGTTACTACCTGCAGGGGAGTTACCGTCTTGCCGCTGACTGGGAACTGCTGCTGCGCTATGAAGAGGGCCACTTTGACAAGGATGACCCCGACGGCAGCGGGCGCAGTGCGATATTTGGCCGGCCGGCCCACACCAGCTTTAGTAAGTTGACCACCCTGGGTCTGTTGTGGGAACCGACAGAGCAGTTGATCCTGCGCGCTGAATACGGCCGTGCGAATGGCACCATGTTCCTCTCAAGTGTCGAGAATCCAGATCTGCTCTCGATGACGCAGCACTGGAATATGTTCAGTCTGCTGGTCTCATATGGTTTTTAGGCACCATGGCAGGACAGGCAAAAGAGAGCGCTCGATTTTTTAGCCTCAAATGGAAGGCGGGACTCCTCTTCAGTCTGATCCTGATTGGCGTCAATGGCGGACTGGCGGCGCTCGGCTATCTGCAGTTACAGCACCAGTTTGTCCAACATCAGCGTGAGATCAATCAACAGCAGGCCGAGGAGTTGCGGGCCCTGGTGCTGGATCGCTTTCAGCAATTGGAGCAGGTGGCAGCCCTGACCCCGGTGATTGCTGCCAGCCAGTCGGGCGAAAGCAGGCTGGCAAAACGGCTGGAGATGGTGTTTGAACAGAATGCGGCAACCCTGGAAATCGACTGGGGGCTCGACTTCGCCGCCTTCTTCTCCAGCAGCGGGGAGCCGCTCTACCACTGGCAGTCAGAGCAGACCCTGGCGTACTTCAAGCCGCAGGTCGCACAGGTCAACCGCACTCAGCAGCCATTCCATTGGATCGACTGCCAGCGGGGCTGCCGGCAGTTTGTGGCGGAGCCCCTGCTCGACCGGGCGGAGTATGCCGGTGTGACCCTGCTGGGACGGCCAATCTCAGACCTGATCCTCGCCTTCAATAGCATCACCGGCGCCGATATCGCGCTCCTCAGTCAATCAGCCCAGCCGGGTCCTGATCCGCTCGCGGGGACGCTGGCGGCCCATTGGGGAGTGGGGGTGGTTGCACGCTCCCAGGCAGATCAGCTGCTGCCGATGCTCAACGCGGCGGCATCCCGGATCGCGCTGACGCAGTTGCAGGAGGAGCCGCAACAGCTAACATACGCCGGCAACCGCTATGCCCTGCAGATCGTTCCGCTGAGTGCCAGCAGTGGTGTGCACAGGCCGCAGTTTCTGATCATCAACGACATCACCCGCTCGGTTGAACAGATCGAGCACTCGATCCGTACTGCCGTCATCGCCGGGCTGCTGGGGCTGTTGTTGTCGGAGGCCGTGCTGTTGCTCCTGCTGTGGAGCCCGATGCGGCGCCTGCGTCTGTTGTCGCGAGCCCTTCCGCTGCTGGCGCAGAATGCCTTTGCCGAGGTGCAGCACAAGCTGGCAAGGCCGATAAAGTGGATTGCCGCCGACGAGATTGATGTGGCGGGAGGCGCTGTACTCGATCTTGCCGCACGGCTTGAGGCACTGAATCTTGAGGTCAGGAAGCGCGCCATCAGCCTGATCGAACGCAGCGAAGAGCTGGCGCGTGAGCGCGATTTTGTCACCAGCCTGTTGCATAACGCCCAGGTGGTGATTCTCACCCAAGGCAGTCAAGGCCAGCTGTTGTCGATCAACCCCGAAGGTGAGCGGGTGTTCGGCTGTCGGGAGGAGCAGGCGGGCAAACTGAGTTTCCTCGAACTGATCGAAGTAGCAGGGGAGATGGATGACCCGGAGCCCTATCTGCAGCGGCTCAAACGGGGAGAGATCGATGTCTATCAGCATGACAGCCGGGTTGTGTCAGACGACGGCCGCCAGTTCAGCATCTCCTGGGTCCACTCGCGGCTGCCCGCCAAAGATGCCGATGATTTGCCGCTGCTGCTTTCGATCGGCCTGGATGTAACCGAGCGTAAGGTGGCGGAGAGGAACCTGGCGTGGCTGGCCGACCACGATCCCCTCACCGAGCTGTTCAATCGCCGTCGTCTGGTCGCTGAGCTGGAACGCCTGCTGGAGCGTTCCGAGCGCTATGATGAGAGTGGCGCGTTGCTCTTCATCGACCTAGATCAGTTCAAGTATGTCAACGACATCAGCGGCCATCAGGCCGGCGACGCGCTGCTCAAGATCATTGCCCGGCAACTGGCACAGGCCACCCGCAGCAGTGACATCCTAGCGCGCATTGGTGGTGATGAGTTTGCCATGCTGCTGCCGAATGCGGATGTCAGCGCGGCGGTGGATGTGGCTGGCAAGTTGCTGGATGTGATGAAGGGGATTGAACTGCCGAGCAAGGAGGCCAGCCAGAGGATCTCCGCCAGTATCGGGGTGGTGCTGTTCCCCGATCATGGCGTCAATCTGCAGGATCTGATGGCGAATGCAGATCTGGCGATGTATCAGGCCAAGGAGCGCGGCCGCGACCGCTGGCACCTGTTCGCCCAGGATGAGCAGATCCGCGAACAGATGAGCGACAGCGTCTCTTTGAAGGGCAAGATCGAGTGGGCGCTGGCGGAGGGTGGATTCTTGCTCCACTACCAGCCGATCATGGAGATCGCCTCACGGCGTATCTCCCACTATGAGGTGCTGCTACGGCTGCGGGAGGCGGATGCTCGCATTGTTATGCCTGGTGACTTTATCCCGGTGGCCGAGAAGACTGGGCTGATCCACAGCATCGATCGCCTGGTGCTGCGCGAGGCGATCAACCGGCTGGCTGAGCTGGGTAAGGCTGGGCAGCAGTTGATCAACCTTTCGGTCAACCTGTCGGGTTGGGCGGTCGATGATCCGGAGTTGTTGCCGTTGCTGAAACAGCTGCTGCAGCTGCGCGGTGTGAGGCCACAGCAGCTGGTGTTTGAGATCACCGAAACGGCGGCGTTGGCCGACATGGCCGCCGCTGAGAGTTTTATCCGTGAGCTGCAGGAGCTGGGCTGCCGCTTCGCCATGGATGACTTCGGTGTCGGTTTCTCCTCCTTCTACTATCTGCGCGAGCTGCCGCTGGACATCGTCAAGATCGATGGCTCTTTCATCCGCCAGCTGCCGCAGAACCGCAAGGATCAGGTGTTCGTCAAGGCGTTGGTTGAGATGGCCTCTGGACTAGGCAAAAAGACCATCGCCGAGTTTGTTGAAGATGAGGCGACCCTGCACATGCTCGAAGAGATTGGGGTCGACTATGCGCAGGGCTACTTCATCGGCCGGCCGCAGGCGGAGATCGAACTGCCGACCGGATAGGGGCCAGCGGCGCAGCCGGGGTTGTTTTTTTCGCCGCGGGGGAAAAGACTAGGGCTCGATGCACAACATGCAGAGAGGGCAGCGATGAGCGGCGGAAAAAATCTATTGATCACCGGCAATAGCAGCGGACTGGGCGAGGCGTTGACCCGCTTCTATTTGGCGCAGGGCTGGAACGTCTACGGTTGCAGCCGGCGGGGCTGTGCGGAACAGGCCGAGCCGCTGCAGGATATCCACTGCGACCTGAGTGACTTTGATGCCATCCCAGGCATGATGGATGTGTTGCTGGAACCCGCCGAGGGGCTCGACCTGGTGATCCTCAACGCCGGCATCTTGGGTGAGCTGGAGGCATTCCATAAGGTCTCGCTAGAGGATGCGCGGCAGGTGATGGACGTCAACCTCTGGGCCAACAAGGTGATCCTCGACTGGCTGCAGGGTTGGGACAAGCCGCTGCGTCAGATCGTCGCCATCTCCTCCGGTGCGGCGGTCAACGGCAGCAAGGGCTGGGCCGGCTATGCCCTCTCCAAAACGGCGCTCAACATGCTGATCAAGCTCTACGCCCATGAATTTCCCGCCAGCCATCTGAGTGCACTGGCGCCGGGGCTGATTGACACTGGCATGATGGAGTATCTCTGCAGCCAGCCTGATCCGGCAGAGTTCCCGGCGGTGCAGCGGCTGCGCGACTCTCGCGACACCGGGGGCACACCCCCAGCCGATGAGGCCGCGGCACGGATCGCCGCTGCAATCCCCCATCTTTACGACTATCCCAGCGGGGAGTTTGTTGATATCCGCACAATGTGAATAGGTCAGTCAGTGGCTGATACCATTTTGATAATGCCGGGAGCACACTCCATGCCCAGACCTTTTCTGCACAACCCTGTCGAAGCTGACTGCACCGCAGCGATGTCGTGGACGCGCCTGTTGTTGATCGCGATGGTCCTGTTGGCCTGCTCCCATCAGGCCCTCGCCCTCGAGGTGAATATCACCCCTGAGCTCGGTGAGTTCCAGGTCGAGCATGCGGGTAAGCCGCTGACTATCAGACGCAACCAGGATACCGAGGCGATGCTCGAATTCGACTTCGCCCGTACCTCCCGGCCCTGTCCGCCGTTCTGCGCTCAGCCGATGCAGCTGGCGGCGGGGGTGGAGACCATCGGTGAAGTGGAGTTGGTCGAGTTCATGCGGACGCGACTGGCTGATGGCTCCGGCCTGTTGATCGATGCTCGCACCTCCGACTGGTACGAGCGCGGCACCATCCCCGGCTCCATCAACCTGCCGTTCACCCAGCTCAACCCCAGCCAGGGCGCGGATGATCTGACCCTGGAGGATTCGCTGGCCCGGCTTGGGGTAGAGCTAAAGGACGATGGCTGGGACTTTTCCGCGGCGAAATATTTGGTGCTCTGGTGCAATGGCCCCTGGTGCGGCCAGTCTCCCACCGCCATCAAAGGGTTGCTGAGCATCGGCTACCCGGCCGAGAAGATCCTCTACTATCGCGGCGGTATGCAGCTGTGGCAGATCTTTGGCCTGCCGGTTGTGGTTCCGGAGTGAGCCTGAAGCACGCTCTTCTCGATCTGGCATAATCTCTTCGGTTCGGCGCTGGCGGGTTTCTGGGGGTGCCGTCGTACTTCGAGCCCATGGCGCAGTCGTTTATACTGAGCCCCCCACCAAAACAGGATCAGCCAGATGGAGACAGCTCCAGAGAAACCGAAAAAGCGCAGCCGCGGCATCTATCTGTTGCCCAACCTGTTTACTACTGCAACCCTGTTTGCCGGCTTCTACGCGATCCTCGCAGCGATGAATGATCGCTTTGAAGCGGCGGCGATTGCGATCTTTGTGGCGATGCTGATGGACGGGCTGGATGGCCGGGTGGCGCGCATGACCAACACCCAGACCGCGTTTGGCGCAGAGTACGACAGCCTTGCCGACATGGTGGCGTTTGGGTTGGCACCGTCGTTGGTGATCTATCTCTGGGCTCTTACCGACCTGGGTAAGCTGGGCTGGATCTCGGCCTTTGTCTACACTGCCGGTACGGCGCTGAGGTTGGCCCGTTTCAACACCCAGATTGGGGTGGCGGACAAACGTTACTTTCAGGGGCTGCCGAGCCCCTCAGCGGCCGCAATCATCGCCGGCAGCGTCTGGCTGGGTGTCGATTACGGGATCGCCGGGGGTGCCGTCGAATGGCTGGTGGCGCCGCTGACTATCGTGGTTGGGCTGCTGATGGTGAGCAATGTGCGCTACAACAGCTTCAAAGAGATCGACTTCCACGGCAAAGTCCCCTTCATCGTGCTGGTGGTGGTGATGCTGGGTTTTGCGATCCTGCTCGCCAAGCCGCCGGTGGTGCTGTTTCTGATCTTCTTCGTCTACGCTATCTCCGGACCGGTAATGACCCTGAGCCAATTGCGCGAGTGGCGCTCCCGGCGGACGGCCGGTGCGGAGGGTGAAGTGGCCGAGCCACAGAAGCCTGAAAAGAAGGGCTGAGTTTGGTTTGTGGCAGATTGCCTAGACGCTTGCCTGGACGGTTGGCAATACTGGGGGCTTGGGTTATATTCGAAGCCTCTTGAGCGGACACTCGATTGATGAATCAGATTGCGCATCACAAGCTGTTTGACCTGCCCTTCCAGGGGGCGGTGTCTGCTGCGCGTCTGACTGACCTCCTCTTTTCTCTGTTGCTGCGACTGCTGCCCTGAGGGGCATGCAACTGACGATGCCCCGGCGGGGGCCAGAATCTACGCCACAACTAGAGCAACATCCCAATCGACAGAATTAAACCTGTGGCGTATTCCAGTCAGGCGCGTCATAGATGGAGTTGAAGCATGAGCAACCCAGACAGATTGATCATTTTTGATACCACCCTTCGAGATGGTGAGCAGAGCCCCGGTGCCTCGATGACCAAAGAGGAGAAGGTGCGCATCGCCAAGGCGTTGGAGAAGCTGCGGGTGGACGTGATCGAGGCCGGTTTCCCGATCGCCAGCCAAGGTGATTTTGAGGCGGTGCAGGCGGTGGCCTGCGCGATCAAGGACTCCACCGTGTGCGGCCTGGCGCGCGCCTTGGACAAGGATATCGAGCGCGCCGGCGAGGCGCTGAAAGAGGCCAACTCAGGGCGTATCCATACCTTCATTGCCACCTCGCCGATCCATATGGAGCAGAAGCTGCGCATGTCGCCGGATCAGGTGGTAGAGCAGGCGGTGGCGGCGGTCAAGCGGGCGCGCAACTACACCGACGACGTGGAGTTCTCCGCTGAGGATGCAGGCCGTTCCGAGCTCGACTTTCTGTGCCGGATCTTCGAGGCGGTAATCGATGCCGGTGCCACCACCCTCAATGTGCCCGATACCGTGGGCTATGCGATGCCGGATCAGTTTGGCGAGACCATCCGTGCCCTGCGCGAGCGTATCCCCAATGCGGACAAGGCGATCTTCTCGGTGCACTGCCACAATGACCTCGGGCTGGCGGTGGCCAACTCCCTGGCGGCGGTGGCCAACGGCGCACGTCAGGTGGAGTGCACCATCAACGGCCTCGGCGAACGGGCCGGCAATGCCTCCCTGGAGGAGGTGGTGATGGCGGTGCGCACCCGTGCCGACTACTTCACCTGCAACAGCGGCCTGGATGCCACCCAGATCGTCGCCTGCTCCAAGCTGGTCTCCAATATCACCGGCTTTCCGGTGCAGCCGAACAAGGCGATCGTCGGCGCCAACGCCTTCGCCCACGAGTCGGGTATCCATCAGGATGGTGTGCTCAAGTCCCGCGAGACTTACGAGATCATGCGTGCCGAGGATGTGGGCTGGAGCCGGAACCGGATGGTGTTGGGCAAGCACTCCGGGCGCAACGCCTTCCGCTCCCACCTGGATGAGTTGGGCATCAGCTTCGGCTCCGAGGAGGAGCTGAACGCCGCCTTCTCCCGTTTCAAGGATATCGCCGACAAGAAGCATGAGATCTTCGATGAGGATCTGCAGGCGTTGGTCACCGATGCAGCGACCAAGGCGAAGAACGAGCGGGTCAAGCTGGTCTCGCTGAAGGTCTGCTCCGAGACCGGCGAGACCCCCCACGCCGATGTGGTGATCTGCATCGACGGCGAGGAGCGTGCCGACAGCGCCGCTGGCGGTGGCCCGGTGGATGCCGCCTTCAAGGCGATCGAAGCGCTGGTCAATAGCGAAACCGAGCTGCTGCTCTACTCGGTCAACAACATCACCAGCGGCACCGATGCCCAGGGCGAGGTGACAGTGCGGCTGGAGCGTGGCGGGCATATCGTTAACGGTCAGGGAGCCGACACCGACATCGTGATCGCCTCCGCCAAGGCCTATATCAACGCGGTGAACAAGATTATGGAGCCGGTGGAGAAGGCGCACCCGCAGGGCGGTGATGTCTGATCCGGGGAGGCCCTGATGTCGATGGATGAGGCGACTCGCCGGCGCTATCTCGAGACCATTGGGATCACGGTGTGGCAGCGCCGTGACTCCCTGACGGAGCTTCAGCCTGAACCGGCTGAGCCGCCTGCGTTGGACAAGCCACAGCTCGCTTCGCCGCCCGCGCCAGATCCGGTCGTGGCCCCGCCTGCGGAAAGTGGAGAGATGCCGCCCGCCTGGCTCGACGAGGCCCCGCCGTTGGAGGGGAACTGGGAGCCGCTGGAGATCGAGCCGGTGGTGCCGGAGGAGGCTTATCAGGCTTCGCCTGCCGAGTCGGATGTGGCCGGGCTCGACTGGCCTGCCCTGGAAAAACGGGTCAAAGGATGCCGTCTCTGTCAGTTGCGCGAGGGTTGCACCCAGACCGTGTTTGGTGTTGGTAACCGCCAGGCCGATCTGCTGATTATCGGCGAGGCGCCGGGTGCCGACGAGGATCGTCAGGGCGAGCCCTTCGTCGGTCGTGCCGGTCAGCTACTTAACGAGATGCTGCTGGCGATGGGTCTCAAGCGCCAGCAGGTCTTCATCGCCAATATCCTCAAGTGCCGACCGCCGGGCAACCGCGATCCACGATCGGAGGAGGCGCTTAAATGCGAGCCCTATCTGCTGCGCCAGATCGCCCTGATTCGTCCGCGGGTGATCCTCTCGGTGGGACGCATCTCGGCGCAGAATCTGCTCAAGACCGAGATCGCCGTGGGCAAGCTGCGTGGCCGCATCCATAACTTTGGCAGCAGCGCGATCCCACTGGTGGTGACCTATCACCCGGCCTACCTGCTGCGTTCACCGGAGCAGAAGGGCAAAGCCTGGGCCGACCTGCAGTTGGCACTGTCAGTATTGCGTGGGGTCGCCCGGTGAGTACCCAACTGCAGGACCCGCTGCTCGATCTGCGGCCGATGCAGGCAGAGGATTTGGAGCAGGTATTACAGATCGAGCAGCGCGTCTACCCCTTCCCCTGGACCCTCGGCATTCTGCGCGACTGCCTCAAGGTGGGATACTGCTGCTGGGTGGTGACAGTGGATCAGCAGATTGTTGGCTACGGGGTGATGTCGGTGGTGGTGGACGAGTGCCACCTGCTCAACATCTGTATCGACCCCGGCTGGCAGCGGCTTGGACTGGGGCGCAGACTGGTCGAACGGCTGCTGCAACTGGGGCGGCAGCATGGCGCCGAGGCGGCCTACCTGGAGGTGCGCGAGAGCAACCGCCCGGCGCACCGGCTCTATCGGCAGATCGGTTTCGTCGAGGTGGGGCGGCGGCGCGACTACTACCCGGCCATCGGCGGGCGTGAGGATGCGCTGCTGCTGACCCTGTCTTTCTGAGCGAACGGGCCGGGGGCTCGCAGCAGTGCCTATTGCGCTATAATGCTCTGTTTTCCCGACCCGATTCAGCACCATGTCAGACGAACTGCTCGAACAACTCAGCCGGCGGCGCACCTTCGCTATCATCTCCCATCCGGATGCCGGTAAGACCACTCTCACCGAGAAGCTGCTGCTCTACGGCGGCGCGATCCAGATGGCGGGTACGGTGAAGGGGCGCAAGGCGGCGCGCCACGCCACCTCCGACTGGATGGAGATGGAGAAGGAGCGCGGCATCTCGGTGACCTCCTCGGTGATGCAGTTCCCCTACCGCAACGAGATCGTCAACCTGCTTGACACTCCCGGCCACGAGGACTTCTCAGAGGATACCTATCGCACCCTCACGGCGGTGGACTCGGCCCTGATGGTGATCGACGTGGCGAAGGGCGTGGAGGAACGCACCATCAAGCTGATGGAGGTCTGTCGCATGCGTGACACCCCCATCCTCACCTTCGTCAACAAGCTCGATCGGGAGGGGCGCGACCCGCTGGAGATCCTGGACGAGATCGAGGATGTGCTGAAGATTCAGTGCGCGCCGGTCTCCTGGCCGATCGGCATGGGCAAGCGTCTGAAGGGGGTCTACGATCTGCGTTCCGACACCACCCATCTGTTCAGTGCCACCCACGGCGGTAAGATCCAGCTGGGCGAGGTGATCGAGGGACTCGACAACCCCAAACTGGATGAGATGATCGGCGACATGGCTGATGAGTTGCGTGAGGAGATCGAACTAGTGCGCGGCGCCTCCAATGAGCTGGATCTGGAGGCCTACGCCCGCGGCGAGCAGACTCCGGTCTTCTTTGGCTCGGCGATCAATAACTTCGGTGTCAAGGAGTTGCTCGACGCCTTCGTTGAGTACTCCCCATGCCCATTGTCGCGCAACACCCAGCAGCGCGAAGTGGCACCGTCGGAGAAGAAGTTCACCGGGTTTGTGTTCAAGATCCAGGCGAATATGGACCCACAGCACCGTGACCGGGTCGCCTTCCTGCGGGTTTGCTCCGGTAGTTACCGCAAGGGCATGAAGATGAAGCATGTGCGCATCGGCAAGACGGTGCAGGTGAGCAACGCCATCACCTTCCAGGCCGACCAGCGCAAGCACGTGGAGGAGGCCTGGCCCGGCGACATCATCGGCCTGCACAACCACGGCACGATCCAGATCGGTGATACTTTCACCGAGGGCGAAGAGCTGAAATACGAGGGCATCCCTTACTTTGCGCCAGAGCTGTTTCGCCGGGTGGTGCTGAAAGATCCGCTGCGGCAGAAGGCGCTGCTGAAGGGGGTGCTGCAGCTCTGCGAGGAGGGCGCCACTCAGGTGTTTCGGCCGCTGAAGAACAACGATCTGATCCTCGGCGCGGTGGGCGTGCTGCAGTTTGAGGTGGCGGTGCAGCGCCTGAAGGGCGAGTACAACGTGGAGGCGATAGTTGAGTCGGTCAGCGTCGCCACCACCCGCTGGGTGGAGTGCGATGACGAGAAGATGTTGCAAAAATTCAAGGAGAAGAACCAGGCAAACTTGGCTCTCGACGGCGACGATCAGCTGGTCTATCTGGCGCCGACCCGGGTCAACCTGAGCCTGGCGGAGGAGCGCTGGCCCGAGGTGCGCTTCCTCGCCACCCGCGAGCTTTAGAAGCGGGGGACGCTAGGGGAGGCGGTGCGTCGATGGGACCCGTCACCAGCTGAAGCCTGCCGATGGGATATTTTCTCACCACGATTCTATTTGGAGGAACAAGATGGAAACCACAAGGGTTGAAGAGCTCATCCGCGCCGGGCTGTCGGGTGCTGAGGTGACAGTGACGGGTGATGGTCGCCACTTTGAGGCGGTGGTGATCAGCGCCGAGTTTGCGGGGAAATCCCTGATCCAGAAACACCGCATGGTGCTGGCGACGGTGCAGGAACAGATCGCCAATGATGAGCTGCACGCGCTCTCTATCAAGAAGGCCTGTACCCCCGAGGAGTGGTAGGCGCAGCAAGGCTGAATTTGCCTGCTGGCTGGTTTCAAGGACCTGGAGCATTTGAAAAATGAACGGGGGACCCCATAATTAAAGTACAAGGTAAGTCGATTCGGCCCTTTTCCATTTGCTAGGAGGTATGCCATGTTCCTGATGCAGAAAAACACGGAAAAGCTGGTTGAGGTGCTGACGCAGGTTGATCTCTTCGACCCCAACCACACGGAGATCGTCGGTCGTATGCATGCCGGCGAAGAGATGCAGGATCCGGAAAGCTTCACCAAAGGTGATCTAATCTTTCCTTCCGGAGAGACGCTGCCGAGGTGCTGGACAGATGTCCGCTATCGTGAGCATTAGAGAGTTTCACAGTTGAATCCAAGGGCCGGGGGGCAGCAATGTCCGCCGGTTTTTTTGTCTCTGCGTGTTGCAGATTTTCCCCATTGCCTGCCTTCTAATCGGAAAAATACGCTGACAACGCAGCGCACAAAACGACTGAAACTGCTACAGGCTCGATGCTTGGCTCGGACCTCCATCGCTGTTTGGAAGACTCCCTTTTAACTTCCGCCATTACTGCATTCAGAATGAAATGCATCGATCGCTACAGGTGGTATCAGAGGGTATTTCACCCCTGGTTCGGGGTGTGGTGGATCAGGCGGGAAACCAAATTGGGAAGCAGATATGTTGAAGTGTAGAAGAGTGTTATCGAACGGGACCAGGCTGGCGCTTACAGTGCTGCTCCTGTTTGGTCTGAGCGCCTGTGGCGGTGGCAGTGTGAGCGAGACTGCCGCAACGGCGGTTAGTAGCAGCCAGCCTGATGCCTCTTCCGGCACTGATTTAAGTGGCGAGTCAGGCGGCACCGCGGCAACGATGCCCGCGTCCCTCGCCTCCGGCACCGCCGGGCGCTCCTACGAAGTCGAGTTGCAGGCATCCACGCTCGTCAGCGGCATGAGCTGGAGTGTCTCCAGCGGTATGCCGCCGGGACTCACATACGCGCCAGGCGCCACTGCAGATCGCCTGCGCATCTCCGGTATACCGAATCAGGCGGGAACCTATGAGTTCACCGTCAGCATCTTGGCCAATGGTGAGATCAGCAGCAGCCGGTTTCGGATTGTTGTTGATGCAGGCACAAGCACAGCGCTGAGTGTAGATGCCAGTGGTGTCGGTCAGGCCACCCTGGGGACAGCCTACAGCGCTAATATCACCGGCAGTGGTGGTGAAGGCAGCTACAGTTGGTCGCTCAGCGGTACGTTGCCGGCGGGCCTGAGTTGGGCGGAGGCGGCGGATAATCTCTCCATCGATATTACTGGCACACCGACCCAGGCTGGCCAGTTCCAGTTCGCTGTTAATTTGCAGACAGCGGGCGATAGCGTCAGTGAGACGCTCAGCATCACAGTGGTTGAGACGATCGAGCCAGTGGCCCTGACCACCAGTTTGGTACCGGCGGCCACCAAGGACAGCGCCTACAGTACCACCCTGCAGGCGAGCGGTGGCGTTGCTCCGTTCAGCTGGAGCATCAGCAGCGGCACGCTGCCGGCGGGCCTGAGCCTGGATAGCTCCTCCACTCTGGCCAGCGTCAGCCTCTCCGGTACCCCCACTGAGAGCGGCAGCTACAGCTTCAGCGTGCAGGTGACTTCTGATGGCCAGAGCGCCAGCCGCGACTATCAGTTGACTGTGGCTGATGGTGGTACGACTGGTGGTGGCAGCAGTGATATCGAAGGCTTTGGTCGAAACACTCTCGGCGCGCTGAGTTCACCGACTGGTTATGAGACCTATGTGGTGACCTCGCTGGCAGACAGTGGCCCGGGTACTCTGCGGGATGCGATCTCCCAGGAGAAGCGACTGATCCAGTTCGCGGTGGCGGGTGAAATCAATCCGCAGACCGATATCCTGATCAAGAAGCCCTATATCACCATCGATGGTGCGAGCGCACCTGCGCCGGGCATCACCCTCAAGAAGACCCAGCGGATGGGCGGTGCGTTGATCGTTGGCGGTACCCACGATGTGGTGATCCAGCATATCCGGGTTTGGGGTGCTTACAAGGCGGGTGATGGCACAGTCAACAATGCCGGCACCCTCGGCATTGATGGTGACTGGGATCCTGACTATGTGGCGCGCAATATCGTGCTTGATCACATCACTGCACGCAACGCCACCGACTCCGGTCCTGATATCTGGGGCGAGGTGCAGGATGTGACGGTCTCCTGGAACCTGATCTTCCACAACTATCATCCGACCACCATCTCGCACTACCCGTCGCCCTACCAGACGCGGCAGCGGATCTCGATGCACCACAATGTCTATGCGGAGAATGGCGAGCGCAATCCGCAGATCCGTGGTGATGTGCAGGAGCTGGACTATGTCAACAACATCGTCTATGGCTGGGGATGGGCAAATGTGGGCTGCTACGGCATCCGTATCAAGAATGACTGGGCAAATGGCGAGCCCCAGTCCAATCTCAACATCGTCAACAACCACTTCCTCACCGGTCCGGCGGGTCGCTGCGATGATTCGGCGCTGATCTACGGTTGGGATCCGGGTCCGGACCAGTACGATGGTGGTCCGAGTGGCACCCCTGAGCAGGGCACGGTGATCGACACGAGTCGTATGGGCTCCCTCTGGGTCAACGGAAATATCCTGCCCAGCGCCAACCGGGACCACTACTCGACCATTGCCCAGCCGCTGTTTATCCCCTCTGAGGCGCAGGTCACCACCTGGCCGGCGAGTGAGCTACGGGATCGGGTGCTGCCCGGGGTGGGGATGAAGTTTCGCGATGCGGAGGAGCAGGCGCTGCTTAACGATATCAAAAACTCCGCTCCCTGAACGCAGCAGCCTTGAGGAGATAAAAGCGTCACCGATTGGTGGCGCTTTTTTTTGGCACAGCCAAGCGTGGGATCAGGCTGCCGAGCAGTTCTGGCTGAAATCGGAGCTGCATGCGATCTGTTTGAGTATCGGGTCAGTTCTGTAGCGCCTTCGGTAAGGAAAAGACCACCTCTTCGGTCTTTCCGGCCCCCTCATTGATCTGATCGGCACCCCACTCCTGTAGTCGCTCGAGTACTCGTTCTACTAGCACTTCCGGGGCTGAGGCGCCGGCGCTAACGCCGATCCGGGCCTTCCCCGCGAGCCAGCTACGGTCGATATCTTCCGCGCCATCGATCAGATAGGCGGGGGTGGAGTGTTTTTTTGCAATTTCGCACAAGCGGTTGGAGTTTGAGCTGTTGGGAGAACCGACTACCAGCACCAGATCGCACTGCTCCGCCAACTCTTTCACCGCATCCTGACGGTTCTGGGTGGCGTAGCAGATGTCGTTTTTCTTCGGCCCCTCGATGTTGGGGAATCGCTGCTGCAGCGCCGCGATCACCAGCGCCGTGTCATCTATCGAGAGGGTGGTCTGGGTGACGAAGGCGACCCGCGATGAGTCGCTGATCTGTAATTGCTCCACATCTGAGGGGGTGACCACCAGGTGGATGCGCGCGGACTCCTCCTTGCTCCGACACTGTCCCATAGTTCCTACTACCTCCGGGTGGCCGCGATGACCGATCAGGATCACCTCATAGCCATCCCGGCAGCGTCGTGCCACCTCCAGATGGACCTTGGTCACCAGTGGGCAGGTCGCGTCGAAGATCCGCAGATCGCGCCGCTGTGCCTCCTGGCGCACTGTCTGGGAGACGCCGTGGGCGCTGAAGATCACCGTGTTGCCGTCGGGGATGTCGGAAAGTTCATCGACAAAGATGGCGCCGCGCTGGCGTAGACTCTCCACCACAAAGCGGTTGTGCACCACTTCGTGACGCACATAGATCGGGGCGCCGAGCATGTCGAGGGCGCGCTGTACGATCTCGATGGCGCGGTCGACGCCGGCACAGAAACCGCGGGGATTGGCAAGGATGATTTTAGACATGGTCGTTTCGTTGAGTATCAGTTATCGCGGTTGTCCGGGAGGGGGTTCTGCACCTGCAGGATTTTCACCCGGAAGTGGAACTCTCGTCCGGAGAGAGGATGGTTGAAGTCGACCCGCACACTGTCACCGTTGCACTCCAGTACCACTCCAGCGATCTCATCGCCGGCGGGGGTGACGAAGCCCACCAGGGTCTCGGGCTCGGCCGATACCCCCTCGGGAAATTCGCTCAGCGGGATCGGTTGGATCTTCGCCGCGTCGCGCGGGCCGAACACATCGTCTCCCGAGACCAGCAGGCTCTGATCCGCTCCCACGCTGAGGCCGTAGACCGCCAGTTCCAGGGGGCGGGCCAGGGTGCCGTCTCCGACAGTGAACTGGAGCGGTTGCTCGTCGAAGGTGGAGACTACCTCGGTGCCGTCGGGAAGGCTCATAGCATAGTGCATCTCCACCCGGCTGCCGTGGGTGATGGCGCCTGCGGGCAGTTGATCCGGATCAGTCATGGGTCTGTTCCGCATGAATCTCGTGCATCAGCGGCAGCTCAAGGCCGAGACGCTGGCCGTGCTCCAGCGCCCGGGTGAGTCGCGCCGGTGCGCTACGGCCCATACATTTGTGTTCAGGGTCGCCGTCGAAGGCGCGCTTCATCGACTGGATCAGCGCTTCGCGGTCGAACTGTGCACCGCTGAGCGCCTCTTGCAGATCGATTACCTCATTGGCTAGCTGGCGGCAGAAGCCCTGGTGCTCTTGCCAGAGCTCCCCCACGGTGCCGCCAGTACGCAGACCGGCGATGTTGCTGGTGAGGATGTAGAGGTTCTTCAGCACCAGCTCAAACAGCAGTTCTGCGTCGTTTTGCAAGATGCGGGTGGGGATATCCAGCGCGCCCAGCGCGTCGGCGATCAGTCCCGCCCGGGGGCCATAGAGCGGTGAAGGGATGATCACCTTGGTATCCATCCCCTTCTTCTTCTCAAACCAGACTGAGATCACGGTGGGGTGCTCAATCCCCGCCCAGTCGGCTGGTAGCAGTTCGTTCTGCAGTAGACAGAGTCGATCTTTCCAGACGCTTGGTAGCTGCCCTAGCAGGGGTTGCAGGTCGGCTTCACCCACCGCCACCACTACCACCTCAGGACTGGGCAGAGCTGCGGCCAGCTCGCCCATATCAGTGTTGCGGGTCACCGGGTAGAGCGGAACCCCAAGCCTGAGCAGTCCCCGGGAAAATACGCCGCCCATCTCCCCGACGCCGATGATAACTATCGGGCTTTGCATGGTTTTTACTACCTTTGATCGGAAAATGCTTCGTAGAATACCGGATTTGTAATCAGGTCTGAAAGGACTATTCTTAGGATGAGCGATCGAATGATGGGTATAACATCATGAATATTATAGAAAACTCATCTGATATGCCGATTCCTGTCTATGAGGTGGAAGAAGTGACAGTGAAGGAGGCACTACTGATGTTGGCTGAGGGGAAGGGGGAGTTCCAAATCGAGGTCGCTCCGGGTGTGGAGCGCAGCCAGTTTGCTGTGGACCTCTTCGGCTCGGTGGTCTTCAATAGCCTGAACTAAAGCTGAGGCGGCATCAAAATGGCGGGGGGCTGTAGATGTCGGTATCTACAGGAGGTGCGCGCATGCCACAGAGTCAGCAATGAGCTGCCCGGAATCGCCTCTCTATGCGATATCCCTGAGGTATCCGCCGCTTTAGGTAAGTATCTCCTGGGTGATAAATAGAAACGCGAGAGCGCCAACCAGGATCGCCACGGCAGCATATTGGAACAGGATGCAGATTCCCGGCAGGTCATTGCAGACTGAGCTGAAACGACAAAGTTTGCAGTTTTTCAAGGCTCTCAACCTCACTTACAACAGAGGTACATAAGCGGTGACTCCTGGCCATACAGAAGACTCCGTTTCAGATTAGCCGCATCCTTGCACACTTGCCTGCTGTCACACAACGATTATCGTCAATGATCCCATTTTGAATATAAGCCCATGGTTTGTGGCACTATTCTGCGCAGAGGGATCGTATTAACATGTGCGATCTAAAACAGACGGGGATCTGATGCGATGTTGATCGAAGGGCCTTTGAAGATAGGGGTGCTGGACCAGCCGGAGATGCCGGGCCGGGAACTACACATCGATTTTACGCCGGAATTCATCGCCCTTGATGCGCAGGCGCAGGGGCAGCAGTTCCAGGATTATCTCAAGAGTCTGCATGAGGGTATCGCCAAGCTCGCCGAGGATGACCCGAACCGGGCCGGCATGCTGATCGTGCAGCAGATCTCGGAGCAGCTCTTTCCTCATCTGGCAAGTGGCGACCTGGAGCTGGATGAGACCATCGTCGTTGAGATGGGCCGCGACGCCTCCTCCGCCTCACTGATGAACCTGCTCAGTTTATGAGTGATCGTGCCTTCATCTTCGAGGCGAGCAGCGACAATTTCGACCGGCTGGTGCTGGAGAATTCGAAGAAGGGGCTTGTGGTGGTCGACTTCTGGGCTCCCTGGGCGGGTCCGTCGCATCGCCAGAAGAAACTATTGATAGGACTGGCCAACAGTTACCGCGGACGCTTCCTGCTGGTGTCGGTCAACACCGATGAGCAGAAGGCGCTGGCCGCCCGCTTCGGCGTGCGCACCCTGCCTTCGCTGAAACTCTTTCTCAAAGGGGAGTGTGTCGAAGAGTACCAAGGGATGCAGGCGGAGGCAGACTACCCGCAGATGATCGACCGCCATCTAGGCAGACAGCTTGACCAGACTGCCAGCCAGGCGATTGCCCTGTGGCAGGCTGGCAAGCCGGAGCAGGCGCTGCAGCTGCTGGCTCAAGCGGCAGTGGATGTGCCGGATAAACTCGACTACCCAGCGCTGATGGCGAAGATCCTGATGCGCCAGCAGCGCCTCGAAGAGGCGCATCAACTGCTTAGCGCACTGCCGGAGGCCGCGCAGAAAGAGACGGAGATCAGCCAACCGCTGGCCCACCTCGATTTCATGTTGACCGCAGCTAAGGCAGCGCCAAAAGAGCGGCTTGAGGCAAGCCTGCAGCACGACCCAGATAATCCTGAAACCCACTATCAGCTGGCGGCCCTGGAGCTCCACGAGGAGCAGCTCGAAGCGGCGCTGGAACGCCTGCTGGCACTCTCCCGTAGCCACCCCAACTTTCGCAGCGGCATCGCCCGTAAGGGGATGCAGGCGGTGCTGGCACTGCTCGATCCGCAGGATGAGCGGGTGATCCACTACCGTAAAGAACTCTTCCGTCTCAACTACTGAGGCAGCCTCCCATGCAGAAAGAACCCCAGATTGGCTTTATCAGCCTCGGCTGCCCGAAAAACCTGGTCGATTCCGAGGTCATCCTCAGCCGCCTGCGCGCCGAGGGCTACCAGATCTCCCCCAGCTACGATGGCGCCGACCTGGTGGTGGTGAACACCTGTGGTTTCATCGATGCGGCGGTGGAGGAGTCCCTCGACGCGATCGGTGAGGCGCTGCGCGAGAATGGCCGGGTCATTGTCACCGGCTGTCTCGGTGGTGACGAGGCACGCATCCGCGCCGCCCATCCGCAGGTGCTGGCAGTGACTGGAGCGCACACCTACGACGCGGTGCTGGAGGCGATCCACGCCGAGCTGCCGCGCCCCCATGAGCCCTTCGCCAACCTGCTGCCCTCCAGCGGGGTCAAGCTGACACCGCGCCACTACGCCTATCTGAAGATCTCCGAGGGGTGCAACCACCGCTGTAGCTTCTGCATCATCCCGCAGCTGCGTGGTGATCTGGTAAGCCGGCCGCTGGCCGAGGTGATGGGAGAGGCGCAGCGGCTGGTGGAGGCGGGGGTGCGCGAGCTGCTGGTGGTCTCCCAGGACACCAGCGCCTACGGCCTCGACACCAAATACCGGCCCGATTTCTGGCAGGGTCGGCCACTGACCACCCGCATCCATGATCTGGCCGCCGCCCTGGGTGAGCTGCCCGCCTGGGTGCGGCTGCACTATGTCTATCCCTATCCCCACGTGGATGATCTGATCCCGCTGATGGCGGAGGGGCATATCCTGCCCTATCTCGACATGCCGCTGCAGCACGCCAACCAGCGGGTGCTGCAGGCGATGAAGCGGCCGGCGGCCAAGGAGCGGGTGCTGGAGCGGATCCAGCGCTGGCGCACCGAGTGCCCCGAGCTGGTGCTGCGCAGCACCTTCATCGTCGGCTTCCCCGGCGAGACCGAGGCGGAGTTCGAGGAGCTGCTCGCGTTCCTGCGTGAGGCCCAGCTCGACCGGGTCGGCTGTTTCGCCTACTCGCCGGTGGCGGGGGCCACCGCCAACCAGCTGCCTGGCGCCCTGCCGGATGAGATCCGCGAACAGCGCCGCGCCCGCTTCATGGAGGTGCAGTCGGCGATCAGTGCCGAACGGCTCGCTGCCAAGATCGGCTCGGAGATGATCGTGTTGGTGGACGAGGTGAACGAGAAGCAGCTGATCGCCCGCGGCCCGGGAGATGCGCCGGAGATCGATGGTCGGGTGATTATTCCCGGCAGCTGGGAGCTGGATCCGGGTGAGTTCATTGAGGTGAGGATTACCGGCGCCACCGCCCATGATCTGAAGGCGGAACCGGTGGATTTCGAGGAGTAAGTGGGGAAAACAGAGGCAGATCCCCCGCCAGCTCAGTTGCGGGAGTTAGATGCTGTTGGGGGACCAACTCTGTGTGGCGTCCATGTCATTTGCCAACCATCTGCAGGGCTGGATTCCAAAAAAGTGCGCCCGCGATCGGGCTTTATGCAGCTGTTTCTCTCATCCCGAGCTGAGGTTGCCAGTCGGGATGAGATCAGGCCAGAGGCTCTTTAGAACGCAGAACCGCTGCTCTTGCCCATACTGCGCAGCATGCTGGCCAGTGGGCAAAAGCCGGTGAAGGCGGACTGCAACAGGTTGAGGCCGACAAACGCGGTGAAGTAGAGCCAGTAACCGGAATGGAAGATCGGGCTCTCTGCCACGCCCAGCGCCAGGCTGAGCAGGATAGCGAAACCGGCGAATGCGAGTACGATGCGATCGATGTTCATAATCTCTCTCCGAAAAAAGATAGTGGTGCCGCATCGAATTACACCGCGGCAGGAAAGCGCGAAATATTAGAGTGATCTAATATTCAAGTCAAGGGTGAGGCAATGTCACAGCAGCTCGACACACAGGCAAGGCTCATTGAAGCGCTGCAGCAGCCAGCGGCCTACCCCCATCCGGTAGGGCAGGTCGAACATATTGAGACCCACATCTCCCACCTGCTGCTGGCCGGGGCGTTCGCCTACAAGATCAAAAAGCCGGTCGACTTCGGCTTCCTTGATTTCTCAACCCTGCAGCGGCGCCACCATTTCTGCGAGGAGGAGCTGCGCCTCAACCGTCGCCTCGCGCCGCAGCTCTACCTGGCGGTTGTCGCTATCCGCGGCACGCCGGAGCAGCCACACTTTGATGGCGACGGAGCGGTGCTGGAGTACGCGGTGAAGATGCGTCGCTTTGCGCAATCGGAGCTGCTCGACCGGCAGCTGCCCGATCTGGCGCTCTGCGAGCTGCTGGCGCGAGAGCTGGCGGCGTTTCACCAGCAGCTTCCCGCCTGTGATCCGCACACCGCTTACGGCACCCCCGAGCGGGTGGCGCAGCCGATGCTGGAGAACTTCGAACAGATCTGCTCTGTGCTCGATGCCGTGCCACTGGCGCAGCGGCTCGATCGGCTGCAGGCGTGGATCGGGGAGCAGCTACAGAAGCTGCGGCCTGAGTTGCAGAAGCGCCGCGCCGACGGCCATATCCGCGAGTGCCACGGCGACCTGCACCTAGGCAACATCACCCGTTTTCGCGGCCAGCTTTGCATCTTTGACGGTATCGAGTTCAACCCCGCGCTGCGCTGGATCGACAGCCTCAGCGATCTAGCCTTTCTGTTGATGGATCTGCACCACAAGGGGCTGCAGGGTGAGGCGGCGGTCTGTCTCGACTGCTATCTGGCTGAGACCGGCGACTATCAGGCGCTGCCCCTGTTGCGACTCTATCTGGTCTATCGCGCTATGGTGCGGGCCAAGGTGACCACGCTACGGCTCGCCCAGGAGCGACCGGGGGCGGCTGATTGGCAGCAGAGCCGGGCAGAATTCGAGAGCTATCTCGAGCTGGCGGAGCGGCTCTGCCAACCCGCCAAACCGCTGCTGATGATCAGCCACGGCCTGTCGGGCTCGGGCAAGAGCCACTTCAGCGGGTGGCTGGTGCAGCATTGGCCAGCGATCCGGCTGCGCTCCGATCTGGAACGCAAGCGGCTGTACGGGCTGCAGCCTGCTGAGCACAGTAGCTCAGGACTGGCCGGGGGAATCTACACAGAAGCCGCGGGGGAGGCGACCTATGTGCGGCTGGCACAGCTAGCGGAGGTGATCGTCAGGGCCGGCTACAGTGTCATCGTCGATGCGACCTTCCTGCAACGTGAGCGGCGTGAACACTTTCGGCAGCTGGCCAGGCGGCTCGGTGTGCCGTTCCTACTGCTCGACCTGCAGGCCCCGCTCGAGCTGTTGCAGCGGCGCATCGTCGAGCGCCAGCGCCAGGGAGAGGATGTCTCGGAGGCCGATCTGGCGGTGCTGCAGTCGCAGTGTGCCAGCGCCGAGCCTCTCGACGCCGCCGAGCGCCGCTCTGCGTTGGCGATTGACAGCCGACAGTTCCCGCCAGAGGGGTTGCTGCAGCGGATCACCGAGCAGCTGAATCGAGATTCGGATTAATCGGGGTGCAGTCCCAACCAGATCAGGAGCACTATCCATGCGTTTTCCCCAATTGGCAATGGGTCAGCGGTTTCGCTTTCAGGGCCGAGTCTTCACCAAGAGTGGGCCGCTCACCGCCCGGGAAGAGGGCAGCCAGAACAATCAGTTGATGAGGAAGTCGGCGGAGGTGGAGCTGCTCGATAATGCAGCGCCGCAGTCGGAGAAGCCACAGGGCCAGTTGCAGCGCCAGCAGCTTGAGAGTGCGATGCGCTCCGGTCTGGCGCGTCTCCGCCAGAGTGCGGAGCAGGTCGCCGAGGTGGATGGGCGGATGCCGGTAGAGAGGCTGCTGTTGTTGGTGGAGGCGGAACTGGAATCGATCCTCAAGGATCTCAGCTGACTCGCCTCAGCCAAGCACGATTAGGGCCACCCCAGCGACCATCACCGTGCCTGCCAGCAGATGGTGGCCGAGTCCGGTTTCGCGGAAGATCCAGGCGCCGTAGAGGATGCCAAACAGTAGACTGGTGCGCTTCACCGCGATCATGTAGGCGGTCTCCACCTGCTGCAGAGCGAGGAAGTGGGTCACCAGCATCAGCGCCATTAGCCCGGCGGTGAGCAGCACCGGCCACAGCTGGCGGCGGATCCGGCAGAGGGTGGAGCGCGCCTTCAATCCCAGCAGCGGCAGCAGCGCCAGCCCCACCAGCACAAAATAGAAGGGGCCGAATAACCCTGGTTCCATGTACTGCATCGCTCCTTTGCCGGTTACCGCGGTGAAGCTGTAGATGAAGGCGACCACCAGCATCAGCAGCGAGCCAGGGTGGCGCAGGATCGCCCGTAGCGGCTCCAGCCAGCTGCGCCAGTTGTTGCCGTCGGCCTCGTCGAAGTTGAGCAGCCAGGCCCCCGCCACCACCAGCAGGATGCCCAGAAGACCCTGGCCGGAGACCCGCTCGCCAAGCAGCAGATAGCCCACTAGGATCACAAACACCGGCGTGAAGGCAAGGTAGGGCAGGGTCAGTGACAGCGGGTAGTCGCGGATCGCCTTCATGTAGAGCAGCATGGCAAGGATCTCCAGCGGCACCGCCGCCAGCACCCAGCCCCAGAAGGCCGGTGGTAGCGCGGGGAATGGCTGCAGCAGCAACAGCGGCGAGACCAGCAGTCCGGCCAGGGAGAGGCGAATGAAGGCCAGCTCGCGTGCCGAAAAACCGCCCAAGCGCGCCTTGGTCAGGGCGTCCGCTGAGGCGAGGGCGAAGGCGCAGAGCAGGGTGAGGGGGAGCCACTCCATCGGGTTGATGCCTGTGTGCGATCAGTTCGAGCCGTGGACCAGCGCTGCCGCCTCGGCGATCAGCGCGGCGCCAGCCCCGGGCTGGTGGGCCTGCTCGCTGAGCAGACGTCGCCAGGCCCGCGCGCCGGGGCAGCCGTGGAATAGGCCGAGGATGTGGCGGGTGATGCGGTTGAGCGGGATGCCGCGTTGCAGCTGTTGCTCGACAAACGGCATGAACCGCTCCAACACTTGATGACGGCTCAGTTGTGGCTGGTTGTCGCCGTAGATGCGGCGGTCTGCTTCCGCCAGGATCCAAGGGTTGTGGTAGGCCTCGCGACCGATCATCACGCCGTCGAGCCCCTGCAGCAGCTGCTCGGCCAGCGTCAGAGTCTGGATGCCGCCGTTGATGGTAAAGCCCATCTCGGGGAAGTCTTGCTTCAATTGTTGCACTATCTCGTAGCGCAACGGCGGCACCTCGCGATTCTCTTTCGGACTCAGCCCCTGCAGCCAGGCCTTGCGGGCGTGGATGATGAAGTGGTCGCATCCCGCTCCGATCTGAGCTGCGACGAATCCCTGTAGCGCGGCGTAGCTGTCGTTGTCATCGATGCCGATGCGCGTCTTCACGGTGACCGGGATGGAGACCGCCTCCTTCATCGCCCGTACACAGTCGGCCACCAGCTCAGGATGGGCCATCAGGCAGGCGCCGATCATGCCGTTTTGTACCCGGTCTGAAGGGCAGCCGACATTGAGGTTGACCTCATCGTAGCCCGCCGTCTCGGCCAGCCGCGCCGCCTCGGCAAGCTCCGCCGGGTTGCTGCCGCCGAGCTGAATTGCCACCGGGTGCTCGCTGATATCAAACTCGAGGAACCGCTCTGCATCGCCGTGCAGCAGCGCGCCAGTGGTGATCATCTCGGTATAGAGCAGGGTGTGACGGCTGATCAGCCGGGCAAAGTAGCGGAACAGGCGGTCAGTGTAGTCCATCATCGGGGCGATGGAGAGGCGGCGGTTTGGCTGGAGTGAGTGCTGTGGCATTCCCGGATTCTACAAGAGCCAGCGGGAAGATGGTGTGGCTTTACCCCGTTGATATCCTGGTAAGTTAAGATTTTCGGCTGCTTAAAATGGAATAACATCCATGCTTATAAAATCCCCCATCGCAATTGGAGCGCAGGTCGTCACTGCAGTCAGGCAATGAAAATGCTTTTTCTATTGGTGTTGCTCAGCCGTAACGGAGCAGGTGATATCAACGCATCATTCGTTAATACACAAAACTTTGCCCAATGTCAGCAGAAGGCGTTGCTGGTCAAGGGGATCTTTCTATCGGCACAGATCCCAGTCGTCGAGAGCCGCTGTATCAGCAGTGAGTTGCAGTTTTCAGAGTTTGGGCACGCCACATCATCTGGTATGCCCCGTCACTTCTATCTGGTCCGTTTCAACAGCGAGGCCGTCACCATTCGCCCGATCGCCGATTGGCAGAGCTGCATGGCGATGCAGCAGCGTGACACCGGGCCGGGGCGGCTCTACTGCAGCAGTTCTATCCAGTCGTTAGGGAGCCTCTGATTAAGTCTGGACGAAGTGGATTGTGATTCAGAATTTTCAGATTCAAGGCGCAAATCGCCCGTAAAGCTACCGCTCCCTGCTCACGCGCCTCCCCGACATCCCTGTCGGGGATAGCTGGCTATTGCGAACGACGGCATGGATGCAGGAGGTAGAACAACGCATGGAGCCGTTGCCGAGATTTGCCACGCAGAAGCTGGATATTCTGGGCACAAGATACGCGTTCATGACTTGATCAGAGGCTCCTTAGAGCGTTAATCCATGCCCAACCTGTCTTAATTGGCCGCGGGTGGTGTGATAGAAATGTGAATGATTCGTGATGGCATCTCGATCTGCTGCTTCCATACTTTTGTCTAGATCCTGACCAATCACATCATAGGAGGAGAGATGATGAGAAGCGCGCTGTTGTATGGGGTGATGATACTGATCCCGTTGCTCTACGGCTGTTCCGAGTCGATTGCCGGAAAACCGCTCGAGATGCAGAAGATGGACGACAAACTGGAGCTGGCGACCTTTGCCGGCGGCTGTTTCTGGTGTGTCGAATCGGATTTCGAGAAGCTGGAAGGGGTGCAGGAGGTGATCTCCGGTTACACCGGCGGTAGTGTCGACCAGCCAAGCTACGAAGCGGTGTCGGCTGGTGGTACCGGCCATCTGGAGGCGGTGCAGGTCTACTACGATCCGCAGCGGATCAGTTATGAGACGCTACTGGAGGCGTTCTGGCGACAGATCGACCCGACCGACAGCGGCGGGCAGTTCGTCGACAGGGGCGAGCAGTATCGTTCGGCGATCTTCTATCACAACCCGCAGCAGCAGGCCGCGGCGGAAAAGTCCCGTGCTGCGCTGGCCAGCTCGGGGCGCTTTGATCGCCCCATTGTGACCGAACTGCAGGCTGCTTCCAGGTTCTGGCGGGCTGAGTCCTACCACCAGGACTACTACAAGAAAAATTCGCTGCGCTACAAGTTCTATCGCTACCGCTCGGGGCGTGATCAGTTTCTGCGCAAGACTTGGGGGGATGAGCTGCACCCGGTTACCAGCAGCCACTCGAAGTACCGCAAGCCAGACCAGGCCGAACTGCGCCAGCAGCTGACGCCGCTGCAGTTCAGAGTAACCCAGGAGGAGGGCACCGAGCCGGCTTTTGACAATGAGTACTGGGATGAGAAGCGCGAAGGTATCTATGTCGACCGGGTCAGCGGCGAACCGCTCTTCTCCTCCCACGACAAATATGACTCCGGCACCGGCTGGCCCAGCTTTAGCCGGCCGATCAATGATGCAGCGATCGTCGAGCAGCAGGACTACAAGCTGATTATCCCGCGTACTGAGGTGCGCAGCCGCTATGGCGACTCGCATCTTGGCCACCTGTTCGACGATGGTCCTGAGCCCACCGGCAAGCGCTACTGCATCAACTCTGCCTCACTGCGGTTCGTCGCCAAAGAGCAGCTTGTCGAGAAGGGTTACAGTGAGCTGGAGGCGCTGTTTCGCGAGTGATTCGTATGGCAGCGTCACTGGCGGTGCGATCACTCTGGGATCGACTCTTGCCGCCAGTGGCTTTCTGTCCAGTGGTCTCAACCAACCCGATCCTGAACCGACTGCTGTAACCGAAAGTCCTGCCTCACAGCGGGTGACGCATCTCAAAATCCTCCTGGAAGCACTGCTCCAAGATACCTCTCGGTGATCATCGCACTGCCTAGCAGCAGCCAGTCAGGGAGCTTCAGCTGGCGGGCCGGGCTGTCCTTGCTGAGTGATCCGCCAGGGCCAGCCGATGAACCTGTTGGATGGCTTCATGATAAATCTCACACAATATGTTGTGGTCAAGATGCAATAATTGTCTATATATTGTGTTCACAACTATTGTTTGAGGAGATGGAAGATGACCGCAGGCATCGCCAACAGCCCGCTCTACTTACCGACCAAGGTACGCAAGCGCGACGGTAGCGAGGTCGATTTTGATCTCGACAAGATTAGAACGGCGATCCGCTTGGCCGGTCAGGCCAGTGGCGAGTATGAAGATGCTGAGGCGCAGCTGCTCACTGCCCAAGTGTTGAAGGTGCTGACCCACACCGGGTACCGCGAGCATGTGCCCGATATTGAGCGTATCCAGGATATCGTCGAGCAGGTGCTGATCAGCTCTAACCATCTGAAGACTGCCCGCGCCTACATCGTCTATCGTGAGCAGCACAAGAAGCTGCGTGAAGATCGCCGAACCCTGGTGGATGTCTCAGCCTCGGTGAACGAATATCTGGATCAGGCTGACTGGCGGGTCAACGCCAACGCCAATCAGGGCTACTCCCTGGGTGGGTTGATCCTCAACAGCTCGGGCAAAATGATCGCCAACTACTGGCTCAATCATGTCTATCCGCCTGAGGCGGGAGAGGCGCACCGCGAGGGGGATATCCATATCCATGACCTCGACATGCTGGCCGGCTACTGCGCTGGTTGGTCGCTGCGCACCCTGCTCCACGAAGGGCTCAATGGGGTGCCGGGCAAGGTGGAGGCGGGACCGCCGAAACACATGTCTTCCGCCGTGGGGCAGATCGTCAACTTTCTCGGCACCCTGCAGAACGAGTGGGCCGGGGCGCAGGCCTTCAGCTCCTTCGACACCTACATGGCCCCCTTCGTGCGCAAGGATAAGCTCAGTTACGCGCAGGTGCGACAATACATCCAGGAGCTGATCTACAACCTCAATGTGCCATCGCGCTGGGGCACCCAGACCCCCTTCACCAACCTGACCTTCGACTGGGTCTGCCCGGAGGATCTGCGTGAACAGGTGCCAGTGATCGGCGGTGAGGAGCAGTCCTTCAGTTATGGTGATCTGCAGGCGGAGATGGATCTGATCAACCGCGCCTACATCGAGGTGATGACCAAAGGTGACGCCAAAGGGCGGGTCTTCACCTTCCCGATCCCCACCTACAACATTACCCCCGACTTTCCCTGGCAGAGCGAAAACGCCGAGCGGCTGTTCGCGATGACCGCCAAGTATGGCCTGCCCTACTTTCAGAACTTCCTCAATTCTGAGTTGAAACCGAACATGGTGCGCTCCATGTGCTGCCGCCTGCAGCTCGACCTGCGCGAACTGTTGAAGAGAGGCAATGGCTTGTTCGGCTCGGCGGAGCAGACTGGCTCGCTGGGGGTAGTCACCATCAACTGTGCGCGCCTGGGATACCTCTACAAAGGGGATGAGGCCGCACTAATGCAGCGGCTCGACGAACTGCTTTGCCTCGCCCGCTCCAGTCTGGATATCAAACGCAAGGTGATCCAGCGCCACATGGACGCCGGCCTTTTCCCCTATACCAAGCGCTATCTAGGCACTCTGCGCAACCACTTCTCCACCATCGGGGTGAACGGTATCAACGAGATGATCCGCAACTTCAGCGCTGATCAGCACGACATCACCAGCGAAGCGGGCAGCGCCTTCGCCATCCGTTTCCTCGACCATATCCGGGAGCGCATGGTTGAGTTCCAGGAGCAGAGTGGCAACATGTACAATCTGGAGGCCACCCCGGCGGAGGGTACTACCTACCGGTTTGCCAAAGAGGACCGCAAGCGCTGGCCCGAGATCCTGCAGGCCGGCACCCCGGAGCGCCCCTACTACACCAACTCGTCGCAGCTGCCGGTAGGCTTCACCGACGATCCTTTCGAGGCGCTGGCCCGCCAGGAGCCGCTACAGCAGAAATATACCGGCGGCACCGTGCTGCATCTCTACATGAACGAGCGCATCAGCAGCACCGAGGCCTGCCGGCGACTGGTGCGGCGTTCCCTGGAGCGGTTCCGCTTGCCTTACATCACCATCACCCCGACCTTCTCAATCTGCCCGACCCACGGTTACCTCAGCGGCGAACACGAGTTCTGCCCGAAGTGCGATGAGGAGGCGATCGCCCACAAACAACAGGAGCAACACAGCCATGTCCACCAATAAGATCGAACTGAAAGACGAAGAGAGAACCCGCTGCGAAGTCTGGACCCGAGTCATGGGCTACCACCGTCCAGTAGCCGCCTTCAACCCGGGCAAAAAGTCGGAACATGCCGACCGTGTCTGTTTCCGGGAACAACCGCAACAAACAGCTGATGTCCGGATCTGAACTCACCCTCCGGGTGGGCGGTCTGACGCCGCTCACCACCGTGGACTACCCGGGGGAGCTGGCGGCGGTGATCTTCTGCCAAGGTTGCCCCTGGCGCTGCCACTACTGTCACAACCCGGACCTTCTGCCACGCCAGGGCGAGCAGCAGATCCCGTGGGATCAGATTCTCGCCTTTCTGCAGACCCGCCGGGGCCTGCTGGATGCGGTGGTCTTCAGTGGTGGCGAGCCGACCCTGCAGCGAGGGCTGCCGGATGCTATTGGGCAGGTGAAGGCGATGGGCTTCAAGGTAGGGCTGCATAGCGCTGGCCCCTATCCTGAACGGCTGCGGGAACTGCTGCCACTGCTCGACTGGATCGGGCTGGATATCAAGTCCTTGCCGGAAGATTATGCTGGACTGACCGGGGTCAGGCGGAGTGGTGAGCGGGCTTGGGAGAGTGCAGCTCTAGTGATCGAGAGCGGCCTGCCGCATCAGATCCGCACCACCCTGGATCCGGCCCTGTTCACTGAAGCCAAGCAGCAGAGGCTGTTAGACAGACTGCGGCAGCTCGGCCCGCTCAAGCACTCTTTTCAGGTCTGTAACCCTGTGGTGTCGATATAAACAGGTGGGTGCTCAAGTGGACTCCCCGGCCAACTGCTCAGTGAATTCGCTGGCGGGTTTTGGCTTGCTGAAGTGATAGCCCTGCAGATAGTCACAGCCAATATCGTCAAGGAACTTGGCCTGCTCAGCGGTTTCGACTCCCTCCGCGATCAGTTTCAGCTCCAGGCTTTGGGCGATGGCGACGATCGCCTCCACCAGCGAGGCATCCTCCTGGTCATCGGGCAGGTCGCTGACAAAAGCGCGGTCGATCTTCAGGACATCCACCGGGAAACGCTTTAGATAACTGAGCGAAGAGTAACCGGTGCCGAAGTCGTCGATCGCCAGCGCCACCCCTAGTGCCTTGAACGACTCCAGCCAGGTGACTGCCTCTTCGGTATCCTCCATCAACAGGCTCTCGGTCATCTCCAGGGTCAGCAGGCTGCTGTCGAGGCCGGTCTCCTGCAGGATCAATTCGAGTAGTTTGGCGGAGAGCCCCAGCTCCCGCTGGCGGCTGGAGATATTGACCGCGATCTTCAAGCCCGGCTGCTGGGCCTGCCAGAGTGCTGCCTGGCGGCAGGCGGTGCTCATTACCCATACGCCGATCGGGCCGATCAGCCCGGTCTCTTCAGCCAGAGGGATGAACTGGTCGGGTGGGATCAGCCCCTGATCGGGATGGTGCCAGCGCAGTAGCGCCTCCATGCTGACCAGCCTGCCATCTGTGGCACTCACCACCGGCTGATAGTGCAGCTCCAGCTCATTCCGCTCCGGGGCTCCGCGTAGATCCTGTTCCAGATGCTGACGGATGCTGACCTGCTCCTGCATCGCAGTGGTGAAGAACTGGTAGCGGTTGCGGCCGGTCTCCTTGGCGCGATACATCGCCATGTCGGCGTTGCGCAGCAGGGTGTCGGAGTCGCTGGCATCATCGGGAAACAGGGTGATGCCGATGCTGGCGCCGATGATGACCTCACGACCGGCCAGCAGAAAGTAGCGGGAGAGCTTTTCGATGACCTTGTCGGCAATCTGGGCGGCATCGTCGGCCCCGGAGATGTCCTGCAGCAGAATGATAAACTCGTCACCGCCGAAGCGCGCCACCGTGTCGCTCTCCCGCACGCAGGATTTCAGACGTTCAGCGGCATGTTGCAGCAGTTCATCGCCCATGACATGGCCAAAGGTGTCGTTGACGATCTTGAACTGGTCCAGGTCGACGAACAGCAGTGCCAGTTCCCACGCTTCACGTTCGGCCGAATTGATGGCATGGGTGAGTCGGTCGAGCAGCAGTGAGCGGTTGGGCAGACCGGTGAGGGCGTCGTAGTTGGCCTGAAAGCGGATCTGCTGTTCGCTCTCCTTGCGCTGGGTGATGTCGGAGAAGACGGCGATGTATTCCGAGACCGTTCCGTGTTCAGTACGGATGGCGGCGACCGAGAGCCACTCTGGGTAGATGCTGCCATCCTTGCGCCGGTTCCAGACTTCTCCCGACCAGGATCCCTGCTGTTTGACCGAGACCCACATCGCCTTGTAGAACGCCTGGTCGTGGCGGCCTGAGCTGAGCAGGCGCGGGTTTCGCCCGATGACCTCTTCTGCTTGATAGCCGGTGATACGGGTAAATGCCGGGTTGACGGTCTTGATGCGGTTGTCGGCATCGGTGACCATGATGCCTTCTGTGGTGGTTTCGAAGACCGTGGCATTCATGCGCAACTGCTCTTCAGCGCGTTTTTGGGCGGTGATGTCCTCTTTGACGGCGATGAAGTGGGTGATCTCGCCCCCCTCGTTACGTAGTGGAGAGATTGACGCGGACTCCCAATAAATCGTGCCGTCCTTGCGTTTGTTGTGGAAGGCGCCACGCCACTCCCGACCGGCTTTGATGGTCTCCCAGAGCTCTTTGTAATCCTCGCGGGATTTGTCACCGCTCTTGAGTATTCTCGGGTTCTTTCCGATCGCCTCCTCAGAGGAGTAGCCGGATATCTGCTCGAACTTGGGGTTGACGTACTCGATGGTGCCCTCGGTATCGGTGATCAGGACCGATGCCGGGCTCTGCTCCAGGGCGCGGCTCAGCTTACGCAGCTCCAGCTCAGCCCTTTTCGTTTCTGTGATGTCGGTGCGTACACAGACTAGCCCCCCCTCCGAGGTGGGATTGTTGCTCGCCAGATACCATTTTCCCTGATCCAGGCGCTCCATGAAGAGATGGAGCGGCAGCTGTTCATGGATGGGCTGGCCATCCATATCGGCCTGTTGTAACTGCGAGCCGTTCTGCTCCTGGATGGTGGTTAGTGCCAGACCTTGGGTGAGCTGTTTGCCAAGCCAGGGGTAGAACATACGGTAGCGTTGATTGTGCAGCACCAGTCGTCCTTTAGCATCGAACAGGGCGAATGCCTCGGAGAGACTCTCGACGCCATCGTGCAGATGCTTCAGCGCGGTCTCTGCGGTCAGCCGGGCCCGTTCAAGTTTGCTCAGCAGCCACCACAGGCTGGTCAGTAGCACGGTTAGCGCCAGCGCCAGCAGCATGCTGATCTGCTGAGTGTGTCGCCGGTCACCGGTGCGATGTAGTTCATAGACATCGTGCAGATAGTCAAAGCGCTGCTGAGTCTGGATGGCGATGAAGCGTTGTTTCAAACGGTTGAGTCGTGACAATCCCTTGAGGATGGCTCGCATGTGAAACAGAATGTTGCGCAGGACTTTCTGCGGCTCCCCTTGGGCTTCTGTCTGCTGTTGCAGCCTGTCGATCTGCTGCTCGATCTGCTGTAGCCGGGTCGTGCTAGAGATGAGGTAGTAGATGTAGAGCTGATTGAGCAGCTGCAGAACCTCCTGGTAGTGCTTGCTATTGGTGGCCTCCAAGCCTTTGGCCGCCAGCGGCAGATAGTGAATGCCGTTGCGCACCACGGCGGCCTCTGACTTGATACGCTCAAGTAGTTGCAGCTTCTCTTGCATCGACTCCCAATAGGCGTCGAGGGCACCATCCACCAGCTGATCCATGCTGCCGTAGAAGCCTTTCGATGGTGACCCGAGTCTCTCCTTGAGGCGGCGCAGTCGGTTGGTGGTCTCCACCAGGGGATCATACTGAACCAACAGGAAGGAGGTGATCCGCAAAACATCCCGATCGAGACGGGCATCGAGCTCCTTCAATTCCAGCAGCATATTAGATTGCTGAGCATGGTGCTGGGCGCCGCCGTTCCAGCTGGCGGCATAGAAGATAAGGATGCTTGCGATGATCAGCAGGCCCGCCAGCATCCAGCGTGAAGCAGGACGAACTGGCATCATGGGTGCAACCTGGGGTGGTTGCCCACCAGGGTGTGGAGAAAGGCAACGATTGCCTGCACATCCTTTGGTGGGATCTCCCGACCCAGCTGGTAGAGCCCCATGATCCTGACCGCCTCCTCCAGGGTCTTGGCGCTGCCATCATGGAAATAGGGTGGGTTGATCGCTGTCAGCCGCAGACAGGGCACCCGGAACAGGTGTTTGTCCTCCTCCAGGCCGGTGATATTGAAACGCCCCATGTCTGCCTGGGTAAGTGGTGTGCCGCGGTCGGCAAAGTAGTCCCCCATCGCCCCCATGTAGCCATACATGTTACCGCCGACGTTCATGCCTTGGTGGCAGCTGATGCAGCCGTAGTCTTTGAACAGCAGATAGCCTTGTAACTCATGTTCATTCAATGCCTTCTCGTCACCGCGTAGCCACTGGTCGAAGCGGGAGTTGAAGGTGATCAGCGAGCGTTCAAAGGTGGCAATGGCATCTTTGATGTTGGCTGAGGTGATGCCGTCGGGGTAGCTCTTCTTGAAGGTGCGCGATAGTTTGGGGTCGGCCTGCAGTTTTTTGATCACATTCGGCCAGCTGCTACCCATCTCCAGCGGATTGTGCACCGGTCCCTCTATCTGCTCCTCCAAAGTAGCGGCGCGCCCATCCCAGAACTGGACAAAGTGGAAGCCGCTGTTGAAGACCGTGGGGGCCTTGATCCTGCCCAGCTGACCGTTGATGCCGGAAGATGTGGCGCGATGGTCGCTGCCGCCGGTAGCCAGGTTGTGGCAGTGGGCGCAGCTGATGGTGTTGTTGCCGGAGAGGCGTGTGTCGTGGAACAGGAGATCCCCCAGCGCGACCTTGTCGGGATTCAGATCGATCGTTAGGGGTAGAGGGCGGATCGGTTCGTTGCGGTCAGACCCGATAGCAGGGGTGCCGGACACCATCAGGATGAACAGTGGCAGGATCACGCTTTTTAATCGATTGAATCTGCAGGTAGCCATGGTGATTGATGGAGCCTGGGCGTTTTTATTCGGCTGGTTGCGAAGCAGAATGTGAATGTAAATCCATTTAACAGCCGGTTAGCGGTTTAATGAAGACCTTGGCGTTGCGCTGATAATTGTAGAGCGCCTGACGCTGCATCGGCAGTGTCTGGATCTCGGCCGCCTCGAAGCCCCGCTCGCGGAACCAGTGGGCGGTCCGGGTGGTGAGGATGAAAAGTTGATGGATATTTTGCGCCGCTGCCATTTTCTCCATCTGTTCGAGCAGCCGATCGCCGCGACCGCCGTCCCGGTAGTCGGGGTGTACCACGACGCAGGCCAGCTCCGCCATCGATTCCTTCGGATAGGGGTAGAGCGCGGCGCAGGCGACGATCATGCCGTCTCGCTCCATCACGGTAAAGTGGTCGATCTCGGTCTCCAGCAGCTCCCGTGAGCGCCGCACCAGAGTGCCGTTGGCCTCCAGTGGCTCGATCAACTCGAGCAGGCCGCCGACATCGTCGATCTGGGCGGTACGGGTCGTCTCGTAGGGTTTCGCGGTGATCAGGGTGCCCACGCCGTCGCGGGTGAAAAGCTCTTTCAGTAGCGCGCCGTCGAGCTGCCGCTCAAGCAGATGGATGCGTTTGACCCCGCTGCGACAGGCGCTCACCGCTCCCCGCAGGTGTTGGCAGAGATCCTCCGCCAGCGGCCCCTGTTGCGCCAGCAGGGTGTCGATCTGCCGCGGGATCGCATGGGTGATTGCTCTGCCGTCGGTATCACTCAGCCCCTGGCCCTCCACCAGGCTGATCAGCTTGTCGGCGCCTAGGGCGATGGCCACCGAGGCGGCCACGTCGGCGGCGCTCAGGTTAAACACCTCGCCGGTGGGGGAGTAGCCGATCGGTGGTACGATGGCGATGGCGCCGCTGTTGAGGCGCTGCTGGATTGCCTCCGCATCGACCCGCCGCACCTCGCCGGTGTGGCAGTAGTCGACTCCGTCGCGCACCCCGATCGGCCGGGCGGTGACGAAGTTGCCAGAGGCGGCGCAGATGCGAGCCCCGGCCATCGGTGAGTTGGCCAGCCCCATCGAAAGCAATGCCTCGATCTCCACCCGCACTGTCCCGGCGGCCTCCTTGACACAGGTCAGCGCCGCATCGTCAGTGACCCGTAGGCCGTTGATGTAGTGCAGCTGGGTACCTTGCGCCTGCAGCCGCTGTTCGATCTGCGGGCGGGCGCCGTGCACCAGCACCAGACGGATACCCAGCCCGTGCAGCAGGGCGATGTCGTGGATCAGATCGGCAAAGCCGCTACTGGCCACCGCCTCGCCGCCGAAGCTGATGACAAAGGTGCGACCCCGGTGGGCATGGATATAAGGGGAGGAGCCGCGGAACCAGGCGATAAAGGGGTCTGATTGTGGGGATCTCTCGGCCATTGGCGTAACAGCTTGTCTATAAACAGAATCTTCCGATCAGCGACTCTATCAGTTTGATCGCTGGGGCGATATGTTCAAGCGGCAGATACTCATCCGGCTGGTGTGCCTGAGCGATATGGCCGGGGCCGCAGATCACTGTTTCCATGCCCATGCTGTTGAGATAGGGGCCCTCGGTGCCGAAGGCGACTGCGCCGGCGCTTTGCCCCGTCAGGCTCTCCACCGCCCGGACTATGGCCGCCTGGGCCGGGGTCTCCAGCGCAGGGATGCCGTCGAACACCGGCTCGAGCTGCCACTGCAGCTCGCTGCCGGCGAGCAGCCGCTCCAGCCGCTGCGACAACTCGTCGCGCAGTTCACCAAGTTGCATGCCGGGCAGCGGGCGCAGATCGAACTGCAGTTCACATTGGCCGCAGATGCGGTTGGGGTTGTCGCCGCCGTGGATGTGGCCCAGGTTGAGAGTGGGCACCGGCACGGCGAAGGCGGGGTTGTGGTAGCGCTGCTGTAACTCGCTGCGCCAGGCCATCACCTCGCCGATCACTTTGTGCATCCCCTCCAGGGCGTTGACCCCCAGGGCTGGGTCGCTGGAGTGGCCGGAGCGGCCGGTGAGGCGCACCGACTCCATCGAGATCCCCTTGTGCATGCGCACCGGTTTGAGCCCGGTAGGCTCGCCAATGATGGCGTGGCGTCCCAGCTGGCGATGCAGCTCGACCAGCGCCTTGGCACCGCACATGGTGCTCTCTTCGTCGGCGGTGGCGATGATCGTCAGCGGCTGCTTCAGCCGCTCCAGTGGGACCTGCTTCAGCGCCTCGATCACCACCGCAAAGAAGCCTTTCATGTCGCAGCTGCCGAGGCCATAGAGGCGGCCGTGGCTCTCGCTGATCTTGAGTGGATCCCGGTTCCATTTGCCCTCGTCGAAGGGCACGGTGTCGGTGTGGCCGGAGATCACTAGTCCCTCTGGGCCGGAGCCGCGGCTGGCGATCAGGTTGAATTTACCGTCACAACCCGGCACCGGCAGGATCTCGATCTGGAAGCCAAGAGGTTCGAGCCAGCCGCTGAGGTGTTCGATCACCTGCTGGTTGCCCATATCCCACTCGGGGTTGACGCTGCTGACCGAGGGGGCTGCGATCAGCGCCCGGGCCAATTCGATGAATTTGGGTGTGGTCATGGGTTGATTCTGGAAGGCCAGTCCCACGCATGCAAGCCAAAAAGGTATGCTTTGCTCTTTTGCATAGGGAGAGCGGGGCATGCGGATGCACTACGAAGAGATTGAGCTGAGCACCGGCACAGGGGTGGCACTGCACGATATCACGCTGCAGTTGCAGGATCTGTTGGCGCGCCAGGGCCTGCAAAATGGCTTTCTGCTGGTGTCGAGCCAGCACACCACCACCGCACTCACTATCAACGAAAACGAGTCGCGCCTGCTCGATGATCTGCGGCTGTTTCTGCATCGTCTCGCGCCGCCGGGGGATGCCTATCTGCACAATGACATCCATCTGCGCGATTGCCCGCCGGGTGAGCCAAAGAATGCCCATGCCCATCTCGGTGCGATGATGCTCGGCTCCAGCGAGGCGATCCCGGTGGAGCAGGGTCAGCTGGTGCTGGGGGAGTGGCAATCGCTGATGCTGGTGGAACTGGATGGTCCGCGGGAACGCAGGGTGGCGGTGCGGCTGGTGGGAGAGTGATCCCGATGTTGGATTGGCGCGATGCCGACGCCTATAGGTTTGCGGCTGAACTTGATGCCGGCGGCTGGGCCTGGGAGTTCCTGCGCCGCAACCCTGACTATCAACAGGAGTGGCAGGCGTTCATCACTACCTGGCGGGCGCTGGAAGCAGAATATGGGCGGGCGCCGAACCGCGATTTCTGTGCCTGGAAGCTCGATCCACGCGCCTGGCTGGCGGCGGCTGAGTGTGAGGAGGGCGACTGCCGTATCGACGGCGACAAGGTGTTGATCGAGTGCGCCCTGGGCGCCCGTTGGGGTTTCTATAAATTCCCGCCGGATCCGGCGGCCGACGCGGTGGTGCAGCAGGAGCGGCTCGCCTGGAGGGCGGTTGAACTGCCCACGCACCTGCAGTCAGCAGATGAGCGACCGGACTCGGGTCAGGTGGCGCTGGTGTTCGATCTGCAGCTGCCGCTGGCCGCTCAGCTCGAGCAGGCCAAACGTCTGCTGCAGATCGAACAGCGCCGGCAGATCAAAAAAGCAAGCCTGTTGCCGCCACGTATCGCCGCCCATGGTCCTCGTTTGACCCGGATGCTGCAGCTGCTCGACGGGGCTCAGGCAGGTGCGGAGCCATCCCGCATGGTGCAGGTTCTTGGCTTTGATTCCGTAGAGGCGTTGGATCACGCCCTGGAGGAGGCGAAGCAGCTCCGCGACGGCGGCTATCGTCGCCTGCTACTGCTCGATTGAGCTAGGCCCTTGCGTAGTGGACAACTCTCTGTTTTGCTATGGATAAGCCTCCGCGACGCTACTGATCAGATAAATCAAAGAAGGATCTCAATGCCATGCGGCAGTTTATCCGTCACCCGTCGACTATCCCGATCCATTACCAGCTGCAAGAGGTGGTGGGGGACAGCAAGGAGTATCTGCGCAATATCAGCGAGGGGGGGCTCTGTTTCATCTCGCACTCAAAGGTTGAACTCGGTGTGATGATCGACATCAGTATTCCGCTGGTCGACCCGCGCTTCCATGCTGCCGGTATGGTCGTCTGGTGTCACGAGAAACCGGGGGGCTTTGAGGTGGGTGTGCATTTTGACAATCCGCGGGTTGAATTCGCGGTACGCATGGTGGAGCAGGTCTGTCAGATCGAGCAGTATAAACAGCAGATACTCGAGCAGGATGGACGGAAACTTTCCGGTGAGGAGGCGGCAATGGAGTGGATCGAGAACTTCGCCGACCGCTTTCCTCGCTGAGTTTGAGATTTACTGACCCGACCTTAACGAATATGGAGGCGAGCTGTCGCGTATGAAGCCGTTTCCCTTTGCACTGGCCCAGGGTGAGAATCTAGAGGATCTGCTCGACTCCTGTCTGGCGCAGCTCGGCTCGCTGCCAGCGGATGCCAATCTGGGCTTTCTCTACGCCACCGACCAGCTGGCGCGACAACTGGCGGATCTGGTTTCGGCGCTGCGCCAGGCCTATCCGCGGGTGCACTGGGTCGGCACCTTGGGGGGTGGTATCTGCGCCGGCAGCCAGGAGATCTACGAAACCGCGGCGGTGGCGGTGATGGTCGGTAGCTTCCCAGTCGCCAATTTTGGTCTGCTCAGAGAGACCCCGCGGGGGCCAGTCAGCCGGATGGATCCCCCCGCATGGTTGCTTGATGCTGAGCCGCTGTTCGCTCTGCTGCACGCCGATCCCTCTAACCCCGAGACCGCCGTCTGGCTGCAGACGCTGGCGCAGCATCCTGATCGCCCCTTCATCAATGGCGGTATCACCTCTTCGCAAGGGGCACAGCTGCAGGTCTTCGACGGGGTGATCAGTGGTGGTATCTCCGGGGTGCTGTTTGGCAGCGAAGTGGAACTGATCACCGACCACACTCAGGGCTGTTCGCCGATCGGGCCGGTGCATCAGTTGAGCCACAGCGATGAGAATCTGCTGATTAGCATCGATGAGCGTCCAGCGCTGGAGGTGATGCGCGAGGAGATGGGTGAGGTGCTGTCACGGGATCTGCAGCGGGCCGGCGGCTATATTTTTGCCGCCCTGCCGATCAGCGGCTCCGACAGCGGCGACTATCTGGTGCGCAATTTGATCGGGGTCGATGAGGTGAGCGGCGTGATTGCGGTGGGTGATTACCTGCAGGATCAGCAGCACATCATGTTCTGCCGGCGCGACGGCAACAGTGCGCGTCAGGATATGCAGCGCATGCTTGACCGGCTGAAGCGGCGGCTCATCGGGCGGCAGATCCGTGGCGGTATCTATGTCTCCTGCCTGGGGCGCGGGCGCTACCAGTTTGGCCCCGGTTCGGAGGAGCTTGGGATGATCAGCGCGAGCCTTGGGCCGTTCCCACTGGTGGGCTTCTTTGCCAATGGCGAACTCTACAACGGGCGAATCTACGGTTATACCGGGGTGCTGACACTGTTTCTGTGAGGCTCCCTCAGTGGATGCGAGGTGGTTGATGTTAAAAAGTTTCTGGCTGCTGGGTGGGCTTCTGCTGCTGGCCGCCTGCTCTGAAAACGATACGATGCAAGTGGAGTATTTCGGCTACCAGGATTGCAAACGCAAGCTGGCGGCGAAGTATGAAAAACAGGGTAGCCAGCCGGCGGCAGCAGATATGAAGGCGAAGGCCGAGTGCAAGAGGCAGTTCAAGCGCTAGCGGCTCAGAAGCCAGCCATTTGGATGACATGATAGGCGGGTTGTTCATAGGGGTGGGTTCGTAGCAGCTCATCGATCACAGCCTTAATTCGTTCTTCGGCACAGATCATCTCCACCTTGTATTCAATTAGTTGCTCGGTCCTGCCTGTTTCCCCAATGAATGGGCGGCTGCCCGCCAATGGCCGGAACTGGCCGCGCCCCTCAGTCTCCCAGGCGCAACGGTCGTAGCCGGCAAGGCGCCCGGCACCCTTGTCGAACAGTGCCTGCTTGAGGCTTTCCAAGTGGCTCTCGGGGACATAGAAGGCGAGCAGGTACATAGGGTCGATCTCCAGAGCAATGTCTTTTCGCAGTATATCGGCAGGTGCCGGTACGGCAATCGGTCGATGCGGAAATCCTCTGCCATCTCCTGTGTTTCTTCCGGTGCAAATTCCCTAAGATTGTGAAACTTCTGTATGAATCGAGAGGCCAGCCAGAGCGATGTCCGCCCGCGCAGCAAAAACCGTGCAACCCGCCAGCCAGGCGGTGCTGAAAAAACACTATCTCACCGGTCTGCGGCAGCGCTTCAAGTGGGAGATCAATCGCATGACCAGCGGCGCCATGGGGGAGTTGCTGGCGGAGCGGCCCGATGCGGCCAATCTCAGCTTCCTGATGAGCTACCTCTATGGTTACCACTGGCTACGGCACAATGTTCATCCCAGCTATCTGGCTGATCTGCTGGTTCCGTTTCGTCGCTCTCGTGGCTTTCTGATGGATCTGCTGCTGGAGTCTGAAGATGCCGAGGCCTTTGTCCGGGGCTATATCGACCACTGGTTGCAGGCGCCTGCCGATGCGCCGGTACAGCGGGCGCAGCTGCTGGCGTTGCTGGAGTCTGCTGATGGTGATCCGGAGCGGTTGACCGCGCGGGTGGTGCGGCTCTGGCAGGGGCTGGGGTTGTTAACGGAGAGCTACAAGCTCGCCTACAGTGGTCTGGCGCGAGAGGAGCGGCAGCGCTATGGCGAGATGCTGAATGAGGCGGATCGTGAGCGGTTGGCACTGCTGGATGGGCTGCCCGATCCAGGTGGTGAGACGCGTTTTGCCAAGCTGGGGCTGATCCCGGCGATGGGCTGCCCACAGACCTGTCGCCACTGCATGTTCATCTGGCGGCCACCGGTGAAGCAGCAGCTGGAACCGCAGTCGCTCTACCAACTGGTGGATGGTCTGACCGAGAGTGTGCTCTTCACCGGTGGCGATCTGACCCGTCATCTCGACCATTTCTATGCGGCGATCCGCAGTATGCGTCATATCCGCCAGTTTGCGATCCTGCTCAATGGCGACTTCGCGGACAACCGGGCAAGTACCGAACGGGTGTTCAAAGCGATGCAGCGAGCCCTGAAGGATCGCCCCGTCCATTGGCCCGATGCGAGTCTGCTGCTGCAGATCAGCTTCGACGAATTTCATCAGGAGGTGGTGGTCGACAAGCGGGGGGCGCTGAAGGAGCGTATCCCGGTGGCGAAGATCGCCAATATCGTCGAGACCGCACCCCACTTCAAACGGATCCAGCTCTGTCTGCTGCATAAGCAGACCAGCCTCAACTTCTCCATGGAGCTATTTCAGAAAGGGGTGTTCGGGCGTCTGCTTGAGGAGTTGAGGGAGCGGGGGCAGCAGGTGCAGCTGCTCTCTTCGGCGCCGTCGCCGCGGCTCAAGCGCAATCCGTTGGATAGCAGCCAGCAGGGGCAGCTGATCAAGGATGCGAGTTTTGTTTTGGCCCGTCATCCACAGCGCCCGATCTTGCTCACCAGCTCGACCATCGATGCCTATGGCCGGGCGGAACTGCTGGAGGCGGGGGAGTTCGTGAAGGAGCATGATCTGCTGCAGCAGGTATTGCAGAGTGGCCCACCGCCGGGGGAGAGCTTCGATACCGATCTGATGTTCTGGTTCAATGGCTGGGTGACCCTGTTCAACGCGGTGCACATCAGTCTGGGGAATCTGCAGCAAGAGGGGGCGGAACGGATTCTGGCGCGTCATCGGAAGGATCCGCTCAGCGCTGCGCTGCAGCGTTTCGACCGACGGCTGCTGGAGTACTACGCTGAGATCCGTGATGATCTGCAGCCGCTAATCGACAAGGCGACCGGGCCGCACCATCTGTTCCACATGCTCACCGAGCAGGCTGAGGCGCGGCTGCATCTGACGCGGCGGTTGCTCGGGCATTAATCGGTTAGCCAATCCAACGCTGCCGGCGGGCATGGCCCGCCCTACGTGGCTAAATATTGCCTATAGGGCGTCCCGTGGGCGCCAAATCTGAGGGCTCAATGGGTGTGGGGTGTGACACCTGCCGCGCTGAGGAACTTGCGCAGGTTGCGCACACTCTCCTTGGTCAGGGCGGCGCTGTGGTGGGGGCGGTGCAGGGTCTCTTCCAGGCCGTTGAGCAGCACCCGCAGGCGGGCGCCGTGGGACTCTTCCAGCTCGGCCCCTGCTGCCTTCAATAGCGATTCGATCTCACGCCAGTGGATATTGGCGCTGACTGGATCGTGGAAGATGGCCGCGAGGGTGTGTTGCTGTTTGTGATTCATGATGGGAGAGGCTATTTGAAGAGATCCTCAGCCGCGTTGAGCAGGGCCTCTGCTGAAGCGGCTGTCGTTGTGGCGGCCTCGCGGTCGGCAGGCTTGAAGTAGTCGCAAAAGTTGGCCCGTTCTTTCTCCGTCACCTGCTCTGCGATCGGTTCCAGGCAATCATTGTGTCGGCCGGGTGTGTAGAAGCGGCAGTTTTTGCAAACGTGGGTGTAGCGGTTGCATGCTGGACAGGTGGATTCCCGCCGGTAATCCAAAGCCTGTAAGGGCTGGTTGCAGTGCCAACAGTTTCCGGAGGCTTCGCTATCCATCGCTATGCGCCGATAGATGCGGCTTGTTTCGCTTCCGGCGGGCGATGCCGAGCCCGGCAATGCCCAGACTGAACAGCAATATCGCAGAAGGTTCCGCCGCCGGTGTGGGGGGGGGCACGATCGGATCGTGGCCAGTGAGCAGAAAATAAGTGTCGTTGGTGGGAACGGTGTAGCCGCCGGAGGTGCCAATCTCGTCGCCGATCATACCGTCCAGGCCGACCGTGCCGATCCGGGTCCAGTGCATGGCGAACTGGGCGGGATCGGCCTGCAGCGCGATCCAGTAGTCACCGGGGCCGAGCAGCCAGTCACTGAGGGTGAGCGAGTAGCTGCGCTGAATGTCGCTGCCAAAGATGCCGGTGATCTCGATCAAGTCAATAGCGAAGGTGCCGCGAAACAGCTCAGTGCCGACACTGCCGGTAGCGTTGTTGTAGAGGGCAACCTGAACGGTTGGTGTCAGGGTCGATGCCTTGGTGATGGCGTTGAAGGTGAGTCCGTCCAGCAGGGTCTCGCTGCCGACGCTGAAGTCCATTGCGACAAACTTGTCGAGGAAAGAGAAGGTGTTGTCGCCAACGCTCCCTAGTTCCGCAGTGGAGCCGTTTTCATGCACCACATAGGCGTTTGCCTGAAGGCTCGCCAGGATCAGGGGGAGGAGTGCTAATGCCGCGATTTTTTTCATATTTTTATCTGTCCGTGTGCACTGTTCAGCTCAAACAGGATGCCTGTTCCTAAGGAACGAGACGATTTTGCGCCATGGATATTGTAGTGCAAAAGTGATCGACAGAGGATGAGTTTTTTAGGTCTGCTGTGTTGGGGGGCTGGCGTATAGGTTATGCTGGCGGTGCGTGAAGAATAAGATTCCTATATCAATGGATGGAGCCGACGATGAAGATGAGATCCATTTTGTTCCCAGTGAGCGGTGTTACCTTGGGCCTGCTGATTATGGTAGCGCCCGTTGCAGCCGATTATTTCAAGTGTGTGGAGTCGGGCAGTTGTAGTGGACCGGTACTGTTGGATTCAACCAGCTGTCTGCAGGGGCGGGACTACCACATCAACATCAATGACCCAGGTAGTAGTGTGGTGGTGCTCTCGATTCATGGTGGCCGCATCGAGGCCAAGACCAGCCAGATCGCTCAGGCGCTAGCCGACCGTTATAGCTGGAGCCACTACGGATTTCAGGGGCACGGCCAGGCTGCCTGCCTCGATGGGCTGAGTAACTACCGCCGATTGCATATCACCTCCAGCCATTTTGATGAGACGAATGCCATTGCTCTGGTGGCAAGCCGCAGCCACAGCGTTGCCATCCACGGCTATAGCAGTCGTCGTGGTTACCCCACAGGCACCATCTGTGTGGGAGGGAGAAACAGCGCCCAGCGGGCCGCCTTTATCGACTATATCGAACAGAATCGGAGTGTTTTCGGTGAATATGAGCTGATTCCGGTGGATGCGACCAAGGCTGGCACAGGGGAGAGCTGTGACGGGTTGTCGGGACGTTCTCGTCGCAATATCGTCAACAAGAATGCCAGCGGCATGGGGCTCCAGATCGAGTTGCACAAGACCATGCGTTACGATCTGGTAGATCCGGAGCCGGAGTACGATGCACTGCGGGAGCTGTTTTATGGCGCGGTGCATCATGCCATAGCAAACGGCTAGGAGGCTGTGCCTTACCGCATCCTATGCTGTCTGAAAGAGTGAGCCAGGCATTCAGAGTGAAGTTAGCTTAATCTCGATGCGGCGGTTGTGGCTCAGTGCTTCCGGTGTGTCCCCTGTGTCGATAGGGTGGAACTCGCCGAAGCCGGCGGCGGTGAGGCGTCGCTGGGGGATGCCCTGGCTGGCCAGGTAGCGCACCACTGAGACTGCCCGTGCTGAGGAGAGCTCCCAGTTGGAGGGGAACTGCTCGGTGTGGATCGGTAGCCGGTCGGTGTGGCCGTCGATCCGTAGGATCCAGTTGATCTCTTTGGGGATGCGGGTTGCCACCTGCTTCAATGTGACCGCCAGTTTGGTCAGCTCCGCCTTGCCCTTGGCGCCCAGCCTGGCGGAGCCGGAGGCGAACAGCAGTTCCGATTGGAACAGGAAGCGGTCACCGACGATGCGCACCGCCGGGTTGTCGCCAAGTAGTGTGCGTAGTCGGCCGAAGAATTCCGAGCGATACTGCTCGAGTTGGTTGACCTGCCTCGCCAGTTCAATATTGAGTCGTTCGCCGAGACGTTTGATCTCGTTCTGCTGCGTCGTCTTCTCCTGTTTCGACAGCTTCAGTGCTGCGCTGATCTCCTGCAACTGGCTGCGCAGCAGGCCAATCTTCTGGCTCAGCGCGGCCACCTCGATCTGTGCCTCTTCGCTCAGCCGGCGCTCTTTGTTGATCGCCTCACGCTGCAGGCCAACTAGGGTGTTGAGGGCCTGGATGTTGATCTCTTTGTGTTGCAGCTGCTGTTGGGCCAGCAGGGTGCGCTCCTGCTGATCCGCCAGTTCCGCCTGCAGTGATTGGCCGCGATCGCGCAGCTGGCCCAACGCTTCGTCTTTCTGTTGTAGGTTGCTGGCGAGTTGGCCGACCTCCTGTTCGAGCTTTTGGCGCATCGCCTGCAGGGTGGCGATGTCCTGCTGCAGACTGGCGATGTTGAGCAGCTGCTGTTCGATCTGTTTTTGGTCGGCCTCGCCCTGGGTAGTCAGCTGGCCGATCTGGCTGGAGAGCTGAAACTTTTCGTCGGTGAGTTCACTGATCATACCGGAGAGTTGGTTGACATCCTGCTCCAGGCTGGCGCGCTGGGTGCGTTCCAGCCCCAGGTCGTGGCTGAGGGCGGCGATCTGCTGGTTGAGGTTAGCCAGCTCGCTCTCCTGATTGCTGAGAATCTGCGACAGCAGAAACTGGGCGAAGGTGAAGATCAGGATGACGAAGATGACCAGGATCAGCAGCGCGGAGAGGGCGTCCACATAGCCCGGCCAGACGTTGATCTGGTGTCGTGAGCGGCGTGCGCTGGTGAACATGGCTAGCTTCCGTTGGCTGTGGTGTCGTCCTCAGCTACACCCTTTTCATAGTGCGCCAGCAGTTGTCGCATCAGCTGGCGATCGGTCCGCATCTCCTGAATCAATAGATCGAACTGATCCTGGCGCCCCACTGGAACCTCAGTGCTGCGGCTCGCCTCTTCACTTATCGCATCGGGATCATCGATCAGCTGGGTGACGCCGGAGAGCCACTCCTCCAGGCCGTTGAAGAAGCGGTTCTGAGCGTGGCCGGCCTGGATGTCGAGAAACCCCAGCACCAGCGATCCGCCAAGGCCGAACAGGGAGGAGCTGAAGGCGGTTCCCATGCCGTCAAGGGGTTTGCGCAGCCCGGTTTTGAGTTCAGTGAAGACGGCGGCGAAGTCGTTGTTGCCGACGTCGAGGGCGCCGATCACCTGGCCCACCGCGGAGATGGTGCCGAGCAGTCCCCAGAAGGTGCCAAGCAGGCCAAGGAAGATCAGCAGGCCGATCATGTAGCGGGAGATCTCGCGGGACTCATCGAGGCGTTCGCGGATGCCGCCCAGCACGGTACGCAGTGACAGGGCGGAGAGGCGGAAACGGTCTTTGCGCAGTCCGGAGAGGTGTTTGGCCAGCGGCTTGAGCAGGCGCGGTTCGTCAGCTACCGAAATGCCGGACTGACCGGTACGGAACAGCTTGATCCAGTTGATCTCGGTTTCCAGCACCAGCACCTGGCGGAGGGTGATGCCGATTCCCACTAGCAGCAGGCTGAGGATCAGGGTGTTGAAGCCCCAGTTGGCCATGAAGGCGGATTTTAGTGGCAGGAAGAGCAGGCCGCAGACGACGCTCACCACCGCCAGGTAGATCCCCATCCAGAACAGGGAATGACGCGGATTGATCATAACGGTCCTTCAGTTGATTCGATCCTGGGGTAGTGCACAGCATATATCCCTGGGACCAAGAGTTAAACAGCGGCTGTCTGCCTGGCGCGTAGCCGGCCAGACTGCTTGTTACTTGAAGGGGATAACCACATCCGTGTGACAGTTCAGCCGACGATAACCCGATTGCGTCCCTGTGCCTTGGCATTGTTCAGGTGACTGTCGGCCCGTCTGAACATGCCATCTGATTTCTCGTCACTGGGTGAGTAGAGGGTGGCGCCAATACTCAATGTCACCCCGATTGATTCGAGATCGGTTTGTATCGGCGTTTCTGCCACCTTTGCGCGCAAACGTTCGGCAAGCTGGCCGACCTCCGCGATATTGTCGGCGTGGATCAGTGCGCCAAACTCCTCGCCTCCCCAGCGAAATACGGTATCTCCACCGCGCATCATGGCTTGCAGCATTTGTGCTACTGATTTCAGTACCAGATCACCGATGCTGTGGCCGTAGCGGTCGTTGATGGTCTTGAAGTTGTCGAGATCCATGAACAATAGGCCAAAGCCGGAGTTGTGGCGTTGCGAATGGGAGATCCGGCGGGCGAGCTCGCGATCAAACATGCGGCGATTGCCCAGGCGGGTCAGATTGTCTTCCACTGCCAGCTGGTAAACCTCCTGTTCGATGCAGTTGCCCAGAATCGTTGCCATCTCTTCCGAGGCCGCTTCAAGATCCATTAGATAGTGGCTGATATCCTGTGGTTGCTGGTTTTTTGCCTTGTCGAGGATGATCGCCATCAGATGGTGAAGGCGTTCGTGGGCCGCCAGCAGTCCTTCTTGAACATCCTCCGGAAATCGCCTGATGCCGCCTTTGTCGAGCCAGCGCCCTAACTCGCATTCGTGCGGGCTGATTGGCACTTCCTCCTGCTGCAGTGGTTCGCCAAGGGCCAGCGAATAGGCGCGCACCTTCCAGCGATAGTGGGCGATATAGGCCTTTACGATATCGTCCTGATCTATGTTGCCCAGAACGCTGCAGCTGCGGCTGATGCGGTTGATATCCTGTTGCGCAGCTTGGCGTAGCTTCTCCAGGGTGTGTTCCAGGTGGGCAACGGTTGCTTGGATCGATTGTGAGAGGTCGACGACTCGACAGAGCGAGCGGGCCAGATCCATCTGCTGCCAGGATTCGGCCAAGTGGATAAAAAACTGCCGGATCTGGCTGAGTGAACCGATGGCCTGGGATGGAGCGATGCCCTGTGCCAGCCAGTACAGCGCCTGTTGATATTGAGTGGCGTAAAAGGTTTGGTCGTATCTAGCGCAGACAAATGACTCGAAATAGCCGTCCATCAGGAGTTCAGGGCTATTCTCAGAGCAGCTGGTTTTTGTGTGCAGCCAGCTGGTGAATTCCGGGGTCCACTCGGTCAAGGCTTTCAGCAGCGGTTCTTTATGTTGAGCGATGATATTTTCATCCAGCCTGGAGAGTTCCACTAGTTCACTCAGTTGCTCAATGGATGTCATAGATCGTTCCTCTGATCGCTTCGGGTAACCCCCAGCTAACGTGAGGTATTTAAATGGCATCCATAATACCTACTGGATCGCTAAAAAAATGCTGGTAGTTGCCTTTGGATGTCTAGGGTTGTTCCCTATTTTAATTCGTGGAATATCCCGTCCCCCCCTTACTCTTGCCGTTGCCACACATCTCTGCAACGGTTGTTGGAGCAGTCGTAGTCGCGCCGCCGTTCTCCAGTGAACTTGATGGATATTGATATTTTTCAATGCCGATGCCGCGACAATTCCTTACCATTTTCGTCAACTATTAAATCGCGCTGACTCGCATGGCGGAGGATTGGATATGTCACAGCAAGAGAGACTGGAGAACCTGCCGATCTCATTTTTTTCCATGGTGATGGGAATGGCGGGACTGACGATTGCTTGGCAGAAGGCGCAGCATGTCTGGCAGTGGGAACTGCAGATCAACCCCTGGTTGGTGGGATTCACTAGTGGCTTGTTTCTGGTGCTGCTGGTGCTCTACGGCGCCAAACTGATCCGTCACCGCAAGGCAGTTCTGGCGGAGCTGAAAAATCCGGTAAAGCTGAATTTTTTTCCGGCGGTCTCCATCAGTCTGTTGCTGTTGTCGGTCTGTTTCCTGATGGTCAGCGAAGATATCAGCCGCCTATTGTGGATGACCGGCACGGCGTTGCACCTGCTCTTCACTCTCTATGTGGTGAATGTCTGGATTCACCATGAGCATTTTGAGGTGCATCATCTGAATCCGGCCTGGTTTATTCCGGCGGTGGGTAATGTGCTGGTGCCGGTGGCGGGTATGCCTCTCGGTTACGTGGATGTCTCCTGGTTCTTCTTCAGTGTCGGACTGTTGTTCTGGATGATCCTCCTGACGATCATTTTCTATCGCATCCTATTTCATGACCCGCTACCGGCCAAGCTGATGCCGACCCTGTTTATCCTGATTGCACCGCCGGCGGTGGGTTTCGTGGCCTACATAAAACTGACCGGGGAGCTGGACAGCTTTGCCCGCATCCTCTACTACAGCGGCCTATTCCTGACGCTGTTGCTGTTTACCCAGGTGGGGCGTTTCACTCGGCTGCAGTTTTTTCTTAGCTGGTGGGCCTATTCCTTTCCGGTGGCGGCGATCACTATCGCCAGCCTGCTGATGCATGAGCTGACCAACAGCATGATTTACCTCTATATCGGCAGCGGCCTGCTGTTGCTGCTGACCCTGATTGTCGGCCTGTTGTTGGTGCGTACCAGCCGGGCGGTGAGGATGAAAAAAATCTGTGTGCCGGAGTAGTGAAAATGCTTGCCAAGGGTTGAGCCTTTTCAATGTTCCTGGAGCCCTCTCCGGCGCCGTACACGGGCGTACAGATGCCGCGATTGCAGGATGCAATGAAACGTTCCATCCCCTTTGGTTACACGACGGCATGGATGCACCCCAAAGGAAGTGCCCTTGGGGTACAGGAGGTAGAGCGATGCTTGGAGCCAAAGTCGAGAGCAATGCATGGAGCCATTACCGAAGTAAAAATCGCATTTTTGCGCAGTAATCTGAATAGCTAAATCTCAGGAGTAGTAACATGAGAAAAACCATACTTACCCTCGCAAGCATTGTTTTGGCTGCCGGTGCCAGTGCCCTATGGGCTGCCCCCGAACCGGAAGACCCGACGAAACAGACTCCCTGGCACCTCTACGTCGATTCCGTGGAGGCGAATGCGATGAAGCAGAAACAGGGCGATCAGGTGCTGTTCGTCGATGTGCGTGATCCGGTGGAGATCATGTTCACTGGTTTTACTGATGTGGTGGATATCAATATCCCCTACAAGCTCGCCAACCGAAGCAAAAAGAACCCAAAGAAACCGGTCTTTTTGATGGAGACGAATGTCAATTTTGAGAAGCAGGTTGCCGCGGCGCTCGAGGCCCGAGGCCTGAGCAAGGAGGCGCCGGTGATCCTCATGTGCCGTTCCGGCGGCACTCGGGGCGCGCCCAGCGCCAAGATGCTGTGGGGCAAGGGTTACACGCAGGTCTATGTGGTCACCGATGGTTTTGAAGGTGGCAAGATCAAGTCGGGCGAGCGAAAAAACTGGCGTCTGAAAAACGGTTGGAAGAATGCTGGCCTACCCTGGTCCTACAAGCTCAATATGGAAAAGATGTACATGCCTTAGGGCGATTCATAATGGGTGGTCTGCTGGAGAATCAGGGCACCTAAAAAAACCGTGCAATAGTGGGGAGAAGTCGGGGTGTTGGGCGATGTTGTTGTGAGTAGTGCCGGACAGCTGCACAGCTTCTACCCTGGCCGTCTTGAGGGCGGTAATCAGGGCCTGGGTGTTCACCGCTGGGACCACCTCATCCCGCTCGGCGTAGAGGATCAGGGTATCGGCGGTAATTGCCTCGGCCTTGTCGCTGGAGAGATAGCGATCCTTCAGCAGTAGCCGTACCGGAAACAGCGGGTAGGCGCGGGCGGCAACACTCTCCACGCTGTCGAAGGGGGTGATCAGCCCCAGTCTGGTGATCGGGCGTCGACTGGCGAGATGGATGGCGATGGCGCTGCCGAGGCTGCGTCCCAGCAGTGAGATCTGGCGGTGTTTGGGCTGGATCTGGTCGTAGATCGCCTCGGAATCGGCGAGCAGTGCTGCCTCGGATGGACGACCTGGGTTGTTGCCATAGCCCCGGTAGGGGATCAGGTAGAGGCTCTTTCCGGCAAGTATCCGGCTGAACTGGTCGATGTTGTATTCGATGTGTTCAGCGTTGCCGCCGAAGTAGAGGATCGCCTCGTTAGCTCCCGGGTTGATCAACCAGCCGTGCAGCGTCAGACCGTTGACCTCAATGGTGTAATTGGTCGGCACGGCGGCCGGTGAGGTTGCCCCGGTAAAGTAGAGCAGGGTGCGCTGATTGAGGTAGAGGTAGCCGGTAAGCAGAAGGTAGGCGGCTGCCAGCAATGCCAGAAGCTGTTTCATCGGAATAGGGGCGTTGCCGGTGATGCGGGGAAACCCAGGGGAGGCGTGATCCACGCGGAGCCTGTTGCGCGATCAGCCGCTGCCAGAGGATAAGGAGGTGCCGAAACTCGAGTGGTTTGTTGAACGGGCTGGCTCAAGCCGCCAGCCCGTTTCGATGCAAAGTGGCACGGCTGATGATCTATGCTCAGCCCGGGTGGAGAAGGTGACGGCTCGCGGCTGGTGGTTGAGGATCGTCGGCATGCCTGGGGTGGAGGCTCTCCTGGATGCGCCGGGTCAGCAGCTCTCCGCGACCGCAGTTGGGGCATTCGTAACGTGTCTGTTCGGTGTGGCCCTGACGATTCTGTTCGGCCATTAGCATCAGGGATCGGCAACGCTGGCAATACATGGTCTCTCTCCACTGATGGGAGGGCTGGCGGCCTTCCAGCCGCTGCGCTCCCGCTTTCAGGTCAGTCCCAGTTGAGTGCGCCACCGGTCTGGTACTCGGTGACAGTAGTCTCAAAGAAGTTCTTCTCCTTGCGCAGATTGGCTTGCTCGTCGAGCCAAGGCAAGGTTGCCTCGGCGCCGGGGTAGGGCTCTGACAGTCCGATCTGCCGGGCGCGTCGGTTGGCGACATAACGAAACTGTCCCATGTGGTCATCTTTACTGTAGCCGAGGATCGGATCGCGCAGGATATAACCGGCGTAGGCATCTTCCGCTGCCTCGCACTCGTCCCACATCTCACGGATCGCCTGGGGATCGGGGGCGATGTTCTCTTCCAGCATGATCTGCTTGGCGACGCGGATGCCGAAGGAGGCGTGCAGCACTTCATCGCGCATGATGTATTGCAGTTGTTCGGCTGTGCCCTTCATCAGGCCGCGGCGCTGCAGGGCAAAGATTGGCGAGAAACCGTTATAGAACCAGACCCCCTCGAAGATGCCGGCGAAAAAGAGGTAGGCCATCAGGAAGTTTTCCAGCTCATCGCGGTTGGACAGGTCCACATCGGAGCGCAGGATCGAGTGTAGACGGCGGTTGGCGATTTGGATCTTGCCGTTGATTTCCGGCACCACCCGGTAGCGGTTGTAGATCTCCCCCTGATCGAGGCCGATGGTCTCGATGCAGTGCTGGTAGGTCCAGGTGTGCAGGGCCTCCTCGTAGACCTGACGCGCCTGGTAGATCTGCAGCTCAGGTGCACTCATCTTTTCCATCACCGCCAGGCCGATGTTGCGCATCGCCAAGATGTCGGAGGTGGTCAGGTAGGAGAGCACGTTCTCGTAGATGTGGCGCTCTTCCAGGGTCAGCTTGTGGTGGTAGTCGTGAACGTCCTGGGCCATGTTGATGTCCAGCGGCGTCCAGTGGTTCTTGTTGGCGTTGAGGAAGTACTCCCAGGCCCAAGGGTATTTGAATGGCGCCAGCTGGTTGACGTCGGTGAGACCGTTGACCACCCGCTTGTCGTCCGGGTTGACCGGCTTGGTGTCAAGCGGCGCTGCGACAGGCAGGGGCGTAGCCTCGGTTTGCACTGCAGCGCGGTTGCCGAGTAGCGGGTTGGCCTCCGGATGAGGCGACTGGGTTGACTCGGCCTGAGGTGCCGGTTCGGTTGCAGGCGCGGGGGGCGTCTGTTGGCTGGCCAGTGGCGCCAGCGGGTCGTCCCAATTCAGCATATCGTGTACTCCTTTGATCTCTCTGCCCCTGCAGGCGCGGTGTTCGCAGCCTGGTCGCTGGGCTTCAGTGCGCCGCTCACGGCGCTCTACATGTCGTGTTGCCGGTGGCGTGTTATTGGCAGGCCTCGCAATCCGGGTCGAGGATCGAGCAGGCCTTGGGCGCCTCAGCCGGAGCGCCGTCGCCAAGTCGATTGACGTCACCACTGCTGCTGGCGGTGGTTTTCTCGACTGCGGTAGCGCCCATCGAGCGCAGGTAGTAGGTGGTCTTGAGGCCGCGCACCCAGGCTAGTTTGTAGAGGTTGTCGAGCTTCTTGCCCGACGGCTCGGCCATGTAGAGGTTGAGCGACTGGCCCTGGTCGATCCACTTCTGGCGGCGGGCGCCGGCCTCCACCAACCAGCGCGGGTCGATCTCGAAGGCGGTGGCGTAGAGCACCTTCAGCTCCGCCGGGACGCGCTCGATGGGCGCCAGGCTGCCGTCGTAGTATTTGAGGTCGTTGATCATCACCTCGTCCCACAGCCCCTCGCGCTTCAGGTCATGCACCAGATAGGGATTGACCACGGTGAACTCGCCGGAGAGGTTCGATTTGACGAACAGGTTTTGGTAAGTCGGCTCGATCGACTGGCTGACGCCGACGATGTTGGAGATGGTGGCAGTGGGAGCGATGGCCATGGTGTTGGAGTTGCGCATGCCCTGGGTCTTCACCTTTTCACGCAGTGCATCCCAGTCGAGGCTGCTGCTCTGGTCGATCTGCAGGTAGTCGCCACGGGCCTGCTTGAGCTGCTGCAGTGAGTCGATCGGCAACACGCCCTGGCTCCACAGCGAGCCTTCATAGCTGGAGTAGCGGCCGCGTTCTGCCGCCAGCTCGGAAGAGGCCTGGATAGCGTAGTAGGAGACCGCCTCCATGGAGCGGTCGGCGAAGGTCAGCGCCTGTTCCGAGGCGTAGCCGATGCGCTGTTTGTAGAGCGCGTCCTGGAACCCCATGATGCCGAGCCCCACCGGGCGGTGGCGCAGGTTGGAGTGACGCGCCTGGGGCACACTGTAGTAGTTGTAGTCGATGACGTTGTCGAGCATGCGCATGGCGGTGGTGACTGTGCGCTCCAGCTTCGCTATGTCGAGGCCGTTCTCGTCGACATGGGCGGCCAGGTTCACCGAGCCTAGGTTGCAGACCGCGATTTCACTGTCGTTGGTGTGCAGGGTGATCTCGGTGCAGAGGTTGGAACTGTGTACCACGCCGGCGTGCTGGTTGGTGTAGCGGATGTTGCAGGGATCTTTGAAGGTGATCCAGGGGTGGCCGGTCTCGAACAGCATGCCGAGCATCTTGCGCCACAGATCCACCGCTTTGAGGCTGCGGAAGACTTTGATCTCGCCGCGCGCGGCCTTCTCTTCGCAGGCGGTGTAGACGGCCTCGAACTCAGCCCCGGTGAGGTCGTGCAGGTCGGGCACCTCGTTGGGGGAGAACAGGGTCCAGTCGCCTTCCTCGGCGACCCGCTTCATGAACAGATCGGGGATCCAGTTGGCGGTGTTCATGTCGTGGGTGCGACGGCGCTCGTCACCGGTGTTCTTGCGCAGCTCGAGGAAGTCCTCGATGTCGATGTGCCAGGTCTCCAGGTAGGCGCAGACTGCGCCCTTGCGCTTGCCACCCTGGTTGACGGCGACGGCGGTGTCGTTGGCCACCTTGAGGAACGGCACCACGCCCTGGCTCTTGCCGTTGGTGCCCTTGATGTGGGCGCCGAGGCCGCGCACCCGGCTCCAGTCGTTGCCCAGGCCGCCGGCGAACTTGGAGAGCAGGGCGTTGTCCTTGATCGCCGAGTAGATGCCGTCCAAGTCGTCCGAGATGGTGGTCAGGTAGCAGCTGGAGAGCTGTGGCCGTAGGGTGGCTGCGTTGAACAGGGTCGGCGTGGAGCTCATGAAGTCAAAGGATGAGAGCAGATTGTAGAATTCGATGGCGCGGCCTTCGCGATCGATCTCGTTGATCGCCAGCCCCATTGCCACGCGCATGAAGAAGGCCTGTGGCAGCTCGAAGCGGGTGCCCTCTTCCGTGTGGATGAAGTAGCGGTCGTAGAGGGTCTGCAGCCCCAGATAGTTGAACTGCAGGTCGCGCTCGGGTTTGATCGCATCGGTAATGCGCTGCAGGTCGTACTGCTGCAGGCGGCTGTCGAGCAGCTCCAGTTTGACGGCGCGTTTGACGTAGGCTTTGAAATAGTCGGCATAGTGTTTGCCCATCTCGGCCTGGGTCTGCACTGGGTTGTCGAGGTCGAGGTCGAGAAAGCTGAGGGCCTCGCGGCGCAGGATATCCAGCAGCAGTCGCGCTGAGACCTGGGAGTAGTTGGGCTCCTGGTCGATCAGGGTACGGGCGCTCATCACCAGCGCCTGGGAAATGTCGTTCTCGGTGACGCCGTCGAATAGGTTGCGGCAGGTGGCGTCGAGCACCCGCTGGGCGTCGACCTGGTCGAGGCCATTGCAGGCCTCAGCGAGCAGGGTCTTCAGGCGGGCGATGTCGAGGGGACGCTTGGAGCCATCCGCCAGGGTCACCATCACCTGGTGCTCGGGTTGTTCTCCCTCGACCTCGGCGCGGAGGGCGGCCTCTTCAGCACGCTTCTGCGCCTGCTGCTCGCGATAGAGTACGTAGGCGCGGGCCACCTTGTGCTCGCCGGAGCGCATCAAGACGAGTTCAACCTGGTCCTGGATGTCTTCTATATGCACGGTGCCGCCGGCGGGCAGGCGGCGGGTGAGGGCCTTGACCACCTGTTCGGTGACCTGCTCGACCGCATTGTGGATGCGGCTGGAGGCGGCGGCACTGCCGCCCTCCACAGCGAGGAACGCCTTGGTGATGGCAACCGAGATTTTGCTGGCGTCGAAGTGGGTGACTTTGCCGTTGCGGCGGATCACCTGCAGGTTACCCTGGGTGTCGTCGATAGCATCCGGGCTGAAACTGCTGGCAGTTAGCGGGGGGATAGATGCGTCTGCAAAATTCTCTGGGGTCGCTTCGATTGCCATGTCTCCTCCGGACTCAATCTTCTGTGGCTGTGCGCAACGATGCTCTGAAGCCGGGTGGCTTGGGTTGCGGTACAGGCTGTCAATGATTCGCAGCAGGCATTGGTGCGGCTCCGGTACTCCACTTCCCGTTCGCAGGGAGGTTGCCGGGGGGGGCTGTGTTGATTTTGTGCCCTGTCCGCAGAATCTGGTGTGCCGCTCAGCTGCTGAAGCACAATATATACGCATATTTCTTGCTGTCAAACACAATATGTTGTGTATGGAAGGGTGATAACTGGTGTGCAGATTGTGGGCGAGCTGTGGATAAGTAAGGTGGGATTTGCTGCATTTTTAGTAAAAACACAGGCTTAGCTTGCTGTTTAACGGCTGCTGTAGATGCTGCTGTGGGGGGAGGGTGGGTGGTGTCGAACGAAGAGGTAAATTCCTGTGACCCACTGCGGTTTTTCTGTGCCTTGTGGAAGCAAAAAAATGAAATGCATGTAGGGTTAACGAGGTCGGCCGTAAATAGAAAAAAGGAGCTGTTGCCCGCTTGGGTGAGGAGATGGTGAGGTTATGCGTTCAGTACTTTATGTTAGTGATCAGTTGGCTTCTGAAGTCTATCTGCGTCGGTGCCTGGACGGAGCGCATCTCTCCCTGGCCGCTGCTGTTCGTACCAATACGGATCTGTTGACCTGGGTGGCCAGACTAAATCCCGATTTTCTGCTGGTGGATGTGGATGCTCCGACTCCACGTCTGCTTGACGCTTTGGAGACACTGGTCGAGTTGGCATCCCTGCCGGTTGTGATGTTGTCCCGAAACGGGGACCGGCACTTGCTGCAGCGTGCCGAGGTGGCGGGGGTTGCCGGGGTGGAGCCCGGGTCGCTGGATTCTGTCGATCTTGCTTGTCTTGTGGCCTCAGCCTCTGAAGTATTTGCGCAAAGACAGTTGTCAGCCAGACGTCAGCCATAATCCCATTTTGTATTTGTGATTTGAGGCGGCATGCCTGCCTCACCGTTCGTTTCGGGTGTAATGCACTTGAGTTTGATGGGGTGTTTGCATATCAGAGAATAAGAGTATGCTGCGGTGTTTATGCTGCTTACCTAAAGGTTGGAAATACTATCCGGATTGCGTATGGTTTGTCCCATGGAGAAACCCGAGAGAACAATCAAGCGTATGAGGAGGAGTTATTTTCAATGTTAGTACGCGACATAATGACAAATGCGCCTAAGACTGTGAGCCCCGATGCGAAGTTGTTGGAGGTGGTCTCACTGATGTGCCTGTTTCGTTTTAGTGGCCTGCCTGTTGTGGAGGATGGGAAGGTGAAGGGGATCGTAGCGGAGAAGGATGTGCTGCACCGCATGTTCCCGGGCCTGGAGGATTTCAAGGACGGTATGGTCGCTCCTGATTACGACAGTATGCTGACTCAATACAAAGATGTGGTGACTCTGAAGGTCGCAGATGTGATGACTTCGCGGGTTATTACGGTTGATCCTGATATGCATATCCTGAAGGCAGCAACTGTTATGATACGGCACAAGTTTCGCCGGATTCCGGTTGCAGAGGATGGTGAGTTGCTCGGTATGCTGAGTTTGGGGGATATCCACAAAGCGATCTTTCAGTACAATATTTCGAGCAACATGTGCGGCACTTCATAGGAATAAACTGGAGCAGGTTGCTGCTTCAGGCATAAAAAAACGGCGATTTCCGCCGTTTTTTTATGCCTGATCATTCCAGGTGCGGAAGAATACTCTTCCGCACCTGTAGTTTTGAATTTGAACTATATGCTCAGAATTCGCCGGTCGCTCCAGCAACCATTACGTCCAACATTGCCTGGTTAACGCGGATTGCAATTTCTGTCAGTTCAGGCGGCAGCATCTGACTGTTGATCAGCATGTCGAGGTTTAACATCATCAGCCATAGTTGTCCTTGCTTGTCTTCAACCATGGCGATGCGGCAGGGCATATAGGCTGCGTAGATCGGGTCATGCATGATCATCTTCCGGGCATCTTCAGGGTTACAGAACTGGAAGATGTCGAGGTAGGGGGTCTTCAGTCCGCGGGCTTGCAACTCTTTGGATACTTGCTGGCGGGACACAAACTTCAGATTGATCTCTGCTGCACGCGACATGAGTGCCTGGATGGCATCTTCTCGCGGAACCTTGACGCTCATCTGAACTACGGTTTGTTTGATGTCGGTGATGTTGATCTGGGGATCATTGTTGTCAGCAGCATATGCAGGTAGCAAAAGAATTGCTGACAACGCAAGGGTGAACCAGAGGGTTTTGATCGTATTCATAGATTTCTCCGAAATGGGGGCGCCTTCAACGCATCATGAACTGTAGTGTTATGCCTTATTTTTTATTGTTTGGAGCCAATGACGAGATGTAGGCGAGGATGCTTTCGACCTGTCGGTCGTCAAACTCATCGAAGGTATCATCTTCTGGGTCATCGTCATGCACACGCTGTTTCCACTGGAACATCTTTATCTGCCGGAACAGGTACTGGGAGTACTGCAGCGCCAGAGCAGGGATGCTTTTTCGGGATTTGCCCATGCCGTTCTTGCGGTGGCAGCTCTTACACTCTTCGTTGTAGATAGCCTTGCCCGCATCAATAGCACCGGGCCATAGGGGGATTTCCGCCAGCCTGGGAGCGATAGTCTCAAGGTTGATGCTTGCATAGTAAGCGGAGATATCGTCAATATCATCTTCGCTCAAGGACCTGAGTGAGGAGGTAATGACCATTCGAGGGTTGAGGCGATCGCCCCTGATATAGGCCTCTATCTGCTTGGTCATGTAACCGGCTGGCGTACCGGCTAGACGGGGGGAAGCGGGGCCTGGGGTGCCTTGGCCGTAGATACCATGGCAGAGGGCGCAGCTGCGGCTGAGCTTTTTGCCATTTTCAAGGTCAATCGCCTGTGACGTTAACGGCAGAGTAAGCAAGATCGTTAGTAATAACCGTTTCATTGGAAGCCTCCTGGTTAACGGTCGAATTGCGCAAGTAGCAGCCCTGATAGGGGGGGCTGCTTTGTTTGGAATGGCCCCGGCATGGTTGCGGAAGGCCATGCCTCCACCTCCAGGCGAATTTCTTCCCCCCAGCCAAGAGCGTGGTCTCTGCTGGCGGAGAAAAATGGCAATATTTTTTTCAATTTGTGTGCCGGTCCCTGCGGCTGATTGTTTTGATCCGACAAGGACGCGGGCATTGTGACAAAAGCATTGATGCGATTCAATTTTCTTTAAATTTCAAAAAATTAGCGGTTTAATGGGTTCTAATTGTTGGGTGATCATCAAAAAAATTGTGCTGTTTATGCCCCTTAATATATATTGCCCGACCGGCAGTTAACCGATATTCTGCTCCCCATCGTATGATCGTGCGCGGTCCCGGTTATGTTCTTAGCCATGGGTTCTTCCTTTTGTTGGGGGGCATCCTCTGATTGGGGCCTGGCAAGCAGGTTGGTGAGGTTTAGATGAACAAGTATTTAGCGGGTGTAGTTGCGTTTGCTTGCATGTTCGGGCTGTCTAACGTGTGGGCGAGTCCAGCAGAAGAGGCGATGAAAGAGTATGATCAGGCGCTCTCGCGGACGCCGAATCTCGAAAATGGCAAAAAGGTTTACAAAATCTGCGCTGTGTGTCACACGCCGGAAGGCTGGGGGCGGGTTGACGGCACCTACCCACAACTTGCAGGGCAACTGAATACAGTGATCATCAAACAGCTGGCTGATATCCGCGCCAGAAATCGTGACAATCCTACTATGCGGCCTTTTACCTCTTCGCGCCTACTTGGAGGTGTGCAAGAGATTGCAGATGTTGCAGCCTATATTGCACAACTTCCGATGACGCCAACTAATGGCCGGGGGTCGGGGATGGACCTGGAGCACGGCGAAAAGCTTTACGTAGATAACTGCGTGGAATGTCATAGCGAGCATGGCGAGGGAAATAGAAAAGAGCACATCCCAATGATTCAGGGGCAGCACTACCGCTATTTGATGCGACAATTTGAATGGATCAGAACCGGTCGTCGCCGTAATGCTGATTCCAGTATGGTAAAACAGATTCGGCGCTTCACTGCGCGTGATGTGGCTGCTGTGATGGATTATGTCTCTAGGCTGGTTCCTCCACCAGGCAAACTGGCTGAACAGGGTTGGGTGAACCCTGACTTCCCCAGCTATTCAAGGGCGAATCTTCCCCGTGATCGAGGCAACCAGATGCCACTTCCAGGAGTGCCTCCACGTTATAGGCCAGGCCAGTATCGCTAACCGAAGAAAGCGATTGGAATGGCCAGCGGGGCATCGGTTCTCTGCAGAGTACAGACAAAGCCCTTGCCGCCAGGCAGGGGCTTTTTTATGGGACCTGGAAGAACTGCTTTCGAAAGACCAACTGTTACGCAAGATATGTTGCCATATCGCTTTTTCTGCCTCATGCACGCTTAAGTTCGATGTCTCTATTGTGATATCAAGCAGTCTATCGTCGGAGCGCAAGTCGAGCAGGCTGCTCCCGGTATAATTCCTGGGATGTGTCATTACGCAGAGCGGGGCGCTAGTTCCACTTTTTTGTTCGTATCGACTATCCTCTAATTCGGTGGCAGTACAGCTGTGTGGAAATGCTTTGGAGACGAGATGCTTCAGAAGGTGCTCTTTGTTGATGATGAACCCCAGGTACTGGCAAGTCTGCAGCGAGCGCTTCGCCGCGAACCCTTTGAAATAGTTGTGGCCGGCTCAGCGCAAGAGGCGTTGGCAATCTTGGAGCGTGAGACTGTGGATGTGGTGGTTTCTGATGAAGAGATGCCTGGTATGTCTGGCTCTGAACTGCTAGCCGAAATCTATCGGCTTTACCCAGACACGGTAAGGATGATTTTGACCGGCAAGGCGAGTCTGGAAGGAGCGATCAAGGCCATAAATGAGGGGCAGATCAGCAGGTTTTTTACCAAGCCTGCGAATACAATCGATTTGGTTGTGACTATTCGACAGGCGTTGCAGCAAAAGGCGCTGATGTGTGAGAGTCGCCGATTACTCAGGGCGGCGAGAGATCAATCCTCCCTGCTCGAAGAGCTGGAGCGAAGGCAGCCTGGAATCAGCGCTATTCAGAGGGATACTGCGGGAAGAATCCTTATCGAGGAGGAGCAGGGAGACTTCAACTCGCTGATTCAAGAGATTCAGCAGCAGGTAAAAAAATCGGAGCGGGCTCTCTCCCTGCGAAAAAGGAAGTGAGTGGTCGAGCAGGGAAGGCTGCTATCTGCTGCTGGGCGGCAATTTAGTAGAATAGGTCAAGTTGAGGCTGGTTTTCGTTGGGCGTCATGTGCTTTTGGATTTAAGCAGGTCGAAATAAAAAACCGGGGCGTTGGCCCCGGTTAGAAGTTTTATCTCATCCTGTGAGGGTAATCTTCTCCGCCATCCTTGGCGAATGCGCGATCATCCGTGTCAGCCTAGCAGGCTAACCGCGTACATGATCTTACCCAAAGATGTCGTTTGTGATGTTCTGGAACCAGCTATAGGCATACTGAACCTCGCGCTTGCGAGTCTCGGCGCTGGCATCCTTTGCGGTCAGGCCACCGGATACTTTGGTGATCTTGGAGCCGTCCTCGGCCAGACGATAGACCGCTGCCACGGAGATGCCATAGTCCTTGCCTACAATTGAGTAGCAGGTGTTGACGTAGGCCGGAGTGCCGGGCTCTTGACCGCTCAGCAGGGCGGCTACAGAAGCAGCACAGACCTTGGCTTCGGAGTTGGCGGCATAGCCGGATTTCGGCATACCTTTTGCGATCGAAGCATCACCAATCACGTGGATGTTCTTGTGAATGGTGGACTCGAAGGTGTGCAGGTTGATCGGACACCAGTCACCCTTAGTCAGGCCGGCTGCAAAGGCGATCTTGCCCGCTTTCTGTGCAGGAATCACGTTCAGCACGTCCGCCGTCACCTCGTTGAAACCGGTGGTCACGGTGCGGGTCTTGGCGTTGACGCTCTTCAGCACGTTGTCGTCAGAGCCCTTGGGTGTGCCCTGCCAATCGATCATGGAGTCCGCAGTGCCATAGCCGTAGAGATCCTTCCAGCCCTGTACGAACAGGCCCATCTTGGAGAACTTCGGTTTTGGATCCAGGATGATGATCTTGGACTTGGGCTTCTTACGCTTCAGGTAATCAGCGATCTGAGAGGCACGCTCGTAGGGCCCAGGTGGGCAACGGAAGGGATTCGGCGGCGGGCAGATGGCAACGGTGCCACCGTCCTTCATCGCTTCCAACTGCTTGCGCAGGGTGACGGTCTGGGAGCCTGCCTTCCAAGCGTGGGGGATATCTTCGGCGACCTTGGCGTCATAACCTTCAATACTCTCCCACTTGAAGTCGATGCCTGGGGCGACGATGCAGCGGTCGTAGCTGAAACTCTTACCACCCTTGGTCTTGACGACGCGGGCGCCGGCATCGATGCCGATGACGATGTCGTTGACCACATTAACGCCGTGCGTGGCCAATCCAGTGTAGCCGAAACGGATTGAGTCAATGGTGCGGTTGCCACCCAGCACCTCGTTGGACATGTAGCAGGTGTAGTAGTTTTTGTTGGCCTCGATCAGCGTCACGTCGATGCTGGAGTCAGCCATCTTCAGGTACTTGGCTGCAGTGGCGCCAGCGGTGCCGCCGCCAACCACTACTACTTTTTTGCTAGCGCCCAGTGCGAGTGTGGGCGCTCCAATAATGCCAACTGCAGTGGCAGCACCTGCACCTTTGACAAAATTTCTACGGGTAATCTTCATGTTCAAAACTCCCCCTTATTTCTGGCTGGCGTAGAAATTGACCAAGGCCTCAATGCCCTTGTCGCCTTCTTTCTTCAGCATCTTGTTAAGCTTCTTTTTCATCTTTTTGGGTGCTTCGCGATCACCCGCCTTGTAGTCTGCCAGCGACCATTTCAGGTACATGGCGAGCTGACCAGCAAGTACACCGGAGTCATCTTCAGCGGAGGAACCGCCTTCGGCATGGCACTTTTCGCAATATTTGTCATGTAGCTTGGCACCTTTCTTGGCCAGAGTTGCGTCATACTTTTGTTCTGCGCCGACAAAAGGCTTTTTGCCAAAATAACTGGCCATCTGCTTAAACTCGTCGTCAGAGTAGCCTTTGGCAATGCGGGCCATGATGGTGGTGGGGATATCGCCACTCTTGAAACCTTGCATTGCCTCAACAAAGTACTCGGTGGAGAGTCCCGCAATGCTCGGGGTGGCAGGGCCGGCGCTTGCGCCATTGGTTCCGTGACAACCTGCGCAGGTGTTGGCCAGCATGCTGTCGCTTGCGCCCATCATAAGGGGCTTTTTATCAGCTGCGAAAGCCATTGAGGAAGCGCTGATAGCCAGCGCGCCAATCAGGGCCTTCTTGAGGGTGGTGTATGCCATGTTACCTCCTTTGGATTTTGAACAGGCTTACGTGGTAACGGAGGGATCAGTATCCCTCAAGGGTGTGTTGGTCCTCTTTTTAGAGGGTTCCAACATTACGCACACGTCGGATGAAAGCGGCACTCGCCAACAGCTTGAACACTCCATCCGTCCGTATATTGCTCTTCTAACGGCAACAAAGCCGTAACGCGCGGCCGCTCTAGCGTCGCGCAGGCTTCGCCTCATAGGTTTCTGTTTATTATTATTTCCCAGGATCTAGCGTTACGGCTAAAGCCTTAGATCCTTTGTTAACGGCCTTACTTCGCCTGGCTAAGCAGAGCCAGGATCTGTTTCATTCGTTTCTTTGTTGCGATGCTGATGGCAGTTCTGCCATCTCTGTCTTTTAGATTTTTGTCTGCACCTTTTTGTAACAACAGCTTGACCATGTCCGGGGAGCCACTGCTAACGGCTTCCATCAGTGGTGTGATGCCATCGCTATCAGCTGAATTAATGTCAGCGCCGCTCTCGAGAAGGAGTTGCGTGGTCTGGATATGACCCTGCCCCACTGCCCATGTAAGCGCTGTGGCGCCATCCCGATCTTTTTTGTCGATGCTGGCGCCGTGGGTGAGGAGTTCTTTGACTACCTCGGTATTGCCCCGGTCGGCTGCCAGAATTAGGGCGGTTGATCCATTCTTGTCCTGGGAGTCGATATCAGCGCCATTTTTTGCCAGTATCGCAACAGTTTCTACATGGTCCTTTTCGGCCGCCATCATCAGGGCGTTTTTGCCGTATTTGTCCGATGCTTTGGGGTCGGCCCCTTTGTAAAGCAGCTGCTCCACCATGTCGGTTATGCCGTAGCGGGCTGCTATCATCAGTGAGTCCCAACCGGCGCGTGTGCGGTCATGCAGATTTGCGCCACGTTCGAGAAGAAAAGCGGTGATTGCCGGGTGCCCATTCTCAGCGGCAAATGTCAGGGCTGTACAACCCTCTGTGGTGCGAAAGTTGACTTTGGCGCCGCGGCTGAGAAGAAGCACTATGGTGTCCATATTGCCATTCTCTACTGCCATCATGAGGGCGGTTTTGCCTTTAATGTTGGCAGCATCGACGGCAACTCCCTCATCTAGGAGCTGCTCCATGGCTTCGATATCATCAATGATGGCGGCCTGTCGCAACTCCCGTTCTTTCTCTTTGTCACCCGCAAAGACCTGGGATGACAAGAGAAGACTCAACAGCAGGGCCGGGATTTTGGTTCTTTTCATTGATTTTCCGTAGCGCTTCTGGGATCAGGAGTCTTCTCTCGCCTCTGTCTCGTCGGGCTCATCAGGTTCCTCATGAGCAATGCCTTTGTGACAGTCGATGCAGGTTTTACCCTGGTCCATGGCTCTGGAGTGGCGTTTCCGCGCACTGCGATCTTGTTCACTGAAGTCCATCTGGGTGAAGTCGTGGCAGGTGCGGCATTCACGGGAATCCGAGTTACGCATCTTTTCCCAGACGCGATTCGCCATATCCCAGCGATGTGCCTCGTATTTCTCCTTAGTGTCGATAGTACCCATTATCTCATGGTAGACATCTTTGGCTGCCATGACCTTTGCGATCATTTTTGGCACGAACACTTTGGGTACATGGCAGTCGGAACATGTGGCTCGCACACCTGAGGCATTTTTGTAGTGGACAGTCTCTTTGTACTCTTCCAGATTGACTTTCATGGTGTGGCAGCTGGTACAGAAATCCATCTCATTGGTGAGCGCCAGTCCGACATTGAACAGACCGGCAAAAATTACACCGCCAAGGAAAATTACAGCGATGAAAATGATGGACGCTTTACCGCCAGTTCCTCTACCGGAAGCGACAAATGACATATTCCACACCCTCTTTCTTAGTATGAGTCGGTGCATGAACGGGTAATTGGCGGATACCAAACGAACAACCGACATCGGCCCGGATGAAAAGCATCTCTCAGGCGGAACAACGCAGGGCCGGATGTTACGGCAACTCGGTTCCCGATGTAAAGCTAAAAAGCGGCTCAGAAGCATATGAATTTATTAGATAAAACTGATATTCGTCACTTTTCGGCCCAGCTATTTTTTCTGTGGATCAAGGTTCTTTCCAACTGGCCGACTACTTTTTAGGAAGCAGAGAATGAGGAGTATTGGGCGATGAAAAAACTTGGAGCTTTGGTGTTTGTCCTGATATGCGGGGTTGGTGCAGCTGGTAGGTTGCTTGCAGGGAGTGAAGTGCCTTTCCCTGCCGACTGGAGGAGTTGGAACGCTGTCTCTACTCCGCTGACTGCCATTGGTGCTCTGCCGGGGTGTGATGCCGATGTGAGTGCTCTGCCTCCGATCTATCAGGAAACGGTCGAGACATATTGTGCGGTTCGCCCTCAAGGCCCCGGTGCTGTAGCTGTTTTGGTGAGGCCTGACTCTGTTGCTGCATACAAATTAAGAAATGGTGGGATGGGGGATGGTGCCAACATGATTCTCCACTTGAAGGAGTTGCAGCTTTTGTTTATCTCAGGGCATAAAGCTGGCGCCGTCAGCTACGGTGTTTTTAAGGAAGACGGAAGCGATGTGACTGATGCCAACCCGGATGCACCATTGGGCGTAAACACCTGCCGCGTGTGTCACAGTGGGTATGAGGCGTTTTGTGTTCAGGGGCAGTGCGGGACTCATAAGTAGCCGGTAAGCAAAGAACCACTACCCCGTTGATTTGTTGGAGTAGTGTTCTGAACAACAGGTGGGGCCATGCCGATCAAAAAAGCCAAACAGCGATACCACAGTTTGGGTTCTACCATCCTGTTGGGGATTTTGGGGACAGGGCTGGCAACTCTGCTGACATTCAGCTTCGTGCTCTATAAAGTCCAAACGGATGCCGATGAAGTTAGACTGCGGGAGACTGCCGAAGCGGTGCTACAGCCGATCATTGGCCTGGCGACTCGGGCAGTCAATGGCAGCAATGTGATGAAGCTGCGGGGGCGTGATGCCCAGTTTCTCTATGCCAGTTCAGGCCTCAAATATCTGGCAATAGTCGGTACCTCCAAAGGTGCCCCAAAATCTGCCTTTGGTGAGGCCCGCCCGCCCTCTCCGGTCGCATACACCTTTATTGGAAATGGCGTGGATGGGGAGGCAATGAAGCGGCTGGCTGCCAATGTTCAGCAGACGCTAATAGATGAAGAAGGCTGGAACTATGTGGTTCGCCGTACCCTACCGGATGTAACAAACGGAGGCGAAATCCTGGCGGTGTTCTCCGCACAAAGCCTCCAGGGCTCGGTCTGGCGCACAGTGAAGCAGGTTGCTGTGGTTGCGTTTGTGGTGATGGGCCTGACCTTGGGGGTGGGGATCCTTATCGGTCGCTGGATCTCAAGGCCTATTGTGGCAACCTCAAAAAGGATCAAGGCGATCAGTGATTCACTGGATCTGTCGGCGCGTGTAGAAGTTGCCAGTCAGGCAGAAGTGGGTGAGATGGCCGAAGCATTTAACAATCTGCTCAACAAGATGCAGGAGATTATTCATCATGTAGAGAGCTCTGTTGCTGAGTTGAGCCGCTCGGCAGAGCAGCTTTCACAGACCACCAGCTCCTCAAATCATCGCACGATTGAACAGGAGGGGCAGACCCGGCAGGTTGTGGTGGCGATGAACGAGATGGCGGTGGTGGTGGAGCATGTCGCCGAGAATGCTTCTCATGCTGCAGGTGCGGCGAAGGATGCCAATGACAAGGCGGCAGAAGGTCAAACGGTGGTTGAGGAGACTATCGGGGCGATTAATGGCTTGGCAGAAAGTGTTGAAATGACCCTTGCTGTCGTCCGTCAGTTGGGCAAAGAGAGCGATAATATCGGTGGCGTATTGGAAGTCATCCATGGGATTGCCGAACAGACTAATCTGCTTGCCTTGAATGCGGCGATCGAAGCGGCCAGGGCGGGTGAGAGTGGTCGTGGGTTTGCCGTGGTGGCAGATGAAGTGCGCACCCTGGCCGGCCGAACAGCTCAGTCGACCCAGGAGATCCAGGCAATGATTGAGCGTCTGCAAGCCGGTGCTGGAGGGGCGATTCGCGCCATCGAGAATGGCAGTGAGCGGGCGGCTAAAAGTGTGGCCCAGGCGAGTGAAGCTGGTATCACCCTGCAAGCGATCGCTGATGCCGTCGCCACGATTACAAGCATGAATAATGAGATTGCCAATAGCTCGCTTGAGCATGCCGCGGCGGCAGAAGAGATCAATAAAAATATCTCACGCATCAGTGAGTTGACCGAGTTGGCGACAGAGGATTCCAGCGAGACGGCGGCGGCTGCGGAAAGTCTTGCGGCGCTGTCAGATCAACTCAAGGTGATGGTGGGTCAGTTTAAAACCTGAAACATTAGTCGCGGAGAAATGGGTTGTGCAGCCGCTCCTCACCAAAGGTCGATTCGGGACCGTGCCCTGGAACAAATCGACAGTCGTCCCCCAGCGGCCAGAGTCGCTCACGGATTGAGCGAATCAGGGTAGCATAGTCGCTGCGTGGAAAATCGGTACGGCCGATTGAGCCCTGAAAGATCACATCACCCACCAGTGCCAGCTTGGATGGAGCATGGTAGAAGGTCAGATGACCTGGCGTATGGCCGGGGGTGTGGATCACCTCAAGCTGCTCATCTCCCACAGTGACCCGATCGCCCTGTTCAAGCCAACGCTCTGGCGTAAACGTCTCTACCTGGGGAAAACCAAATATTTCGGCCTGTTGTGGCATGTTTTCGAGCCAGAATCGGTCCTCCTGGTGAGGCCCTTCGATAACCACCCCCAGTGCCTTGGCGAGTGCCGCGGCTCCACCAGCATGGTCGATATGGCCATGGGTGATGAGAATCCGCTCCGGTATCAGCTCCTGACTTTCTATGGCCGCAATGATCTTGCCGATCTCACCGCCAGGGTCGACAATGGCGCATTTCCGGCTTCTCTCACACCAAAGCAGGCTGCAATTTTGCTGAAAGCTAGTGACTGGGATGATCTGATATCGCATCAGACTACTCGCTGCAGCAGTTTTTCCAATTGCCGTTTCGATTTGGCTCCCAGCGCCACTTCGGATACCACATTGTTGAGTACCAGGATGGTTGTTGGAGTGGCTCGGATGCTGAATGCCTGCGCCAGCTTCGGCTCTTTGCTGACATTGACTTTGCGAATGTTCGGGTAGTGTTCAGACAGCTCGTCGATCAGCGGCGACATGCTTTTGCAGGGGCCGCAATGGTCGCTGTAAAAATAGAGCAGCCGCGAGGCAGGTTCCCCAGTTTCTGCCTCTACCTGTTGTCCCACCAGCTTGCGGGCTGAATGGTAGGTCAGCAGGGTCATCAACAGTAGGGCACCGGCGATTGTGCCGATGATGATTGACCAAGACATGCGGTTTACCCTCTCGCAGCAGTGGAGTCACACTTGTTCGACACATTCCAGAACAATCTGTCATCAATTTCAACCTGCCGGTAAGCTGGCCGCTACTATTGGCAGGCGCTGTTGCATCGCCGGCCTGTTTTTTTAGCCCAGGAAGACTCTCCTCTGGTGGCTAATGATAAGCGTGCGGAAACCGCTGCTGAAGGAAAAAAATGGAACAGTACACACTAATCGCAATCTTGGGAGGGCTGTTGGTCTTGGCGCTCTTCCTGTCCGGAATCGTCCAACGTCACCAACAGGCAGTGGAGGCAAAACGAATCAAGATCCAGCGCCTTCTGCGTGGTGTCGACCTGGTGGAAAATATTCTGTTTCGTCTGCAAGGCTGTCATCTGCCAAATGAGGTGGAGCGGTTGCTGCGGGAGGACCTGCTTGCCCGCTATCGGGCGGTGAAAAAAGTCGAGCCAAAATATGAGGGCATAGATGAATTGCTCGAAATGACCGAGCAGGCACTTGCTACCCTGGGTGATGCAGCAAAAGCTGACGAGATCACAGATAAATTCCATCTGCAGAAGTTGACGAGCGTTATCAACGAGCTGATCGACTTTATAAAACAGGGCGGTCTGCTGACGCCGATCACGGCAGAAGCAGTTCGCGACCTGGTGGACCTGATCGGCACCCGTCGGGCGGAATGTCTCGCCACATTTCATATGCAGAAGGCCCGGGAGTTGCAATTGGAGGGTGATATCCATGCAGCACTGGGGCACTGCAGCGCCATCAAGGATTATCTGAACCGCAACGGGCCGGTCAATGAGCGGGTTAAAGCCCTCTTCAGGGAGGCAGAGGCGCTTCGGAAAGCACTCAGTGAAGGCGAAACGGTGCTGGAGAGGGAGTCAGCTTCAGACAGTGGTGGTGATTAGCCGGGATGCAATTCAACGCTCTGGATCGAACCCATCGGGTACTACGTCGGTCGGCATGGGGATGCGGTGCTCCTCATCGAACCATTCACCCAAGTCGATCAGGCGACAGCGTTCACTGCAGAAGGGGCGCCAACGCGACGAAGCTTCCCAGGTTACCGGGAGACCGCAGGTGGGGCATTTAACTGTTCGCTTCTCTGTTGCGCTCATCTTCGTCAAAGAATACAGCTGGTGAATTGAAACCTGACGTCTTCGCTCGCCTGGATCGGACGTCCTGACTCGACGGGTTCGAGGAAACGGATATTGAAGCGGTTCTTGTTGCCTGACACTTCGACAAACAGCGGCGTCTCCCTGGGCAGCCCGATGCGCACCATCTGTGCAGGGGTTTGCGAATCGAGGGTCTTCAGATAGAGACCGCTCTTGGCGATCTCCCAACTGGGGTGGCTGCTGTTGCGCACCAGTTCGAGCAGCAGGATGATCGCTTTGCGGACGGGCGCCAGCTCCTGCAGCCAATTCTCCATCTGGCGCTGGCGGACCTCATGGGGCTGATTCAGCCAGTGGTGAAACTGCGGTAAATCGAAGCTGCAGTTACCGCCGGGGATGCTGGTTCGTTGAGCGATGGCGCTGAGGAACTCGTTTTTCTTTAGCTTGTGGGCAATCTGCCCCTCCAGCCGATAGACTTGATGGATCGACTGCTCCAAGCGTTCCAGCACCGCTCCCAGTGCCTCTATGTCGACATCTGGCTGGCGGCGGATTCGCTCAAGGCTGGTGGAGTGGCGCTCCAGCTCCTTGAGGATCTCGGTCTTCAGGTCGGAGCGGGCGAAGATGGCGGTGACGTCGAGCAGCGTGTAGATGGCTGCACGGCTACTCCAGATGTCCGTCATGGGCACAAAGTGATCGATCTGCAGCAGCAGATGTTCCAGGCGCAAAAAAATGCGAATCCTTTCGTTCAGCGGATGTTCGTAAACGACGAGATCGGCCACGTTGCTTTTGATTTGTGATGGTAGGAAGAGACAATTGTCCACTATTTATCCGGGTGAGGCAAAAGGAATAAGAGGGCCTGCTTCACACCTCAGCTGCAACCACGAGCAGGGAAGGGGAAGCCGTCAAACAGTGGTCCTGGCTCTGTCATTTTCCTAAAAAACGCCGGGGCCGCTGCGGAAGCTGTCGAGGATATGCACATAATTAGCCCGCTCAAACTCCGCAGGGTGCGGTACGCTGATCTGACTGACACGTCCGCGTACCTCGTCGATCGAGTCGAAACCCTTTTCTTCCATCCATGCCTTGATGCCGGTGAGCACCTGACCCAAGGCGCTGGGCCCCTGTTCCAGCAGCAGGCTACAGATGTGTACCACGTCGGCCCCGGCAAGCAGCAGTTTGATGGCATCTTCAGCGGTGTGCACGCCGCCTGTGGCACCTAGGGAGAGGGTGGTTCGGCCATGCAGGATGGCGATCCAGCGCATCGTCAGCAGCGATTCTGCTGAGACTGAGGTGTGCAGGCTGGAGACCAGGCGCAGATTGTCGATATTGATGTCTGGTTGGTAGAAGCGGTTGAACAGGGCGACCCCTGATGCGCCGGCGTCCTCCAGCTGTTTGGCCATGTTGGCCACCGAACTGAAGGCCGGTGAGAGCTTCATGTTGATCGGGATCGTGACCTGCTGGCGCAGATCCTTCAGCAGTTCCAGGTAGCGCTGTTCGATCTCGCTGCCCGGGGTGTTCAGGTCCGCTGCCACGAAATAGACGTTGAGTTCCAGGGCATCGGCGCCTGCCTGTTCCATCTCGGTGGCGTGCTCGATCCAGCCGCCGGGGGTGATGCCGTTAAGACTAGCGATCACCGGGATCTCCAGGGTCTCCTTCAGAGCACGCAGGTTTTCCAGGTAGAGATCCTGGCCGTTGGAGAAGTCGTAGTGATCGGGCAGAAAGCTGTCGGCCTCACTGAAACCGGTGTCCTGGTGGTGCAGAAAACGCACCATCACCTCCTCCTCTGCAGTTACCGCCTCCTCGAACAGGGAGTACATGATCAGCGCCGAGGCGCCAGCATCCTCGAGCCGCCTGGCATCGTCAATGCTGCGCGACAGGGGCGAGGCGGAGGGCACCAGCGGATTCTTCAACTGCATGCCGAGATAGTTGGTGGTCAGATCCATTTCAAACTCCTGTGCTGTAAACGCAGAGGCCGCGGAGGTGCAGAGTACGTTGAGGATTTATCAGTTTCGGTCAATAGGTGCCTTCCGCAGGAAGAGACTCCGCGTACTTTGCGTCTTTGCGAGTCCTGCATTTTCATCCCAATTCATTCAGAGGATTGTTCCGGTCTCTCTTCCATATTAGCCATTGCGAGCTGGGCCAGCTGTTCGTAGAGGAAGAAGCGCGTCTTGACCTGCTTCTGGGCGCTGCGCAGGAAGCGCTCGGCTGCCTCCGGGTGGGTGCGCGTGAGCACGCTGAAACGGGCCTCGGTGGCGGTGAAATCCCGGTAGGGGATCGACGGCGCCTTGGAGTCCATGTGCAGCGGGTTCTCGCCCTGCTCCGCCTTGCGTGGATCGTAGCGAAATAGTGGCCAGTGGCCGGAGGCCACTGCCAGATCCTGCTGGCGGATGTTGTGGGAGAGGTCTACGCCGTGGGCGATGCAGGGGGAGTAGCAGATGAGCAGCGAGGGCCCGTCGTAGGACTCCGCTTCGAGGAAGGCCTTTAGGGTCTGCACATCCTTGGCGCCGAAGGCGACCTGGCCCACGTAGACGTTGCCGTAGGCCATGGCCATCATCGCCAGATCCTTCTTCGGCGTGGCCTTGCCGCCGGCGGAGAACTTGGCCACCGCGCCCAGTGGGGTTGCCTTGGAGGTCTGGCCGCCGGTGTTGGAGTAGACCTCGGTATCGAGCAGCAGGATGTTGACGTTGCGTCCGGTGGAGAGCACATGGTCGAGACCGCCGTAGCCGATGTCGTAGGCCCAGCCGTCACCGCCCACCAGCCAGACGCTCTTTTTCACCAGGGTGTCGGCGATCCCCTCTAGACTGCGGGCCTCCCGCTTGTCGATACGCTTCAGTTTCTCCTTCAACGCCTTGACCCGGTCGCGCTGCTCGAAGATCCCCGCCTCGCTGTGCTGGTCGGCACCTAGCAGGCCGTCCACCAGTTTGTCGCCGATCTCGCCGCGTAGGGTCTGTAGCAGCTCCCGAGCTTGTTCCGCCTGCTTGTCGATGGCCACCCGCATGCCCAGGCCGAACTCTGCGTTGTCTTCAAACAGGGAGTTGTTCCAGGCCGGGCCGCGCCCATCCGGATTGGTGGTGTAGGGCGTGGTGGGCAGGTTGCCGCCGTAGATCGATGAGCAGCCGGTGGCGTTGGCGATCAGCATGCGGTCGCCAAACAGCTGGGTGGCGAGTTTCACATAGGGGGTCTCGCCGCAGCCGACGCAGGCGCCGGAGAATTCGAACAGGGGTTGCATCACCATCGCCCCCTTGAGGGTGTTCTGGCGCAGCTGGCTGCGGTCAAATTCCGGCAGCCCAAGGAAGAAGGCCCAGTTGGCCCGCTCTTGTTCTTGATAGGCCGGGTCGTCGACCATGTTGAGGGCCTTGCGGTTGGGGTTCTGACGGTCGCGGATCGGGCAGATCTCCACGCAGAGGCCGCAGCCGGTGCAGTCGTCCGGGGCCACCTGGTAGGTGATGCGCAGCCCCTTCTCGAAGCCGCCGCCCTTGACCGGGGCGCTGCGGAAGCTGGCCGGGGCGTCGGCCAGGTCCGCCTCGCGGAACACCTTGGAGCGGATCGCCGCATGCGGGCAGACCAGCGGACACTTGCCGCAGTGGGTGCAGAGGTCGATCTCCAGCTTTGGCCACTGCAGGCCGATGTTGCGCTTTTCGTGGGCGGCGGTGCCCAGGGGCCAGGTGCCGTCCGCCGGGATCGCACTGACCGGGATGGTGTCGCCCTGGCCGGCGATGATCTTTGCCGTGACCGACTGTACAAAGGCTGGGGCATACGCCGGTACCGGTGCTCGGCGTTCGAGGTGACTGCTTATTTCGTCTGGTACTTCGACTTGGTGCAGGCCGGCCAGGGCGGCGTCGATGGCGGCGTAGTTGCGTTCCAGGAGTCTCTTCCCCTTGCGTCCGTAGGTCTTTTTCACCGCCTGTTTGATCAGCGCGATCGCCTTGGTCTTGTCGATGATACCGGTGATGGCGAAGAAACAGGTCTGCATGATGGTGTTGATGCGTCGCCCCATGCCGGTCTGGTCGGCGATGCGGTAGGCGTCGATGACGTAGAACGCGAGCCGCTTGTCGATCATCTGCAGCTGCATCGGGCGGGGCAGGGTATTCCAGACTTTGGCCGGATCGGTGGGTGAGTTGAGCAGGAAGGTTGCCCCCGGCGCTGCCTTGTCGAGCATCTCATAGCGATCGAGGAAGATCGGCTGGTGGCAGGCGACGAAGCTCGCCTCGTTGTCGCCGATCAGGTAGGTGGAGGCGATGGGCCGGGGCCCGAAGCGCAGGTGGGAGACGGTGACCGCGCCGGACTTCTTGGAGTCGTACTGGAAGTAGCCTTGGGCGAAATTATCGGTCTGCTCGCCGATGATCTTGATCGAGTTCTTGTTGGCGGAGACGGTGCCGTCGGCCCCCAGGCCGTAGAAGACGCAGGCGGTGACCCCTTCTGCGGCATCGGGGCGGAAGGCCGGCTCCCAGCCGAGGCTGGTGTGGGTCACATCGTCGATGATGCCCACGGTGAAGGGGTGTTTGGGCTGATCCTGCGCCAGCTCGTCGAAGATCCCCTTGACCATTGCCGGGGTGAACTCCTTGGAGGAGAGGCCGTAGCGGCCGCCACTGATGCGGGGCATGGTGTCGAGGGCGCCGCGGCTGAAGGCCTGGGCGAAGGCGCTGGCCACATCCTTGTAGAGGGGCTCGCCGTCGGCGCCCGGCTCTTTGCAGCGGTCGAGCACGGCGATCTTCTGCACGCTGGTGGGGATCGCCTCGAGCATCTTGTCGGCAGCGAAGGGGCGGAACAGCCGCACCTTCAGCAGGCCGACCTTTTCTCCCCGCTTGGTTAGGTGCCTCACCGTCTCTTCGGCGGCGCCGATGCCCGAGCCCATCAGCATGATCAGCCGCTCGGGGTTCTCTGCGCCGATATATTCGAACAGGCGGTAGTGGCGGCCGGTGAGTTCGCCAAAGCGGTCCATCCATCTCTGGATGATCTCAGGCAGCGCCTGATAGTAGGGGTTGACCGTCTCCCGGCCCTGGAAGTAAACATCCGGGTTCTGCGAGGTGCCGCGGATCACTGGGTGATCCGGGGTCAGGGCCCGGGCGCGATGGGCGCTGACCAGTTCTTCGTCGATCATTGCGCGCACGCTTTCGTCGCTCGGCAGCTCGATCTTGTTCACCTCGTGGGAGGTGCGGAAGCCGTCGAAGAAGTGGAGGAAGGGGATGCGCCCCTCTAGAGTGGCGGCCTGGGTGATCAGGGCGAAGTCCGCTGTCTCCTGCACGCTGGCGGAGCAGAGCATGGCGTAGCCGGTGGCACGCGCCGCCATCACATCGCTGTGGTCGCCGAAGATCGAGAGGGCCTGGGCCGCCAGAGAGCGGGCTGAGACGTGCAGCACCGTGGGGGTCAGCTCGCCGGCGATCTTGTACATGTTGGGGATCATCAGCAGCAAGCCCTGGGAGGCGGTGAAGGAGGTCGAAAGCGACCCTGCCTGCAGGGCACCGTGGATCGCCCCGGCAGCGCCTCCTTCACTCTGCATCTCCACCACGTCGGGCACTGTGCCCCAGATGTTTTTGATGCCCCGGGCCGACCACTCGTCTGACCACTCGCCCATCGGGGAGGCGGGGGTGATGGGGTAGATGGCGATAACTTCGTTGGTGAGGTGAGCGATATGGGCGGCGGCCTCGTTGCCGTCGATGATGACCATCTTGTTTGACATCTATGGATTCCCTGACGCAGTGGGTGAAGCTAGCTTCCTGAAAAGGTATAGCATCTATTCTGGACCTTGGTGAATGGATCGCCGATGACCGAAATCAACCTAAATCGCCCCGCATTTAGATGAACGCCGTTCACAAATCGATCTGTCGGGACCAGGCACTATTTCATACTGTCTGCACCCCAGATAGAGGCGCAGGCACCTTGCGCGGATGCGTTTTTTCATAGCGTGTTTTGCAGAGGCTTGGGAAATAATTCAAACACGAGGATCGATATGATGTACCACAAGGCTTTGAGTGGAGTATTGGCCGGATCACTGGCGCTGATGGCGGGTTGTGCGAGTCAGCCGGATGAGGTGTCGGCGGCCTATGTCTCTCCGGTAAAATATATGAACTACGATTGCGAACAGATCACCTTCGAGATGGATTATGTCTCCAAGCGGACGATCAATCTCTACAGCAAATTGAAGGATAAGGCCGATTCTGATGCGGTGCAGATGGGTGTTGGCCTGGTCTTGTTCTGGCCGGCACTGTTGTTTCTGGAAGGTGGTGATGGCCCCGAAGCCGTTGAGTACGCCAATCTGAAGGGTGAGTTTGAGGCGCTGCGTTCAACCGCCCGTGAGAAACACTGTTCGATGGCTTCGTTGCCACCATCGCCGGAAGAGATCATCCAGAAGCGGGTGGAAGAAGAGAAAGCCTCGCAACAGCAGCAGAACAGTATCGACATTTAGTACGACCTGTTGGGCAGAGGGCAGAGG